>Ga0164242_10000043_pt1 | contig 140519 bp, 128 predicted proteins | sample OricomgcompostMG_FD_108783 | JGI IMG/M metagenome (GOLD analysis project Ga0164242, IMG submission 108783) | Miracle-Growth compost microbial communities from Emeryville, California, USA - Original compost - Miracle growth compost (MG) ...
AGTTAAATCCTTCGCTGCATCTCTTGTACTCACGGGTTCGCCCAAGTGGTTCATTATTTTTGATAACAAAAACCCATTACACACACCAAGCTCCGTCCTGACGATAACTAATCGCCAATAACGTTCATGCGCTTCCTCTAGTGCGGCTAAAATTCCAAAAAAACTGTCATATGTCCACCTAAGCCGATCTTTAACCGGAAAGTTATATTGAAAGAAAGACGGCGCCATTAACCTCAGTGGGATACGCGTTACTTTCGTAGATCGGAGCCCTTCGATGTTAGAAATCCCTTCGACTGACATCCACCAAGTTAAAAACGCAACTGCAGGTATGCAGACTCTTGCACTATGAAGAAACTGCGTTTCATCATGAGAAAGGTTAAGCAAATGCTTAATGCAAGTATGATGCGTGCGGAGATATCGCTTGTATATATGTCGACGAATACTGCGAAAACTTCGACCTACATCGTCCGTCAGATAGTAATTCGAATGCTCCGATTCTTTCTCTATAGTGCAGGCTCTTGAAATAACACTTGCTGGCTTTTCAGGTACCGAAAACGTCCAATACAACTCATTCTTGGCTCTATCTCGAGCAAAGCCTAATAACCAAGGCGTGAATTTCGATGGGAAATCAACGTTCGACTTATTATATCGCAATTCTGTTATAAAGGACGGGCAACTGATAGTTGCATTCTTTACTTCCATCCACCAATTAATAAACTCCTTGCAATATCCAATTATTATATATTTTAAATCACTATGAATTGCGTTTAATCGCGATGCTGCCGTATAACGATCTATCAATAGCCGACATCCTGAACAAATTCGCTGACCATTCTCTATATAAAATCGACCGGATGAGTCTAGTGCGTCCATAGAACTACAGCGCGTGCAAGGCGCGATAAGTTCACACCGATGCCATGGGCATTCCTTGATAATTGTCAGATCGAACAATACGCAGTGATATCCAAGTTCACGACACTGAGGGCAGTGACGAATACCTTGTTTCTCCCCATTTTTTAGGGCTCTTGCGATTCCCAATCGATCTAAAAAACCTTGCTCCAACCGTTCTTTCGTCACGCCGATCAAGCTAGCGTAGCGATCAAAATCAATCCATCTGCTATCTTGGTGATTGCGGACTTCATAGCGCCCCTTTAGTTTGGGCTCTTGCTGTATAAGCTCTTCCAATTCAGACATGTTCATAAAATTGACTCGGCGCAGTTTGAGAAAAACTGACCACGCCGATTCGTAGGGAGCAGGTGCTAGAGAATCCCAAGTAAGTCGACCAGGCATGTGTCTCCTTGCAATGTTCTTTATTTAATTGAGATCGACACGCTTTTACATCAAGGCCAACCCAAACCCTACAAAAGGATCTGGATTCGCAGCTGCTTGTCAATAGGTCTCAGAGGTATTGTTATGCATCAAGCCGCTAAAGACAGCCAAATTGGACGCTGCAACTGCATCAGCAATATCCCTTTTGGATATCGTGACGTTATAACAATCATCCACGCGAAGAGCCAAAAGCAGATATTCGATTGTTAAACAGACATGCTCCATTGGAACGCCCGCTTCGGGATACGCACCAAGCGCTTTATGCATCGCATCCCATAATTCTTGAACATAATTAACAAGACGAAATCCAGCCTGATAACCGTCAGACACAAAAAATCGTGTGTACGACCAACCGGATCCCTCTGGATACTCCGAGTTAATATCATAAGAATCCAATATTTTTGAAAGATCGTTGACGCAAGAGCATCCTTCAAATTGAATAGGTTCGGCCAAAAACCGTGCTAGCAACTGGTGTTGCCTTCTGGTCATGAGACCAGTAACTCTGTTTGCGATTTCAGGTTGTGCAAAGGAAATCGTGGTCATGCTAATTTTTTGCATATGTAAAGCGTTATGCACGGCCAGTAGTTGTTCAAGATCTACATCGTTGAGTCGGTGCATTTCATCAATAATGAGTACAAAATGGCTTCCCTCCCGAGCAGCCAGATTCACCATGATATCTGCCTTCACATTCTGGAAGAGCGTATCCGGCGAATGTCTTTTTCTTAGCTCATGATTTGCGCCTTCAAGAATTAATCGAAACATATGGGATTCTGAAGGACGTTGGGTCCGCCTCGCATTGACTCGTATAATATGAATCTTTGGAAATTCCGCTAGAAGAAGAGCTTGAATTTCCTCGGCACACGTAGTTTTTCCCATACGAGGGCTGGAATAAAGATATACTCCAGTTCGCTTCATCCACACGCGCTCACGAATAAGGGCATAGGTTCGCTCCAACATGGGCGTAGGTAATCGATAATTTTTTTCCAAAATTGGGTGAGAATTTAAAAGAGCAGCACGTACTTCAGGCGTTAGTTGATCGTTCATTGTCTTGTCGGACACGAATCTCTCCTATCGACGATTCCTCACCAACCGCAAGACTGGCGGCTCCTTGTCCATTAACGACCGGCGCGCAGAGGCGGCAGACAGGGATTGGTTAGCAGGTGTAGTGCCTTCCTGCTGTGAGGCTGATTTTTTTGCTATTTTTAATGGAAGTTCTGCTTCTTTCGCTATGCGGGTGGCATCCGTAGCTTGTCTGCGCGGCAAAGGACTTGTAGAGCGCTGTTTATGCTGTACAGAAAGATGAGAAAGATAAATGCGTACTGGGTCGTCAAACTCAGAAACAGCCAAAATACGCTTGGTCATTAGGCTATTAATGGCTTTACGTGTGCGTCGACTGTGCTTTGTTGCGGACCATCTTCCTTTGGCTGTTAAAAAGCCTAATTCTGCGCCATTTTTAAGATATGCCTTGACTTGGCGCATGTCATCTTCGTCAATTTCTATCAGTAATTTTTTACCGATTAAATTTCCTAGGTCAGCCAACACTGGACTTGTGTAGTGCACTCGATCAAGTTGGATATAAGGTCTACGGCCATCCTTGATTCCACCGCGTACAGTGACCTCCTCTGTAACGGAAAACATGCGTGTTTCCTGTCTAGTTATTTCCGGCAGGTGGCGAAGAAAAAATCCAGACTTCGGATTAGCCAGAAAATGCCTGATGTAATCAAGCGGTGTAAGGTATGAAATTCCTTCGCTAGGAGTCACATTGTGCTGAGCGATGTACACATCGAGAATCTGCTCAACCTCATCAGCTCGAATTTTGTGGTGTAATGCCTTGGCCTCGCCGTCTGGCGCCCTCCCGTTGTAGGGATTTGAGCCCGTTGTCGAGGGCAGCCGTTTAAAAATGTCATCCGCTATACGGCGAAAAGTGCGTTCTACATTCGGCCGCATTTCGAAGTGGCCTGGAGATCCCCAGCTAATGACAAAGCCCAGTTGCTTACGCACTCGATCATGCACCGCACGCGACAAATGAGCCAAGGCACCATCAAACAACAGCAAGTTCCACACAGCTCCCTGTGTCTCCGGAATAACGCCACTGGGCAGCCCTCCCCCAGACGGATAATTGAGCGACGGGATAAGCGTTTTAGGTTGCCATTTTTTTGTTACCGCATTCCGAATAACGTTGAGAACGTCGTCAGAAGTCACCTCGCTGCGGTAAACCACGCTATAACCGAGAATAGCTGTCGACGCCCGATCGACGGCGGCAATAAGCCACAAACGTTCGAGTAGCACCTCTGCTTCTGTTCCTTCTGGGGTTTGAAAAGCAACAGTCAGATGAGCGTCAATCCTGTATGCATCTATTTCCACTGCCTCGTAAGGTTCGTCAAAGGTAAAAAATGGAGCGTGTCCGGTCCCTACACTCATGTGGGCTTTTGCGCTAGCCCCCTCGCGAGACATAACGGATCTAGCGAAATTATCATTTAGCACGTCGGCCATGTATTTTTGGATCGTGCGTAGCCCTAAGTATCGCGTATTGAATGGCCACTCACACTCGGACACACCTTTTGTTTTTACGCAGTGAATAAAAATCCGATGTAAATCCTTTGGTCGCAGCTTAAATTCGGAGATGCGCTTGGCTTTACTATCGTGAGTGATGCATTTTACAAGCTCCTCCTCAATGTCCGGGAACCGGTTCAGCATAGCGCTCAGTGCTCCAGCCTGTCCGCCCTGCTGATGTTGTCGCTTTGTTCTCAACTCAGCCTTGCGCCGGTAAGGACTTGTTCTAATGTAAGGTATTAAAGCTCGGAAGCCATAAATAGCGCCATCCGGTGCCAACTTCAAGCACTTGCGTGCCATACGAGCTAAGTCGTACCGATTTAGCCCAGTTTGGCGTGCAATACGCTCGACTGGTTCGTCCGCGAAATATAGCTGCATTGCTTCCTTTCGAGAAACATACCTTTGAGCTTCTTGCTTGCTCAAAGCCTCCGTATTAACAGTTGGCCAAAGCGAAAGAGGAGGATAAGACGCGAGTAGAGTTCTTCTTGTCCGCATATCAACGCTCCTTAACCGGAAGTGTCCAGCGTGTACCAAACCCAAAGCTATTCGCGGAGAGATCTAGTCTAATATGCCCTTTAATAGCAAGGCGAACAATCAAACCGAGAATGATGGCAGACGCATGTTCACATACCTGAGGCTCTTCCAAAACACGCCCAATATCTCCACTGGCTTGTTGATTAAAATAGTCAAGCAGCATAAGCGTTTGACGCGCGTATTCCTGGTCGCGCAAAGCAGACGCAAAAGAAATGGGTTTTAGCCAACGCAGGCTCGTTTTTACATGAGGTTGAAGATCCTCATCTGTAAAAATCCTGATTTTTGTAGACGCAACATTCCTGATTGAGGGTTCTGTTTTTGGCTCAAGCGCTTCACTACTTTGCTCCGCGTTCTTTCGTCCGACCTGATGCTCTATACGAGTACCGTTCTCAAGCAAAACATCTACGCTGCATAAACCGCTGTTCCGACTATCACTTCCCGACACAAAGGCAAAGTCGCGCACATTAGAATCTGTTTCCAGGTAATAGATCCAGTGCACCAAATGCCTGTCGCTAGGCAGCACCCAATCTTGGTCTGTCTTGACGCTATAGACCAGAAAAAGATTGTTGTTTCTATGCCCCCTCCCTCGATAAGTATCGAAAAGGCGTAAGCGCTGGGCATTAGCTGGCGTTAGCGGCTTGTCGACCAAACGAATCTCCTGCTTATCCTCCAAGATGCATGCAAGTGCATTCGCGTCTCGTTATTGCCCAAGCTAGTAAACAAATTTTCACTGGACAGATCTTCAGGCACGAGTGTGCATATTTGAAAGAATACCGTACGCCGTTTTTCAAATTTCGCGTTTCGATTTTTCATTTGCCCAGCCTTCGGCTGTGTTGTCATCGCAGTGACCAACTAATTAATTCAGGGTGTTAGTCCCTATACATACCATCGAACACGTTGACATTTATGTGGGGAATTTAGTTCTATTTTGTATGGAGGTCAATTTTTTCTATTTATTTTTTGAACTAAACTTCCCACATAAATAGCCATTTGACATTAAACAGGAACACTAAGCTATTGAATTAACAGGCTTGTCATATAGTGAAATGTGGGGAATTCAGTTCCGAGCACTCTTTGGCCAGGACGGCCGCGGCATAGGTTCCCACGCTCAAGGCCGAGATCCAGAAACTGGTCGGCCAATCGGTGCGGTACGCCAGCGCCACCCCCAGCCAGGCTTCGGCCAGGGCCAGGCCGGCCGATAGCGCCACGCCACAGCCCAGGCGATTGGTGATGCGCTGCGCCGTGGCGCCTGGACCGACCATCAGCGTAAACACAAGCAAGACCCCCACGATCTGGATGCATTCCGCCGTGGCCAGCGCCACGATCCCCAGGAACAGCACGGAGATCAGCCTGGGCGATACGCCCTTGGCCTCGGCCAGCTCGGGCTGCAGGCTGGCGAATGTCAATGGACGGGCGATAAACGTCAGCAGGACCAGGCAGACGACGCCCATGGCGGCCAGGACCCAAAGCGTGCCCGTGCCGACTCCCAGCACATTGCCGAACAACAGCGCGGTGACCTGCGTGGCGTACGAGGTGAAAAAATGCAGGAACAGCATCCCCAGGCCAAGGGCCAGGGCCAGCACCGAGCCGATGGCGACGTCGCTGTTTTGCAGCCGGTCTCCCATCAGGCCCATGGCCACGCCGCCCAGCAGCGCCACGCAAATCATCCCGCCCAGCGGCGTCAATCCAAGCAGCGCCGCGCCCGTCGCGCCGGTGAACCCGACGTGGGACAAGGCGTGGCCGGCGAAGGTCTGCCCGCGCATCACCAGGAAATACCCCACGGTGCCCGCCAGCAGCGCCACCACGCCCGCGGCGATGAACGCATGCCGCATGAAATCGTAATCAAGCATCGTGGCCATGCGCTTGCCTCTCGACGTCCACATTGGCGGACATGACGAAGATCCGGCCGTCGAGCCGCACCACGTCGATCCGCGAACCGTACAGCCGGGACAGGACCGACCCGGTGATGACGTCCTCCACCCTGCCCAGCGCGGCCTGGCCGCGCCCCAGATAAAGCACCTGGTCCACCGCGCCCAGCAAGGGATTGAGTTCGTGCGCGCTGAACAGCACGGTAATGCCGGATTCCCGTTGTATGCGCTTGACCAGATCCACCACGCTGCGCTGGTGATGCGGATCCAGGCTGATGAGCGGCTCGTCCAGCAGCAGCAGGCGCGGACGCCCGAGCAGCGCCTGGGCGATCAGCAGGCGCTGGCGCTCTCCTCCGGAAAGCTCCCCCACGGTGCGTTGCGCCAGCGCGTTCGCCCCGACGGTATCCAGGGCCCATTGCACCTCTTGCCTGGCCACGGGACCCAGTATCGGCAGGCCCCATCGATGCCCATGGCTGGCGCTGGCCACGAAGCTCCAGCCGCGCAGGCGCAGGCCGGCGGTCGCGCTGCGCGTCTGGGGAACATAGCCCACGCCGGCGTTGCCCCGCGTGGCCGGCCTGCCCAGTACCCGTATCGTGCCGCGGTCGGGGCGGATCAGCCCCAGGGCCGCGCGCATCAGCGTGCTCTTGCCCGCGCCGTTGGGGCCCAGCACGCCGATGAACTGGCCGGGCTCGATGTCCAGGCTGACGTCCGAGAGCGCCGCGCGCCGGCCAAACGCGATGCTGACGCGGCTCAGGGAAAGCGCGCTCATTGCCTGGCGCCGGACAAGGCACTCTCGGTCGCGGCCAGTTGGTCCAGCATCCACTGCTGGTAATGTTTGCCCGGGGGCTCGGTTTCGGTCACGCCCACGATAGGCACGCCGTGCTGTTTGGCGATCCGCTCTACCCGCCTGGCCGATGAATCCGTCGCCTGGCTGTTGTAGAACAGTATCCCGACCTTGCGGGTTTTCAGGTCGTTTTCGAATTCGGCGATGTCGTGGGCGCTGGGCTCGGTGTCGTTCATCACCGCCAACTGGAATCGGGCATTGCGCATCTTCAGGCCCAATGCGTCGGCCATGTACCCGAACACGGGCTCGGTGGCCGTGACGGGCGTGCCCGCGTACCGGGCGCGAATCGCCTGGATTTCGCTTCGCAGCGGCTGAAGCGATGCCAGCAGGTCTTTCAGGCGCCGTTGGTAGTCGGCGGCATGGGCCGGGTCGGCCTGCTTGAGTTCGGCGGTGATTGCCGCGGCCACGGCGGGCATCGTGGCGGGGTCGTACCATAAATGCGGGTTCTCGCCCGGGTTTTTATGCAGCAGCCGGCCCGCCACGATGGTCTTGCGCCCGGACGCCTTGGCCGCCGCCAGCAGTTTTCCCATCCACGAGTCGTAGCCGACGCCGTTATAGATCACCAGCCGCGCGGCGCTTAGCGCCTTGGCCGTCGAGGCGCTGGCTTCGAACAGATGCGGGTCCTGGTCCGGGTTGCTCAGTATGCTGGTGACGTGCACGTGCGGCCCGCCCAACTGCTGTGCGATGTCTCCGTAGAAATTTTCCGCGGCGACGATGTTCACGGGGCGATTTGCCGCAAAAGCAAGAAAAGAGGCCGTGGCAAGCGCGACCGCCGCGCCCAGGCGTAGGGATGGGTTCATGGTTTCTCCGTTTCGAATTTCAATAATGCAATGTTATAACATTGCATTTATATTGTGCCATGCAAGGCCGGCGTTTGTCACGCGCGAACGTGTACGGAAAAACAGAGAATGGATATCGGCGGCGGTGCCGCCGTTACGGACGGGGCTGGCTTATGCCGGAATCCAGCGATATCGACATGCCGCCCGCCATCGAGGGCGTGGACGACAGGACGCGGGCTTGCCAGGCATCGCGGCTGCGCGTCCATATCCGGTATATCTGGCCCGCCGTATCGCCACGGCCGACCACGTGCAGCGTGCCGGCGACGTCGCACGATGCCGGGTTCGATTCCACGCTGCCGTCCAGCCGGGTGGCGTGGCCGTTTTCGACCAGCCACAACGGGCCCCGCATTTCCCCCTGCACCACCACCGCCGGATTTCCATGCCTGTCCGCGCTGATGGCCGGCGTGCCGACGTAGGCCACGCCCAGGTCCATGGGCTTGGCCCAGGACAGGCCGGCGGCCTTGGCGGCGGTCTGCCTCAAAAGCAGCAAATGCCCGTTGTGTTCATCGCGCGCGTACAGGTCGACCCGTCCTTTGCGGCTGTCCGCGGCCAATCCGCCATTGGTCGAGACGCCGGCGACGCGCGACCAGGGCCGCCACAAGCCCGGCGAGCCGTCGGCCTGGACGGTGAACCACAGCCGTCCCAGGCGGTCCGCCGCGAACACGACCAGGCGATCGGAGGCGTCGCGCGCCGCGGCGGCATCGGCCAGGGCGTCGGCCAGGGGCGGCAATGGCCGCCAGGAATCCGCCCCGCCCTGGCTGGCCGCGTCCAGTCTGGCATGGCGGAACACCCCGTCATTGCCCATGGCGATCACGGACACGCCATCGATACGGGCCGCGACGACGGGACGCCCGACGATGCGGCTGCCTTCGAACGGCTTCCAGCCCGCCCATTTCCTGCCGGGCCCGCGGATATTCAGCCACAAACGCCCCGTCCCGCTTCTGGCCAGCAGGCCGATCGATTTGCCCGAGGGAAAGCGAAACGCGGTCAGCCGGCCGATGAAACGGCCGCCCAGCGACGCCCACGCCTTGCCGCGGCTGTCGTAGACGTCGGCCGCGCAGCTGGTTTCGCCCACGGTGAACAGCAGAAAGCCGCCGTCGCCGTCCGGTATCAGCGCGGGAGGCGTGGAGTGGCGTTCTATGTAGTAGCTGCGGGCGACCCAGGACGCGGCCGGCCCCAGGGGCTCTTTGCACAGCGCCGGATTCCGGCAGTACCGGTAGTCGTCCTGGGCATAGCGATGGAACACCCGGGTCTTTTCGGCGATCTCGCGGGCGCTCAGATTGGGCGGCCTTTCCTGGGTCGGATAGTCCACATAGCCCACCTCGGCATAATTGCCCGGCGCGATCGCCATGGCGTCGCGCACCAGGCGCGCGCTGGCGATGTGGTCGGGGTGGTCGTTGCCCATGCAGCGCCAGCACAGTTTCGTGTAGGGGATGGCGATGGTGTCGTCCATATGGCGTATCGTGGTCGCGCCGTAGTCGCGGATGATGTCCGCGATCGCCGCGACCAGAGCGTGGCGGTCGTAGCTTTCCTGGTACGGGCCCAGGGCGAACGCCACGGCCCCCGGCACGGATTCCACCCGGCTAAGCGGCGTCAGGTCGCCCCACCCGGTTCCGCCCAGCCACGGATCGCCCAGGCGGAAATGCAGCAAGGCTATGCGCGGGTCGTTTTTCAGCACGAAACGGAACTGATGCCTGCCGCCGTACCTGGCGACGCTTCTGGACCAATGGTCGGGCTTGCCCGCAAGCAGCGCGTAGGCGGCGCGCACGCCGCGCGCCCTGCCCAGCATGTACTTCATGCCCTCGCCCCGCTCGGCGGCCGTCAGGTACACCACCTGCACGCAGCCGCCCGCATCGATGGTGGCGGCTATGTCCGGGTTCATGAACAGAAGATCGTCGTCCTGGTGCGGCACGAACACCAGGTCCTTGATGCCATGGCATTGCTTCAGCGTGGGCATCGCGCCCGCATGCGCGGGCGGGCCTGCCAGAAGCCAGGCAAAACAGCATGCCATCCAGAATCGCGCCATGTTGCCGTCACCGCCCTATGGCGCACCCGACCCCGGCAGAAGCAGCGCGATCTGCGGGAAGATCACCACCAGCGCCAGGCCGATCAGGCCCAGCGCGGCATACGGCAGGGACCCTATCAGCACTTCGCGTATGGTGTAGTCCTTGCGCAGGCCCATCACGACGAACAGGTTCATGCCCACGGGCGGGGTCACGGCGCCGATTTCCATGTTGATGACCAGGATCACGCCGAACCAGATCAGGTCTATGTGCAGGGCTTCCAGCCCGGGCAGCAATATGGGCACGGTCACCAGTATGGCGGCGGACGCGTCCATGAACATGCCCAGGACCAGGTACAGGATGTTGACGGCGATTATGAACTGCCAGGGCAGCAGATTCATGCCTTCTAGCCACGTGGCGAAGTCCTGCGGCACGCGCAGCAGCGACAGCGTGTTGCCGAACACGGCGGCCCCGGCGATCAGCATCAGGATCATGCAGCTGGTCACCACGCTGTCGCGCAAGGCGTCGACGAACCGCTGCCAGGTCAGGGTGCGCTTGAAGAAGACGGTCAGGACCAGGGCGTAGACCACGCCTATGCCCGCCGCCTCGGTGGGGGTGAACCAGCCCGCGTATATGCCGCCCAGGATCAGGGGAATCATCAGCAGGCTGCCCAGCATGCCCCAGGTCAATGGTATGTGCTCGGCCCGCGACGCCTTTTTCTCGGGATGGCGCCGGTCTTTGTACCAGACCCAGATGATGGAGTACAGGCAGAACATGAAGGCCAGCATGATGCCGGGCAGGATGCCCGCAAGGAACAGCTTGCCCACCGACGTGTCGGTGACCAGCGAATACAGAATGAACGAGATGCTGGGCGGGATCAGGATGCCCAGCGTGCCGGCCACGGCGACCACGCCGGCGGACATGCGCCGGTCGTAGCCCCGGTCCAGCATTTCGGGGATGCTGATGGCGCCGATGGTGGCCGCCGTGGCGGTGGACGAACCGGAAATGGCCGCGAAGATGGCGCTGGCCACCGTGGCCGCCACGGCCAGGCCGCCGGGCAGCTTGCCCGCTATACGCTGGGCGAAATCGAACAGGTCGCGGCCCGATTCCCCTTTCAGCATGATCTGGCCCATCAGGATGTACAGCGGGATGGCGATGATGACGAAGGAGTTCAGGTCCGAATAGGCGATCTGGGCCAGCGCATTCATGCCGGGGTCGAAGCCGATGGTCAGCATGTAGCCCAGGGTGCCGCTGATCAGCAGCGAAATGGCGATGGGGATGCCCAGGAGCAGCAAAACGCCCAGGGTCACCAGCATAAGCACGAAATCCATGTCTAGTTCCGCCTTTCGATCAGCCGCTGCGTCAGCAGGTGGATTTCCGATACCAGCCACAGGAAAGTGCCCAGCGGCAGCGCCAGCGTGGCGACCCAGACCGGCCAGCTCATGACGTCTATGGTGGTTTCATGGGTAAGCACGCTGTTCATGAACTGCGCGAACCCGGAAATGGTGAATATGACGAGAAAACCGGCGATGATCACGAACCGCGCGACCAGCAGCAGCGACCCGCAGCGCGGGAACATATTTTCAAGGGAAATGCCGGACGTGACGTGATGGCCCCGCAGCGCCGTGAACGCGGCGCCCACGAAAGCCACCCAGATCAGGGCGAACAAGTCCAGGTCGTAGGTCCAGGAATTATCGATATGCGAGCTGCGCATGACGATGCCAAGGCTGATGGCGAACACCAGAACGACGAGTACCGCGGCGGCAACGTACCCGACGGTCTCGCCTATCTTGCCCGTGGCCGCATGCAGCCCGATGACGAAACGGCCCGGCGGGGCCGTTCGATTGTTATGGCCAGTATCCACTGTCTTCCTCCGCGACGCCGCCCGGGAGAACCCGGGCGGACAGTTTTATAGTTATGTGGCCAGGCGTTCAATTGCCGATAGAGGCCTTCACATCATCGAGAATCTGCTGGCCGCTGCTGCCCACCGAAGCGACGTAGTCCTTGCGCGCCAGGGCGCCGGCGGTGTCCTTCCACTGCTTCAGGTCGGCGGCGGTCGGCCTGTAGATGTGGTTGCCGTGTTTCTTGGCCAGGGCGATATCGTCGTTGAACTCGTTTTCGATATTCTTGACCGCGGCGTCTTCCGTGCTGGCGACCGCTTTCGAGATGATGTCGCGCTGCGATTGCGTCAGGCCTTTCCACCATTTCAGGTTGACCTGCACCGGGTAGATCAGCGGCACATAGTGAATGGCCGTGATATAGGGGCCCACTTCATACCACTTGCGCGAAATGATGCTCGATAGTCCGGAGACCGCGCCGTCCAGGCTGCCGCGCTGCAAGGCGGTATAGACTTCGCTGGAATCGACCGCGACCGGCGTGGCGCCCTGGGCGGACAGGAACTTGGCGGACAACTTGCCTTCGGATCGCATCTTCAGGCCCTTCAGGTCGGCAGGCACCTTGATCGCGTGCTTGTTGTTGACGTAGCTTTCGGCGTAGCCGTAGAAACCCCAGCCAATGACCTCGACGCCGTGCTTGTTCAGATGCGCGTTGACGTCCTGTCCAAGCTTGCCATGCAAGGCCTTGAGCAAGGTGCCGGCATCGTCGGCCAGGAACGGAATAGTGTCCCATTCCAGGGCGGGTTCGTACTTGGCCCACCAGTGCATGGCCATGATGCCCATGTTGGCGGTATTGTTGGTCAACCCCTGGGCCATGTTGGACTCTTTGAGCAGCGAGCCGGAAGGATACGTCTGGACCTTGATCTTGCCGTGGCTGAGCGATTTGATCGCCTTGGCGACGGCGATGCCTTGCGTGTCCGTGGCGGTATGCGGGGGCATGTACCAAGCCAGCCGCACGGTCAGGTCGCTGGCCTGGGCGGAGGTGGCGCCCAGCAGGGACATCGCGCCAACGCTGGAAGCAAATAGCAGATTACGAATACTTTTTTTCATTCTGTCTCCTCAAGCTGAAACCCGCCATCGGTCAATGACGGCATTGTTTTGCGACGCCGCCTGTGTTGCCGCGGGTCTGCGTTGAATGCATCCGGCCACGTTCAGCCCGGATATAGCAGCGAATTCATCTTACTATCGCATCCCTGAAATAAAGCTGAAACGAAGCTGAAACCGGATATGGCGCGTGTATCGCGTAGAATTGAAGAGGATGAAGCGCCGAGCCCGCCGCAAGCCGGTCAGGCCGGCCGCGAAAATTGGCAAAGGGAAACCATGCTCGATGTTCTGGTCATTGGTGGCGGCAATGCGGCGCTGTGCGCGGCGCTGATGGCGCGCGAAGCCGGGGCCGAAGTCATGCTGCTGGAAGCGGCGCCCAAAGACTGGCGCGGCGGGAATTCGCAGCACACGCGCAATCTGCGCTGCATGCACGACGCGCCCCAGGACGTGCTGGTCGACGCCTACCCCGAAGAGGAATTCTGGCAGGACCTGCTCAAGGTGACCGGCGGGCGCACCGACGAACCGTTGGCCCGCCTGGCGATACGCGCCTCGTCGGATTGCCGCGACTGGATGCGCAAGCACGGCGTGCGCTTCCAGCGGTCGCTATCGGGCACGCTGCATCTGGCCCGCACCAATGCGTTCTTCATGGGCGGAGGCAAGGCGCTGGTCAACGCCTATTACCGCAGCGCGGAAAACCTGGGCGTGCGGATCCGCTACGACGCGCCGGTGGACGGCCTGGAACTGGATGGCGGGCGCTTCGTGGCCGCCCGCGTGGGCAAAGAACGCATCCAGGCGCGCGCCTGCGTGGTGGCCGCCGGCGGCTTCGAGTCGAACCGGGAATGGCTGCGCGAGGCCTGGGGCGAAAACGCCGCCGGCGAATGGCCCGCCGACAATTTCCTGATACGCGGCACGCGCTTCAACAAGGGCGTGCTGCTTAAAGACCTGCTCGATGCGGGCGCCGACGCGGTGGGCGACCCCACGCAGTTCCATTGCGTGGCCATAGACGCCCGCGCCCCGCTGTACGACGGCGGCATCTGTACGCGCATCGATTGCGTGTCCCTGGGCATCGCGGTCAACCGCGATGCCCAGCGCTTCTACGACGAGGGCGAGGACTTCTGGCCCAAACGCTACGCCATCTGGGGCCGGCTGGTGGCCCAGCAGCCCGGCCAGATTGGCTATTCCATCATAGATTCGAAGTCCGTGGGGCATTTCATGCCTCCCGTGTTCCCGGGGGAAAAGGCCGACACCTTGCCCGCGCTGGCGGCGAAACTGGGCCTGGACGAGGCCAGCTTCATGCGCACGGTGGACGACTACAACGCGGCCTGCCGCGTGGGCCGGTTCAACCACGAGGTGCTCGACGACTGCCACACCGAAGGCCTGGCGCCGCCCAAGACCCATTGGGCGCGCCCGCTGGACCAGGCGCCGTACTACGCCTACGCCCTGCGCCCGGGCGTCACGTTCACGTATCTTGGCGTGAAGATCGACGAGCACGCCGCGGTGCATTTTTCCGGCCGGCCCAGCGCAAACCTGTTCGCGGCCGGCGAAATGATGGCGGGAAACATATTGGGCCAGGGCTATACGGCCGGCGTGGGCATGAGCATAGGAACGGCTTTCGGCCGCATCGCCGGGGCCCGGGCGGCGGCGGCCGCGCTGCGCCCCGAACCGGCGCAAGCCATAGGCTGAATCCAGATACGGAAGGAATCCATGCAGGAACTCGACGCGTTGATACAGAAAGCGGCATCCCCGCCGGCGCCATACGGCCCGGCGCTGTCCCCCGATGAGGCGGAGGTCGATCGCGTCATGACCATTTGCAACGCCTGCCGCTATTGCGAGGGGTTTTGCGCCGTGTTTCCCGCCATGACGCGCCTGCTTGAATTCGGCAAGGCCGACATCCACTACCTGGCCAATGTGTGCCACAACTGCGGCGCCTGCCTGCACGCGTGCCAGTATGCCGCGCCTCATGAGTTCGCGGTCAACGTGCCCCGGGCCATGGCCCGGGTGCGGGCCGGCACGTACACTGAATTTTCCTGGCCCCCCGCCCTGGGAGTCTTGTACAAGCGCGCGGGGCTGACCGTATCGCTGGCCACGGCCGGGGGCCTGGCCCTGTTCCTCGTCCTGATGCTGCGGGTCAACGGCTCTTTGGCGAACAAGCCCCTGGCCGGCGATTTCTATGCCATCTTCCCCCACAACTTGCTGGTGTGGATGTTCGGGGTGGTGTTCCTGTATGCGATTCTTGCCCTGGGCATGGGCGTGGCCCGGTTCTGGCGCCTGGTCTCCCCGCCCGCGGCCGGCCCCGGGGTCAAGGGAGCGGCCGCGGCCGAAGCGGTGGGCGACGTGCTGAGCCTGAAGTACCTGGGCGGCGGGCACGGCGACGGCTGCAACGACGAGGACGACAGGTTCACGTTGAGGCGCCGGCGTTTTCACCACCTTACGTTCTACGGCTTCCTGTGCTGTTTCATCGCCACGTCCGTGGCGACGGTCTATCACTACTTTCTGGATTACCACGCGCCCTACCCTGTATTGAGCGTGCCGGTCCTGTTCGGGACGGTCGGCGGCATCGGTCTGTTGATCGGGCCGGCGGGGCTGTTGTGGTTCAATATCAGGCGCGACCCCCGGCATGGCGATACCGGGCAAAAGCCCATGGACAGGGGGTTCATCGCCCTGCTGTTTCTGGTGGGCATCAGCGGCCTGGCGCTGCTGGCCTGGCGCGACACCGCGGCAATGGCCTTGCTGCTGGCCCTGCATCTGGGTTTTGTCATGGCGTTTTTCCTGACCATGCCTTACGGCAAGTTCGCCCACGGGGTGTTCCGTAGCGCCGCGCTGCTGAAAAACACCCTGGAAAAGCGCCGGTCCGGGCCGGCCTAGGGCCCAAGCCGCCGTGCCTTCGCGCCGGATGCGGCGCTGAATCCGGCAATCGGCGCTACACTGGACTGGAAACGAGCCAAGGCGTTCGGGACACAGCCCGTCGCGGCCCGGCAAGTGGAGTTTGCCATGAAAGCACTCACGTACCAGGGCGTCAAGAATGTTGGCGTGGAAACCGTGGACGACCCTGAAATCCATGCCTCCGACGATATCATCGTGAAGGTGACGGCCACCGCCATAGACGGCGCGGATCTGCTGGCCTATCGGGGCAGGATACCCGGGCTCAAGCCCGGCGACGTCCTGGGCCGGGAATTCATGGGCATCGTCGAGGAAACCGGTTCGGGGGTCACCCAGCTTGCACCGGGCGATCGTGTCGTCGTGCCCTTCGTGATCGCCTGCGGCCATTGCCGCTTTTGCGACAGGCAGTTGTTCGCGGCCTGCGATGCGACCAGCGCCGCGCAGGACACCCGCGCGGACAATACCCGCGTCTATACGGGCGCGGCCTTGTTCGGGTCCGGCGACCTGTACGGCGGCGTCGCGGGCGGCCAGGCCGAATACGTCAGGGTACCCAGGGCCAACGCGGGGCCCGTGAAGATGCCGGAATCGCTGGGCGACGAGCGCGTCCTGTTTCTGGGCGACAGCCTTCCCACCGCCTATCAGGCCGTATTGAACGCCGGGGTCGAGGCGGGCTCTTCCCTGGCCATATTCGGAGCCGGCCCGGTGGGCCTGATGGCGGCGGCCTGCGCCAGGATGCTTGGCGTCGAAGCTCTTTTCATGATCGACGACAACGACGACAGGCTGCAATTCGCGGCCGATGCGTACGATGCCGTTCCCATCCGTTTCGACTCCGGCGCGGCTCCCGCCGCGAAGATCATTGGCCTGACGGATCGGTACGGCGTGGACGCGGCCATCGACGCGGTGGGTTTCGACGGCCAGGGAAACCCCGCCGAAACGATGTTGACCGCTTTAAGAATCGAGACCGGCAGCACGTACGCCCTGCGCCAGGCGGTGGCCGCCGTGCGCCGGGGCGGGATCGTGAGCATCGCCGGTTTCTATGCCGGCCTGGGCCATGGCGTCCCCTTGGGGGAAATCGTCGAAAAAGGAATAGCCATCAAGGCGGGACGCGCCCATGTCCAGCGTTATATGTCCCGGCTGCTGCACTTCATCGAAGAAGACAGGCTGCATCCCGAAGCCATCGTCACGCACCGGCTGCCGCTATCGGATTCGGCCGCGGCCTATCACATGCTCGACCAGAAGCACGATGCCTGCCGCAAGATCGTGCTGACGCCCTGATCGTTCATTCCGAGGCCGGGCGCCGTCACGGGTTTTGCGTCGGATGCGCATCGGCGTGCGCCTTGTGGAAAATACCCACCCATTCGCTGTAGCGCCGGGCCACCAGCGATACGGCGGCGGCCCGGGGCAATTTGCCGGTTTCGTAGCCTTGCACGGCATCCCAGAATGTGGTGCGCCCCACGGCGAAGCCGGTGAACCCAGGAACTCCGGCGGCGGTTTCCAGCCATTGCACGACCTTGCTTTCATTGGCGCCCCGGCCCAGGACGATGCACCCCACCCTGCTTCTGCCGCCGCGCCGCGCCGCCTCCACCATATGCCTGCAATCGTCGGCGCTGTCCAGTCCTTCGATTTTCCAGACGTCGGGTTCGACCCCCGCGTCTTGCAGCATCGCGATGGTCTGGCGCATCAGGCCGGGCCGCATCTGCCTGTCGTAGACGGACGCGTCGTCTCCGGCCCGGGCCATCTGCCCGGGCGTTGCGGGCACCAGCAGTTCAAACATGAAATACTGGTCGGCTTCCTGGCAATAATTCGAAAGCCGTCGAAGCCGGGCGACCTGGCGCTGGTTCAGGTCGGTGTCGCCTTCGGGATTGAAGCGCACCAGGACCTTGGCGAACGTGGGTTTGAACGCCCGCAGGTGTTTGGCGAAGTCGTCGCCGTACTCGAATTCGAACTCTTCCTGCCCGCTTTTTTCCACCGGTATCGCCGTCACGTGGTGGTCCCGGCAAGCGTCGCGCAGGATGTCGGCGCCGAATTCCTCATCGACCAGAATGCCCGCATGCGCCGCCGGCACGCCACTGTCCAGCGCTTTCCTGAACCCGTCGTAGATAAGACGCTTGCTGTCGACCACCGAGTCGATCTGCGGGGGCGTCAACGGCGGCGTGAACTTGAACATCTTGCTTTCGTACGAATGGCGATGATCGAACGGCAACAGGTAAATCGGTAAGTCGTAGCCCCGGTTCATAAGCGTTTCCTCAAAGACTGGCGGCCCGTGCGGCCCATCGTCTCAAGTCTACGCCCTATCGAACCGGGATGAAACCGGGCGTCAGGCCCGCAGGGTGAACCGGAACGCCGCGCCGCGTCCCGATTGTTCCAGCAGACGGATGTCGCTGCCATGAAGCCGTAGTATCCTGTGCACGATCAGCAGGCCCAGCCCGCCGCTGTCGTGCCCGGCCCGGCCCAGGGGCGAGGCGCGTTTGAACAAGGCGTCGCGCAGTTCGGCGGGTATGCCCGGGCCGTCGTCGCTGACGTCGACCTGCACGGCGCCCGGTTCGGGGTTCGTCAGTGCAATGCGCACTTCGCCATGCTCCGGGCTGTGGCGCACGGCGTTATCCAGCAGATTGGTCAGGACTCTTTCTATAAGGCCCAGGTCGGCGCGCACGGCGGGCAAATGCCTGGGTATGTCGGCCACCAGTCTTACCTGCCGCGCCTCGACCGCCAGTTCGAACTTCTGGAACACGTCCTGCACCAGGTCCGCCAGCGAGAAGTTCTCGTTTTCGGGCTGGACCAGGCCCGATTCCAGCCTGGCCAATTCGAACAGTTCCCTGGCCAGGCGGCCGACCTTGCGGCTCTGGTCCAGCGCCACTTCCAGGTAGCGGCGCCGTTCCTGCCCGGACAGCCTATCGGCCTTGATCAACAGGGTTTCCAGGTAGCCGTGCAGCGACGTCAGGGGCGTGCGCAGGTCGTGGGAAATATTGGCGATCATTTCGCGCCGCTGCCGGTCCTGGTCCGATAATTCCTTCCATTGTTCATCTATGCGCCGCGCCATTTGCGCAAAAGCCTGGCGCAGGATGAGGATCTCGTCGCGCTCGCCCGCGCGCAGTTCGGGCGCGGCGGGCAGCGTGGACAGCGAGTTGCCGTCGAAGCCGCGCACATGGCCGGTGAGTTCGCGCAATGGGCGCGTGATCAGGCGAAATGCCACCAGCCCCGCCAACAGGCCCAGAAAAGCCACCAGCGCGATGGACCACAAGACCGTGCGCAGGGTCGAGCCGCCGCCGATGTCGGCGGCCAGGGCATCGCGGTCTTCCCCCATCAGTATCACGTAGATGTATCCTGTCTCGCGGCCGCCCATGCGCAGGGGCGCCGCGCTGAATATCTTGCGGCCGTCGGCGCTGCGCGGATCGTCGCCCAGTATCGGCAGGGGCCGGCCCGCCAGCAGCCGCTTGATGGGCGCCAGGGCTACCCGCTTGCGTTTCAGGTGGCCGGGCGGCGCGTCCTGGCCGATGATGCGGCCATCGAGGTCCAGCAGATAGACTTCGACGCTGGGGTTGACCGCCATCAGTTGCGAGAACAGGCTGCGCACCGCCGTCGGTTTCAGGCCGGAGGCGTCCATGAGCTGGGTATTTCCGGCTATCTGCCCCGCCAGATTCAGGGATATGCGCTGTACGATTTCCCGTTCGTGGCGCGTGTTGCCGGCGATTTGCAGCCAGGCCGACGCGCCGCAGCTGGCCAGCAGCAGTATGGCGAAGACGGCCGAGAGGCGCTGGGAAAGCGTCAGGCTACGCATGGACGGGCTCGCCGGCCGGCGCACGGGACGGCGCGGCCGCGAACTTGTAGCCCCTGCCCCACACGGTCAGGATGCGTTGCGGGTCGGCGGGATCGGCTTCGATCTTGGTGCGCAGGCGGTGTATATGGGTATTGACGGTGTGTTCGTAGCCGTCGTGCATATAGCCCCATACCTGGTTGAGCAGGTCCATGCGGGAAAATACTTTATCGGGGTGGCGCGCGAAGAAATACAGCAGGTCGAATTCGCGTGGCGTCAGTTCGATGGGCTGGCCGCCGACGCTGGCTTCGCGCGCCAGCGGGTCGATGATCAACCCGCCCAGATCGAGGCGGCCGGCGTCCAGGCGCACGTTGCGCGCCAGCGCGTCGGTGCGCCGCAACAGCGCCTTGACCCGCGCCACCAGTTCCAGAATGGAAAACGGCTTGGCCAGGTAGTCGTCGGCGCCCAACTCCAGGCCCAGTATGCGGTGCACTTCGCTGGACCGGGCGCTGGTAATGATGATGGGTGTGTAGCGCGTCATGGCGCGTGCGCGCTTGCACAATTCCAGGCCGTCCACCCCCGGCAGCATCAGATCCAGCACCAGCGCGTCCCAAACGCCGGACTCCAGCAGCCGGGCGGCCTGGCTGCCGTCGGCCGAGTGCTCCACGGCGTAGCCCTCGTCGCCCAGATGCAGGCAAAGCAGCTCGGCGATGTGAAGATCGTCTTCGACGACCAGAATGCGCTTTTTCGATTCCATGGCTGGTTCTGTGCAAGATGCGGCGAATATGCCTATTATCCGCAATTCCCGCAAAACCAGTTATCACAATTAATTTAACAAAAGCGCCGCCAGTGGTGTCGCCGTTACGCGGCTATGATCCGAATCGACTGTATATTGCCCTTGTTCGACGCTCAAGGAGGTGCGATGAAGTTCATCGCACGGGGAAAACAGGGGCGGTGGGTTGGGCAAGTATATCGTCGGAATACGGCGGCGATACGTCGTAGGCCTGGATTTCCTTTATCCATGACTGATTCGCCATCAGGGGCCATTCGTCTCTATCGAACCCGGGAGCGTGTTTCAGGTACTCTCTTTCCAGGTTCAGCACGAAGTGTTTTTTCTTCGTGTTGAGCATCAGCGCGTCCCATGGCACGGCAAAAAGCTTTTCGCCTATGCCCAGAAAACCGCCAAAGGACAGCACGGCATAACCGACTTTGCCCGTGTGCATGTCCAGCATGATTTCCTTGATGTCGCCCAGGTCTTCGCCTCGGTGATTATGAACGGGATTTCCGATCAGGGTTTCGGCACCCATAACGTTGGGCCCCGGCCCGCGCCGTCCATCGGGTTCACGTCCTATGCCGGCGTAGTTGTTTTCCATGCCGTCCATGGCGCCAGTTTTTTCACTCATACCTATCTCCTGACGATTCGCATCGGTCATCGGTCACAGCGCCGTATTGACCCTGCACGACCGGTTTCAGCAAGAATAGCTATGAATGGGGATGGGGTCTGTACGCTAACGCACTTAGACAGGGCGCCTGTCGCGGGCATTGCGATAACGATAGTCAGCCGCCGCCATATTCATTAAGATATTACGGCGTTTTATTTTTTATTTCGTACTGCTCCAGCCAATACACCTTGGAAACCCGTCTATGGCCGCTCCTTCGCCTCTTCAGAATCATCTCCTCGCGGCACTCCCCAAAAAAGAATATGAATCCCTGGAACCTCATCTGGAACTGGTTTCCATGCCGCTGGGAGATGTCATCTACGAGTCGGGCAACGAGTTGCGCCACGTCTATTTTCCAACGACTTCCATCGTGTCTTTGCTTTATCTTCTGGCCGACGGCGGCTCGGCCGAGATCGCCGTGGTCGGCAACGAGGGGATTCTTGGCGTTGCGCTGTTCATGGGAGGCGAGACCATGCCCAACCGCGCCGTCGTGCAAAGCGCGGGCTATGCGTATCGCCTGAAAGGACAGTTGCTGAAACAGGAATTCAATCGCGCCCTGACGCTGCAGCAACTGCTGCTGCGCTACACGCAGGCGCTGCTTACCCAGATGTCGCAGACGGCCGTGTGCAACCGGCACCATTCCATCGACCAGCAGCTTTGCCGGTGGCTTCTGCTAAGCCTCGACCGCCTGTCCGGCGACGAACTGGTCATGACCCAAAGCCTGATCGCCAATATGCTTGGCGTACGCCGCGAGGGGGTGACCGAGGCCGCCGGGAAATTGCAAGACGCGGGGCTGATCCACTACAGCCGGGGCCGTATCACCGTGTTGAACCGCCCGGGCCTGGAGGCCGCGGCTTGTGAATGCTATGAGGTGGTCAAAAAGGAATTCGACCGCCTGTTGCCAGGCGGTCCGGTGTCCGCTTAGAAGCTGTGGCTGATGCCGGCCATGAAGCGCGTGGTGGTGCCCTGCCCTTGCACCACCTGGTCGTCCAGGGAATAGTGCGTGGCAATGCCGCCCATGGCGTACAGGTTGGTGCGCGGCGACGCGCTGTACACATAGCCCAGGGTCGCGACTTGTCCGGTCTTGGCTTTTTCGCCGTCCTGCCACGTCCAGCTGGGTTTGACCAGCGACCACTGCGCCAGCACCGTGCCCTTGGCGCTGGTCGGTATGGACACGCCCAGCAAGTAGGCGTCCAGATGCCCGCCATTGGCGAACTCGGCCGCGCCCAGGCCCAGCCCCAGGTCGTCGGGGTCGCCGCCGTCTAAGCCCACGTAACCGTTCTTCTGGCGGCTCCACGCGGCGGAAACCTTGACGACGCTGAAGTCGTATGAAGCGCCCAATTGCCATGCCTGCGGGTCTTGCGCGTCGGGCAGGGCCGCATCGGACAGATAGGTCTTGTCCCAGGTCACGGCCACCAGCAAAGGCCCCTGGCTGTATTGGATGGCCGTGCTTACGGCCGGGGAACGGGTGCCATTGGTCTGGTCGCCGATGACGTCGAAGCTGTAGCCGGCGCCGAAGCTGAACCCGCCCATGGACGGCGACAGGTAGTTGACGGCGTCCTGGACCTGATAATTGTCCGAGGCCTTGAACGTGGAGCCCATGCCCATGTCCTTCCACGGCCCCACTTCCAGCTGGCTGCCGAATTGCTGGGCGACGGTGTGCTGGCGCCCCAGGCGCAGCTCGCCGTATTGATCGTTGGCGATGCCCAGCCAGGCGGAATTATTGAAGAAATGGTCCTCGTCGTCCAGGCTGCCGGTGGTGCCGTCGAACAGCGATTCAAGCTGGAAGTTGGCCGACCAGCCCGTGCCCAGGTCCTCGTGCCCGCTTATCCCGAAAAACGAGTCGCTCAAGCCCCCGGAGATGGTGCCGGTCTGGGTCGAGGATTCCCCCTTGGGCCCGGAGACGTGCGTGGTGCTGATGCCCATGTCCAGCAATCCGTACAGGGTCACGCTGGGCTCGGCGGCATAGGCGCCGCTGGCGCAAAGAGCAAGGCCAATGGCCGGTAACAACCGGGATTTCATGTTGATGTTTTCCTTGAGTCAGGGTGAGTGTAAGCCAATAATCTTAATGGTAATGATTCTTGTTTGCCATCATATTATATTTCAAGCCTGACGCTAAGCTGAATCAAGGTCAATATCCTTTTCGAAGGCGTCGATCTGTTGTGTATCGGCGACCAAACGTCTGCGGCTCCCCTTGCCGGCGCGGCCCGATTCCCTTCCCCGCGCGCGGGGGCTCAGGTGGCGGATAGCCAATTCTGGCACTATGCTCAGGACGTGCCATCAAACAGGCGGCACACGCTTAATCAATGGAGGTTTTCATGAGCCAATACAACATCGCCCTGGTCGTGGGCAGCCTGCGCCGCGATTCGTTCAACCGCAAACTGGCCGATGCGCTGGTAAAGATGGCGCCGTCGGAATTTTCGTTCAAGCACGTGCGAATCGACGACCTGCCCCCCTACAACCAGGACGACGACGGCAACCAGGCCGCCAGCGTCCACAGGTTGAAAAGCGAGATCGAGGCCGCGCAAGGCTTGTTGTTCGTGACGCCCGAATACAACCGCTCGATTCCCGGCGTGTTGAAAAACGCCATAGACCATGCCTCGCGCCCCTATGGAAAGAACTCGTGGTCGGGCAAGCCGGCGGGCGTCATCGGCGCGTCGATAGGCGGCATCGGCACGGCGATGGCGCAGCAGCATCTGCGCAATGTCCTGGCCTATCTGGATGCCCCGACGCTGGGCCAGCCCGAAGCCTTCATCCATGTGAAAGAAGGTTTTTTCGACGCTCAGGGCAATGTCAACGCCGGCAGCCTGGGCTTTCTGCAGGGTTGGGTCGATCGCTATGCGGCGTGGGTGAAAAAGCAGGCCTAGCTTTCTTGCGGCGGGAAGGCATCCATGGGCGGATCCGCGCGCAGCGGCCCGGCCGGGCGCTCCCAGCGCATCGGAATGCCGGCCAGCGCACAAGGAGGGGAAAGCCGCTGCGCCGGACCCCACACGGTGCGCTCCACCCACGGGTCCAGGTCATCGGGCACGGCATCGTCTATGACCAACCCGGTTTGCGCCGTCTCGGACATCAGCAGGTGCGCCGTGCGCGCCAGCGCCAGGCGCACGATGCTGCCCATGCCCGTGCGACGGCGATGAACGAGTCCGTGCAGCACCGCCGCGGCCATCAGATACCCGCTGGCCTGGTCCAGGGCCTGCACCGGCAGCGGCGTCGGCCTGGGCTGCTCTTTCCATTGCATGCCGGCATGGGCGATGCCGCAGCTCATCTGCACCAGGCTGTCGAACCCCCGGCGCATCCGCCATGGACCCGTCCAGCCATAGGCGTCCAGGCTGACGTCGACCAGGCCGGGACGGATCCGTTGCCGGGCCTGGGCGCCCAGGCCCAGATTTTCCAGGGCATCGGGGCGATAGCCGTGCACCAGCACGTCGGCCTGGGCCAGCAAGGCCTCGAACCGGCGCCTCTGGCCGGGATCGTTCAGATCCAGCCCCACGCAGTATTTCCCCAGGGTGACTTCCGGCACCATGCCGGGCTCCGTCCAGGATGGCGGGTCGACGCGCACCACGCGGGCCCCGTAGCCCGCCAGGAAACGCGTGGAGACCGGCCCGGCCAGCACCCGCGTCAGGTCCAGGACGCGCACGTCGGACAGGGGTCGGCCCGGGTCGCGCATGGCGGCGGGCGGGGTAGGCTCGGGCAGGCCTTCGTCCGCCAGGAACAACGGCGCCTGGGCAATGGCCCGGCCCTGAGGATGCCCGGCCCATTGCGATGCACTGCGCATGACCGCCGCGCATGCCCCCGCGGCCACCAGGTCGTCTTCCAGCGCCTGCACGGGCCGACGCGATACCGCCTGCTCCACCGATTGGGGCCGCGCATCGCAGCCAAGCACCCGCAAGGCGCGCTGGCGGTGGTGCGGCGCATTGGCGTGGATGCGTATCCAGCCGTCCAGGCCTTGATAATCGCCGGTGACGGGATCGCGCACGGCCGGAATTCGCCAGCCTTGGGGGTACAGGCTGCGGCCGAACCATAAGGACGCCAGCCTGCGTTCCAGGGAAACGGCGGGAGCCCGCCCCGTGAATTCCCGCAGGTACGCGGCCAGGCCCAAGGCCGCGGCGCCGATGCTGCCCACCGCCAGGCCGGTGACGGCAAATGCCGATGCCAGCACACCGCCGCCGTTGATTTCCGGCGCCTGCCACGAGGGCGCCGCGTCCCGCCCGTGCACGTCGGCCAGGCCGGCCTGTATCGTCTGCAGAAAGCGCATGCCGGTGCCGTCCGCACTCATGTCCGCTCCTTGAAATATGGGTGTCGTGCGGCGGCGATGCCTGGCCCGATTGTGCCGGGCCGCCGCCATGTATCACTATATAATGGAACCGTCCGAATACTGTAATGGCGCCCTGCCCGCGCAACGTTTTGCGTGGCGGAAAAGCCCGGGATCCGCATGCGAAAAGTCGCCGTTCTCGCCGAAGACGTGCATTGCTCGAATTGCACGCTCAATGGGCTTTGCCTGCCCGTCGGGATTCCTGAAAAAGACGTCGCCAGGCTGGATGCGCTGGTCAACCAGCGCGTCCGCGCCGAAAAAGGCGCAACCCTGTTTCGCGCCGGCGACGACGTGCGCGCCATCTACGCCATACGGTCGGGCTCGATCAAGACCCAGTTGGAAGACGCGGGCGGCCACGTGCAGATCACGGGGTTTTTCCTGCCGGGCGAACTCATAGGCATGGACGGGCTGTTGTCGTACGCCCAGTTGTCCCACGCCATCGCCCTGGAAGACACGGAAGTCTGCGTCATCGGCGTCGAGGACATGAACGACCTGGCTTCCCGCATTCCCAGCCTGCATCAGCAGCTTCAACGCCTGATGAGCCGGGAAATCCAGCGCTCGCACAAACTGCTGATGTCGCTGGGCGCGCTGCGTTCGGATCAGCGCCTGGCCGCGTTCCTGCTGAACCTGTCCCAGCGGCTTGCGCTGCTGGGGTATTCGGCCACGCGGTTCGTGCTGCGCATGAGCCGCGAGGAAATCGGCAACTACCTGGGGTTGACCATAGAAACGGTCAGCCGGATTTTTTCCCGCTTCGCGCGCGCCAATCTTATCCAGGTAAACCAGCGCGACGTGTGCCTGATCGATTTGCCCGCGCTGGGCCAACTGGCCGGCCTGGGCTGCCCCGCGCCCGCGCGGGTTTAGGCGGCAGCGGCCATGGCGCCGCGCCTATTGGACCAGGGGCGAATCCGCGCCGCTCATGGGAATGCCCGTAATCCGTGCCGCCCCGACCAGTTGTTCCAGATACTGATGCGTCGCGCGGCGCCGGCTGGCCTGTTCCAGCCAGTGCGCGATGCCGGCGCGCACGTCCTGGAATGCCTGCATGTGGCCATGGACGACCTGGCCCGTCATGACGATATGGAATCCGTGGCGGGTTTCGATCAAGCGCGTGGCCAGGGTGTGGGCGGGCAGTTCGAACACGGGCTTTTCGAATTCGGGCACGGTTTCGCCGCGCGCCACCAGTCCCAGCGCCCCGCCCTGCCGGCCCGTCGGACAGTTCGAATAACGCCTGGCGAAATCCGGAAAACTGGCGGCTCCGGCTGCGGCCAGCTCGTTCAGAACCTCGCCCGCGCGGGCGCGCAACCGCAATACGTCCACACGCGGCGTCAACTGGAACAGTATGTGGCTGACCTCGACCTGATCGCCCTCGCGGAACTGTTCCGGATGCTGTTCATAGAAACGCCGACAGGCCGCTTCGTCGGCGCGGGGCGAATCCACTTCTGCCCGCAGCACCGCGTCAATGGCGGCATCCGGCGCTCCCGCGTCCATGCCCAGCGCCCAGGCGCGCTGCAGCAGGAGCTCGCGCAGCACCAGTTCCTGGCCGGCGCTCATCATGGGGTCGGCCTGGGACCGATGACGCTGCAGTTCGGCCAGCAACTGGTCTTCGGTGATCGTGGCGTCGTTCACGGTAATCATGGCCGCCCTCCCTGGCGCGGGCGCACCAGCTGCCAGGCCCGGCCCAGGTAGGTCACCGACGCGAAGCCGCTCCAGACGTGCACCAGGCGGGTAAAGGGGAAAATCAGGAACAGCGTCATGCCCAGCACCATGTGCACCTGGTAGATCAGCGGCGCGCCGGCCATGACCTGGGCCGCGCCGGAGCGCAATGTGACGATGCGCTGCGCCCAATCGCCCAATATGATCATGACGGCGCCGTCGCTGTGATGCGCGGACGTGATGATGGACAACAGGCCCAGCAACAGCACCATCAAAATCCAGACCAGGGTGAGCCAGTCGGAAAAGCGCGTGGTCGCGGCGATGCGCGCCTCGGTATAGCGCCTGTGGATCAGCAGCAACAGCCCGGCCAGGCAGATCAGCCCCAGGACGGCCCCGACCACGATGGCCATCTGTTGCTTGAACCCGGTGGAAATTCCCATCGAGTGATAGACCTGCGGGGGGGTCAGAAGGCCTACCAGATGCGTGAAAAACAGGGAGATGATCCCTATGTGGAACAGGTTGCTGCCCCAGCGCAGCGAGCCGCGCCTGAGCAACTGGCTGGAATCGCTCTTCCAGGTGTATTGATCGCGCTCGAACCGGATCAGGCTGCCCAGGAAGAAGAACGACAAGGCAATGTACGGGTACACCGCGAAGAAGAAATGATGTATTTGTCCAGACATGAGGGCCTCCTGTCACCGCGAAGGGGCGGCGTCGCTTCCGGAGAACGTCCGCGGCTTGCCGTCGCGTCCGTAGAACGTCACGGGCTGCATCGCGCCGGCCCGCGCCAGGGTGTCGGCCGGGCTGTCCAGGCCTTGGGGGCCGAAGGTGATCGGACGTTCTTCCAGGTCTTCTTCCGGCAGGTCGGGCAGCGGCCCGGGCTTGACCCCGGTCATGCCGCGCAGCATGTCGAACACCGCGGCGTACGGGCTTCGCGCCTTGGCCAGTTTGTCGCCCAGCTGGGCCATCACGTGTATGGCCTCGCCCAGCAGCGCCCGGGCGTCGTCCGGCGGAATCTGTCCAAGGAACTCCAGGAACAGCGGGATATAGTCCGGCAGTTCCTGGGTGTCGGGCAGCAGCCCGTGGTTCAGGTATTCGTTGCGCAGATCGACCAGAGCCTGGCCCCGGTCGCGCGATTCCCCGTGGATGTGCTCGAACAGATGCAGGGAATGCGAAGGCCTGCGATCGAAGATGTCCACGTAGTATTCCTGCAGGTCGATCGGCTCGCCCTGGCGCAGATGCGCCAGCAGCGGGCCCAGGACGCCGCGCTGGCCGGGGTCCAGCGCGGCGTCCACATCGGGCAGCGCGGCCAGCAGTTCGTCGTCCGGATAGGAAAGCAGCGCCGAGGCGGCGGCATACGCCACCCGTTCGGCGCGGGGCTGCGGCGCGGGCGCGCCGGACACGGTGTCCACGGATGGCATGGCATGCTCCTTCATGATGTCTTGGCGCCGCGCCGGGTTTCGGTGGCGGCCATGGGCCGCACGCGCGGCTTGCGCTCGAACAGGCCCGTTGCGCTCGAACCCTGGGGAGGCGCGATCGACCCGGCCTTGTGGCCGAACACCGTGCCCGGCGATGCGCCGCCCGAGCATCCGTTGCCGAACGAAAAACCGCAACCGCCCTTCAGTTCGAAAGCATTCTCGGCGTATTCCCGGTGCGCGGTCGGAATGACGAAACGGTCTTCGTAGTCGGCTATGGACAGGTAGCGCACCATGTCCTGCACCTGGGCGGCCGAAAGATCGACCTGGCGCAGGATGTCGGGGCGGTCCCGCCCGTCGACCGTCTTGGCGCGCATATAGGCGCGCATGCCCAGCAGGCGCTCCAGTGCGACGCGGATGGGCTCTTCGTTGCCCGCCGTGAGCATGTTGGCCAGATAGCGCAGCGGAATCCGCAGCGAGCCCACGTCGGGAATGTCGCCGAACGCGCCTATGTCGCCGCTGTTGGCGGCGGCCTGTATGGGCGAGAGCGGCGGCACGTACCAGACCATGGGCAGCGTGCGGTATTCGGGATGCAGCGGGAAGGCGATCTTCCATTCGATGGCCATTTTGTACGTGGGCGAGCGCCGCGCGGCGTCGATCCAGTCCTGCGGCACGCCGTCGGCCAGGGCCTGCCTGGCGACTTCCGGGTCGTTGGGGTTCTTGAACAGATCCAGTTGCGCCTGGTACAGGTCTTTTTCGTCCGCGCAACTGGCCGCCGCCTCGATGCCGTCGGCATCGTAGAGCAGCACGCCCAGGTAGCGGATGCGGCCCACGCAGGTCTCGGAACAAACGGTGGGCTGGCCGGATTCGATGCGCGGATAGCAGAACGTGCACTTCTCGGCCTTGCCGCTGTGCCAGTTGTAGTAGATTTTCTTGTAAGGACAGCCCGAGACGCACATGCGCCAGCCGCGGCACTTGTCCTGGTCGATCAGGACGATGCCGTCTTCTTCTCGCTTGTAGATCGACCCCGACGGGCAACTGGCCACGCAACTGGGATTCAGGCAGTGTTCGCACAGGCGGGGCAAGTACATCATGAAGGTGTTTTCGAACTGGCCGTAGATGTCTTTCTGCACGTCCTCGAAGTTGTAGTCTTTCGAGCGCTTGGAGAATTCGCCCCCCAGGATTTCCTCCCAGTTCGGCCCCCATTCGATCTTGTCCATGCGCTTGCCGGTGACCAGCGAGCGGGGCCGCGCGGTGGGGGCGGCCTTCATTTCCGGCGCCGCCTGCAAATGTTCGTAGTCGAACGTGAACGGCTCGTAGTAATCGTCGATCTCGGGCAGATTGGGATTGGCGAAAATGCGCGACAGCAGCTTCAGCTTACCGCCCTGGCGCGGTTCTATCCGGCCGTCGGGGCGGCGGCGCCAGCCGCCGTTCCAGTGGTTCTGGTTTTCCCAGTCCTTGGGGTAGCCTATGCCCGGCTTGGTTTCCACATTGTTGAACCAGGCGTATTCGACCCCTTCGCGCGATGTCCAGACGTTTTTACAGGTCACCGAACAAGTATGGCAGCCTATGCATTTGTCCAGGTTCAGCACCATGGCGATTTGCGCGCGTATTTTCATGATCATGCCTCCTGGGCGGCGCCGCGCAAGGATTGCCCGTCCCGGGGCTCGTCCAGCCAGTCGACCTTGTCCAGCTTGCGCACCACGACGAATTCGTCGCGGTTCGAGCCCACCGTGCCGTAGTAGTTCAGGCCGTACGACAACTGGGCGTAGCCGCCTATCATGTGCGTGGGCTTGATCAGTATCCGGGTCACCGAATTATGGATGCCGCCGCGCTTGCCGGTGATCTCCGAGCCCGGCATGTTCACGATCTTTTCCTGGGCGTGGTACATCAGCGTCATGCCTTCGGGCACGCGCTGGCTGACGACGGCCCGCGCCACCAGGGCGCCGTTGACGTTGAACGCCTCGACCCAGTCGTTGTCGACGATGCCGGCCTTGGCCGCGTCGATTTCCGAAATCCAGATGATGGGCCCGCCGCGCGACAAGGTAAGCATGATCAGGTTGTCGGTGTACGTGGTGTGTATGCCCCACTTCTGGTGCGGGGTGATGAAATTGAGCACCACGTGGGGGTGGCCGTTGCCGTGCCGAGGGTCCAGCATGGGCTGTATGGTCCGGGTGTCGACCGGCGGCCGGTATACGCACAGCGATTCGCCGAACGCGCGCATCCAGTCGTGGTCCTGGTACAGCTGCTGGCGCCCGGTCAGCGTGCGCCACGGGATCAGCTCGTGCACATTGGTGTACGACGCGCTGTAGCTGACGTGATCGGATTCCAGCCCCGACCAGGTGGGAGACGAAATGATTTTCCGGGGCTGGGCCACCAGGTCGCGGAAACGGATCTTTTCATGCGCCCGCGAACTGGCCAGATGGGTATGGTCGCGCCCCGTCTTTTTCGACAGCGCCGCCCAGGCCTTGACGGCCACTTCGCCATTGGTTTCCGGCGCCAGGGTCAGGATGGTTTCGGCGGCGTCTATGTCGGTGTCTATGCGGGGCAGGCCCTGGCTTGCGCCTTCCTCGCTCACCAGGTAATTGAGCTGGCCCAGCAGATCGATTTCGTCCGAGGCTTCCCAACTGATGCCCTTGCCGCCATTGCCCAATGCGCGCGTCAACGGCCCCAGGGATGTGAAGCGCTTGTACACATTGGCATAGTCGCGGTCCACGACGGCCATGGCCGGCATGGTCTTTCCAGGAACCGGCTGGCATTGACCCAGCTTCCAGTCCAGGACGCCGCTGGGATTGGCCAGCTCGCCCGGCGAGTCGTGCAGCATTGGGGTCAGCACCAGGTCCTCGGCCCGGGGAAGCTCGGTCGCGGCGAGCTCCGAGAACCTGGCGGCGATGCCTTTGTAGATTTCCCAATCGCTTTTCGATTCCCATACGGGATCGACCGCCGCCGACAGCGGGTGGATGAACGGATGCATGTCGGTCGTGTTCAGGTCGTTCTTTTCGTACCAGCTTGCGGTGGGCAGCACCACGTCGGAATACACGCAGGTCGTGGACATGCGGAAATCCAGCGTCACCAGCAGGTCCAGCTTGCCCTGGGGCGCCTCGTCGCGCCAGGCGACCTCCAAGGGCTTTTCGCCGCCCATCTGCCCCAGGTCCTTGCCCTGCACCCCGTGTTCGGTGCCCAGCATGTGCTTGAGGAAATATTCATGCCCCTTGCCCGAGGAGCCCAGCAGGTTCGAGCGCCACACGAACATGTTGCGCGGCCAGTTCTCCGGATGGTCGGGATCCTCGCAGGCCAGCTTCAGGCTGCCGTCGCGTATGCCCTGCAAGGCGTAGTCGATGGGGTCCCTGCCCGCGGCCCGGGCGTCCTGGACCACCTGCAGCGGGTTGGCCTGCAACTGGGGCGCGGAAGGCAGCCAGCCCATGCGCTCGGCCCGCACGTTGAAATCGATCGGGCTGCCCTTGAAATGGCTTGCATCGGCCAGCGGCGACAGAAGCTCGGATATTTGCAGGGTTTCGTAGCGCCACTGGTCCGAGTGCGCGTAGAAGAACGAGGTGCCGCCCATGTGGCGCGGGGGACGCGTCCAGTCCAGGCCGAACGCCAGCGTGGTCCATCCGGTCTGCGGACGCAGCTTTTCCTGGCCCACGTAATGGCACCAGCCGCCGCCGGATTCGCCGACGCAGCCGCACATGACCACCAGGTTGATGATGCCGCGGTACGCCATGTCCATGTGATACCAGTGATTCAGCCCCGCGCCCAGGATCACCATGGACTTGCCCCGGGTCTTGGCGGCGTTCGCGGCGAACTGGCGCGCCACCGAAATGGCGTCGGCGCGCGCGACCCCGGTAATGCGTTCCTGCCAGGCCGGCGTGTAGGGAACGTCGTCGTCATAGCTTTGCGCGACGTTGGGGCCGCCCAGGCCCAGGTCCAGCCCGTAATTGGCCAGGAACAGATCGTAGACCGTGGCCACCAGGGTCTCGCCCTGCGCGGTATGCACGCGCTTGAGCGGCAGGTTGCGCAACAGCACGTCGTCGTGCCGCGAGTTCTGGAAATACGCGTGCTGGCGGCCGCCGAAATACGGAAACGCCACCGGCAGGACCTCGTCGTGGTCCTCGATGAGGGACAGGCGTAGGCGCACGTCGGCGCCTTGCGCATCTTTGGCGTCCAGGTTCCATTTTCCCTGGTCGCCGCCGCTTTCCTGGCCCCAGCGAAACCCTATCGACCCGCGAGGAACGACCAGGTTGCCGGAGATCTCGTCGACGGCCACGGTCTTCCAGTCCGGGTTGTTGTCCTGGCCCAGGCGATCGGGGAAATCGGATGCGCGCAGCAGGCGTTCGGGCACGTAGCGGTCGCCCTGCCTGACCATGCGCACCAGGAACGGCATGTCGGAATAGCGCCGGCAGTAGTCCAGGAAATAGTCGTTCTTGCCGTCCAGGTGGAATTCCTTGAGGATGACGTGGCCCATGGCCAGAGCCAGCGCGGCATCGGTGCCCTGCTTGGGATGCAGCCACAGGTCGCCGAACTTCGACCCCTCGGCGTAGTCGGGGAATATGGACACGACCTTGGTGCCCTTGTAGCGGGCCTCGACCATGAAGTGCGCGTCGGGCGTGCGCGTTTGCGGCACGTTCGAGCCCCACATGATGATGAAGCCCGAGTTGTACCAGTCGGCCGATTCGCTGACGTCGGTCTGCTCGCCCCAGGTCTGCGGGCTGGATGGCGGCAGGTCGCAGTACCAGTCGTAGAAGCTCAGAAGCGTCGCCCCGATCAGGGACAGGTAGCGGCTGCCCGAGGCGAAGGACACCATGGACATGGCCGGAATGGGCGAGAACCCGGCGATGCGGTCAGGCCCGTAGCGCTTGATGGTGTACAGGTTGGCGGCGGCCACCACTTCATTGACTTCGTCCCAGCTTGCGCGCACGAAGCCGCCCATGCCGCGCAGCGATTTGTACTGTTGCGCCAGGCCCGGCGTTGTGCAGATGTATTCCCAGGCCCGGACCGGCTCCATGGTCTTGCGCGCCTCGCGCCACAGTTTGGCCAGCCGCCCGCGCAGCATGGGGTACTTGATGCGGTTGGCGCTGTACAGGTACCACGAATACGACGCGCCGCGCGAACAGCCCCGCGGCTCGTGATTGGGCATGCCCGGACGCGTGCGCGGGTAGTCCGTCTGCTGCGTCTCCCAGGTGACGATGCCGCCCTTGACGTAGATTTTCCAGGAGCACGACCCGGTGCAGTTCACCCCGTGCGTCGAGCGCACGATCTTGTCGTGGGCCCAGCGGTCGCGGTAGCCTTTTTCCCAGGTGCGGTCCTCGTGTACGACGTTGCCATGTCCATTGGAAAACGGCTCTGGCGCGCGTTTGAAAAACTTCAGCCTGTCGATGAAATGGCTCACGGAATTTTCTCCACGTCATGAATGCACGGCGGCGATGCGGCCGGGGCGCCGGCTTGCTTCTAGCACGGTATCGGCGCGGCGCGTCTTGCGTAAAACCACCAGGTCGCCGCGGCGCACACCAGGTAGAACACGATGAACAACAGGAATGCGGCATGCGGCGATCCGGTGATCGCTATGGACGAACCGAAGCTCTTCGGTATGAAGAACCCTCCGTATGCGCCTATGGCGCCGGTGAATCCCAGCACGGCGGCGGCCTCTTTGCCTCCGTCGAGCTCGGCCTGTCGCCGGGCCGCTTCGCCCTTGCCCGCGGCCCGGCCCAGATGCCAGTTGGTGAAGATCACCGGAATCATGGAAAACGTCGAACCGCTGCCTATGCCCGCCACCAGGAACAGCACCAGGAAACTGGACAGGAAGCCGGCGAAACTGCCGGGGTCGCCCTGATGCGGCAGCGACAGCATGGCGCCGTAGACGCCCAGCAGCATGACCGCGAATCCCGCCAGGGTGATGCGCGCCCCGCCCGCCTTGTCGGCCAGCCAGCCGCCGACCGGGCGTATGCCGGCCCCCAGCAATGGGCCTATCCAGGCATATTGCAGCGGACGCACGTGCGGGTACAAATACTTGATCAGCAGCGGAAACGCGGCCGACAGGCCGATGAACGAACCGAAGGCGCCCAGGTACAGCAGGCACATGATCCAGGTGTGCCGGCGCTTGAAAATGACGGCCTGCTGAGAGAACGACGCCTTGGCGTCGGCGATGTCGTTCATGGCCAGCCAGGCGGCGATCGCGGCCACGACAATGAACGGCACCCATATGAACGGGGCGTTCTGCGCCCATATTTCACCGGCCGGGCCCGTGGCGCCCGACAGATGGACCCGCTGAGGGCCGCCGGCCCAGGGGCCCAGTATGCCCAGGGTGATGACCAGCGGCGACAGGAACTGCACCGACGACACGCCAAGATTGCCCAGTCCGGCATTCAGGCCCAGCGCCGAACCTTTGCGTTCCCTGGGAAAGAAAAAACTGATGTTGGCCATGGAAGACGAAAAATTCCCTCCGCCCAGCCCGCACAGCAGGGCCAGCACCAGCATGGTGGAATATGGCGTGGAGGGATCCTGGATGGCGATGCCCAGGCCCACGGCGGGCACAAGCAGGCTGGCGGTGGACATCGCCGTCCAGCGCCGCCCTCCGACGACGGGGACCACGAAAGAATAGAAAATGCGCAGCGTGGCGCCCGACAGGGCGGGCAGCGCGACCAGCCAGAAAAGCTGGTCCTCGGTATAGCGAAAGCCCAGGTTGGGCAGGTTGACGGCGACGACGCTGCACAATTGCCAGACCGCGCAGGCCAGGAAAAGCGCCGGTATCGATATCCACAGATTGATATTGGCGATGGCGCGCCCTTGCTCCGCCCAGAAAGCCTTGTCTTCCGGCGTCCAGACCGTAAGCATGCCCTTGCGTTTTTTCGACTGGGGTTGTGGCAATGCGCCCATGCGACTTCCTTGTTGAACATCGATCAAGAATATCTTGGGGAAGCAAACCGGCCTTTGCGATATGTCAAGGCTACGACAATTTCAGTTGATTGACCAGAGGGGCGGCGCCGCTGCGGATCCGGAGGATTCAGGCGCGCGTCCCTCGGCGGGGCTGCAACACCCTTACGCGGGGCTGCGGGGCGCCCGACCAGGTCAGTTCGTAGACGCTGGCGCGACGCACGTTGCCGACCAGCGCCGGGCGGAAGCACGCCAGATTGGTGCCGCCCGCGCGCCGCACGCTGGGATACACGATGCCCAGCGATCCGCCGTCGAGCAAGGACTGCGCCAGCGCCTGCGACGCCACGTAACTGGCGGGATCCAGGCAGGGCAGGAATTCCGGGGCGTCGCGGATATCGTGGAATTCGCCCGAGAAATCGGCCAGCAGCGCCTGATAGGCAACCGTATCGTGGAAGTAATCGATTTCGGCGTATTCCACGGTTTTATGGAACTGTATTTCCGCCAGCGCCGTGCGCGTCTCGAAGGCGCAATACCAGGCGCCGCGGTACGCGGAGTTGAAACGGCTTCCTTCAGGCCGCGGATAGGCGTACGCGGCATTGATGATGCGAAAGTTCGGCACGCCGAAGACCAGTTCGTCTATGCCTATGCCCACGACGGCGCCGCGTTCCGCGGCCAGGCGCTGATTGGTGGCGTTGTCCAGGTCGAACAGATCGTTCAGGTGGGCGATGTCTTCCGACAGCGGAGCCAGCACCGAGGCCTCTTGTTCGGCGAAGCGCGACGGCAGCAGGCGCACGGTGTCGCGCCTGCGCAATCGCGCCAGGGGCGGCGCAGCCACGCTTACACCCCCCCGCGGCGCGCGTCGAGCAGCTGGCGCACGGTCTGCATGGCCAGCAAGCCGCCGTCCTGCATATACGCCAGGGGCGTGTTGCCGTGGAAAATCGCGTTGCGGTTGGGCAGGTTCACCCATTTGTCGGCGAGTTCGTCGCCATAAAGAATGTGCAGCGCCTTGTATATGCCCAGCAGATAGGAAATACGCGTGATGCGGTCCACGTCGAGCAGCCTGTCGGTTTTTTTCTTCCATTCGTAGAAAGCGCTGCTGGACAGGCCGCCAAGCAGCACGCAGGCCTGCTCGTCGCGCAGGTTCCAGGCCTGGGCCAGCCTGAAGAACCCTTTCAGCGCCGATTGCGACAGGCGTTCGCGCGCCGAACGGGTGTTCAGGTCGAACACGATGGCGGGTTCGAAGCGGCTGGTGGGGTACGCGTAGGCGGCATCCATGGTTTATCCTCCGAATAAGGATATTTTATACTCTTTTTCAGGATAAATCCGAAAATACGCCCGCGGCTGCCTCCTGCGCCGGGAGCCGCGGACTCTAGTGGCCGGACAGCGCGGCCACCCCCAGCAGGATGACGACGCAGCCCAGCCAGCGGGCCGTCGAGACTTTCTCTTTCAGAATGAAGTATCCGGCCAGCGTGGCGATCATCAGCGACGTCTCGCGCAGCGGCGCGACCAGGCTGACCGGCGCGCCGTGCCGCAGCGCATACAGGACCAGAATGTACCCCGTGGGCGAGAGCACGCCCACGACCAGCGCCGGCCACCAGTTGCCCCGCATCTTTTCCAGCATGCGGCGCCGCTGGACCCAGGCGCCGGGCGCCATCATGCAGGTAATGCCCAGCCCCGCCATCCAGTCCAGCACCACCGGGGCGATGGCCAGTTCCTTGACGCTGTGCGCGTCGGCAAGCGTATAGCAGGCGATGAAGGCGCCTATGGTCAACCCCCAGCGCACGCCCGTCCAGGCCTGGGGGCGCATGAACATCCGCCAGCGCGCCTGGGTGGCGATCAGCAATACCCCCGCCACCACGCAGGAAATGCCCGCCAGCCCGGATGGCGTGGGATGTTCGCCCATCCACAGGAAGGCGCCCGCCGTCGCCAGCAGCGGGCCCGTCCCGCGGGCGATAGGGTACACCACGGACAGGTCGGCGGCCTGATAGCCTCGCTGCAGGCACAGGCTATAGCAAAGATGCAGCAGACTGGATATCAGCAGGAACAGGACCACCTGGGCGTTCCACACCATGCCGTCGTGCCACAGCACGTAGGCCACCCAGGGCGCGAACAGCACCGTGGATATCAGGCGATAGCAAAGCACGAACGAGGCGCCCGCCGCCGCCGACCGCTTCGATACCAGGTTCCAGGTCGCGTGCAGGCCCGCGGCCAGGAAGACAAGCAGAAACAGTTCAAGCGACATGGAAACCGGGCATGCGGGGTCCGACTATCACGCTACAGGATTTCATCGAGCACGTCCGCCGGGCGGCACAGGCGCGTGCCCCGGGATGTGACGACAAACGGACGGTTCATGAGGATAGGATGCCGGGCCATGGCGTCCAGCAGCTGCTCGTCGGAAAGCGCCGGGTCATCCAGGCCCAGCTCTTTGTAGACGGGCTCCTTGGCGCGCATGGCGTCGCGCACGGAAAGGCCGGCGTCATGGATCAGCGCCGCCAGTTGCGCGCGCGGCAACGGCGTCTTCAGGTATTCCACGATCTGCGGCCGTACGCCGGCGTCTTCCAACCGCTGCAGCACGGTGCGCGATGTCCCGCAACGGGGATTGTGATAGATCGTGGCCATGGCCTCTTCCTTTTTGTTTCTGTCGACAAACCGCCATGTTAGCGCAAGAACGCGGCGCGCCCGGACGCGATTGCCGCGTTCGCGCCCGCCCTGTTAAAGTGTGCACAAACGCCAGCCGTCCGCCATGCCCGCAGCGGGCCGGCGTCCCGTCGAAATTCCCGCCTATGGCCGCATTGTCAATGACCTCTTTTGCCGCACGTTCCTGTCTTTTGTCCCTGACGGCCGCCTTGTTGACGGCCTGCGCCGGGCCGCCCAGCGACATCTCGCTGATTCCCGCCGATCAGCTCGCCGCGCAAACCAGCAAGCAGGGCCTGTTCACACAGCCCGTCGCGTGGACGCATCAAAAGCCCGGCTGCAAAGGCGAATGCCCGACCATCGAGCTCGATTCCATCGCCTTCCCCGGAGTGCCTGTCCTGACGCGCCTGGTGGATCACGCCCTGGCGGTCATGACCGGCGTCGATGCGTCGGGCATCCATCCTTACGACACCATCGCCGGCTACGAGGACTATTTCTGGAAAACGGCCTCGCCCAGGGATTCGGTGGTGCTGTCGGCGAAAACGCGCTACCGCAACAAAAGCCTGACTGTGATAGAGCTGGACACCTGGCAGTATTACACCGGCGCGGCCCATGGAATCTCGGCCACCCAGTTCCTGAACTGGGACAACGACCGGCACCGGGTGCTGGGCATTGCCGATGTGCTCAGGCCGGGCGCGCATCCGGCCTATGTCGCCGCGCTGGCCGACGCGCACAAACAATGGCTGGCGCACAATGCCGACGCCCGGCGCGACCCGCAGACCTATGACCGCGTCTGGCCATTCCAGCCCAGCGACAATTTCGCCCTGACCGACCAGGGCCTGGTCGTGAAATACGATTCGTACCAGATCGCGCCCTATTCGTCGGGCCAGCCGGAACTGCTGATCCCCTACCCGGCGCTCAAAGGCATCTTGCGCGACGAATACATACCCGGCGCCGCGCGCTGACCCTGGCGCGCCGGGCTGTTTCAGTGGCCCGGGTCGTGGCTGAAGTCGCCCGAATTGAAGTATTGCGACGTGCCGTTGCCCTGGACGGGCGGCTTGGGCGCGGGAGGCGGCACGGCCTTGGGCGCGGGCACGATATCCACCGTCTTCACCTGATCGGTGGCGGGCTGGCCAATGGATGGCTGGCTGGCGCCCGCCTGGGCCGGCGCACCGCCGTCGGGCACCGGCACGGTCTGCGCCTGGTTCAGGATATCGTGGGCGCGGCGCGCCTGGCGTTTCGCCTGGACCTGTTTTATCAACACGTCTATCTTGTCGGCCAGATCGGCGAATCCCTGCCGACGGGCCCAGTCGGCGGCGTTGTGCTTGTCCAGGTTGCGCGTGGTCACGTCGGCGCCGGCATCGATCAGCAACTGGACCATGGGCTGGCTGCCGGAATAGGCGGCCATCATCAACGGCGTCGTGCCGTCGGGCCCGGGAGCGTTGACGAGGGCCTTGTGCGCGATCAGCATCCTGGCCGTGTCCAGTTTCCCGGTCGACGCCGCGTAGTGCAGCGGCGTCCAGCCCAGGCGGTTGACGTCCGCTCCGCGCGCGATCAATCCCTGGGCTCTTTGGGTCTGCCCGACCACGGCAAGATACATAAGCGGGGTTTCGTCGTGGCGGTTGGTGACGTTGACCTTGGTCTTGGGGTTCGCGGCCAGCAGGTCGTACACGTGCCAGGCGCTGTTGCGTATGGCCAGCATGATAGAGGGCTGGCCTTCGGGGCTGACGGCATTGGGGTCGGCTCCCTGCTGCAGCATGCCGCGTATGTCGTCGACGCGGTCATTGGCGATATCCGTCCACCAGCCCGCCGGAACGGGAGCGGCGGCGTGCGCCACGGGCAGGATGCCGGCCCAGATGAAAATCATCAAAAATATTATTTTTCTATATGTTATCAGTGAATTATATGATTTCATTTACAATTTACTTTAATTAAAATTTAATGTATTACATTAAACTAATAACATTAAATTAATTATCTATCTTATTGAATAAATTAAAGAAATTATTAGTCGAATACTTCGCCACCTCGGCCACCGGGATGCCGCGCAGGTCGGCGACTTTTTCGGCGACGTGAACGACGTTGGACGGGTCGTTGGTTTTGCCGCGATGCGGGACCGGCGCCAGGTAAGGCGAATCCGTTTCGATCAGCAGGCGTTCCAGCGGTACGCGCGCGGCGACGTCCTGCAGCGACGTCGCGCTCTTGAAGGTGACGATGCCCGATAGCGAGATATAGAAATTCAGGTCCATCGCGGCCTGGGCGACCTCCCAGGACTCGGTAAAGCAGTGCATGACGCCGCCTATCTCGTCGGCGCCCTCCTCGCGCATGATGCGCAGCGTGTCCTCGCTGGCCGCCCGGGTATGGATGATCAGCGGCAGCCCGCTTTCCCGGCTGGCCCGGATATGGGTGCGGAACCGGTCGCGCTGCCATTCCAGCGGTTCGCTCAGGCGGAAGTAATCCAGTCCCGTTTCGCCTATGGCCACCACCTTGGGCGACGACCGGGCCAGACGCACCAGCTCGTCCACGCCGGGCTCGGTCGTGTCCTCGTAGTCGGGATGCACCCCCACCGAGGCATACAGGTTCGGGTGCGGCGCCACCAGTTCCATCAGGCCGGGCCATTCGGGCAGGTTGACGCTGACGACCAGCGCATGGCTGACCTGGTTCTGCGCCATGCGCGCCATGATGTCGGGCAGGTTGGCGGCCAGATCGGGAAAATTCAGATGGCAATGGGAATCGACGAACATGATGGGAAATCCGGACGAAATGAGCGCGGGTTCATGAAGCGGCTCGGCACGCCAGCGCCGCGCGCTGCAAGACGCTGTGCACCAGCAATTTAGCATTCAGGGGATGATTGGCATAGGCGCGCTGGCCGGTCAGCCAGTGGCAGGTCTGGGCCAGCCGGCCCGGCACGGCCCGCGCGGCCACGGCCTGGGCCTGCGGCGCCAGTTCGGGGAAATAGCGCGTGGGGGCGCCCGCGCCGGCCAGCATCAGGTCGACGAACAGCCGCTGCAGGCCGTCCAGCCAGTCGGGCGCCGGAGTTTTTTCAAGCTGGTCGGCCAGTTGCCCGATGTCCGGACCCTGCCCCGCGGCCAGCGGGGCCAGGAATTCCTCCAGCCAGCTTGGGCATGGCTGGCTTTCCGACTGGGCCCGCCGCAAAGCCAGGACCGGCGCGCCGCCCGACGCGGCCAGCCACTGGTCGGCATGCGCCACGCCTTGGGCGGCCAGCCATTCGGCCCCGTCGGCGCGGGCGGGCACGGCCAGAGGCAGGCGCCGGCAGCGGGAAACCAGCGTGGGCAGCAAACGGTCCGGCGCATCGGCCACGATCAGGAATACCGTGTGTTCCGGCGGCTCTTCCAGGACTTTCAGCAAGGCATTGGCGGAAATCATGTTCAGCGCGTGCGCGGGGTACACGACGGCGACACGCCAGCCGCCCCGATGCGTCGCGGTATTGAACCACGGGCCCAGCGCCCGTAGCTGATCCACCCGTATTTCCTTGGAGGGCGCCTTTTTGGCGGACGCCGCGGCGGCGTCGGCATCTTCCTGTTCGGCCCCCTCTTCCAGCGCGACGGCGTCGGGGCGGATGCGCCGAAAATCGGGGTGATTGCCGCTGGCCAGCCACTGGCACGCCGTGCACTGGCCGCAGGCCAGGCCCCGCCGGGGCTGCTCGCACAGCAGGCTGGCGCCCGCCGCCAGGGCGAATTGGCGTTTTCCCGTTCCCGCCAGGCCGTGGATCAGCCAGGCATGCGCGAAACGCTCGCGCCGGCCCAGCCAGGCGCGCGCCACGTCTTCCTGCCAGGGCAGAAACGACGGCACGGAATGGGGGGAATCGGTCATGGCGCCGCCCGGCCGTCATGGGCCAGGACCAGTTCCCGGACTTGCCGGGCCAGATCGGCGCGTATCGCCTCGATGGGCCGGGTGGAGTCCAGGATGCGCACCCGCGACGGATGGCGCGCGGCCTGTTCGTGATATGCCTTGCGGGTGCGCTCGAAGAAAGCGGCCCCTTCCTGTTCGAACCGATCGGGCTGGCGGGCGTCCCCAAGCCGCTGCCGGGCCACCTCCAGGGGCACGTCGAACAGCCAGGTGCGGTCGGGCTGCAGATCGGGGTGCACCCATTGTTCCAGTGTCTGGATGGCCGCGGCGCCAAGCCCGCGGCCTCCGCCCTGGTACGCGTAGCTGGCGTCGGTAAAACGATCGCAGACCACCCACTGGCCCCGGGCCAGCGCCGGCTCGATCAGCGTGCGCACGTGTTCGCAGCGCGCGGCGAACATCAGCAGGGTTTCCGTTTCCAGACGCATGGCCTGGTTCAGCACCATCCGGCGCAGCTGCTCGCCCAATTCGGTGCCCCCGGGCTCGCGCGTGGACACGACGTCCAGGCCGTGCCCGCGCAACGCCTGGACCAGCCACGGCACGTGCGTGCTTTTGCCGGCCCCGTCCAGGCCTTCGAGAGTGATGAAACAGCCGCGTTGGATTGGTGGCATCAGTGGTGTTGTCCCAGGATGTACTTGGCGACGGCACGGTTGTGGCTTTTCAGGTCGCGGGAAAATTCGCTGGTGCCGTCGCCGCGCGACACGAAATACAGATAGCCGTGCCCGTCGGGATGCAGCGCCGCCAGCAGCGACGCGCGGCCGGCGCAGGCAATCGGCGTGGGCGGCAACCCTGTACGAGTATACGTGTTCCAGGGCGTATCGGTTTCCAGATCTTTCTTGTGCAGCTTGCCGTGATAGGCGTCGCCCATGCCGTATATGACGGTGGGATCGGTCTGCAGCGGCATGCCCAGGCGCAGGCGGTTGACGAACACCCCGGCCACGAGGCGCCGGTCGGCGCTGTGGCCGGTTTCCTTTTCCACGATGGAAGCCAGTATCAGCGCCTGGTACGGCGTTTGCAGGGGCAGGTCCGGGTCGCGCCCGGCCCAGGCCGTCGCCAGCAGCTTCTGCTGCGCCTGATAGGCGCGGCGCAGGATGTCGAAATCGCTGGTGCCGGGCGTGAATACGTAGGTATCCGGATAGAACAGGCCTTCGGGGCTGGTTTCGTGCGAGCCCAGCCGGTCGAGCAACTGCTTGTCGGACACGCCGGCCAGCGTTTGCTTGATCTTCGGGTCGTCGCGCAATGCCTGGCGTATGCGCTGATACGTCCAGCCTTCCACCAGGGTAAGGCGCGTCTGCGTCATGTCGCCGTTGGCCATGCGTTCAAGCAGCTTCCAGGGGGTGTCGCCCCTTTGCGCCTCGTAGGCGCCGGCCTTCAACGATTTGGCGCGGCCGCTGACGCGCGCCAGGGCGACGAACGCGTCTTCATCGACACGGATGCCCTGCTGGCTCATGAGCCGGGCGATGGCGCGCGGGGTGCTGCCTGGTTCGACGGTGTAGTCGATCGGGCTGGCGGTGAATTCCACCGGAGCGTTGGCCCAGTGCCAGGCTGCCGCCGCCGCGGCCGCGACGGCCAGCACCGCCAGCAGCAGCCCATACCGGAAAATCGCCTTCGCGTGTTTCATTCGCTTCGATGACCCTTCGCCACACAACCGGCCCAAAGCTCGCTATCATAAACTCTGCGCCTGACCGATTCCATTACCGACAATAGCATTACACCCATGAATGATTCCCTGATTATCGCGGCAAGGTTGGACGACCTGGCCATCGTAGAAGTTTCGGGCGCCGACGCGGCGGCCTTCCTGCAGGGCCAGCTTACCCAGGACATCGCCGCGCTTGGCGCGGACCGGGCCAGCCCGGCGGGATACTGTTCACCCAAGGGCCGCCTGATCGCCAGCATGATTGTATGGCACGCGAACGCCTCCGGGGACGACACCTTCTGCGCGCTGGTCAAACAGGACATCGCGCGCGAATTCGCCGCGCGCCTGTCGAAGTACGTGCTGCGGGCCAAGGTCGCCATCGGGTCGGCCCCCGCGCGGATAACCGGCGTCCTCGTCCCCGGGACCGACGCGGCCCGGAAAACCCTGGCGGGCATCGCCGGCGCATCCGCGCAGGTTCCCGCGGAAAGCCTGCCGCCGGGGGGGCTTCCCAGTCTTGCCAACCCCTACGATATCGTACGGACGGACGCGGGCACATGCATCGCCGCGCCCTCGGGCGATTCCGGCGTCGGGCGCTGGTGGATGATAGAACCCGACCCGCATGCAAGCCGGCCCGACCCGGAACGACAACAGGCCTTGCCGGACGCCGGCGCGGCGCTATGGCAGGCGCAGGACATCGCCGCCGGGCTGGCCTGGATCGTTGCGGCCACCCAGGAACTGTTCATTCCCCAGACCTTGAACATGGATCTGACCGGCGGCATCAACTTCGGCAAAGGGTGCTATCCCGGCCAGGAAATCGTCGCGCGCAGCCATTACCGCGGAACGGTCAAGCGACGCATGGCCCACGGCACGGTGGACGGCGACGATGCGGCGCACGCCGCCGGGCTGCCCGGCACCGACGTTTTCGACGCGAACCGTCCCGACACCCCTTGCGGACGGGTCATCAACGCCGCTGTCGCAAGCCAGACGCACATTCTGTTCGAGACGGCGCTGGCCGACCTGGGCCAGGCCGACTTCCGCCTGCACAGCGTCGACGGGCCGGTGGTCAGAATGGACACCCTGCCCTACGAGATCAAGCCGGCCGGCTGAACGTACACGGCGGCGCCGCCGTGTACGCTTGCCGTCGATGCTTCTTTACGGCTTCTCTTCCCGCTTGACCAGGTTCAGGATGCTGGAGAAATCCAGCTTGCCGTTGCCCTGCGCGCTATGCAGAGAATACAGGTTGCGCGCCAGTTCCCCCAGCGGCACGGTCGCCCGGGTATGCAGCGCGGCTTCGGCCGCCAGCCCCAGGTCTTTCAACATCAGGTCCACGCCGAAACCGCCGGCATAATCGTGCGAGGCGGGGGCGTGTTCCATGACGCCGGGCCAGGGGTTGTACAGTTCCGTGGCCCAGTTGCGGCCCGAGCTTTTGGCGATGATGTCGGAGAGCACCTTGGGGTCCAGGCCGCTGGACACGCCCAGGGCAAGCGCCTCGGCGGTGCCCGCCATCAGGATGCCAAGCAGCATGTTGTTGCATATCTTGGCCACCTGCCCCGCGCCGGCGGCGCCGGCGTGGAAGATGTTCTTGCCCATTTTTTCAAGATAAGGCCTGGCCGCTTCCAGCGTGTCGGCCTCGCCGCCCACGATGAACGTCAGCGTGCCGGCCACGGCGCCGCCGGTGCCGCCCGACACGGGCGCATCCACCATGCGTATGCCGCGCACCTTGGCCGCGGCGGCCACTTTGCGCGCCGATTCCGCGGCGATCGTGCTGCATTCCATGACCACCGTCTTGGGATCGATATGGGCCAGCAGGCCTTCATCGCCCAGATACAGGCCTTCGACGTGCTTGCTGGCGGGCAGCATCGTGATGGCGGCATCGGCCCCCTTGACCGCGGCCGCGGCCGATTCCGCGGCCTGGGCGCCGGCGTCCGTCAGCGTCTTGACGGCCTGGGGCACCAGGTCGTGGACATGCAGTTCGTGGCCCGCCTTGAGCAGGTTCAATGCCATGGGGCCGCCCATGTGGCCCAGACCGATAAATGCGATGCGACTCATTGTTGTTGCCTCCTTGGTTCTGTTTCGGAAATTCCATGCATGGCGGCATCCTGCGCCGCCGCGCCCAGATCGTGCAGCGGGTGATCCTGGCCCGCGGGCCAGGACGGCGCGAAGAAGCGTTGCACCCATTCTTCGCTGGCTTCGGCCAGGCTTGCCGGATTCCACCTGGGCTGCTTGTCCTTGTCGATGAGCAAGGCGCGTATGCCTTCCTGGAAGTCGCCGGCGACGCCGCATTGCAGCGATACGATGTATTCCTGCCGGAAGACCTGGGCCAGCGACATGGCGCGCACCCGGCGCAGCAACGCGAAGCACAGCCGCGCCGAACCCGGCGAGCCGGCGCAAAACGTGGCGGCCGCGCGTTTCAGCCACGGGTCTTCGTGCTGGGCGAGCGCGGCGATATTGGCGCCTATGGCCTGCAGGTCGGGCCCCTTGCACCACTGCTGGATGTCCCGGTAATGCGTCTGCAGCGGCCCCGCCGGAACGCCGCCTTGCTCCAGGGCGCCCAGCAGGCGGTGCAGGCGCGTATCGTTTTCGGCGCGATCGGCCGACCACGCCGCGCTTTCGATCTGCGCCAGAAGGCCAGGCCAGTCCGCGGCGTCCAGGGCATAGTCGGCCAGGCCCAGATAGCGGCAGTCGCCCGCGCCCAGTTGGGATCCGGTCAGCGCCAGGAACAGGCCTATGCCGCCCGGCAGCCGGCTCAGCATCCAGGTGCCGCCCACATCGGGGAATAATCCTATGGTGATCTCGGGCATGGCGAAACGCGTGGTGTTGCTGGCCACCCTGTGGCTGGCGCCCATCATCAGCCCCACCCCGCCGCCCATCACGATGCCGCTGCCCCAGCACAGAACAGGCTTGGGGTAGGTGTGGATCTGGTAGTCCAGGCGGTATTCCACGTCGAAGAACGTGCGCGCGTAGGCGTTGTCCCAGGCCTGGCCGCTGGTGTTCTCGCGCATGCCCGCGTACAGCCCGTGCAGGTCGCCGCCGGCGCAGAAGGCTTTTTCCCCCGCGCCCTTGAGCACCACCAGGGCGATGGAATCATCATTTTTCCAGGCGGCAAGCTGGGCGGCCAGGGACTCGCACATGGCCAGCGACAAGCCATTGAGCGTCTGCGGGCTGTTCAGCGTGGCCATCCCCACCTTGTACCGGCCGGCCGTGGACACGACCTGGTAAAGCACTGGCGAGCTCATCGGACGTCGGCCCCTTTTTCAAGCAATTGCCGCGCGATGATCACGCGCATGATTTCGTTGGTGCCTTCCAGTATCTGGTGCACCCGCGTATCGCGCACCAGGCGCTCCAGCGGGTAGTCCTTCAGGTAGCCGTAACCGCCATGCAGCTGCTGCGCATCCAGGCAGGCCTGGAAGCACATATCGGTGGCGAACCGCTTCGCCATGGCGCAATACGTGGTGGCCTGCGCATCGCCCGCGTCCAGCTTGGCCGCCGCCAGGCGCACCATCTGGCGCGAGGCCACGATATGCGTCGCCATGTCCGCCAGCTTGAACTGCAGCGCCTGGAACCCCGCCAGCGCCGTGCCGAACTGCTTGCGCTCGGTCATGTAGCGCGAAGCGGCGTCGTACCCGCCCTGGGCCGCGCCCACCGAACACGTGGCGATGTTGATGCGCCCGCCGTCGAGCCCTTTCATGGCGAACTTGAAGCCTTCGCCTTCGGCGCCCAGCAGGTTTTCGGCCGGGATTTCCACGTCCTCGAAGGTGATGGGGCGGGTGGACTGGCTGTTCCAGCCCATCTTGTGTTCCTTGCGCCCGTAAGTGATGCCGGGCGTGTCGCCGGGCACTACGAAGGCGGACACGCCGCGCGCGCCCGGCCCGCCCGTGCGCGCCATGACGACCAGCACATCGGTATCGCCCGCGCCCGAGATGAACGCCTTGGACCCGTTGAGCACGTAGGCCGCGCCGCGTTTTTCCGCGCGCGTCGTCAGCGACGCGGCGTCCGACCCCGAGCCCGGCTCGGTCAGGCAGTACGACGCCAGTTTCTCTCCTGTGGCCAGAAGCGGCCCCCATTCCTTGCGCACGGCGTCACTGGCCCAGCAGCCTATCATCCAGGTCGCCATGTTGTGTATGGTCAGGAACGCCGTGGTGGACGGGTCGGCCGCGGCCATTTCCTCGAAGACCAGCGTGGCGTCCAGGCGGGGCAGCCCAAGACCGCCTATGGATTCGGGCGCGTATATCGCGCAAAAGCCCATGGCTCCGGCCTGGGTGAACGCGTCGCGGGGAAAGATCGATTCGGCGTCCCACCGGGCGGCGTTGGGCGCCAGCTCGCCCTGGGCGAATTCCCTGGCCGCCTGGGCGAAGGCCTGTTGTTCATCGCTGAGATGAAAATCCATGTTCCTGTATCTCCTTGGTGCAGGGTAATTGCATCCATAATATATTTTTTAACCCGGCTTGTGGCCGGGCCAATAGGTGCCTGCCGCTACGATAAAGCGCAAGCCACAATGTAGCACCGATTGCCCGGGCCGGCCGCCTGGCGCGGCACCGCGGACGATAACGCGCCATGGGCCGGATCGATGTCGCGCACGCGGCGATTCAGCGCGGCCCCGACGATGGATCGCCAGCCGGCCCCCTGCGATGAGCCGCCCGTCTGCGCCGGGACTCCATGGGATCGAATGTCAGCGGACGGTAGATTTCGACCCGGTCGCCATCGGCCAGGACACGGTCCCGGCCGCAGTTCTGGCCGAATATGCCGAAAGTCACGTTCTCCGGCCGGTAGCCGGGTACCCGGCGCGCCACATCGCTGGCCGCAACGGCCTGCGCCACCGTGGCGCCCGCGGGCAAGGTCAGGGACGCTTGCCAGGCGGAATCGGGCATCGCATGGACGACCGACACATGAATCGTTCCGGCAACGGCGCCGCTACTGGCCATAGCGGTCCTGGGCGCGCCGCGTGAACGAATCGATGAAGCTGGTGGCTATCCTGTTGAACACCGGCCCGACGACGGTTTCCAGGGCGCGGTTGGAAAATGCGTATTCCATGGTGAAAAGCACTTTGCAGGCATCGGCCGCCAGTTCCTGGAATTCCCAGCGCCCGGTCAGCGTCGAGAACGGCCCGTCGACCAGTTCCAGCGTGATCAGGTCGGGCCTGTGATGCTGGTTGCGCGTGGTGAAGGTCTGCCTGATGCCGGCGAAACTGATCGTCACGGACGCCTTGACGCCGCGCTCGTCGCGCTCGAGCACGGCCGCGCCGCCGCACCAGGGCATGAACTCGGGATACTTCTCGACATCGGCCACCAGGTCGAACATTTTCGAACTGCTGTAGGGAACCAGGACGGAGCGTTGAACAGTATGCATCAAACAATATAAATGGATAGAATGTAAGGATTTTACCTTCTATGCGCCGCCACACTTATTCATGAGCATTATCGAAAACCGCAAGGCCAGCCACGACTACTTCATCGAAGACCGCTACGAGGCGGGGCTTGTGCTGGAAGGGTGGGAAGTCAAGGCCATTCGGGCTGGCCATGTGCAGCTGAAGGAAGCGTACGTCATGGTGCGCGACGGGGAAATCTGGATACTGGGCATGCACATCAGCCCCCTGCCCACGGCGTCGACGCACATTCATCCGAACTCCACCCGCACGCGCAAGCTGCTGCTCAAGGCCGAGGAAATCGGCAAGCTGATCGGCAAGGTGGAACAGCGCGGCTACACGCTGGTGCCGTTGAACCTGCATTACAAGAACGGCCGGGTCAAGCTGGACTTCGGCCTGGGGCGCGGCAAGAAGCTGCACGACAAGCGCGACACCGCGCGCGACAAGGACTGGCAGCGCGAAAAAGAGCGCATCATGAAGCACAGCACGCGCCAGCGCCAGGACTGACCCGCCGCGCCGGCGTCAGGCCGTCTTGCCCGGGCCTTTGACGATGGCCATGGCCGATGCGACCAGGGTGCCCATGTCGGCCAGATTCGCCGGCACGATCAGCGTGTTGCCTGTTTTGGCCAATTTACCGAAGGCATCGACGTACTGTTCGGCCACTTTCAGATTGACCGCCTCCATGCCGCCCGGCTGGCGCACGGCGTCGGCCACCTGGGTAATGGCCTTGGCCGTGGCCTCGGCCACCGTCAGCACGGCCGAGGCCTCGCCCTGCGCCTTGTTGATCTGGGCCTGCTTCTCGCCTTCGGAACGCGCAATGAAGGCTTCGCGCTCTCCGGTGGCGATGTTGATCTGTTCCTGGCGGCGCCCTTCGGAAGCGGCGATCAGCGCCCTTTTCTCGCGTTCAGCCGTAATCTGGGCCTGCATGGCGCGCAGGATCTCGGCCGGCGGCGTCAGGTCCTTGATTTCATAGCGCAAGACTTTTACGCCCCAGTTGTGCGCGGCCTCGTCCAGCGACGTGACGATGGTGCTGTTGATGGCGTCGCGCTCTTCGAAGGTGCGATCCAGTTCCATCTTTCCTATGACCGAGCGCAGCGTCGTTTGCGCCAGCTGCGTGATCGCGGAAATATAGTTCGACGAACCGTACGATGCGCGCATGGGGTCGGTCACCTGGAAATACAGCACGCCGTCGACCTGCAGCTGGGTGTTGTCGCGCGTGATGCATACCTGGCTGGGCACGTCCAGCGGGATTTCCTTCAGGGAATGCCTGTAGGCGACCCGTTCGATGAACGGAATGACGAATCCGGCCCCCGGCGACAGGGTCCGGTCGTACTTGCCAAGGCGCTCGACCACCCAGGCGTGCTGCTGCGGCACGATGGCGATGGCCTTGACCACGACCAGAAACACCAGCAAAACGACGATGATCAAAACGACGGTCGAAAAATCCAGATCCATGGCACGGCCTCTTGAAGTGGGAACTGCCTGTTGACGATGTCCGCCGCTGCCGGGCGGCATCGAAGGGTTCAATGGGTGGGGACCAGCGGTTCCAGAAGCAGGGTCGAGCCCTGGATCTCGACGATGCGGTAGGAACCGGGATGGCCCTGGGTGCCGTGCGCAAGACTTGCCTGCCAGTATGCCCCACGATACCAGACCCGGGCCGTGAGGTTTTCCGTCCAGGCCTCGACCTCGACGCTCTGGCCTATGTCCAGATTGACGTCGGCATTGCGGGCGGCGTTGACTTCCCGCTTTTTCAACACGCCCGAGCGGCGCAAAACCCACAGGCCCATCGCCGTAATGACGGCGACGGTGATGATCTGCCAGGCCAGCTCGCTACCCAGCAGCGCCGCCACGCCGCCGGCGGCCAGGCCCAGCGCGAACAACAAAAGATAGAACGTGCCGGTCAGGACTTCGCCTATCAGCGCAAGCACCGCAAAACCGAACCAGAACCACATAGCGGCGGCCCTCCCTGGGTGATTGCCGAAAGCCCCGATGGGCCAGTGCGCCCGAAACCGGACCGATGATGCCGATTGTAGCCGCGGCCGGGCCCGCGTGCCGCGTTCAAAACCCCTCCGGGGATGGGGTCAGTCCTGACGCAGCATCAGCCCTTCGAGTTCCAGCAAGGCGAATTTCCGTTCCAGGCCCCCGGTGTAGCCGGTCAAGGTATTGATGCCCGACAGCACCCTGTGGCACGGAATGATGATGGTGATGGGGTTGCGCCCCACGGCCGCGCCCACGGGACGCCCATGCCGGGACGTCAGGCCCGCCGAGAGGGCCACTTCGCCGTACGAGACCGTCTGGCCATAGGGGATGTCCTGCAGGGCGCGCCAGACCTTCTTCTGAAAGTCCGTGCCCGACGACACGTCAAGAGCAATGTCGAATACTGTTCTGCCGCCCGCGAAATACTCGTTGAGTTCAGCCTGCGTTTGGCGAAACAGCGCCTGTACCGCGGCGGGGACATTCGCCTCCAGCAAATGCGGCGCTGCGGGCCGGGCGCCGGCCGCCTCGTCCGGCCGGAAACACCGTTCACCCGCTCTCTCTTGAGAAAACAGGTCGTTCGGCGGCGCCCGGTAGACCTTGAACTTCCTGATTTCCATGCCGTTCATCGTGCCCGTCGACGGCCCGCCGTTTTCAGGCTTTCGAATCCGGATGCCCGGCACGGCCGGACAATCGGACTGATCCATGAAATACACGCCGCTGAGTTTCCCGTTATCGGAACAAAGCAGCACTTGCCCCAAGGGAGATTCCATCTGCGCATGAAATGTCATCTATGCGGGCCCCGATCAGTGAAGCTTGACCCTGGGAGCGCCGCGTTTGAGCAACAGGCGGCCCAGAGCCAGCGAGCCCGTACGCAGCACGCCCAAAAGAACCGCGTGATGCATCAGGTGCAGGCTCATGTACATCAAGCGTGCAAACAGCCCTTCCACAAACAGGCCCTTGCCCGTAAGCACCCCCATCAGGCTGCCCACCACGCGGCTGTGGCCGATCGAAATAAGCGATCCGTAATCCCGATACCTGAACGCGCGCCCCGCCTGGCGCGCGGCATCGCCCTTGGTCAGCAGGGAATACAGAAACTCCGATTGCTGGTGGGCGACTTGCGCCCGGGCCGGCAAAAAGGCGCCACCCGGGCCCCATGCGGCCTGCGCGCAGTCGCCAAAAGCCAATATATGCGGATCGGAGCTGCGAAGCTGCCCATCGACAATGATCTGGTGAAGCCGATTGGTGGACAGGCCCAGCGTGTCCAGAAATTCCGGCGCCTGTATTCCGGCGGCCCATACGCATAGATCGGCCGGGTAGCGTTCACCCTGGTCATCGTACAGCGCGTCGGTCTGAACCGACGCAATGCGCACCGATGTTTCCACGGCAACCCCCCGGTCACGCAGCAATCGACATGCCGCCGCCGATATCTTTTCGGGCAGCGCCGACAAAATACGCGGCGCCCCTTCCAGCAGCGTGATCTGCACGTCCGTGGCCGGATCCAGATGGCCTAGCCCGTAGAACGCCACATCCGCGCAGGACTGTGTCAGCTCCGCGGCGAGTTCGACCCCGGTCGCGCCGGCGCCAACGATCGCGATTCTCAGGGTGCTGCCGCCGCCACCGGCCTTGGCGCTGTCGGCGCGGGCCAGGGCGCTGAGCAGTTTCAGCCTGAACGTCTCGGCCTGTTGCGTCGAATCGATCGCCATGGCGAATTTGTCGGCCCCGGGGGTTCCGAAAAAATTCGACCGGCTGCCGACGGCCAGGATCAGCGTGTCGTAGGCGATCTTTCGCCGCGGCAGAACCTCTTGATGCGCCTCATCGAATACCGGCTTGAGGCTGACGGTCTTGCCTTCCCGGTCGAGGCCGTCCATTTCCCCACGGATGAATCTGAAGCCGCGATCCTTGGCCAGCATGAAGTACGACAAGCCTTCCCGATGAATATCCAGGGTACCGGCAGCCACTTCGTGCAGGGACGGCTTCCAGATATGATAAGCCGCCCTGTCGACCAGGACGACACGCCGCGACCCCGGCTTGCCGCCCAGCCTGGCGGCAAGCTCCAGGCCGCCGGCGCCGCCGCCGACAATGACGACCGTACCGGGTTCCGTATTCGTCATGGGCATGGCCGGCCGGAAGGCTAGGACTGCCCGGCCAGGTTCTTCCAGGTCTCGACCACCGTATCGGGGTTGAGCGACATGGACAGGATGCCTTCGTCGCGCAGCCATTGCGCAAGATCCGGATGGTCGCTGGGACCCTGCCCGCAAATGCCGACGTACTTGCCCGCCGACAGGCAGGCCTGGATGGCCCGCCTGAGCATGAACTTCACGGCCTCGTCGCGTTCGTCGAAATCCTGGGCCAGGAGCTCCATGCCCGAATCGCGGTCCAGACCCAGCGTCAGTTGGGTCATGTCGTTCGAGCCTATGGAAAACCCGTCGAAGTACTGCAGGAACTGGTCGGCCAAAATGGCGTTGGACGGAACCTCGCACATCATGATCAGGCGCAAGCCGTTTTCGCCGCGCGCCAGGCCGTTGTTGGCCAGCAGGTCGACGACTTTGCCGGCCTGGGACAGCGTGCGCACGAACGGCACCATGATTTCCACATTGGTCAGGCCCATGTCGTCGCGCACTTTCTTCAAGGCCTGGCATTCCATGCGGAAGCATTCTTCGAATTCCGCGGAAATGTAGCGCGAGGCGCCGCGAAAACCCAGCATCGGGTTTTCTTCGTCGGGCTCGTAGCGCGAACCGCCGACCAGTTTGCGGTATTCGTTGGACTTGAAGTCCGACAGGCGGACGATGACCGGCTTGGGATAGAAGGCCGCGGCGATCGTCGCCACGCCCTCGGCCAGTTTTTCGACGAAGAATGCGCGCGGACTGGCGTAGCCGCGCGCGGCCGATTCCACCGCTTTCTTCAGGTCGCCGTCGACGTTCGGGTAGTCGAGCACGGCCTTGGGATGCACATTGATGTTGTTGTTGATGATGAATTCAAGCCGGGCCAGGCCGACCCCCTGGTTGGGGATCTGCGAGAAGTCGAACGCCAGTTGCGGGTTGCCCACGTTCATCATGACCTTGAGCCCGATATCGGGCATTTCGCCCCAGCGGACCTCTTCGATCTCGGTCTCGATCAGGCCGTCGTAGATGCGCCCTTCGTCGCCTTCGGCGCAGGACACGGTGACTTCCCTGTTCGTGTCCAGGACATCGGTGGCGGTGGCGCAGCCGACCACGGCGGGAATGCCCAGCTCACGCGCGATGATGGCCGCATGGCACGTGCGGCCGCCGCGGTTGGTGACGATGGCCGACGCCATTTTCATCACGGGTTCCCAGTTGGGGTCCGTCATGTCGGTGACCAGCACGTCGCCCGGCCTGACCTGGTCCATTTCGGACACATCGGCCACGACGCGCACCCGGCCCGAGCCGATTTTCTGGCCTATGGCGCGGCCCGTGACCAGCACGTCGCCCGTGGCCTTCAGGCGATAGCGTTCCTGGACGTCGTGATGGTTCTGCTGCGACTTGACCGTTTCCGGGCGGGCCTGGAGGATGTACAGTTTGCCGTCCGTGCCGTCGCGGCCCCATTCTATGTCCATGGGCCGCTGATAGTGTTTTTCGATGATGACCGCGTAGCGCGCCAGTTCTATGACCTCGTCGTCGGTCAGCGAATAGCGGTTGCGTTCCGAAACCGGCACGTCGATCGTGCGCACGGCCTGCCCCGCGACGCGTTCCGGGTCGAATTCCATCTTGATCAGCTTCGAGCCGATGCGCCGGCTGATGATGGGGTAGTGCCCGGAGGCCAGAGTGGGCTTGAACACGTAGAATTCGTCGGGGTTGACGGCGCCCTGGACCACGGTTTCGCCCAGCCCGTACGACGAGGTGATGAACACCACGTCGTCGAAGCCCGACTCGGTGTCCAGGGTGAACATGACCCCGGCGCTGCCGCGATCGGAGCGCACCATGCGCTGTATCCCGGCCGACAATGCGACGTCAGCGTGGGCATAGCCCTTGTGCACGCGATACGAAATGGCGCGGTCGTTGTACAGCGACGCGAACACGTGCCGTATCTTCTGCAGCACGTCGTCGATGCCTTCCACGTTCAGGAAGGTTTCCTGCTGTCCCGCGAAGGACGCGTCGGGCAGGTCTTCGGCGGTGGCCGACGAGCGCACGGCGAATGTTCCCCGGCCATCGGCATCGAGCACGGCGAACGCGTCGCGCACCGCTTTTTCGAAATCGGCGGGAAACGGCGTGTCGATGATGGACTGGCGGATTTCCTGGCCGACCGTCGCCAGCGCGCGCACGTCGTCCGGGTCCAGCGTGCTTAGGCGCTGCTGGATGCGTTCGTCCAGTTTGGTGGATTTGAGGAAATCGCGAAAAGCGTCGGCCGTGGTGGCGAAACCGCCCGGAACCCGTACCCCGGCCCCGGCAAGCTGGCTGATCATTTCGCCCAGTGATGCGTTTTTCCCCCCTACCGAGTCCACGTCCGACATGCGGAGCTGCTCGAAAGAAACGACGTAAGACATAAAGTCACCTATTACGATATAAGAAAGCTTGTTTGGTTATGGCGTGCCGCCGACCCATGCCAGCGCCCGCCGCGGCGACGCGCCCTAACCAAACCAGCCTTGCCCGGCAAGAAGGTGACTGGTAATCTGCAATTGTACCGTTTCCGTTTTCTTCTGTACTATTATTTCCCCATGACGACATCTCTTCCCGAACGGACCGTATTCATCGTATCCGACAGCACCGGCATCACCGCCGAAACCTTCAGCCATTCGGTCCTGTCCCAGTTCGAAGAGGTCAATTTCCAGTCGGTGCGCATCCCCTTCATCGACAGCCCCGAAAAAGCCGACGCCGCCGCCAGCCGCATCAACCATTGCGCACAGGCCCAGAACCAGCCGCCCCTGGTGTTCAGCACCCTGGTCAATCCTGAAATAGCGCTCAAGATCCGCCAGTCCAACTGCACGTTCCTGGATCTGTTCGGCACCTTCGTCCAGCATATCGAAGACGCCCTGGGCATGAAATCGAATCATTCGGTGGGACGTTCCCACATGGGCGGGCTGTCCAAGCAATACAACAACCGGATAGAAGCCATCAATTTCAGCCTGGCCCACGACGACGGCCAGTTCATCCACGGCCTGGAACAGGCCGACGTCATTCTGGTGGGCGTGTCGCGCTGCGGCAAGACGCCCACCAGCCTGTACCTGGCCATGCAGTACGCCGTCAAGGCCGCGAACTACCCGCTGATCCCCGAAGACTTCGAGCGCGACGCCCTGCCCGCCACCCTGACGCCCTTTCGCAGCAAACTGTTCGGCCTGTCCATCCAGCCCAGCCGGCTGGCCGAAGTCCGCAACGAACGGCGTCCGAACAGCGAATACGCCTCGCTGCGGCAATGCCGCGACGAAGTCTTGCGCGCCGAACGCCTGATGCGCATGGAAAACATACCGTGGTTGTCGACCACGACCAAATCCATCGAAGAAATATCCACCAAGGTGCTCGAGGAAGTCGGCCTGAACCGTCAGTCGTATTAAGTTCCGTTTAGGCTGAACCCGATGCCGCATCATTGACGGCGGCCGCCGCACTGGCGGGCAGATGGCCGGCAAGCGTCAGCCGGGCCTCGCCAGGCCGCGCCGGCGATGCTCGAACAGGCAGATCGCCGCGGCCACGCCCACGTTCAGGGATTCGACCCCCCCGTCCTGCGGAATGAACAGCCGGACGTCGGCCATATCGAGAAGATCGGGCGCCACGCCCTGGCCTTCATTGCCGAACAGCCATGCGCACTGCGTGGGCAGTTCGGCCTCGTACAGCGACTGCGCCCGGCCCAGCGTAGTGGCCACCAGCGGTACGGCCAGACGGGTCCGCAGGGCGCGCAAATCCATCTGCTGGTGCACGGCCATCGCGAAATGCGCGCCCTGGGCGCTGCGCAGCACTTTTTGCGACCATGCCTGAACACATCCCGCGGACAGATAGGCATCGCGGATGCCCGCCGCAACGGCGGTGCGCAGTATCGTGCCCAGATTGCCCGGATCCTGCACCCGATCCAGCCATATGCAGGTGCGTTCGATGGCGGCGGGCGGTTCGGGCTGGGGAATCCCGACGATGAAAAATACGCCCTGTCCGTGTTCTACGTCCGACAGCGCGTGAATCAGCCTTGGCTCGCAGGTCATGCACAGGCTTTCGTCCAGTTCCGCCGCCAAGGACGCCAGTTCCGCATGGCGCGCCAGCCTGTCGCTGTCGAAAAGCGCCAGCCGGGGCGGCCCGCTGTGCTGCAGCCATGCCTGGCACAGGTGGATGCCTTCGATCACGGCCTGACCCGCATCCCTGCCCCGGCCAAGACGGGCCATCAGTTTGTAGCTTGGGTTCTCGCGCGAACTGATGTGCTTCATGGCCGCCCCTACCCCTGGCGCGGCGCGGCCTGGGACGCCTGCAGCAAGCGCCTGACCGGCGCGAAACTGCTTCGGTGCAAGGGGCACGGCCCCAATTCCCGCAGGCGCTCCAGGTGCAGCGCGGTGCCGTATCCCTTGTGCCGGTCGAAAGCGTAGCCGGGATACTGCCGGTGCATGGCCATGCAATACATATCCCTGGCGGTCTTGGCCAGGATCGAGGCCGCCGAAATCTGGGCCACAGAGGCATCGCCCTTGACGATGGCGCGGCCCGCGCAAGGCAGGCCCGTCGGGACGCGGTTGCCGTCCACCAGAACCTGCCCGGGCGGCACCGCCAGACCCGCGCAGGCGCGGCGCATGGCCAGCATGGTCGCCTGAAGAATGTTCAGGGTATCGATCTCTTGCACGCTGGCGCTGGCGATATGCCAGGCCAGCGCGCGTTCCTTGATGGCGGCCTGAAGCTGATCGCGGCGAGCCGCGCTCAAGGCCTTGGAGTCGGCCAGGCCGTCTATGGGCCGCGCCGGGTCCAGGATCACGGCCGCGGCGAAAACAGGCCCCGCAAGCGGCCCCCGGCCGGCCTCGTCCATGCCGGCGATCAGAAGCGACGCCAAGCCTCCCGACGGGAACAGCTCAGCCTGCGCCATGCCCGGCCTGCTGGAGTATGGCCTGCGCGGCAAGGCCCGCCGTATCGCGGCGCAGTTCCCGATGCAGCCGGGTGAAGCGGTCACGAAGGCGGCTGGCCAGATCCGCGTCGGTCAGCGCGGTCCAGCTTGCCTGGGCCAGCGCCTCGGGCGTGGCCTCTTCCTGCAGCAATTCGGGCACGGCGAAATCGGCCAGCAGCACGTTGGGCAGGCCCACCCAGGGCACATAGGGGCGCTGCTGGCCGGATTTCCACGCCATGAGGCGGCGCATCGTGGGCGAGAGCACATACGAGATGACCATCGGCCGCTTGAACAGGGCCGCTTCCAGCGTCGCCGTGCCGCTGGCCACCAGCACGGCATCGGCGGCTTCCATGGCGTTCCAGGCCGCGGGCCAGTCGTGGTAGTTCGACGCCGCCGGATCGCCCCGGCCGCCAGCCGGCGTCGACGCCTGGTCCACGATGCGGCAGTTTTTTACCGGATGGCGGCCAAGCAGGGCTTCGAATTCGCGACGGCGCTGCGCATTGACCATGGGCACGATCACCTGCAGGGCGGGATCCTGCTTCAGCAGCCGCTGGGCCGCCTGCAGGAACCGGGGCGCCAGCAGGCGGATTTCAGAAGCGCGGCTGCCCGGCAGAAGCGCCAGCACCCTGGCGCCGGGATCCAGGCCCAGGCGGCGGCGCGCGGCCTCGCGGTCCGGTTCGATGGGGATGGCCGACGCCAGAGGATGCCCCACGTAGGTGACCGGCACGCCCTCTTTCTGGTAGATGGCCTCTTCGAACGGAAACAGCACCAGCATGCGCGAGACCGATGCCCGGATCTTGTGGATTCTTTCGTAGCGCCAGGCCCAGATGGACGGCCCGACGAAATGCACGGTTGGAACGCCCGCCTGCCGCAGCGCGTATTCCAGGCGCAGATTGAAATCGGGCGCGTCTATGCCCACGAATACGTCGGGACGCGTGCCCAGCCAGCGCTTCTTGACGTCGAAATACGTGGACATCAGCCCCGGCAGGCGCTTGAACGCGTCGACATAGCCGAATACCGTCAGGGCGTGCATGGGGTGCCACATATCGAAACCCTGCTCGCGCATGGCCGGCCCGCCTATGCCCTCGCAATGCGTTCCGGGGCGGCTTTGCGTCAGCCCCTGGATGATGCGCGCGGCGAGCAGGTCGCCCGAGGGTTCGCCGGCCACCAGGCCGATGCGGGAAGTCATCCGCGTGCGATGCCGCGGGTCGATGTCTCGAGGAAATCGAGCAGGACTTGCAAAGCGGCGTGCGCCGCCGGCTGCGCGGACTGGAGATCGCGAATCTGGTCGACGGCCTGCTCGACGTTCAACTGGCGCCGGTACAGGATCTTGTACGCCTCTTTCAGGGAGGCGATGACCTCGGGCGGGAATCCCCGGCGCGACAGCCCTTCGGAATTGATGCCCACGGGGCGAAACGGGTCGCCGGCCCCCATGACGTACGGAGGTATGTCCTGGCGAATGGAGCTGGTGCCGCCTACCATGGTGTGGGCGCCGATGCGGACGAACTGGTGCGATGCGGACAGGCCGCCGACGATGGCCCAGTCGTCGATATGGATGTGCCCGGCCAGTTGCACCGCGTTGGCGATCACCGTGTGGCTGGCGATCTGGCAATCGTGCGCGATGTGCACGTACGCCATGATCCAGTTGTCGTCGCCCAGCCGGGTCACGCCCACGTCCTGGGCCGTCCCGGTATTGATGGTGACGTACTCGCGCACGGTGTTGCCGTCGCCGATTTCCAGCCGGGTGGGTTCGCCGGAATATTTCTTGTCCTGAGGAACGCCGCCTATCGAGCAGAACCGGTAGAACGTGTTGTCGCGGCCTATGGTGGTATGCCCGTCGATGACGCAATGCGGCCCGATCACGCAGCCCGGACCTATGGCGACATGTTCGCCGACGATGCTGTAGGGGCCTATTTCGACGCCGTCGGCGACCCGGGCGCCGGGCGCCACGACAGCGGTGGCATGTATAGCGCCGCCCATTTATTCTTCCAGTTCCCGGATCGCGCACATCAGCTTGGCCGCGGCCACTTCCTGCCCATCGACCGTGGCGCAGCCGGTGTATTTGCAGATGCTGCGGCTGATGCGATCGGCCGTGACCTCGATGCGCAACTGGTCGCCCGGGACGACCGGCCGGCGAAAGCGCGCGCCATCGACGCCGACCAGGTAGTACGCGGTTTTTTTGTGCCCGTGTTCGGGGTCGCGCTCGTCCGGGAACGAAAACAGGGCCGCCGCCTGGGCCATGGCTTCGATGATCAGCACTCCCGGCATGACGGGATGATGCGGGAAATGCCCGCTGAAGAAATGTTCGTTCATGGAAACATTCTTGATGGCCACGATGCTTTTCCCCGGGACCATGTCGAGCACGCGATCGATCAACAGCATCGGATAGCGATGCGGGATGCGCTCCATGATTTCTTTTATGTCGAGTTTCATTTTATGTAGTTCCTGCTTTGGCAGTCGTGCGGAGTGGTTAATCCGGGCGTTCTTTCTTTTCAAGCAGCCGCAGGCGGCGGCGCAGTTGCGACAGCTGGGACACGACCGCCGCGTTCCGCTGCCATTGCGTATGCTCGGCAAACGGATACACGCCAGTATAGCGACCGGGCTTGTCCACATTCGACGTGACCGCCGTGCCGCCGGAGATATGGACGTCGTCGGCCAGGACCAGATGGCCGGATATCATCGATGCCCCTCCGATGGTGCATCGCCGCCCTATGGTGGTCGACCCCGCGATGCCCACGCAGGCCGCCATGGCCGTGTGTTCGCCGATCTTGACGTTATGCGCGATCATGATCTGGTTGTCCAGTTTGACCCCGTCGCCGATGACCGTGTCCTCGATCGCTCCGCGGTCGATGGTCGTATTGGCGCCGATCTCGACGTCGTCGCCCACACTGACCCCGCCCAACTGGGCGATTTTCGCCCAGGCGCCGTCCCGGGCCCTGGGATCGGGCGCGAAGCCGAAGCCGTCGGCGCCCAGCACCGCGCCGGAATGGATGATGGCGCGATCGCCCAGCGCGACCCCATGGTAGAGCGTGACGCGGGGATACAGCAGGCACTGCGCGCCGACGATGGACCGGGCGCCCACGAAACACCCCGCGCCCAGTCGCGAACCGGGGCCGATGCGGGCGCCGTCCTCGATGACGCAGTGCGGCCCTATGCCCACGTCGTCGCCGATGTGCGCCGTGGCCGCCACGACCGCCGTGGCATGCACGCCCGCCGGGATGCGTGCGACTCTATGCCGGTCGAACCATTGCGCAAGCAAGGCGTAGACCAGGTACGGCTGGCTGCACAGCACGATGCAATACGAAGGATCGCCGCACTGGATCAGTTCATGGCTTTCCGACGTCATGATCACCGCGGCGGCGGCGCAGCCTTCCAGTTGGTGGGAGAGCTTCGGATTGGACAGGAAGCTGATTTCCCCGGGGCCGGCCTTAAGCAAAGAGCCCAGGCCCCGTATGACGGGATCGGGCCGGCCCGGGCGGGCCACGATGCGGCAGTCCAGATCGAACGCACCGGCCTGCGCCAGCAGGTCGTGCAGGGCAGGCGCCTGGTCCGGTGCTAGCAGTACCGGCATGAAATGCTAACCGCCCAGGGCCTTGAGGACCTGATCGGTAATGTCGACTTTGGGGCTGACCGTGACGGCATCCTGGATGATCAAATCGTAGTGTTCCTTTTCGGCGATTTTCTTGATCGCCGCGTTGGCCTTGGCCACGATGCTGGAGAATTCCTCGTTGCGGCGGCGATTGAAGTCTTCCTGGAATTCATGGCGCTTGCGCTGCAGGTCGGAATCGAGATCGGCCAGTTCACGCTGCCGCTTGGTGAGTTCGGACTGGGACAGGACGGGCGCGTCCTTGTCGAGCTGCTGGGCCTTGGTGCGCAGGCTGGCCGCCATCTTCTTGAGCCGGGTGTCGCGATCCTTGAATTCCGCCTCGATTTTGGCCTGCGCCGCCTTGGCCGGCTTGGAATCGCGAAGTATGCGTTCGGTGCTGACGAAACCGATCTTGGTGCCGTCGGCGTGCGCCGGAACGACCATGGCCGCGCTCAGGCCCAGTACCGCCGCAAGCGCCATGGCATTGCCATGGCGACCGGCGCGGCGGGTCAGGGCGGAGAGTTTTAATGCGATTTGAGACATCATGAAGAATCTACCTTGCAAAGAAGCAGAGATAAAAGGAATTATTGTGCCATTAAACGGGCAAGATCAAAAACCGGTCCCGATCTGGAACTGGAACACCTGCTTGTCGTCGCCCGGCTTGGCATTGAGCGCATGACCGTACGACAGCTGGAACGGCCCCATGGGAGACTGCCACGACAGGCCCAGGCCCGCGGAATAACGCCAGCCGCAGGGATCTTCCACCGGATGATTGGACGAGGAAGAACATGTCATGCCGTTGCCGTTGGAGACCTGGCCGGCGTCGGTGAACAGGAACCAGCGCAAGGTCCGATCGCGCGAGGCGCCCGGAAACGGCATATAAAGCTGTATGTTGCCGACGATGCGCCGGGCGCCGCCCAGGTAATCGCCCGTAAGCGTGTCGCGCGGCCCCAGGGACGCGCCTTCGTAGCCGCGCACCGAACCGATGCCGCCCGCGTAGACGTTCTTGATGACGGGGAACGGTTCGCCTCCGTACGAGTGCCCCCAGTCGATCTGGCCGTTGAACGCCAGCGTATAGGCGCGGTTCAGAGGCAGGTAATATTGCTGCTGCGCGCTAAGCATATAGTAGCGCAAGTCCATGGTGGAGAAGTCCCCCGACAAATGCGTGTAGCTGCCTTTGTTCGGGGCCAGCGCGCTGTCGCGGGTGTCTTTGGACCAGCCCACGTTGAAGATCAGCGCGTTCGTGGTCTTGCCGTAGTCGTTGACGAAATCCGTATAGGCCTGCGGCGGATTGTCCTTCAGGTCGATGCTGTTGCGTTCCACGCGGGCGCCGACGAAAACGCGGTCGTATGCTGAAATGGGCACGCCGAAGTTCAGCCCCGCGCCTATCGAGGTGACCGCGTAAGTGCCGTCGCTGCTGCTCGTCTCGTAGGGGGTGGTGCGCCGGTAATACACCGACGTGGTCTTGCTGATGCCGTCCTTGGTCCAGTAGGGATCCGTGGTCGACAGGACGGCGGCGCGGTTGTACCTGCTGGTGTTGGCCTGCAGGGACACCGAATGGCCGCTGCCGAACGCATTGTCCTGGCTGATGCCCGCCGACAGAATCACCTTGTCGGTGGAACCGTAGCCCACGCCCAGGTTGAGCAGCCCGGTGGGTTTTTCCTTCACGTCGACATTGACGTCCACTTGATCCGTCGACCCGGGCACCGGAGAGGTGTGGATATTGATGTCGTTGAAGTAGCCCAGGCGGTCGATGCGATCGTGCGATTCCTTGATGCTGGACGCGTCGTACCAGGCGGACTCTTGCTGGAGCATTTCACGGCGCACGACTTGGTCGCGGGTGCGCGTGTTGCCGCCGATCTGGACGCGCCGCACATAAACGCGGCGCCCCGGATCGATATAGAACGTCAGGTCGGCTTCGTGCTTGCTTTTGTCCAGCACCGGATTGGGGTTGACGTTGGCGAAGGCGTAGCCCAGGCTGCCCAGGTATTCGGTAATGGCCTTGGCCGTGGCGTTGCTCTTGGCCGCCGAGAACGTCTCGCCCGCCTTGACCTGGATCAGTCGCCGGATCTCGCTGTCCAGGCCAAGCAGGTTGCCGGCCAGCTTGACGCTGCGGATCTTGTAGGGCTTGCCTTCATGCACGGTGAACGTGATGAATATATCGTGCCTGTCGGGCGAGATCGAGACCTGGGGGGGTTCGGCGGAATATTCCAGATAGCCGCGATCCAGATAGTACGAGCGTATGCGATCGACGTCGCCTTCGAGTTTTTCGCGCGAATACTTGTCGGAATCGGTATACCAGGTCATGAAGCCCGACGTGGTCAGGGCAAGCTGGTCGAGCAGCGTGCTTTGCGAGAAAGCCTTGTTGCCGACGAACGTGATCTGCTTGATATGGGCGACTTTGCCTTCGAAGATATCGAAGCTTATCCCCACGCGGTTGCGGGGCAAGGGCGTGATGATGGGATTGACCTGGACCGCGTACTTGCCTTTGGACAGGTATTGCTGCTTGATCTCGAACACGGCGCGCTCGAGCAGCGAGCGGTCGAATACCCTGCCCTGGCCGAAGCCGACCTGGCTAAGCGATTTGGTGATGGCCTTGGCGTCGAATTCGCGCATGCCGTTGAAGGTGACCGCCGCTATCGTCGGACGCTCTTTCACCGATACGACCAGGACGCCGTTTTCGGAATCGATCTTGACGTCGCTGAAAAACCCCGAGCCGTACAGCTTCTGGATGGCCTGGGCGGCGTCGGCCTCGGTGAAGGTTTCACCCACCTTGACGGGCAGGTAGCTGAATACCGTGCCCGGATCGACGCGCTGGATGCCATTGACGCGTATGTCGCGCACGACGAACGGAGAAAACGCGCTGGCAAGACCCGGGGCGAGCACGGCCGCCAACAACAATGGCCATGCGCGCTTGGCAAGTCGTGATTTCCGGAGAAGCGACATCCTGGAGGGTCCTTGGTCGATCAAATGGTGAAGGATTGTAAGGCAGAACGCATCTAGCTGAAAAGGCGCGTGAAATCGTTGAAGAAGGCCAGCACCATCAAAGCCATGAGCAGGCCCAGGCCGACTTGCTGGCCTTTGGCGCGCCATTGTTCCGACACCGGCCGGCCACGAACCGCTTCCAGTATGCAATACAGCAATTGCCCTCCATCCAGCATGGGAATGGGCAATAAATTCAACACGCCGATACTAACACTGATCAGCGCCAAAAACCCGATATAGGCCGCCAAACCGATACGCGCCGTCTGCCCGGCGTAGTCGGCGATGGTGACCGGGCCGCTGATGCTGCGCAGCGATACGCTGCCGGTGACCATGCGCCCCATCATCTTCAGCGACAGCCAGGTGGTCTCGGCCGTGCGCTTGACGCCCTGCGCCAGGCTGTCGAGCACGCCGTAGCGGACCTTGACCAGGGGTAGATCGGCGCCCAGCAATACGCCGATATGTCCTGTCCTGGCGTGCCCTTTCGCGGCTTGCGGCCGCGGCGTGACGGTCAGCGTCATGGGCTTGCCGTCGCGCAGTATGCCCAGCGACACGGACGCGCCGGCATGCTTCTGAATGTAAGCGACCACCGCGTCCATGGAGGGGTGCTCGACGGCATCCATGGCGGTGATGATGTCGCCCGCCTTCAGGCCGGCGGCCGCGCCGGCGCCTCCCGCATCGACCTTGTCGACCTTGGGTTTGCCCGGCGACAGGCTGAGCCCGGCCTTGGCAAGCAGGTCGGTCTTGCCGGAGTCGACCTTGCCGACTTCCAGATGCAACGTGTGTTCATGCGTGACGCCGTGGCCTGAATCGACCACGACCGAGACGTCTCCGCCGGAAGTCAGCGCGTCGAGCAAAAGCCAACGCACGTCGTTCCACGAGCGGACGACCGAATGATCGATGGAGACGATGCGATCGCCCTGCTTGAACCCGGCCTGCGCCGCGGCGGAATGGGCCGCGGGCGCGGCCACGATGGCCTGGGGCTGTATGGTGCCGATCAGGCCCAGCAAGGCGTACAGCGCGGCGGCCAGCAGCAGGTTGGCGAACGGGCCGGCGGCCATGACCGCCATGCGCTTGCCCACCGGCTGGCGGTTGAAGGATTCCCGTTCCTGCTTGCGCGTGGCTCCGGGAGGGGGTTCGTCCTGCATCTTCACGTAGCCGCCCAGGGGAATGGCCGAAATCGCCCATTCGGTGCCATGGCGATCGGTATGGCACAGCAATACCTTGCCGAAGCCCACGGAAAACCGCAATACCCGCACGCCGCAGCGCCGGGCGACCCAATAGTGGCCGAACTCGTGAAAAGTGATCAGTATCCCGAGTGCGAACACGAAAGCCAGCAGTGTGAACAGCATGAGGCGTTTTTATCCGATTGAACGACGGGTGTGCCGGTACCGATGCGATATCCGATTGCCGGGGAAGGCTAACAGGCAAGACACAATTCCGCGGCAAAAGTTCGCGTTTCGCCGTCCAGCGCCAGCACGTCTTCCAGGGAATCCAGCGCGCGGGAAGCCTGGCCGGCCTGGCGATCCAGGCTCTGCTCTATGATTCGGGAGATTTCAGTATAGCGAATTTGCCGGCCCAGGAAATGCGCCACGGCGACTTCGTTGGCGGCGTTCAAGGCCACGCATGCCGCCTGCCCGCATCGCAATGCGTCGAACGACAGGCGCAGGCAGGGGAAACGGCCGAAATCGGGCTCTTCGAAGTCCAGGCGTCCCAGCGCGGCAAGCGACAGCAGGCCCACGCCGCTGTCTATGCGTTCGGGGAAGCCCAGCCCATAGGCGATGGGCGTGCGCATGTCGGGCTGCCCCAATTGCGCCAGGATGGAGCCGTCCTGGTATTCCACCATGGAATGGACCATGCTTTGCGGATGCACCACGACCTGTATGCGCTCGACCGGCATGGCGAACAGCCAATGGGCCTCGATGACTTCCAGCCCTTTGTTGAGCATGGTGGCCGAATCGACCGAAATCTTGCGGCCCATGCGCCAGTTCGGATGGGCGCAGGCCTGGTCGGGCGTGACGTCGGCCAGCGTCTCCAGCGCCACGGTGCGAAACGGGCCGCCCGAGGCCGTCAGCAGCAGCCGCCTGACGCCTTTCGCGGGTTCGGTCCGCGCCTGGGCATGGCCCACGGCCGGAAGGCACTGGAAAATGGCGTTGTGCTCGCTGTCTATGGGAAGCAGTTCGGCATTGTTTTCGCGCACGCACCGCATGAACAGGCTGCCCGCGGCCACCAGGGCTTCCTTGTTGGCCAAAAGAATGCGCTTTCCGGCGCGGGCCGCGGCCAGGGCCGAAGGCAGGCCCGCGGCCCCGACGATGGCCGCCATGACCGTGGTGACGCAGGGCTCCGCGGCCGTCTGGACCAGGGCCTCTTCGCCGATGCGGATCTCGGGGGGCCTGGCCGTTCCCGTCCAGGCCTGCAGGAACCGCCGGCGCGCCGCGTCATCCGGGACGACGACCACGGCCGCGCCGGTGGCCAGCGCCTGCGCCGCCAGGCGCTCGATGCGGCTGTAGGCGCTGAGCGCGTACACGGAAAGGCTCTGGGGGTGGCGGGCGATCACATCCAGGGTGTTCTCGCCTATCGTTCCGGTCGAGCCCAACACGCAGATCCTCTGGATTTTCATTGCCAGCCCGCTATCAACAGAAATGCCACCGGAGCGACCGGCAAAAGAGCGTCGATCCGGTCATAGACCCCACCGTGGCCGGGCAGCAGCCCGCTGGAGTCCTTGACGCCGGCTCGGCGCTTGAGCAACGATTCGAACAGATCGCCGATAATGGACAAGGCGGCCAGGCCGATCGCAATGACGATGATACCCGTCCAGGACCAGCGCTGTCTTAGCGCGAACCCGAAGCTGCCCTGCACGAAGCTGCTGGCGACGATCCACACCGTGGCGGCCAGGACGCCGCCCGCGGCGCCTTCCCATGTCTTTCCCGGACTGACCCGCGGCGCCAGCTTGCGGCGGCCGAAGGCCTTGCCGGAGAAATACGCCGCAATGTCGGCGAACCAGACCAGCGCCAGCAGGGACACCAGGAACCAGGCCCCGTGCCGCAGAAAAAGCTGGACCAGCGCCAGCCACGCCGCCGCCACGGCGGCGATGCCGAAAACGCCAAGGCACACCGAACCCGAGCGCGCCGAGGACCGCCCCTGGACGACCAGGCCCACGCCGCCCAGGACCCAGACGGCGGCGACCGCCGGCAGCAGCCAGCGCATTGCCAGCGACAACAGGAGCGCGAACCAGGCCTGCGGCGCCGCGGCAAGCCATTGACGGGCCAGCACGGAGAACACGGCCGCGACGATCAGCGCGCAGACCAGGGGCATGGACGAAGGGGCCGGCCAGGTAAGCCGCAGCCATTCCCACAAGGCGCTGGCGGCCACCACGACCAGCAAGGCGACCAGGATCCAGGGTTGCGGGGCCAGCAAAGCCCCCAGCAACACCGCCAGCATGACGACTGCGGTGACGACACGTTGCGCCAGCATGGTGCTCCCCCCTATTTTTCCGTGGCGATCTGGGCGCTGGTGCGCCCGAAGCGGCGCTCTCGCGTACGGTACCAGTCGAACGCGGCATCGACGTCGCCGGCGTCGAAATCGGGCCAGTAGCGGTCGGTGAAGTACAGTTCGGTGTACGCCAGTTGCCAGATCAGGAAATTCGATATGCGCTGTTCTCCGCCCGTGCGGATGAACAGGTCGGGTTCCGGCGCCCACGCCATCGACAGGTGCGCGCCAAGCTGTTCTTCGCCCAGCGCGTCGGGTTGTTCGGCCAGATGGGGATTGGCCCGCAGCATGCGGCGGGTTGCTTGCAGGATGTCCCAGCGGCCGCCGTAATTGGCCGCCACGGTCAGGTGCAGCGCCGAATTGTGCGCCGTTCTTTCCTGCACCGAGCTGATCAATTCCTGCAGCCTGGGTTCGAAGGCCGTCACGTCGCCGACAATATGCAGCCGCACGCCCTGGGCTTCGAGCTTGTCGACTTCTTTCTCCAGCGTCTGGATGAACAGGCGCATCAGCAGCGACACTTCTTCTTTGGGCCGGCGCCAGTTTTCCGAGCTGAACGCAAAAAGCGTCAGGTATTGCACGCCGCGCCTGCCGCAGGCCTCGACGATGCGGCGCACGGCCTGCACGCCGCGCGCATGGCCGGCGCTGCGCGGCAGGAAGCGCTGCGTCGCCCACCTGCCATTGCCGTCCATGATGATCGCAAGATGCCGCGGCACATCGGAACTGCCGGGGATCGTTAGCGTGGAGCTGGCGGGCATGAAATCGTGGCCTGGAATGGAAAACGGATCAAACCGTCATGATTTCGGCGTCTTTCTGGGTTACCAGTTTGTCGATTTCAGTTACATATTTGTCGGTAAGCTTCTGTATGTCGTCCTGGACCCGGCGCTCGTCGTCTTCGGAAATTTCCTTTTCCTTGACCATTTTCTTGAAGGTGTCGTTGGCCTCGCGCCGCAGGTTGCGGATGGCGATCTTGGCGTCCTCGCCTTCGCCCCTGGCCACTTTGGTCAGGTCGCGCCGCCGCTCTTCGGTCAGGGCGGGCATGGGCACGCGGATGTTCTCGCCCATGGGAACCGGGTTCAGGCCCAGGTCGGACTCGCGTATGGCTTTTTCCACCGGGCCCGCCATGTTCTTTTCCCACACCTGCACGCTGATCGTGCGCGCATCGACCAGGGTGATGTTGGCGACCTGGCTGACCGGCACGGGAGAACCATAGTATTCCACCAGCACGTGGTCCAGTATGCCGGTGTGCGCGCGGCCCGTGCGCAATTTCGACAGGTTCGCCTTCAGTGTATCGAGCGACTTCGCCATGCGGGAATCGACCGATTTCTTCACGTCGGAAAGACTCATTACCATTCCTTTATCAAACGTGGACCAGGGTGCCTTCGTCTTCGCCGCGTATGGCGCGCCGCAATGCCCCCGATTTATTGATGGAAAACACCTTGACCGGCAGCTTCTGGTCGCGGCACAGAGCGAACGCGGTGGCATCCATGACTTCAAGGCGACGCACTATGGCCTCGTCGAAGCTGATGCGCGAATAACGCGTGGCCGTGGAATCCTTGTTCGGATCGGCGCTGTAGATGCCGTCGACCTTGGTGGCTTTCAGGACGATTTCCGCCCCGATTTCGGCGCCGCGCAAGGCGGCGGCCGTATCGGTGGTGAAAAACGGATTGCCCGTGCCCGCGGCGAACACCACCACCTTGCCCTCTTCCAGATAGCGCAGCGCCTTGGGGCGGATATAAGGTTCGACCACCTGGTCGATGTTCAACGCCGACTGGACCCGGGTATCCACCCCTCTGTTCTTCAAGGCGTCCTGAAGCGCCAGCGCGTTCATGACCGTGGCCATCATCCCCATGTAGTCGGCCGTGGCGCGGTCCATGCCCTGGGCGCCCGGCGCCACGCCGCGAAAGATATTGCCCCCGCCTATGACTATCGCCATCTCGACGCCGTCGGCCACCACCTCGGCGATCTCTTCGGTCATGCGCAGGATCGTCGCCCGATTGATGCCGAAAGCATCTTCGCCCATCAGCGCTTCGCCGGAGAGTTTAAGAAGAACACGCTTGTACGAACTGGTGGCCATGGGTAACCTCGAAAAACAATCCAACGAAAGTGTATGCCAGAATCAGGCCGGGCCGGACGCCGCGCCACGGCCCGCCTGTTTCAAATGGCGTCAGGCCGCCCCGGCGGCCGCGGCCACTTCCGCCGCGAAATCTTCCGTCTTTTTCTCTATGCCCTCGCCCACCACGTACAAGGCGAACTGGCTGATCGAGGCATTGCGTTCCTTGAGCATCTGCGCGACGGTCTGCTTGTCGTTCTTGACGAACGGCTGCGACAGAAGCGTGACTTCCTTGAGGAACTTCTGGATGGACCCTTCGACCATCTTGGTGACGATCTCGGCCGGTTTGCCGGATTCGGCCGCTTTCTGTTCGGCCACCGAGCGTTCGGCCGCGATGTCTTCGGGCGCAACGCCGTCGGCGTCGAGTGCGCGCGGCTTGGTCGCGGCAATGTGCATGGCCAGGTCCTTGCCGGTTTCGGCCGGGCCGGCGAATTCGACCAGCACCCCGATCTTGCCGCCGTGGACATAGCTGGCCAGGCTGTCGGCCGTCTGGATGCGCTTGAAACGGCGCACCGAGATGTTCTCGCCGATCTTGCCGATCAGGGCCTTGCGCGTTTCCTCGACCGTGGCGCCGCCCATGGGCAGCGCGGCCAGCGCGGCCACGTCGGCGGGGTTGCCGGTGGCGACCAGTTCGGCGATCTGGTTGACGAAATTGATGAAATCGTCGTTGCGCGCGACGAAGTCGGTTTCGCAGTTGATTTCGACGACCGCACCCTGCTTGGCGTCGGCCGAGATGAACAGGCCCACCAGGCCTTCGGCCGTGATGCGGCTGGCCGCCTTGCTGGCCTTGTTGCCCAGCTTGACGCGCAGCAATTCCTCGGCGCGCGCCAGGTCGCCGTCGGCTTCCGTCAGCGCTTTTTTGCATTCCATCATGGGCGCATCGGTGCGTCCCCGCAGTTCCTTGACCAATTCAGCGGTAATTTGAGCCATTGATTTTTCTCCAATTCCTGAAAACACACGCCCCGGCGTCCACAAAAACAAAGCGGGATGCGCACATCCCGCCGTTGCCCATGCGCAGGGCGCAAACCGCGCCGGGGCGACCATGCCCGGGCGCGTACAACCGATGATTACTCTTGTTCCGGCTCGGAAGCGACTTCGACGAATTCCTCGTCGCCTTCGGCGATTTCCTCGACCAGGCCGTTGAGGCTCTGTTCGCGGCCTTCCAGGACGGCATCGGCGATGCCGTGCGCGTACAGGGCGATGGCCTTGGCCGAATCGTCATTGCCCGGAATGACGTAATCGATGCCGTCGGGCGAGTGATTGGTATCGACCACGGCGACGACCGGGATGCCCAGCGTGCGCGCTTCGGCCACGGCGATCTTGTGGTAGCCCACGTCGATGACGAACAGCGCGTCGGGCAGCGTGTTCATGTCCTTGATGCCGCCGATGGCCTTGTTCAGCTTGGCCAGCTCGCGTTCGAACATCAGGGCTTCTTTTTTGCTCATGCGTTCGGTGGCGCCTTCGGCCTGCTGGACTTCCATTTCCTTGAGGCGCTTGACCGAGCTCTTGACGGTCTTGAAGTTGGTCATCATCCCGCCCAGCCAGCGGCTGTCGACGTAAGGCATGCGGCAGCGTGCGGCTTCGGCGGCGACCAGTTCGCGCGCGGCGCGCTTGGTGCCCACGAACAGGACGTTGCCGCCGCGCGCGGCGATCTGGCGCACGAACTTGGCCGCTTCCAGGTACTTGGCAACGGTCTGTTCCAGGTTGATGATATGTATTTTGTTGCGCTGGCCAAAGATGTACTGGGACATCTTGGGGTTCCAGTAACGGGTTTGGTGGCCAAAGTGCACACCGGCTTCCAGCATTTCACGCATTAACGACATAATGGATTCTCCAAGGGTTCGGTCTTGTGCTCGGCCTGTATTCGGGTATACCGTATGGATAAAACCAGGTAATGCGGCCATGGCCGCCCCAAACACCCTATGTAAGCCGGGCACGCGATTATTTACCGCAGCTCTCCTGCTTAAATTGCAAGAAAGCCTATAATTCTACTATCTTTACACTATTTCCTTCAAGTTGCCATGAGTAGCCTTATCACCGACCCCGAAGACCTGAACAAGATGAGGACCGCCTGCCGGGAAGCGGCAAGCGTTCTCGATTTCATCACGCCCTACGTGCAGCCGGGGGTCTCGACCGGCGAACTCGACCGCCTGTGCCTGGACTACATCAACAACACCCTCAAGGCGAAGTCGGCCACCGTGGGCTACGCGCCTCCGGGCTATCCGCCTTTCCCCAGCTCCATCTGCACGTCGGTCAACCACGTCATCTGCCACGGCATCCCCGGCGAAAAAGTCCTGAAGAACGGCGACATCATGAATATCGACGTCACGATCATCAAGGACGGCTGGTTTGGCGACACCAGCCGCATGTACTACATTGGCGAACCCTCCATACTGGCCCGCCGCCTGGTCGACGCCACCTACGAATGCATGTGGCTGGGCATAGAGAAAGTCCGCCCCGGCGCCACGCTGGGCGATATCGGCCACGTCATCCAGAAACACGCCGAAAAGGCGGGCTTCTCGGTCGTGCGCGAATACTGCGGCCATGGCGTGGGCCGCCGGTTCCACCAAGACCCGCAAGTGCTGCACTATGGCAAGCCCGGCACGGGGGTGCGCCTGGAACCCGGTCTGATCTTCACCATCGAACCCATGATCAACGCCGGGCGCAAAGACATCCGCCAACTGGCCGATGGCTGGACGGTAGTCACGCGCGACCACAGCCTGTCGGCGCAATGGGAACACAGTATTCTGGTCACCGAAGACGGCTACGAAGTCCTTACCGTCTCCGACGGCATGCCGCAGCCTCCTGCTTTCGTCGACGCGGCGGTGGCAATCTGACGGCGGTTTCTCAGTCCGTAGAACCCACTGAAGGGTAATGGCCAACGCCGCGTCGATGCCCGATCGGACCCCATATCGTCATGGCGCATAACCCTGTTCGCTCGCCCATAGCGGCCGATCCGGCCCTCGTCGAAGCGCTGCGCGCCAGGCTCAACGCCCTGCGCGGCGAAGCCATCGCGCGTTTCCGCGAAAACCTCAGGCCCGAGGCGCTGCTGGTCGCCTTGCGGCGCGGCACCGACACGGTGCTGAGAGAACTGATCCGGCACTGCCCGCTGCCGCGGGACGCCGCGCTGGCGGCGGTGGGCGGCTACGGCCATGGGGAACTCTTCCCGCATTCGGACATCGACGTCCTGATCCTGCTGAAACACGCTCCCGGCGACGCCGACAAGGCATTGCTGGAAACCCTGGTCGCCGCCCTGTGGGACCTGGGCCTGGACCTGGGCCATAGCGTGCGCACCATCGAGGACTGCCAGATCGAGGCCGCCAACGACATCACGGTGGAGACCGCCCTGATGGAGGCGCGCTGGCTGGCCGGCAGCAAAGACCTGCTGGGCGAACTGGGCCGCACCATGCGCGGGCAGATGGACGCCCAGACGTTCTTCCAGGCCAAGCGCACCGAATTGCAGCAGCGCCACGCGCGGTACCAGGACACCCCCTACGCGCTGGAACCCAACTGCAAGGAGTCGCCGGGAGGCCTGCGCGATCTTCAAGTGATCTTGTGGCTGGCCCAGGCCGCCGGCCTGGGCCGCACGTGGCGGGAAATCTCGCGCGCCCAGCTGCTTACGGCCGCGGAATATCGCTCGCTGCGCCGCGCCGACCTGGCGTTCAAGCGCCTGCGCATAGAACTGCACCTGCTGACCGGGCGGCGCGAAGACCGCGTGCTGTTCGACCTTCAGCCCGGCCTGGCCATGCGTTATGGGTTCGAGGCCACCAAGAACCGCCGCGCCAGCGAAATCCTGATGCAGCGCTACTACTGGGCCGCCCGCGTCGTCATCCAGTTAAACACCATCCTGCTGCAAAGCATCGAAGAACGCCTGTTTCCAGCCACCGACACGCAGGCCACGGGCATAGACGACGATTTCCGCATCGCGCACAACCGGCTCGACATCGTGCGCGACGACGGCTTCGCGCGCAATCCGACACTGCTGCTGCGCGCTTTCCTGGTCATGCAGGAACACCCGGAACTGCTGGGCATGTCCGCGCGCATGCTGCGCGCGCTATGGCACGCCAGGCGGCGCATCGACAGCCAGTTCCGGCGCAATCCCGTGAACCGCTACCTGTTCCTGCAAATCCTGCAACAGCCCCGCGGCATCGTGCACGCCCTGCGGCGCATGACCATGCTCAACGTCCTGCCGCGCTACCTGCCCCCGTTCCGGCGCATCGTCGGCCAGATGCAGCACGATCTCTTCCACGCCTACACAGTCGACCAGCACACACTGATGGTCATCCGCAACCTGCGCCGCTTCACCATGCCCGAGCACGCCCAGGAATTCCCCCTGGCCAGCCAGCTTATTTCAGGCTTCGAGCGCCACTGGCTGCTGTATATCGCCGCGCTGTTCCACGATATCGCCAAAGGGCGCGGAGGGGACCATTCCGAACTGGGCGCGCGCGACGCCAAGCGGTTCTGCCGCGACCACGGACTGGCGCGGGCCGATACGGACCTGGTCGAATTCCTGGTCAGGCATCACCTGACCATGTCCCTGGTGGCGCAGAAGCGCGACCTGACCGATCCAGCCGTGGTGCACGCGTTCGCCCAACAGGTGCAGGACGAGAGGCGGCTTACGGCCTTGTACCTGCTGACCATCGCCGATATACGCGGCACCAGCCCGAAAGTCTGGAATTCCTGGAAAGGCAAGCTGCTCGAGGATCTGTACCGTCTTACCCTGCAGGCGCTGGGCGGCGCCCAGCCGGATACGCATACCGTGCTGGCGCAGCGCCGCGAGGCGGCCGCCGCCGAAATACGCCTGATGGGCCTGCGCGACGAGAGCCGCGACGCGTTCTGGCGCGAGCTCGACATCGCCTACTTCCTGCGCCACGAGGCCGGCGAAATCGCCTGGCATACCCGCCACCTGTATTACCAGATCGACGCTCCCGGGCCCGTCGTGCGGGCGCGCGTCCTGGGCTCGGGCGAAGGGCTGCAGATCATGGTCTACACGCGCGACCGCGACGACCTGTTCATGACGATCTGCCGATACTTCGACCGCCGCGCCCTGGGCATACAAGAGGCGCGCATCCATACGACGCACCACCAGCGGGTGCTGGACAGCTTCATCGTTCTGCCTCCCGCCCACGAATCCGACTACCGTTCGCAGGCGACGCTGGTCGAGCACGAACTGGCTGGGCTGCTTGCCCACGGCCAGGAAGACGCGGCGGCCCGGCTCGAAGCCGGCGCCCGGCGCCCGGCATCCAGGCGCTCGCGCGTTTTTCCGGTGGTGCCCAACGCCACGCTGCAGCCCGACGACAACGGCACGTCGTGGCGGCTTTCCGTGACCGCCGCGGACCGCTCGGGCCTGCTCTACAGCTTGTCCCAGGTGTTCGCCCAGCACCACGTCCGCCTGAAAATGGCCAAGGTCATGACTTTAGGCGATCGTGTCGAGGACATCTTCATCCTGGAAGGCGACGAGCTGGGCAACCCCCGCATACAGCTACAATTCGAACGCAGCGTGCTGGCCAGACTGGACGACACCAGCCCCTAGGGCCCACCAACCGACAGGCGGCGAGACCATGACCTTCAACGATTTTCTCATCGATTTCAGCCGCAGCTTCCTGTTCGCCCTGGCCACACTGATACCGATCCTGAACCCTCCGGGCGCGGCCCCCATCTTCCTGATGCTGACCGAGGGCGTCTCGGCCAGCTCGCGCGCGCAGCTGGCCCAGCGCATATCCATCAACATCTGCATCATGCTGACCATAGCCATGTTCGCCGGCAACATCGTGCTGGATTTCTTCGGCATCTCGCTATCGATCGTGCGCGTGGGCGGAGGCCTGCTGGTCATCGCCAGCGCCTGGCAACTGGTCAACGCCTCGGACCTGGACACCGAGCACGCGCAGAACATGGCGGGCTCGTACACGCCGGACCAGATCCGGGCCAAGGCGTTCTATCCGCTGACGTTTCCCATGATTTGCGGCCCCGGGACGCTTTCGGCGGCGCTGACGGTGGGCGCCACGCTGCACGACAAGACCATGGCGGCCACGCTTTCCAAATTCGCGGGGTCGCTGCCCGCCATCGCCGTGGCATCCCTGGTCGTATACTTGTGCCTTAAATTCGCGGCGCAATTCCTGCACAAGCTGGGCCCGAACGGAACGGCCGTGCTGATGCGGATGTCCTCGTTCATTCTATTGTGCCTGGGCGTGCAAATCGTCTGGGACGGCGCGCGCGACCTGCTGCTGCACCTGCTGGTCCAGGCCGCGGCGCTGAATGCGGGCCAGGGCTGATCGCGCCCGCTTGCGGAACCTCCGACCATTTTCATCTTTCAACGACTACGCATCATGACTCAAACGACTCGCCGGCTTTTGCATACCATCGCAGTGCTTTGCCTGATCGCCGTGGGCATCGCCCTGGTGTCGCAGCATGTATTCAACCTGCGGCCTTGCGCCTGGTGCGTGCTGCAGCGGCTTCTTTACCTGTGCGTCGCCGTCGCCTGCTGGCTGGCGCTGCTGCTTGGCCGCGTCCGGCCCCTGCGCCGCCTGTTCGCGCTGATCGCCCTGCTGCTGTGCCTGGGCGGCATCGCCGCGGCCTGGTATCAGTACGACGTGGCCGCCCACCTGTTTTCCTGCTCCCAGACCTTCGCCGACCGTTTCATGGTCGCCTCGGGCCTGGACGCGAACGTGCCCTGGCTGTTCGGAATCTTCGCCTCGTGCATGGACGCCCAGGTCAAGGTGCTGGGCGTGGAATACGCCATCTGGAGCCTGGGCCTGTTCTGCTTCCTGGGGCTGCTAAGCGTCATCGCCCTGTTGCGCCGCGCCTAGCGCGCCCCGGCCGGCGCACTGCCTACATATCGTCGTCCAGGCTGCCCGCGGGCGCCTCGGACGACGCGCCGCGCGAGAGTCCAAGCCGCTCCAGGTACGCCGCGTCGATGTCGCCCGTGACGTAATGCCCGTTGAAGCACGACGATTCGAACTGCGTGATTTCCGGATTCAGGTCGCGCACCGAGTTCTCCAGGTCGTCGATGTTCTGGTAGACCAGGCCATCGGCGCCTATTTCGCGCGCTATCTGTTCGACGTCGCGATCCGACGCGATCAGTTCTTTGCGGGTCGGCATGTCGATGCCGTACACATTGGGAAACCGCACCGGAGGCGCCGCCGAGGCGAAAAACACCTTATTGGCGCCCGCCACGTGCGCCATATCGACGATTTCCCTGCTGGTGGTGCCCCGCACGATGGAATCGTCGACCAGCAGGACGTTCTTGCCGCGAAACTCCATGTCGATGGCGCTGAGCTTTTGCCTGACCGATTTCTTGCGCACGGCCTGGCCCGGCATGATGAACGTGCGGCCCACGTAACGGTTCTTGATGAAGCCTTCCCGGTAGTCCAGACCCAGGCGCGAGGCCAGTTGCATCGCCGCCGGGCGCGAGGAATCGGGAATGGGCATCACGACGTCGATATCGCCCAGGCGCAGCGACTTGGCCACGTTGTCGGCCAGGTATTCGCCCATGTTCAGGCGCGCGTCGTAAATCGACACCCCGTTCATCAGCGAATCGGGGCGCGCGAAATAGACGTATTCGAACGCGCACGGGGTAAGCACCGGGTTTTCCGCGCACTGAAGACTGCTGAGATTGCCATCCAGGTCGACAAGCACCGCTTCGCCGGGCAGGACATCGCGCTCGAACGTGAAGCCGCAGCCGGTTAGCGCCACGGATTCCGAAGCCAGCATCCATTCGGTGGGGCCGTCGCCCGCTTGCGAGCCCAGGCACAAGGGGCGGATGCCGTACGGGTCGCGAAAAGCCACCAGGCCGAAACCCGCAACCTGCGCAATGACGGCGTAGCCCCCCCTGGCCCGGCGATGCACGGCCGAGACGGCCGCGAAAATGGCTTTCTCGTCCAGGGACGCGCCGGTCGCGGCGCGCTGCAGTTCGTGGGCGAACACGTTGAGCAGCACTTCGGAATCGGAATTGGTGTTGATGTGGCGCCGGTCGACCTTGAACAGCTCTTCGCGCAGTTCGCGCCAATTGGTCAGGTTGCCATTGTGGACGAACGTGATGCCGAACGGCGCGTTCGCATAGAACGGCTGCGCCTCGGCAACGCTGACGCTGGAGCCCGCCGTGGGATAGCGCACCTGGCCCAGGCCGCTGTTTCCCGGCAGCGCCCGCATGTTGCGGGTGCGGAAGACGTCGCGCACCAGGCCGTGCGCTTTGTGCATATTGAAAAACTGCTCGTGCGACGTCGCGATCCCCGCCGCGTCCTGGCCGCGATGCTGCAACAGCAGCAGGCTGTCATAAATCAATTGGTTCACGGGGCCGTTTCCGACAACCCCGACAATTCCACACATGGTGAATTCCTGTCTATATTGAAAATCGATCAGTACGGCAGCCAGGCCCCGAGCGAAGGCGGCAGCATCAGTTTAATCCTTTGCACCGCCTGCACGGCCGCATGCGAAAGCTGCGCATCGCGCCACCAGGGCTCTTTCGGCAATTCCGTGTAGCCCGCCAGGGCGACCAGGGCAAGCACGATGAGCATTCCGCGCAGGAATCCGAACAAGGCCCCCAGGCCGTGATCGGCGGGCGTGAGCCCGGTTTTCTCGACCAGCGCGCCCAGGGCCATGTTGACCAGGCCCACAAGCAGCAGGGCCACAATAAATACCGCCGCATAAGCGGCGGCGGTGCGAAGCAGGCCATTGTCGATGAAGACAGCCAGCCATGACGATACCCTGGGCCCCCACCAGATGGCCGCCAGGAAGGCGGCCGCGTAGGCGATGAGGGAAAGGATTTCCTTGATCAGTCCGCGCAAAAGCCCCAGCAGGGCCGACACGCCCAGAATGGCCAGCACGATGTAGTCGAAGCTGGTCACTTGGTGGAAATGAAGCCGTTGTCGTAGCCCAGCGCCCGCAGCCGCGCCTGGGCGGCCTGGGCGGCATCGCGGGTGGGGAACGGCCCGACGCGCAGCCGGTACGTTTGCTTGCCCGAGGAAACGGCGGGCTCGACGTAGGCGTTGGTAACCCCGGCGGCCACCAGGCGGTCGCGCCGGGCCTTGGCGTCTTTATCCGTGGTATAGGCGGCGATCTGCAGCACATACTTGCCCTGGTCCGCATCCGCCGCGGGTGGCGATTTGGCCTGGTCGGGAGAACGCCCCTGCAGCAGCGCCAGGGCGACCGAGCCGTCGTCGGTGCGTTTGACCTTGCCGGGCTTGGCGGCCGGCTTGTCCTGCTGCTTGGGCGAAGCCTGCGATGCGCCGTGCTTGCCGGCCTGCGCGGAATCGGACGATTGGTCCGGTTTGGCCTGGGATTGCGCGGGCTTGGCTTCAGGCTTGGGCGAGGCGGCATGCGCCGATTCGCCCGACGCCGGCGCGGCGGGCTGCACAGGCTGGGCAGCGGCCAGGGGCGGCTGCGTGATGGCGTCGTCGATGGGGGGCTGCGCGCTGTTGGCCTTGGGCGCGGGGGGAATCACGACCTGCGCCACGACCGGAACCTTGCCCGTATTGCCGGACTTGTCGAACAGCATGGGCAGGATGACGACCGCGGCTACCACCAGGACCAGGGCGCCAACCAGCCGGCGGCGGGCGCGGCCGCGCAAATCGCCGGCCTGGGCGTCGCTGGACGCGGGTGCGCGGGAATTCTTGCGCCGCCCGGATTGGGACGCCGGCTTGCTGCGAGAGAACAATCCCATAGGGCATGAAACCTTACGTTAATCGGCCTTGTGCGAGAGCTCTTGCAATACAGGGCCGACCGTTGCAAAAGACCCGAACACAAGAATTCTATCATTGTCCGTCGCCCGTTTACGCGCCTCGGTAAAAGCTTGTACCGGATTTTCAAAAGTTGAAATAGAGCCCGGTTCCTTGCGCTGCGCCGCGGCCGAAGGCCTGGCCAGAACACGCGCCCGCACCTTGGCGCCCGCAACGACGGGCCCGACGGCGGGAAGCTCCGGGGCGGGCTCGGCGGCCCCCGCCGCCGTGGCCTGCCGCACGATGTCCGCCAGTTTTTCGCCCGACAGGCCGCGCGGGCCGCCCAGGCTGGCGCAATACCAGTGGTCGACGCGCGTGGCCAGGCGCGACACCACGCCGGCGACGTCCTTGTCGCCAAGCATGCCCACGACCGCGTGCGTCGCATTGGAATGCGCCATGGCATCCAGGTTCTGGCCCAGCGCCGCGGCGGCATGGGGGTTGTGCGCCACGTCCAGCACGATCGTCGGCAGCCCGGGAAGTATCTGCAGCCGGCCCGGCAGCGCCGCTTGCGACAGGCCCAGGCGCACCGCCTGCTGCGGCACCACCAGTCTGTCTTCCAGCGCCTCCAGGGCCGCCAGGGCCGCCGACGCGTTCAACAACTGGTTGGCGCCGCGCAGCGACGGATACCCCAACCCGGCGCGGCGGCGCGAACGGCCGCCATACGCCCACTGCAGGCGGTCGCCCGAATAGTTGAAGTCCTTGCCGAAGCGCCAGAGATCCGCTTCGATGTCGCGCGCATGATCGACCAGCGACTGGGGCGGAACCGGGTCGGCGCAGATGGCCGGGCGGCCCGGGCGGAAAATATGGGCTTTTTCCCAGCCGATCTGCTCGCGGGTGTCGCCCAGAAGCTGCATATGGTCCATGTCCACGCTGGTGACGATGGCGCAGTCTGCGTCGATGATGTTCACCGCGTCCAGCCTCCCCCCCAGGCCCACTTCCAGCACGGCGACGTCGACCGTGTGCTTCTGGAACATCAGCAAGGCGGCGAGCGTGGTGTATTCGAAATACGTCAGGGAAACCGGCCCGCGGCCGGCCTCGATGGCCGCGAGCTGCTCGATGATCTGCGCGTCGGTGGCCAGTTCGCCATTGACGCGGATGCGCTCGTTGAAATCGATCAGATGGGGCGACGTGTACATGCCCACTTTGTATCCGGCCGCCAGCAGAATGGCTTCAAGCATGGCGCAGGTCGAGCCTTTGCCGTTGGTGCCGCCGACGATGATGTTCACGCCGTCGAGCCGCAGGCCCATTTTCGAGGCCACTGCGCGGACGCGGTCCAGGCCCAGTTCTATGGCCACGGGATGCAAGGCTTCCAGGTAGGCCAGCCAATCCGTCAACGTGGCGTCGCTACCGGGTTTGGGAAGAGACATGATGAAGCTTCTGAAAAGAAAAATGGCGGGAGCCGATGATAGCACCCGCCCGAAAAATTTCGCCCGATACCCCGGTCGGGCCTGATCCTATTTGCGCCGCACCGGAGGCAGGTCGGTGCAGTGGCCTTCGGCCGCCTCGGCGGCCATGCCTATGGATTCGCCCAGCGTCGGGTGGGGATGGATGGTCCGGCCGATATCGATCGCGTCCGCGCCCATTTCGATCGCCAGGACGATTTCGCTGATGAGGTCGCCGGCGTTCGTGCCGACGATGCCGCCGCCGACGATGCGGTGCGTCTGCGCATCGAACAGCAGCTTGGTGAATCCCTCGTCGCGGCCATTGGCTATGGCTCGCCCCGAAGCCGCCCACGGGAACAGGCCTTTTTCGACCTCCACCCCTTGATCCTGGGCTTGCTGCTCGGTCAGGCCCACCCAGGCCACTTCGGGATCGGTGTAGGCGACGGAGGGAATGACGCGCGCGTCGAAATAGCTTTTCTGCCCGGCGATGACTTCGGCCGCCACATGCCCTTCGTGCACCGCCTTGTGCGCCAGCATGGGCTGGCCGACGACGTCGCCGATGGCGAAGATATGCGGCACATTGGTGCGCATCTGCCGATCCACGTCGATGAAACCGCGTTCCGTGACCGCGACCCCGGCTTTTTCGGCGCCGATCCGGCGGCCGTTGGGCGTGCGTCCCACCGCCTGCAGCACCAGGTCGTAGCGTTGCGCCCCGGAAGGCGCGCCGGGGCCTTCGAAGCCCACCCAGATGCCGTCTTCGCGGGCTTCCGCGCTGACGGTCTTGGTATCGAGCATGACATGGTCGAAGCGCTTGGCGTTCATCTTCTGCCAGACCTTGACCAGATCGCGGTCGGCGCCCAGCATCAGCCCGCTTTGCATCTCGACCACGTCCAGGCGGCTGCCCAGCGTGGAATACACGGTGCCCATTTCCAGGCCTATGATGCCCCCGCCGACGATCAGCATTTTCTTGGGAATGCCGGCCAGGGCCAGCGCCCCGGTGGAATCCACGACACGATCGTCCTCGGGCATGAAAGGCAGTTTGACCGACTGGCTGCCGGCCGCGATGACAGCCGAGCCGAACTTGACGGTTTGCGCCTTGCCCTTGGCGGGCTGGACCGACACGTGGAAGGGATCGAGAAATTGGCCCAGGCCGGCCAGGACCGTGACCTTGCGCGCGCGCGCCATGCCGGCCAGCCCTCCGGTAAGCTTGCCCACCACGCCGTCCTTGTAGGCCCGCAGTTTATCCAGGTCGATGGCGGGCTGGCCAAAAGAGATGCCGTGCGCGGCCAGCGCCAGGGCTTCCTCGGTGACGGCGGCCGCGTGCAACAAGGCCTTGGACGGAATGCAGCCCACATTCAGGCATACGCCGCCCAAGGTGGCGTAACGCTCGACCAGCACTACGTTCAGTCCCAGATCGGCGGCGCGAAACGCCGCGGAGTATCCGCCCGGGCCGGCACCCAGCACCAGGACATCGCATTCGATGTCGGCCGGGCCGGAGAACGACGCCGCGGCCGGGTTCGGCTGTGCCGGTGCGGCCGCCGATGGCTGGGCCGGCGCCGGGGCCGGTGCGGAAGCTTGCGCCTTGGCCGGCTCGGCGGCCTGATCCTTGGGCTTCCCGGCTTGCGCGGCTTCGATGCGCACGATGGGCGTGCCTTTCGACACTTTGTCGCCCAGCTTGACCAGAACCGATACGACCACCCCGCCCTGCTCGGCGGGGATTTCCATGGAGGCCTTGTCGGATTCGACGGTAATCAGGCTTTGCTCGGGCGCAACGGTGTCGCCCTGGGCCACCAGAACCTCGATGACCTCGACTTCGCCGAAATCGCCGATGTCGGGAACTGCCAGATCGATAGTGCTCATCGGTAGGCTCCTATAGCGCGATGCGGCGGAAATCGGCCAGCAGCGAGGCCAGGTACGCATTGAACCTGGCCGCCAGCGCGCCGTCGATGACACGGTGGTCGTACGACAGGGACAACGGCAGGGTCAGGCGCGGCTGGAAGGCCTGGCCGTCCCAGACCGGCGTGGTGACCGAGCGCGATACGCCCAGAATGGCGACCTCCGGGGCGTTGATGATGGGCGTGAACGACGTTCCGCCTATGCCGCCCAGAGACGAGATGGAAAAGCACCCGCCCTGCATCTGCGCCGGAGACAGCTTTGCGTCGCGCGCCAGACGGGCCAGCTCGGAGGTTTCGGCCGCGATGTCCAGAACCCCTTTCCTGTCGGCGTCGCGCAGGACCGGAACCACCAGGCCATTGGGCGTATCGGCCGCGAAGCCGATGTGGTAATACTGTTTCAATACCAGGTTCTCGCCATCGAGCGAGGCATTGAATTCGGGAAACTTCTTCAAGGCCGCGACCACGGCCTTGATCAGGAACGCCAGCATCGTGACCTTGGGGCCGGTCTTCTGGTTTTCCTTGTTCAGGGCCACGCGCAGGGCTTCCAGATCGGTGATGTCGGCAACGTCGTTGTTGGTGACGTGCGGAATCATCACCCAGTTGCGATGCAGGTTGGCGCCCGAGAGCTTCTTGATCCGCGAAAGCGGCTTGGCCTGGACGGGGCCGAATTTGGCGAAATCGACCTTGGGCCAGGGCAATACGTCCAGGCCGCCGACGGCGCCGGTCGAGGCGCCCGCGCCGCCCGCCAGGGCCTGTTTGACGAAGCCCCGCACGTCGTCATGGGTAATTCTGTGCTTGTCGCCGCTGCCGGCGACCAATGCCAGGTTCACCCCGAGCTCGCGCGCGAACCTGCGCACCGAGGGCGAGGCATGCGGCAGGTTGCGCGCGGAAGCGGGCGTGTCGGCGAAGGCGGCCGTGGGCGATTCCCTGGACACGGGGGTGGAAGCCAGGCCCGGAGCCGCCGAAGAGGAAGCCGGCGCCGATGGCGCTGCGCTTGCGGCGGAGGCCGCAGGCGCGGGCGTTGCGTCTTTTTCGGGTTGGGGGGTCTGTTCCCGCGCGGGCGCCGGCGCGGCGCCCGTGGTCGACAGTTCCAGAATGGCTGCGCCCTGGCTGACCTTGTCGCCCAGCTTGATCTTTACAGCGGTGACCACGCCGGCGTGCGAAGACGGCACTTCCATGGACGCCTTGTCCGATTCCAGCGTGACCAGGCTTTGGTCGACGGCAATCGTATCGCCCACCGCCACCATGATCTCGATGACTTCCACGTCGGTGACGTCGCCGATGTCCGGCACCTTTACCGTGACCGACTGCGATTCGCCGCCCGGGGCCGAGGCCGGGGCCCGCGCATCGGCGGCGGATTTGGCCGCGGCGGGGGCCGGCTTGTCCGCGGCAGCCTGTTTGGCGGCGGGGGCCGGTTCGGCGGCCGGGGCCGCGGATGCGGCCGCGTCGCCGTCGGCCTCGACGAGAAGGATCACGGAGCCTTCCTTGACCTTGTCGCCGACCTTGACATTCACGGACTTGACCACGCCCGCGGCGGACGCCGGGATTTCCATGGAGGCCTTGTCGGATTCGACCGTGATCAGGCTCTGTTCCAGGGCCACCGTATCGCCTGCGGCGACCAGCACCTCGATGACTTCGACCTCGCCGAAGTCGCCGATGTCGGGCACGTTCACTTCAATGGTATTGCTCATGCTGGTCTCCCCCGTCAGACGTGATGCGGATTGGCTTTATTGGGGTCGATGGCGTATTTTTTCATCGCCTCGGCGACCTTGCTGCGGGCGATCGCACCCTCGTCGGCCAACGCCTGCAAGGCGGCCAGGACGACGAAATGGCGATCGACCTCGAAGTGTTCGCGCAGCCTGTAGCGGAAATCGGAACGGCCGAACCCGTCGGTGCCCAGCGCCTTGAACACGCGGTCCCGGGGAATGTAGGGCCTTATCTGGTCGCTGTACGCCTTGACGTAGTCGGTCGACGAAATGATGGGGCCCGTGGTGTTTTCCAGCTGGCTGGTCACGTAGGGCACCCTGGGCTTGCCGTCCGGATGCAGCATGTTGTGCCGTTCGCAATCCAGGCCGTCGCGGCGCAGCTCGGTGTAGCTGGTCATGCTCCAGACGTCGGAACCGATCTTCCAGTCGTCGTGCAGCAGCGCCTGGGCTTCCAGGACTTCGCGCAGGATGGTGCCCGAGCCCATGAGCTGGACGCGCTGCTTGCCCTTGCCCACCGATTTCAGCTTGTACATGCCGCGGATGATGCCGTCCTCGTCGCCGGAAACGAGCCCGGGCTGCGGGTAGTTCTCGTTCATGATGGTGATGTAGTAGAAGACGTTTTCCTGGTCTTCGACCATGCGCTTGAGGCCGTTCTGGATGATCACCGCCAGTTCATGCGCGAACGCCGGGTCGTAGGACACGCAATTCGGGATCATCGAGGACAGGATGTGGCTGTGGCCGTCTTCGTGCTGCAGGCCTTCGCCATTGAGCGTGGTGCGTCCGGCCGTGCCGCCCAGAAGGAACCCGCGCGCCTGCATGTCGCCCGCGGCCCAGGCCAGGTCGCCCACGCGCTGGAAGCCGAACATCGAGTAGTAGACGTAGAACGGGATCATGATCCGGTTGTTCGACGAATACGACGTGGCGGCCGCCATCCAGGAACTGAAGCCGCCGGCTTCGTTGATGCCCTCCTGCAGCAGCTGCCCGTCGGCCGCTTCGCGGTAGTACATCACCTGGTCCTTGTCGACGGGGGTGTACTTCTGGCCTTCGGGCGCGTAAATGCCGATCTGGCGGAACAGCCCTTCCATTCCGAACGTGCGCGATTCGTCGACCAGGATGGGCACGACGCGCGGAGCCAGGGTCTTGTCGCGCAGTATCTGGTTGAGCACACGCACGAAAGCCTGGGTCGTGGATATTTCACGGCCCTCGATGGTGGGTTCCAGCACGGCCTTGAATACGGAAAGATCGGGCGCCGGCAGTTTCTCGTCGGCCTTGGCGCGCCGGTGCGGAATGTAGCCCCCCAGGGCCGTGCGGCGTTCCTGCAGGTATTTCATTTCGGGGGAATCGTCGCCCGGCTTGAAATACGGCAGTTCCTCGAGCTTGTCGTCGGGAATGGGGATATTGAAGCGGTCGCGGAATTCGCGCACGGAATTCATGTCCAGCTTCTTCTGCTGGTGCGTCGGGTTCTTGGCCTGTCCGACCTGCCCCATGCCATAGCCTTTGATGGTCTTGGCCAGGATGACCGACGGCTGTCCGGTGTGTTCGCTTGCCGCGGCGAACGCCGCATAGACCTTGTACGGATCATGGCCGCCGCGGTTCAGGCGCCAGACGTCTTCGTCGCTCATGCGGCTGACCATTTCCAGCAGCTTGGGGTGCTTGCCGAAGAACTGCTCGCGCACGAACTTGCCGTCGTGCGCCTTGTAGGCCTGGTATTCGCCGTCGACCGATTCTTCCATGATGCGGCGCAGCAGGCCTTCCTTGTCGCGCGCCAGGAGGGGATCCCAGTAGCCGCCCCAGATCAGCTTGATCACGTTCCAGCCGCTGCCGCGGAAGTCGCCTTCCAGTTCCTGGATGATCTTGCCGTTGCCGCGCACCGGGCCGTCCAGCCGCTGCAGATTGCAATTGATGACGAAGATCAGGTTGTCGAGCTTTTCGCGCGAGGCCAGGCTGATGGCGCCCAGCGACTCGGGTTCGTCCATTTCGCCATCGCCGCAGAATACCCAGACCTTGCGCTTGCTGGTGTCGGCGATGCCGCGGGCATGCAGGTACTTCAGGAACCGGGCCTGGTAGATGGCCATCAGGGGCCCCAGACCCATCGACACCGTGGGGAACTGCCAGAATTCGGGCATCAGGTTCGGGTGCGGATACGAGGACAACCCCTTGCCGCCGACTTCCTGGCGGAAGTGGTCGAGCTGGTCTTCGGTCAGGCGCCCTTCCAGATAGGCGCGGCCGTACATGCCGGGCGACGAATGCCCCTGGAAATAGATCAGGTCGCCGCCATGGTCTTCGGTTTCGGCATGCCAGAAATGGTTCTGGCCGCAGGCGATCATGGTGGCCAGCGACGCGAACGAGGCGATGTGTCCGCCCAGGTCGCCGCCGTCGGCGGGATGGTGCCGGTTCGCCTTGACGACCATGGCCATGGCGTTCCAGCGTATATAGGAACGAATGCGCTCTTCCAGGATGAGATTGCCCGGGTACGCCGGTTCCAGCCCGGGGGGTATAGTGTTCAGGTACGCCGTATTGGGCGAATAAGGAATGTGGGCGCCGGAACGGCGCGCCAGATCTATGAGCTTTTCGATCAGGAAATGGGCGCGCTGGGGCCCTTCCCTGTCCAGCACGGCTTCGAGCGCTTCGAGCCATTCCTGGGTTTCCAGGGCCTCGTCGTTGGCGGCCGCGACCGCGCTGGTTTGTTCGAGAGAGGACATCAGATGGCTCCTTGTCTTGTCTATATATGGCTGTGAATCGTTGTCATTGGACGCGCCGCCACCTGGCCCGCGATACGCGCGCGAGCCATGGCAATGCACCCATTCTAGGAAAGAGCCGCCGGATGATCAAGTTAAATTTCACTTTACGGTATTAGATTTTATAATGTGAAAAATATCACGGCCAGTTACGGTCTAAAATGCGCTATGCCTTCAATATAGAGCCTATGGCGAGCCCTTCGAAAAAATCTCTCATTCCGACCACTTTCTACGATCAGGCGAACAACAACCGGCGCGGGTTCTATTGGCTGACCCCGGTCCTGGTTCTGGTCCTGTATCTGTGCGTCATGGGGGCCTTCATCTGGCTGCAGCGACTGCACAACGACAGTGTGATGTTCGTGACGATAGACCAGGAAACGCGCCAGCAGCGCCTTATCATGGTCGTCATCGCGCTGTCGTGCGTCATCGTCATGAGCCTGCTCGCCCTGTGGCGCTACACGCGTTTCCGCAGCCGCGCCGAATCCGCCCTGCTTGCCGAAACCGGGTTTCGCCGAGCCATGGAAAACTCCATGTCCACGGGCATGCGCGTGTTCGACATGCATGGCCGCATCGCCTACGTCAACCCGGCGTTTTGCCGAATGATAGGCTGGAACGAGGCCGACCTGATCGGCCGCACCACCCCGTTCCCCTACTGGGTGCCGGGCCGTTTCGCCCAGCATCAGGAAACCCTGGACCTGCTGCTGTCGGGGCGAACGCCCAGCAGCGGCCTGGAGATCGAGGCGCAGCGCCGCGACGGTTCGCGCTTTACCGCGCGCATGTACGTGTCGCCGCTGCGCGATCCCAGCGGCGAACAGATCGGCTGGATGACGTCCATGACCGACATCACCGAACCCAAGCGCATACGCGAAGCGCTGACCGCCGCGCACGAACGCTTCATGACCGTGCTCGAAGGCCTGGACGACGCCATATCGGTCGTGGCCGACACGGCCGACGGCCTGGAACTGCTGTTCGCCAACCGCACCTACCGCCGGTTCTTCGGGGCGCAGTCCGGCGGGCACGCCGAGCTGCTGGGCGGGCGCCTGGGACGCTTTACCGACGAAACCATAGAGGCGTTTTCGGAATCGTCGCAGCGCTGGTTCGAAGTGCATCACCGCGTCCTGGCGTGGACCGACGGGCGCCGGGTGCGGCTGCAGGTCGCGCGCGACATTACCGAACGGCGCCGGCACGAAGAGGCCTCGCGCGTGCAGCAGGAAAAAATCCAGCTGACCAGCCGCCTTACCACCATGGGTGAAATGGCCTCGTCGCTGGCGCACGAACTGAATCAGCCCCTGACCGCGATCAGCAACTACAGCATGGGCGCGGTCGCCATGCTGAAGGCCGGCACGGCGCAGCCGGACAAATTGCTCGAAGCGCTGGAAAAGGCCGCCAGCCAGGCCGAGCGGGCCGGAAAAATCATCAGCCGCATCCGCGAATTCGTCAAGCGCAGCGAACCGCGCCGCCAGCGGGTCACGGTCACCCGCATCGTCGACAACGCCATAGGCTTCGCCGACATCGACGCGCGCAAGCGGCAGATCGACATCCAGCCCCATTTCCCCGAGCCCTTGCCCGACGTCATGGCCGACCCCATCCTGATCGAGCAGGTCCTGCTGAACCTGCTCAAGAACGGCGTGGAAGCCATGGAAAAAAGCGCGTACCGCACGCTGCACGTCGAAGTGTCCGACCAGGGTCCGCTGATCGAGATCGCGGTGATAGACCGCGGCTACGGCCTGCGCGACCCAGAACGCCTGTTCGAACCTTTCTACAGCACCAAATCCGAAGGTCTGGGCATGGGGCTGAACATCTGTCGCACTATCATCGAATCGCACCACGGCCGTCTGTGGGCCAGTGCAAATCCCGAAGGCGGCACCATTTTCCGCTTCACACTGCCTTGCGCGGCATCACAAGTGCCGGACAATGCTGAAACACCCCAGGAGTTGCAGGTATGACTACATCCCAAGCCCCCAGCACCATTTTCATTGTGGACGATGACGAGGCCGTGCGCGATTCCCTGCGCTGGCTGCTCGAGGCCAATGGCTACCGGGTCAGAAGCTTTGATCGCGCCGAGGAGTTCCTCAACGCGTACGACCCCGAGCAGATCGGCGTCTTGATCGCCGACGTGCGCATGCCCGGCATGAGCGGCCTGGAGCTGCAGGAAGAACTGCTTGCCCGGCAGGCGCCCCTGCCCATCGTGTTCATCACCGGCCACGGCGATGTGCCCATGGCGGTGTCCACCATGAAGAAAGGCGCCGTCGATTTCCTGGAAAAGCCGTTCAACGAGACCGACTTGCGCACCATCGTCGCCCGCATGCTGCGGCAAGCCTCGGAACGGGTCTCGCAGGCCCAGGCCGAAAAGAACCATCAGGAAGTCCTGGGCCGCCTCACGGCGCGCGAGCAGCAGGTGCTTGAACGCATCGTCGCGGGCCGCCTGAACAAGCAGATCGCGGGCGACCTGAACATCAGCATCAAGACCGTCGAGGCGCACCGGGCCAACATCATGGAAAAACTCGAGGTCACCACCGTGGCCGACCTGATGAAAATAGCCCTGACCAAGGAAAAGACGGTCGCCTGAATGCTCCAGAATCCTTTGCTTGTTTCCATCGACGCTTTCGTCGATTACGCCGCGATTCGCCCCGAGCATATCGAACCCGCCATCGAACACCTGATCGCCGAGGCCCGCGCGGCCGTCGACGCCGCCTGCGGCGCCCCCGCCACCTGGGAAGCTTTCATCGAACCGCTGGAGGCCGGGTCCGAACCGCTATGGCGCGCCTGGTCCGTCGTCGGCCACCTGAACGCCGTGGCCAATACGCCCGAACTGCGCCAGGCCTATAACCGCTGCCTGCCCCGAATCACCGAGTTTTCCACCTGGATAGGCCTGCATGCCGGGTTGTACGCCCAATACAAGGCGCTGCGCGACAGCGCGCAATTCGCCGGGATGCCTTGCGTGCGCCGGCGCATCGTCGAGCTGGCCCTGCGCGACTTCCGCCTGAGCGGCGTCGAACTGCAGGGCGAGCCGCGCGTACGCTACGCCGAGATTTCCGATCAACTGGCCGCCGCTTCGCAGAAATTCTCGGAAAACGTGCTCGATGCCCAGGACGGCTGGTCGCTGCTGGTCGAGGACGAGGCCCGGCTGGCCGGGCTGCCCGAAGACGCCAGGCGACGCGCGCGCGCGGCTGCCCGGGACGACAAACAACAGGGCTGGAAGCTGACGCTGAAAATGCCCTGCTACCTGCCCGTCATGCAATATGCCAGGGACCGTTCGCTCCGAGAAGCCCTGTACCGCGCCTACGCCACCCTTGCTTCCGAACAGGGCGACCCGGCGCTGGACAATACGCCCCTGATCGAAAAACTGCTGGCCCTGCGCGCCGAGGAAGCAGCCATACTGGGCTACGCGACATTTGCCGACCTGGCGCTGGAGACGCGCATGGCGGGCACCACGCAGGAGGTGACCTCCTTCCTGCGCGACCTGGCCCACAGGGCCAGGCCCTACGCGCAGCGCGATCTGGACGAGCTGCAGTCCTTCGCCAAAGAACACCTGGCGCTGGACAAGCTCGAACCCTGGGACGTGGCGTTCGTCTCCGAGCGGCTGCGCGAAAGCCGCTACGCCTATTCGGACGACGAAATAAAACAATACTTCACCGAACCCAAGGTGCTGGCCGGACTGTTCGAGGTCATGGGCCGGCTGTTCGGCGTCACGGCGCACCGCATCCAGACCGCCGCGTGGCACCCGGACGTGCAGGTCCTGCGCATCGAATCGAGCGAGACCGGCCAGGTCTTCGGGCACCTGCTTCTGGATCTGTACGCGCGCCAGGGAAAACAAAGCGGCGCCTGGGTCGACAGCGAGCGCAGCCGGCGCAAGTCGGGCGGCGCGCTGCGCACGCCCATTGCCTATCTGACGTGCAATTTCCCGGCCCCGCATGGCGCCACCCCCGCCCTGCTTACGCACGACGACGTGGTGACCCTGTTCCATGAAAGCGGACATGCGCTGCACACGCTGCTGTCCCAGGTCGACGAACCGGCCGCCGCGCCCTTTGCCAGCGTCGAATGGGACGCGATCGAACTGCCGTCGCAATTCATGGAGAACTTTTGCTGGGAATGGCCGGTCATACAAATGCTGTCGGCCCACATCGAGACCGGCGCGGGGCTGCCCAAGGCCTTATACGACAAGCTGCTGGCCGCCCGCAACTTCCAAAGCGGCATGCAGGCCGTCAGGCAGATTGAATTCGCGCTGTTCGACATGCTCATCCACCAGCAGGGCTCGGGACTGGCGATTTCCCAGGTGCTGGAAACCCTGGATCGGGTCCGCGACGAGGTGGCCGTTCTGTTTCCGCCGGCCTGGCATCGTTTCGCGCACGGTTTTTCCCACATATTCGCGGGCGGCTACGGCGCGGGCTACTACAGCTACAAGTGGGCCGAAGTGCTCTCGGCCGACGCGTACGCCGCGTTCGAAGAAGCCTCCGGGCAAGGCCCGGACGGCGCGCGCGACACCCTGGACCCGGCGACCGGCAGACGATTCCGGGATGAAATCCTGGCTACCGGCGGCAGCCGCCCGGCCGGCGATTCGTTCCGGGCCTTTCGCGGCCGGCCCGCCGCCATCGACGCGCTATTGCGTCACAGCGGCATGGCGCCGGCCGCGGATCGCCCGCGCTGACGAGCCCGGGCCCATCATTTTCTGGACACACGACATGCGTACCGTTCATATCTTCCTGCTTGCCCTGCTGCTTGGCCTGGGCTCGGTCGCCCACGCCGCCGACGCCACGTCCCTGCACAACATACGCGGGTTTCTTCCCGATCTGAAATTCACGCTGGAGGGCGCCGGAGGAAAAACCGTTACGCAGAAAGCCTTCAAGGGTAAAGTCGTCCTGATGTACTTCGGCTATTCCAACTGCCCCGACGTGTGCCCCACCACGCTGGCCCAACTGGCCCAGGTCATGAAGAGCCTGGGCGGCGAGGCATCGAATGCGCGCATCGTGTTCGTCAGCGTGGACCCGCATCGGGACACGCCCGACAAGCTGCAGGCGTATGTCGACGTTTTCTACAAGGGCGCGGTGGGGCTTACGGGCAGTGAAAAACAGATCGCAGACGTGGCGCGCCGCTACCGCGTCGCCTATCAGATCGAAAAACCCACCACGAAGGACAAGAACAATTACGTCGTCTCGCACAGCCGCGGCGTGTACATTTTCGATCAGCGGGGCCATGCCCGCCTGCTGGCCCCGGGCACCGAATCGGTCAAGACATTGGCGGCCGGCGTCAGGAGCATCATCGAACATCCGTAAAAAACGGAGGCGCGCCCGAACCGGGCATGAAAGCGCTCAGGCCGGCTCGACGGTGTAGCCCGCGTCGACGATGGCTGCGCGGATCGCCTCGCGGTCAGGGCGCCCGTCGACGACGACACGGTGGCTGTCCAGGGATATCTGGACGGCGGCTTGCGCATCCAGGGCGTGTACGGCCTTGGTGACGGTCTGCACGCAATGCCCGCAGGTCATGTCGGGAACCAGGAATTCGGTTTTCATGATAAAGCTTCCATGGGTATCGGGTCAGGGACGGGCGGACACGACATTGCGGGGCTGCCCGCCGTGGAACGCCTCGATGTTGTCCATCAACTGATCGGCCAGGCCCTGCACCGCTTCGTCGCTGGCCCAGGCCACATGAGGGGTCAGAATGAAATTGGGCAGGTCCAGAAGGCGCATCAACGGATGATCGTCGCCCGGCGGTTCGGGCGTCGTCACGTCGAACCCCGCGCCGGCGATGCGGCCCGAACGCAATGCCCGCTCCAGGGCCGATTCATTGACCAGGCCGCCTCGCGCCGTATTGATCAGCAAAGGCCTGCGCGCCATTTGCGCGAATTCGCCCTCGTCTATCATGTCCCGGTTGCGCTCGGTCAAGGGGCAATGCAGCGTAATGACATCGCTTTGCTCCAGGACCTTTCCGAAAGAGGTGTACAGCGCGCCCGGCTTGACGGCGTCCTGGTGCGCGGCGAACAACACCCGCATGTTCAAGGCCCGCGCAATGCGGGCCACCGCCTGGCCCAGCACGCCATCGCCCACGATGCCCAGGGTCGAGCCGGCCAGATCGCGTATGGGGTAATCGAAGTAGCAGAACTGCCGCGCTTGCTGCCAGCGGCCCGCCCTGACCGAGTCCCGATACGCCAGAATACTGCGGCGCAAAGCGAAAATCAGCGCGAAGGTATGTTCGGGAACGGTATTGACGGCATAGCCGCGTATATTGGACACCACGATGCCGCGCGCCTGGCAGGCGCGCAAATCGACCACGTCGGTCCCGGTGGCCGCCACCGCGATCATCTTGAGCCGGGGCGCGCGGTCGATGGCCGCCTGGTCGAGCCGCACCTTGTTGGTGATGACGATATCGGCATGGGCGATGCGCTGCGCGGCCTGGCCGTCATCGGTGCGTTGATGGACGATGAGCTCATGGGGAAACGACGGGGGCCGCAAGACGGTTTGCGGAGAAATGGTTTCCCGGTCCAGGAACACGATTTGCAGGGACTGCTGCGCCATAGATCTTTCCTTCGAATACAAACTGGCATCCAGACGATATAGTAATAGCTTTACACCACCGGAACATCGACGCCGTCGACGAGGCACTCATGCAATATTCGATCCAGGACTTCTTCCGCAATCCCGAGCGCGGCTTTTTCCAGCTGTCCGACGACGGCGACACCCTGGCGTTCATGGCGCCCGCGGGCATGGACGGCAACGAGCCTCGCATGAACGTCTTCGTGCAGACGCTCCAGGGCAGCACGCCGATCGGCGCGCCTCGCCGCCTGACCCGGGAAACCGCGCGCGACATCAGCGGCTTTTTCTGGAAGGGAAACCGGACGGTGCTCTACGAGAAAGACTTCAACGGCGACGAGAACTTCCACGTGCTGGCGGTCGACGTCGAAACGGCGGCCGTGACCGACCTGACGCCATACGACGGCGTGCGGGCGAGCGTGCTCGACGATCTGGAAGACGATCCCGATCACATCCTGATCGGCCACAACGGGCGCCGGGCGGAAGTCTTCGACGTATACCGCGCCGACATCCACAGCGGCGAACTGACCATGGTCGCCGAAAATCCCGGCAATATCGTCGGCTGGCAGACCGACCATGCCGGACGGGTGCGCGCGGGGATCGCCAGCGACGGCCTGCACAGCACCCTGCTCTACCGCGACGACGAGACGCAACCCCTGCGGCCCATCGTCACCACCGATTTTCGCACCACGGTCAGCCCCGCGTTCTTCACTTTCGACGACCGCGCCCTGTACGCGCTGAGCAATCGGGGGCGCGACTGCCTGGCCCTGGTCATCATCGACCCGCACCGGCCCGACGAAGAACAACTGGTCTATGGCGTCGATGGCGCCGACCTGGACGGCGCGGGGTTCTCGCGCCGGCGCAAAGTGCTGACGCACGCCGTCTACCAGACGGACCGGCCGCAGTGGCACTTCTTCGACGAAATCAGCGCATCGCGGCATGCCAGGCTGTCGAACCGGCTGCCCGGCTATGAAATCGCCCTGCAAGGCAGTTCCCGCGATGAAAACAAATTCATCGTCGCCGTCTACAACGACAGGACCCAGGGCGCGCGCTACCTGTACGATTCCGACCGCGACACCCTGGACAAGCTGGCCGACATCAATCCGGCCCTGCCGGAAGACGATATGGCCGCGATGCATCCCATCCGGTACACGGCGCGCGACGGCCTGACCATCCACGGCTACCTGACCCTGCCGCCCGGACGCAAGACCCAGGGCCTGCCCTGCATCGTCAATCCGCACGGCGGACCCTGGGCGCGCGACCACTGGGGCTTCAACCCCGAGGCCCAGTTCCTGGCCAATCGCGGCTACTGTGTGCTGCAGATGAATTTCCGCGGCTCGACGGGCTATGGCCGCCGATTCTGGGAAGCCAGCTTCGGCCAATGGGGCCTGGCCATGCAGGACGACGTCACCGACGGCGTGCACTGGCTGATCGACCAGGGCATCGCCGACTCCCGGCGCATCGCGATCTACGGCGGCAGCTACGGCGGCTACGCCGTCCTGGCGGGCGTCGTCACGACTCCCGACCTCTACGCCGCCGCCGTCGATTACGTGGGCGTATCGAACCTGCTGACTTTCATGAACACGATTCCGCCCTACTGGAAGCCCATGCTGGAAAAAATGCACAGCATGGTCGGCGACCCCGATGCCGACAGGCAGCGCCTGGAGGCGACATCGCCCGCGTTGAACGCCGACAAGATAAAAACCCCGTTGTTCATCGCCCAGGGCGCGCAGGACCCGCGCGTGAACAAGGACGAAAGCGACCAGATGGTGGCGGCGCTGACGGCGCGCGGCGTCCAGGTCGAATACCTGGTCAAGGACAACGAAGGCCACGGCTTTCACAACGAAGAAAACAAATTCGAGTTCTACGAACGCATGGAGGCCTTCCTGCGCGCGCATCTGGACGAATGAGGCCCCGGTTTAGGAATAGAATCCTATTCGGCGTTTTCCCTTTCCAACGTTTTCCCGCGAGACAAACATGAAACTGTATTATCTTCCCGGCGCCTGCCCCCTGGCCACGCAAATCGTCCTTGAATGGATAGGCAAACCCTACGAACTTGTTCAGGTCAGCCGCACCGAAATCAAGGAACCGGCGTATCTGGCCATGAATCCGGCCGGCGCGGTGCCGGTCCTGCAGGACGGCGACTTCACGCTTACGCAAGGGGTGGCCATTCTGGAATACGTGGCCGAACTCAACCCCCAGGCCGGCCTCGTCGGCGACACCGCGCGCGAACGCGCCGAAACCCGGCGCTGGCTGGGCATGTGCAATTCCGACCTGCACAAGACGTTCGGACTGCTGTTCTCTCCCGGCGCCTACGTGTCGAACGAAGCCAGCCAGGCCGAACTCTGCGCCAACGCCGCCAAGAAGCTTCTGTCGTTCTTCGACATCGTCGACAAGCAACTGCGGGGCAAGACCTGGGTCACCGGCAAGCGTTCGATCGCCGACCCCTACCTGTACACGCTGCTGCGCTGGGCCCACGGCAAGAACGTGGATGTGTCGAACATGGCCAGCCTGGACGCCTTCTTTCGCCACATGAACGACGACTCGGGCGTACAGGCGGCATTGAAAGCCCAGGGCCTCGATTAGGCCTTTTAAGGGGCGGGCAGCCTACCCGCCCAGGTACGCCTTGCGCACGTTGTCGTTGACCAGCAGGTTCGCGCCCGTATCGGCCAGGACCACCCTTCCCGTTTCCAGCACATAGCCCCGGTCGGCCACCTGCAGCGCCTTGTTGGCGTTTTGTTCGACCAGGAACACGGTGACGCCTTCCTGGCGGATGGTGCGGATGATCTCGAAGATCTGGCTGATGATCAGCGGCGCCAGGCCCAGCGTGGGCTCGTCGAGCAGCAGCAGCTTGGGCTTGGTCATCAGGGCGCGCCCTATCGCCAGCATCTGCTGCTCGCCGCCGGACATCGTGCCGGCGCGCTGGCTCGCGCGTTCCCGCAGCCTGGGAAACAGATCGTACACATGCGCCAGGCCATCCTGGATTTGCTGCTTGCCCAGGAAGAACCCGCCCATCTTCAGGTTGTCCGTCACGGTCAGGTCGGGGAATACGCGCCGCCCCTCCGGGGAAATGGCGATGCCGCGGCGCATGATCATGTGCGTGTCCTCGCCGGTGATGTCTTCGCCTTCGAAGCTTACTTTGCCCCGACTGGCTTTGGGCGTGCCGCAGACCGTCATCAGCAGAGTCGTCTTGCCCGCGCCGTTGGCGCCGATCAGCGTGACGATCTCGCCCTGGTTGACGTCTATGGAAACGTCGTCCAGGGCCTGGATGGCGCCATAATGGGTGTGGACGTTTTCGAGTTTCAGCACTTATTCTTCCCCCAGATAGGCTTTGATGACGCGGGGGTCGGTGCGCACTTCGGCGGGCAGCCCGGTCGTGATGGGCTTGCCGTGTTCCATGACCATGATCCTGTCGGAAACCCCCATCACCAGGCTCATGTCGTGTTCGATCAGCAGGACGGCCACGCCGAATTCCCGGCGCAGGCGGTCGATCAGCGCCTGAAGGTCCTGCTTTTCCTGGGGATTGAGGCCGGCGGCGGGCTCGTCGAGCATAAGCAGCCGCGGCCGGGTGATCATGCAGCGCGCGATCTCGAGCCGGCGCTGATGGCCATAGGCCAGCGTGCCCGCTTCGCGGTTCGCCAGCGCGCGTATGCCCATGAATTCCAGCCATTCTCCCGCCCGTTCCAGGGCCTGGCGCTCCGACTTGCGATACGACGGCGCTTTTAGCAGGCCCTGCAGCAGGCCCGTCTGCACGTGCATGTGCTGGGCCACCAGCAGGTTTTCCAGCACCGTCAGGCTTTTGAACAGGCGCACGTTCTGGAACGTGCGCACCAGGCCCAGGCGCGCCACCTTGTGGCTGGGCAGCCCATCTATGGGCTTGCCTTCCATCAGGATGGACCCCGTGGTCGGTTTGTAGAAGCCGCCCACGCAATTGAATACCGTGGTCTTGCCCGCGCCATTGGGCCCTATGATGGCGAACACCTCGTCGCGCTTGACCTCGAACTCGACGGCATCGACGGCCAGCAGCCCGCCGAAGCGCATGGTCAGGCCGGAAATTTTCAGCAGGCTGTCGGTCATACCTTGAGCTCCACCTGGGGCCGCTTGACCGGCAGCAAGCCCTGCGGACGCCACATCATCATCAGCACCATGACCAGGCCGAAGACCAGCATGCGGTATTGCGCGAATTCGCGGGCCAGCTCGGGCACGACCGTCAGTATGATCGCGGCCAGGATGACCCCCACCTGGGACCCCATGCCGCCCAGGACCACGATGGACAGGATGAGCGCCGATTCGATGAAGGTGAACGATTCCGGGTTGACCAGCCCCTGCCGGGCCGCGAAGAACGCGCCGCCCAGCCCCGCGAAGGTCGCGCCCATGGTGAATGCCGAGAGCTTGATGCGCGTGGGATTGAGTCCCAGAGAACGGCAGGCGATCTCGTCTTCGCGCAGCGCTTCCCAGGCCCGGCCTATGGGCATGCGAATCACGCGAGTCGAGACGAACAAGGTGAAAAACACCATGCACAGCGTCGCCAGGTATAAATAGATGATGACGTCCTGGTTGTCGAACTTCCAGCCCATCAGTTGATGGAACGTGGTCACGCCCTCGGGCGCGCGGCGCAGCATGGGGTATCCGAAGACCGTAGGCTTGGGTATGCCCGAAATGCCGTCCGGGCCGCCGGTCAGGCTGTACAGATTGGTCAGGAGCAGGCGGATGATTTCTCCGAAGCCCAGTGTAACGATGGCCAGGTAGTCGCCGCGCAGCCGCAGAACGGGAAAGCCCAGCAGGAACCCGAACAGCGCCGCCATCGCGCCCGCGAAAGGCAGCGCTTCCCAGAACCCCCACCCGGCCCAGTGATACAGCAAAGCGTAGGTGTAGGCGCCGACGGCGTAGAACCCGACGAAACCCAGGTCCAGCAGCCCCGCGAAGCCCACGACGATATTCAGGCCCAGGCCCAGCATCACGTAGATGAGCACCAGCGTGGCCAGGTCGACCTGGCTTCGGTCGCCGAAGAACGGCCAGACCAGGGAAACCAGGATCAGAAAGACAATGGCTTTGTGCCGGCCGGCCTCGGTCATGGCCGGCAGCGCCGGCAAGGCCATGCGGCGGCCCGCCAGCGCCCTGAGCCAGGGCCGTATCATCTGGAAGACGAAGACGATCGCCATGCCCGCCAGAATCATGTTCCATTGGGGCTTGAGGCTGGTCTTGAGTCCGACGCTGACGATCTGCAGCCCGAAAACCGGCGCCACCAGGACTCCCGCCATCAGGGCCGCGATCAGCGCGTTCGAGAAATTGCTCTTGGTCATTACACTTTTTCCACTTCAGGTTTGCCGAGCAGGCCGGTGGGTCGGAACAACAGGATGAACACCAGCAGGCCGAACGCGACGATATCCTTGTATTGCGACGAAATGTAGGCCGCGGCAAACGTTTCGGCCAGACCCAGCAGCACCCCGCCCAGCATGGCGCCCGGAATGCTGCCTATGCCGCCCAGCACGGCGGCGGTGAACGCCTTGATCCCGGCGATGAAGCCTATGAACGGGTTGAGCTTGCCTATCGCCACGGCGATCAGCACGCCGCCCACCGCGGCCAGCATGGCGCCTATCACGAACGTGAAGGAAATGATGCGGTTGGTGTCTATGCCCAGCAGATTGGCCATGTGCAAGTCCTGCGAGCAGGCGCGCGAAGCGCGGCCCGTGCGGGAATGCTTGATGAACAGGGAAAGGCCTATCATCAGAAGCACCGTCACGACGATGATCATGATGCGGGAATACGAGGCGGTCACCTGGAACGAGGACCCGCCCATGGTGAAGTGCACCGAGCCCGTGATCAGCGCCGGCACCGCCATGTCGCGCGCGCCCTGGCCTATCGCGACCCAGTTCTCCAGGAATATCGACATGCCTATGGCCGAGATCAGCGGCACCAGGCGCGGGCTGTTGCGCACCGGCAGGTACGCCAGCTTTTCGGTGGCGTAGCCGTATACGCCCGTCACCGCTATGGCCACCACCAGCATGATCAGCACGATCACGGGCAGCGGCAGTCCGCTGTTCACTCCTATGGCCGATAGCGTGACCAGGCCCACGTACGCGCCTATCATGTAGATGTCGCCATGGGCGAAATTGATCATGCCGATGATCCCGTAGACCATGGTGTAGCCGATCGCGATCAGCGCGTAGATCGCGCCCAGCGACAGGCCGTTGAACAGTTGCTGCGTAAGTTGAGGTAGAAGATCGGACATAGAAATGGATATTCCAGAAGATCGGGGGCCGGTCATGGCCGGGGGCGGCCGCCAGCGAGTAGGACGAAGCCCCACCCTGGCCGCGGTGGAGCGCCCGCGGGTGCGGCTCAAGTGGTCGTGACCCGTCCAACGAATTCGGACGCATTATCGGCGTAATTCTTCGTTACAGCAGTCCCTGTTCATGGTAGCCGCCTTGAAGCGGCAAGCGTATTCTGAGCATATGCCTATCCCCTGTCACTACGTAATACCCCTAGCGCCAGAGGCTTGCATTCGTGCGAAAAACGCGTGCGGAAGCTGTTTCGCGGGCGCCGCGGCAACCGTGCCCCGGCCCAAACGTATTACGTAATTCTTTGTTTTTACTTGGGAACCGTATCGTATTGCAGAGTGGCCGGTCGGGCCAGGTTCCACATCAGCGCCCGGAACGGCGCCAGCATGGTCACATTCACGAAGAGCTTGACGGCAAGATCGCCGAACAGCAGCGCCACCCAGTGGATTCCGGTTCCGGCGAACGCCACGCTGAAGAACATGAACGTGTCGAGCATGGCGCCCGCCACGCCGCCCAGCAAGGGCGCGCGCCACCAGCGCTGGTCGCGCAGGCGGTCGAATACGTAGATATCGGCCAACTGGGCGGAAAGGAATGCCAGGCCCGACGCCAGGGCGATGCGGGGCGTGGCGACCCAGACCGAAACGATCAGCGCGGAAATGAACCCGACGCATGCCACGATCCGGGCCGCGCGCGGGCCGAAGCGGCGGTTCAGCACGTCGGCCACCAGAAAGGCGACCGGATACGAAATGCCGCCCCAGGTCAGCCAGTGATTGATGGGGTACTGCACCAATATATTGGAGCCGACCACCACCAGCCCCATGGCGAACACCGCCATCAGGAACTGGCCGGGGGTCATGGGCGCATATTTGCGAAGGGGATCATGGATCATGCGTAAAGACTCACTGAGCGAATTCGACGGCCATCTGGGCCGCGCGGTCGCGGGCGGCCGCCATGGCCTGCCCGATAATGGATTCGAACCCTTTTTGCTGGAACACCGACAGCGCCGCCGCCGTGGTGCCGCCCTTGGACGTGACCCGGTCGCGCAGCTGTTGCGGGGATTCGGGCGAAAGCGCCGCCAACTGGGTCGCTCCGCGCAAGGTATCCAGAGCCAGCGAGCGCGCCTGGTCGGCGCTCAGGCCAAGCTGGACCCCGGTCTTGATCAAGGCTTCGAGAAACAGGAACACATAGGCCGGCCCGCTGCCCGATAACGCGGTCACGGCGTCGAGCGCCTGGTCGCTGTCGACCCACACCACCGACCCCACCGACTTGAGCAACTGTTCGGCGACCTGCCGGTCTTCGGCGCGGACGCCCGGCAAGGCCATGAGGGCGCTGGCGCCCTCTCCGATCAGCGCGGGGGTGTTGGGCATGCAGCGCACCAGCCGTTCGTGCGCGGGTCCGGGTTCGCCCAGCCAGCCGGCGACGGCGGCGCCAGGCACGCCGGCGGCAATGCTGACGACCAGCGTATCGGGACGAAGGAAAGGACGGCTGGCCAGGACGGCCTGTTTCATGGCCTGCGGCTTTACCGCGAAAACCCAGACATGGCAGCGGCCCAGCGTGTCGTCGGGCGCAAGCGCCGTGGACACGCCCTGCTGCGCCCAGAGATCGAGTGTGGACTGGTTCGGATCGATGACGTGGACGTCGCCCGCCGCGCAGCGCTTGCCTATCAGGCCGCGCGACAGGGCATTGGCCATGTTGCCGCCGCCGATGAAGCCCAGTGTCAGTTCTTGGGTCATGAAACCACCAGGAAATAGGAAAAAACGATGAAAAACAGGAAAGCCATGTGGCCGGCGCTGTGTATTGTACGGTTTTATGCTTTCCCTGTCGGCCCGTCCGGGGCAATTCACGTAATCACTCGTTGACCGCCCGGCCGGATTATCTGTACATTCCAGCTTATTGCGCATTACCGGTCGCCGATGCGTTCATCAAAATGTAAACGGCATGTCATAGACTACCCAACGAATCCAGCCATACACCTCTACGATAACGGCGGGATCTATTCAAGGAGAAACGCTCATGCGAGCAAAACAATTTGCAGTATCACTGGCAGGCCTGCTTGCCGCGATGGGAACCGCGCACGCGGTCACTACCATCACGTTCTGGCATTCCATGCAGGGACCCCTGGGTGACCGCGTCAATTCCATCGTAGACCAGTTCAACAAAAGCCAGAAAGACTACGTCGTGAAAGCCGTCTACAAGGGCTCGTACGGCGAGGCCATGAACGCCGGCATCGCCGCGTTCCGCGCCGGCAACGCCCCGGACATCCTGCAGGTGTTCGAAGTGGGCACCGCCACCATGATGTACGCCAAGGGCGCCATCAAGCCCGTGCAGCAAATGTCCGAGGAAATCGGCGATCCGATCAACCCCAAGGATTTCCTGGGCGCGGTCGCCGGCTACTACTCGTCTCCCGAAGGCAAGCTGATCTCCATGCCTTTCAACAGCTCCACCCCCGTCTTCTACTACAACAAGGACGCTTTCAAGAAAGCCGGCCTGGACCCCAACAAAGCCCCCAAGACCTGGAAGGACGTCGAAGCCGACGCCAAGAAGCTTCGCGCCTCGGGCATGGAGTGCGGCTACACCACGTCGTGGCCGTCCTGGGTCGAACTGGAAAACCTGGGCGCCTGGCATAACGTGCCGTACGCGACCAAGGACAACGGCTTCGGCGGCCTGGACGCGCGCCTGGAGCTGAACAAGCCCATCTACCTGAAGCACATGACGTTCCTGGCCAAAATGTCCAAGGAAGGCACGTTCACCTACGGCGGCCGCGGCGACGCCCCCAACGCCCTGTTCATCTCGGGCAAATGCGGCATGTTCACCGGGTCCAGCGGCACACGCGCCAGCATACTGAAGAACGGCAACTTCTCGTTCGGCACGTCCGAGCTTCCCTACTACGCCGACATCAAGGGCGCGCCCCAGAACTCGATCATCGGCGGGGCCTCGCTGTGGGTGTTCGCCAAGAAGTCCCCGGACGTCTACAAGGGCGTGACGAAGTTCTTCAAGTTCCTGGCCAGCCCCGAACAGGCGGCCGCCTGGCACCAGGGTACGGGCTATGTGCCCGTGACCAAGGCGGGCTATGAGCTGACCAAGAAATCCGGTTTCTACGAAAAGAACCCGGGCACGGAAGTCGCGGTCAAACAGCTCGACGCCGACACCACCAAGTATTCCCGCGGGATTCGCCTGGGCTACCTGCCCCAGATCCGCGATATCGAGAACGGTGAAATGGAGAAGATCTTCGCGGGCAAGACCAGCCCCAAAGCCGGCCTGGCCGCGATGGTCAAGCGTGGCGACGAACTGCTGGTGCGCTTCCAGAAAAGCGTGAAATAATCGCCTGGTTGTATCATCCGTAGTGGCGTGCCCCGTACCGACGGGGCACGCCGTTTTCCCAAGTATGCGAGAATAGCGCGAATTTTTTTCACACCCCGGTTCCTATAGACATAAAAACAGAACATGGAAAAGCGCGTCGTCTTCAGTCACAAAACACTGCCGTATCTGCTGCTGGCCCCCCAGCTTGCCATTACGGTCATTTTCTTTTTCCTGCCCGCCGGCCAGGCAATGTGGCAGTCGTTTCGCATCGAGGATGCGTTCGGCCTGTCGTCGCAATTCGTGGGCTGGGGCAACTTCGTCGACCTGTTCTCGAACCCCGACTACGTCAATTCATTCAAGGTCACCATCGAATTCTCGCTGCTGGTGGCGTGTTCCGGCCTGGTCATAGCGCTTTTGCTGGCCACCATGGCCAATCGCGTCATCCGGGGCGCGGCCGTCTACAAGACCCTGCTGATCTGGCCGTACGCGGTGGCGACCGCCGTCGCCGGCGTGCTGTGGCTGTTCCTGTTCTCGCCCTCGGTGGGCATCCTGGCGGTCTACCTGGTCCAGATGGGCTTTCACTGGAATCCCCGGCTCGATTCGCACGACGCCATGACCCTGGTGGTGCTGACGTCGGTGTGGAAACAGATTTCCTACAACTTCCTGTTTTTCCTGGCCGGGCTGCAGTCCATCCCCAAGTCCCTGATCGAGGCGGCCGCCATCGACGGCGCGACGCCGCTGCGCCGGTTCTGGAGCATCGTGTTCCCGCTGCTCTCGCCCACCACATTCTTCCTGCTGATCATCAACGTCATCTACGCTTTCTTCGATACGTTCGCCATCATCGACATCATGACCCAGGGCGGCCCGGGAACCTCCACCTCGATTCTGGTGTACGAGGTCTACAACGCCGGCTTCAAAGGCATGGACATCGGCTCTTCGGCCGCGCAATCGGTCATACTGATGATCATCGTCGTGGCGCTGACCGTCATGCAATTCCGCTACATAGACCGCAAGGTCAATTACTGACGCCGGCCCAAGGTTATCCGACATGATTGAACGCCGTCCCTATCTTGATTTCTTCTCCCACGCCATCTTGCTGATCGGCGTGGCTCTCGTCGCCTTTCCCCTGTACGTCACCTTCGTCGCATCGACGCAGACCGCGCAGGAAGTGGCCCAGGCCCCCATGTCCCTGCTGCCGGGCGGCCATTTCTTCCAGAACTACATGTCGGTCCTGTTCGGCCACGGCAGCAACTCGGCCCCCGTGGCGCGCATGATGTGGGTCAGCACCGTCATGGCCCTGGTCATCGCCATAGGCAAGATATCCATTTCCATGCTGTCGGCGTTCGCCGTCGTGTATTTCCGCTTCCGCTTCCGCATGTTCTTTTTCTGGATGATCTTCGTCACCCTGATGCTGCCGGTCGAAGTGCGCATCGCGCCCACCTACAAGGTCGTCGCCGACCTGGGCCTGCTCAACACCTATGCGGGCCTGACCTTGCCCCTGATCGCCTCGGCGACGGCCACGTTCCTGTTCCGCCAGTTCTTCCTGACCATACCCGACGAGCTGATCGAAGCGGCGCGCATAGACGGCGCCGGGCCCATGCGTTTTTTCAAGGACATTCTGCTGCCTTTGTCGAAAACCAGCATTGCCGCCCTGTTCGTGATCCAGTTCATCTACGGCTGGAATCAGTATCTGTGGCCGCTGATCATCACCACCCACGAAAACATGTATCCCATCGTCATCGGCATACAGCGCATGATCGCGGGGGGAGACAGCGTCACGGAATGGAACCTGGTCATGGCCACGGCGCTGCTGGCCATGATTCCGCCCGCCGCGGTCGTCATCCTGATGCAGAAATGGTTCGTCAAGGGCCTGGTCGATTCTGAAAAATAAACTCTTCAACCGCATACGCCCGGCGCATGCGGCATACGGACTCACAAAAACATGGCTACACTCAGTTTCCGCAACGTCACCAAAACCTATGCCGGCAACATTGCCGTAATCCACGGCATCGACATGGACGTCGCCGACGGCGAATTCATCGTCATCGTCGGCCCGTCGGGCTGCGGCAAGTCGACGCTGATGCGCATGGTCGCAGGGCTGGAAACCGTTACCGAGGGCGACATCGTCATCGACGACAAAGTCGTCAACACGCTGGAACCCGCGGAACGCGACATCGCCATGGTCTTTCAGAACTACGCGCTGTACCCGCACATGTCCGTGTTCCAGAACATGGCGTACGGACTGAAGATCCGCAAGTTCGACAAGCAGGACATCAAGCGGCGCGTCGACAACGCCGCCGAAATCCTGGAAATAGGCCATCTTCTCGATCGCCGGCCTGGCATGCTCTCGGGCGGCCAGCGCCAGCGCGTGGCCATGGGGCGAGCCATCGTGCGCGAGCCCAAGGTTTTCCTGTTCGACGAGCCCTTGTCGAACCTGGACGCCAAGCTGCGCGTGCAGATGCGCCTGGAAATCCAGAAGCTGCACCGGCGGCTAAAGACCACCAGCCTGTACGTAACGCACGACCAGGTCGAGGCCATGACCCTGGCCGAACGCATGGTGGTCATGAACAAAGGGGTGGTGGAACAGATCGGCACACCGATCCAGGTGTTCGACAAGCCGGCCTCGACTTTCGTCGCCAGCTTCATCGGTTCGCCGCCCATGAACCTGATTCCCGTCGATATCGATGCGAACGGCGGCATCATGGGCGCCAGCGCGATACCGCTGGGCATAGACCCGGAACAGGTGCCGCCCATCTTGTCGAACCGCAAGGTCATACTGGGGATGCGCCCCGAACACATGCGCCTGCACAAGCCCGGCATACCGGTCGAGATCGAAATGGTCGAGATACTGGGTTCGGAACAGCTTATACACGGCCGGATCGGCGATACGCTGATCGTCGTGCGCTGCCCCGTCAGCCTGACCAAAGACCATCCCATACAAGTGGGCGACGCGTTCCAGATCGGCTCCGACGGCGTGCACCCCCTGCACTGGTTCGACGCCGAGACCGGAAAACGCATCGAGGCCTGACCTCGCGCGCCGCCTCCCTTCCCGGATGTCGTGCCGACGATTCATCGTCAAAGACGGTACCATGCGCTGCATAACAGCGCCGCCCCGGAAATGAGCAGAAGCAGATCGACCAACACTCCGAACATCCCGGAAGGCAGCCTCAGCACCAGAGACTTGCTCCCGACCGTTCCCGCCATGATGCCTGCGCCGACCAGAAGGCCTTTTAGCGCGGTTTGCATCGACAGCGCATCCTGGGCCGCGAACGTACCGGCCTTGCTGGCATAGAGCAGCAGCGCACTGGCCGCTTCGGTTCCCAGGAACGCGCCGCCGCTCAGACCATAGGCCGTGAAAACAGGAACGCTTATCGGGCCCGTGGAAAGCACCAGTCCCGTGAGGAAGCCGATACCGCCGCCGCACAGGCTCAGCTGCCGTAGCGAGAGCCGCCATCGAGCTTCACGCAGACGCCGCCCTACGGGAACCATGCACCAGAAAAACAGGCCCAGGGCGCAATCTATGGTCCAGGCGGGCAGCGCCAGAAGAGTATGCGCGCCGAGCGCGGCGGCGGGGACGCCCATCAGGGCATACGCCAGCGCGGCGCGCCAATCTATCTGTCGCCACCAGACCCCCATCCGCGACAGGTTCCCCAGGATGGCGGCCATCGCCATGATGGGCATGGCCACCTTCGGGCCATAGGACTGGACCAGCACCGGGAGCAGCAACAAGGACGACCCCGTGCCGACCAGACCACTGAGGGCCCCGGCCGCGAGAGCGATTAAAAACACATAAACGTAAATTCCCACGGCATTCGATCTTTCGGTCGTAAAGTCCTACCTTAATCTGTGCTTTGGTCTCATACTATCGATAAATAATCGACCCAACGGATACTTGAAGTCACAGATGAAAAAACGACATCTGCCTCCCCTGAACGCTTTGCGCGTCTTCGAGACGGCCGCCCGCGCGAGCAGTTTGAGCGCGGCCGCGGAAGAACTGGGCATCACGCACGGCGCGGTCAGCCGCCAAATCAGCGTGCTCGAGGACTGGCTAGGCCAGCCGTTGTTCATGCGTCAAGGACAGCGCAGCGTAGCCACTGAACATGCGCGCGCCTTCGCGGCCGAGATCAGCGCCGCTTTCGATCTGGTCGGCGACGCGGCGGTGCGCTTCGGCAGGACACCGAGCACCAGGGTGGTCAAGGTCAATTCCCAGACCACCCTCGCCATGCGCTGGCTGATTCCGCGGCTGCCGGCATTCCATGCCCTTCATCCCGACATCGAGGTCTCCGTGGCGACGTCGAACAGTGCCGAGACGAAGGGCCTGCCCGGTTTCGACGTGCTGATCCGCAGAGAGCCCCTGGACAAGCCCGAATGGCGTTATTTCGACAGGCGGCCGTTGTTTGAAGAGCGTCTGACCCTGGTTGCCGCGCCCGCCTTGCTGATCCGGCAACCTTTGCGCGACATCGAGGATCTGGCCGGACAGGTGTTCGTGTCTTCGCAAACGCGAGTGGGGGAATGGGAACGGTGGCTGGAGGCGGCGGATATGGGCGAATTGCGGCCCCGGCGCTTCCAGCGCTTCGACCACTATCATGTGGGCCTGCAGGCGATAATCGACGGCTTGGGAGTGGGTATCGGCGGGTTGCCCACGCTGGCGCACGACCTGGAGCGGGGACGGCTCATCGCCCCATTCCCCATCGAAATCAAAGGAAGCCGCTATGCGGCATGGGTGCCTCCGGATGTCGACAAGTCCCAGGCGCTGAACCGGTTCCTGAACTGGCTGGAACAAGAAGCCGCGGCGGTCTCGAAATAAAAAACCCCGGCCTGGAGGCCGGGGTTTCTGCATGTACCGCGCGGGTATGGCCGCACGGCGTTCGATGCCAGGCTTTTTAGTCCTTGTAGACGGTCTTGCTGCCGTCCTTGTGCCAGGTGAACACGTCGAACTTGAAGCTCTTGAGGTCGCCCTGCTTGTTCCAGGAAATATTGCCGATGGGCGTCTGGACGGAATGCGAATGCAGGTAGGCGGCCACCTTGACCGGATCGTCGGCGCCGACGCCCTTGATGCCGGCCACGATGGACTCCATGGCGGCGTAGGAGGTCATCTGGAATGCGCCGCCGGGGTCGCGGCCCTTGGCCTTGAACGCCTTGACGATCGCGGCGTTTTCAGGATTCTGGGTGAAGTCGGCGGGAAGGGTCAGCAGCATGCCTTCGACGGCGGGGCCGGCGATAGCCGCGATCTGCGAATTGCCCACGCCTTCAGGTCCCATGAAGCGGGCTTTCAGGCCTTGCTCGGCGCCCTGGCGGATCAGCAAGCCCATTTCCGGGTGGTAGCCGCCGTAATAGACGAAATCCACACCCAGCGACTTCAGCTTGGTGATGACGGCGGAGTAATCGCTTTCGCCCGCATTGATGCCTTCGAACAGCACGACGTCGACGCCGTCTTTCTTCAGTTCATTCTTGACGGCCGTGGCGATACCCTGGCCGTAAGACTGCTTGTCATGCAATACGGCGACTTTCTTGGGCTTGATTTTTTCGGCGATGAACTTCCCGGCCACGGGACCTTGCTGGTCGTCACGGCCGATAGTGCGGAAGATCATGTCGTAGTTCTTGCCGTCGGTGACCAGAGGCGACGTGGCCGATGGCGAGATCATCAGGACGCCGTTGTTGTTGTAGATGTCGGTGGCGGCAATCGTGGCGCCCGAGCATACGTGTCCGACGACATAGTGGATATTGTCATTGACGACGCGATTGGCCACGACCGGAGCCTGCTTCGGTTCGCAGGCGTCATCCATGGTGACGACTTCGAGTTTCTTCCCTAATATGCCGCCCGCCGCGTTGACCGCTTCGACTTCGGTATCGACACCTTGCTTGACCATACCGCCGTATTGCGTCAGAGGGCCGGTGAACGGGCCCGCGACAGCGATTTTGATGGTGCCGGCCGCATTGGCCCCGGATGAAACCAGCATGCCGACCGCAAGGCCCAATGCCGCAGCGACTGGTGTAAAGCGAATTTTCATGGGATCTCCTTTTCTGATACCGGGCAAGCATACACCGAAAACCCGTCGAAGAGTCATCTTGGGAAACAGGGTTTTCTCTATGGTTTTTTTGTCGTTTATGACTGTTTTTTCCGGACGCGCCGCGCCACCGGAATTAACCGGCAGGCACGTTCCGGATACGGAAGCTTTTGTCCAGCGGAAATGACGCGCCCGCTACTCGAGCAGGCTGCGCAGCATCCAGGCGTTCTTTTCATGGATGTCCAGGCGCTGCGTCAGGAGATCGGCCGTCGGCTGATCGTTGACGTCGTCGGCACGCTTGAACGCGGCGCGCGCGGTCTTGGCCACGGCCTGGTTGCCCTGGACCAGAAGCCGGATCATGGCGTCGGCGTCGGGCACCGACGTGGGTTCGGAAATGGAAGACAGGCGGGCGTATTCGGAATACGTGCCCGGCGCGGGGTGGCCCAGGGCGCGAATGCGTTCGGCGATGCTGTCCAGGGCCTGCCATTCTTCCGTGTACTGGTCCATGAACATCAGGTGCAGGGTGTTGAACAGCGGGCCCGTCACGTTCCAGTGGAAATTATGCGTCATCAGGTACAACGTGTATGAGTCGGCCAGCATGCGGGAAAGATCCGCCGCCACGGCGGACCGGTCTTTCTCGGAAATTCCGATGTCGATCCGCACGCCGCCGCCCGACGACCGGGTTACCGCCTTCTTGCTGCTGGTTTTAGCTGCTTTAGCCATGGAAGCCTCCAAAGTGACATTGACCTCTACCGCGACACTGCCCGCCCAGAATACCATGGCGCGGCACGCCCGGGCGCCGCGCCGCCGCGCTCCCGGCGCGGCGGCGCATCAGGCCTCCACCAGTTCGCTGGGCTGCGTGTCGTTGACATAATTCACGCCGGGCAACCCGCAGCCGCGCACCGCGTCGACCAATGCGTCTATGGCCGACGTGCGGGGGAAGCTTTTGCGCCAGACCAGCACGACGCGGCGGTCGGGAATGGGCTCTTTGAAAGGGATATACGCCAACAGATCGCCCTGCATGCCGGGCATGGACAGGGAACTGGCGGGCAGCACGGTGATGCCTATGCCGGCGGCGACCATATGGCGAATGGTTTCCAGCGACGAGCCCTCGAACGTGCGGGCGATGCCTTCGCTTGCCGCGGAATAGCGGGACAGCTCGGGACAGACCTCCAGGACCTGGTCGCGGAAGCAATGGCCCGAGCCCAGCAGCAGCATGGTCTCGTCCTTCAGTTCCGACGAGTTGATCTCTTTGCGCGATGCCCAGGCATGATTGCGCGGCACCGCCACCAGGAAAGGCTCGTCGTAGAGCGGATGCATCATCAGGCCGTATTCGGGCAGCGGCAAGGCCACGATGGCGCAATCGATCTCGCCCTGGCGCAGAAGTTCGAGCAGGCGCGTCGTGAAATTTTCCTGCAGCAGCAATGGCATCTGCGGCGTCGCCGCGATCTGTGTCGGCACCAGCTTGGGCAGCAGGTACGGGCCGATGGTGTGTATCACCCCCACCCGCAGCGGCCCGGCCAGCGGATCGTGGCCCTGGCGGGCGATCTCGCGCAGGTTGGCGCCCTCTTCCAGGACGCGCTGCGCCTGGGTGACCACCCGCAGCCCGATCGGCGTAATGCCGACCTCGGAGCCGCCGCGCTCGAACAGCACGACCCCCAGTTCGTCCTCGAGCTTGCGTATCGCGACGGACAAGGTGGGCTGGCTGACGAAGCAGGCCTCGGCGGCTCGCCCGAAATGGCGTTCCCTGGCCACGGCCACGATATATTTGAGTTCCGTTAAAGTCATCTCGTTTTCCAAAAAACAGCCGGACACCCTCCGGCGCAACCGCCAGGCCAATGCCTCGGACCTCTTGCCAACACCATAGCCGGAACGCGCGGCCGGATCGTCGCCGGCCGCGCGCCTAGCTTCGTAAAAAATCTTCCCTGCCGCGAGCCCAGCGGCGCAGATGCGCCTGCGCCTGGTCCGGAAAATGCTTGCTGACCCGGCTGGCCGCGTCGCGCGCCAATTCCACGATCTGGCCATCGGTCTCGAAATCGGCGAACCGGAACAGGCTGACGCCGGACTGGCGCACGCCCAGGAATTCGCCCGGGCCGCGCTGTTCCAGGTCCCTGCGCGCGATCTCGAAGCCATCGGACGTTTCGTACATGGCGCGCAGACGCTGGCGCGCGACCTGGGACAACGGCGCCTGGTACAACAGCACACAGACCGACTGCGCCCCGCCGCGCCCCACGCGCCCGCGCAGCTGGTGCAGCTGGGCCAGGCCGAATCGTTCGGCATGCTCGATCACCATCAGCGCCGCATTGGGCACATCCACCCCGACTTCGATCACGGTCGTGGCCACCAGCACGTCTATGTCGCCCTCCTGGAACCGCTGCATGACCTGCGCTTTTTCCCCCGCGGGCAGGCGCCCGTGGATCAACCCCACCCGCAGGTCGGGCAGCGCCGCCACCAGCGCCTGGTGCGTGTCGATCGCCGTCTGCAATTGCAGGGCTTCGCTTTCTTCCACCAGGGGGCATACCCAGTAGGCCTGCCGGCCCAGGCGCACTTCGGCGGTGACGTGCTCCAGCACTTCGCCGCGCCGCGAATCGACGGCCAGCTTGGTGACGACCGGCTGGCGCCCAGGGGGCAGCTCGTCTATGACCGACACGTCCAGATCGGCGAAGAACGTCATCGCCAGGCTGCGCGGAATGGGGGTGGCGCTCATGTGCAACTGGTGCGGAATCATCCTGTCGCCGGCCGCGGCCGATTCGCCTTTGCGGCTTAGCCTGAGGCGCTGGTCGACGCCGAAGCGGTGCTGTTCGTCCAGGATGATCAGGCCAAGATTGGCGAAGACGAGTTTGTCCTGGATGAGCGCCTGCGTCCCGACCACCAGTTGCGCCCGACCGGACGCGATGTGTTCGCCGCTGGCCTTGCGGGCGCCCGCTTTCTGGCCGCCCGTAAGCCATGCGACGCGCACGCCCAGGGGTTCCAGCCAGGCAACCAGTTTGTTGAAATGCTGTTCGGCCAGGATTTCGGTAGGCGCCATGATGGCGACCTGGGCGCCGCTGTCGATCGCCTGCGCCGCCGCCAGCGCCGCCACCACGGTCTTGCCGCTGCCCACGTCGCCCTGCAGCAGGCGCAGCATCGGAAAGCCCCGCCCGAGGTCGCCGGAGATCTCGGCCACCACCCGGGACTGGGCCGGCGTCAGCGTGAACGGCAGGCGTTCCAGCAGCCTGCCGACCAGGCCGCCGGAGGCGCGCAGGGGCCGGGCATGCTGGGCCCTGCGCCGGGCCCTGGCGGCCGCCAGGGCAAGTTGCTGGGCCAGCAGCTCGTCGAACTTGATGCGGCGCCACGCCGGATGCTCGTGTTCGAGAAGCTGTTCGTACGACACGCTGGGCGGCGGATGGTGCAGAAAACGTATGGCCTGCTCGAACGGGATCAGGTCGTAGCGGCGGCGGATCTGCTCGGGCAGCGTATCGGACAGATCGGCGCGCTCCAGGGCATCGTCGATAAGACGCCTGAGCGCGGGCTGGGCAAGCCCTTGCGTGGTGGGATACACCGGGGTCAGCGCCTGAGGCAGCGCCGCATCGGCGCGGCCCACCTTGGGGTGGACGATTTCCAGTCCGGAAAAGCCGCTGCGCACTTCGCCCCGCACGCGCAGCAGGCGCCCCTGGTCAAGCTGTCTTTGCTGGCTGGCGTAGAAGTTCAGCCAGCGCAGATTCAGCGACCCCGTGTCGTCGGCGATCACCGCGTGCAGCTGCCGGCGCGGACGAAACAGGACTTCGCTATGCACGACATGGCCTTCGACTTGCGCCGTCTGCCCGGCCCTCAGCGACGAAATGGGCGCGATGCGGGTTTCATCCTCGTAGCGCAGGGGCAGGTGGACGACGAAGTCTTCCGGACTTTGCAGGCCCAGTTGCCGCAGCTTGCGATCGGCGGCGGACGGCGCGGCATCGGCGCCGGCCGTCCGGCCGCGAGCCGCCGAGGCGGTCGGACTCATGGCGACAAGCAACCTTCAGGAGCGGCGCCTGAAGCATGGGGCCGGGTTTTCATGTCGGGAGAAACACGAAAAACTAGGACAGCACCACGATCGCTTCGACTTCGAACTGCGCCCCTTTGGGCAGGCTGGCCACCCCTATGGTGGAGCGCGCCGGAAAAGGTTGCGGGATGACGTCGGCCATGATGGCGTTGACGCTGGCGAACTTGCTGAGGTCGGTCAGGAACAGCGTAAGCTTGACGATGTCGCCCAGCGTTGCGCCCGCTTCTTCGATGACGGCCTGCATGTTGGCAAACGACTGGCGGACCTGGCCCTCGAAGTTTTCAGAGATGAGCTCGCCCGTGCCGGGTTCCAGGCCGATCTGCCCGGACAGATACAAGGTCTTGCCCTGCGTCACGGCGACAGCTTGCGAGTAAGGGCCGACGGCGGCGGGCGCCTGGTCGGTGTGGATGATTTGCTTTGCCATAGGTCTCTCTGTGTATATCAACGACTATCAGAGTTTAAACAGCTATAGCTAATATTAACAGCGTTTTAAGCGGCCAAAACCGTTTTATTTGTCGACGAACGCGCGTTCTATGACGTAGTCGCCGGCATGGCCCACCCCTTCGGACACCGCAAAGCCGCGCGCATCGAGCATCTGGCCGATATCGGCCAGCATATGGGGGCTGCCGCACAGCATGGCGCGGTCGGTCTCCGGGTTCAGCGGCGGCAAGCCTGTATCGGCCGCCAGCCGGCCGCTTTCGACCAGGTGGGTAATGCGCCCCTGGTGGATGAACGGCTCGCGCGTGACCGTGGGATAGTAGATAAGCTTGTTCCTGACCTCGTCGCCGAAATACTCGTTGGCGGGCAGCGTGTTCTGGATGAAATCGGCGTAGGCCAGTTCGCTGGCGTAGCGCACCCCGTGTACCAGGACGACGTGCTCGAACCTGCCGTAGACGTCGGGATCCTTGATGATGCTCATGAACGGGGCCAGGCCGGTTCCCGTGGCGAAAAGGTACAGGTTCTTGCCCGGTTTCAAGTCGTCGACCAGCAGCGAACCCACCGGCTTGCGGCTGACCAGGACCGAATCACCGGTCTTGAGATGCTGCAGGCGCGAGGTAAGCGGGCCGTTCTGCACCTTGATGCTCAGGAATTCCAGGTTTTCTTCGTAGTTGGCGCTGGCGATGCTGTAGGCGCGCATCAGCGGCTTGCCGTCGACTTCCAGTCCCAGCATCACGAAATGGCCGTTGTGAAAGCGCAGCGCCGAATCGCGCGTGGTGGTGAACGAAAACAAAGTGTCGTTCCAGTGATGCACACTGAGAACCTGTTCAGAATTGAAAGCGGCCATGTTGTGGTGAATTGTGTCGTAAGACCCGGCATGTCCCCGCGAACACGCCTGATTTCAGTCGAAAATAGGAACAAACCCCTATTGTAGCCTACCCGGCCGGGTCATCCTTCCCATTACCCTCGTCGGGAACATTGTATTTGCGCGTGAACGTATTGCGCCCTATTCCCAGCCGCTGGGCCGCCTCGGCGCGCCGGCCTCGGCTGTGCCGCAGGGCGGTGTCGAGCACGACCTGTTCGAATTCGCGCATCATCGACGCCATCAGGGCGGGCTCGCGCCGGTCCAGCCTCCGGCCCACGTCCTGGGCCAGCGATGCCAGCCAGCCCGCATCGGGTGCGTCCGGCTGTTCCCGGCCATGGCCCGCGCCGGCCCCCCCCGCGCGCACGGCCACAGGCTGGAAGATCTCGGGCGGCAGATCCTTCGCATCCACGAGCTGGCCCGCGGACATCACGGTGACCCAGTGGCAGAAATTCTCGAGCTGGCGGATATTGCCCGGGTAATCGAAGGCGACCAGCGCCTGCATGGCCTCGGGACTGAAACGGCGCACGGTGACGCCCAGCTCGTCGGCGCTGTTTTCCAGGAACAGCTGCGCCAGCGCCGGAATGTCTTCCCGGCGTTCGCGCAGCGCCGGCAGACGCAGGCGAATGACGTTCAGGCGATGGAACAGGTCCTCGCGAAACAGCCGGTCGGCCACCAGCGATTCCAGGGGCTGGTGCGTCGCCGCCACGATGCGCACGTCCACATGCACGGCCTGGGAGCCTCCGACCCGATAGAAACTGCCCTGCGCCAGAACCCGCAGCAGGCGCGTCTGCAGTTCCAGCGACATGTCGCCTATCTCATCCAGGAACAGTGTGCCCGTGTCGGCGGCCTCGAAGCGGCCGCGCCGCAATTGCGTGGCGCCGGTGAACGCGCCGCGCTCGTGGCCGAACAATTCCGCTTCCAGCAGATCGCGCGGGATGGCCGCCGCGTTGACCGCGATGAACGGCCCCCGGGCGCGCACCCCGTGTTCGTGCAGCGCCCGCGCAATCAGTTCTTTGCCCGTGCCGGACTCGCCGGTGATCAGGACGCTGGCGGGAGACGCCGCCAGGCGGCCTATGGCGCGAAACACGTCCTGCATGGCGCCCGACGATGACTGCATCATGACCGGCGCGCCTTTCGGGCGGCGATCCGCGCCCGGTTCCGCCGGTGCGGCGCCGGGCTCCAGCGGGCGCACGTCGCCAAACCCCCCGGGCCCGGTTTGTGCGGGCCCGCCGTGCGCCGCAATCCGCGGCGCCGATGGCGGCGCGCCGCGACCGGCGGCATCCGTGGACGCCGCGGGCGTGCCCGCCTGCTCGCTTTCCTGCAGCGCGCGCTGGATCAGCGACAGGGCCGCATTGATGTCGAACGGCTTGACCAGGTATTCGAAAGCCCCCTTCTGGAAAGCGGCGACGGTGCTGTCCAGATCGGTGTACGCCGTCATGACAATGACCGACAGGCCCGGGCAGCGCTGCTTGACCCGCTGCAGCAGGTCCAGGCCATCGCAACCCGGCATGCGTATGTCGGTCACCAGCACCGACGGCGCGGCGGAATCGAGCGCCGCAAGCACGGCGTCGCCCGAAGCGAAGCTTCGGGCCGGCACCGAGGCCCGGGCCAGCGCTTTTTCCAGCACCCAGCGAATGCTTTGATCGTCGTCGGCGATCCATACCTGTTTCATGCGCGCTCCATGGACAGCATCAGGCGGAATTCGGTATGCCCCGGCCGGGACTCGAACTCCAGCAGGCCGCCCAACTGCTGCACGTATTCCTGCGCCAGGCTCAGGCCCAGGCCGGTTCCCCCCGCCCGCCCCGTCACCAGCGGATGGAATATCTTTTCGGCCAGCTCGCCGGCCACGCCGGGGCCGTTGTCGATCACCGAGACGACCAGCCCCAGCCTGGGCGACGCGCTGGGCAGCGCCGACGGGCGCCCGACCCGGGTGCGCAGGATGATGCGCGGCGATGCGGCCCGGCTTTCGGTCAGGGCCTGGGCGGCGTTGCGCGCGACATTGAGCAGCGACTGCAGCAGCCGCGAGGCATCGCCCCGCAACTCGGGCACCGATGCGTCGTAATCCCGAAGCAGATCCACGCTCGGGCCGAATTCGGCGCCCACCAAAGACAGGGCGCGTTCGCACAGTTCATGGATATTGAATCTTTCGGTCAGCCTGGGCTGTTCCTGGGAAACCAGAAGGCGATCGACCAGGGCGCTGAGGCGGTCCGCCTCGGCGATGATCACCTGCGTATATTCGCGCAGGCCCGCGACGTCGAATTCGGCCTCGGCCAGTTGCGCGGCCCCGCGCAGCCCGCCCAGGGGGTTTTTGATTTCGTGCGCCAGGTTGCGCAGCGATTCGCGCTGCACGTCCAGTTCCTTGGCCAGCTGCTGCTGACGGTCCAGCAGGACATGCTGCTGTATCGGGCGCAGTTCAAGCAAGGCCTGCCAGGGCTGGGCATGCAGGGGCGCGACGGTCAGGCCAAGGCTGGGCCCCTCGGGGCCGGCCAGGGCGACGTCCTGATGCACGATGCCGAATTCGCCTTGGATCGCCCGCGCGAAACGCGCCCTCCAGGCGTCGTCCACGTCGAACCTGGCGTGCGCGGCGTGGCCCAGAAGCTGCCTGCGCGACAAGCCAAGCAGCTCTTCGGCGGCTGTATTCACATGGCGAACCACGCCCTGCCCATCGAGCAGGACGACGCCCGTCGAGAGCAGGTCCAGGGAAACCAGGTCCATATCAAGACAACCCCGCGAACGGCCGGCCCGACGCATCGAGCCGGCCTTCACCCCGCAACCTACAGGGTGTAGTACATGTCGAACTCGACGGGATGCGTCGTTACGCGCAAGCGGGTGATTTCCGCCATCTTCAGGTCGATGTACGCGTCGAGCATATCGTTGCTGAACACGCCGCCCCGGGTCAGGAATTCCCGATCCTGCTCCAGCGCGGCCACGGCCTGTTCCAGCGACGAGCATACCGTCGGGATCTTCGCGTCCTCTTCGGGGGGCAGGTCGTACAGGTTCTTGTCGGCGGGATCGCCCGGATGAATCTTGTTCTGCACGCCGTCCAGGCCAGCCATCAGCAGCGCCGAAAAGGCCAGGTACGGGTTGGCCAGAGGATCGGGGAAGCGGGCTTCGACGCGGCGCGCCTTGGGGCTGCCGACATACGGAATGCGTATCGACGCCGAACGGTTGCGGGCGGAATACGCCAGCTTGACCGGGGCTTCGAAATGCGGCACCAGGCGCTTGTACGAATTGGTGCCCGGATTGGTCAAGGCGTTCAGGGCCCGCGCGTGCTTGATGATGCCGCCGATGTAGAACAGCGCGAATTCCGACAGGCCGGCGTAGCCATTGCCCGCGAACAGGTTCTGCCCGTCTTTCCACACGGACTGATGCACGTGCATGCCCGAGCCGTTATCGCCCACCACCGGCTTGGGCATGAACGTGGCCGTCTTGCCGTACACGTGCGCCACATTGCGGATCGTGTACTTCAGTATCTGGTTCCAGTCGGCGCGCTGCACCAGCGTGCTGAAGCGGGTGCCGATTTCCAGCTGGCCCGGTCCCGCGACTTCGTGGTGATGCACTTCGACCGGCACGCCCTGCTGCTCCAGCAGCAGGCACATTTCCGAGCGCATGTCCTGGAATGAGTCCACCGGCGACACGGGCACATATCCGCCCTTGACGCCCGGCCGATGGCCATGATTGCCCGATTCCGAATCCAGGCCGCGCGACCAGGGCCCTTCGTCGGAGCGGATCTTGAAGAAGCAGCCCGACATATTGTCGTCCCAGGTCACCCCGTCGAACACGAAGAACTCGGGCTCGGGCCCGAAATAAGCCGTATCGCCCAGGCCGCTGGACTTCAGGTACGCCTCGGCGCGGCGCGCCAGCGAGCGCGGGTCGCGGTCGTAGCCTTTCAGGTCGGACGGCTCGACCACGTCGCAGGTAAGGATCAGTGTGGTTTCTTCGCGAAACGGATCCATGCGGGCCGTGCCCAGGTCGGGTATCAGGGCCATGTCCGAGGATTCGATGCCTTTCCAGCCAGGCAGGGAGGAACCGTCGAAGGCCTGCCCGGACTCGAGCTTGTCCTCGTCCACGGTGTGGGCCGGAACGGTCATGTGATGTTCGCGCCCCAGCGTATCGCTGAAGCGTAAATCGACAAATGCTACTTCGCGCTCGGCGATCAGCTTGAGAATCTCGTCGGAGGTGGACATAGGGGCTCCTGAATTAAAGGGAATCAAAAAAGGCCGCAGCCGGACATGGATTATCGACACCTACCACTGAAGCAATAACCGTGCCAGATTTCACGACGGAAGACATGGCCATTACTGGGCAACAGCGCCGGTAAATGGAGCCTGGACGACGAAACGCACCATTATAGTGCAAATCATGGGGCGATATTGCACCAATATCGGTCGTTTATGGGCGGGGCAGGCATTGTCAGGGCAGGAATTCGGTCAACACGTCGTTCAAGAAACTCCAGCCCAAGGGGCTGGCCTGCAGCCGGGATGGATCGGGTTCCAGCAGGCTCCGGGCGCGGACGCGTTCCAGGATGGGCGCGATCGACAACATGGACAACCCGGTGCGTTCGGCAAACGTGCCCGCGGGCACGCCTTCACGCAGGCGCAAGGCATTGAGCATGAACTCGAAAACCAGCTCTCGCCGGCCCACGATCCGGTCTTCGGCCAGATGGCTGCCATCGCGGCGCGTCGCCTTGTCCATCCACGACGCCGGGCTTTTAAGCCTGGCCTGGCGCACGATCCTGTCGTGAAACGAAAGCTTGCCATGCGCGCCCGGCCCTATGCCCAGGTAATCGCCGAATTCCCAGTAGTTCAGGTTATGCAGGCAGCGCTGCCCCGGCCGGGCATAGGCCGACACCTCGTAGCGAGCCCAGCCGGCGCGCGCGGCTTCCTCGGCGATCAGTTCCTGCATGCCCGCGGCCGCATCGTCGTCGGGAACGACGGGCGGATATTTGGCAAATACCGTATTGGGTTCCAGGGTCAGATGGTAGAGCGACAGATGCCCGGTCTGGAACGACATCGCCTGACGCAGGTCGTCCCGGCATCCGTCCAGGGTCTGGCCCGGCAAGGCGAACATCAGATCCAGGTTGACGCGCTCCAGCGCATGCTGGGCCAGCTCGATCGCCTGCCTGGCCTGCCTGGAATCGTGTATACGGCCCAGGGCGCGCAGCGCGTCGTCGTCGAAGCTCTGTATGCCCAGCGAAATACGGTTGACGCCGCTGCTTGCATAATCGGTGAACCGCTGCGCCTCGGCGGTGCCCGGATTGGCCTCCAGCGTGATCTCGGCGTCGGGCAGCACATTCAGGCACGACCGGAACAGAGCCAGCATGCGATCGACCGCTTCTCCCGAAAGCAGGCTGGGGGTGCCCCCGCCAATGAAAATCGAGACGACCTGCCGCCCCCATACCAGCGGCACGGCCTGTTCCAGATCCGCCTGCAAGGCGTCCAGGTATTGCTGTTCGGGCAAGCCGTCCTTCAATTCATGGGAATTGAAGTCGCAGTACGGACACTTGCGCACGCACCAGGGCACATGCACATACAGAGACAACGGCGGCAGGCTGGCCAGTCGGATCGTGCCCGCGGCCTGGCCGCCGGGCTTGATCCGCACCGGCTCGGGGCCGGCGGGGACGACCGTGCGCACTCAGGCCTCGTCGCGCGAACGCAACGCATCAAGAAGTTTTTCCAGCGCCCGGGCCCGATGGCTGATCCGGTTCTTTTCCGCGGGGTCCAGTTCGGCCGCGGTCTTGCCCTGTTGCGGCAGGTAGAAATGCGGATCGTAGCCGAAACCGTTGCCGCCCCTGGGGTCGTCGACGATTTCCCCGGGCCATATCCCCTGGGCAATGATGGGCAAGGGGTCGTCGGCGCCGCGCACGTAGACCAGCACCGCGACGTATTCGGCGTAGCGGTCCCGCCGCCCCGCCAGGGTATCGACCAGAAGGCGGTTGTTCGCGGCATCCGATTTTTCCCCTCCGGCCATCTGGGCGTAGCGCGCCGAATACACGCCGGGCGCGCCACCCAGGCAGCGCACGCACAGGCCCGAGTCGTCGGCCAATGCCGGCATGCCCGCCTGCGCGCTGGCATGGCGCGCCTTGGCCAGGGCGTTCTCGACGAACGTCGAATAGGGTTCCGGCGCTTCGGGGATGCCCAGATCCCCCTGGGCGGTCATGGAAATCCCGACCTGACGCAAGATGGCGGAAAACTCCTTGAGCTTTCCGGGGTTGTTGGAAGCCAGGACGACGGTTGAGGTTGATGTCATAGGGGAAATGGCTGCAGGGCGGAACAGGTGTAAGACTTCAGTTTACCGCCAGTGGACTATTCCCGGATTCCGATCTATACAAATTTTTTTACTTACTGTATGGTTTGGTGCGCCAGGCCCGCCGCGCCTCGTCCCCAGTGGCGTGCCGCGGCGCCATGATCAACCGCATGCCCGCTGTCCAAACGCCATGACCCACTTATCTTCGAAACGACGATCCATGCTGTGGATCGCGATCCCCATCCTGGCGCTGGTCGCCTGGGGAGTCTGGCTTTTGACGCACCGGGAGGACGCCGTCCGGGCGCACCCGCCCGGGCCCTTGCCTGTAACGGCCACCACGGTGCGCGTGATGCAGCAGGACGTGCCCAATTATCTGGCCGGCATCGGCACGGTAACCGCCAAGGAAACCGTGACCGTGCGCACCCGCATAGACGGCGAGCTGGAAAAGGTCGACTTCAAGGAAGGCCAGGACGTCAAGGCCGGGCAGCTGTTGGCGCAACTGGATCCGCGCACCCAGCAGGCCCAACTGGCCCAGGCCAAGGCGCAGAAAGCCAAGGACCAGGCCCAGTTGGCCAATGCCCAGATCGACCTGCGGCGCTACGACAAGCTGATCAAGCTCAATGCCACCACGCAACAGATCGTGGACTCGCAGCGCGCCACCGTGGCCCAGCTTGCGGCGACCGTCCAGGCCGACGACGCGCAGATCAGCTATGCGTCCACCCAGCTAAGCTACACGCGCATCACCGCGCCGATCAGCGGACGGGTCGGCGCCAGGCTGGTCGATCCGGGCAACGTCGTGCAGGCATCCGACGTCAAAGGCCTGGTCGTCATCAACCAGATCGACCCGATCACCGTGGTCTTCACCGTGCCGGGGGACTCGTTCCAGGAGATCAACCAGGCCCGGCAAGCCTCGGCCAAGCCCTTGGTCGTGACCGTCTATCCGCGCAACAGCCGCCAGGAACTGGGCGACGGCACACTGGTCCTGCTGAACAACCAGATCGACACCAGCACGGGCACGATCATGTTGAAGGGCCTGTTCCCCAACCCCGCACACAAACTCTGGCCCGGCCAGTATGTCGACGCCAGGGTCGTCCTGGGCCAGCGCAAGCAGGCCCTGACCGTGCCCGACGCCGTCGTCCAGCGCGGCCCCGACGGCACGTATGCCTTCACGGTCGACGATGACGAGATCGTGCACCTGCAACCCATCAGCGTCACCCACATCCAGGATGGCATCGCCGTCATAGGGAAAGGCCTGCATGCGGGCCAGCGGGTCGTGCTAGACGGGCAGTACCGGCTGAAGGAAGGCGTGCGCATCACTGAATCGCACAAGGCCGTCCAGGGCGATGCGCAAACCGACCAGGGCGACGCACGTTGAGCATTTCCGCCACATTCATCAAGCGGCCCATAGGAACGTCGCTTCTGGCCCTGGCCCTTTTCCTGGTCGGCGCCGCCGTATGGCCGCTGCTGCCGGTGGCCCCCCTGCCGCAGGTCGATTTCCCCACCATACAGGTCACGGCCAAGCTGCCCGGCGGCAATCCCGAAACCATGGCCTCGACCGTGGCGCAGCCCCTGGAGCGCCAGTTCTCGGAAATTCCCGGCCTGGTCCAGATGACCTCGGAAAGCGACCTGGGCTCGGCGCAGATCACCTTGCAATTCGCCCTGGACCGCAACATCGACGCCGCGTCCCTGGACGTGCAGGCCGCCATCAGCGCGGCGGCGGGCCAGCTGCCGCGCGACATGCCCAGTCCGCCCAGTTTCCGCAAGATCAATCCGGCCGATTCGTCCATACTGATACTGGCCGTGCAATCGAAGTCCCTGCCCCTGACCAAGGTCGACGACTACGCCGACAACATCCTGGCGCAGCAGATTTCGCGGATTTCCGGCGTGGGCCAGGTCAACATCTTCGGCGAGCAGAAACCGGCGATACGCATCCAGGTCGATCCGCAGAAACTGGCATCCATGGGGCTTAGCCTAGAGGACATCCGGGAAGTCGTATCGACCACGACGGTCAGCCAGCCCAAGGGCACCATAGACGGCAACAGCCAAAGCTTCGCCGTCTACACCAACGATCAGTTGCTCGAGGCCTCGCAGTGGAACGACATGATCCTGGCGTACCGCCACGGCGCCGCGATCCGCGTGCGCGACGTCGGACGCGCCGTGGCGGGCCCCGAGGACATGAAGCAAGCCGCCTGGGCGTTCGCCGGCAAGGGCGCATCCGCGGAAAACCAGGCCCAGAACGGACCCTCGCTGGTGGTCGGGATCCACAAGGAGCCTGGCGCCAATGTGCTGGAGACCGTCAAGCGCATCAAGGCGGCGCTGCCGCGCCTGGAAGCCTCATTGCCCGCGGCGGTGCACGTCAGCACGCTGATAGACCGGACCCAGAACATCAAGGCGTCGGTACACGACGTCGAAATGACGCTGCTGCTTTCCATCGCCCTGGTGACCCTGGTCATCTTCATGTTCCTGCGCAGCGTCCCGGCCACCCTCATCCCGGCCGTGACGGTGCCCATGGCCATCCTGGGCGCCGCCGTGGTGATGTACCTGCTGGGGTACAGCCTGGACAATCTTTCGCTGATGGCGCTGACGATTTCCGTGGGCTTCGTGGTCGACGACGCCATCGTCATGCTCGAGAACATCTATCGCCACATCGAGGACGGCATGTCGCCGCTGGAGGCGGCCTACAAGGGCGCGGGCGAAATCGGCTTCACCATCGTCTCGATCTCGGTGTCGCTGGTGGCGGTGTTCATACCGTTGCTGCTGATGGGAGGCATCGTCGGACGGCTGTTCCGGGAATTCGCCGTGACCGTCACCCTGACCATCCTGGTATCGGTCATCGTGTCGCTGACGCTGACGCCCATGCTGTGCTCGCGCTTCATCAAGCACCAGAATCGCGACGCCCACGGACGGGTGTACCAGGCCTTCGAGCGGGGGTTCGACCTGCTGCTGGGCGGGTACAAGCGCGGGCTGCACCTGGTGCTGCGCCATCCGTTCATTACGCTATGTTCGTTTCTGGCGACCGTGCTGGCCACGATAGCCCTGTTCATCGCCATTCCCAAAGGCTTTTTCCCGCAGCAGGACACCGGCTACATCCACGGCTTCGCCGAATCGGCGCAGGATTCGTCGTTCGATTCCATGACCCGGCGCATGCTGGCGCTGGCCGACGTCGTGCGGCAAGATCCGGACATCGCCGCCTTCGGCATGAGCAGCGGCAGGACGACGTTCAACACAGGCACCTTCTTCATAGGCCTGAAACCCAAGGACCAGGGCCGCACCGCCAGTGCCAGCCAGATCATCGACCGCCTGCGCCCCAAGCTGGCCAAGGTCGAGGGCGGCAAGCTGTTCATGCAGGCCGGGCAGGACATAAACGTGGGCGGGAGATTGTCGCGCACCCAGTATCAATACACGCTGACCGACGCGAACCTGGACGAACTCAACGTCTGGGCGCCGAAACTGCTGGCGCGCTTCAGGCGCCTGCCGGAACTGGCCGACGTGGCATCGGACCAGCAAAACGAGGCCAACACGGCCACGGTCACCATCGATCGGGCGCGCGCCAGCAGTTTCGGCATATCGCCGGCCCTGATCGACTCCACCATATACGACGCCATCGGGCAGCGCCAGGTCGCCCAGTATTTCACCCAGCTCAACAGCTACGAAGTCGTCCTGGAAGTCACGCCCAGCCTGCAGAAGAATCCGGACCTGTTCAGCAAGCTTTACGTGACCTCGCCCCTGACCGGGCAGTTGGTGCCGTTATCCAGCTTCGTCACCGTCGACACGACCAAGACCGGATATCTTTCGATCAGCCACCAGGGGCAGTTCCCGGCCGTCACCATTTCGTTCAACCTGGCCCCGGGAGTGGCGCTGGGCCAGGCCGTCGACGCCATCCGGAACACGCAGGCCTCGATGAGCATTCCGCAAACGCTCAGCGGATCGTTCCAGGGCACCGCCAAGGCTTTCGGCGAATCGCTGGCGTCCCAGCCGTATCTGATCGCCGCCGCGCTGATTTCGGTATATATCGTGCTGGGGCTGCTTTATGAAAGCTACATCCACCCGCTGACCATCCTGTCCACACTGCCCTCGGCGGGCGTGGGGGCCCTGCTTATCCTGATGCTCAACGGCTACGACCTGACCGTCATCGCCCTGATCGGCATCATCCTGCTGATCGGCATCGTGCAGAAAAACGGCATCATGATGATAGATTTCGCGTTGACCGCCGAGCGCTCGCACGGCCTGTCGCCCAAGGAAGCCATCTACCAGGCGTGCCTGCTGCGTTTCCGTCCCATCATGATGACCACCATGTGCGCCCTGCTAAGCGGCCTGCCCCTGATGCTCAGCCACGGAGCCGGCTCTGAACTGCGGCGCCCTCTGGGCTTCGCCATGGTGGGCGGCCTGCTGCTGTCGCAGGCCCTGACCCTGTTCACCACACCTGTCATCTACATCTACCTGGACCGCACCCATTACTGGTACATGCGGCGCAAGCAGGCGCGCCATGCCAGGAAAAGAAGAAACGCGCGCCTGGCCAGGCGCGGCCAGGCGGCACAAAGCACACACAGGACGCGGTAGCGGCCGGCTTAGCCGCCGCCCAACGCCTGTTTCTGCAGGCGCACCAGTTCGGCGATTCCGGCCCCGGCCAGATCCAGCAGACGGTTCAATGTGTCGCGCCCGAAGGCCTGGCCTTCGGCCGTGCCCTGCACTTCGACGAACCGGCCCGCATCGGTCATGACCACGTTCATGTCCGTATCGCAGCCGGAATCCTCGACGTAGTCCAGGTCCAGCACGGGCCGCCCCCCCACCACGCCGACCGACACCGCCGCGACGTGGCCCAGCAAGGGGTCGCGCGTCAGCGCGCCCTGTTCGCGCAGCCCGCGCACGGCCAGCGCCGCCGCGACCCATGCCCCGGTGATGCTGGCGCATCGCGTGCCGCCGTCGGCCTGAAGCACGTCGCAATCCAGGTGCAGCGTACGCTCGCCCAACGCCTGCAGATCGAACACCGCGCGCAGGCTGCGGCCTATCAGGCGCTGGATTTCCTGCGTGCGCCCGCCTTGCTTGCCGCGCGCGGCTTCGCGATCCGAGCGGGTGTGCGTCGAGCGCGGCAGCATGCCGTATTCGGCCGTCACCCAGCCCTGCCCCCGGCCCTTGAGAAAAGACGGGACTTTCTCCAGCACGCTGGCGTTGCACAAGACATGGGTGTCGCCCGCCTTGATCAGCACCGACCCTTCGGCATGGCGCGTATAGCCGGTCTGCATGGCAACGGGGCGCAACTGGGAATCGCCCCGCCCCGATGGGCGCGCGACGCTGGATCCGGATGGACTGGCTGATTCGGGCACGAGACACTCCTTTCTTTATGTGTATTCCAGGCTAATTTTCTCACAGCGGCGAACGGGCGCGCCGCCGCCTTACAATACGCTCTGACCCAAATCACCGGACACCTCTCTATGATCCGCAGCATGACAGCTTTCGGCAGCGCCCGCGTCGAATCCGAACACGGCAGCTTGGGCATCGAATTGCGCACCGTCAACAACCGCTACCTGGATGTCTCCCTGCGCCTGCCGGAAGAGCTTCGTTTCGCCGAGGGCGCCATCCGCGAACTGCTGGGCCAATCCGTGGCGCGCGGCAAGGTCGACGTTCGCGTCAGCTACGCGAAGACCCAGGAAGCCAGGGCCGACGCCATGGACCCCGACCGCCTGGCTCAGATCGCGCAGCAGTTGCTGCAAGCCCGCAAGCTGATACCCGACTTGCGCGCGCCGCGCCTGACCGACATCCTGAGCGGCTCGGGCACGGCCGAGAACGGCGCCATGGATCCGCAGACATGGGCTCCCATGTGCCAGCAGGCCTGTTCCCAGGCGCTCATCGAGCTGCAAGCCGCGCGCGAACGCGAGGGCCAGCGCCTGGCCGCCATGATGCTGGAATGCGCCGCCGACATCTCGCGCATCGTCGACCAGGTCCAGGCCGACCTGCCCGCCATCCAGGCCGAGCACAAGGAAAAAATCAACGCCCGCCTGCGCGACGCCCTGATGGCGGCCAGCCCCGAAGGCTTCGCCAGTATCGGCGGAGCAGAGCTCTCGGCGCGCATCAGCCAGGAAAGCACCCTGTTTTCGCTTCGGATCGACGTCGCCGAGGAATTGTCCAGGCTGCGCTCGCACATTGCCGAGCTCAATCACATCCTGCAGGATCAGGATGCGGGCGGCCACGCCAAAACGCGCAAGGGCAGCGCGGGCAAACGCCTGGATTTCCTGTTCCAGGAAATGAATCGCGAGGCCAATACGCTGGGGTCCAAGGCCGCTGCGCTAAGCGTGACCCGCGCCGCCATCGACCTGAAGCTGCTGATCGAACAGATGCGCGAACAGGCGCAAAACCTTGAGTAATGTTTCAGGACGGTTCAGGACGTATCACCAAAATAGGAAATGCCCATCAAAGCCCCGAAAATATGAACTGCACCCCAAAAGTTGGACATCAATCCAACCTTTGGGGTGCAGTTCACACCGGGGCCTTTTTCGATGACCTGGTGCACCACACGCCCAGATTCCTTCACTTCAAGCGGGAGTTGGCTGACGCCATGACCGACATTTCCCTGGACATGCTGGCGCACCTGATCCCCGTGGATGGCCGGGCGGCTCATCGCCTTGCCAGGGGTCTGGCCCTGGTTGAGGAAGTGCAACGTGCTGTCGCGTTGGAGGCCGCGCGCGAAGGCGAGGCCGGCGCGGGGTATCAGGTGAGCGACGAGCGCACCTTGGAGCTTGGGGGCCAACTGGGCGAGGCCGTGGATCTGATGCGCGTCGCCTTGGGCGAATGCCATAGCCTGGCCGCCATCTATGCGAAGACGCCCACGGCGGAAGAGCTTTATGGGGAATGACGCCGTGACGAAGCCCCTTGATACATCTAATCCATTGGATTAGAATAAGCCATGTACGAAGTCCTGCACGGCATCGCCGAACTGCCCTCCTACATCCGTCTGGCCGACAAGCTCCTGAGCGCGGAAGAGCGCCAAGACCTGATCGGCTACTTGGCCGAGCATCCCAAGGCCGGGGACATCATGGAAGGCACGGGCGGAGTGCGCAAGCTGCGCTGGCGCCGTGGCGGGCAAGGCAAGAGCGGCGGCGTGCGGGTCATCTACTACTACCACGACGACCTCATGCCGCTGTACCTGCTGACGCTCTTCGCCAAGGGCGACAAGGCCAACCTGACCAAGACCGAGCGCAACGAACTGGCCGGCCTGGTGGACGTGCTGGTGAACATCTGGAAAGGACGGGCAACGCCATGAGCACTGCATTTGAAAGCATCAAGCAGGGCCTGCAAGAGGCTATCGCGCACGCCAAGGGCGACGAGCGCGGCGCGCGCGTGCATCGTCCGCGTGAAATCGACGTGAAGGCCGTGCGCGCCAAGGTGGGCATGACCCAGGAACAGTTCGCGGCCCGCTTCGGTTTCTCCACGGCCACCTTGCGGCACTGGGAACGCGGCGACCGCACCCCGCACGGCCCGGCGCTGGTGCTGCTCAACGTGATCGAGCGCAACCCGCAGGCCGTCATCGAAGCATTGGCCTGACGCCGGGCACCGAGAAAAACCTTGTACCCGTTGTTGTACCCGTTGGAAAACCGTATTGGCGTAGAGCCTTATTCCACGCGGGTTTCAGCGCCATACTCAACATTCAGGTGCAACATCGAATAACCCCTCATCTCGAAAGGGTTGGGGGCGCAAAACCTAACATCAGATTTAAATAAGCCGCATAACATCTTAATATATTGGCATTTTTTTAAAATACTGATACTATTCGGTCATCCTGGAACCCGCAGCCTCATTCATGGACCGGCCATGCATACTATCTGGAATCGATCGGCATCACTGATCCTGCTGTCAGCGATGGCATGCCTGGCGGGCCTGGGCACCCGGGTCAGCGCGCAGGAAACCGCCAAATCCGCCAGCGGGAAAACCGCGTCGCAGCAGGCGCTGGCACAGCCCCATTCCCGCGCCATGGATGCCGCGCTACAGCGCAACAAGCACCAGCACGACCTGACGCACCGCATCGAATCCAGCGGAGAAATCGAATCGCTTACGCACCACGTATCGCTGCGCTCCGAGGCCGTCCTGGTGCAGGACATGCAAAGCTCGGCCGTGCTGTATTCCAAACACAGCGACGAAGTCCGCCCCATCGCGTCGATCTCCAAACTGATGACCGCCCTGATCGTCATCGAGGCGCATCAGCCCATGGACCAGGTTCTGGACATCACCGACGCCGATGTCGACCGCCTGCGTCATTCGCGTTCGCGCCTGCGCGTGGGCACCAAGCTAAGCCGCGCCATGCTGCTGCACCTGGCCCTGATGTCCTCCGAGAACCGTGCCGCGCACGCGCTGGCCCGCAACTATCCCGGCGGCATGCCGGCGTTCGTGCGCGCCATGAACGACAAGGCCCGCTCGCTGGGCATGCGCCATACGCACTATGTCGAGCCTACCGGTCTTTCAAGCGAGAACGTCTCCACGCCGCAGGACCTGGTCAAATTGCTGAGCGTGGTCGCCAAGGAACCCCTGATCCACCGCTACACCACCGACGATACGCAACGGGTCGAAATCGCCAAAGGCCGCGTCCTTACCTACAACAACTCGAACAGCCTGGTGCGCAGCCGGGACTGGCACATCAAGGTGTCCAAGACCGGCTTCATCAACGAGGCCGGCGAATGCCTGGTCATGCTGGCGCAGATCGACAAGCGCACGGTGGCCATCGTCCTGCTCGATTCCTCCGGCCGCTATTCGCGCATAGGCGACGCCAAGCGCGTGCGCCATCTGGTGAAGAAAGAAATCAACGTCGCCATGCTTTAATCGGGTATGTGCATTGCCTACCTGGCGCTGGGCCGTCATCCGGACTGGCCTTTGTTCATCGCCGCCAACCGTGACGAATTCCACGACCGGGCCGCGCTTGCCGCCGCGCCCTGGCCCGATCATCCCGACGTGGTGGCGGGCATCGATGGCGTGGCCAAAGGAACCTGGCTGGGAGTAACGCGCCAGGGCCGGTACGCCTTCCTGACCAACTATCGCGACCCCGCCGCATATATTGCCGATGCCCCGTCGCGCGGGCAATTGGTCGGGAACTATCTGACCGGCCAGGCCGGGCCCGGCGATTACGCCCGGATGGTGGCCGCCACGGGCAATGCCTACAACGGATTCAACCTGGTGCTGGGCGACGGGAACGCATGCTGGTATGTGGGCAACCGGACGCCCGACCCGGGTCCGTGCGCCCTGGGGCCCGGCAACTACGTGTTGTCGAATCATCTGCTGGATACGCCCTGGCCCAAGGCCACGCGCCTGCGCCGGGCCATGGACGAGCTGCCGCTGGGGCAACTGGACCGGTCCCTGGAGCCCGTATTCGCGCTGCTGCGCGACACCACTCCCGCCGACGACACCGACCTGCCCGACACCGGCATACCGCGGGACCGGGAACGGCTGCTGAGCAGCCCTTTCATCGTCAGCGAAGACTACGGCACCCGATGCTCCACGGTCGTGGCCATCCACGCCAGCGGCCGGGGATTCCTTGGCGAAATCAGCTTCGACCGGCACGCGGGCGTCACGCAGCGCCACGACTGGCCGTTCACGCTGGACACGGGAGACAGGTTCTAATACCCGTTCACGTCGGCGCGGCGCCCCTGCGAGACCCTAGTGCAGGGTGCGATTGCCGGCGGCGGGCGGCAATTCGGCCGCTCCGGCATCGCGCTGCTGCAGTTCATCGAGCGCCATTTCCCAACTACGCAACGGCACGCAGGTCTGCAGGCGCAGTATGGCCTGCGCGATGAGCGCCGGATGCATTTCATGCCCCACCGAGGACGCTATGTCGAAAGTGGCGTCGCCATGCAATTCGGCCAGCCGCGCATGAACCTGGCCGATTTGCCCGACCGGGGCGACGTCGTCGTCCGCCCCGTGCAGAAAATGCAGCGTCGTGGCCGGCGGCGCGGCCGGCGGCAAACGCGCGTACCGTCCGGAAAAAAGCAAGGCGCGGCCGGCCAGGTCGAACTGGCTGGCGCAAGCCTCGAGCATGACGGCCGCGCCCTCCGAGAAACCCGCCAGCGCGGTGTGCTGCCCGGTCACGCCATAGTGCTGCTGAAGCTGCCGGACCAACCCGGCCAGCACGGACGCGGCCTGCGCCACCCGGTCGATTCGCGCGGCGGGATCGGGGTCGGCCCGTTCCGTCCACCGGTAGGCCTGACCGCCGGAACGAAACGAACCGTACGGCAAGACGATCGCGGCGGCGGGAAAAGCCTGCCGGAGGGCGCCGGCCAGTTCAAGCAACTGCCTGGGTTCGGCCGATTCGCCGTGGAAAAGGGCGAAAAGCTGTTTCGGGTCCTTGTTTTCTGGCGCGACCACCAGCGGCTTGGGAGGTGTCAACAATGAATCGGGCATCGTGCGGGCATGGCAGGAATCGATAACGCCATACTAGCACGCGGCCCGGCGCCGGACACGGGTCCGCTACTGCCAGCCGTAACGGCGCGCATACACGTTCTTCATGGCCTGGACCAGCATCATGTACGCCGCCAGAACCAGGACCAGGCAGGGAAAATAGCTCAGCGGCAGCGATTGCAGTTTCAGGTACGGAGCCAGGGGCCCCATGACCAGGAAAATTCCGGCGCACGCCACCAGCACCGTCATCGACATCACGGGCCAGGATGCCCGGCTTTGCAGGAAAGGAATCTTGCGCGTCCTGATCATGTGCACCACCAGCGTCTGCGAGAGCAAGCCCTCGACGAACCAGCCCGACTGGAAAAGCGTCTGGTGGGCCGGGGAATCCGCGGCAAAGACGAACCACATCATGGCGTACGTGACGATATCGAAGATGGAGCTCAGAGGGCCGAAAAACAGCATGAAGCGCCCGACGTTCTCGGGGTTCCATTTTTGCGGCCGGGACAGCAGGTCCTCGTCGACCCTGTCGAAGGGAATCACGATTTGCGATATGTCGTACAGAAGGTTCTGCACCAGCAGATGCACGGGCAGCATGGGCAGGAAAGGAATGAAGGCGCTTGCCACCAGCACCGAAAACACATTGCCGAAATTCGAGCTGGCCGTCATGTTGATGTACTTGAGCATGTTGGCGAAGGTCTTGCGCCCTTCCATCACGCCCTGCTCGAGCACCATCAGGCTTTTTTCCAGCAGGATGATGTCGGCCGCCTCTTTCGCGATGTCCACGGCCGAATCCACCGAGATCCCGATATCGGCGGCGCGCAAGGCCGGCGCATCGTTGATGCCGTCGCCCATGAACCCCACGACATTGCCCTGCTGCCTAAGCACCCGGACTACGCGTTCTTTCTGCATGGGGGACAACTTCGCGAACACGGTGGCGCCGCCCGCCGCCAGGGCCAGCTCGGCGTCGTCCATGGCGTCGACCGCGGTTCCGGACAACACCCCCTGCACGGCCAGGTCGACGTCCTTGCAGACCTTCAGGGTCACCAGTTCGTTATCGCCCGTCAGCACCTTGACGTCTATGCCCCGGTCCCGAAGCGCCCGCAAGGCGCTTCGGGTGGTCTGCTTGGGCGGGTCCATGAAGGCAATGTAGCCGAACAGCGCCAGGCCGGATTCATCGTCGACCGTGTAGTGATCGCGGTCGGCGGGAAGATTCTTGCCGGCCACCGCCACCACGCGCAGGCCTTCCTGGTTCAGGGTCCGGGTCAGCTGGCGTATCTGTTCCAGCAGGTCTGCGTCGAGCACGACCATGCGGCCCGCGCGCCGCACCGTGGCGCATACGGCAAGCACCTCTTCAAGAGCGCCCTTGCAGACCAGTTCGTGCCTGTCGCGGCGACGGCTTACCACCACCGACATGCGGCGGCGGGAAAAATCGAACGGGATTTCGTCTATCTTGCGATAGCGCCCGATCAGGCCTGATTCGTGCCCCGATTCCACGTGCTCGAGCACGGCCAGGTCGAGCAGGTTCTTCAAGCCGGTCTGGTAATAGCTGTTTAAGCACGCTTTCTCCAGGACAAAATCGTCGGCGGCGCCGAACGCGTCGGTATGGCGTTCAAGAACGATCCTGTCCTGCGTCAGGGTGCCCGTCTTGTCCGTGCAAAGAATATTCATCGCGCCGAAATTCTGCAGGGCCTCCAGCCGCTTGACGACGACTTTCTTGCGCGCCATCACCACCGCCCCTTTGGCCAGGGTGGACGTCACGATCATGGGCAGCATTTCGGGAGTCAGGCCGACCGCTATGGACAAGGCAAACAGCGCCGCCTCGAACCAATCTCCCTTGGTGAATCCATTGATCAGCAGCGTGGCCGGGGCGATGACCGCCATGAACCGGATCAAGAGCCAGCTTACCTTGTTGACGCCGGACTGGAATTGCGTGGGCTGAGTGTCGTGCGCCACGACCCGCGCCGCCAGCGCCCCGAAATAGGTCTGCCTTCCGGTGCCCAGCACCACGGCGGTGGCCGAGCCGCTGACGACATTGCTGCCCATGAAGCACAGGTTCCCGGCCTGCAGGGGATTCGCCGCCCCGGTCTCATCGATGGCCGCCGTCTTCTCGACCGGCAGCGCTTCCCCGGTCAGCGCCGCCTGGTTGATGAACAAGTCCTTGGCGCCAAGCAGCCTGACATCGGCGGGAATCATGTCGCCCGCCGAAAGCACGACGATATCGCCCGGCACGATTTCCCTGATCGGCACATCGACCCGCGCCGGACGCGACGCCCGCGCGCGCTCGTCCTGGTACTGGTCCATTTCCAGCGTGGCCGACAAGGCCTGGTCGCGCCGCAGCACCGTAGCCGTGTTGCCGACCATTTCCTTCAATCTTTCGGCGGCATCATTCGAACGCTTTTCCTGGACGAAGCGCAACAGCGTCGAGATGACCACCATCGAGCCTATGACCGCGGCGCCGATCGGATCATGGGTCAGCCACGAGATCACTGCCAGCACGGTCAGGACCAGATTGAATGGATTCCTGTAGCACAGCCACAGGTGGACGTGCCACGACATGGGCTTTTCGTGGCCGACCTCGTTGGGCCCCAGGCGCTGGAGCCTTTCATCGGCTTGCGCCCTGGTCAGGCCGCGGCTGCCGGCCGAAAGTTCGTCGAGCAGGTCCTGGGCCGGCAGCAGCGCCAGCCGCGTCAGCCGTGCGGCGAACCCGGCGGGCGGCTGCGCGTCGAGCGCCGTTTTCCGTGAAAATTCCGGAAAGGCCCGGCGACGGAACTGACGGGCGGGAAGCCCCTTGTTGACCAGCGCCAGCAGGCGCGCTTTGAATATGCCCAGAACCATGCCATTCCCCCGCCGGACAAGCGCCCATGCGCAACGCGTCCGGCCATCGGGCCCGGCTTGGGCGCGCGCGGCGCGGGGCGCATTCGCGCCGCACGTTCGCAAATGACACGCCCGCGTCAGAGCGCGGCCCGGCGCCAGGCGCCGTCAACGAAACAATGGAAGGGAGAAATCCACCGGGCAGAACGCCCGGGGATGCCGCCATCCGCTTTCGGCCGAAAATATCGACCCATCATGGCAGCGGCGGCTAAAGCGTGAAAAGCCTTGACCTCAGCTGCCGATACGCAATCGACTACTCGAATCGCTATCCACAGAAAAGCTCCTAAAATAAAGCTAGCGGATAATACTCCCGCGCATCCCGTTTTTCAAGCTTGATTGAAACCTCTGAACGATTTTCCAACAGCCATGGGCGAGAATATTCATTTTCTTCTGGTCGATCCGCAAAACGATTTCTGCGACATAGACGGCGCGGCGCTTCCCGTGCCCGGCGCAAGCGCCGACCTGACACGCGCCGCGGCGCTGATCGACCGCTGCGGCGACGTATTTTCTCGGATTCACGTCACACTGGATTCGCATAGCCCGCTGGACATCGCCCACGGCTCCTGGTGGCAAGACGAACACGGGCGGCCACCGGCCCCCTTCACCATGATCAGCGTCGAGGACGTCGAAGCGGGCCGATGGCGCCCGGCCGACCCGGCCCGGCAAGCGCTTAGCCTGGACTATGTCAGGGCGCTTGCCCGGCGCAACCGTTACCAGCTTGTCATCTGGCCCGAACACTGCCTTGTCGGAGGCTGGGGCCACAACGTGTATCCGGCCCTGCTCGACGCCCTGCACCGCTGGAGCCGGCGCTGCCTGACGTCTCCCGGGTTCGTGCTCAAGGGAATGAACCCCGCGACCGAACATTATTCGGCGCTGCAAGCCGAGGTGCCCGATCCGCTGGACGCCCGCACACAGCCCGACCGCGCCTGGATCGAACAGCTTGCCCAGGCCGACACCATCGTGATCGCCGGCCAGGCATTGTCCCATTGCGTGGCCAACACGGTGCGCGACCTGGTCCGGCAGCTGGGGGCCGGCGGCGCCGGCAAGCTGCTGCTGCTCGACGACTGCAGCAGTCCCGTGACAGGCTTCGAGGCCCTGGGCAGCGAATTCATGCGCGACATGCGCCAACTGGGCATGCGCACGGCGCGCAGCACCGACGTCGATTTCCGGGCGGCGCCCGGACACGGCCCGGCATGATGGTCCTCCACGTACCGCGCCGGGCGCTGCGCTAAAATACGGAAACAGTCACCGCGCTTGCGCGAAACACGCCGGCATGCCGCGCCAAACCTTGCAACGGGACAGGCGGCATAGTCCAGGCACTTTTATCCGGAATTCGATATGAGCAATCGGCTCAAGCCTCAGCTGAGCGACGCGGTCAAGGCCGCCATGCGCTCCAAAGACAGCGCCCGCCTGGGAACGCTGCGTTTTCTATTGGCCGCCGTCAAGCAAAAGGAAGTGGACGAACGGCGCGAACTGGACGATGCCGAAATCACGGGGATCATCGAGAAACAGGTCAAGCAGCGGCGCGAATCGATCGCGGCGTTCCAGCAGGCCGGCCGCACCGAAACAGCCGAATCGGAACAGGCCGAACTGCTGGTCCTTCAGGAATTCCTGCCGCAGCAGGCAAGCCCGGCCGAATTGCAGGCCGCGATCGACGCGGCCATGGCCGAGGTCGCCGCTCAAGGGGTGTCCGGCGCGCCGGCGATGGGCAAGGTCATGGCGCAGCTGAAAGTGGTCCTGGCCGGCCGCGCCGACATGGCCGCGGTCTCGGCGCAGGTGAAAGCCCGGTTGCTCGAATCGTAGGCCGGCCACGGCCGTGCGCCGCTGGGCTACCTGCGCCCACCGGCCATTATTTATACGCGAAGCAAACCGATGTATCCAGGCGCACCGATTCACGCATGGCGTGCAGCGCATTCACGTCCCAGGGGCTATAGCCCCACACCGTCTGTACGACATGGGTGTGCCGGGCATCGGTGGCCCTGAGCGCCGTGCGCGCCACGACCGACTTGCCGAACGGCCCCACGACATCCACCTGGGCCGACTGCGTCACCGGGTCGACCTTGGCGCGGACGGTGTATTGATCCTTGCCCCTTAGACACTCGTTGGCCTGATTCTGCGCCCGCAGGAATACCGTGCGGTAATCGCGCGGAACCGTGTAGGAAACGCTGGGGGAATTATCCCCTGGCTGGATGCCTATCGCACACCCGGACAGCAGACATACCGCCATCAGCGCAACCAGCCTGTATCGACCATGCTTCATTATGAAAACCCCGCCATCCTGAATCGGGCCCCATGCCCGCCAAGTACATAGGCCGAGTTTAGCGCGCGTCAGGCCGTCCGGCACATCGACGGGCCTACGTCGAGCCCGGGATAATCGGTATAGCCCTTGCGTCCGGCGCCGTAGAACGTGGTCGTATCGCATTCGGCCAGGCTCGCGCCGCGACGCAATCGCGCGACAAGATCGGGATTGGCGATGAACGCCTTGCCAAAGGCGATGGCCTGGGCATGCCCGCGATCGAGCGCGCCGGCGGCGCTGGCCAGGTCGTATCCGCCGTTGACGATCACGCTGCCGCCGAACGCCCGCTTGATCGGCTCGGTATGTCCGCGCTCGTTACCGGCTTCTCGAACCAGCAGGAAGGCGACCCGGCGCTGGCCCAGTTCCCGGGCCACATGCGCAAACAGCGCCGCCGGGTCCGAATCCCAGACCGAATGCAGGTTGTGATGCGGCGACAGATGCACACCCACCCTGTCGTATCCCCAGACTCCGATACAGCCATCGACGATTTCCATCAGCAACCGTGCGCGGTTTTCCACCGTGCCGCCGTACGCATCGGTCCTGTGGTTCGAACCATCGCGAAGGAACTGGTCGATCAGGTAGCCATTGGCGGCATGGATTTCCACCCCGTCGAAACCGGCTTCCTTGGCGTTTCGGGCGCCTTCGGTGAAATCGGCCACCACCCCCCGGATTTCCTCCAGGTGCAAGGCGCGCGGCACGGCATATTCGCGACGCGGCTGCAGCAGGCTGACATAGCCCTCGCAGCGAATCGCGCTGGGGCCCACGGGCATCTGGCCGTTCAGATATTCGGGATCGGACACACGGCCCACATGCCATAGCTGCAGCAGAATCTTGCCGCCCAGGTCATGCACCGCCCGGGTGATCTCTTGCCAGCCCAGTATCTGCTTGCGCGACCAGATCCCGGGGGTATCGGGGTAGCCCACTCCCTGGGGCGACACGGACGTCGCCTCAGTGATGATCAAGCCCGCACTGGCCCGCTGGCAATAGTATTCGCACATCATCTCGTTGGGCACCCGGCAGACCGACGCACGGGTGCGCGTCATGGGTGCCATGACGACACGATTCTTCAGGGCGATGGCCCCCAGCTGGACAGGCTCGAACAACTTAGTCATAACAAAGAAAAATCTTCAATCAAGGTTAACCCTAGTTTGCCTGAAAACCCGATTTAATGCTTCTATTCACCGTCATGTCAATATGGTTTTGACATAATCCGTTAAATTTTGTGGGAATTACACAAAAATCGGCCTTCCCCGCAACGGAGCCGCAGCCTTCCCCGGACGCGGCGGGGGCCGTTCAAGACGGGTAAAAAATTATGCTAGAATTCGATTCTTTGCTGGCCGGGGGTAACTTAAGCCGCGCCAGCGTCAGAACCCGCTTTTGGCCACGCATCATCGGCCAATGGCAATAATTTCGGGGCGTAGCGCAGCCTGGTAGCGCACTTGCATGGGGTGCAAGGGGTCGCGAGTTCGAATCCCGCCGTCCCGACCAGTAAAGAGAAAGGGCTTACAGATATTTTTCTGTAAGCCCTTGTTCTTTTTCCTGGCTGTTTTCTTTTCGTGCCCCTGGAATACCCCCCGGTTTTGGCGTTGCTGGCGTGTGTGCCCGGGAGGCCATGGTGATTAAGCAAACTCAACCTCGACATGCCCCGTGGCGCGGGTCCGATGAGGCTTGCCGATGACGATTCGCACGTCGCGCCCGAGCCGGGCCAGGCAATCGATCATCTTGGACTCGCTGATGCCCCGGAACTGGCCTCGCAGCATGCCGGACAGCTTCGGCTGGGTAATCCCCAGGACCTCGGCGGCCTGCTGCTGACTCCATTTCCTGGCTTTGATGATCTCGCCGATCTTGGCGGCAAGCTGAGCCTTGCGCTGCATAGCCTCGGCATCGGGAGTGCCCAGGTCGATATAGACATTGCCGCTGCTCTGTTCGATCTCAATCATTTCTCTTGCTCCTTGGCGTGCTCTTGCGCCGCTTTCAATCGTTCACGGATAAGGTCCATGTCGGGCTTCGAGGTTGATATCCCGTGCATGGATTTTGCGTCCGGGTGTTTTTTGCTGTCCTGGGCCAAGTGCAGGGCGAAGCCGAACGTGTCTTGCACGTCGGCTGGCATAGCCTTTGGGTCTTTCTTCGATGACCCTATCCAATACAGGTTTTTCATCGTTCCTCCACGGTTAATTATACCTATTTAGGAATAATCAACCAATAGCCCCGGGTAGGCGCCCAGGCGGGCGCCCTTCTTTTACATCATTCCCATTTCAGCGAAAGAAGCCTTTTTTTCATTTTCCTTATCAAGGCCTAAACTGAGGCCTAAACCAAGCGGTAAGCAGTTCGCAGTACACGAACCGCCATCGAGGGGTCGTTGTCTAGTATTTTAAGCAGTGCCATCGCTGGCTCAGTCGGGTTTCGGTGGCCCTGCTCCCAGTTTTGGAGGGATATCCCCTCCCTATTATTCATAGGAACAAATTTCATGCCGCATGAACAAATCGTTATCCAGACCTGTGACGGAGCGTGCCCCGCCCATGTCTTTTCACCCACAGGCAATGGGCCATGGCCCGCTTCAATCTTTTTTATGGACGCCGGAGGAATTCGTCCCGCTTCACTGGAAATGGCGAAGCGTCTGGCTGACGGGGGGTATGTCGTGCTTATACCGGACCTGTTCTACCGATACGGCCCTTATAAAACGATAGTGCCCAAAGAAGTGTTCAAAGGCGATGTCATGGCGGTTCTTGGCCCTTTGATGGCTACGACCGATAACAAAAAAGCGGCTCAGGACTGTGGCGCTTTTCTTTCCTATCTGGATACCAGGGAAGACGTTGCCGGCAATAAAATCGGCGCCGTAGGTTTCTGTATGGGTGGTGGCATGGCGTTGTCGGCAGCGGCGACCTATCCCAGAAGATTTGCGGCGGCGGCAAGCTTCCATGGCGGAAACCTCGCCACAGATTCACCAACGAGCCCTCATCACCTTGTTTCAAGGATGGCGGCGAATGTCTATATTGCGGCGGCAGATGGGGATGAACTTTATCCACCAGCCATGGCAAAAAAGTTCGAAGACACATTGACGAAATTTCGCGTGCAATACCGGGCAGACACTTACCCAGGCGCTTCCCACGGCTGGATGAAACCAGACTTTCCCGTTTATAACGTAGAAGCCGCCGAGCGAGGCTGGCGCGAATTGTTCGCGTTTTATGAGCGCAACCTGTCGAATACAAGCTAGGGCGCTACTGAAAGACGGTCAGTGGTCAAAATCTGATCTGTATCGAAGCGCCAAGACTCATGCGCCATACATCGTCGATCCTGTAGGGCGTGATTTCCGTAACGCCCAGATCGCCGCTTCTTGTGTCCCCCGTTCGAAACCCGCCGGTATAGGCAACCGAGGCATCCAGACCCAGCACTGCGTTCAATGCGATCTGATGCCGGATTCCGACGCCTATCTACGCTATTGGGCTGGCCTGGGTATGATTTTCCACATCGCTCAGAAATTCAGAGGTGGTCTTGTCTGTTTCGACCACGCCAGAGAGAGAATTGAATGTCAGCCCCAGCCCTGCGGTCGCCCTGACGGTGGTAGCGTTCGACAAGGGCAGATCGTAGGCCACGTTGCCCAAAATCGCATCGCTGGTTGCGGAGCCTGAAAACCTCGATGCCTGTCCGATCATCGGGAAATTCGCATCCCAGCTGACATCGCCTCGAACATGCTGATAACTGATGAAAACAGACAGGGCCGGATTGAACCGGTAGCCGACATGCCCGCCGATCCTGACGGTTCCTCCGAACTTCACATTCTCGACGACGCCGCCTCCGGCAACGGCCCATCCCCCGTTCTTTGTGCTGGACGATCCGTGCGCCGTTCTGTACTGACCCACTGAAATCCTGCTCAGGTGATAATTCAGGAAATCACTATGAGTACAAAGATGGAAGACGAGATCAAACGCTGGACAGCCAAGCGCAAAAGTGCGCTGGTGCTGGACATCA
>Ga0164242_10000044_pt1 | contig 139369 bp, 119 predicted proteins | sample OricomgcompostMG_FD_108783 | JGI IMG/M metagenome (GOLD analysis project Ga0164242, IMG submission 108783) | Miracle-Growth compost microbial communities from Emeryville, California, USA - Original compost - Miracle growth compost (MG) ...
CTGCTGAAGGCGGTGTTCTGCTTCGCCTTCCTGGTCGTCACCGTGCTCTTCGCGATCGTGTGGGAGCGCAAGGTGGTGGCCTGGATGCAGCTGCGCATCGGGCCCAACCGGCACGGCCCCTGGGGCATGCTGCAGTCGCTCGCCGACGGCGTGAAGCTGGCGCTGAAGGAGGACCTGGTCGTCAGCGCCGCCGACAAGGTGGTCTACGTCCTCGCCCCGGTCGTCAGCGCCGTGCCGGCCTTCATGGCCTTCGCGGTGATGCCCTTCGGCCCGGCCGACCACGAGGTCTCGATCTTCGGCACCCGCACCTTCATGCAGCTCACCGACCTGCCGGTGGGCCTGCTCTACATCCTGGCCTGCGCCTCGATCGGGATCTACGGGATCGTGCTGGCCGGCTGGTCCTCCGGCTCGACCTACCCGCTGCTGGGCGGGCTGCGCTCATCGGCGCAGATGATCTCCTACGAGATCGCGATGGGCCTGTCCTTCGCCGCGGTCTTCATCTACTCCGGCTCGATGTCCACCTCGGCGATCGTGGACGCGCAGAAGCACACCTGGTTCATCTGCCTGCTGCCGGTGAGCTTCCTGGTCTACCTGGTGTCCATGGTCGGCGAGACCAACCGGGCGCCGTTCGACCTGCCGGAGGCCGAGGGCGAGCTGGTCGGCGGCTTCAACACCGAGTACTCCTCGCTGAAGTTCGCGATGTTCATGCTCGCCGAGTACGTCAACATGGTCACCGTCTCGGCGGTGCTCTCCACGCTCTTCCTCGGCGGCTGGCGGGCGCCCTGGCCGATCAGCTCCTTCTGGGCCGGGGCCAACCACGGCTGGTGGCCGCTGCTCTGGATCGTCATCAAGATCCAGATCCTGCTCTTCGTCTTCATCTGGCTGCGCGGCACGCTGCCGCGGCTGCGCTACGACCAGTTCATGAAGCTGGGCTGGAAGGTCCTCATCCCGGTCTCGCTGGTGTGGCTGCTGCTGGTGGCCTCGGTGCGGGCGCTCCGCAACGAGGGCTACGACGGCGGCCAGGTGGTGCTCTACGTCGGCGGGGCGGTGGTCGCCATCCTGCTGATCTCGCTGGTGGTGGACATGCTGCGGCGGGCCCGCACGCCCGCCGAGCCGGCCCCGCCGCCGGTCGCGTTCGACCCCATGGCCGGCGGCTATCCGGTGCCGCCGATGCCGGGGCAGGAGCTTCCGCCGGTGCCGCGCCGGCGCCGCCGGGACCAAGCGGGTTCCACCGGCCTCACCCCCGCTCCCGCGCCCGGCGACTCCACGCCCGGCGACGACGAGGCGCAGGCGGGGCCCGGGTCCGAGACCGTCTCCACAGGGAAGGGAGCCGAAGGTGCCTGACCAGCCAGACCAGCAGCCAGAACGCCCTGACCGGTCCGACCGGCCCGGCAAGCTCGCCCGCAGGTCCTCCGGGGAGGTCGCCCGGCCCGGTGCGGCGCCCGAGCCGGAGGCCGGAGAGGGCGACCGGAGCCTGCTCGGCCCGGCCGCCGGCTTCGGCGTCACCTTCCGGGCGATGTTCAAGCGCCGCCTCACCGAGCAGTACCCCGAGCAGAAGAAGCCCACCGCCCCCCGCTTCCACGGCCGCCACCAGCTCAACCGGCATCCGGACGGGCTGGAGAAGTGCGTCGGCTGCGAGCTGTGCGCGTGGGCCTGCCCGGCGGACGCCATCTACGTCGAGGGCGCGGACAACACCGACGAGGAGCGCTACTCCCCGGGCGAGCGCTACGGCCGCGTCTACCAGATCAACTACGCCCGCTGCATCCTGTGCGGGCTCTGCATCGAGGCCTGCCCGACCCGCGCGCTCACCATGACCAACGAGTACGAGCTCGCCGACTCCTCGCGCGCCTCGCTGATCTACACCAAGGAGCAGCTGCTCGCCGGCCTCACCGAGGGCATGGTCGAGGCCCCGCACGCGATGTACCCGGGGACGGACGAGGGCGACTACTACCGCGGCAAGGTCACCGCCGCGGCGCCGGGCACGGTCCGGCAGGTGGCGCGCTCCAAGGGGGAGACGGAAGCGCCCGGCGAGGCGGGGGCTCCGGGGGCTGCTCCGATTCCTGGAACGGGCGAGGGGGCGAGGGCATGAACGCGTTGACCTCTCTGGCGCTGCCGGCCGCCGGCGCGACCTCCACCGGCGAGGCCGTGCAGTTCTGGGTGCTGGCCGTGATCGCGGTGGCCGGGGCGCTGGGCATGCTGCTCTGCCGCAAGGCGGTGCACTCCGCGCTCTGCCTGGCCGCGACCATGCTCGCGCTGGCGGTCTGCTACCTCGCGCAGGGCGCGGCCTTCCTCGGCGCGGTGCAGATCGTCGTCTACACCGGTGCGATCATGATGCTCTTCCTGTTCGTGGTGATGCTGGTCGGCGTCTCCACCGAGGACAGCGTGAAGGAGGTGCTCAAGGGGCAGCGGGTGGCGGCGGCGGTCTGCGGGGTCGGCTTCGGGATCCTGCTGATCGCCGGGATCGCCAACGCGAACCTGCGCACCTTCACCGGCCTCAAATCGGCCAACGCGGGCGGGAACGTCCAAGGCCTGGCCCGGCTGATCTTCACCCAGTACGTCTGGGCCTTCGAGGTCACCGGCGCGCTGCTGATCACCGCGGCGGTCGGCGCGATGGTGCTGACCCACCGCGAGGCCACCTCGGTCCGCCGCAGCCAGCGCGAACTCGCGGAGCAGCGCGTGAGGTTGGGCCAGCAGGTGACCCCGCTGCCCTCGCCCGGCGTGTACGCCCGGCACAACGCGGTGGACGTCCCGGCGCTGCTACCGGACGGCTCCCCGGCCGAGACCTCGGTCAGTTCCACGCTGCGCGCCCGCAACCAGGTCCGCGAGGTCGGCACCGGGCTGCGGGGCAAGATCGCCGAACTGGAGGCCGGGACCAGCGACTGGCTGGGGCGCCGCACTCCCGTGCAGCGCACGGGCACCGACGTGGTCCGCGCCGCGCCGCCGCCCGGGCCCCCGGCGCCGGGCGCCGTCACCGGCGTGAACGGCAACGGCGTCAACGGCAACGGCGCGGCGAACGGCGCGGTCAACGGCAAGGCGTCCAGCGGTGACGAGGAGGAGCGCTCGTGAACCCGGCCAACTACCTCTATCTCTCCGCGCTGCTGTTCACCATCGGCGCCTCGGGCGTGCTGATCCGGCGCAACGCCATCGTGCTGTTCATGTGCGTGGAGCTGATGCTCAACGCCGCGAACCTGGCCCTGGTCACCTTCTCCCGGCTGCACGGCAACCTGGACGGCCAGGTGATCGCCTTCTTCACGATGGTGGTCGCGGCGGCCGAGGTGGTCGTCGGCCTCGCGATCATCGTGTCGGTCTTCCGCACCCGCCACTCGGCCTCGGTCGACGACACCAACCTGATGAAGCAGTAGAGCGGCGGAGGCTGACTGACTGTGGACGATCTCATCCCCGTACTGGTCGCGGTGCCGCTGCTGGGCGCGGCGGTACTGCTGCTCGGCGGACGCCGCCTCGATCGCGCCGGCCACTGGCTGGGCGTGCTCGCCTCCACCGCGTCCTTCGCCATCGCCCTCGTGCTGTTCGCGCAGATGCTCGGCCGCGCCACCGCCGACCGGCCGCGCGACGTCACCGTCTTCACCTGGGTCCCGGTCGCGTCCTTCCACGCGGCGGCGGGCTTCCGGCTCGACCAGCTCTCGATGACCTTCGTGCTGCTGATCACCGGGGTGGGCTCGCTGATCCACCTCTACTCGGTCGGCTACATGGCGCACGACGAGAAGCGGCGGAAGTTCTTCGGCTTCCTCAACCTCTTCCTGGCGGCCATGCTGCTGCTCGTCCTGGCCGACAACTACCTGCTGCTGTACGTCGGCTGGGAGGGCGTGGGGCTGGCCTCCTACCTGCTGATCGGCTTCTGGCAGCACAAGCCGAGCGCGGCGGCGGCGGCGAAGAAGGCCTTCCTGGTGAACCGGGTCGGTGACGTCGGCCTGTCGATCGCGATCATGCTGATGTTCACCACCTTCGGCACCTTCGCCTTCGGCCCGGTGCTCGCGCACGCCGGCGAGGCCTCGCAGGCGACGCTCACCGGGATCGGGCTGATGCTGCTGCTCGCCGCCTGCGGCAAGTCGGCGCAGGTGCCGCTGCAGTCCTGGCTGGGCGACGCGATGGAGGGCCCGACCCCGGTCTCGGCCCTGATCCACGCGGCGACCATGGTGACCGCCGGCGTCTACCTGATCACCCGCTCCGGGGCGATCTTCGACCTGGCGCCGACCGCGCGGCTCGCGGTGGTCATGGTCGGCACGGTGACGCTGCTCTTCGGTGCGATCGTCGGTTGCGCCAAGGACGACATCAAGAAGGCGCTGGCCGGCTCGACCATGTCGCAGATCGGCTACATGGTCCTCGCCGCGGGCCTCGGCCCGATCGGCTACGTCTTCGCCATCATGCACCTGGTCACGCACGGCTTCTTCAAGGCCGGGCTGTTCCTCGGCGCCGGGTCGGTCATGCACGGCATGGACGACGAGGTGAACATGCGCCACTACGGCGGCCTGCGCAAGTACATGCCGATCACCTTCGTCACCTTCGGCCTCGGCTACCTCGCGATCATCGGCTTCCCGGGGCTGTCCGGCTTCTGGACCAAGGACAAGATCATCGAGGCGGCCTTCGGCCAGGGCGGCGGCGAGGGCTGGATCATCGGCTGCGCGGCCCTGCTGGGCGCCGGCATCACCGCCTTCTACATGACCCGGGTGATGCTGATGACCTTCTTCGGCGACCCGCGCTGGAAGCCGTCCCGCCCGCCGGAGGCGCCCAGCGCCGAGCCGGCCGCCTCCGCCGAGGCGGCGGGGGAGAGCGGCGGGCAGCTGCCGCACCCGCACGAGTCCCCGGCCGTGATGTGGATCCCGATGGCGGTCCTCGCGATCGGATCGGTCTTCGCCGGCGGCCTGTTCTCCATCAACTCGGCCTTCGTGCACTGGCTGCAGCCGGTCACCGGGCACAGCGAGGGCCACTCCCCGCTGAACTCCTGGACCGTCTCGGTGCTCACCTTCGTGCTGCTGCTGGCAGGCGCGGGCCTGGCCTGGGCGATGTACGGGCGGAAGAGCGCGCCGGTGCCGGACGTCGCCCCGGCCGGCTCGCTGCTGACCCAGGCGGCGCGCAGGGACCTGCTGCAGGACGACTTCAACCACGCCGCGTTCGTGGTCGGCGGCTCCTACCTCACCCGCTTCCTGGTCCGGCTGGACAACAGGACGCTGGACGGGGTGGTCAACGGGCTGGCGGCGGCGGTCGGCGGCACCTCGGCGCGGATCCGCCGGGTGCAGACGGGCTACGTCCGCTCCTACGCCCTGTCCATGTTCGGCGGCGCCGCGGTCCTGGTGGCGGCCACCCTGCTGATGAGGTCGGTGTGATGAGCTTTCCGATTCTGACGGTCAGTTGGGCCGTGCCGGCGGCGGGGGCGATCGTCACCGCCGCGCTTCCGGCCGCCACCGGCGAGGCCCGCCGGGCCGCCGCCCGCTGGACGGCGCTGGGCTTCTCGCTGGTGACCCTGGTGGTCGCGGCGATCGCCACCGGCCGCTTCAGCCCCGGCGGCGCCCGCTTCCAGCTCACCGAACACCACTCCTGGATCAGCGACTTCGGCATCGGCTACAGCCTGGGCGTGGACGGCATCGCGGTGGTGCTGGTGCTGCTGACGGCCGTGCTGGTGCCGGTGGTGATGCTGGCCGGCTGGCATGACGCCGACCCGCTGGAGCCCGCCGCGCACGGCAGCTTCGAGAACCGCCGGCGCACCCAGGGCTTCTTCGCGCTGATCCTCGCCGTCGAGGCGATGGTGCTGCTCAGCTTCGAGTCCACCGACGTCTTCCTCTTCTACGTGCTGTTCGAGGCCATGCTGATCCCGATGTACTTCCTCATCGGCGGCTTCGGCGACCGCACGGAGGGGGAGGACGCCGGGCGGCGCTCCCGCGCGGCGGTCAAGTTCCTGCTCTACAACCTGCTCGGCGGACTGGTCATGCTGGCCGCGGTGATCGGGCTCTACGTCATCTCCGCGCAAGCGCACGTCGGTTCGGGCGGGGGCGGCAGCTTCGACCTGCCGACGCTGGTGCAGGCGCTGGGCAGCGGCAAGCTGCACCTCTCCGGCACCGCCGAGAACGCGATCTTCCTCGGCTTCATGTTCGCCTTCGCCGTCAAGGCGCCGCTGTGGCCGTTCCACACCTGGCTGCCGAGCGCGATGGGCGAGGCCACCCCGGCCGTCGCGGTGCTCATCACGGCCGTGGTGGACAAGGTCGGCACCTACGCGATGCTGCGCTTCTGCCTGGAGCTGTTCCCGCAGGCCTCGAAGACCTTCGCGCCCGCGATCATGGTGCTGTCGATCATCGGGATCCTCTACGGCGCGCTGCTGGCGGTCGGCCAGAAGGACATCAAGCGGCTGGTCGCGTACGTGTCGCTGTCCCACTTCGGCTTCATCATCCTCGGCGTCTTCGCGATGAACAGCCAGGCGCAGGCCGGGGCCGCGCTCTACATGGTCAACCACGGCATCTCGACGGCCGCGCTGCTGCTGGTGGCCGGCTTCCTGATCTCGCGCCGCGGCTCGCGTCTGATCGCGGACTTCGGGGGCGTGCAGAAGGTCGCGCCGATTCTCGCCGGGACCTTCCTGGTGGCCGGGCTGGCGACGCTCTCGCTGCCGGGGCTGGCGCCCTTCGTCTCCGAGTTCCTGGTGCTGGTCGGCACCTTCGCCCGGTTCCCGGTGCTCGGCGTCATCGCCACCGCCGGCATCGTGCTCGCCGCGCTCTACGTCCTGGTGCTCTACCAGCGGACCATGACCGGTCCGGTCAAGGCCGGGGTGGAGGGCGTGAAGGACCTCAAGGCGCGCGAACTCGTGGTGGTCACGCCGCTGATCGCGCTGCTGCTGGTGCTCGGCTTCTACCCCAAGCCGGTCACCGACATCGTCAACCCGGCGGTCCGCTCCACCCTCTCCGACGTGCACCAGACCGACCCGGCGGCGCAGCACCCGCTCGCCGGCCCGACCGGCTCCAACGGCTCGACCAGCTCCGGAGGTGAGCAGAAGTGATCCACAGCCTGTGGACACTCGCGGCGGACACCGCGTCGTCCGGGTCCTCCGGCACGGCCAGGATCCCCGCCCCGCACATCGAGTACGCCCAGCTCTCCCCGATGCTGATCGTCTTCGGCGCGGCGCTGGCGGGCGTGCTCGCCGAGGCCTTCGTGCCGCGGCGCGCCCGGCGGACCACCCAGCTGGTCATCGCGCTCGCCGGACTCGCCGCCGCCTTCGGCGCGGTGGTCGCGCTGGCCGCCGAGGGCTATGCCACCGGCAAGGCGCACCTCGCCGCGATGGGCGCGGTCGCCGTCGACGGACCCTCGCTGTTCCTCCAGGGCGTGATCCTGCTGGTCTCGGTGCTGGCGGTGCTGCAGTTCGCCGAGCGCCGGCTGGAGCCGCACGGCCCCGCCGACCAGCCGGTGGACGCCTTCGCCCCGCAGGCCGCCGCCGTCCCCGGCAGCGACGCCGAGAAGGCCGCCGGCCGGGCCGGCTTCGCCACCACCGAGGTCTACCCGCTGAGCCTGTTCTCGATCGGCGGCATGCTGCTCTTCCCGGCCGCCTCCGACCTGCTGACCATGTTCGTCGCGCTGGAGGTGCTCTCGCTGCCGCTGTACCTGCTGTGCGCGCTGGCCCGGCGCCGGCGGGTGCTCTCGCAGGAGGCGGCGGTCAAGTACTTCCTGCTCGGCGCGTTCTCCTCGGCGTTCTTCCTGTTCGGCCTCGCGCTGCTCTACGGCTACGCCGGGACGGTCTCGCTCGGCGGCATCGCCGACGTGGTCTCCGGCAACGCCCCCGTCACCCCGGCGCTGGCCAACACCACCGCCAACGACGCGCTGCTGCTGATCGGCCTGGCCATGATCGGCGTCGGGCTGTTCTTCAAGATCGGTGCGGCGCCCTTCCACTCCTGGACCCCCGACGTCTACCAGGGCGCGCCGACGCCGGTCACCGGCTTCATGGCGGCGGCGACCAAGGTGGCCGCCTTCGGCGCGGTGCTGCGCCTGCTCTACGTGGCCTTCCCCGGCATGCAGTGGGACTGGCGGCCGGTGCTGTGGGGCGTCGCCATCCTCACCATGGCGGTCGGCGCGATCATCGCGATCACCCAGACCGACGTGAAGCGGATGCTGGCCTACTCGTCCATCGCGCACGCCGGCTTCCTGCTCACCGGCGTCATCGCCGGCAACGGCAAGGGGATCGCGGCGGTCCTCTTCTACCTCGCCGCCTACGCCTTCGTGACGATGGGCGCCTTCGCCGTCGTCACCCTGGTGCGGGACGCCGGCGGAGAGGCCACGCACCTGTCCCGCTGGGCCGGGCTCGGGCGGCGCTCGCCGCTGCTGGCCGCGATCTTCGCGATCTTCCTGCTGTCCTTCGCCGGGATCCCGCTGACGGCGGGCTTCTCGGGGAAGTTCGCGGTCTTCCAGGCGGCGGCGAGCGGCGGCGCCGTCCCGCTGGTGATCATCGGTGTGCTGTCCTCGGCGGTCGCGGCGTTCTTCTACATCCGGGTGATCGTCCTCATGTTCTTCTCCGAGCCGCGGCCGGACGGGCCGACCGTGGCGGTGCCCAGCGTCTTCACCGCCACCGCCATCGGCGTGGGCGCGCTGGTCACCGTGGTGCTCGGGATCGCCCCGCAGTACTTCCTCCATCTCGCCGACACGGCAGGCCTGTTCGTCCGCTGAGCGGGCAGCAGTCCTTCAGCGGGGGCCCCGCGGGGGAACGGCGGTGCCCTTGAGCGGGGCCCCCGCCGGGTCCCGGCAGTGGCCCGAGGGGACGCCCCTCCGCGCGGCTCCGCCGCCGCCGGAGGGGCGCACCCGTAAGGCGCACCGACGGGCCCGGGACCGGCGGCCAGCAGCGGAGATCGACTACCGAACCGATACCCTGCCTGTGATGGAGATGCGGCGGCACGGACCGGTCCGGCGGTGCCGCCCGACAAGGCAGTGACAGGAGGCGTCCTCGTGGCGGTCGTAGGGCCCTTCGGCCTGAACGTGCAGGACCGGAGCCTGGATGCGGACCTTCGGGCGGGCATGGCCGCCGTGGAGCAGTCGCTGCTGGAGGCGTCCAAGAGCGGGGTCCCCTTCATCACCTCCGCCGCCCACCATCTGGCCGAGGCCGGCGGCAAGAGGTTCCGCCCGCTGCTGACCCTGCTCGCGGCCCAGTTCGGCGACCCCAACGCGCCCGGCGTCGTCCCCTCCGCCGTCGTCGTCGAGCTCACCCATCAGGCGACGCTCTACCACGACGACGTCATGGACGAGGCGCAGCTGCGCCGCGGCGTCCCCACCGCCAACGCCCGCTGGGACAACTCGCTGGCGATCCTCACCGGCGACTTCCTCTTCTCCCGGGCCTCGCAGATCCTCGCCGACCTCGGCCCGGGGGCGGTCCGGATCCAGGCCGAGGCCTTCGAGCGGCTGGTCACCGGCCAGATCCTGGAGACCGCGGGCTGCCACGACGGCGCCGACCCGGTCGAGCACTACCTGGAGGTCATCTCCGGCAAGACCTCCTCGCTGATGGCCGCCGCCACCCACCTCGGCTCGCTGATGGCCGGCGCCGACCCGCGGGTCGTCGACATACTGACCCAGTACGGCGAGCGCATCGGCACCGCCTTCCAGCTCGCGGACGACCTGCTCGACATCACCAGCGACAGCCGCGAGTCCGGAAAGACGCCCGGCACGGACCTGCGCGAGGGCATCCCCACCCTGCCGGTGCTGCGGCTGCGCCAGATGCCGCCGGATCCCGAGATCCCCGGCGACCTGCGGCTGCGCGAGCTGCTCGACGGCGACCTGGAGGACGACGCCCGGCTCGCCGAGGCGCTGGACCTGCTGCGCGCGCACCCGGCGCTGCAGGCCGCCCGCGAGGACACCTGCCGCTACGCCGAGGAGGCCCGCAGCCTGCTCGCCCCCCTGCCCTCCTGCCCCGCCCGCGCGGCGCTGGAGGCGCTCTGCGACGCGGTCGTGCTCCGCGCCGCCTGACGCCCGGGTCCGGTGCTCGGCTCTGACGCCCGGTCCCGCTCGGGGCGGAGCTGACGGGGTGTGAGATGGATCCGCTTGCGGCCGCGGAGACCTTGGAATCCGGGTCCGGGGCAATAGGATGCGGCCAGGTGGACCACGACGCGGCGGGGCACCCGGGCCGCGCTCCGCGCGTGTTCCGGCCCTAAGGGAGGTCCAGCACGTGACCAGCCAGGTGGAGCAGTCGGAGGCGGCCGCGGACTCGCCGCCGGTCCGCGCCGGGGCAGCGGGGGAGACCGTCCCCGTCCCGCAGGCGCCCGGGGAGGGCGCGAGCCCCGGCGGCGCGGCGAAGCAGGTCCGGCGGCTGGACCGGGTGGTCATCCGGTTCGCCGGCGACTCCGGTGACGGCATGCAGCTCACCGGCGACCGGTTCACCTCCGAGACGGCCTCGTTCGGCAACGACCTGTCGACCCTGCCGAACTTCCCGGCCGAGATCCGGGCCCCCGCAGGGACGCTGCCCGGCGTCTCCTCGTTCCAGGTCCACTTCGCCGACCACGACATCATGACCCCGGGCGACGCTCCGCAGGTGCTGGTGGCGATGAACCCGGCGGCGCTCAAGGCCAACCTCTCCGACCTGCCGGCCGGCGGCGAACTGATCGTCAACACCGACGAGTTCACCAAGCGCGCGCTGGCCAAGGTCGGCTACGGCGCCGACCCGCTGCAGGACGGCTCGCTGGAGGCCTACCGGGTGCACCCGGTGCCGCTGACCACGCTCACCGTCGAGGCCCTCAAGGACTCCGGGCTGGCCCGCAAGGACGCCGAACGGGCGAAGAACATGTTCGCGCTCGGCCTGCTGTCCTGGATGTACCACCGGCCGACCGAGGGCACCGAGACCTTCCTGCGGAGCAAGTTCGCCAAGAAGCCGGAGCTGGCCGAGGCCAACATCACCGCCTTCCGGGCCGGCTGGAACTTCGGCGAGACCACCGAGGACTTCGCCGTCTCCTACGAGGTCGCCCCGGCCCGCGCGGCCTTCCCGCCCGGCGTCTACCGCAACATCTCCGGCAACACGGCGCTGGCCTACGGCCTGATCGCCGCCTCCCGCCGCTCCGGGCTGCCGCTCTACCTCGGCTCCTACCCGATCACCCCGGCCTCCGACGTGCTGCACGAGCTGTCCAAGCACAAGAACTTCGGGGTGCGGACCTTCCAGGCCGAGGACGAGATCGCCGGCATCGGCGCCGCGCTCGGCGCGGCCTTCGGCGGTTCGCTCGCGGTGACCACCACCTCCGGCCCCGGCGTCGCGCTCAAGAGCGAGACCATCGGCCTGGCGGTCTCCCTGGAACTGCCGCTGGTCGTCGTGGACATCCAGCGCGGCGGCCCGTCCACCGGCCTGCCCACCAAGACCGAGCAGGCCGACCTGCTGCAGGCGATGTTCGGCCGCAACGGCGAGGCCCCGGTGCCGATTCTCGCGCCCTCCACCCCGGCCGAGTGCTTCACCATGGCCGTGGAGGCCGCCCGGATCGCGCTGACCTGGCGCACCCCGGTCTTCCTGCTCTCCGACGGCTACCTGGCCAACGGCTCCGAGCCGTGGCGGGTCCCCGAGGTCGACGAACTGCCGGACCTGCGCGTCGAGTTCGCCCGCGAGCCGAACGCCCCCGACGGCTCCGGCGACTTCTGGCCCTACCTGCGCGACGAGGACACCCTCGCCCGCCCCTGGGCCGTCCCCGGCACCCCCGGCCTCGAACACCGCATCGGCGGCATCGAGAAGCAGGACGGCACCGGCAACATCTCCTACGACCCCGACAACCACGACCGCATGGTCCGGCTGCGCCAGGCCAAGGTCGACCGGATCGCCGGCTCCGTCGCGCCGATCACCGCGGACGACCCGGGCGGCCGGGCCCGCGTGCTGGTGCTCGGCTGGGGATCCACCTACGGCCCGATCACCGCCGCCGTGCGCCGGCTGCGCGCGGACGGGCAGCACATCGCCCAGGCCCACCTGCGGCACCTCAACCCCTTCCCGCCCGGGCTGGGCGAGCTCCTGCGCTCCTACGACCGCGTCGTGGTGCCGGAGATGAACCTCGGCCAGCTCGCCCTGCTGCTGCGCGCCCGCCACCTGGTGGACGTCCGCTCGATCACGCAGGTGCGCGGGCTGCCGTTCAAGGCCGAGCAGCTCGCGGCCGAGCTCGCCGAGCACATCGAGGAGACGAACCGCGATGCCTGAGACCACCACCCCCGCCGGTTTCCCCTCGCTGACGCTGGTGCCCAAGGCCGACGCGCCGCAGTCCATGAAGGACTTCAAGTCCGACCAGGAGGTCCGCTGGTGCCCGGGCTGCGGTGACTACGCGATCCTCGCCGCCGTGCAGTCCTTCCTGCCCGAGCTGGGGCTCGCGCGGGAGAACATCTGCTTCGTCTCCGGCATCGGCTGCTCCTCCCGCTTCCCGTACTACCTCAACACCTACGGGATGCACTCGATCCACGGCCGCGCCCCGGCCATCGCCACCGGCCTGGCGACCTCCCGCCGGGACCTGTCGGTGTGGGTGGTCACCGGCGACGGCGACGCGCTCTCCATCGGCGGCAACCACCTGATCCACGCGCTGCGCCGTAACGTCAACCTCAAGATCCTGCTGTTCAACAACCGGATCTACGGCCTGACCAAGGGCCAGTACTCGCCCACCAGCGAGCAGGGCAAGATCACCAAGTCCACCCCGATGGGCTCGCTGGACGCGCCCTTCAACCCGCTCTCGCTCGCGGTGGGCGCCGAGGCCACCTTCGTCGCCCGGACCATCGACTCCGACCGCAAGCACCTGCAGTCGGTGCTGCGCGCCGCGGCGGAGCACGAGGGCTCGGCGCTGGTGGAGATCTACCAGAACTGCAACATCTTCAACGACGGCGCCTTCGACGCGCTCAAGGAGCCGGGTACCCGCGACTCCGCGCTGATCCGGCTGGAGCACGGGCAGCCGATCCGCTTCGGCGCGGGCGGCGGCACGGGCGTCTTCCGCGACCCCGAGTCCGGGGAGCTGTTCACCGCCGAGGTCACCGAGGAGAACGCCGGCCGCGTCCTGGTCCACGACGCGCACGCCGACTCCCCGGCCACCGCCTTCGCCCTGACCCGCCTCGCCGACCCGCAGACCCTGCACCGCACCCCGATCGGCGTCCTGCGCTCGGTCCGCCGCCCGGTCTACGACACCCTGATGGCCGACCAGCTCGCCGCCGCCACCGAGCGACACGGCGAAGGCGACCTGGCCGCCCTCCTGGCCGGCAAGGACACCTGGACGGTCGTCTGACCTGACCACCCGCGCACCGCATCGCACCGCCCGCGCGGCGGGGACCCGACCCGGTCCCCGCCGCGCGGCGCGTTCCGGCCCTCCTTCCGGCGCCGATCGGTCAGGAGCCAAAGTGTGGAACGGTGATGACGGCGGGGGTGGGGGGCGGCTAGCCTCTGGCCGGAGGTGGTCGCGGATGCGTGCGGACGAGCGGTCCGGGCTGTGGCTGGGGATGGCCGCGTACGGGCTGTGGGGGCTGTTCCCGCTGTACTGGCCGCTGCTGGAGCCGAGCGGCACGGGCGAGATCCTGGCCAGCCGGATGGCCTGGTCGCTGGTGGCGGTCGGCGCGATCCTCGCGGCGCGGCGGCGCTGGGCGTGGCTGCGCCCGCTGCTGCGCGACCGCCGCCGGATGCTGCTGCTCGCCTGCGCGGCGGCGGTGATCTCGGTGAACTGGGGCGTCTACATCTGGGCGGTCAACGCCGGCCACGTCGTCGAGGCCTCGCTCGGGTACTTCATCAACCCGCTGGTGACCATCGCCTTCGGGGTGCTGGTGCTGCGCGAGCGGCTGCGGCCCTGGCAGTGGGCGGCGGTCGGCGTCGGCGTGCTCTCCGTGGTGGTGCTCACGGTCGGGTACGGGCACCTGCCGTGGATCTCGCTGGTCCTCGCCTTCTCCTTCGGCACCTACGGGCTGCTGAAGAAGACCGTCGCGCTCGGCGGGCTGGAGTCGCTGGCCGCCGAGACCGGCTTCCAGTTCCTGCCCGCGGCGGTCTACCTGCTGGTGATCAACCTGGTGGCGGGCGGTGGTGGGACCTACCGCGGCCACGCCGGCACGCCCGGGCACATCGCCCTGCTGGCGCTGTCCGGGGCGGTGACCACCGCGCCGCTGCTGCTCTTCGGCGCCTCGGCGGTGCGGGTGCCGCTCAGCACGCTGGGGATGGTGCAGTACCTGGCGCCGATCTTCCAGTTCGCGCTCGGCGTCACCGTCGACCACGAGTCGATGCCGCTGGTCCGCTGGATCGGGTTCGCCCTGGTGTGGGTGGCGCTCGTCGTCCTGACCACCGACGCCCTGCGCACCGCGCGGGGGACGCGGGTGGCGGTGCGTGCGGAGACGGCGACAGCGCCCGCGCCCGCCGGGGCGGGCGCGTCGGCCGACGTGGGCGGGCCGGAGCCGGTCCTCACAGACCCCGGGCCCGCGCCCGAGGCAGGCTGATCCGTCGGCCCCGCGCGGAGGGCGGGGGCCGACCAGGTCCAGCCGGCCGCGCAGGACTCGTCGCCCGGCCCGCGCCCGACCGTCGCCCGGCCCGCGCCCCGTCGCCGCCCTCCGCGGCCCGCAGGGAAACCCTGGGCTCCGCCGGGCGTTCGCGCCGGCGGCCGGGAGGCCGGAGCGCGGCGTGCCCCCGGGCCCCGCACGACGCGGGCCCGAGGGCACGGGCGTTCCCGCCGTGGGCGGCGGTCAGTGGCCGGCGGCGTGTTCCAGGACGTTCGGGGTGACGGCGCCGGCGTAGACGGTGCCGTCGGTGCCGATCAGGACGTTCACGGCGCGGGTGGAGAGCAGGGTCCCGCCGGGGACGGCCTTGCCGAGGCCCTTCAGGTCGCCGAGCGCCGGCGCGGCGGTCTTCTGTCCGGCCGCGTGCTCGGCCTTGCCGGGCGTGAACTCGTACACCGCGGTCCAGCCGGAGCCGACGACCGTCGGGCCGTTCTTCTCCGCCATGCCCTTGGCCGACGGCGCCTTGGCGCCGGGAGCCGCGTGCTTCACTCCGTCCGCGGGCGCGACCGCGTGCTGCTCCACCGTGGTGCCGCGCGGCGGCGTCCAGGCGAACGCGGAGGCCGCCGGGGTGGCGAAGTCCACGGTGGTGAAGCGGAGGTCGGCGATCGGGGCGCCGCCGGCCGCGGGCAGCACCTCCACCTGGAGCGGGACGTGCGTCCTGCCGTCGACCGCGATCCGCACCTGACCCACCGTCGAGCCGGAGCCCTTCGGGCGGAGCACCAGGTTGTAGGCGGACCGCCCGGCCACCTCGGTCTGGCCAGAGACCGCGATGTCGGTCGAAGACCCCAGCGTCCGGAGCAGCTTCGCCGCCGCCTGCTGCGGCGTCAGGTCCTCCGCGCCGCTCCCCGTGCCGGCGTCCGTGCCGTTCCCGGTGAGGTGGACGGCGGTGCGGCTGTGCGCGTCGTACAGCCAGGCCGTGCCGCCGTCGCGGACGGCCGCCAGCTCGCCGCCCGGGAGGTCGGTGGCGACCACCTTCACTCGGTGCGCCGCCGGGTCGGCGGCCACCTGGAAGGTGTGGGTGCCGGAGAGCAGGCCGGCCAGGTCGCTCTCGGCCTCCTTCTGCAGTGCCGGAGCGCCGGTGCCGCCAGCCGCGCCCGAGGCGCCGCCGAGCGCCGAGGGCAGTGCGCCGAGCAGCTGCGAGGGGACGCCGACGTCCGCGGCGACCTGGAAGGTCCCGCTGAACGCGGGCTGGTGCGCCGGGGCCGCGAGTACGTCCGCGACCAGCTGCTGGCCACTCACCCGGGGGAGCGCGGGGGTGCTGGACGCGGCCAGGGCGGGCACCAGGCCCACACCCACCACCGCGACCGCGGTGATCCCGGCCGGGACCATCGTGCGGCGCGAGCGCCAGCGCGGGGTCGCGCGGCGCGCGCCCCTGGAATCTTCCGGGGTTCCGGGCCCGGGAATGCCCGGAGTGCCCGGGGTCTCCGGGCTGCCTGACGCGGGAGTCGTCCCTGACATGGTCTGCCGTACCTCCGTCGTCCGGCGGCCGCTGCCGCCGGTTCCGTACGCGGGCGGTGCCCCGGAGGAAGGGGCTCGTGGCCCGCTCCCCTCGGACGCGTGCCGCCCGGGCGCCTGTCCGATGGTCCTACGAGAATCCATTGAACCCCGGCGGCGCCACCGGGGCATCGCCCCCAAGACGCACATCCGGGTACGCCCCTGGGCGCACGGGCCCCCTGAGGGCGTATCAGGGTTTCGGCGGGTCCGCGCTGATCACAGGCCCGAGGGACGGCGTAGGGTCGCCTCATGACGGACTCGCGAGCGAACTCCCCGGCCCCCGGCGTCCCGACCACCGGCTCCTTGGCTCCCGCCGCGCCCGCGGCGGACGGCGCCGCGGCCGGCCCGACCGCCAACGCCATGCGCCGTGCGCTGCGCCGAGCGCGTGACGGCGTGTCACTCGACGCCGCCGAGGCGGCCGTGCTGCTGCAGGCGCGCGGCGAGGCGCTGCGCGACCTGTGCGCGACCGCCGCCCGGGTGCGCGACGCCGGCCTGGAGCAGGCCGGCCGCCCCGGCGTGATCACCTACTCGCGCAAGGTCTTCATCCCGCTCACCCGGCTGTGCCGGGACCGATGCCACTACTGCACCTTCGTCACCGTCCCCGGCAAGCTGCGGGCGGCCGGCGAGGGCATGTTCCTCTCGCCGGACGAGGTGCTGGAGATCGCCCGCCAGGGCGCCGCGCTCGGCTGCAAGGAGGCCCTGTTCACGCTGGGCGACAAGCCCGAGGAGCGCTGGCCCGAGGCCCGCGAGTGGCTGGACGCGCACGGCTACGACGACACCCTCGCCTACGTCCGCGCCATGTCGATCCGGGTGCTGGAGGAGACCGGCCTGCTGCCGCACCTCAACCCCGGCGTGATGTCCTGGACGGACCTGCAGCGCCTCAAGCCCGTCGCCCCCTCGATGGGGATGATGCTGGAGACCACCTCCGAGCGCCTGTGGTCCGAGCCCGGCGGCCCCCACCACGGCTCGCCCGACAAGGAACCCGCGGTGCGGCTGCGGGTCCTGGAGGACGCCGGCCGTTCCAACGTGCCGTTCACCAGCGGCCTGCTGATCGGCATCGGCGAGACCTACGAGGAGCGCGCCGAGTCGCTGTTCGCCCTGCGCCGGGTCGCCCGCAGCTACCACGGGCTGCAGGAGGTCATCGTCCAGAACTTCCGCGCCAAGCCGGACACGGCGATGCGCGCCCGGCCGGACGCCGAGCTGGAGGAGCTGGCCGCGGCGATCGCCGTCGCTCGCGTGGTGCTGGGTCCCTCCGCCCGCATCCAGGCCCCGCCGAACCTGGTCGACTCCGAGTACGCGCTGATGATCGGCGCCGGCATCGACGACTGGGGCGGTGTCTCCCCGCTCACCCCGGACCACGTCAACCCCGAGCGCCAGTGGCCGCAGATCGACGAACTCGCCGAGCGCACCGCCGAGTCCGGCTTCACGCTGCGGGAACGGCTCACCATCTACCCGGAGTTCGTCAAGCGCGGCGAGCCCTGGCTGGACCCGCGGCTGATCCCGCACGTCGCGGCGCTGGCCGATCCGGAGACCGGCCTCGCCCGCGAGGACGCCCTGCCCACCGGCCTGCCCTGGCAGGAGCCGGAGGACGGCCTCGCCCAGGCCTTCGGCCGCACCGACCTGCACCGCACCATCGACACCGAGGGCCGCACCGGCGACCGCCGCGCCGACTTCGACGAGGTCTACGGCGACTGGTCCGCCCTCCGCGAGCAGGCCGAGGCCACCGGCGGGCCCGACGCGAGCGGCGCGGTAGCGGGCGCCCCCGAGCGCATCGAGGACGAGGTGCGCGCCGCCCTGGCGGTGGCCGCGGACGACCCCACCCGGCTCACCGACGCCCAGGCCCTCGCCCTGCTGCACGCCGACGGCCCGGCGCTCGACGCGCTCTGCTCCATCGCCGACGCCGTCCGCCGCGACGTGGTCGGCGACACCGTCACCTACATCGTCACCAGGAACATCAACTTCACCAACGTCTGCTACACCGGCTGCCGCTTCTGCGCCTTCGCGCAGCGCCGCACCGACGCGGACGCCTACACGCTCTCACTCGACCAGGTCGCCGACCGCGCCGCCCAGGCCTGGGAGGTCGGCGCGGTCGAGGTCTGCATGCAGGGCGGGATCCACCCCGACCTGCCCGGAACGGCGTACTTCGACATCGCGCGGGCGGTGAAGGAGCGCGTCCCCGGGATGCACGTGCACGCCTTCTCGCCGATGGAGGTGGTCAACGGCGCCACCCGCACCGGCCTGTCCATCCGGGAGTGGCTGCAGCGCGCGAAGGAGTCCGGCCTGGACACCATCCCCGGCACGGCCGCCGAGATCCTCGACGACGAGGTCCGCTGGATCCTCACCAAGGGCAAGCTCCCCGCCGACACCTGGGTCGAGGTCGTCACCACGGCGCACAAGCTCGGCATCCGCTCCTCCTCGACCATGATGTACGGGCACGTCGACCAGCCCCGGCACTGGCTCGGCCACCTCCGCCTGCTCGCCCGCATCCAGCAGGAGACCGGCGGCTTCACCGAGTTCGTCACCCTGCCCTTCGTGCACACCAACGCCCCGGTCTACCTCGCCGGGATCGCCCGCTCGGGCCCGAGCATGCGCGACAACCGGGCGGTGACCGCCATGGCCCGGCTGCTGCTGCACCCGTGGATCCCCAACATCCAGACCAGCTGGGTGAAGCTGGGCGAGGCGGGGGCGGCCGAGATGCTCCGCTCGGGCGCCAACGACCTCGGCGGCACGCTGATGGAGGAGACCATCTCGCGGATGGCCGGCTCCTCCTACGGCTCCTACAAGTCGATCCGCGACCTGGAGGCGGTGGCCGCGAGCGCCGGCCGCCCGGTCGCCCCGCGCACCACCCTCTACGGGCCGGTGCCGCCGGAGCAGGTGGAGGCCGCCCGCCGCTCGGACGGCCACCTGCCGGACCTCCTCCCGGTCCTGGACTAGGCGCGCGGGCGGAGGCGGTGGCGCGGGGCGGAGGCGGGCGCGCCGGGTGGCGGAAGTATGGCAGGAGCGGAGAGACCGGCCGGGAGTCATGATGATCCGATGATCGTCCGGCTACAGTTCCTGCGGAGCCGTGACACGGAGCCGTGAGGAGGTGGCCCGCCCGTGATGCAGCTGTGGTCGCGGACGCAGCAGCAGGACTTCCGCAGCCGGGTACGCGGCTGCCTGCTCGGCGGCGCGATCGGCGACGCGCTGGGCGCCGGCGTCGAGTTCCTCTCGCTCGACGCCATCCGCGCCGAGCACGGTCCGAAGGGGGTCACCGGGTACGTCCCGGCCTACGAGCGCGCCGGCGGTGCCGTCACCGACGACACGCAGATGACCCTGTTCACCGCCGAGGGCCTGATCCGCGCGCACGTCCGACGCGACACCGGCGCCTGGCACCCGCCGACGGACGTGCACCGCGCCTACCTCCGCTGGGCGGCCACCCAGAAGGAGTGGGGGCCGGACGAGCGGCAGCCCGGCCTCGGCTGGCTGGCCCGCGAGGAGTGGCTCTACGCCCGGCGAGCCCCCGGCGGCGCCTGCCTCAGCGGCCTCGAGGACGACGTCATGGGCACCCTGGAGCGGCCGAAGAACCCCGGCTCCAAGGGCTGCGGGACGGTCATGCGCTCGGCGCCCTTCGGGCTGCTGGCCGGCTGGGACCCGGGGCTGGTCTTCCAGCTCGCCGTGGAGTGCGCGGTGCTGACCCACGGCCACCCGACGGGCTACCTGGCCGCGGGCGCCTTCGCGGTGCTGGTGCACACCGTGGTCCGCGGCGGCACCCTCCAGGAGGGCGTCCACACCGCCCTGCACATGCTCGCCGACCGCCCCGGCCACGAGGAGACCACGGCCGCCCTCGGCCGCGCCCTGGACGCTGTGCGGGCCGGCACGCCGTCGGCGGAGCGGGTGGAGACCCTCGGCGCCGGCTGGGTCGCCGAGGAGGCGCTTGCCATCGCGGTGTACTGCGCGCTGGTCGCCGAGGACGTGCGCGGCGGGCTGCTGCTGGCCGTCAACCACTCCGGGGACAGCGACTCCACCGGCTCGCTCTGCGGCAACCTGCTGGGCGTGGCGCACGGCGAGACGGCCCTGCCGGGCGATCTGCTGGCGGAGCTGGAGGGCCGCGGGACCATCGCCGTCCTCGCGGACGACTTCGCCACCGAGATGACCCACGGCCCCGAACTCCACGCCCCCGGCACCTCCGGCGCCTGGATCCGCCGCTACCCCCCGGAGTAGCTCCGGGGAGGGCAGCGGCGGGCCCGGGCTCCGGCCTCACGGACTCCCGGCCTCCCGCGTCGCGCCCCCGCGTTCAGCCGCGTCAGCCGCGCCGCCGCCTCAGCCCCCGCGTTCAGCCGCGGCCGGCGCCGCGCAGGTTGAGCTCGATCTGCTCCAGGGTGCGGCCCTTGGTCTCCGGGACGAGCCAGCGGGTCAGCAGGAACAGCACGGCGTTGATCCCGGCGAAGAGCCACATGGTGTGGCCGAGCCCCAGGTGGTTGTCGTCGGAGATGATCGGGAAGAGCGCCGTGACGATGCCGGTCGCCGCCCACAGCACGACCGCGCCGGTGCCCATCCCCGCGCCGCGGATCTTCAGCGGGAAGATCTCCGCCATCATCACCCAGACCACCGCGCCCCAGCCCAGCTCGTAGCCGGCCAGGTAGAGCACCAGCAGGATCAGCGTGAGCGTGCCCAGCAGGTTCTTGCCGTGCACGTCGAGCACCACGAAACCGGTGGCGAGCAGCGTCAGGCACATCACCGCGTTGCCGATCAGCAGCAGCGGCTTGCGGCCCCAGCGGTCGACCACGAACACCACCCACGCCGTGAAGACGAACTTGGTGATGCCCAGGATGACGGCGGAGAACAGCGCGGTGGAGGTGGTGAAGCCCAGCGCGACCAGCATGGTCGGGAAGTACGCGTTGATCGCGTTGACCCCGGAGAACTGCTGGCCGAGCGCCAGCAGCAGCGCCACGAACAGCATCGGCCGCACCCACCGCGCGGTGAGGTCCCGCACCCGCCCGGTGCGGGTCTCCGCGTCGAGCCGGATCACCTCGCGGATCTCGGCGACCTCGCGGTCGACGGCCTCCGCCGCGTCGCCGTGGGTGGCCCGCAGGACGTCCCGGGCCTCCTCCTCCCGGCCGAGGTTCAGCAGCCAGCGCGGCGTCTCGGGCAGGAAGTTCATCCCGACCAGCAGCACCGCGGCCGGTACCACCGCACCGGCGAACATCCAGCGCCAGGAGCCGGCCCCGGTGGGCTGCAGCCAGTAGTCGACGAGGAAGGCGATCAGGATGCCGAGCACGATGAAGATCTGGTTCAGCGAGGCCATCGCGCCGCGGATCCGCATCGGCGCCAGCTCGCTGAGGTAGGTCGGCACGGTGGCGGACGAGAAGCCGATGCCGATGCCGAGCAGGAAGCGGAACACCGTCAGCGTCGGGTAGTTCGGCGCCAGCGCGCAGGCGATCGTGCCGAGGATGACGACGCCGGCGGCGACCATGATGCTGCGGCGCCGGCCGATCGCGTTGTTGAGCCGGGTCGCGAGCCCGGCCCCGACCATCGCGCCGACCGAGATGGAGGCGGTGACCACGCCCTTGTCGAAGCCGTTCAGGTTCCACTGCTTGGAGATGAGCACGAGCACCCCGGAGATCACCCCGAGGTCGTAGCCGAAGAGGATGCCGCCGAGCGCGCCGAAGAAGTACAGGGTGAAGCGGTTGATCCGGCGCCGCGGCGGCGCCTCGGCCGCGGTGCCGGCCTGGGTCTCGGTCATGACGGACGGGCCCTTCTGATGTCCGGTTCCGGAAGGAGTCAGCGCGCTTCGCAGGACCCGCCGGGAGCGGTTCAGTCGGTGCCGGTGATGCGGATTGAAGCGTGGTCGGCGTGACCGGGTCAAGACCTGAATGTTCATCAGTGTGAACCACGGTCGCCACCGCGAACGGTTCTCACGATTCCTTCACGCCGGGACGATTGCCCGGCCCGAACAACCGCGCGGAGCATGGACCCCACGCTTCGTCAGGACCCGCCACGCGCATGCCAAGGAGGCGCCGCGACGACCGTTCCGCACCCGCTCGCCCAGGACACGCAGAAGACCCCGCGCGACGGCGGGGCCGGAGACGATTCCTCGCCTCCGGCCGCGCGGTCGTGCGGGGCCTTCCGGGGCGGCCGGCGCCGACTGCGGCTGCGCTGCGGCTTCCGGCCGTCGGCGCCGGCCGTTCGGCGCCACCGCGCCGCCGTGGATCGAAGAGGGCGGGACGAAGAGAGCCGTCAGGACCGGAAAGGGCCGGCGCGCCGTCAGCTCGCGGCGCGCTCGACGGTGGAGAAGGAGTCCGAGGAGGCCGCTGCCACGAACGCCGACCAGGCCGCGTGCGAAAAGCTGAGTGAGGGTCCCTCCGGATCCTTGGAGTCACGCACGGCGATCAGGCGCGCTCCCGGCTCGGCCACCTCGACGCAGTTGCCGTTCGCACCGCTGTGGCTGCTCTTGCGCCACGTGAGAGGAGCCGAGAGGTGCTGGTCGTTCATTCGGATTGCCCCTTCGCAAGTCTTCCTATCAGCGCCCGGGTGTCCGCGGTGCTCAGCGCCGTGGCACGCAGGTGCTCGTAGAGACCGGTATAGCGACGGACGTCCGATTCCTTCTCCAGATACAGATCGCTTGTCACTCCTTCGAGGTAAACAACAGCCGTATCTGCTGACTCAGGGAACTCAAGGATGGAGAATGCCCCGGTCATGCCGGGGTGAGCCCCCGCCTCGTAGGCGAGCACCTGCAGATTGACGTGCGGCAGCTCGCTGAGCTGGGCCAGGTGCTCCAGCTGCTCGCGCATGACCTCGCGGTTGCCAACCTGGCGGTGCAGCGCGGCCTCGTCCAGGACGGCCCAGAACTCCACCGGGCTCTCGCCGGTGACCCGCTCCTGCCGCCGCATCCGGACCTCGACCCGGCGCTCCACGGCGTCGGCGTCCCGGTCCGGCTGGATGCCGGCGACCGACGCCCGCGCGTAGGCCTCGGTCTGCAGCAGACCGGGGACCAGCAGCGACTCGTAGGTGCGGATCGAGGACGCCTCGTCCTCCAGCCCGATGTAGACGCTGTAGGGCAGGTCGCCGAAGGCATGCCACCAGCCGCGCTGGCGCGACTCGCGGGCCATCGCCATCAGGCCTTCGACGAGCGCCTCGTCGTTGACGCCGTAGACCTCGCAGAGGTCGCGCACGTCGCGCTGGCTGATGGAGCGCCGGCCGTTCTCCAGCCGGCTGATCTTGGACTGGGAGACCAGCAGCTTCGCGGCGACCTCCTCCGCGGTGAGCCCGCGGGCCTCGCGGAGCTTGCGCAGCTCAGAACCCAGCCGGCGCCGCCGGACCGTGGGGTTGATGCTGGCGGACGACACATCGACCTCCGGCCGCCGAAAGTGGTTGGGATGCTTTTCGCTTTGCCAGCATGCCATTGCCGGACCGGAGCGCGGGAGGGATTCCCCCAGCTCATCGCGGAGCACGAACGGATGTGCTAGTGCGGCGGACGGCCGGGCTTCCGCTCCCGGGGCGCCGGGTGGCGGTGGTGACGGGGCGTCGGGTGGCGGTGGTGACGGGGCGTCGGCGGGGGCGTCCGCCGGCGGGCCGACCTGCTTCCGGCCGCTTCCGGTCCACTTCGGGCCTGGGCCGACCTGGGCCCGGCCTGGGCCGGCCTGGGGACCTGGGCCCGGCCCGGGGGTCGACCTGGACCCGGCCCGCTCCCCCTCCCCGCCGGCCCGCTCCGGCGCGCGGTGGCCGGCCGGGGCGGCGCTCGCGTACCGCCGGTGGGCGGCGCGCCCGGCGTCAGGGGGCGCGCGAAAAGCGGCGCGCGCCCCCGTCGTTCGGGGACGCGCGCCCTGGTCGCCGAGGCCGCGCACGGCCTCCACGGATGTGCCGGGGGTGGTCAGCGCACGACCGCGCGCACCATCCCGCGTTGCTGCGCCGGGATCTCCGCAGCCGCCGTCCGGTGGCGCCCGGAGGCGCTCACCGGGGCGTTGCGTGCCCCGCCGTGCGCCGCGCCGCGGCCTCCGCCGTGCGGCGGCTCGGGACTCCTGGCCGTCCCGCGCGCCGCGGTGCCGCGCGCGGGCGAGGCCGGCATGCCGTTCTGCACATCCATCACGGCGTGCGCGACCATGCCGCCCATCGGGTCGTAACGGATCAGGTCGCGCAGCCGTGACCGGCACGACCTTCCCTCGTTACCCGGGTAGAGGTGCTTGCCCAGCCCGACGGCGTGCGCCAGCGAGGCCAGCGCGGCGGTACGGGGGTCCGGCGGCACGCCGGTCCGGATCGCCGTGTCCAGACGCTCCTTGATCGCCTGGTTCGTGCACTCGTCCGACGCCTGGTAGCGCATCGTCGGAAGAACTCCGCACACCTGACCGGGAACCGCACGCACCATTCCGCACCTCTCAAGGTGTGCGAGGTACGTCTGGCGGAGCCCCAAGCGGGGCCCCCCGATCCAGGAGACCGCGCGCACCGGGCTGCCGCGCCTTCGCAGCAACTCGAGCGCGTGGTCGAGGGTCGGGTCTCCGGTCGGCCGCGGCATCACCACGGCGATACGATCTCCGTTCGGGACGATGCGTCCGGCCAGGGCCAGCTCGACGAGCTGTGCCCCGGCGAGTCCGAGGTCGAGGGTCTGCGGCTGCGCCGTGGTGCCCGTGGCCGGGTCCAGTGCGAGCAACAGCAGTTCCTCGGGAATTGTTCTGCGGCTCCTGCCCATCCAAGCCTCCCCGCGTGGATGTAGGACAGGGTGACGCCTCTCACACCCCGCTGTCGAGAGCGCCTCGAGAGTGATGGCGGTTTGTGATCTCGGGAACCGCCCCGGGCGCTCTTACGTCCGCCTCATGGACGGGTGGTAGAAGTGGGGGAACGGCGGGGGATTTACGGGGAAACCTCCTGCTTTCGGGTAAGGGCTGTGCGGTGGTTCCGGCGGCCGGCGGTGTTGGTTGCGGATTGCGCGCGCGATTTGGATGATCATGGGAATGTCCCGTCAGTCGCGCTAGGAGGTTGGGTACGTGGGCGAGTCCCGGGGCAGAGCACGGACCGACGGGGACACGGAGGGCGAAGGCGCCGCGGAAGGCGCCGTGGCCACGGTGTGCGAGGACGCTCCCCGCGAGCAGCGTCCGGACGAGCCGGAACCGGCGGCTGGGGCGGCCACCGCTGCTGACGCCCCGTCATCGGGCGCGCCCGCCAGGGCGATGAGCGCCGCGTCGGCCGTCGGCGAGCCTGCTTCGCCCGCCTCCGCGCCCGCCTCCGGCGCGGCGGAGGCGGACGCGGAGGCCGATGCGGAGGCTGACGAACCGTCGGCGAAGACCGCTTCCGCTGACGCGGAGTCGGACGGCGGCGACGCCCCCCGCACGGTGGACCAGCCGACCGCGCTCCTGCGCCGCCCGAAGCAGCCGGCCGGCACCTCCGCCCCGCCGCGCCCCGGCAAGCCCTCCGCAGACGCGCCGACCCCGGCCGAAGACACCACCCCGGACGCCCCCGAGCCGTCGGCCGGACGGAGCGCCGAACCCGAGTCCGACGCGGCGCCCCGGGCGGCCGAAGCCGCTGCCGAGGACGCAGTCGTGTCGGAGCCCGACGTGGCGGCGCCCGCGTCGCCCGAGGTCGCCGATCCGGCGGAGCCCGCAGCGGCCGAGCCCGCTGAGCCTTCGGCCACGGCGCGGCGCAAGCCCGCCGGCAAGCCGGCGGCCGCGGAACCGGCCCCCGCCGAGCACACCGACGATGACGGATCCGGCACCGCCGCCTCCGGCGCGGAGGACACCCGGACCACCACCTTGCGCAAACCTTCCGCCAAGGGGTCCGCCGAGCCCGCGGCCACCGCGCGGCGCAAGCCCGCCGGCAAGCCGGCCACGGCGGCCACGCCCCCGGCCAAGGACAGCGACACGCCCGAGCCTGCCGCCGCCGAGGCCGACGCGGCGAAGCCGGCGACTGCGGAAACCAAGGACGCCGAAGCGGCAGACCCGCAGACCACAGCTCTGCGCAAGCCCGCCGTGAAGCCTGCCGTAACGCCCGAGCCGGAGGCCTCGACCCCCGCCGAGGACGACGACACGCCCGAGGCCGACGCGCCGGACACGCGCACGACCGCGTTGCGCATGCCCGCCGGGAAGCCGGCGACTGCGGCGGCCAAGGACGCCGACGCGCCCGGGCCGGCCGCCGAGGCCGGGGCCCTCACCAAGGGCGCCGGCGGCGCGGAGGCCTCGACCCCCCCTGAGGACGGCGACACCCCCGAGCCGGCCGCCGAGGCCCACGCCTCGGACACGCGCACGACCGCGTTGCGCCTGCCCGCCCGGAAGCCGGCCGCTGCGGAGGCCGACGTCCCGGCCGAGGACACCGGCGCGACCGAGTCCGCGGAGCCCGCCGAGTCCGATGCGTCGGACACGCGCACGACCGCGTTGCGCATGCCCTTCGGGAAGCCGGACGCCGAAGCTGCCGCCGGGGCCAAGGCCGACGCCGCCAAGGGCGCCGGCGCGGCCAAGGCCGACGCCAAGGCCGCTGAGGCCGCCGGGGAGGACACGCGGACCACCGCGATCCCGCGGCTGCCCAAATCGGCCTCCGGGACCTCCGCGGCCTCCGCAACCTCCGCGGCCGGGGCGGTGGACGAGGCCACTACGGCGCTGCCCGAGCCGCCCGCCGCCCCGCCGTCCGTGTCGTCGGCGCCCCCCGCCGGGAAGGCGCCCGCCGCCCCCGCGGGGAAGGCGTCCCCGTCGCCCGCCGCCCCCGCCGGCGGGAGCGCGTCCGCGCGCCCGGGCGGGTTCCCCGCGGGCTTCGGGGGCGGGACCGCCGGGCTGACGCGTCCGCCGGCGCCGCCGACCTCCGCTCCCGCGTGGCCGCCCGCGGCCGCCGCCCCGGACTCGCCGGAGACGACGTCCGAGGCGATGGAGGTGCTCGCCTCGCTCTCCGCGCGGCCGATGACGCCGATGCGTCAGATGCTGCGCCGCGTGAAGATCTGGGGCGTCTTCGTCGCCTTCCTGCTGCTGGTCTTCACCGTCGTGCAGTTCGTCCGCCCGCTGCCGGACCCCGGACTGACGCTCACCGCGCCCGCCTCCTACTCGTTCCAGGGCACCGCGCCGAGCATGCCGTGGCCGTCGGCCGGCCAGGCCGTCGTGGACGTCGAGGGCCTGGGAACGCTCGGCCACTCCGGCCCGGCCACCCCGGTTCCGATCGCGAGCGTCACCAAGGTCATGACGGCCTTCCTGGTGCTGCGCGACCACCCGCTGAAGCTGGGTCAGCAGGGCCCGACCCTCACCGTCGACAAGCAGGCCGCCAGCGACTGGTCGACCGGCAGCGCCCAGGGCGAGTCGGTGGTGAAGGTGACCGCGGGCGAGAAGATCAGCGAGTACCAGGCGCTGCAGATGCTGCTGATCCCGTCCGCGAACAACATCGCGCGACTGCTGGGCCGCTGGGACGCGGGCACGGACGCCGCGTTCGTCCAGAAGATGCAGGCCGAGGCCCGCACCCTGGGCATGGACAAGACCACCTACACCGACCCGTCCGGCCTGACCGCGACCACCAAGTCGACGGCGATCGACCAGCTCAAGCTGGCCCGCCAGGTCATGCAGGAGCCGGTGTTCCGCCAGGTGGTCTCCACCGGCTCGTTCACCCCGCCCGGTGACGGGCGGATGTTCAACAACAACGCGGACCTCTACCAGGACGGCGTGATCGGGATCAAGACCGGTTCGAGTTCGGCGGCGCTCGGCTGCCTCATGTTCGCCGCGGAGAAGCAGGTCGGCGGACAGACCCGGACCATCCTCGGTGTGGTGCTCGGCCAGCCTGCCACCGCCTCGGCGTCGATCCTGGACAACGCCCTCGCCGCGGCGAAGTCGCTGGTGGTGGCCTCGGGCGGCTCGCTGCGCTCGCATCGGCTGATCACGAAGGGCGAGGTGGTCGGCTACGTGGACGACGGCGAGGGCGGCCGCACCCCGGTGACGGCCACCCAGGACGTCACCGTGACCGGCTGGAACGGCCTCTCCGTCGACCTCAGCATGGCGCCGCAGGGCGCGAAGGTCCCGCACACCGGCAAGGCCGGCCAGCAGGTCGGCTACCTCGTGGTGGGGAACGGCACGGGCTCGACGAAGGTGCCGGTCGCCCTCGGCTCGGACCTGTCCGAGCCCTCGATGGGAGCCCGCTGGACGCACCTGTTCTGAGGCCGCTTCCGAGCCGCCGCAGGCGTTCTGACGACCTGTCCGACGGGGCCCGCACCGCCCGGTGCGGGCCCCGCGCGCGTCGCGGGCCCGGACGGACGGGGAACCAGAGCGAGCGCGCCCGCGGCGGCCGGTGGACACTGGACTCGGCGTTCCGCACCGCGAGGTGCCCCGCATTGCGAGGCGCCCCCGCACCGCTCAGGTTTCCGTAGGAGGTGGCCGTCCTGGTCGCGCGCATCATCACCGTCCGGCACGGCGAGACCGAGTGGTCGGCCTCTGGCCGGCACACCGGTCTGACCGACATTCCGCTCAACGACTCCGGCCGCCGCGCCGCCGCGCTGCTCGGCGAGCGCCTGAAGCGGTCGCCGTGGAGCGGTCTGCCCGATGCCGCGGTGCGGACCAGCCCGCTCGGCCGGGCCCGCGAGACCTGCGCCCTGGCGGGCTTCGGCGACCGCGCGGAGCCCTGGGACCTGCTGCACGAGTGGGACTACGGCGCCTACGAGGGCATCACCTCGCCGGAGATCCGCGAGGATCGGCCGGGGTGGGTGCTGTGGCGGGACGGCGTGCCCGGCGGCGAGACCTCCTGGCAGGTCGCCAACCGCGCGGACCAGGTGATCGCCTGGGCGAAGGAGCAGGACCGGGACTGCCTGCTGTTCGCGCACGGGCACTTCCTGCGCACCCTGGCGGCGCGCTGGCTGCACCTCGACCCGTTCCGCGGGTCGGTGCTGGCGCTGAGCCCGGCCTCGGTGAGCGTGCTCGGCCACGAGCACGGCGACCCGGCCGTCCTGCTCTGGAACGACACGTCGCACCTCGAAGGCTGACCGCGCCTTTCCCCGCCCACCCGCCCTTTCCTGGGGGCTCCCGCCCCCGGCCCCCTCGGGGGAACGGCTGCCGCGCATCAGCGGATGGTCGCCGACCGGGTGCGGGAGGGCGCATGGCTGGTCGCGCAGTTCCCCGCGCCCCTTCAGGCGGCGCTTCGCGCCTGCCTGCGCGGCGGTGCATCCCTGCGGCCAGGCGCGCAGCGCCGGCCGTCAGGGGCGCGGGGAACTGCGCGACCGACCGGCTGGGGCCCGCAGACGCGCGTGCTGACGGTCGTTGATGCCTGGTAGGCGTCCTCGGGGTGGGGCGCGGGGCCTGGGCGCGAACGCCGAACGACCCGGGCCGCCCCGTCGGATACGGGGCGGCCCGGGCCGCGTGCTTCCCCTCCCCGGCCCGTCCCTGAGCAGGGCGGGGAAGCGGTCCGCGGCGAGCCGGCCGGCGTCGGCCGCCGATCAGCCGGTCGGCCGTCAGACGATCCAGCCGTTAGCCGTCGGCCGTCGGCCGTCAGCGCAACGCTCAGCCCGCCGAGGGCGCCGGCTCCGCGCCCTCGGGCGCGGCGTCGCCGGAGGGCTCGGCCGGTCCCGCCGAGTCGCCGAAGCCGCGCAGCGGCACGTGCCGGATGAACAGCGCGACCACGGCGCCCACCACGGCGATCACCGTGCCCCACAGGAAGGTGGCCCGCACGCCGTCGGTCACCGCCTGCATGAAGGCGTGCTGGATCTCCGCCGGCAGGGTGCGCATCAGCTTGGGCGTCATCGAGGCGACCGAGCCGCCGCCCGCGCCGGCCGCGCTCCCCGCGCCGCTCTTGAGCAGCGCCGCGCCGCCGTGGGCGAGGAAGGAGTGCTCCAGCTTGTTCGCGTAGATGGAGCCGAGGATGGACAGGCCGAGCGAGCCGCCCATGTTCCGCACGAAGGTGGCCGCGCCGGTCGCCGCGCCGATGATCTTCAGCTCGACGCTGTTCTGCGCGATCAGCATGGTGGTCTGCATCAGGAAGCCCATGCCCGCGCCCAGGAAGATCATGTAGACCGAGGTGAGCGTGCGGGAGGTGTCCAGGCCCATGGTGGCGAACAGCGCGAGCCCGACCGCCATCAGGAGGCTGCCGACCGCCGGCAGCAGCCGGTAGCGGCCGGTGCGGGTGATGAACTGGCCGCAGGCGAGCGAGACCACCATGGCCGCGAGCATCATCGGCATCAGTAGCAGGCCGCTGTTGGTGGCCGAGTCGCCCTGCACGAACTGCTGGTACTGGGGCAGGAAGTTGATGCCGCCGAACATCGCGAAGCCGACGATGAAGTTGAGCACGCCGGAGAGCGTGAAGTTGAGGTTGCGGAAGACCCGCAGCGGCATGACCGGGTCGGCCGCCCGCTGCTCGACCCGGAGGAAGGCGACGAAGCCGACGACCGCGACGACCGCGAGGATCCCGATCGGCGCCGAGGCCCACTTGTACTGCGAGCCGCCCCAGCTGGCGATGAGGACGAGGGCGACGATCCAGACGGTGAGCAGCCCGGTGCCGGTCCAGTCGATCTTCACCTGCTCGCGGCCGAGGTGGCTGCGCAGCTTGGCGAGGGTGAACCAGCAGACGCCGATGGCTATCACGCCGAGCGGCAGGTTGACGTAGAAGGCCCAGCGCCAGGTGAGGTTGTCGGTGATGTAACCGCCGACCAGCGGTCCGCCGATCATGGCGACCGGCATGACGGCCATCATCACGCCCTGGTACTTGCCGCGTTCGCGCGGCGGGATGATCTCCGCGATGACGGCCATGACGCCGACCATCAACCCGCCGGCGCCGAGGCCCTGCAGCGCGCGGAAGCCGATCAGCTCGTTCATGTTCTGCGAGGCGCCGCAGAGCGCCGAGCCGACCAGGAAGATCACGATCGAGCTCAGGAAGGTGAGCCGGCGGCCGAAGATGTCGCCGAGCTTGCCCCAGATCGGGGTGGCGACGGTGGAGGCCAGCACGTAGCCGGTGGTGACCCAGGCGAGGTGGTTCAGGCCGCCGAGGTCGCCGACGATCGTGGGCAGCGCGGGCGCCACGATCATGTTGTCGAGCATCGCGAGCAGCATGGCGATGACCAGGCCGCTCATCGTCACCAGGATCTCGCGGTGCGTGAACCGGGGCGGAGTCTCCGACTCCTGCGGGGGACTTGCAGCGGTCGTCGCCATGAAACATTCCCTTTCGTCGGAGGATGCGCAGGGTGCTTCATCGCGCTTCATCGCATGCTTCACCGCGCCCCCCACTTACTAGCCGTCCGGTAAGGTACTTTTCCGGCCGGGGCTTGGCAAGCCGATAACGGCTGGCAGGATGCGGGGTACGCGAACGGACAAGGGAGATGAGACGGGCGTGACCGAAGTGAACGGTGGGCCGGCCGGCGGTCCGGCCGGCGAGCCGGACAAGCGGCGCGGCCACCGCCGCGGTGGAGACACCAAGGGAGAGATCCGCGCGGTCGCCCTGGAGCTCTTCGTCGAGCGCGGCTACGACGCGACCTCGCTGCGGGAGATCGCCGAGCGCCTCGGCATCACCAAGGCCGCCGTCTACTACCACTTCTCCAGCAAGGAGGAGATCGTCCGCTCGCTCTTCGAGGACCATCTCTCCGGGTTGCAGGAGCTGATCGACTGGGCCTCCGAGCAGTCCCGCGTCCGGGCCCCCGGCCCGGAGCTGCGCCGCGAGGTCATCGACCGGATGGTCGCCCTCACCTCCGGCCGCGGCCAGCAGGCGATGCGCTTCGCGCTGGCCAACCAGCACGTGGTCAAGGAGATGCACAGGGATCACCAGGACGTGGTCGGGCGGCTCCGCGACCTCTTCGCGGCGGTCACCGGGCCCGGCGCCACGCTGGAGGAGAAGCTGCGCGTCCGGGTGGCGCTGCTCTCGGTCAACCTCGTCTTCTTCGCCGCGCAGGACCTCGACGCCTCGGACGCCGAGGTCGCCGACGCCGCCCGATCCATCGCGCACATGCTGGACCCGGGGGAGTAGCCGCCCCGAGGGCGGCGGCTGCGGCCTGCGGACCGCGGGTGGCGCGCCCCGAGGGGCCGCGGTGCGGGGAGCGTAAGCCGAGGTTAATTGCCGTGTGGTAAGAATTGACGGCCTGGCGACCGCCCGGCGCCGACCGCGACGGTACCGCCGGCCGGCCTGTCGGTAGGAGAGGCGATGAGCGTACCCGGCATGCGGCTGTCCGCCCAGGGGCGAGCGGCGCTGCCGGCCCCGTCTCCGGCGCCGGCCCCCGTCCCGGCCCCGGCGGCCCCCGTCCCGGCCCCGGGCTCCGCACCGGCGTCCCCCGCTTCCTCCCCCGTGGCCGCCGCGGCGGCCGGCGGGGACAGCCCCCTGCGGCTGCTCCTCGTGGAGGACGACGACGGCGACGCCCTGCTGGTGGAGGAGCTGCTGGAGGACTCCGGCCTGCACCCGGAGACCGTCTGGGTCCGCACCCTCGCCGACGCCGAGCGCGAACTCGGCCGGGGGCACACCGACTGCGTCCTGCTCGACCTGCACCTCCCCGACGGCGACGGGCTGACCTGCCTGGAGCGCGTGCTGCGGCACGCCCCGGCCGCCGCCGTCGTCGTGCTCACCGGCACCGCCGAGTCCGAGTCCGGCGCGGGGCTCGCCGCGGTCGCCACCGGCGCCCAGGACTACCTGGTCAAGGGCCGGGTCGACGGCGACCTGCTGGGCCGCGCGATCCGGTACGCCACCCAGCGCAAGCACTCCGAGCGGGTCGCCGCGATGCTGCGCGAGGGGCGTATGCGCGCGGCCGAGAACGCCCGCCTGGAACGCGGCCTGCTCCCCGTCCCGCTGCTGCGCGACGGGCGGACGGCGGTCTGCGCCCGCTACCGCCCCGGCCGCGAACAGGCCCTGCTGGGCGGCGACTTCTACGACGTGGTGCAGGCGGCCGACGGCACCGTGCACGCCGTGGTCGGCGACGTCTCCGGGCACGGGCCGGACGAGGCGGCGCTCGGCGTCTGCCTGCGGGTGGCCTGGCGGGCGTTCGTCCTGGCGGGGCTGCGCGGCGCGGAGCTGCTGCGGCTGCTGGAACAGGTGCTGGTGGCCGAGCGGACCTCGCCCGAGGTCTTCGCCACGCTCACGCAGATCCGCGCCGAGCCGGGTGCGGGGGCGGTCGAGGTGCTGCGCGCAGGTCACCCCGGCCTGCTCGTCCGCGAGCCCGCGGGCGCGGGCGCGGCGGGCGCGGCGGGTTCCGATGATTCGGGAGGCCCCGCCGGGGCAGGTGACGGCCGGACATCGGACGGCGTGGCGACGGACGGGGGATCGGGCTCGATGCGGGTGCGGCTGGTGGAGGTGCCGGGCGGGCCCGCGCTGGGGCTCGTGCCCGGCGCGGCGGACTGGCCGGTGACCTCGGTCCCGGTCGCCCCCGGCGCGGGCGTCCTCGCGTTCACCGACGGCCTGATCGAGGGCCGGATCGGGCCGGGCAGCGAGCGGCTGGGGGAGCAGCGCCTGCTCGACCTCGCCCGGCGGCACGCGTCGCTGCCCGCGGACGACTACGTCGACGTGCTGATCGCCACGGCCGAGGAACGGGCCGCCGAGTACGGCGGCCTCGCCGACGACCTGGCCGTCCTGCACCTGGAATGGAGCCCGACCCCGTGACGGCAGAACCCCCCACCACGAGCGGCCGCCCCGCGCAGGGGCTCTCCGGCCAGGCCTCCTCCCAGCTCCCCCCGCCCCGCGCCGAGCGCGCCCCCGCGCCCCCCGCTTCCGCCGCGCCCGCGCCCTCCGCCCCCGGCGCGCCCGCGCCGTCCGCCCCCGGCGCGCCCGCGCCCCCCGCCCCCGGCGCGCCCGCGCCCCCCGCCCCCGGCGCGCCCGCCTCCACGCCCGGCGAGTTCCCCGCGCCTGCGCCGTCCGGCGCCGCCGCGCCGACTGACCCTGCCACCGCGCCTGCTGGGGCCGGGATCTCGGTAGCATCTGCCGCCGGATCCGCGTCCGGTGAGCCCCTCGCGCCCGCGCCGACCGGCGCTGCGGCGCCCGCCGACGCTGCCGCCGCGCCTGCTGGGGCCGGGAGCGCCGCAGCACCTGCCGCCGGATCCGCGCCCGGCGCCGGGCCGGCTTCCACGCCTCCCGCCTCCGGTGCGCCTTCCGGCGGCGGAGCCGGTGCTGCGCCCGAACCCGCGCCCGACGCGCCCGCACCGACCGGCGCTGCCGCCGCGCATGCTGAGGCTGCTGGGGCGTCCGGCCCTGCCGCCGAGCCTGCCGCCGTCGGCGGGGTCGGCGCCACGCGCGCGCCCGCCGACGAGGCCGCACCCGTGGTGCCGACCCGAGCCACCGCGACCGCGCCCTCCGCCGAGGTTCGCGCAGCGCCGGATGCCGCTGATCGCGCCGCCGCTGTCGGGCCCGCGGCCGCCGGCGCCGGCGCTGTCGGGCCCGCGGATGTCGTTTCCGGCGGGGCGGCCGGGGCCTCGTCGCCCGCCGGGCCTGCGGCGTCCGCCGCGCCGGACGCCGCAGGCCCGGACGCCGCCGCGTCCCCCTCCGCGGCGCGGGGGCGCGCCGCGGAGGGGGAGCGGGCGCGGTTGAGCGTACGGGGGTGGTTCGGGATGGCGCTGGGGGTGATCGCCGTGGTGACGGCCGTCGCCGCGGTGGCCGGGTACGCGCTGCTGTCGCGGACCGACACGGCCACCACCCGGCTGACCCAGGACGTCGCCCCGGCCCGGCTCGCCTCGGTCCAGATGGAGGCCGCCCTGCTCGACCAGGAGACCGGCATCCGCGGCTACCTCCTGACCGGCGACAAGGACCTCCTCCAGCCCTACACCCAGGGCCTGGCCATCGAGCAGCAGTCCGCCGCGGCCATCCGCGCGGACCTCCGCGACGACCGGGCCGTCTCCGCCGACGTCGCCGCGGTCGAGGCCGCGGCGCGGACCTGGCGTGCGCAGGTCGCCGACCCCGCGCTCAAGGCCAAGCCCCCGTACGGCAGTTCCGGCATCGTCGACGCCGGCAAGCCGCAGTTCGACCGGATCCGCGCGCTGCTGGCGAAGCAGAGCGCGGACCTCGAAGCCGCCCGCGACGCGCAGCTGCGGACCCTCTCCCGCTCCAGGGAGCTGCGCGACACCGTCCTCGTCGGCCTGCTCGCCGTGGTCGTGGCGATCTGCGCCGCGCTGGCGTTCACCCTGCAGCGCGCGGTGATCCGCCCGGTGGAGGCGATCCGCCGGGCCGCCACCCGGGTGGCGGGCGGCGACCTGGGCCACCGCATCCCGCACCACGGCCCGGCCGACCTGCGGGCGGTGGCGGACGCCGTCGAGGACATGCGCGCCCGGGTGGTCGCCGACCTGGACGCCTCCCGCCGCCAGGAGGCCCTGCTGGTCGCCCAGCGCGTCGAGATCGACGAGCAGACCGACGAGTTGCAGCGCTCCAACGCGGACCTGGAGCAGTTCGCCTACGTCGCCTCGCACGATCTGCAGGAGCCGCTGCGCAAGGTGGCGTCCTTCTGCCAGCTCCTCGAACGCCGTTACGCCGACGAACTCGACGACCGCGCCCGCCAGTACATCGCCTTCGCGGTGGACGGCGCCAAGCGCATGCAGGTGCTGATCAACGACCTGCTGGCGTACTCCAGGGTGGGCCGGCTGGACGGGCCGGCGCGGGCCGTGGACGGCGTCCAGCCGGTCGAGCACGCGCTGCGCAACCTGGCGGCCGCGATCGAGGAGACCGACGCGGAGGTGACCCGGCCGGAGGTGCTGCCGGCGGTTCAAGGCGACCCGATGCTGCTCGGCATGCTGTGGCAGAACCTGCTCGGCAACGCGATCAAGTTCCGTGCGCCGGACCGCGCTCCGGAGGTCCGCATCGAGGGCGCGCCGGACCCGGACGAGCCGGGCATGGTGCGGTTCTCCGTGCAGGACAACGGGATCGGCATCCCGCCGGAGTTCGCCGAGAAGGTGTTCATCATCTTCCAGCGCCTGCACAGCCGCGACCGCTACGACGGGACCGGGATCGGCCTGTCGCTGTGCAAGAAGATCGTCGAGCGCGCCGGCGGGCGGATCTGGCTGGACGACGCCCCCGCCGAGGGCACCCGTATCGTGTTCACGCTGCCCGCGCCCGACCTCGCGCGGGACGCCGATACCGCTTCCCCACCCGAAGGCGAGGCCGGCCGTGCCGTTCAGCCATGACCAGTCCGAGGAACCGATCGAGGTGCTCCTCGTCGAGGACGACCCCGGCGACGAGTTGATGACCCGTGAGGCCTTCGAGGACAACAAGATCCGGAACACGCTGCACGTGGTCCGCGACGGCCTGGAGGCGCTGGACTTCCTCTACCGCCGCGGCGAGCACGCCGACGCCCGCACCCCGGACCTGATCCTGCTCGATCTCAACCTGCCCAAGTACGACGGGCGCCAGGTGCTGGAGCAGATCAAGTCGGACCCGGACCTCAAGCACATCCCGGTGGTCGTGCTGACCACCTCCTCCGCCGAGGAGGACATCCTGCGCAGCTACAAGCTGCACGCCAACGCGTATGTGAGCAAGCCGGTGGACCTCGACCAGTTCGTGGCGGCGATCCGGCAGATCGACGACTTCTTCCTCACCGTCGTCCGGCTGCCGAAGGCGCCCCGGGGCTGACCCGGCGGGGATCCCGCGCGCCCCGCCGCTCCGCGCCGGAGTGGCGGGACGGTGCGCCGGGGCGGCGAGGCGGTGTGGTCCACCTCTCCTCGCGCCGGCGAACTCCCGGCCCGTATGTACCTTTTGACACCCTTCGCACCCTGCTGACGCCACCGCGCCGGCGCCGAACCGCACGGATGCTCTCCCCACAAACATTTGCTGTTTGACAACTGTAGGCATGGGGCAACAGAGTTACTGCCGACGCGGTCGTGCGGTGACCGCGGTGCCGCAGTGACGTGGGGCGGGAGGGGCGCGGATGTCCGGAAGCGCGTCGCGAGGCCGCGTGCCCCGAGGACGCACCTCGCGGGACCGCGCCTCCGGGGACCGCTCCCAGCGGGGACGTGTCCCCCGGGGACGCACCCCTCGGGTCCCTGGGCCCGCCCCTGTCCTGTGCGGCGGGGCGGTCGGCGGGGCGGTTCGCGGGAGCGAGGCCGGCGACCGCCGCCCGTTCCCCGAGGGGGTGGCCTGGAGCCGGTCGGCGCGCAGGGGGGTGGCGCGCCGGCCTCAGGCCAGGTTCCGGGTCGGGGCCCAGCTCGGGCCTCAGGCCAGGCGGGCGTCCTCCTCGTCGCTCCCGATCCGCGACGAGGCCGCCGCGCAGAACGCCTCCAGCCCCTGCAGCAGCGCCGTGCGCCGCGAGCCCGGCATCCGCGCCAGCACCACCTCCAGCTCCTGCTCGCGCCTGACGCGGAGGTCGCGGAGGAAGCTCGCGCCGCGCCCGGTCAGCCGCAGGTGCAGCTCGCGCCGGCTGACGGTGCTCGCGGCCCGCTCGACGAAGCCGACCGCCTCCAGCCGGTCGCACAGCCGGCTCGTCGACGGCGGGCTCGCGCCCAGCGCGTCGGCGAGGGTGCGCAGGTTGATGCCGTCGTTGTGCTCCAGGATGAACAGCACCCGTAGCTGGGAGACGGACACCGGCGCGGTCGAGGCCCGCCCCCACAACACCTCCAGGAGCTCGGCGGCCTCCGCGGCGACGCGCGCGACCTCGCTGGTGTGCGGGCGGGGACCTGAGGCGTTCACGCACCTACTCTCGCAGGCTTCCCGCGCACTGTCAGCCTGCGACCGGCCGGGCGATCACGCGCCGGGCCCCCGCCGCGCCGGGTCGCCGCAGCCGGGGCGGGGCGTCCCGGTGGTCGCGGCCGGGGCCGCCGCGCCGCTGTGCGCTGCGGCGACGGCGGCACCGGGGGTGCCGCGCGCCGGGCGGAGCGGGGTCCGCCGGTGAACCGGTTCCTCGCCGCGGAACGCGCCCTGCGCACCGCGGAACCTCACCGACTTCTCGACGCCGTGCGCACAGTGCTCGCCGAGCGGTACGGCGCCGGGCGGGTGGAGCTGCTGCTCGCCGACTACGGGCTGACCCGGCTGCAGCCGTTCCGCGTCCCGCTGGGAGACACCGCGTGGGACGCGGAGGGCGCGGATGCGGGCGGTGCCGGCGCGGGCAGCGCGGGCGCGGGCAGCGCGGGCGCGGGCAGCGCGGGCACGGGCGGCGCCGGAGCGGGCGGTGCGGGCGAGGAGGGCCTGCCGCCCGCGGACCCGGCCTCCACCGACCCGGCGTCCGAGGGGCTGTGCGCTCCGGTGGCCGCCCACAACAGCGCCGCCGGCCGCGCCTTCGGCGCGCAGGAGCCCGTCGCCGAGCCGCTGGCCGGCGGGCTGGTACGCCTGCACCTGCCGGTCACCGTGCGCGGCGAGCGGCTCGGGGTACTCGCGGTCGACCTCCCCGGCGCCGAGGGGACCCGCGAACTCGTCGACGAACTGTGCGAGGTCGCCCAGGTCCTCGGCCACGAACTGGTGGTCGCCGAGCGCGACACCGACCTCTACCGCAGGGCCAGGCGGCTGCGCCGGCTCACCCTCGCCGCCGAGATGCAGTGGCAGCTGCTGCCGGGGCGATCCTGCAGCCGGTCCGAGTTCCGGCTCGGCGCGCACCTCGCCCCCGCCTACGCGGCCTGCGACGGCGCCGTCGACTGGTCCGCCGACCCGGACAGGCTCACCCTGCACGTCACCCAGGGCATGGGCGACCCGTCCGAGTCCGCCGTGCTCACCGGGCTCACGGTCGGCGCGCTGCGCAACGCCCGCCGCGCCGGCGTCCCCATCGTCGACCAGGCGGCCCTCGCCGGCCAGGCCGTCTATGCGCACTACCGCGGCGCCCGGTATGCGTGCGCGGCACTGCTCGACATCGACCTGGCGACCGGCACGGTGCAGGCGGTGGACGCCGGCTCGCCGCAGGTGCTGCGGGTGCGCGGGGGAGAGGTGCGGAGCATCCGGCTGGAGGCGCAACTCCCGCTCGGCATGTTCGAGGACACCGAGTACGAGGTGCAGGAGTTCACGCTGGAGCCGGGCGACCGGCTGGTGTGCGTCAGCGAGAACCTGCGCGGGCACGAGCCCGACAAGGCCCTCGCCCGCGCCATCGCCGCCACCCGGTTGCTGCCAGCGGCCGAGGTGCCCAGCGCGCTGCTGCGTGAACTCGCCGCCGCCGGGGGCCGCACAGCCGGGGGCCGCACAGCCGGGGGCCGTACAGGCGGTGCCGGCGGGAACGGCGGCCGGGCGGCGGCCGACGAGGGCTCCACGGTCGTCTGCCTCGACTGGCTCGGCCGGGGCTGAGTCCGGAGCCGCGACCGGGCCGGCCACCGCCGTCCGGCCGGTCTCCGGCTGGGGACTGTCCGGAGCGTGACTGGGCAGTCGGTGAACGAGCCGGTCGGTGACAGGACCGGTCGGCGAGTGGGCCGGTCGGGGGACGGCGGCGACACCGCGCGCGACGGCGCGCCCGCGCGCCCGGGAACGGGCCGCGCGGGCGGTTAGCCTGACGGCCGGCGCCGACGCGGAAGACGCGCCGAGACGGCCGGCATCAGGCCCGGACCCCACCGCGGGGTCCGGGGCCGGAGGACCCGAGGGCCGGAGGTGCGACAGGTGGGCACGGACACGTACGACCCCGCGGCGGTGCTGAGGGAGGCGCCCCCGGACGGGCTGCTGCCCGCCCTGAGCGCCCTGCTCGCCGACGCCTTCGGCGCGTGGGAGGTACGGCTGCGCCTGGCCGACTACGGGATGCGCGTGCTGCGGCAGCTGGACGAGCCGGCCGAGGCGTCCGAGCAGGTGGCCGAGGAACTGGCCAAGGCGGAGGCGGCCGGCGCCGCGTCGCCCGAGGGCGCGGATGCGGGTGCCGCGGACGCGGATGCCGTCGCCGCCGGGGATGCCGTCGCCGCCGGGGATGCCGTTGCCGCCGCGGGTGCCGCCGCCCCCGGCCGCTGCCGGGAGAAGGGCCCCGCGCGCGAGGACACCGTCTTCGACGAGGGCGCCGCCGCGCGCGCCTTCGCCACCCAGGAGACCGTGGTCAGCCGCACCGCCGCCGCCGACCGCGTACACCTCCTCGTCGCCGTCCGCGGAGACCCGCACGGCGTGCTCTCGCTCGCCCTGCCCCCCGACACCGCGTCACCCGCCGTGCTGGGCCGGCTCGCCGAAGCCGCCACCGCCCTCGGCCACGAGCTCGGCGCCGCCGAGGCCGCCACCGATCTGTACCGCGTCACCCGCCGCAGGCGCAGGCTCACCCTCGCCGCGGAGATGCAGTGGCAGCTGCTGCCCGGCCGCGGCTGCGCCCACCCGGCGTTCACCATCGGCGCGCACCTCGAACCCGCCTACGACGTCGGCGGCGACAACTTCGACTGGTCGCTGAACGGCGACCGGCTCGACGTGAGCATCACCGACGGCAGCGGCAGCGGCATCGACGCCTCGCTGCTCACCAACCTCGCCGTCAACGCGCTGCGCAACGCCCGCCGGGCCGGACTCGCCCTCGCCGACCAGGCCGCCCTCGCCGACCAGGCCCTCTACGGCCAGTACCGCGGCCGGCGGCACGCCTCCTCGCTGCTGACCCGGATCGAACTCGACAGCGGGCGGATGCGGGTCGTCGACGCCGGCTCCCCGCGGCTGCTCCTCCAGCGCGGGAAGACGATCGAGCTGGTGCGGTTGGAGGCGCAGCTGCCGCTCGGCATGTTCGAGGACACGGACTACCGGGAGCAGGAGGTCGAGCTGCGCCCGGGGGACCGGCTGATCATGGTCAGCAGCGGGGTGAGCGAGGCGCTCTCCGCGCAGGGCGAGCGCTTCGGCGAGCGCGAACTGGTGAACGCGCTGCGCGAGGCCCGGCTCGGTCCGCCGCTGCAGACCGCGCGGGACGTCGTGCACCGCGTGCTCCGCCACCTGCCCGACGGCGACCTGCGCGCCGACGCGTCGGTGCTGTGCCTGGACTGGCGGGGGTGAGCGGCGCGGGCTCTGCCGCGCGCCCGGGCCCGGGTCCATGCGGTGCGGCCGCGGGCCGCGCCGCGTGCCCGCGCGGCTCAGGCTGGAGGCGGCGCCGTGCGCCGGGGCCCGCGCTGTCCGCCCGGCCCGCGTAGCCTCACCGGGCCCGCGCCGCGCGCCCGGGCGGCTCAGGCTGGAGGCGGCGCCGCTGAGGCCGGCGAGTCCTCCGCGACGCCGGACGCGTGGGCGCCGGACGCGCGCGCTGCCCGCCAGCGGCTGACGGCCAGCCGCACCGTCGCCTCGCTCGGCGGCAGCCCGCGGTTCGACCCGCGCGTGTTGGCCAGCCGTAACGCCACCCGGTACAGCGGCACCCCGTCGTCGGCGAGCGCCGCCGCGACGGCGACGGTGGCATCGTCCAGCACCCGCGAGTAGCTGTACACCTGCGGCTGTGGCTTTCCCCCGCTCCCGGCCTCCGGGATTCCCGGCTCCGGCTCCGAGCCCGGCTCTCCCTCCCCCGCCCCCGGCCGCTGCTCCGGCACCCGCTCCTGCCGCCGCTGCCGTACCTGTCGTTCCTGCGGTTCGCGCCCCTGTCCCTCCGGCGCCGCGGTCGCCGGGCCGAGGTTCACGCGGTCCAGCGCCAGCATCCCCCCGCCCGCCAGGTGCACCAGCAGCCGGTCCGGCGGGCGCCCGACCGTCACCGCGTTCCACTGCTCCTGCCCGCCGCCCCGCAGGTCGGCCTCCGCCAGCCCGTCCCAGACCCCGACGAGGTCCCCGGGCGCGAGGTCGAGCACCGCGGCGACCTCGCGCTCCTCGGCCTCCGTCTGCTGCGCCGTACACACGCTCGCGTCGTCCCGGAACCAGTACGTATAGGGCTGGTCGGCGACGAGCAGAGCGCGGAACACGTGCATGGCGATGCGAACCTCCCGGGCTCCCGATCCGTCATCATCCCATGGAGATTTCGTGCCCACAGAGCAAACCCCCAGGAACCCCAGAACTTTGACCAGCCGTCACCCGCACTCGGCCCGCCGGGTGATCGCGGGCCGTCCGCCCCGCTACCCTGTCCCCGCCCACGCCGCACGCGAACGGCGTGCACCGGCCGGCGTCCCCGCCGCACCCCGCCTCCTCCGTCCCCCGTGCCGGGTGTTCGGCACCGGGGCTCCGACCGGCGCGGGAACGGCCCGCGTGGACCCGCCGGCCTTCCGCCGACTCGATGTGCGAGCGGGCGGGAGGACTTCCCCCTCGCGGTCCCCGAAGCAACCGTCGGCTTCGTCCGAGCGGCGCTGACCACTGCCGAGCGAGCCTGAAGGACGGAGGTCCACCCGAACCGCAGAGGAGCGGGCCCCTCGGCGGCGGGTGAACTGCGCTGCCCGCTCGGCGCGCTGGCGGCTGGTGCGGTCGGCGGGCGCGCGGGCATGGTCGACTACGTCCCAGGACGAACCGCTACACTGTGCGGGGCGCCGAGTCCGTGGGCGCCCGAAGGATCTTGCCGAGGACCGTCCCGCCGCGGGCGCCCAGCACGTCTGTCCACAGATCCCCGCCTCCGTAGCTCAGGGGATAGAGCACCGCTCTCCTAAAGCGGGTGTCGCAGGTTCGAATCCTGCCGGGGGCACCACACATCACCATTCTGACCTGGGTCTTCAGCCCGGCTTAGGGCGAGAGGCTCTTTCGGCATCGGAATCGTCGTCCTGGGCAGCTTGCATGTGCAATCAGCGTGTCGGACGGAAAGCAGACAGTACGCTGATTCCGGCGGGATCGAGTCCGCAGCACAGTGTCCGGGAGGTGCGTCATGGCAGCCGAAATGGTGGCCCCGGCATGGATGCATGAGCAGATCACGGTTGAGGAGTACGAGTCGTGGTCTGAGGAGCAGTGCGTCGGCATTGAGATCGTGGACGGGATGGTCGTCGTGAGTCCCAGTGCGTCCAAGCGGCACAACCGGCTGGCGCGGATCCTCGCTAACGCGCTGGACGCCGCCGCCGGCGCGGAGTGGAACGCGGACACGGACTTCGACGTCAGGCTTCAGGACGTCCCGCTCACCAATCGCCGCCCGGATGTCGTGGTATACCGGGCGGACACGATCGACGTCACCCCCACCCGACCAGAGCACGTGCTGCTGGTGGCGGAGGTGGTATCGCCGGGCTCGGAGACCACCGACCGGATCGTCAAGGTCGACCAGTACGCCAAGGCGGGCATCGGCTTCTACTGGCGGATCGAGCAGGCCGCCACAGGAGTTCCCCTCGTGTACACCTACGTCCTCGACCCCGCGACGAAGACGTACCGGAACGGCGACGTGTTCACCGGCGTCCTCAAGGTGGCGGCCCCGTTCCCGGTCGAGATCGATCTCGCCAAGGTTTGATCTGCCGAGATCAGTACGGTCGCTGGATGCCATGGCGAGCCAAGGCGTCTTCGTAGTCGGCCAAGAGCGCATCCAGCTTGTTGAGGAGGAGGCTCGCGGCCTCCTGAGCTGCGGCCTGGTCTCCAGCGGCGCAGGCCGCTCCGATCTCCGCCACCTCGGCTCTGAGTACTGACAGAGAGTCGCCTTGGATGACAGTGCCGGGGAACTGCCGCCCGGGAAGGCGGACAATCCCGGGCGACAGCCTTTCGACCTCGATACGCTCCATGGGGCCATCAAAGCCGCCCAGCCCGCTCGGTGTGATGGGGAGCAGGGGGCTGGTTGCTAGCCCGGTGCGGGGACGGTCACCCTCCGGTCACACCAGGCGGAAAGGTGTCTCGTGCCCGCATCGCTTCATGCCCGCCTCGCCGCCGAACTCCCGGGCAGTGCGCTCTACTACTGGACGGAGGACGGCGGCGAGGACTGTCGGTGGTTGCTGTTCCTGCCTTCGAAGGGCATCTTCCAGAGCTGCGATGAGCACGGTGTGCCCTCAGCCCACGGGATGTCCTTGGACGTTGAGACTCAGGACCTCCGCAACCGAGTCGAGGACGAATGGCGGTCGTTCGTACGGGCTGCTCATGGGATCTGGAGGACGTTCCGCAGCGAGCGGCGCTGCCCCGAGCGTGTGGACCGCGTCTACTGGTGAGGAGCTGGGACGCCACGGCGCGGGAAAGCGCAGAGTCGGAGTCCTGATCTCCCGGGCGGGGCGGTAGGGCTCCGGGGGTGGGGGCGGGGGACGCCGGGCTCTCTCGGAGGCGCCGAGCCGCCGTCGCCGTCACGCGCGTTTGGTGTGGGTGAGGTTGAGGGCGGTGCGGATCTCGGTGGCGAGGGTGAGGGGGCTGCCGGCGCGGAGGAAGTGGGAGAAGTAGAGCTGGGGGAGTTCGCCGGTCTCCTGGTTGTAGAGGCAGCCGTCCTGCCAGTGCAGGCCGCGCATGAGGGTGGTGACGGGCTCGACCTCGGGGGTGGTCATCGAGAAGTCCGCCACGACCAGGGCCCGCCCGCCGCTGAGCGGCTGGAACTGGATTTCGGTGGAGACGCCCAGCTCGGGGCTGATCCGCACGCCGCCGAGGGTGATGGTGTCGGTGCGCGGCACGGTCACGTTGACGATGCCGTTCTCGCCGATCGTGGCGTCGGCTCCGAGGACGCGCCCGATCGCCGCGGCCGGCAGCGGCGTGGTGGGGTGCGGCGGGGCGGGCGTGGGGGCCGGGGTGGCGGTGGTGTCGATGACCGCGCGGATGGCCAGGGCGAGCCGGACCGGGTCGCCGGTGCCGCGGAAGTGGATGAACCACACCATCGGGCTCAGGTCGTAGAGGTGCTGGTGGAACGCCTGGAACACCAGGCCGTGGGCGTGCAGGGCGTCGATGACCCGCTGCGTCTCGTCGGCGCGCACGGCGAGGTTGCCGTTGAGGATGGCGCGGTCGCGGCCCAGGGACTGGAAGGCCAGCTCGTGCTGGATCTGGAAGCCCTCCGCGAAGGGGATCCGCTGCTCACCGCCCCGGACGTGGATGTCGGAGCGGGCGATGTCCATGGAGAGGACGCCGTCGGAGACCGTGCCGTCGGTGCCCAGGATCCGCTCGATCCGCTGGACGGGCAGCGGGGTGCCGGCCGCGGCGGGAGCCGGGTCGGAGGCCGCAGCTGCCATGGGGGCGCTGTGGTGGGCGGGCGGCGCCGGCGGCGTGGTGGCCGCGCCGGCCGTGGCGACAACGGCGGTGGTGAGGGCGCCGACGACGGCGCCGACGACGGCGCGGTGGGCGAGGCGGCGGAGGGCTGGCTGCACGGGGACTCCCGGTGGGTGCGAGGTGAGCGGCGTAAGAGCGGGACACCTCACAGCTACCGGCTTCCGGCGGACGCCGCGCGGCGTGCTGGGCCGGTGGGCTGATGACCCATCAGGGCGTGGCCCGGGCAGGCGGGGTGGGCCCACGGGCGCCGCTCGGAGGTTTCGCCTGGTGGAGGCCGTAACGGCCGCGCCTGGGGCGGCTGTTACAGACTCCGGAAGATCTTCGGAGAACCTCCGCCCACGGTCGGCCGTCCCCTCTACCGAGAAACGCAGGGGGCGCCGGCGGAGGGATCCGGCGCCGGACACAGGGGGAATCATGGACGTCAGGCTGAACCGCGCCGCCCGTTGCACCGCCGCCTTGCTGACCGCCGTCGCGCTGGGCGGCGGGGCCGCCGCCTGCGGTTCGTCCAGCGGCTCGTCCACCGCCGCGGCGTCGGGCTCGTCCGCAGCGGCGTCCGCGTCCGCCGCCTCGGCGCAGTCGGGCGGGGCGCAGGGCAGCGGCTCTTCGGGATCCTCGGGCACCTCGGGGACGGGCAGCAGTGCCCAGGGGAAGTCCTCGTCCGGGTCGTCCGGGTCGTCGGGCTCTGCCGGATCCTCCGGCGCCGGGACCTCCTCCGGCTCCGGCGGCAGCCGCTGCCACACCAGCGAGCTGAAGCTCTCCTGGAGCGCCGGTTCCCCCGACATGAGCGCCACCAACCAGCAGTCGGCGATGGTGGTCGTGAAGAACATCGGCACGCGCACCTGCACCCTGTACGGCTTCCCGGGGGTGCGTCTGATCAGCAAGACCGGGAAGACCTGGGACCTGGCCCGCTCCTCGGTCACGCCGAGCGTCTTCACCCTGAAGCCCGGCGACGACACGGCCAACGTCTCGTTCACCGTCATGCCGATGTCCGCGGGCGACGCGGGTTCCTCCTTCGCGCCGAGCCAGGTGGAGATCACCCCGCCCGACGAGACCACGCACGTCACCCTCAGCTGGCCCTTCGGCGGCACCCTGCTGGACCAGAGCGCGGCCACCCACCCCGGCACCTTCGTCGACCCGATCGTCGCCTGACCGACGACACACGCCGTTCCCACGCGCTCTGCGGCGAAGGCCGCCGCGGAGGCGCCGACGGCAGCCGACGCAAGGCCGGGGCCGGACCCGGGCCGGATCGGGCGCGCTCCTCAGAGCTCGCGAAGTCGCAGGCCGGGAAGGTCGTCGAATCGCGCACGCTTGTCGTATGTGATCAGCATGCGGGCCGAGGCGAGAGCCGTGGCGGCGATGATCAGGTCGTGTGCCCCCTTGGGACGGCCGGCCCTTCGCACGTGGGCGAGCAGCCTGGCATGGAAGCGGGCGACATCCACGGTGTACTCCTCGACCGGCACCGTCGCGAGCACCGAGTCCACGAAGGACTGGCGGGCCGGCCGCCGGTCGGCGTCCGAGAGTTCGACGCCCTGCAGGAGCTCCGCGGCGGTGACGGCGGCGATCACGGGGTCGTCGTCGTCGGCCAGGACGTCGTCGAGTGCGACCTTCCCTCGCTCCACGGCGATCAGTACGCCGGTGTCGAGGATCACTCGCTCCACGGATCGTCCAGGGTCAGCTGGTCGCGAACGCCGGTCACGTCGGCTTCGAAGTCGGGGTCGAGAGTGCCGACATGACGGCGCAGAGCCTCCTTGACCGCGCGTCCGGTGGCCTTGGGGGCGGGGCTCAGTATGGCCAGGCGCTTGCCGCCGCGAGTGATCACGACGGTCTCCCCGCCTTCCGCGCGGTCCAGCAGGGAGGCGAAGTTCCGTGACGCTTCGGTGGCTGTCATGGTCTTCATGACCACAGCATCTCAGAAAATCAGATTCGGCGCGAGGGGGCGAGGGGGCGCGGGGGCGCGGCGCGCGCCGCCGGGAGGGTGGTCCTGGGGGTCCTAGGAAGGGCGGAGGGCTGCCGCGGGCAGGCCGGGCGGATCACAGTGGAGACATGACGACGACACTGATCACCGGGGCCAACAAGGGCCTCGGCAAGGAGACCGCCCGGCGGCTGGTCGCGGCCGGCCACACCGTCCACCTCGGCGCCCGCGACGAGGCGCGCGGACGCGCCGCCGCCGAGGAGATCGGCGCGCGCTTCGTGCGGATCGACGTCACCGACGACGCCTCCGTGGCCGCGGCGGTCGCCGCGGTCGAGGCGGACGGCGGGCTCGACGTGCTGGTGAACAACGCCGGCATCGAGCCGCGCCTGGCCGGGAACGCGATCCCGACCGCCGAGGACGAGACGCCCGAGCTGATGAGGGAGACCTTCGAGACCAACGTCTTCGGCACCCTGCGCGTGCTGCGCTCCTTCCTGCCGCTGCTGCGGAAGTCCGCCGCGCCGGTCGTGGTGAACGTGAGCAGCGGCCTGGGCTCGCTGTCCGGCATCGCCGACCCGTCCGGCCCCACGCACTTCTACCCCGGCATCAGCTACCCGGCGTCGAAGGCCGTGGTCAACGCCATCACGATCCAGTACGCGAAGCAGTACCCGGAGATCCGGGTCAACGCGGTCGAACCCGGCTTCACCAACACGGACCTCAACGGGCGCACCGGCACGCAGAGCGTCGAGGAGGGCGCTGAGATCATCGTGCGGATGGCGCAGATCGGGCCCGACGGGCCGACCGGGACGTACACCTCCGTCCACGGGCCCATTCCGTGGTGACCCCTTGTTCCGCTGTGCCCCCTTCGCCGGAGCCGGAGCCGGAGCCGTAGCCGTAGCCGTGGCCGTGGCCGCAGGCCGGGCAGGGGGCAGGCAGCTGGAGAGCACGAGGAGACGACGATGACCGAGAACGCGAACCGGCTGGGCGAGTTCCTGCGCGCGCGTCGCGACCTCGTGACCCCCGAGCAGGCCGGCCTGCCCGCGCCGCAGGGCCCCCGACGCGTCCCCGGACTGCGCCGCGAGGAGGTCGCCCTGCTGGCCGGCATCAGCGCGGACTACTACCTCCGCCTGGAGCAGGGCCGCGACCGGCACCCGTCGCCCGCGGTCCTGGAGTCGCTGGCCCGGGTCTTCCGGCTCGACGAGGACGCCACCGCGTACCTGCTCGGCCTCGGCGCCCCCCGGCCGCGCCGCCGGAGGCGCGGCCCGCGCCGCGAGACGGTCCCCGCGGGGATCGCGATGCTGGTCGGCACGCTGCCGCTGCCCGCCTTCGTCGAGGGCCGCTGCTTCGACGTCCTCGCCGCCAACCCGTCGGCCACCGCGCTGTCGCCGCGCCTGGCCGTCGGCGGCAACCGGCTCCGGGACGTCTTCCTCGACCCGGCCGAGCGGGACCTCTACCCGGACTGGGAGCGGGCGACCGAGGGCCTGGTGGCCGGCTTCCGGCAGTCGGTGGGCGACGAGACCGACGACCCGCGCTTCATCGAGCTCGTCGGCGAACTCTCCCTCGCCAGCCCGCGGTTCCGCACCCTGTGGGCGCGCCACGACGTCCGCGCGCGGGAGGGGGCCGAGATGCGCCTGGAGCATCCGCAGGTCGGCGAGCTGCGCCTGTACCGGGAGAAGCTGGCCGTCAGCGGCACCGCGGGCCAGATGCTCGTCATCTACCACGCCGAGCCGGGCAGCCCCGCCGCCGAGAAGCTCCAGCTCCTCGGCGCTCTCGCGGAGCGGTAGCCGGGGGGCCGGCCCCGGGCCGGTGGTCCGCCGTGTCGGCCGAACCTGTCCCGTTTTCCGGGACAGGTTCCGGGTGTGCGCGGCGCGGTCCGAGGTCGGCCGGTCAGTCGCTCAGCCGGTCAGCTCCCGTTCCTCCAGCGCGGCGGCCGCCTGGGGCCAGGTCTGCCGGCGGAGGAGGTCGAGGAGGGCGGTCTCGGCGGGGCCCGCGCTGTCGCGGAGGACGGCGATGACCGGGTGCGCGACGGCGGGGGAGACCGGCCGGGCGAGGTGCTGGTGCTCCACCGGCACGGCGGAGGCGGGAACGAACGCGGTGCCCAGCCCGCGGGCGGCCAGCCGCACCGCCGTCGCGGTCTGGGAGACGCGGGCGGCCGTGATCGGCGCGAGTGCGTGCTCCCGTAGGACCTGGCGCAGCACGGCGTCGAGCGCGCTGTCGTCGGCGAACCTCACCCAGGGCTGCTCGGCGAGGTCCTCCAGGCCGATCCGCTCGGCGGCGAGCAGCGGGTGGCCCGGGTGCAGCACGGCGACGAACTCCTCGTCGCCCAGCCGGTGGGCGGTGTACGGCGACCGGTCGCAGGCGGCCATCAGCGCGAGATCGAGCACCCCGCGCCGGCACAGCCGCTCCAGCTCGGCGGAACTGGGCTCCTCGAAGACGGTGACCTCCAACCGCGGGTAGTCGCGGCGCAGCGCGGCGAGCGCGCGCGGCAGCTGGTGGGTGCCGAAACCCAGCTGCACCGAGACGACCAGCTCCCCGGCCGGCTCCTCGGCGGCGGCCCGGGCGGTCTCCCGGGCACGCCGCGCCGCGCTCACCGCGATCTGCGCCTCCCGCAGGAAGGCCCGCCCGACGGCGGTCGGCGTCAGCCCGCCCGGCGTGCGGGCGAACAGGCTCACTCCGAGGTCGCGTTCGAGGTTGCGGATCTGCTGGGACATCGACGGCTGGGCGACGTGCAGCCGCTCGGCCGCGGCCGTCACCGAGCCCTCGGCGGCCACGGCCAGGGCGTACTCGTACTGACGAAGGGTCATGCCTGCCTGGTCCTGGTGCTGGTCGTGTCACTGGCTCAACGGACCAACGCGCGGGGCTTCCGGCTGATTCCCGCACGGGGCCGGGCGGCCCTATAGGAACGGCCTATGTCCGCTGCTGTTGTTTCGTCTTTGCCTCGGAGATTTGCCGTCGCGTAACTTCGGAAAGGCCGGCGGCGCACGGATCCGTGGATGCCGGCCGGCGGCGACGCAGAGATCGACGTACAGAATTACGGGCCGAAGGGAAATGCGGAATGGCCACGCATGAGAACGGATCGATCGTACACGAGCTTGCCGGGAAGCGGGCTCTCGTGACCGGTGGCTCGCGCGGCATCGGTGCGGCCGTCGCCCGCCGGCTGCTGGCCGCCGGCGCCGAGGTGCTGACCACGGCGAGGTCGGATGCGAGCCCGGTGCCCGAGGGGGCCGCCTTCGTGGCGGCCGACCTGCGGACGAGGGAGGGCGCGGAGGCGGTCGCCGCCGCGGCGGAGGAGCGACTCGGCGGGGTCGACATCCTCGTGCACAACGTCGGCGGCGCCGGCCCGCACCCGTCCGCGCTTGCCATCCCCGACGAGGAGTGGCAGGAAGCCCTGAACCTCAACCTGCTGTCGGCCGTGCGCCTGGACGCGCTGCTGGCGCCGGCCATGCGGGACCGCGGCTCCGGCGCGATCGTGCACATCAGCTCGGCCGCCACGCCGACCTACGCCCCGCCGTTCCTGCACTACACGGCGGCGAAGGCGGCGCTGGAGAACTACAGCCGCGGCCTCGCCCTGGAGCTGGCCGGCTTCGGCGTGCGGGTCAATAGCGTCTCTCCCGGCCGCACCGCCACCCCGGGCGGCGAGGCGACGCGCGAGCAGTGGGCGCGGATGAGCGGGGCCAAGGACTGGGACACCGCCGCGCCGCCTCCGCTGGGGCGCGACGGCCGGCCCGAGGACATCGCGGAGGCGGTGCTCTTCCTGGTCTCGGAGCGGGCGAGCTGGGTGACCGGAAGCGGGCTCGTCGTCGACGGCGGCGAATTCCCCAAGTACTGAGAAAAGCCCGGTTCGAAGAATTGCGAATCCACCGGGGACCGAGGAGAAAAGCGTATGGAAGCCTACAGCGGAAAGAACGTCGTCATCACGGGCGGCGCCAGCGGAATGGGTTTCGCGACGGCGAGGCTGTTGGTCGAGGGCGGGGCGCGGGTGGTGATCACCGGGCGCTCACAGGCCAAGCTCGACGCCGCGCGGGAGCAGCTCGGCGCGAACGTGACGGCCCACCGGGGCGATGTGAGCTCGCTCCCGGACCTGGACGCCCTCGCCGACCGGGTCAAGCGTGAACTCGGCAGCGTGGAGGGGCTGTTCGTCAGCGCCGGGGTCGCCGGCGGCGAGCCGTTCGCGTCGGCGACCGAGAAGGGCTACGACGAGGTCTTCGCGATCAACGCCAAGGGCGCCTACTTCACCGTCCAGAAGCTCGCCCCGCTGTTGCGCCGGGGCGCGGGCGTGGTGCTCACCACCTCGGCCGCGAACGTCATGGGCATCCCGGGGACCAGCGCCTACGCGGCCAGCAAGGCCGCGCTGCGCTCGATGGCCCGGAGCCTGGCCTCCGAGCTGCTTCCGCAGGGGGTGCGGGTCAACGCGCTCAGCCCCGGGCCGGTCGACACCGGGATCCTGGAGAGCAGCGGGATGACCGCCGAGGCCGCCGCCGAGTTCAAGTCGCAGCAGGCGGCCGCCAATCCGATGCGGCGCTTCGGCGAGCCCGAGGAGATCGCCAGGGCCGCCGTGTTCCTGGCCTTCGAGGCGACCTACACCACGGGCGCCGAGCTGGCGGTCGACGGCGGCGCGACGCAGCTGTGAGCCGCGGGCGCGCCGGGCGCCGAGCCGAGGCCGGGGGCCGAGGCCCGGGGCCGGGGGCCCGAACCGAGACCTGAGCCCCGAGCTGGGGCCCAAGGCTTGGGCGGGGGCGGCGGCCCGGGTCGGGGGCCCGAACCGGGGCTCGGACCCCCGACCCGAGGCCCGTGCCCCGGGCTAGGGCCCCAGCCCCGGGCTGGGCCCCGAGCCCCGACCCGAGCCCCGAGCCCCGACCCGAGGCCTGAGCCCAGAGCTGGGCCCCAGCCCCGAGGTGGGCACCGGGCCCGAAGCCCCGAGCTGGGCCCCGGGTCCGAGGCCTCGGGCTCGGCCCCGAGCCGGAGCCGGAGCCGGCGCCGGAGCCCGACCCGGACCCGGGGCCCGCGTCCCGGCCCGGCGGGTCACCGTGTCGCGTCAGGCGGCGGCGCGTTCGTCGCGGTCGGGTCGGAGAGCTGGGCCCGCACGCTGCGGGCGTGCTCGAAGAGCCGCTCCGTGGTCTGCTCGGCCAGCCCCAGGCTCACGCCGGACAGGGCGAGCAGCAGCACGAGCGCCACCAGCGGCGCCCGGCGCAGCCGAGGCCGTGGCGAGAGCAGGGCCTGCACCCGTCGCGGTACCGGCCCGCCGGTCGCGGCGAGCAGCGCCGTGGGCGGCGGGCCGCCGCGTGCGCCGTCCCGCGTACCCGTAGGCCCGCCGCCGGCCGCCGAACGGGCCAGCGCGGCCCGGGCCACCGCCCGCGCCACCACGGACCGGTCGCCGACCGCCTCCGCCGCGTCCTCGTCCGCCCAGCGCTCGACCGTGTACGCGCCCTCGCGCGCCAGTGGGCGCAGCAACGGGCAGGTGGCGGAGGCGATCTGGAACACCAGCAGGAAGAAGTGGTGGTGGTGCCGCAGGTGGGAACGCTCGTGGGCGAGCAGCGCCTCGCGTTCGGCCGCCCGGAGGCCGCCGAGCATGCCGGTGGACACCACGATGCGCCCGCCGGCGCCGGGCAGGCCGGCGAGCCCGGACCACTCGGGCAGCGCGGGCAGTCCCGGCAGCGCGAAGGCCTCCACCCGGTCGTCGTCCACCACCGCCAACTCGCCGTCGCCAGGCAGCTGGTGGCACTCCTGGTAGGCGCGCACCAGCTCGCTGCCGCGCCGCCAGGACGCCACCCCGAGCGCGACCAGCATCGCCGCCAGCACCAGGGCGCAGGCCACCGCGACGCTCGGCGGCAGCGGGTCGCCCGCGTGCAGCACCCGGGTGGACCAGGAGCCGAGGAAGGCCACCAGCGGGATCTGCCCGAAGCCGGTGAAGGCCAGCAGCGCCAGGGTCGCGGCCCAGCCCGCGACGGCCAGCACGCCCGCGCACAGCAGCGCCCAGGTGGCGTGCCGCGGCGGGAGCCGCCGGGTCAGCGGCGGGGAGAGCAGGGCGAGCAGCGTGCTCGCGACCAGCGGTGCCCAGACGGCGAGCCGCACGCGTCAGCGCTCCTCGTCGCCGTCCGGATGCCGCAGCAGCACCTGCTGCAGCATCCGCTCGTCCGCGTCGGAGAGTTGGGAGACGAACTGGGCGAGCACCGCGCCTCGGTCGGCGCCCCGGTCCGTGCCGTGGTCGAGGAGGGAGACCATCTGCTCGGCGGTGTGCGCGGCCTGGTCGCGGGTGGGCGCGTAGGCGTGGCCGCGGCCGGCGCGGCGGCGCTCCAGGATGCCCTTGGCGTGCAGCCGGGACAGGATCGTCACCACGGTGGTGTGGGCGAGGTCGCCGGGCAGGCGCTCGTTCACCTGGGACGCCGTCAGCGGGCCCGGGGCCGACCAGAGGATGGCCAGCACGCTGCTCTCGAGCTCGCCGGAGGCCCGCCGGCCGCCGTTCCGATCGGTGCCGCTGCTCATCGGCGCCTCCTCCCGCTGGTCCTGGGGCCCTGGGCCGTGCCGTGCCGGGACTCCCGGATACTACAGGCTGTAGAACCTGCTCGGCGCGATCCTGGGCCCCACCGGCCGTGCGGCGCGTCCCGGTCTCAGCGGGCGGCGGCGTGGGCCGGCGTCGGGGCGGTGAGGACGGGTTGCAGGACGCCGGTGCGCAGCCGGGCGACCGGCGCCACCGCGAGCCGCCCGCAGACGGCGCTGACCACCAGCGCGACGGGAACGGCGAGGACGGCCGCGCCGAGGACGTCGTGCGGGTAGTGGTCGCCCAGGTAGACCCGGGTGAACGCCTCGAACACGCCGAAGAGCGCGGCGATCCAGGCGAGCCGCCGCTCCAGCAGCCACAGCGCGGCCACCGTGCCGAAGGCCACGGTGGTGTGGCCGCTGGGGAAGGCGTAGTCGGTGGGCGCGGGGCAGGCGCTGACGAAGTAGTCGTGCGGCAGCGAGTAGCAGGGCCGGACCTCTGCCACGAACTTCTTGACCGCCTCGGCCACCGCGAAGGCGAACACCACCGCCACGGGTGCGGCCAGGGCGAGCGTCATCGAGCGGTCGTCGCGCCGCCGCGCCCGCCACCAGCCGACGGCCATGAGGATCGCGAAGACGCCCAGGCCGGCGTTGGTCCACAGGTCGAGCGGGGTGTTGAGCCAGCGGGTGTCGCGGGCGAAGTCGGTGACCGAGGTGAACAGCGAGCCGTCGATCGACGCGCCGTCGAAGGCGAGCGAATCGAAGGCCGGCAGGGGGTGACCAGGCATCCAGCGTTGCCCTTCCGGGGTCTTGGCCGAGGACGACCTTCTACAGCATGTAGAATGTCTACAGTACTGTAAACATATGATGCCGTGAAGCCAAACCTCCGATGAACGGGACATTGCCGAGCGGATGCCCGGCTCCCGGCCGGGCGGGGCCACTTAGACTCGGCGCATGGCCTTGGACTGGGAACAGGTGATCGTCCACTCGGCGGACCCGGAGGCCCTCGGCCGGTGGTGGGCCGAGGCGCTCGGCTGGGTCGTGGTGCACTCCTCCGACGACGAGTTCGAGATCCGCCCGGCGCCGGACCGCCTCCCGGGCATCGAATTCGTCCGGCTCGACGAGCCCAAGAAGGCCAAGAGCCGCCTCCACCTCGACTTCCGCCCCGACGACCAGGCCGCCGAGGTCGCCCGCCTGGAGGCCCACGGCGCGCGCCGCGTCGACATCGGCCAGGGCGACCAGCCCTGGACCGTCCTCGCCGACCCCGAAGGCAACGAGTTCTGCGTCCTCGCCCCCCGCCGGGCCTGAGGACCTCGGTAATTCCGCTGAACACCTGATCGCGGGTGTCTAGGCTTTCTCGCCGGCCGAGATCCACTCACATGCCTCGCGTGAAAGACGGTGCCGCGTGACCTTGTCTCAGAAGCCCAGGGCTGGAAGGGCCTTCGGGCTCACGGCCGTGATCGGCGTGCTCATAGCCGCCGCCGGCGTGATCGAACCCGCCGCCGCCTCGGCGGCGCAGAAGCCGGCGGTCGACGCCCCGACCTCCCTGTCGACGTCGCCGACGTCCGACTGCCAGGGGGACACCATCCTGGGCGACGGCGATGTGACCCTCTACGCCGCGGCGTCGTCCCCGAGCGGAGGGAGTCTCGCGACCGCCTTCCAGCTGACGTACGCCGGTACGCACAGCATCGTGGCCGCCGCCACCGTGAACGCGGCCTCCGGCACGAATGCCGTGCTGCGCCTCCCGAAGGCCACGCTGGAGTCGGCGGCGGACGGCGCGATCACCGAGTTCGACTGGAAGGCCCGGGCGACCGACTCCTCGGGCGAGACGAGCGGCTGGTCGGCCACCTGCCACTTCTCCTTCGACCCGACCCGCCCGGGCACGCCCGTCGTCACCCCGCCGGAGTCGTCGACCATCGGGAAGCCGGTCAGCATTGCCGTCACCGCGCCCGCCGGCGGCGTGCTCCCCAGCCGGTACCAGTACCAACTGAACGGCACAGCTCCGCTGGACGTGCCTGCCGACGCTTCGGGCAACGCGACCATCACGCTGACCCCCACCCGCAGAACCAACATCCTCTCGGTGGTCGGCCTGTCCGCCGGCGGGAACTTCGGGGACACCGTCAATCTCACCTTCGACTCCGCCGTGCCTCCGCCCGATCTCACCGATGCCGACCTCAACGGCGACGGAGTGCCGGACCTGGTGACCGTCGGCGCGCAGCACGGCCTGCCGTCGGGGCTATGGCTCGCCGCGGGCACGGGCGACGGACACGTCGCCACGTCGCCCACTGACATCGGCATCAAGGGCGCCGGCTTCAGCTCGACCGGTTCTCCGTCCGACTTCGACGGCGGGACCGCCATCACCGGCCGATTCACCGGCGGTTTCGAGCAGGACGTCCTGATCTACAACTTCTCCGGCCCGAGGGCCGGTTGCGGTGAGATCCTGCCGGGCAACGACACCGGTGCTCCGCTGGATCCGAACGGGGAGGTCTCCATCTCGTGCGGCTTCCTGCAGGATCTCGACGGCAACAACCCCGTGCAGCTCGCCAACGCGGGGGACATCTCCGGGCTGGGCTCCGGGTATCCGAGCCTGCTCGGCGTCCTCGGCAACAGCACCGACGGGTACGGCCTCGACCTGTACACCACGGTGGGCACGGGCGGGTTCAGCCTCCCCTACGCCCTGAACGCCGACACCCCCGACGGCACGGCGGATTGGCAGAACTGGACGATCGCCACCGCCCAACTGCCCACCGCCGACGGGACCGGCAGCACGGCGATGTTCCTCTGGAACAAGTCCACCGGTGAGCTGGACCTGTGGGAGAACCTGGCGGCCGATCCGGACACCGGTGCGCTGAGCTACACCGCCTATCCCGTCGCCACCGACTGGAACACCGGCGCGGACATCACCCTGCAGGCAGCGGACGTCAACGGCGACGGTGTGCCGGATCTGTGGACCGTCGGGGCGGGGGAGCAGGTCACGGCGAACCTCGTCAGCGGGCTCTCGGCCACCGGGCCGGCCGTGGTGGATCAGGTGAGCGAGACGCTGGACGCCGTGGGCTGAGGCCGGCGGAGACGCGAAGACCGAAGGTGTCCCGATTTTTGGGACACCTTCGGTCTGGAGGGCCGCGGCTCCCGAATCTGTCCCGATTTTCGGGACAGATTCACCGATCAACGGTCAGGTGACGGCGGAGGCCGGGCGCCTCTGGCCTGCGATAACGAGGGGACAGGTGATGCGCGTGACGCCAGTCGGCGCCGCCGGGCCCGGGCCCGCGGCGATCCGCGAAGTCGCCGCGCTGGGGCCGTACTTCGCGTTCGAGGTGCACGAGGAGCGAGAGGAGAGCGAGAGGCCGCGCGGTGCTGCGGGGAGCCGATGGCGGCCGGTCGTCGAGCTCCTCGACCCGGGAGCGCCTGCCTTCGCCGAGAGGGTCGCGGCGGTGCGCGGGGGCCTGGTCGCCGGGAGCGGGCGTGCGCCGGAGGAGCTGGAGAAGCGGGTGGCGGTGTCGGTGGCCCATCTGGGGCTGGTCGCGCGGCTGTTGTCGCCGCTGCTGGGCTGCGCGGCGGTGCTCGGACACGCGCCTGCCGCGGTTGGTGCCAGGGAAGGCGAAAGCCTGATGTGGCAGCCGGAGTTGGGCGGCGGGTTCCCGCTGTCGATCTCCCGGCGGGCGCTGGCCGAGACCGCTTCGCTGCACGGCGCGGTGGTGGAGGGGGTGTTGGAGCCGCTGGAGGAGCGGGCGCGTCGGATGTCGGTCTCGGCGCGCGTTGTGCGCGGGAACGCCGCCTCGGCGGTGGACGGCGCGGCCCGGGCAGCGGCCGCGTCCGGCTCCCCGCATGCCGGCCGGGTGGGGGAGTTGGCGGCGGAGCTGCTGGAACACCCGTATTTCGCGGGTGCGTTCACGCGCGGGAGCGGGAGCGCGAGCGCGAGCGGGTCCGGTAGGTTCCGGCGTCGGAGCTGCTGCCTGATCTACCGCGCCGCGCCGGCTCGGTCGCCCCGCGCCGTTTGCGGCGACTGCGTGCTGCTCAAGCCGTGACGCACGCCGAGCCGCGAGCCGTGCCCGCACCGTGACCCCCGCCCGGAGACGCGCGCCCCGCCTCACGCCGTGACCGTGAACCCGTGCCGCGCGCCGAGGGACTTGAGGCTGGTGTCGCCCGGGATCCCGTCGGCGGCCGGGCCGGTGTAGCCGAGCCGGCGCTGCCAGGAGGCGTACGCGGCGACGGTCTCGGTGCCGAAGGAGCCGTCGACCCACCGGGCGGCGAGCAGCCCCTCCGCCTGGAGGCCCTTCTCGACCGGCAGCACGTCGGTGCGGTGTGTGACGTGGCCCTGCGCGGCGCCCGGATCGGTCCTCGCCGCCTCGACGACGTGCGCGAGCGAGACGGACGGGGCGGAGGCGGGCCCGGTCCAGCGCCAGGAGGCGGTGGCGCGGCCGCCGCGGGCGTCGTCCGGGTCGGCGGTCGGCGGGCAGATGCCGTCGGGGTAGCGCGGGGCGAGGTAGCCGGTGACATAGGGGGCGCGGCGCTCGTGGGCGTGCGACCAGACGCCGTTGCCCTGGCCGTCGTCGGTCGCGCCGGCCTTCACCGAGTTGCCGCCCTTGGTGTACACGGTGGTGGCGTCGAAGCCGATGACGATCTCGGTGTGCGCGCTGCCGCCGAAGACGGTCAGCGCGCCCGCCGACGGGTACTCGGACCACCGGCCGTGCTCCCGCGCCCAGGAGGCGAGCTCGGCGACGGAGGCGGTCTTCGGGACGATCGCGTCGAGACCGACGTCGTGGTACATGTCCCAGTCGAAGATCGCGCACCACGGCACGCCGTTCCAGCCGTACTCGGCACCGAACTCCGTGACGTTGTTCCAGCCGGTGCCGGACACCCAGGTCTCGTAGACCCGCTCCGGGATGCTCATGACGTGGTCGACGAGAGTGCGCCACTGCGCTGCGCTCATGGCTGATCCTTCCGCGATCGGTCGGCTGGGTGCGGGACCTGACCAACGACCGGAGGGCCGTCCGGTGCCGCCGCGGACGGGGGAGCACGGGTGTGCCCGTGGCGCGTTCGACCCGCCGCCGCGCGGTGCGGGGCGCGGGGCGCGGGGCCGCGGCACGGGGCGCGGGGCGCGGCACGGCGTGCCGCGCAGAGGGCGGGGCAGGATGCGCGGCGGCCGGACCGGGGTGCGCGGGGCGCGGACGCGAGGCACGCGCCCGGCCCGCCCCGAGGTTGCGCGCGACTCGGGGCCCGGCGGATGGGAAGATCAGGGCATGGCCGAGACCGAGACCACACCCGCCTCCTCCCGCCCGTCCGCAGCCTCCGCGCACGCCGAGCGCCCGCTGCCGACCGGCCCGCAGTACGCCATCGAGAGCGACGGCTACCGCGCCGTCCTGACCGGCGTCGGCGCGGGCCTGCGCTCACTCACCCACGAGGGCCGGCGGCTGGTGCTGGACTACCCCGAGGACCACCTGCCGATCGGGGCCGCCGGGGAGATCCTCATCCCCTGGCCGAACCGGGTCGCGGACGGCCGCTACACCTTCGAGGGCGCCGAGCAGCAGCTCGACCTCACCGAGCCGGCCCTGCACAACGCGATCCACGGCCTGACCCGGCGTCAGCTGTGGAGCGTTGAGCGGCACACCGAGCGCGAGGTGCGCTTCACCCTGCGGCTGTACCCGCAGCACGGCTACCCGCACTTCCTGGACCTGGCCGTGGAGTACGCGGTGGGCGGCCACGGCCTGTCGGTGGAGGTCTTCGCCACCAACTCCGGGACCACCGCCGCCCCTTACGGCCTCGGCTGGCACCCCTACCTCACCCTCGCCACCGAGGCGGTCGACGAGGCCGTCCTCCAGCTCCCGGCCTCGGAGTGGATCCCGGTCGACGACCGCATGATCCCGACCGGCCGGCAGCCGGTCGACGGCACCGACTACGACTTCCGGCAGGCCCGCCGGGTCGGCGCCACCCGCCTGGACACCGCGTTCACCGGGCTGCGGCGGGAGGCCGACGGCCTCGTGCACGTCCGGCTGGCCGACGCGGCGGGCGCGCACGGCGTGCGGCTGTGGGCGGCGGAGGGCCTGGACTGGGTGCAGCTGTTCACCGGCGACACGCTGCCGGAGGGCCACCGCCGCGCGGGTGTCGCGGTCGAGCCGATGACCTGCCCGCCGAACGCCTTCGCCACCGGCGAGGACCTGATCCGCCTCGCGCCCGGCGAGTCGGTCTCGCACCGCTGGGGCGTGACGGCGTTCTAGCGGCTCCCGGGGCCCGCGGGGCTCCCCGGGGCTTCCCGCGGCGCCGGCGCGTGCCCCGGGAAGCCCCGGCGGCCGCGTGCCCCGGCGAGCCTCGGCGCGTCCGGAGCAGGCTCGGCGAGGGCCCGCCGCAGGCCCGGCGCGGGTCCGGCGCAGGTCCGGCGCGCCCCCCGCGTGGCTCTCTCATGAGCCCCTCAGCGGCCCCCGCGCAAGCCAAAGAGCGGTCACAGACAGCCCTCAGACGATTCTCATCTCCGCGCGGCAGTGTTCCGCCATGACCGCCACGACGACTCCCTCCCGCACCACCGCAAGCGCACCCGCATCCGCACCCGCACCCGCAAGCGCGTCCGCCGCCACCGCCGCGCGCACGGAACTGTTGCGGCCGGACGGCAGCCCGGTACGCGTCCTGGTCGTGGACGACGAGGCGCCCCTCGCCGACCTGCTGGCCATGGCCCTCCGCTACGAGGGCTGGCAGACGAGGACCGCCGGCGACGGCGCCTCGGCGCAGCGCACCGCCCGCGAGTTCCGCCCGGACGCGGTCGTGCTGAACGTGACGCTGCCCGACGGCAACGGCCTGGAGGTCATGCGCCGGCTGCGCAACGAGCAGCCGGACGTCCCGGTGCTCTTCCTCACCGCCAAGGAGTCCGTCGAGGACCGCATCGCCGGCCTGACCGCGGGCGGCGACGACTACGTCACCAAGCCGTTCAGCCTGGAGGAGGTGGTCGCCCGGCTGCGCGGGCTGATGCGCCGCGCCGGGGCCTCGACGGGCCGCAACGAGTCGGTGCTGGTCGTCGGCGACCTCACGCTGGACGAGGACAGCCGCGAGGTGCACCGCGGAGGCGACCCGATCCGGCTCACCGCCACCGAGTTCGAGCTGCTGCGCTTCCTGATGCGCAACCCGCGCCGGGTGCTCTCCAAGCCGCAGATCCTGGACCGCGTCTGGTCCTACGACTTCGGCGGCCAGGGCAACGTGGTGGAGCTCTACATCTCCTACCTGCGCCGGAAGATCGACGCGGGCCGCGCGCCGATGATCCACACCATGCGCGGCGCCGGTTACGTCCTGAAGCCGGCCGAACCGGCGCGCTGACCGCCCGAACGCCCGCCCCCGGCCGGTCGCCTGACGCCGCCCGCACCTGACGGAGCGTACAGACGTCGGAAGGGTGGACCTGGGGCGACCTTCCGCCGACCTCCCGCCCCTCGGCGCGCTCTCGGTTAACCTCGGGAAGGTGCGTACGGAGAGTCACGCCCGGCGGTTCTGCGTCGCTCCGCGGAAAGCGCGGGTGCGCAGAGTGCACCGACCAGTATGCACCGCCGGACGCTCAGCAGTGTGGAATATGCCCGAAGCGCTTGCGGCGCCAGGACGCCGGGTTCCATTCTGGCCGGCGGAGAACGGCTGGTGGACGAGGCGGTCGGCAGCGCGGCAGCTTCCCCGAGCGCGGGTGGTGTGAACGGTGCAGGTGCTTCAGGTACAGCTCCCGGTCGCGCCCGATCCGGCGGAGGTCGGTCGGGCGCGGCGCTGGGCGCGGTCGCGTCTCGCCGGAGCGGGGTTCGCCCCGGACTCCGCGCTGGCCGAGTCGCTGGTCCTGGTGGTGTCCGAGCTGGTGACCAACGCCGTGGTGCACACCGGGAGTCCGGCCGTGCTGCGGCTGCTCTTCCCGGTGGCCGCCGCGGGCGAGACCGCCCGCGGCGCGGCGGTCCGGATCGAGGTCGCCGACGCCAGCGACGCCCCGCCGCGCCCCCGGCACGCGAGTTGCGCGGAGACCAACGGACGTGGCCTGGACCTGGTCAACGGCCTGTGCGAGCGCTGGGGTTGGTACCCGGACGGGGCCGGCAAGCGGGTCTGGTGCGAACTCGACACCTCCTCCGCGATGTCCGCGACCGCCGCCATCGGGGCGTGACGCGCGGGCGGGCTTCGTCCTGATGCCACTGACGCCACCGGCGTGAACAGGGGCGCGCGCGGGGCTGTGCGCGCCCCTCGTGCTCTCGGGGCTCTCGACCGAATCCCGGACAAGGCATTGACGTCTTGTATCCGGCTGATCACGCTTGGGGAAGCGATTCGCCGCGAGGGGACGCCGAGGGGACGCGGTGGGGGCCGCGTACTCCTTGGCGAGCGCGAATTGTGCCGTGTCGGCGCCCGGTGTGACAGGGCCTGGTGTGCCGATGCCTGCGGCGGGCGTCGTGCGGCGTGGGGAGAGCACGACGCACCGCCGCTGCGGTGAGAGGGTACGTCCGGATCAGCCCCGGACGTGCCGACCCGCGGCCTCGCCCGAGCGGCCACTGTGCGGACTGCGCCCCGCGCCCGTTCATCGTCGGGCCGCTTCGCGCCCGCGCGCTTCCCGCGCGGCCGCTCCTTTCCCGACCGCTCGCCGCCGCTCGCCGGTTCCGCGCGGAGCGTCCGCCGCTGCGCCTGAGCGGCGGCCTGGCGCACTGCTGCCTCACCGCCGGGCCGCCGGGCTTACTGCCCCGCCGGGCCGCCGGCTCGCCGCCCCGCCCGTTCACCGTCGGGCCGCTTCGCGCCCGCGCGCTTCCCGCGCGGCCGCTCCTTTCCCGGCCGCTCGCCGCCGCTCGCCGATTCCGCGCGGAGCGTCCGCCGCTGCGCCTGAGCGGCGGCCTGGCGCACTGCCGCCTCACCACCGGGCCGCCGGGTCGCCTCACCGCCGGGTTGGCTTCCCGCCGGGTCGCCTCACCGTCCGAGCGCCGGCTCCGCGCGGAACGTCCGTCGGTACGCCGTCGGCGAGACCCCCAACTCGGCGCGCAGGTGGGTGCGTAGCGAGGTCGCGGTGCCGAAGCCGGCTTCGCGCGCGATGCGTTCCACCGTCAGGTCGCCCGCCTCCAGCAGGTGCCGGGCCCGCGCGACCCGCTGGCGCAGCAGCCACTGCCCCGGCGAGAGTCCGGTCTCCTCGCGGAACCGCCGGGTGAACGTCCGCACGCTCATCCCGCAGGCCTGGGCGAGGTCGCGCAGCGTGACCGGCAGGTCCAGCCGCTCCAGCGCCCAGGCCCGCGCCGGTGCGGTGCTGGTGGCCGTCGCGCCGGGGACGGGGCGTTCCACGTACTGGGCCTGGCCGCCGTCCCGCCACGGCTGCACGCGCCAGCTCGCTGCCGTGGTCCCGGCGGACGAGGTGCAGGCACAGGTCGATCCCGGCGGCCACCCCGCCCGAGGTCAGCACGTCCCCGTCGTCGGTGAACAGCACGTCCGGGTCGAACCGGACGCGCGGGAAGAGCCGGCGGAAGCGGTCGCCGTAGCGCCAGTGCGTGGTGGCCGGGCGGCCGTCCAGCAGCCCGGCCGCCGCCAGCACGAACGCGCCCGTGCAGATCGACACCAGCCGTGCCCCGGGCCGGACCTGGGCCAGCGTGTCGGCCAACTCGCCGGGCAGCTCGCCGCGTTCCCAGACCGGACCGATGTCGCGCGAGGCCGGGACGATCACCGTGTCCGCGTCCGCCAGCGCCTCCGGGCCCGCCGAGGCGAGCACGGAGAAGTCACAGCTGGTACGCACCGGGCGGCCGGGCGCGGGCGAGACCGTGAACACCGAGTAGCGCGGCTCCAGGCCCATCGCCTGCGGGGACTCGAAGATCCGGGCCGGAGTGGCCAACTCGAAGGCGACCACCCCGTCCAGGGCCAGCACCGCGACCCGGTGCGGGGTGCGCGGCGCCTCCCGCGGGGACACGCCGGCGGGTGGGACGCCGAGGCCGGCACTCATCCTGCTTCTCCCCTCCTGCGGCCGGTCGCGGCCGGTCGGCGGCCGGTCGGCGGCCGTGGCCCGAACCTTGCGGGCATTTTCCCTCGGGCCGCTGTCTCCGTCACCTCGCCGACCGCAGACTCGTCCGCGTGACCCTGACGCCGACGCCTCCGCCGAACCCGCGTTCCACGGAGACCGCCTCCGAGGACCGCGCCGCAGCATCCGCCGCCGCCCCCGCCGTAGCAGCCCCGGCCGCCGCAGCCCCCGCCGTAGCAGCCTCGGCCGCCCCGGCCGCGACGCGGCCCGTCACCCGCCTGCACTACGCCTGGGTGGTGGCCGCCGTCTCGCTGCTGGTGCTGGTCGGCGCGGCCGGGTTCCGCTCCACGCCGGGCCTGCTGATGGACCCGCTGCACATGGAGTTCGGCTGGTCCTACTCGACGATCTCCGCCGCCGCGTCGATCAACATGGCCCTCTACGGCCTCACCGCGCCGTTCGCCGCCGCCCTGATGGACCGTTTCGGCATGCGCCCGGTGCTGGCCGCCGCGCTCTCCCTGATCGCCGCCGGCAGCGGGCTCACGTTCTTCATGACGCGGCCCTGGCAACTGCTGCTCTGCTGGGGCGTGCTGGTCGGGCTGGGCGCGGGCAGCATGGCGATGTCCTTCACCGCGACCATCGTCGACCGCTGGTTCGCCGCGCGCCGGGGCCTGGTCTCCGGGATACTCACCGCCGCCGGGGCCGCCGGCAACCTGGTCTTCCTGCCGCTGCTCGGCTGGCTGGTCAGCGCGCACGGCTGGCGTTCGGACGCCGTCGGCGTGGCGCTGTGCGCGCTGGCCGTGGTGCCGCTGGTGGTGCTGCTGCTGCGCGAGTACCCGGCCGAACTCGGCCTCGCGCCCTACGGATCGGACGAGATCGTCCCGGTGCCGCCGCCGCGCCGCGGAGCGGGCGCCCGGGCGCTGCGGGTCCTCCGCGAGTCCGCCCGCACCCGCGCGTTCTGGCTGCTCGCCGGCACCTTCGCGATCTGCGGGGCGACCACCAACGGCCTGGTCGGCACGCACTTCATCCCCGCCGCGGAGGACCACGGCATGGCGGGGACCACCGCCGCGAGCCTGCTCGCCCTGGTCGGCGTCTTCGACGTGGCCGGCACGGTGCTCTCCGGCTGGTTCACCGACCGCTTCCGGCCCACCGTGCTGCTCGGCCTGTACTACCTGCTGCGCGGCGGCTCGCTGATGGTCCTTCCGGTGCTGTTCGCCCGGACCGTGCACCCCAGCATGCTGGTCTTCGTGATCTTCTACGGGCTGGACTGGGTGGCGACCGTGCCGCCCACGATGGCCCTGTGCAGGCGCTCCTTCGGGCCGGACGCGCCCGTGGTGTTCGGCTGGGTCGCGGCGGCGCACCAGGTCGGCGCGGCCGTGGTGGCGGTGCTCGCCGGGATCGTCCGCGACCGGCTCGGCAGCTACGACATCGCCTGGTTCGCGGCGGGGGCGTTGTGCGTACTGGCCGCCGCCGGGGCGCTCGCGCTGCGTGAGCGGCGCGGCGGGAGCGCGCCGAAGGGCGCAGCCGAGGCCTGACGGGAACCCGCCACCGGCCGTGACCCTCCGCCGACCTGCGTGAACGCCTCCGGGCGCCGGCCTCCGCCCGGCGCCCGTCCGGCGTGTCGCGGCGGGGGTGGCGTTCGGTCAGGCCGGTCCGGGGCAGGTAGCGTTGGTGTGCAGCACTCCCTGCCCTCCCTGCCGGCGCAGGGGGGATCGGTGTGTCCCTCTCACCTCGGAGACCCATGTCCCGCGATGATCGTTCCCACCCCACCCGGTCGGCCGGCCGCAGCGCCGGTGACGGCCGCCACCGCAGGGTCCGCAGGTCCGTCGGGCGCGCCGCCCGGCGCAGCGGACACGGGCGCGGCGCGGCCCTCGGCTGGGGCTCGGCGGCCGTGGTCGTCCTGATGGCGGCCGGCGGCGCGTTCGGTGCGGTGCAGCACGACCCCGGCGACGACCCCGCGACGGGCGCGGCCCTGTCCGGCAGCTCCGGTTCGGCGCAGGTCCCGGGGGACCCGGGCGCCGGGGGCGCCTCGGCCCTCGCCTCCGCTGGTGCCGCGCCCGGTACCGGGGGCGGCACCACCGGAGGGGTCCGGCAGGCCGGCTACCGCTCCATACCGGGGCTCGGCCCGGCCTTCGCCTCCCGCATCCCGGCGGACAGCGGCCAGGTGCTGCTGGTCAGCGGCGCGGGCAAGAACGCCAACACGGCCACCGCGACCCTGTGGACCCGCGGATCCGGCGGCACCTGGACGCCGGGGGCCTCCTGGCCGGCCCGCAACGCCCTGGACGGCTGGACCACCGAGCACGAGCTGAACGACCTGCGCAGCCCGATCGGGGTGTACTCGCTCACCGCCGCCGGCGGCCTGTACGCCGATCCGGGGACCAAGCTGCCGTACACCCACTCCTCGGCCTTCAAGGCGGTCGGTACCGGCTTCGAGGGCGAGTCCCTGGCGGGCTCCTTCGACTACGTGGTCGCCATCGACTACAACCACGTGCCGGGCAGCTCGCCGCTGGACACCCGCCGCCCGCTGGGCGCCTCGCGCGGCGGCGGCATCTGGGTGCACGTGGACCACGGCGGCCCAACCCACGGCTGCGTGGCGCTGCCGCTGGCCGACATGCGGCAGCTGCTGCTGGAGCTGGACCCGGCCCGGCATCCGGTCATCGCCATGGGCGACGCGACCAGCCTGGACGCCTGACCTGCGACGCCGGTGGCCGCGCCGGCCTTCGGCCGCCGCCGGCGCCGGAGCGGCCTCGCACACCAGCACGGCCCCGGCGCGGGGCGCTTCACGCGCGCCTCGCGCCGGGGCCGTCCTGGTTCTGTTCGAAGGTGCCGTTCGGCCGTCGGGCCGTCGGGCGTCGGGCCGTCGGGCCGTCGGGTCGTGGGGCCGTTCGGAGCCGGCCCGCGTGCTTCCGCCGCCGCACCTCCCCCGAGGCACGCGCCGACGTCGGACCCGGCAGTGCAGACAGGAGCCGGGCGCACGCGGTCCGAGAGCTGTCGCTACTTCGGGGGCTTCTTCCCGGTCATCCCGAGGTAGACCAGGGTGGCCAGGGTGGGGCGGAGCTCCTTGGCCTTGACTCCCTGGGAGTCGAAGGCCTTCTGGTGCTCGGCCGCGGCCGCGAGCATGGCCACCAGGGATCCCGCGACCGCCGGGGCGCTGAGCGCCTTGTCCGCCTTTCCGGAGGACTGGAGGGCCTTGAGGGAGTCCCCGAGCGCGTTGGAGACCGCGGTCAGGATCCGCTGCCGGATCTTGAAGAACCGCTTGTCGCCCTCGGCGGAGCCGAGCGTGACCACGCGCAGGATGGCGTCGTTGTCCTTCCAGAACCGGAGGAACCCGTCGACCAGGCCCTCCGCGGTCTGGAATCCGGTCTTTCCGGCCCAGGACTTGTCGGCGACCAGGTCCTTCAGGCCGGCGCCGTCCTTGGCCACCTCGTCCGCGATCTCGAGGACGGCGCCCTCGACATCGGGGAAGTACTGGTAGAACGTTGCGGGGGAGGTACCCGCCATCCGGGCGACGTCGATGACCTTGACGTCCCGGTACGGCGACGCGCTGAGCATCTCGCGGAGGCAGTCCAGCAGTTTCTGCCGGGTAGCCTGACCGCGTCGCCCGGCGACGCGACCGTCGACGGTGCGAACTTGTCCTGTCATGCCGTCAGTTTACCTAGGCAAGATCGGGGCGCGATTCGGCGGTGTGCTCGAATGCGCCGTCAGGCTGACGAGCCGTCCAGGGACGGCCCGTCAGCCTGAGAGTGGCTCCGATCTGCGGTGACGACCCGCAGGGCTCGGCGAGGTGCCGGATCAGCCGATGGACGAGAAGCCGTTCCAGCCGCCGGTGCCGATCTCGATCCGGGAGTTCACGCCGCCGTGGCCGTTGGCGTCGTAGCCCCAGAGCTTGCCGGAGCTGTCGACGCCGGCGAGGTCCATGTACCCGTCACCGTTGAGGTCACCGACCACGGCGAGCTTGTTGTACATGCCCCAGCCGGTTCCGACCTCGACGCGGGAGGCGAACTTGCCGTTGCCCTCGCCCTTGTACAGGTAGAGGACGCCGCCGGAGGTGGTGGCCAGCAGGTCGGGGATGCCGTCGCCGCTGAAGTCACCGCCGCCGACGATCCGGTTGTAGGTGTTCCACCCGCCGCCGATGGCGACCCGGCTGCCGAAGCTGTAGCCGTTGCCCTTGCCGGGCAGGAAGTAGAGCTCACCGCCGGTCGAGCGGACGATCAGGTCGCTCTTCCCGTCCAGGTTGAGGTCACCGGCGCCGACCACCGCGGTGTACTTGGTGCCGGTCTCGATGTCGCCCGTCGAGGTGTTCGAGAGCGACTCCAGGGTGAAGACACCGGGATAGGTGTCTGTGCCTGCGAAATCGGTGAGCCCCTCGTTGTCCAGCGAGGTCGCGCCGACCAGGACCGGCACGTAAGAAGGCTGCCAGCCGCTGGTGGCGATGTTCTGGCTGGAGCCGATCTTGTTGTCGCCAAGGGTGGAGTAGTAGTCCAGGGCTCCCGCCGAGGTGCGCCCCCACAGGCCGGCGCGGCCCCACAGCGGCTCGTTGCCCTCGTTGGCCTGGACGGCCTCCCCGTACCACCCGCTGCCGAGCGCCTTCCCGGCGGCCAGCGAGGGCGACGAGGCGCTGCCCAGGTAGTAGGTGGCAGCCCCGGTGGCGGTGTGACCGATGACGTCGGTGACGCCGTCGTCGTTCACGTCCCCCGTGAACAGCTGGGTGTACGTGTTCCAGCCGCCGGTGCCGATCTCGACCCGGGAGGCCATCACGCCGGAGGCGTTCACCTGGTACGACCACAGCTTGCCGCTGGTGTCACGGCCGATGATGCGCCCGTTGGCGCCCACCAGCTGGGTGTACATGTTCCAGCCGGTGCCGACCTTCACGCGGGCCTTGAACGGCGCGGTGGCGCTGCCGGTCCCGGCGTAGAAGTACAGGACGCCCGTGTGGTCGCGGGCCATGACGTCCGGGAAGCCGTCGCCGTTCACGTCGCCGACGGTGAAGACCTGGTTGTAGGTCTGCCAGCCGCCGCCGATGGTCCGCGGCGTGGCCTGGCCGACGGTGGTGGTGTCGGCGGTGAACGAGAGCAGGCTCATGCTGCCGCTGCCGTCGATGGCCATCAGGTCGTGCTCACCGGCGGTGCCGGTGACCGAGCCGAGGTCGACGAGCGAACGGTACAGACCGTTGTTGTCGGTGTAGACCGTCTGCCAGGTGCCGTCGCCGACGTCGTCGCCGTCGACGTAGACGACTCCGTCGTAGTCCTGGTAGGCCGCGTCCATGGTGGGCGCGTAGGCGGTCTGGCCGGTGGTGGCGTTGCTGCGCACCGCCGGGCGGTCGGCCAGGCCGGCCTTCAGGCTGGCGCCGTGGCTCTGCGGGCCGTCCGTGGACGGGGTGACCGCCTTGGCGGCCGGCTTCGGCGTCGCCGCGTTCGCGGAGACGGCGGCGGTGCCGGTCAGGGCACCGAGGGCCAGGGCGGTTGCCGTGGCGAGAGTGGCGATCCGGCGGGTGGTCCGGCGGCCGCGCGAGGCGGCGGACGGAGCGCTATACCCGGGCTCGGAGGATTCGGAAGACAAATTCCCCCCATGGGAATGGTGTGCGCGACTCAGGCGCATACGAAGGGGATGCAGATGATGCACGGGCCGGGTGAAGCCACCGTGCCCATGCGAACATCCGGACCCTACCGTATCCCGGTCACAGATATGAAGATCCTTAAATATTTCCGCTGAGGCAACGTCAGTTGACCTGCGTCACAGCCGTTTCCCGACCGTTGTGTCCGCTCGGCTCCGGTTCGCGCCGCTGCGGGTGGAAAAGCGCCTGTCGCTGGGCGGGGTGGTTGGCCCCCCGGTCCTCCGGCAGGGGAGAATCCGGGAGGGCAGGTGCTGCTACGGGGGCAGGGACTGCCGGAGCAGCGGGGAGGTGGCAAGGGACGTGGAGCAGTTGACGGCGCATGACCCGCGCCGGATCGGTCCGTTCGAGGTGCTCGGACGACTGGGTGCGGGCGGGATGGGCCTTGTCTACCTCGGCAGGTCGGCGGCGGGCCGGCGGGTCGCGATCAAGACGGTGCGGGCCGAGCTGGCCGAGGACCAGCTGTTCCGGGTCCGGTTCAGCCGCGAGATCGCCGCGGCCAAGAAGGTCAGCGGCTTCTACACCGCGGCCGTGGTCGACGCGGACGCGGACGCCCCGCTGCCCTGGCTGGCCACCGCCTACGTCCCCGCCCCCTCGCTGGAGGACCTGGTCGCCGAGTGCGGCCCGCTGCCGGTCGACGCGGTGCGCTGGCTGACCGCCGGGATCGCCGAGGCGCTGCAGTCGATCCACCAGGTCGGACTGGTGCACCGGGACCTCAAGCCGTCGAACGTGCTGGTCACCGAGGACGGCCCGCGGGTGATCGACTTCGGGATCGCGGCGGGCGTCTCGCACACCCGGCTCACCATGACCAACGTGGCCGTCGGCACGCCCGCGTACATGTCGCCGGAGCAGGCCCGGGACAGCCGGGGCGTGACCGCGGCGAGCGACGTCTTCTCGCTGGGCTCGCTGGTCGTCTACGCCGCCACCGGCCACGCGCCGTACCACGGGGTGAACCCGGTCGAGACGGTCTTCCAGCTGCTGCGCGACGATCCCGACCTGACCGGGCTGCCGCGCGAACTGGACTCGCTGGTGCGGGCGCTGATGCGTCCCGCGCCGGAGAAGCGGGTGAACCTGGCGCAGCTCCAGGCGGAGCTGGCGCCGCAGCTGTTCGCGCGCGGCGACGAGGGCGGGGACGACGCGGGCCAGTGGCTGCCGCCGCACGCGCTCGACATGATCGAGCGCCGCCGGCAGCGCCGGGGGAGCGGCGCCGGGGGGCCGCGCGGCGGCCTCTCGGCGGTGCCGGACGCCGCGGTGCCGCCGCAGGTCCCGCCGCGCCCGTCGGCGGCGCCAGCGGTGCCGGCCCCGGCGCCGGGGGCCGCCGGGCGCTCGGCGGTCTCCCCGGCCGCGGCGACGGCGCCGGTCCCGTTCCGGCCGCCGGGCGGCGACGCGGCGGAGGAGCCCGCCGCGAGAGGCGCCGCCGCCGCCGCTGCCGGGCCCGCGCCGGTGGGCGGCGGCGGACGGCACGGGCGGCCGGCCGGCCTCGGCGCGCTCGCCGCGGTCGCCCCCGCGGGCCCGGCCGCCGCCGACGGCCCCGAGGGCGAGGAGCAGGTGCGGCTGACGGGGGTGCCGCTGCCGATCGGCCCCGGCCCGCTGGCGCGCGCGGGCGAGCCGGAGCCGGCCTCGGCGGCTGCCGGTCTGGCCGGCGAATTCCTCACGCCCGACGCCGGCGCCGGCGCCGAGCCCTCCGCCTCGCCGGCAGCGGCACATCCGGCATCCGCGCGCCCGGCGCCCGCGCGCCCGGCGCCCGCGCAGTCGCCGCCCGCGCAGGTCCCGGCGCAGGCGGCGCCCGGCCAGGCCGGCAGCGCCGAGCGCGCGGCGGCCCGCGCCGTCGGCCTGAGCGGCCCGGTCGGCGGCACGGCGTGGACCGCGCCCCCGGCCGGCGACGCGCAGCAGCAGGGCGCCGCCGCCGGTCCGGCCGCCGCCGCCCGCCACGCGCGGGCCGCCGCGCCCGCCGCGCCGCAGGCGGCCCCGGCGCCCCCCGCCCCGGCATCCCCCGCGCCCCAGGGCCGAACCCCCCACGGCCGAGCCCCCCAGGACGACGCCCGCTGGCGCCCCTGGCGGTTCCGGATGTCCAACGACATCTGGGGTGCCCCGGTCGCCGCCGACGGCACGCTGTTCGTGAACTCCTTCGAGGTGCACGCCCTGGACATCGCCACCGGGCGCCGCCGCTTCAAGACCCGCGATGTGGCCTGGGTGACGGCGGTCGCCGACGGGCGCGTGCACGCCGCCGACGGCCCGACCCTGTACACGGTCTCCGCCGCCGACGGCTCCGAGCTGTGGCGCACCGCGCTCACCGGCTGGGTGTACGCGATCGACGCGGGCGGCGGCGCGGTCTGCGTGGGCTCGCGCGGCGGCGGGGTCCAGGTGCGCTCGGCGATCGACGGCAGCGAGATGTGGCGGGCGGACGACGCCCAGCAGGAGTACGAGAACCCGCAGTCCGGTCCGTGCGTGGTCGGCGAGTCGGTGTACTACCAGGGCGGCGGGCGGCTGCGCGCGGTGGACCTGACCACCGGGCGCCCGCGCTGGGAGCTGCCGGTCGGCGAGGACGTGCCCTCCCGCCCGGTGCTGCGCGACGGGGTGCTGTACGTGACGGCGGGCAGTCAGGTGCTGGCGCTGGACGAGGAGTCCGGCGCGGAGCGCTGGCGCGCCGAGGCCGACGTGGTGCTGTTCTCGGCGCCGGTCCTGGACGAGGCCGGGACGTCGGTGTTCGTCGCCGACTACCTCGGCACGGTCTCGGCGCTGGACGCCGCCGGCGGCGCGCTGCGCTGGCGCGCGCGGACGGGTGCGCGCCAGGGCGCGGACCCGGTCGTGTACGCCGACGGGATGGTGCTGGCGGCGGGCGGCGACACGGTGTTCGCCTTCGACGCGGCGGACGGCGCCGAGCGCTGGCGGTACGCGGCGCGCGGCGAGATCAGCGGCGCCCCGGCGGTGGCCGACGGCCTGGTGCACGTGGGCAGCCGGGACCACTCCCTGCACACCCTGGACCTGGCCGGCGGCCGGCTGCGGTGGAAGCTGGACACCGGCGGCGAGGTCAGCGGCTCGCCGCTGGCGGCCGGCGGGCGGGTCTTCGCCTGCTCCAAGGACCGCTGCGTGTACGCGCTCGACGCGGCGAAGGGCACCGCCCGCTGACCGGCGGCCCGGTCAGCGGGGGTACGGCCCGGCGTCAGGCCCTGCGGGTGCGGGCCTCCGGGTGGCGCAGGCACCAGCCCTCCCACGCGGAGGCGATCATCTCGTGGACGTCGTACTTCGCCGTCCAGCCCAGCTCGGCGGAGATCCGCTCGGCGGAGGCGACCACGCGGGCCGGGTCGCCGGGGCGCCGCGGGGCGACCTCGCCGCTGGTGTCGAGGCCGGTGACCTCGCCGATCACGTCGAGGATCCCGCGCACCGAGACGCCCTGGCCGCGGCCGATGTTGAGCACCAGCGACGCCGAGTCGTCCGCCTCCAGCCGCCGCACCGCGGCGACGTGCGCCGAGGCGATGTCGGAGACGTGGATGTAGTCGCGGATGCAGGTGCCGTCCGGCGTGGGGTAGTCGTCGCCGAAGACCAGCGGCGGCTTCCCGGCGGTGAGGCGCTCGAAGACCATCGGGATGAGGTTGAACACGCCCGGGTCGCCCAGCTCCGGGGTCGCCGCGCCGGCCACGTTGAAGTACCGCAGCGCGACCGTGCCCATGCCGTGCGCCCGCCCGGCCGCGGCCACCAGCCACTCGCCGACCAGCTTGGTCTCGCCGTACGGGCTCATCGGCACGCACGGCGTCTCCTCGGTCACCAGGTCGACGTCCGGCATGCCGTAGACCGCGGCGGAGGAGGAGAGCAGGAAGGAGCGGACGCCGGCCGCCGCCGCGGCCTCCAGGACCACGCGCAGGCCCTCGACGTTCTCCCGGTAGTACCGCAGCGGCTGCTCGACGGACTCGCCGACCTGCTTCTTCGCCGCGATGTGCAGGACGCCCGTGACGCCGTGCTCGCGCAGGGTCCGCTCGACGAGGGCGCCGTCCAGCGTGGATCCCTCCACCACCGGGACGCCCTCGGGCAGGCGGGCGAGGTCGCCCGTGCTGAGGTCGTCGAGGACGACGACCTCCCTGCCGTCCTCGATCATCGCGCGCACCACGTGCGCGCCGATGAAGCCTGCTCCTCCGGTGATCAGCCACGTCATGCCAGGCATCCTAGCCGCACGCCCCGGGGAGACATGGAGAAATGGTGATCACGGGATATTCATGATGCGACGCCGATCTTCACAACGTGGGTAATCGAACGGAAAGAGAGCGGTGAAAAAGAAACGCGCCGGAGTGATTTGTTAGCATCCAGCCGCATGGCCACTCCTCTCCCCGTCGTGAAGCGGCTCGACTCCCTGACCAGCCTCCGGTTCTTCGCCGCCTTCGGAGTGTTCGTGCACCACTTCACCGGGCTGGGCGGGAGTACCGGCCTCGGGCGCGGACCACTGCTGTTCCCGTATTCGCAGATCGGCGCGTACGGTGTCGAGTTCTTCTTCGTGCTCTCGGGATTCCTGCTGACCTGGGTGTGGAGGCCGGGGGAGCGGGCGGGGTCCTACTACTGGCGCCGGTTCGGCCGCATCTGGCCCGCCATGATCGCCACGATGCCGCTGGCGATCCTGGCCTACTACACGATGGCCCACGTGCCGATCAACCGGTTCGGCCTGCTGATGGCGCTGCTCTGCCTGCAGACCTGGTTCCCCCACATCCAGCCCACGCTGCCGGGCAACGAGGTGGCCTGGACGCTCAGTGTCGAGGTCCTCTTCTACGCCCTGTTCCCGCTGCTCGTGCGCTGGGCGATGCGGCTTCCGGCGCGGGCGCTGGCGGCCGCGAGCGCGGCCGGCCTGCTCGCGATGTACGCGGTGTGCTGGTGGTCCACGGTCCACCTCTCCGGCGCGATGTCGGCCTGGGTCATGCGCAACCCCCTCGTGTACCTGCCCGTGTTCCTGACGGGTATGACCGCGGCGGTCTGGCTGCGCCGCGGCCACCGGATGCGGCTGCACCCCGCGGTGCCGATCGCCCTCCTGCTGGTCCTCACCTACGGCTATTACCAGGGGGTGGCGCGGCTGCCGGAATCTGAGGGCGCGCAGCTCACCTACCTGCTCCGGCCGGCGGTCACGGTGCTCGCCGTGCTGATCATCGTGGCCTTCGTGCAGCGCGAGATGCGCGGGCGCGCCGGAGTGATGAACAATCCGCTGCTGGTGCGGCTCGGCGTGTGGTCCTACGCCTTCTATCTGCTGCACCATTCGGTCACCAGGATCATCGAGTACCACTGGGGCCGGCTGCCGGACTCCGACGTCACGATTTTCACGCTCATCGGAATCGGTGTTGTGATCAATCTCATGGCGTGGGCCGTCTACGAATTGATCGAGGCGCCTTTCGAGCGGTGGTGGCGCACGCGTATGCCGCGCCGCTGGCGGAGCGTCCCCGCGGCCGCCGCGGCCAGGCCGGAGAGGGCCGTTGTTCAGGCTCCGATAGGATGATGTTGGCCTGGTGTCCCCCTGCCCGTCCGGCCCCACCGGGCCGGAAGCGGTGACTGGCGGCGGGGTGGCCAGGCGCGACGCGGCCGAGGCGCATCCGGGGCCCGTACTCTCCCGGCGGTGGTGAAGGCTGCCCGCGAGCCGCACGACGAACCGCCCCGAGTGCCAGCAGTGAGGAACCCGCATGACCGCGACCGCGACCGTGGTGACGCCGAAGGACGGGCCGGACCGGCTCCCGGACGGCCACGGCGGCCCGGACGTCAGCGTCATCGTCATCTGCTTCAACGACGGTGACCGCCTGCCCCGGGCCGTGCGCTCGGTCCTCGGCCAGTCCCTGCGCAACGTCGAGGTGCTGATCGTCGACGACTGCTCGACGGACGGCAGCTTCGCGGTCGCCCAGCGGCTCGCCGCCGAGAACCCGGGCCGGGTGCGCGCCCTGCAGCTCCCGGAGAACAGCGGGGGCTGCGGAGAGCCGCGCAACGCGGGCATCCGGGAGGCGCGCGGCACCTACGTCATGTTCCTCGACTCCGACGACGAGCTGGAGCACGACGCCTGCCGCAACATGGTCGACGCCGCCGAGCGCACCGGCGCCGACGTGGTCTCGGGCCTGACCGTCCGCCGGTTCCTGGACAACCGGCACGGCAAGGCCGTCGAGTGGTACCCCTGGCTCTACTCCCGTACCCGCACCCTGGACTCCGTCGCCGAGCTGCCGGACCTGCTGGTGTGGGACACCCTCTCCACCAACAAGTGCTACCGCCGCGACTTCCTCGTCGACCAGGGCATGGTCTTCGTCCGCGGCCTGCACTACGAGGACCTGCTGTTCTCCGCCCAGGCCTACGTCCGGGCGTCGAAGATCACGCTGATCCCCAACACCGTCTACTACTGGGACGTGGTGGAGAAGACGGCGGTCAAGTCGATCTCCAACTCCCGGCACGACATCCGGAACTTCACCGACCGGCTGGAGATGCACCGCCGGATCGACGCGCTGCTCGCCGAACACGGCCACGACGAGCTGAAGTTCTTCAAGGACGTCAAGTTCCTCAAGCACGACCTCGTGCTGCACCTGCGCGACCTGCCGTTCCTGGACACCGACTTCCGGCACGACTTCGCCGAGCTGGCCCGCGAGTACCTCACCGGCATCAGCGCCGACGCCTACGCCGAGGTCACCCCCGTCCACCGGATCTGCGCCTTCCTGCTGGCCGAGGACGACTGGGACAACCTCATGCCGGCCATCGACACGCTGATCAACCGGGACAAGGTCTCCGCGCCCCTGGTCGAGCGCGACGGCCGGGTCTACTACTGCGACGCGCACCTGGACACCGAGCGCGGCCGGACCATGCTCGACGTCACCGAGATGGGCTACCACGGCAAGCGCCTGGACCAGCTGGTGCTGCGCAACCAGATCACCGAGTACGCCGAGGGCCCGGACGGCCTGCGGCTGGCCGGACGGATCGTCAACCCGCTGCACACCGTCGGCCCCGAGGCGAAGCTCTCGGCGCGGCTGGAGTTCAAGGCCCGCCGGCGCAGCCTGCAGTCCTTCAGCTTCCCGGTCGACCGGATCGCCCTGGCACCGGGCGGCGACGGCGGCGACGGCCGCGACGGCGAGCAGATCGCCTGGTCCGCCACCGCCGACCTGGCCGGCCGGCTGCACCCGCTGGGCGTCATCGACGCGGTCTGGGACGTCTTCCTGCACCTGACCGCGGACGGCCGCACCACCCGGACCGCCCTCACCGTCGGCGACTACCGCCTGCACGGCGGCTCGCTCGGCGTCCGGCCGCGGCTCACCCGCCTGGTCTCGGACGGCTTCGAGCCACAGGCCTCCGCCAAGGGCCACCTCGCCTTCGTGCTCACCCAGAACAGCGCCGCCAGCCGCCGCTTCCACGAGCTGTTCTGGGGCAGCGGCGACGGTGAGCTGGGACCGGTCGGCAAGGTCGCCCGCAGCAGCATGCGCCGGCTGACCCGCACCGCCCGCCGCGTCGACAAGCTGCGCAAGACCGCGAGCAGCGGCGAGACCAAGCTGCGCGCCTACCACGAGGCGCTGCTCAAGCTGCCCGTGGTCAAGGGCCAGATCGTCTTCGAGAGCCACCTCGGCAAGCAGTACAGCGACAGCCCGCGCGCGATCTACGAGGAGCTGGTCCGCCGCGGCGCGCCGATCAAGGCCTTCTGGGCGTACAGCGGCGCCCGGCCGGAGGGCTTCCCCAAGGAGGCCAAGCTGGTCAAGCGCTGGTCGTGGGAGTACCTCCGGGCGCTCGCGCAGGCCGAGTTCTGGGTGGACAACCAGGGCTTCCCGCTGAAGCTGGCCAAGCGCCCGGAGACCACCTACGTCCAGACCTGGCACGGCTCGGCGCTCAAGCGCATGGGCTTCGACCAGGCCGAGACCAAGGTGCTGAGCGAGCAGGCGCAGGCCGAGTTCCAGGGCGCGCTGGACCGTTTCGACCACTTCTGCATCCGCTCCGAGCACGACGTGCGGACCCTGGCGCGCGCCTTCCGGCTGCGCCCGGAGGTGCTGACCCGCGTCGGCTACCCGCGCAACGACATGCTGGTGGCGGCCCGGCGTGCGGCCGAGGCGGCCGGCGCGGGCGCCGAGGGCGTGGCGGCGGTGCGGGACCGCGCGCTCGCCGAGGAGCTCGGCATCCCCGAGGGGCGCAAGGTCCTGCTCTACGCGCCGACCTTCCGCTCGGTCGCGGGCGGCGGGGTGAAGAAGTTCGAGCCGCCCTTCGACGTCGAGGGCTTCGCGGACCGCTTCGGCTCGGAGATCACCCTGCTGATGCGCACCCACTACCTCAACTCGGTGGTGCTGCCGCCGTCGGTGCGCGGCCGGGTGATCGACGTCTCGTCCTTCCACGACGTCTCGCCGCTGCTGGCGCTGGCCGACGGCCTGATCACCGACTACTCGTCGATAATGTTCGACTACGCCCTGCTGGACCGGCCGATCATCTTCTTCACGTACGACTACGAGGAGTACGTGCAGGACACCCGCGGGACCTACTTCGACCTCACCGCGGTCGCCCCCGGCCCGGTGGTGCACGACGAGCAGGCGCTGCTCGACGCGGTCTCCCGGTTCCAGGCGCAGGGCGAGGAGTTCGCCGACGCCCGCCGCCGCTTCGTCAAGGAGTTCGGCGAGTACGACCAGGGCGACGCCGCGGCGCGGATCATCGACGAGATCATCCTGCCCCGGCTGGGGCGCTGACCGCCGGCCCATCCCCGTCTGCTTCCGCCGCTCCCGCCGGGTGCCCCTCTCAGGCGCCCGGCGGGACGCGGTACAGCACGGCTCCGGCGGTGCCCCTCGCCACCGGCGTCCAGTCGCGGCCGAGCGGGGCGTCGCCGGCCTGCGCGATCACCCAGTCGACGTGGTAGCGGCGCAGCAGCGCCGTCCGCGCGGCCGGGGAGGCGCCGGGCCGGAAGAAGGCGGCCTTGTCCCGCGCCCGGGCCGCGAAGTCCTTCTGGTACGGGTCCGGGTAGGGGCAGTAGACGAGGTAGGCGCCGTAGGCCGGCACGCGCCGCTCGGCGAAGTAGTCGTCCGTCATCACCACCTGGCCCGGCCGCACGTACGGCGTGATCCAGCCGTAGCCGTCGACCACGGAGGTCCCGGGCAGGCCGTGGGACAGCGCCAGGGAGGCGTTGCCGCGCACGGCGTCGGAGACGGCGGTCCCGCCCTGCACGACCGCCCCGCACAGCAGCGCCAGCAGCGCGAGCGGCGAGACGACCAGGCGGAGCACCCGCGGCGCCCCCGGCCAGCGCTCCGCGACCGCCACGCCGAGCGCGGCCTGCGCGGCGAACATCGCCCCCGGCAGGATCCGGCCGAACTCGGCGTGCCCCGTCAGGCCTCCCACGGCGAACACCGCCGCACACACCGCGAACAGCCAGACCAGCGCGTCGCGGCGGTCGCGGCGGAACCGCGCCCACAGCGCCGGGACGCCCAGCAGGGCCAACCCGTAGTGGCTGATCATGTGGCGGTAGAGGGCGGCGTGCGTGGCGCTCTCCCCTGAGGCGCCGCTGAGCAGGTCGAACAGGCTGTAGTACGGCCACACCAGCAGCACTGCCGCGCCCAGTGCGGCGCCGCCGCAGAGCGCGAGCCAACCGCGCGACCGGGTGGTCCGCGAACCGGCCAGCAGGAAGGCCGCCGCGCCCACCACCGTGATCACGCCGGTGAACTGATGGACCAGCAGGATCACCGCGAGCCCGAGGCCGGCCGGCAGTGCCCGGCGCAGCGGCCAGCCGCGCCGCGCGCTGTCGGGCATCCCCGCCCACAGATGCAGCGTCATCCCCCAGGCCGCTGTGGAGGGGTACGCGGCGCACAGGATCCAGGACTCCAGGGGCAGGAAGCCGCTCCAGCTGAAGAGCCGGTACCCCCACAGCAGCAGCGACGCGGCCAGCACCAGCGGCGGCGCCCAGCGGGCGGGGGTCAGTGCCCGGGTGAACCGCCACACGCCGGTGAGCAGCAGCACGGTGGAGACAGCCGCGCCGACCCGCAGCACCGCGAAGGTGCCGAGCCCGGTGGCCCGGGCGAGCAGTGCCAGCAGCACCGTCCACGGCGAGTAGTACGGGCTGGGGGTGTCCTCGTCCACCATCGGGTTGCCGGGGTGGGTGAGGGAGGCGCGCAGCCGTTCGATGGTGGCGGCGTGCATGCCGAGGTCGCCGCCCCAGACCAGGTGGCCGATCACGCCGGCCATGAGCACGGCGACGGCGAGCGCGCACCACAGGTAGGGCGTGCGCAGGGCGCGCGTCAGGCGCGGGCGCGAGAGCCGGGAGCGCGCGGGGCCGCGGGGCGCGGTGCTGCCGGGCGCCGGAGCGCCGGGCGCCGGGCCGGACGGCGCGGGGCGCGCGTCGCCGGCTCGACCGCGGGTCCCGGCGGCGCTGAGGACCGCCGCGGGGACGCGGACGGCCGCGGCGGGGGATGCGGCCCGGCCGGAGGCCGCGGCAGGGGCCGCTGCCGGCGCCGCAGCCGGCGCTTCCGGTGCCGCTTCGGGGGCCGCCGGCGAAGCCGCTGCCGGGCCCGGGGCGGGCGCCGCGTCGCCCGGCCGAGCCGGACCCGGCCCCTGGCCCGGATCGGGCCGGGAGTCCGGCGCGCCGGGGCCCGGTGCCGGCGACGGCCCGTGCGGGGTCACGCCTGCGGCCTCGGGTTCTCGGAGCCCGCCGCCGCGGCGGCCCGCAACCGCAGCCGCCACGGCACCAGGGCCGACTCCAGCTGCACGGCCAGGCTCATCTTGGACTCGCCCGCCCGGCGCTCCTCGAACCGGATCGGGATCTCCACCGCCGTGTACCCGGCTTGCACCGCCCGGTACTTGAGCTCGACCTGGAAGCTGTATCCAGCGCTCTCCAGGGTGTCCAGGCCGACCGCGTCCAGGGCCTCGGCGCTCCAGAGGTTGAAGCCGGCGGTGATGTCCCGGATCCGGGTGGAGAGGATGGTTCCCGCGTAGGCGTTGGCCCAGCGCGAGAGCAGCCGCCGGTGCCAGCCCCACTCGTCCGCGAGCTGCCCGCCGGGAACGTAGCGGCTGCCGACGACCAGGCCGGCGTGCGAGGACAGGGCCGTGCCGAGCATCCGGGGGACGGCCTCGGCCGGATGGCTGCCGTCGGCGTCCATCTGGACCACGTAGCGGGCGCCGCCGTCCACCGCGGCCCGCATACCGGTGGCGTAGGCGCGGCCGAGGCCGTCCTTCGCGGTGCGGTGCAGCACGGTCATCCGCGGCCGCTCGCCCTCGGCGAGGCCGGTGTTGGCCTTCTCGGCGAGCTCCTCGGCGAGGTCGCCGGTGCCGTCCGGGCTGGAGTCGTCCACGACCATCAGCTGCAGGCCGGGCAGCGGCAGCCCGAGCACCTGCTCGGCCGTGCCGGACAGGCTGCCGTACTCGTTGAAGGTCGGCATCACCACGGTGACCGGCACCGCGGCCCACTCGGGGGGCAGCGCGGTGCTGTCGGTGTCCTGATGGTTCGTCACCACGGCTCTCGTCCTCGTTCGCTGGCTTGGGTTCCCCATGATCCCCGGTTCGGGCCCGCCGCGCACACCGCGTGTGCGGTCGATCCCCCTCGGCGACCTGTCCACCGCCTTCCCACATGACGCGCGGGCAACGGTGGCGGTTCCGCCGGGTGTCCGGCGGGTTCCGGAGTCGCAGACTACGGCGGCGGATCAGGCAGTTGGCGAAGGTGTCACACGAAAGAGGCAGGCCTGGGTGAGTGCCTGGTGAGTGCCTCCGAAACGGGATCGGGCGGAGCCCGCCCGGCCGTACCCGCCTGACCAGTGCGGTTGCGGGCTCCGGGCGGACGCGCCGAGCGTGCGCCGCGGCGCACGCCGCGCGCGCGACCGGGCGCCGAGCGCCACCCGTCTCCTGGGAGTTCCTCAACGTCTTCTTGACTTCGCGCGCCGGTTCGCCGCGGGGAACCGGCGTGTCGCCGCCGTCCGCCAACCCCAACAAAAGGGACAATCAACGCAAACGTGATGCACTCGACCTGTGGCCTGAGGTGGCGAGCCGAACATGCACGAGCGAATGGCGGTGCCGGCGCGGCGTCGGGGGCGCGGGTCCGGGCGGCCGCGCCGGGTCACCGGGACGGGCCGGTCCCGGCTCGGCACGGCGGTGGCCGCGGCGCTGCTGGCGGTCGCCGCGGCGGGCGTCGCGGGCTGCAGCGGCGGCACCGGCTCCTCCGCCGGCGCGAACACCGGGTCGGCGGACGCGACCGGATCCACCGCCGGCGCCCAGCAGCTCCAGCAGGCCTACGAGCACACCGTCTCCACCGTGCTGCCCTCGGTCGTGCAGATCACCGCGGGGCAGGAACTCGGCTCGGGAGTGGTCTACGACAGCAAGGGCGACATCGTCACCAACGCCCACGTCGTCGGGACGAACAAGACGTTCTCGGTGACCCTCGCCGACAAGTCGGCCGCCCTGGCGGCCACCCTGGTCGCCAGCTACCCGCCCAACGACCTCGCGGTGATCAGGCTGACCGACCCGCCGTCGGGGCTCAAGCCGGCCTCCTTCGCAGGCAGCGGATCGGCCCAGGTCGGGAAGATCGTGCTGGCCATGGGCAGCCCGCTGGGCCTGTCCAGCAGCGTCACGCAGGGAATCGTCTCGGCCGTCGGGCGCACGGTCTCCGAGTCCGCCGACGCCGAGTCCGGGGCCGGCGGGACGACCATCCCCGACATGGTGCAGACCTCCGCCGCGATCAACCCCGGCAACAGCGGCGGCGCGCTGGTCGGCCTCGACGACCAGGTGGTCGGCATCCCCACGCTCGCCGCCGTCGACCCCAGGCTGGGCTCGGCGGCGCAGGGCATCGGCTTCGCCATCCCCGCCTCGGCCGTGACCCGGCTCGCCGACCAGATGATCGAGCACGGCAAGGTCGTCGACTCGGGGCGCGCGGCGCTCAACGTCACCACCCGGAGCGTGCTCGGGAACGGAATGCAGCCGGTCGGCGCGGGAATCGTGGAGGTCTCCTCCGGTGGCGCCGCGGCCAAGGCCGGGCTCCGGGCCGGAGACGTCATCACCAAGATCGACGACACGGACATCACCGGATCCGACGCCCTCTCCACCGTGCTCGCCGGGAAGAAGCCCGGCGACAAGGTCACCGTCAGCTACCTGCGCGACGACGCGACCCACACCGTCGACGTCACCCTCGGAACCCTCTGACCTGCTCTTTCTCCTCCCGCTTCTCCCGCACCCGAACCTCACGCAGAAGCCGCCCGGCTCAGCGCGCTGCCCGCCGCGCCGGGCGGGACGCGGCCCCGCAGCGCCACTCCCCGCGCCGCGGGGCCGCGCCGCGTCCGGGCCCCGTGGCGCGGGCCGTGTCCGCGCGGCTGCGGTCGCTCCCGGGCGCCGGTCCGGGCGGTGGGCGGGCGCGTCGCGTGGGAAGGGCGGTGACGTAGGGTCGGAGGGGCCTGAGGCCGGTCCACAGCCGGCGCAGAGGGCGGCGCGGGACCCGGCGCGGAGCCGTTCCGGGCCGCCGGCGGTCTTGGCTGGTGGGCGCGGTGCGCGGGGCGACCCCGGGGGGACCTAGACTCCCGTTCGTACCGCACGCACGTGACTCGAACGTGAGTGGACGAGAAGAACAGCGTAAGAAGCGAGACGGGGAGCCCGCCGCCGTGGTGGCGGGCCGGAGGCGACCGGAGACATGGAGTCGACACCGATGCCCTCGGGCACGGGCGCGGACTACTACCAGCTCTACGCGGTGGTGGGCCTGCTGGCCATCGTGGGGATCCTCTTCCTGACCGCGGCCTTCGCCGGCAACCGGCTGCTGCGCCCCTACGCGCCCACGCAGGAGAAGCTGCTGGCCTACGAGTGCGGTGTGGACCCGGTCGGTGAGGGCTGGGCCCAGACCCAGGTGCGCTACTACGTCTACGCGTTCCTCTACGTGATCTTCGCCGTGGACTCGATCTTCCTCTTCCCGTGGGCGACCGTCTTCGCCGCCCCCGGCTACGGCGCGACGACGCTGGTGGAGATGTTCGTCTTCATCGGCTTCCTCGCCGTCGGCCTGCTCTACGCATGGAAGAAGGGCGTCCTGCGATGGACCTGACCCCCCGTCCGCCCGCCCCCACCCCCACGCCCGGCCACGCGCACGCCCCCGGCCACGCGCACGCGCACGGCGCCGGCGCGGGCATCGGCCCGGGCGCGGCCGGCCCCATCCCGCTCGGCATCCCCGACCCCGCGGCGCCCGGCGCCGCCGGTGCGGCGGGCATGCCCGGCGCGCTGGAGCCGCGGCGGCTGGGTCCGCTGGCCCGGCTCGTGCCGGACCCCGTGCGCGTGGTGCTCAACTGGGGCCGCCGCTACAGCCTGTGGGTCTTCAACTTCGGCCTGGCCTGCTGCGCCATCGAGTTCATCGCCGCCTCGATGGCGACGCACGACTTCATGCGACTGGGCGTCATCCCGCTGGCGCCCGGCCCCCGGCAGGCCGACCTGATGATCGTCTCGGGCACGGTGACCGACAAGATGGCCCCGGCGATCCGGCGCCTCTACGAGCAGATGCCCGAGCCCAAGTACGTCATCTCCTTCGGCGCCTGCTCCAACTCCGGCGGCCCGTATTGGGACTCCTACGCCGTCACCAAGGGCGTCGACCAGATCATCCCGGTCGACGTCTACGTGCCCGGCTGCCCGCCGCGGCCCGAGGCGCTGCTGCAGGGGATCATGAAGCTGCAGGAGAAGATCGCCCGCGAGTCGCTGGCCGACCAGTACCCGAGCGGCGGCGCGGCGTCCTCCGCCGGGTCCGCGACTTCGGGCGGGGCCCGGGTTCCGGACCGCGCGCTGGCCCGCGGCCTGGTCACCCCGCCGCCCTCCGGCGACGCGCCGGGCTCCGACGCGAGCGGAGGCGCGACGAGATGACCACTCCTGACGAGTACGCGGCGGCGATCGGCCCCTGGGCCACCGCCGCCGAGGCGTACGACCTCGTCACCGTCGACGTCCCCGCCGAGCACTGGACCGAGGCGCTCACCGCCGCCCGCGACGCGCTGGACCTGCACTTCTTCGACTGGCTCAGCGCGGTGGACGAGCTCGCCGACGGCTTCTCCGTCGCCGCGCACCTCGCGGACACCGCGCACGCCGCCGGGCCGGGGACGGTCCGCCGGCTGCTGCTGCGCACCCGCGTGCCGCGCGACGCCGCCGCGCTGCCGACCGCCACCGGCGTCTACGCCGGCGCGGCCTGGCACGAGCGCGAGACCCACGAGATGTTCGGAATCGACTTCACCGGCCACCCGCACCTGACCACCCTGCTGCTGCCGGAAGGCTTCGAGGGCCACCCGCTGCGCAAGGAGTTCGTGCTGGCCGCGCGGGTCGCCAAGGCCTGGCCGGGCGCCAAGGAGCCGGGCGAGAGCGACGCCGACCACGGCCACGGCACCCGCCGCAAGATGCAGCCGGCGGGCGTCCCCGACCCCAACGAATGGGGCCCCCTCAAGGGCACCCTCCCGCCCGCGCCCGAGCGCCCCGCGCGAGGCCGCGCGGCCGGCGCCCGCGGCGCGGCCGCCCGCGCGGGCGCGAGCGGCGCCGCGGGTGCCCCGGCCGCCGCTGCCGCCGGCGAGCGCCCGGCCCGCCGCAGCCGCTCCGTCTCCCAGGGCTCCGTCAGCCAGCCCGCGACGCCGTCGGCGCCGCACGCCGAGGACGTCCCGGCCCAGGGCAAGCCGGCCGAGCCCCGCCGCCCCCGCCCCACCCGAGCCCCCGACCTCCCCTGGAACGACCAGCCCTCCCCCGAGCCGGCCCCCCCGGCCCCCGGAGCGCCCGCCACCCCGCGCGTGCCTGAGGACCCGGCTGCGCCCGAGGCGCCTGCCGTAGAGCCCGGGGCTGCCGCGCCGGAGACCCGCGCGCCTGGGGACTCGGCTGCGCCCGCGGCGCCTGCCGCGCCGGCGCCTGCCGCAGAGCCCGGGGCTGCCGCCCCGCAGACCCGCGCGCCTGGGGACCCGGCTGCGCCCGCGGCGCCTGCCGCGCCGGCGCCTGCCGCAGAGCCCGGGGCTGCCGCCCCGGAGACCCGGGCGCATGAGGACTCGGCTGCGCCTGCCGCGAGGCCGGCGCTCGAGGTGCCTGCCGTGAAGGCCGATGCGCCCCCCACGCCCGCCACGAAGCCCGCAGAGGCGGGGGCGCCCGCTGTCCCGGACGCTCCCGCTGCCGCGACGCCGGACGCCTCTGCGGAGCCGGAGTCCGCCTCTTCGGAGCCTTCGGCGTCCGAGGCGCCCGCCTCGGGCGCCGCCGAGCGGTCCGCGGCGCCTGCCGCGAAGCCGGAGGGGGCCGGGGCGCCTGCCCCGGAGCCGCCCGAGCCGCCCGCCGGGCAGCCGCGGACGTCGGAGGGGGGTGACGAGGCGTGAGCACGTTCGTGGACGGGATTCTGCGGTCGGTCGCCGCGCTGGTCGTGCTGCTCGTGCTGCCGCTGGTCATCGGGCAGTCCGAGCACAAGGTGATGGCCCACATGCAGGGCCGCCTCGGCCCGATGTACGCGGGCGGCTTCCACGGCTGGGCGCAGCTTGTCGCCGACGGCGTGAAGTTCGCGCAGAAGGAGGACATCGTCCCGGCCGGCGCCGACCGCCGGGTCTTCCAGCTCGCGCCGGCCGTCGCGCTCCTGCCGTACCTGCTGGTGCTGATCGCGATCCCGGTCGGCCCGCACGGGTTCGTCGGTGCGGGCGTGGACGCCGGTATCTTCTTCGTGCTCGCCGTCATGGGCGTCGGCGTGCTCGGCTCGCTGATGGCCGGCTGGGCGTCCGCCAACAAGTACTCGCTGCTGGGCGCCGTGCGCTCGGCGGCCCAGCTGCTCGCCTACGAGCTGCCGATGCTGCTCGCCGCCGCCTCCGTCGCGATGGCCGCCGGCACGGTCTCGCTGCCCGGCATCCTCGGCCAGTTCCACTGGTGGTGGATCCCGTGGCAGATCATCGGCGCCTTCGTCTTCTTCACCGCCGGGCTCGCCGAGCTCCAGCGCCCGCCGTTCGACATGCCCGTCGCGGACTCCGAGATCATCTTCGGCGCGTACACCGAGTACACCGGCATCCGCTTCGCGCTGTTCCTGCTCTCCGAGTACGCGGGCATCCTCGTGCTCTGCGCGCTGACCGCGGTGCTGTACTTCGGCGGCTGGCACGGGCCGTTCGCCTCCGGCCTCGGCTGGCTGTGGACGCTGTTCAAGACCTTCGTGCTTGCGTTCGTCGTGATCTGGCTGCGGGTCAGCTACCCGCGGCTGCGCGAGGACCAGCTGCAGAAGTTCGCCTGGCTCGGGCTGATCCCGCTGGCGCTGCTCCAGCTCGTGCTCACCGGCATCGTCAAGGTGGTGATCTCCTGATGGCTCCCTCACCCACGGGCTCGTCCTCCCGTTCGGGCTTCCCCGGCCGGGGCCTCGCCAAGGGCCTGGCGGTCACCCTGCGCACGATGACGCGGCGCAGCGTCACCGCCCAGTATCCCGAGGCGCAGCCGGAACTGCCCCCGCGCTCGCGCGGCGTGATCGCGCTGCTCGAGGAGAACTGCACGGTCTGCATGCTGTGCGCGCGCGAGTGCCCGGACTGGTGCATCTACATCGACTCCCACAAGGAGACGCTGCCCGCCGCGGAGCCGGGCGCGCGCGCCCGCACCCGCAACGTGCTGGACCGCTTCGCGATCGACTTCTCGCTCTGCATGTACTGCGGGATCTGCGTCGAGGTGTGCCCGTTCGACGCGCTCTTCTGGTCGCCGGAGTTCGAGTACGCGGAGGAGGACATCACGGACCTCACCCACGAGCGCGACCGCTTGCGCGAGTGGATGTGGACCGTGCCGGCCCCGCCCGCCCTCGACACGGCCGCCGAGGAGCCGAAGGAGATCGCCGCCGCCCGCAAGGCCGCCGACAAGGCGGCCGCCGCCCAGGCCGCGGCAGCGCAGGCGGCCTCGGCCGGAGAGCCCGCCGGCCCCGACCGCCCGGGGGAGGGCACGCAGTGACCGTCACCGCCTTCGCGCGCGCCTCCGCCGCGGCGCACGCGGCATCGCACGCTGCCGCGGCGCACGCCGCGCCGCGCGCCCTCGCCGCCGCCCCCACCGCCGGGGACCTCAGCGGCAAGGGCCACGCCTTCCTCTCGCCCACCGGTGTGGAGATCGTCTTCGTCCTGGTCGGCCTGGCCGTCCTCGGTACGGCCGTGCTCAGCGTCACCACCAAGCAGCTGGTGCACGCCGCGCTGTGGCTGGTGGCGACGCTCGGCGGGGTCGCCGTCGAGTTCCTCCTCCTCACCGCCGAGTTCGTGGCGTGGGTGCAGGTCCTGATCTACCTCGGCTCGGTCGTCGTGCTGGTGCTGTTCGGGCTGATGCTGACCCGCGCGCCGATCGGCCGCTCCCCGGACGCGGATTCCGGTAACCGCTGGGTCGCGCTCGGCGTCGCCCTCGCCGCCGCGGCCACCCTGGTCACCCTGGTCGTCGACGCCTTCCGCTCGACCTGGATCGACCTGGCCCCGGGGGCAGGCTCCACCGCCGCCAACGGCGTCACCCTCTTCCGCTACTGGGTGCTGCCCTTCGAGGCGCTGTCCGTGCTGCTGCTGGCCGCGCTGGTCGGCGCGGTGGTGCTCTCCCGCCGCGACGGCCGCGGCGGCCTCAACGGCCGCGGCGGCCTCAACGGTCGCGACACGCAGAAGGAGCGCTGAGCACGTGCACCTCGCCTATCCGACCGTGCTGTCCGTCCTCCTCTTCTGCGTGGGGCTGTACGGCGTGCTCGCGCGGCGCAACGCCGTCCTCGTCCTGATGTCCGTCGAGCTGATGCTCAACGCGGTCAACCTCGATCTCGTCGCCTTCGACGCCTGGCTGCACGACACCCTGCACGCCGGCCAGGCCCTCACCCTGTTCACCATCACCGTCGCCGCCGCCGAGATCGGCCTCGGCCTGGCCATCGTCCTCATGGTGTTCCGCGCGCGCGGCACCGCGGACGTGGACAGGCTGCGGGACCTGGCCGACGACGGTGCCGCCGCGCACACGGACACCATGGCACCCCCCACTGACAACCAGCCCGCCCGCCCGGACGGGAGGGCCACCGCCGCATGAACGCGATGTCCGCGACCCTCGCCGTCCTGGTGCCGCTGCTGCCGTTCCTCGCCTCCGCCGGGGGACTGCTCACCGGCCGCAGCGCCCCCGCCCTGGCCCGCCCGCTGGCCGTCCTGCCCACCCTCGCCTCCGCCGCGCTGGCGATCGCGCTCGCGGTCCGGCTCGGCCCCGGCGGCACGCTCGACGGCGGCACCCGGCTCACCCCCACCGGCTCCGTGCCGATCGAGCTCTCGCTGCACGTCGACGGCTTCGCCGCGCTGATCGCGGTGCTGGTCGGCGTGGTGGCCTGCTGCGTGCAGGTGTACTCGACCAGCTACCTGCGCGAGGACCCGCGCTACGCCTCCTACGCCGCGCTGGTCTCGCTGTTCACCGCCGCGATGCTGCTGGTCGTCTACTCCGGCGACCTGATCGTGCTGCTGGTCGGCTGGGAGGTGATGGGCATCTGCTCCTACTTCCTGGTCGGCCACCACTGGGAGACCGAGGACGCCCGCGCTGCCTCGATCAAGGCCTTCCTGGTCACCAAGCTCGGCGACGTGCCGTTCCTGTTCGGCCTGTTCCTGCTCGGCGCCGACGCCGGCAGCTTCCGGATCACCGACGTGCTGCACGCCGCCGCCGACGGACGGCTGCACCATCCGACGCTGATCGCGCTGCTGCTGCTCTGCGGGGTGGCCGGCAAGAGCGCCCAGTTCCCGCTGCACACCTGGCTGCCGGACGCGATGGCCGGCCCGACCCCGGTCTCCGCGCTGATCCACGCGGCCACCATGGTCGCCGCCGGCATCTACCTGGTGGCGCGGCTGCTGCCGGTGTTCCTGCTCTCCGGGGCGGCGCTGGTGGTGCTGGCCGTGATGGCCGCCGTCACCATGGTCGGATCGGCGGTCTGCGCGCTCGCGCAGGACGACATCAAGCGGGTGCTGGCCTACTCCACCGTCGGCCAGCTCGGCTACATGGCCGGCGCGCTGGCCGCCGGCAACCGCGACGCCGCCGTCTTCCACCTGATCACGCACGGTGCGTTCAAGGCGCTGCTGTTCCTCTCGGCCGGTGTCGTGATCCACGCCGCGCACACCAACTCGATCACCGCGATGGCCCGGATGCCCGGACTGCGGACCAAGGTCCCCGACGCCTTCTGGACCATGACGCTCGGCCTGCTGGCCCTCGCCGGGATCCCGCCGTTCTCCGGCTTCTTCTCCAAGGAGTCCGTGCTGACCGCCGCCGAGCACGCGGCGACCGGCGAGACGCACGGGGTGCCGGAGTTCGCCGGCTGGCTGGTGCTGGTCGCCGGGCTGGTCACCGCGCTGCTCACGGCTGCGTACGCGACGCGGCTGTGGCTGGTCGCCTTCTGGCCGCGGACCGCCGCCGACCGCGCGGCGGCCGACCCGGCGGAGGAGACCGGCGGCGCCCCGGCGCGCGAGGCCGATCCGCACGCCCACGCCCACGCCGACGCGCACCCCGCCGAACCCGCCGCGATGCGCCGGCCACTGTGGCTGCTGGCGATCCCGACCATCGCGCTCGGCGTGACCGGCCTGCGCGCTGACTGGCTCCCCGCCTGGTTCGACGGCGTCTCGCTGCGTCCCTCCTGGACCACCGCCGTCCTCGGCACCTGCGTGGCGCTGCTCGGCGCGGCCGGCTGCTGGCTGGCCTGGCGGCGCGCGGTCGCCGGCGCCGTCCAGGCTCCCGCCGGGACCGCCGCGCTGCCCGACGAGACCCCCGCCGACCTGGCCATCGCCCCCGGCGGCCCCGCGCTCCCGGAGACCGAGCTGCCCGGACTGCCCGCGCCCGACCCGGCGCCGCTGCTGCTCGGCCCGCTGCTGGCCCCGGCCGCCCGCGGCCTCGGCGTCGACCGGCTCTACGACCGCTGCGTGGTCCGCCCGGTCACCGCCGCCGCCTCGCTCGTCCGCTTCCTCGACCGCGAGGTCGTGGAGGGCTACGTCCAGGGCGCGGGCTGGCTGCCGCGCGCCCTCGGATGGCTCACGCGCCGGGCGCAGAACGGCAACCCGCAGTCCTACGTCAGCGCCCTGCTGGCCGGTTCCGTCCTCGTCGTCCTCCTGGTCGCGGTGATCGCCCGATGAACGCAGTCCTGATCGCCCTGCTGGCGCTGCCGCTGGCCGGCGCGCTCGCCACGCTCTCGCCGCGGCTGCTCGACGGCGACCGCGCGCTGCGCTTCGGCGTCGCCGTCACCGGCGCCGAGCTCGCGCTCGCCATCGCGCTCGCGGCCGGCTTCGACTACCACCACGCGGCCCGCATGCAGGCCGTCACCGACGCCGACTGGATCCCCGCCATCGGCGTCCGCTTCCACCTCGGCACCGACGGGGTGTCCCTCCCGCTGCTGGTGCTGACCGCGCTGCTCACCTTCCTCTGCGCGCTCTACTCGCTGCGGAACCTGCCCGCCGGGCCTGGCCGCCCGGGGCCGCGCGCCTTCACCGGCCTGCTGCTGCTGCTCGAATGCGGCATGCTCGCCACCTTCGCCACCCTCGACCTGCTGCTCTTCTTCGTGGCCTTCGAGGTCGTGCTGGTGCCGATGTACTTCCTCATCGCGCGCTGGGGCGGCGAGAACCGGGGCCGGGCCGCCTTCCGGTTCATCCTCTACACCATGCTCGGCTCCGCGCTGATGCTGCTCGGCTTCCTGCTGATCGGGCTGCACGCCGGCACCTTCGACATCACCACGCTCGCCGCCCGCCACGGCGCCGGCATCCCGCACACCACCCAGGTGCTCGCGGTGCTGTCGATCGGGCTCGGACTCGCCGTCAAGGCCCCGATGTTCCCGCTGCACAGCTGGCTGCCCGACGCGCACACCGCCGCCCCCACGGTCGGCTCGGTGCTGCTCGCCGGCGTGCTGCTGAAGATGGGCACCTACGGCTTCGTCCGGATCCTGCTGCCGGCCGCCCCCGACGGCATGGCCGCCTTCGCGCCCTACCTCGGCGCCTTCGCCGTCGCCGGCATCCTCTACGGCTCGCTGGCCTGCCTGGCGCTGGCCCGGCGCGGCGCGGGCGGCGACCTCAAGCGGCTGATCGCCTTCTCCTCGGTCGGCCACATGGGCTTCGTGCTGCTCGGCATCGCCACCCTCAGCCCGACCGGCGTCAACGGCGCCCTCTACGCCAACATCGGCCACGGACTGATCACCGGCCTGCTGTTCTTCCTGGTCGGCGCGGTCAAGGACCGCTACGGCAGCAGCGATCTCGACCGGCTCGCCGGCCGCACCGGCGCCGCGCTCTACGGCCGGGCGCCCCGGCTCGGCGCGCTGCTCGGCTTCGGCGCGGTCGCCTCGCTCGGGCTGCCCGGGCTCGCCGGGTTCTGGGGCGAGCTGCTCGCCATGCTCGGCTCCTTCCACCCCGCGGCCGGGCTCTCCCGCAGCACCTTCCTGGTGTTCATGGTCCTGGCCGGGCTCGGCACCGTGCTCACCGCCGCCTACCTGCTCACCGTGGTCCGCCGGGTCTGCATGGGCGACCCGGCCGAGCCCGCGCCCGCGCTCGCCGAACGCGGCGGCGTCCTGGCCGACGTCCGCGGCTACGAGTTCGCCTCCTGGACGCCGCTCGTCGTCCTCACCGTCCTGGCCGGGCTGTGGCCCGCCGCGATCCTCGGCCTGTCGAACCCGGCCGTGAAGGCCCTCCTGGGAGCCGGCTGATGACCGACCAGACGATCCCCACCACGCTCGCCGCGGGCGGTTCTCTCGTGCAGCACGTCGGCTGGCTCGCGCTCGCGCCCGCGCTGATCCCGGCCGCCGGCGCGGTCGTGGTGCTGCTCGCCGACCTGTTCCTGCCGCCCGCCCGCAAGGCGCTGCTCGGCTGGACCACGGCTGCGGCGCTCGCCCTCGCCCTGCTCGCGCTGATCCCGCTGCGCGCCGGCGATCGCGCCACCTTCTGCCTCGGCGGCGCGGACGGCTCCTGCTCCTACGTCGCCGACCACTTCACGCTGGTCTTCCAGCTGCTCGCTCTCGGCGGCGCGCTGCTCACCGCGCTGATGTCGGTGCCGGCGGTCGAGCGCGCCGGGCTGCCGGCCGGCGAGTTCTGGTTCCTGCTGCTGTCCACCGCGACCGGCGCCGCGCTGCTGCCCGCCGCCCGCGACCTCGCCACCCTCGTGGTCGCGCTCGAGGTCACGACGCTGCCGTCGTTCGCCCTGGTCGGCCTGCGCCGGGACGGGCGCGGCGGTGAGGCCGCGCTCAAGTTCTTCCTCTCCTCGGTGACCGCCACCGCCGTGATGCTGCTCGGCGTCAGCTTCGTCTACGGCGCCACCGGCACCCTCTACCTCGACCGGATCGCCCCCGCGCTGGCCCACCTGCCCGCGCAGCTGTCCACGCTGGCCGAGGCGGGCGCGGTGCTCACGCTGGTCGGCTTCGCCTTCAAGGTCGCGGCGGTGCCGTTCCACTTCTGGGTGCCGGACACCTACGTCGGCGCGCCGGTACCGGTCGCCGGCTACCTCTCGGTGGTCGGCAAGGCGGCCGGCGTGGCCGGGCTCGCCCTGGTCACCCAGCGCGCCTTCACCCCCTACGGGCACATCTGGGGAACGGTGCTGGCGGTGCTCGCCGCGGCGACCATGACCGTCGGCAACGCCGCCGCGCTGCGCCAGCGCACCGGCGGGCCGGACAGCGCGGTGCGGCTGCTCGCCTGGTCGTCCGTCGGCCAGGCCGGATACCTGCTGGTCCCGCTGGCCGCGGCCGGCTGGTCCGGCGGCGCCGCGCACGACGCGCTCGGCGCGACGGCGGCGTACGCGCTGGTCTACGGCGTGGTCAACCTCGGCGCCTTCGCCGTGGTCACCGGCGCCGACCCGGCGGGGCGCCGCGGGCTGCGGATCGACGACCAGCGCGGGCTGTTCGCGCGGCGGCCGAGCGCGGCGCTCTCGCTGGCGTTCTTCCTGCTGTGCCTGGCGGGGCTGCCGCCGGGCGTGGTCGGACTGTTCGGCAAGGTCGTCGTCTTCCGCGCGGCCGTCGACGCCGGGCTGGGCTGGCTGGCGGTCGTCATGGCGCTCAACGTGGTCGTGGCGCTGTACTACTACGTGCTGTGGACGGCGCGGCTCTTCACGCCGGCGGCGGAGGCGCCGGGCGCCTCGGCGGACGCCCCCGTGTCCGGCGGCGCCGCCGGAGCGGCGGAGGCGCGGGCGGGCGCGGTCTCCGTCCCGCTGGCCACGGGCGTCGCCCTGGCGGTGGCCTTGGCCGTACTGCTCTCGGTGTACCCGCAGCTGGTCCTCCAGGTGGCCTCCGGCACGCTGTTCACGCCCTGAACACGGGTACGCCGACCGGGTGTCAGCGGCGGCGGCCGGGCGACTGCGGCGCGCATCGCGGCGGGTCGCGCAGTTCCCCGCGCCCCTGGATGGTGCATCTCGCCCGAGCAGTCGGCTTCCCGCTGCAACGGGAGCCGTGCCACGCGTGCGGCTTCGACAGCGGCCTTGCACCCAGCCGCGCCTTTCGGCGCCCCGACAGGGCGGACAGCCATCCGACCGGCAGTGAGTGGCACCTCCCCAGAACCCCGGGGAACTGCGCGAGCAGCCCGCCTCGACCCGCGCCCGGCAGCTCACCCGCCGCTGATGCCCGATAGCCGCCCTACCGCCCGCGGACGCGCGACGCGCGCCGCGCCTCCGCGGGGGCGAAAGTACGGAGGGGAACCCCGCGCCCCGGATCCGTCGTTGATCCCGCAGACGGGACAGCCGCACGAGCAGGAGGGACTCAGGGTGCACCGCCGGCACAACGGTCTCCGGACCGCCGTACTCCTCGGGGGCCTCTCCGCGCTGATCCTCCTGGTCGGCAGCTTCTGGGGGCGCTCGGGGCTGCTGGCCGCGCTCGTGGTCGCCCTCGTCACCAACGGCTACGCCTACTGGAACAGCGACCGCCTCGCCCTGCGCGCCATGCGGGCCCGCCCGGTCAGTGAGATCGAGGCGCCCGTGCTCTACCGCATCGTCCGCGAGCTCTCCACCACCGCCCGCCGCCCGATGCCCCGCCTCTACATCTCGCCGACCGACGCCGCCAACGCCTTCGCCACCGGCCGCAACCCGCGCAACGCGGCGGTCTGCTGCACCCAGGGCATACTCGGCCTGCTCGACGAGCGCGAGCTGCGCGGCGTGATCGGGCACGAGCTCTCGCACGTCTACAACCGCGACATCCTGATCTCCTCGGTCGCCGCCGCGCTGGCCTCGGCGGTGCTGTTCCTGGTCCACTTCGCCTGGCTGGTCCCGGTGGGGCGCAGCGACGACGACGACGGCCCGGGGCTGGTCGGGGTGCTGCTCATGCTGGTGCTGGGCCCGCTGGCCGCCTCGCTGATCCAGCTCGGCGTCAGCCGCTCGCGCGAGTACCAGGCCGACGCCTCCGGTGCGCGGCTCAGCGGAGACCCGCTGGCGCTCGCCTCCGCGCTGCGCAAGCTGGAGCAGCGGGCGCAGCGGCTGCCGCTGCCGCCGGAGCCGCAGATCCAGACCGCGAGCCACATGATGATCGCCAACCCGTTCCGGGCCGGCGAGGCCGGCGCGCGGCTCTTCTCCACGCACCCGCCGATGGCCGAGCGGATCGCCCGCCTGGAGGCGATGGCCGGGTACCCGGCCCGGCGGTAGGGTCGGACGCCGTTGCCCGCGGTAGGGGCGGGCGCCGGAGCCGGCGGTAGGGGCGGCGGGTAGGGCCGGGGCCGGGCCCGGGGCCGGAGAAACGCAGGCGACATCGGCGGCGGCCGCCGCCTACGCTGTCGAATCATGGACGCCCTCTCCGCCGAACAGATCCGCGCCTCCTTCGTCAACTGCTCGAAGGGCGAGGCCGGCCGCCTTGCGCTGCCGCGCGATCTCGCCGAGCAGCCGTGGGAGGAACTGGACTTCCTCGGCTGGCGCGACCCGGGCGCCCCGGACCGCCGCTACCTGGTCGCCCCCTACCGCGGCGCCGGCGACGCGGGCGAGCGCCTGGTCGGCGTGACCCTGCGCGCGCCCACCAACGTGCGGCGGACGATCACCCGCACCAACATCTGCGCGATCTGCGCCACCGCGCACGGCGGCGACGGCGTCGCCCTGCTGGTGGCCCGCCGCGCCGGCGACCGGGGCCGCGACGGCAACACCGTCGGCACCTACCTGTGTACGGACCTCGCCTGCTCCCTCTACCTGCGCGGCCGCAAGCAGGTGAAGTTCGGCCGCCAGATCAACGAGGACCTGCCGGTGGAGGCCCGCATCGAGCGCGCCCGCGACCAGCTCGCGGCCTTCCTCGACCAGGTCCTCGCCACGGCCCCGGCCGCCTAGGGGTTCCGACCCGGCACTCCCTAGGGGAAGAGCTCGGCCGCGCGGATGACGACCGCGGGCCGGCCGAACGTTAGCGTCGAAGGCGTGAAACTGATCGACTTCGTGCTGAACGTGCTGTGGCTGATCTTCTGCGGGATCTGGATGGCGTTGGGCTACGTGGTCGCGGGCGTGATCTGCTGCCTGCTGATCATCACGGCGCCGTTCGGCCTGGCGGCCTTCCGTATCGCCGGCTTCGTGATCTGGCCGTTCGGCCGGACGACGGTGGTGCGCGCGGACGCCGGGACGCCCTCGCTGGTCGGCAACGTGATCTGGTTCGTGTTCGCCGGGCTGTGGCTGGCCATCGGCCACGTGCTGACGAGCATCCCGCTGTTCCTGTCGATCGTCGGGATCCCCTTCGGCTGGGCGAACCTCAAGATGATCCCCATCTCGCTGATGCCACTCGGCCGCGAGATCGTCCCCTCGGACCAGCGCATCGGCATCGCCTGACCGGCGGCGCCCGGGCCCGGCGCCTGCGCCTCGCCTACCCGCCTCGCCTACCCGCCCGTCTCCGCGTCGAGTTGCTCGGCGCGGAGGCGGAGTTCGCGGTAGACGCCGGCGAGGGCGTCCAGGGTGTAGTGGGCGTTCAGGCCGCTGGGGTTGGGGAGCACCCACACCTCCGTGGCGCCGCCGGGCCCGAGCGCCTCCCGCTGGCGGCCGATCGCCGCGCGGCGGCGGCCGAAGGCCGTCCGGTAGGCGCCGATGCCGAGCACGGCGAGGACGCGCGGGCGGTAGCGCTCCACCCGGGCCGCCAACGCCTCGCCGCCGGCCCGCAGTTCCTCCGCGCTCAGCTCGTCCGCGCGGGCGCTGGCGCGCGGCGAGACGTTGGTGATGCCGAGGCCGTAGCCGAGCAGCTGATCCTGCTCGTCCGGGCGCAGCAGGCGCGGCGTGAAGCCGGAGCGGTGGAGGGCGGGCCAGAAGCGGTTGCCCGGGCGGGCGAAGTGGTGCCCGGTCGCGGCCGACCACAGGCCAGGATTGATGCCGCAGAAGAGCACGCGCAGGTTCGGGGCGATGACGTCGGGGACGGTGCGGTCGCCGGCGGCGGCGAGCTCCGCGGGGGTGGGGCGGTGCGGTGTGTCGCTCGTGCGGGCGGGGCCGCCCGCCGGGTCCGTCCGCCTCGCCGTCGTCATCGTCGCTGCTCCTCCTCTTCCACCGCCGGCGTTCCGGCCGTACCCGCTGTCCCGGCCGCACCCGCTGTCCCGGCCGTCCGGGTCGTCGCCGCGCGCTGCCGGCGCTCCGCGTGCACGCGCCACAGTACGGCGGTGCTGCAGGCCGCGCCCACCGCCCCTCCGCCCGCCATCACCGCCGGGACCGGCGCCCACTCCGCGATCCCGCCCGCCACCGCCATGCCCAGGCCCTGAAAGGTCATCACGCCGGCGACGAGCAGCGTCATCGCGCGCCCGCGCAGCCCCGGAGGCACGGCGGCGACGAACCACCGGTCCAGGCCCAGGGTGTAGGAGATGCCGCAGCCGGTCAGCACCTGGAGCAGCAGGGCCCAGTCCGGGCTGGGGGAGAGCGCGTAGCCTAGCGCCGGCAGCGTGCAGCCGATCGCCACCGGCGCCACCAGCCGCTCGCGCCCGCGCGGCCCCAGCCGTGAGCCCGCGAGGAATTCGCTGGTCACCGCGCCGAACGGCATACCGCACATGAGCAGTCCGAGGCCGGAGGAGCCGATCCCGCGCGCGCCGGCGTAGGCGGTGAGCAGGCTCTCCGGCACGCAGACGAACATCGGCGGCACCCACGCCAGCAGGAGCAGCACCCGGATCCGGCGCTGCCCGAGCAGCCGCGCGGCGGAGGCGAGCGAGTCGGTGACGGCGCCGCGGGCGTCGCGGGCGTCGCGGGCACCTCCGGGGCTTCCGTTGGCCGGCCGGCGCCGGGTGCCGAAGCGCAGGATCAGCGCCGAGCCCAGGAACCCCGCCGCCGTCACCCCCAGCGCGGCGCGCGGCGACACCACCGCCAGCAGCAGTCCGCCCGCGCCGAACCCGAGGAGCTGCGCGCTCTGCGCGGTCAGCCGGATCACCGACCGCCCGAGCACGAAGCGGTCGCCCGCGTCGCCGAGCACCTCGGCCAGCGCGGCCATCCGGGTCCCGGTGAACACCGGCGAGACCGCGGCCATCACCGCGCGCAGCGCCAGCAGCCCGCCCACCGGCGTCGCCGCCGGCAGCATCGCCGCCGCGCAGGCGGCCGAGACCAGATCGCAGCAGACCAGCACCCGGCGCGAAGGGAACCGGTCCGCCACCGCCGACAGCAGGGTGCCGCCGACGACGTAGGGGAGCAGGCCCAGCGCGAAGGTCAGCGCGCTGAGCAGCGGGGACGCGGTGAGCCGGTACACCAGCACGGCCAGCGGCGGTGCGACGACTCGCCGACGCGACCGAGCGGGCCTGGGAAGTCCTTCTCGCACCCGACTGGTCGCGGATCCGCGCGGTCCTGGAGGCCGACGTCGCCTACCGCGCACGCCGGCTCGCGGGCGCCGGCCTGGAGGGCCTCTTCTCCGACCTGCACCCGCATGTCCGCTGGAACGACCCGGAGTTGACCGTCTCCACCCCCGCCCGGCTGGACCTGAGCCGGAGTCCGGACGGTCAGGGCATCCTGCTGATGCCCAGCGTCTTCGCCTGGCCGGACGTGGTCAGCGGCTTCGCGCCGCCCTGGCAGCCGACCCTGATCTACCCGGCCCGAGGCGTCGGCGACCTCTGGACCTCAGCGCGGCCGCGCACCCGGCCCTACTCCCGGAACCTGTCCCAAAAATCCGGACAGCAGTGGGATCCGCCTCCTCCCCGCCCGCAGTCCCGGAACCTGTCCCAAAAAACGGGACAGCATCGGGATCCGCCGCAGGCGTCTCCCTCCACCCCCACGCCCCCCGACGCGCTTGCGCGCCTCCTCGGCCCAAACCGCGCCGCCCTCCTGCACGCCCTCGACGAGCCGGCCTCCACCACCGCGCTCGCCCACCGCCTGGGCCTGGCACCCTCCTCGGTCTCCGCCCACCTGGCCGTCCTCCGCGCCGCCGGCCTCCTCGGCTCCCACCGCCTCGGCCGCGAGGTCCACTACGCCCGAACCCCCTTGGGCGACTCGCTGGTCGCCGTCCGGGAACGCCGAAGCCCGCAGGGTGGTGGGATGTGACGCCCCACCACCCTGCGGGCTTCCCCGCGTCGCCGCGCCGAGCAGCAACCAGCGGATGATCAGCGGTAGTTGACGAACTGCAGGGGGACGTCCAGGTCCTTGTTCTTCAGCAGGGCGATGACCTCCTGGAGGTCGTCGCGGCTCTTCGAGGAGACGCGGAGTTCCTCGCCCTGGATCTGCGCCTTGACGCCCTTGGGGCCCTCGTCGCGGATGATCTTCGAGATCTTCTTGGCCTCGTCCTGGGCGATGCCCTCCTTGATGGAGGCGAAGATCTTGTACTCCTTGCCGGAGAGCTGCGGCTCGCCCGCGTCGAGGGCCTTCAGCGAGATGCCGCGCTTGATCAGCTTGCCCTGGAAGACGTCGAGGATCGCCTTCACGCGGTCCTCGCCGTTGGCCTTCATCTCGATCTTCTCGCCGGACCAGCCGATGGTGGCGCCGGTGCCCTTGAAGTCGAAGCGGGTCGCGAGCTCGCGCGCGGTCTGGTTGAGCGCGTTGTCGACCTCCTGCCGCTCGACCTTCGAGACGATGTCGAAACTGGAGTCGGCCATGATGTCTCGGTCTCCTTGCGGGTGCTGAGTATCGGTGGGCGGCGGTGTGTCGCCCGCGGATGCCGCGGTGCTCCGTCGCGGGCCCCAGCCTAGTGCCGCCTCCCGCCGGGCCCGCCGCGCGTCGCCTTCGGCGACGGTCGCGCCTCCCGCGTGCCGCCCGCGCCGCCCATGCCATCCGTGCGCGGCCTGCCCTTGACCCCGTCGTGATCAACCGAGTGGCGAAGCACCCCCCACCATCGGGTATGGTTACGTCGTCGCAAGGGACGACACCCGGCCACGAGGCCGGAATCGCCCCTCAGACACCCGGCGGGTTGCCCGAGCGGCCAAAGGGAGCAGACTGTAAATCTGTCGGCTTACGCCTACGCAGGTTCGAACCCTGCACCCGCCACACTTCGAGAGCATCGCCCTCCAGCAGCGATTCCTGCCGCTGGAGGGCGATGCTTTTCCTGATCGACGCTTTCTGCAATCCTATGGCTGACATGCGTTGCGCATGTTAGCTTTGTGATATGGCCACCAAGACGCTCCAGATCCGCGATGTCCCCGAAGACGTCCACGCTACGATCCGGGCTCGGGCCGCGTTGGAGGGCAAGACCGTCTCTCAGTACCTGCTGGAGATAGTGGCAGGAATCGCCCGGCAGCCAACCCTGGCCGAGGTCTCCGAGCGGATCAAGGCCCGCACCAGCAGCGGCCGCGGCCCCAGCGGGGACGACATCCTCGGCGCGCTGCATGAGGGACGGGAGCGCCGGTGATCGTCACGGACTGCTCGGCCATGGTCCACGCCCTGACCGTGCCGGCCTCCCCGTTCCTCGACGCCTTTGCCACCGCGGACTCGATCCACGCCCCCCACCTGCTGGACTACGAGGTGACGAGCGCACTGCGCGGCCTGGTGCTGGGCAAGAAGGTCGACGAGACCACCGCGCACACGGCGCGGGCGGACTTCCGGGCGATGCCCATCACCCGCTATCCGATGGCGGGGCTGGATGAACGCGTGTGGGAGCTGCGGACCAACTTCAATCCGTACGACGCCTCCTACATCGTGCTCGCCGAGGCGCTGGGATGCCCGCTGCTGACCTTCGATGCGAAGCTGCTGGCTCCTCGCTTGCACGATGCGGAGGTCCGCAAGCTGGTCTGACGACCTGCGCCGGCGGTCCGGTGTGGGGGGTTCGGCCGGATATCAGCGGCAGGGGCGGTGACGCCGTGCGGCGTCGCCGGCGCCGGATCGTTATGAGGCGGTCACGGGGAGACTCATACGGCTCTCAGACAACACCCCTAGCGTGACGCGGTGTGGACAACGACACGGACGACACGAGCACGAACGAGACGGTCGCACTGAAGGACCGTGAGGCTGACGACGAACTCGCCCAGGACGAGGGCGCGGTGGCGGAGGAGGACGCGGAGCAGGCAGGGGACGCCGACGAGTCGGCCGCGTGGGAGGCGCCGCACGATGAATCCCCGCGCGGCGGCATCTCGCCGGTGCTGTCGGGCGCCGGAGCGGTGGTCGCGGCCGGACTCGGCCTGGCGTCGATCACCGGTACCTGGCTGGGGACCGTGCTCTCCGACCGGTCCGAACTGGTCGGCCAGATCTACACCCAGGCCAACTCCAGCAAGATGACCTCGGCGAACCAGATCTCCGAGGTCTACGGCAAGCCCTGGCACACCCTGGCCGGCGTCAACGGCCTGTTCGCGGTGGTGGCGGTGGTGCTCGCGGGCGTGATGCTGGTGCTCACCGGCACGCAGCCGGCGACCGCCGAGCGCCCGGTGTGGGTTCGGGCGCTGTCGTGGGGCGCCGTGGTGCTGGGCGCGATCGGACTGCTGATCGCGATCGCCATGTACTTCGACGTCTTCGCGGGGCTCCCGGCGGTCCCGGCCACATCCGGCGGCGCCACCGGCTGATCGCTCACACCACCGGCATCACCACGTCCCCGGTCGGGTCGGCCACGCGCCGATCCGGGCGGGGATGTTCCGTTTGTCGGGTGTGAGGAGGGGTTGCTCAGCCGCCCCCATATATAGAGGACAAGGGACGCGGATTTCGGGGTCCCGTTCCGGGCCGGGTGGCGGCTCGGACGGCCGGGCCGTGGCGCCGCCTCCGGGCTCCGGTGAAGCCGATGAGGCACGGGCCGGCGTCCGGTCTGTGCGGCGGCCCGCAGCGGTGGGAACGCCGCCGTTCGGGTGCGGCCGGGGTGGTTCAGGGGTGGTCAGCTCGACGGGACCCTCGACGCCGTGGTGGCGGCCGGGCGCCTGGACGGCGGGTCGGGCCGGAAGGTCGCGTGGTCCGCGGGATGTCCGTGTCCGCGGGGGTGGCGCGCGGGATGGCGGGTGATGCTCATCGCGGGCTCCTCTCGGCGCCGGGCCGACGTCGTGGACGGCCGGACAGAATGTTCATGATTGTGAACGTGGGACATCATTGCGAACACCCAGACGGTAAGCCCCGACCGGGACTACGTCAAGAAGCCGGGAACGGGCGTTACCGGCCCGACATCGGGGCCTCGGTGGGCGAACGCGGCGCGGGGCCGGGGCGACGATCACCCCGGCCCCGCGGATCCCGCTCCCGCCTCACGCCCCGGGCAGGCCCGGGACGTCGGGCTTCAGGCGCGGGGTCAGCCACTCCAGCTGGCGCCGCGCGTGCAGCGCCTCGCCGCCCTCGTGATGGTTGAACGGGTAGACCTCGATCGTCCGGTCCTCGAACGCGGGCCCGGCGGAGGCGCCGGACCCCCCGGGCCCGCCGGAGGTGTGGGCGCCGTAGGCGTTGTACGCCGCGAAGACCGTGCTCGGCGGGCAGATCGTGTCCCGCAGACCCACCGCCGCGTGCAGCGGCGCGTTCGCCCGCCGGGCGAAGGACACCCCGTCGACGTACGACAGCGTGCGGCGGACCCGCTCCTCGGCCTCGCGGTGCACGGCCAGGTAGCGCACGATCTCGCCGTACGGGTCGGCGTCGGTGATCTCGATCGCCCGCTGCAGGTGGCACAGGAACGGCACCGAGACCAGGACCGCCGCGAGGTCCCCGACCAGGCCGGCCACCGCGAGCGCCAGCCCGCCGCCCTGGCTGTTGCCGGCCACGGCCACCCGCCCGGGGTCCACGCCGGGCAGCGCCCGGACGGCCTCGACGGCGCGGACCGCGTCGGTGATCAGGCGCCGGTAGTAGTAATCCTCCGGCGCCTGGATGCCGCGGGTCATCGGGCCCAGGCCGCCGGCCGCGCCGCTCTGCGGGTCCGGGGTGTCCCCGCCGTTGCCGTACTGGTCGCCCTGGCCGCGGCTGTCCATCAGCAGGTGCGCGTAGCCGGCCGAGGCCCAGGTCAGGCGCTCGTGCGGGAGGCCGCGCCCGCGTCCGTAGCCGAGGTACTCGACCACCGCGGGCAGCGGGGCCGCGCCCCCGGCGGCGGCCTGGTCGGCGGCGCCGCGCGGGAGCGTGAACCAGGCCCGCACCGGGTCGCCGTCGTAGCCGGCGAAGGTCACGTCCCAGGTCTCGACCAGGGCCAGTCCGGTGGCGACCGGAACCACCTCCACCAGCACCGGGTAGCTCCGGGCCTGGTCCAGGGTGGTGCGCCAGAAGGCGTCGAAGTCGGCCGGCTCGGGCACGTCGGGCGTATATCGCCGCAGCTCAGGCAGGGACAGGTCGAACAGGGCCACGGGTCCTCCGTTCACGGGGGCGGAGCCCGGCGGGCCGTTTGACCACCGTCCGACATTCGATAGTCCGGCCGATAGTTTCGGTTTTCCGAGGCCCGAGCGTCCGCGCTGGTCAGGCTGCCGGGAGACTACACGGGCCGTCACCCCGCGTGAGATTGCGCCAACTTCCTGCGTCCGAAGGCCTTGACGCCGTTTTGAGCGGCTCCCTAGGCTGCCCACCACGTTCCGCGGAGGTTTCGATATTTTCGAAATCCCCTCACCACCTGCCTTGACGGATCCGGCGGTCCCGCCGGCCCGCCCACCCTCCGCCCGGGAAGACCCGAGTATGACCAGCACCGACGCAGCGGACCCGATACCGGGTCCGAGACCACCGGACGAGGGGCCTCCCTCCGCCGGCGAGGCCGCCACGGCCCCGGTCGTCCGCAGCAAGCGGACGTGGAGTCAGTCCCTGCGCAGGGACTGGCGGTTGTACACGCTGGCGGTGGCCCCGCTGGTGTTCTTCGCGATCTTCAAGTACGAGCCGATGATCGGCAACGTCATCGCGTTCCGGCAGTACGAGCCCGGCGGCAGCATCTTCGGCGACCAGTGGGTCGGCCTGATGTACGTGAAGATGATGTTCCAGGACCCGTCGTTCTGGACGGTCTTCACCAACACCGCCATCATCGGCGCGCTGACGCTGGTGGTGTGCTTCCCACTGCCGATCGTGCTGGCGCTGCTGCTCAACGAGCTGCGCGGACGCTTCGTCAAGCGCTTCGTGCAGTCGGTCTCGTATCTGCCGCACTTCCTGTCGATGGTGATCGTCGCCGGCATCGTGATGGAGTTCCTCTCCGCGGGCGGGCCGGTCAACTCGGCGCTGAAGGCGGTCGGGCACTCGCCGATCCTGTTCATGCAGCAGCCCGGCTGGTTCCGGCAGATCTACGTCTCCTCCGAGGTCTGGCAGACCGTCGGCTGGGGCACGATCATCTACCTCGCCGCGCTGACCTCGATCGACCAGGACCTCTACGAGGCGGCCCGGATCGACGGCGCCGGTCGCTGGCGGCAGACCTGGCACGTGACACTGCCGGGGCTGCGGCCGACGATGATGACGCTGCTGGTGCTCAACATCGGCACCTTCATGTCGGTCGGTTTCGAGAAGATCCTGCTGCTCTACAACCCGCTGACCTACCCGACCGCGGACGTCATCTCGACGTACCTGTACCGGATGGGCGTCAACTCCGGGAACTTCAGCTACTCGGCGGCCATCGGGCTGTTCGAGTCGATCATCGGACTGGTACTCGTCGTGACCGCGAACCGGATCTCCCGTCGACTGGTGGGGACGAGCCTGTGGTGACCGCCGACCTCGACCCCCAGGCCCCGCAGGCCCCCGAGCCTCCCGAGGCCTCCCCGCGGACCCCCGGGCGCGCCCGCGGCTTCTTCTCCGGGCGAAGGCCGGAGTACTCGCCGGCCGAGATGCCCACCACCGGCTACCAGGTCTTCCGGGTGGTCAACGGGGTGATACTGACCCTGGTGGTGCTGGCGGTCCTCTACCCGATCGTCAACATCGTCGCCAGGTCCTTCAGCGACGCCGCCTACATCGACGCCGGCAAGGTCGATCTCTGGCCGCGCGGGTTCAACGTAGCGACCTACAAGGCCGTGCTGTCGAACGGGCTGTTCTGGACCGACTACCGCAACACTGTCGTCTACACCGTGGTCAGTACCGTCATCTCGCTGGCACTGACCACCACCTACGCCTACGTGCTGTCCAAGAAGGACCTGCGCGGCCGGACCTTCCTGGTCGGCGTGGCGGTGTTCACGATGTTCTTCTCCGGCGGCCTGATCCCGAACTACGTGCTGGTCAACAACCTCGGCATGCGGGACAGCATCTGGGCGATGGTGCTGCCCAACGCCATCAGCGTCTTCAACCTGCTGGTGATGAAGGCGTTCTTCGAGAGCATGCCGAGCGAGCTGGAGGAGGCCGCCGCGATCGACGGCCTGAGCAGCTACGGGATCCTGCTGCGGATCGTGCTGCCGCTGTCGAAGGCCGTGCTGGCGACCATGACGCTCTTCTACGCGGTCGCCTCCTGGAACTCCTGGTTCAGCGCCTTCCTCTACCTGGACAAGCCGAATCTCTACCCGGTGTCGCTCTACCTGCGGAACATGATCGCCGGCGCGACCAACCAGTCCTCGCTCGGCATGGGACAGGACGACACGCAGGCCGCGGCCAACATCCAGGCGGTCACGATCGTCCTGACCACCCTGCCGATCCTCTTCGTCTACCCCTTCGTGCAGCGCTACTTCGTCAAGGGCGTCATGATCGGCGCCGTCAAGGGCTGAGCCGCCGCCCGCGCGACCGCGTTGCCACCTCCCCGCACCGCCCCGGCACCACCCCTCACCCCACCCACCCACGGCAAAGGGAGCACGTCCATGTCGTCCCCTCAGATCTCGCGGCGCTCCATGCTGCTCGGCGCGGGCGCCGTCGCACTCGGCCTCGTCGGCTGCGGCAGCGGCGGCGGTTCCTCGAAGGGTTCCTCCGGCCTGAACGGCAAGGACGCGGACTCGATGTCCGACTTCGCCGTCGGCACGGCCTTCAGAGCGAGCAAGCCGCTCACCATCACGACCCTGTACGACGACAACCCCAACTACGAGCTCAACAAGAACTGGCTGTTCTTCCAGGAGCTGACCAAGCGCACCAACGTCACCCTCAACCCGACCGCGGTCCCGCTCAGCGACTACGAGAACAAGCGCAGCGTCATCATCGGTGCCGGCGACGCGCCGACGCTGATCCCGAAGACCTACCCGGGCGAGGAGGTCCCTTTCGCGGCCTCCGGCGCGGTCCTCCCGGTCAGCGACTACACGCGGTACATGCCGAACTACACCGCCACGGTCAAGAAGTGGAACCTCCAGGCGGACATCGACACCCTGATCCAGGACGACGGCCACTACTACCTGCTGCCCGGCTTGCACCAGGACGTCTGGGTCGACTACTCGCTGGCGATCCGCACCGACATCCTCAAGAAGCTCAACCTCCAGGTGCCGCAGACCTGGGACGACCTCTACAACGTCCTCAAGGCGATGAAGGAGGCGTACCCGGACCAGTACCCGATGACCGACCGCTGGGGCATCCCCACCCCGGGCGGCAACCTGTTCAACCTGCTCGCCCAGGCCTACGGGACCCAGGCCGGCTGGGGCTACCAGAACGCCACCTGGGACGCGGACCAGAAGCACTTCGTCTTCACCGGCGCCATGGACCAGTACCGGGACATGCTCACCTACGTGAACAAGCTGGTGAAGGAGAAGCTGCTCGACCCGGAGAGCTTCACCCAGCAGGACACCGACGCCGAGGCCAAGTTCACCTCCGGCAAGTCCTTCGTCATCAGCACCAACGCCCAGGAACTGGTGAACACCTACCGGACGCCGCTGTCCAAGGCCGTCCCCGGCGCCACCATCACCAAGATCCCGGTGCCGATGGGTCCGCTGGGCGCGGTCAAGAAGGGCAGCCGGCTCGAGAACGGCCTGATGATCTCGAAGTCCGCGGCGAACAACCCCGACTTCCTGGCCATCCTGCAGTTCATCGACTGGCTGTTCTACTCGGACGAGGGCAAGCTCTTCGCCAAGTGGGGCGTCAAGGGCGTCACGTACACGGCGTACGGCGACGGCAAGGTCACCCTGGCCAAGGACGTCGACTGGTCCGGCCTCAACCCGGGCGCCCCGAAGTCGCTGCAGAAGGACTACGGCTTCTTCAACGGCAACTTCGTCTACGGCGGCAGCACCGAGCTGCTCGACTCCCAGTTCACCGCCGAGGAGCTGGAGTTCCAGAAGGTCATGGCCGCGCGCAAGACCCTCCCGGTCGACCCGCCGCACCCGATGACCCAGGCCGAGCAGCAGCAGACGAACATCTGGGACACCCCGCTGAAGGACTACGTCACCCAGCAGACCCTGAAGTTCGCGCTCGGCACCCGCCCGCTCAGCGAGTGGGACCAGTTCGTCAGCGAGTGCAAGTCGAAGAACAGCGACCAGTACATCAAGGTCGTCAACCAGGCCTACCAGCGCTGGGCTTCGAAGCAGAAGTAAGGCCCGGCACGCGCCCCGGGCCGTCGGGTCCGGGGCGCGGCCCCCGCGCATCGCACCACAGGCAGTGAGGAGCCTCCATGCGGATCACCGTCCCCGAGCAGCCCGTTGGCCCGTTCTCCGACGCCTGGCGTCAGTGTGTGGGGACGGGTCGGCTCGATCTCGCGCTGCGGCGCGACTACTTGGACTCGCTGGCGTTGGTGCAGCGGGAGATCGGCTTCCGGTACATCCGCGGGCACGGTGTGCTCAGTGACGGGATGGGTGTGCATCGGCCGTACGAGCTGGGCGGGGAGCGGCGGGTGCGGCATGCCTTCCAGTACCTGGACCAGGTGGTCGATGCCTACTTGGAGCTCGGGATCGCGCCGTTCGTCGAACTCGGCTTCATGCCCTCCGAGTTGGCCTCGGGTGAGGAGACGGTGTTCTGGTGGAAGGGCAACATCACCCCGCCACGCGACGAACGCGAGTGGACCGCGCTGGTGCAGGCGACGCTGCGGCATCTTATCGACCGCTACGGCCTGGAGCAGGTGCGCAGTTGGCCGATCGAGGTGTGGAACGAGCCCAACCTGCCGCAGTTCTGGGCGGCCGACCAGGACGCCTACCACCGGCTCTATGAGATCACCGCGCACGCGGTGAAGGAGGTCGACGCCGAACTCCAGGTCGGCGGCCCGTCCTTGGCGCCCGGCTATGAGGACGCCTGGCTGACGCGGTTCGCCGAGTTCGTCACCGGCCGCGACCTGCCGATCGACTTCCTCAGCCGTCACGCCTACAGCTCGGGTCCGGCCCAGCACGTACCCTTCGGTGTGCACCAGACGCTGATGCCGGCCTCGGCGCTGCTGGAGCAGTTCGGCGCGCCGCGCAAGCAGCTGAGCGGTTCGCCGATCGCCGAACTGCCGCTGCACATCACCGAGTTCAACTCCTCGTACCGGCCGGACAATCCGATCCATGACACGGCGTTCCACGCGGCGTATCTGGCGCCGGTGCTGGCCGAGGGCGGGGAGCACGCGGACTCGTTCTCGTACTGGACGTTCAGCGACGTCTTCGAGGAGTGCGGCATCCCCACGGCGCCGTTCCACGGCGGCTTCGGCTTGTTGACGCACCGTCAGATAAAGAAGCCGACCTACCACCTCTACGCCTTCATGGCCCGGCTCGGCGAGCAGCTGCTGGCGCGTGGCGCGGACCACCTGGTCACCCGGCACGCCGCCGACGGCCGCCTGACCGTACTGGCCTGGGCCCCGGCGGACCCCACGGGCGGCGAGCCGGTCGAGGGCCACACCGTCCGCCTCTCCCTGCCCGTCGGCGGCGGCGCCAACACCGCCTTCGCGCAACGCTGGTCGGTCGACGAGGAATCGGGCAACGCCCTCGCCGCCTGGGCCGAGATGGGCCGCCCGCTCGCTCCCACCGCCCGCCAGTACGCGATGCTCCGCGAGGCCGCCGAACCCGCGCGCACCCACCGCGCCGTCCCCGTCACCACCGGCCGCGCCGACGTGGACCTCGTCCTGGGCCGCAACGAGGTCACCCTCCTCGAACTCACCCCCGTCGCCGACGAGACCCCCGAGTGGTGGGACGACCGCCGCATGTTCGGCCTCCACCAGCCGGAGGACGCGCGATGAGCGCCTCCGCGCCGGAGCGGCGGGTCTCCTTCGGCACAGGGCCGCTGGCCCGGATCTCCGCCACCGTCTACACGCTGATCGTGATCGAGGCGATGTTCGTGCTCGCCTCGGCGCCCGGCCTGCTGCTGCTCGGCATGGTCGACCGGGACGCGAGCGAGGTGCCGCTGGTCGCCCTGTGCGCGCTGCCGCTCGGGCCGGCCTGGTCGGCCGCGGTGTACGCCTGGAACCGGCGCAGTACCGACCTGACCGACCTGCGCCCCGCCGCCGCGTTCCGGTGCGGCTACCGCGCCAACCTCGCCGACGTGCTGCGGCTCTGGGTGCCCTGGCTGGTCTTCGCCGCGCTCGTCGGCACGATTCTCGCGCACGGCGGGGAGGCGGGCGTGCCGGGCTGGTGGGTCGGGCTGCTGGCGGTGCTCGGCGCGGTGTCGCTGCTGTGGCTGGGCAACGCGCTGCTGCTGGCCTCGCTGTTCAGCTTCCGGGCGCGGGACACCGCCCGGCTCGCCGCCTACTGCATGGTCCGGCACCTCAGGGCGACGGCGGTGCACCTGTGCCTGCTGGCCGCTGCGGTGGCGCTGACCACGGCGTCCGTCCTGCTCACCCTGGTGTGCGTGTCCGTCTTCGCGGCGCTGAGCTCGCTCGGGGGACGGGCGATGACCGCCGACGTCCAGCAGCGGTTCACCGCCTGATCCACCCCCGCCTCGCGCAAGGAGCGGCTTCGATGAGCCTGCCCGCTGTCAGCAGGATCCCCTTCGGAGGCGACCACGATCCGGAGCAGTGGCCGGCCGAGGTCCGCGCGGAGGACCAGCGCCTGTTCGACGCCGCCCGGATCGACACCGTGACGCTCGGCGCCTTCGCCTGGTCGCACACCCGACTCGCCCCCGACCGCGAGGACCGGTCCTGCCGTGGAGCGGCTGGTGGGAGGCGGTCCCGGGCAGCCTCCACCAAAAGTTTTCGAAACCGCACGCCGAATCTCGTTGACGAGAGACCTCGGCAGACCCCTTGACGTGACGAAAACATGGGGTCTAGCTTGCCACTTGCCCGAATCCTTGCGTCGAAATCGATACGAAATCTTTCGACGCCCCATCCCTCGGATTCCTGGAGTTCCCCTCATGAGATTCTCTCGTGCCACCGTGGCGGCCGCCGCCGGTGTCGCCGCCCTGGCGATCGCCGTCCCCTCCGCGGTCGCGGCCGCCGACAACGGCTCTGCTGTCCCGAGTGACTCCCTCCGTGCCCTGGCCGCCAAGTCCGGCCTGCGCATCGGCACCGCTGTCGACATGAGCAAGCTCGGCACCGACGCCACCTACACCAAGATCGTCGACCAGCAGTTCTCCGTGGTCACCGCCGAGAACGTGATGAAGTGGGACACCACCGAGCCCAGCGACGGCACGTACAACTACGCGCCCGGCGACAAGCTCGTCGCGAACGCGGAGGCCAACGGCCAGCTCGTCCGCGGCCACACGCTGCTGTGGAACAACCAGATCCCCAGCTGGCTGACGACCGGTGTCAACAACGGCACCATCTCCAACGCCCAGCTGCTGGACATCCTGCACCAGCACATCACGTCCGAGGTCGGCCACTACAAGGGCAAGATCTGGCAGTGGGACGTCGCCAACGAGTTCATCGCCAACTCCTGGGACACCCCGGACGCCGACGGCTTCGTCTCGAACAACTTCTGGGTGCAGCACCTCGGTGACGGCGTGCTCGAGGACGCCTTCCGCTGGGCGCACGAGGCCGACCCGCACGCCCTGCTGATGTACAACGACTACAACATCACGGGCGAGGACGGCACCAACGCCAAGTTCCAGGCCACGTACAACATGATCAAGCGCCTCCAGTCGGAGGGCGTGCCGATCGACGGCGTCGGCGAGCAGGGCCACCTGGACACCCAGTACGGCTTCAACCCGACCGTCTTCCAGAACGACCTCAAGGCCTACGCCGGCCTGGGTCTGAAGGTCGCCGTCACCGAGGCCGACGTCCGGACCTTCGTCAACGACGCCGCCTCGCAGACCCCGACCGACTCGCTGGCGCAGTACGCCCAGCCGGAGGAGTTCTCCGAGGAGCTCAAGGGCTGCGAGCTGGTCAGCGCCTGCATCTCCTTCACCGCGTGGGGCGTCTACGACGGCGACTCCTGGATCCCCGGCACCTTCAGCGGTGAGGGCGACGGCCTGCTCTACGACGTCAACGAGCAGCCGAAGCCGGCCTACTACGCCCTGCAGTCGGACCTGGAGCTGGCCGCCGACGCGCCGAAGCACAACAACAACGGCAACGACGGGCAGTGATCCCCGGCCGGCCCGCTGACGGTCCGGCCCGCTCCACGCGCGACGCTCCACCGCGTGACGCTCCACCGCACGACCCGCGCCCCCGGCGTTCCGGACAGCTCCGGACCGCCGGGGGCGCGGCCGTTCCGCGCCCCGAACGGGCGGATCCTGCGACGACCGGGCGCCTGCCTGCCCTGAATGGGTAAGGGAGGGAGGGAACGGGAGCGAGTCGACGGAAGGGGAGACCGGTGATCAAGGTGGCCGACCTCCGGGAGTGGCGCGGGCACGACGTCGTGGACGAGGAGGGCCGCCGGATCGGCAGCCTCGAGTCCGTCTACGTGGACACCTCCACGGACGAGCCGTTCTTCGCGACGGTGACGACGGGCCTGCCCACCCGCCGCCGCCTGGTCTTCGTCCCGCTGCCCGGCGCCACCGCCGGGCCGGACTACCTCAAGGTGGCCTACGAGCGCGGCGTCATCCGCAAGGCGCCCTCGATCGGCGTGGACGACGTGCTGCCGATGGAGGACGAGCCGGCGATCTTCGTCCACTACGGGCTGACCTACGCCCCCGGCGCCGGCGGCGGGCGGCGGCTGGCCCGCCGCTGACGCGGACGCCGGAGCCGCCGCCCGCCGCGACTACGGCGGGCGGGAACGGGCAGGAACGCGGGGGAGAACGGGGACGGACACAGACCGAGGGAGGGGTGGGCCGTGGCCCTCATCTTGCTGCTGGTGCTCCTGGCCGTGGTGCTGGGGCTGGTCGGAGCCGTGGTCAAGGGGCTGCTGTACCTGCTGGTGATCGGCGTCGTGGCGTTCGTGGCCGCGCTGGTGCTGGGGACGCTGCGGCTGCGCTCCGGCGGGCGGCGCCCGGCCCGCTGACGTACCGTCGGTTCCGGCGGAGGGGACCACGCAGGGGACCACGCGGCGACGAGCACGGAGGTGTGCGCACATGGCGGAGCAGGCACTGGACGAGCAGGACATCGAGGAGGCGCTGCGCGGCCTCCCCGGCTGGCGGCGCGCGGGCGACGCGATCGCCGCCCGCTACAAGGGCGAGCGCTCGGCCGTCCCCGCCCTCTACCAGGAGGTCGCGGCGGCCGAGGACGAGGCGAACCACCACGCCACCGTCGAGATCACCTACAACTCGGTCGGCTTCACCCTCTCCACGCACGACGCGGGCGGCAAGGTCACCCGCCGCGACGTCGACCAGGCCGGACGGATCTCCGCGCTCTGCGCGAAGCACGGCTTCACAGTCGCCTGACCAGCCGCCTGACCAGCCGCCCGAGCGCCGCGCGCCGCGCCGGTACCCCCCTGGCCCGCGGGGCCGGACGGGTGCGGGAGGATGCACCTGTCCGAGTTCGGCGGCGGGCGCGGGGACGCGTGCCGCGCCATGAGTGGGTGAGGAGTGACCGCGGTGGCTTCGGCGTCGTCGACGGGTGTGACCGGAACAGATGAGGCGCGGGCCGAGACCGCGCGCCGGGAGCGCGGGCTGCGCCGGGCGACCCTGGTGCTCATCGTGATGCTGCTGGCCGAGTTCGTGCTCGGCCTGGCGGTCTCCCTCTACGCGACCGTCAACCCGACCGGCGGAGGCATGTTCTCCGCCTTCGGCCACGCGCTCACCAAGGGCCCCGGCGCGCTCGCCGCGCACGCCGGCGTCGGCATCCTGCTGGTGCTCGCGGGGATCGGCCTGGTCGTCCAGTCGCTGCTGGCCGGCCGGAAGTCGGTGATCGTCTACTCGATCGTCGCCCTGATCGCCATCCTCGGCGCGTGGAGCAGCGGTTCGAGCTTCGTCGCCAAGGGCAACGACGCCGACTCGATGGTGATGGGCTGCCTCACCGCCGTCGCGCTGCTCTGCGCCTCTCTGGTGCTGTACGTGCTGGGCGGCGAGCGCCGCGAGCGGACGGACACCGCGGCGACGGAGTGACAGGGCGCCGAGATGACACGGCGCCGAGATGACACGACGCCGGGGCGAGACGGCGCCCGCGTGACGCGGGAAACGCCCTGGCCGGGTGATCGGGCGGCTGGCTAGGCTGCCCGCCATGGACGATCACGGCGATGCCGGCGGCCCGGCAGCCTACCTGACCTCACTGTTCGCGCTGGACGGCCGCACGGCGGTGGTGACCGGCGGCAGCTCCGGGATCGGGCGGGCGATCGCGACCGCGCTGGCCCGCGCCGGCGCGCGCGTGGTGCTGGTCGCCCGCACCGCCGCGGCGCTCGCCGCCGTCGCGGATGAGCTGACCGCCGCAGGCTGCCGGGCGGGCTGGGTCAGCGCGGACCTCGCCACCCGCGAGGGCGTGCGGGAGGCCGCCGAGCACGCGGCGGCGGTCTTCGGCGAGCCGGACATCCTGGTGAACTCGGCCGGGATCAATCTGCGCCCGCCGATGGGCGAGCTGGGCGACGACGTCTGGGACGCCACGCTCGCGGTCAACCTGGAGGCGCCCTTCCTGCTCGGCCGCCGCTTCGGCCCGGGCATGGCCGAGCGCGGCTACGGCCGGATCATCCAGATCAGCTCCCAGCAGGCGCACCGGGCCTTCGCGGACAGCGGCGCCTATGGGGTGTCCAAGGGTGGCCTCGAGGCGCTCACCCGCTCCCAGGCCGAGGCGTGGTCGCGGTACGGCGTCACCAGCAACACGCTCGTCCCCGGCTTCGTGCCGACCGCGCTCAACACCCGGCTCGCCGCCGACCCGGAGGCCGTCGAGCGGCTGGCCGCCCGCACCTTCGCCGACCGCAACGGGCGGCCGGAGGACTTCGCCGGGGCCGCGGTCTTCCTCGCGAGCCCGGCGGCCGGGTACGTCACCGGGCAGTCGGTCTTCGTCGACGGCGGCTTCTCGACGCACTGAACGAATGGTGGGAGCAGCGATGACGGCGGAGGACGGCGCGCGTCTGCGGGCGCGGATCGTGGTGGACCCGGCGCTCCCGGACGGGGTGCTGCGGGGCATCGCGCAGGCGGTCGCGGAGACCGGCGCGCCCGAACCGACCGGCGCCGCACCGTCCGGCGGCGCACCGTCCGGCCGCGCCCCGGCCGTCGGCCGCCTCGTCCCCGACCGCCTCGTCCCCGACCGCGCCGCCGACGCCGGTCCGCTCGCCTACGTCGGCCCGGCGCTGCCCGCCGGACTCCGCGACGACCCGCGGCTGGTCTGGTTCCACAGCAGCAACGCCGGCGTGGACGCGGCGCTGGCCTCGGCCGGTGGCGGCGCGGCCTGGCCCGAGCGGGTGCTGCTGACCCGCACGGTCGGGCGGATGCGCGAGCGGATGGCGCAGTACGTGCTGGGCTGGGTGCTCGCCGAGTGCCAGTTCGTGCCGGAGTACGTCGCCCAGCAGGCCGCGCGGGAGTGGCGGCGGCTGCCGGGGGAGCTGGCCGCCGGGCAGCTCGCGGTGGTCGTCGGGGCCGGCGAGATCGGCCGGGCGGTCGGCGCGGCGCTGCGCGCCAACGGGATCCGCACGGCCGGCGTCTCCCGCAGCCGGCGGGCCGCGGCGGAGGCCTTCGACGAGGTGCTGACCGCGCGGGAACTGCTCGTGGGCGAGGACGACCTGCTGGGCCGGGCGCGCTGGGTGGTCGGCGTGCTGCCGCTGACGTCCGGCACCCGCGAGTTCTTCGGCGCGGAGTTCTTCGCCCGGCTGCGCGGCGCGAGCTTCCTGAACATCGGGCGCGGCGCGAGCGTGGACCTGGCGGCGCTGGAGAGCGCGCTGACGGCCGGGCAGGTCCGCTCGGCCGTGCTGGACGTGCTGGCCGAGGAGCCGGCGCCGCCGGACGCGCCCTGCTGGCGGCTGCCGCGCACGGTCGTCACCTCGCACTCCTCGGGCGTCACGGACGACGCCGACGTGGTCGCCGACTTCGCGGCGGCCCGCCGCGCCCTGGCCGCCGGCCGCACGCCCGCCCTGACGGTCGTCCCGGCGCGCGGCTACTGACCGCGGGCCGCCGGAACGGCCGCCGGGGGCGCGGTCGCCGGGAAGGCGCCACCGGGAACGCGGTCGCCGGGAGCACAGTCGCCGAGCGCCCGGCCGCTGGGAGCCCGGCCACTGGGAGCGCGGCCGCCGAGCGGGCGGCGGCCGAGCGCGGGCTACGCCGGGAACCACCCGAGGCCGCTGAACCCCGAGGGCCCTGAGAACGCGGGGATCCCGCCGAACTCCCAGGGACGCCCGTAGCCGCCGGTGTGGTGGCCGCCCTCCGCGTGATGGGCGTGATGACGCCCGTGGTGAGCCGCCGGCCAGGTCTTCGGGGGCGGCACCTCGCGACCGAAGTGCCCCGGCACGTTCCCGGCCGGTTCGAAGTCCGCGACCACGTAGGTCTCCACCGTCGAGCTGCCCGGCCGCCGGCCGAAGGCCCGCGCGATCCCGACCCGCCGGGTGTCCGCCCACACCAGCTGGGTGAAGTGCAGCGTGGCCGGCTGGTAGCGGTCGGGGTGCGCGAAGTCGAACCGCTTGATCTCGCCGTACCAGGCCCGGACGGCCGCGGTGCCGCTGGCCGGGGCGCCGTCGGTGTCGCTCTGCCAGTACATGTCCTCGCCGATGCCGGCGCGCAGCCCGGCGTGCGGGTCGCCGCCCAGCCCCGGCTGCCGCAGGGCGACGCCCAGCGCGCGCCGGGTGGCGTAGGCGGTGAGGGCCGGGTCGAGGACGAGCGGTGCCTCGCCGTGCCGCGCGCGCAGTTCGTTCATGGCGCGCAAGGTGCGGTTGGCGAAGGTGATCCCGTCGAGGGGCCGCAGGGAGCGGTGCGAGCAGCCGGGGACGGCGTGGGCGTACGCACCCGCCTGTGAGAGCCCGGCGAGCAGGACGGCCGCGGCCGCTCCGCAGAGCCGGCGCATGCGCGTGCGCATGGAGGGTGTCCTTTCCGGAGCAGAGGGCCGATCGGCCGTGCACCGACACCCTCCCTCCGGGACGGCCCTCCCGCACGCCCGGCCTCGACGCGGTCGCACGTTTGCCGGTCGGCTGTCACCCGGCCGGCCTCCCGCGGGGGGCCCGGTCGGCGTAGCCGGCCCGCTCGGAACGCCCCCGTGAGGCACGGATGTGACGGCGGCTCGACAACGCTTGGCGCGCGGCGCGCTCACGAAACGATCACGGCTCCGGTCCCTGTCAGCGGGTGTTGCTAGCGTCACGTCGCCATCGCGCGAGGTGGCGAATCTCCATACCCGCTCCGCACTTGGGGGGATCCCGTGAACATAGACTTCTCGCAGGACGCCACGTTCTCCTGGTATGTCGTACTGCTCATGATCAGCGGTCTGCTGACGCTCGGCCTGGCCGCGGCCGGCGCCTCGTCGCAGACCCGGGGCATGCGGATCGTTCAGGCGCTGCTGGGCCTCGGCTTCTTCGGCTACGGCTTCTACCTGGCCTTCATCTTCCAGGGCGGCCACTACATCATGTTCTTCCGGGCCTTCATCGTCCCGGTGCTGCTGCTGGTCAACTTCGTGCGGACGAAGGCGGCGAAGCGCCGCTCGCGGTCGGCGTGACCGCCGGCGCGCGGGCCTGAACCGGCCCTGGCCGCGCGGCGGGAGGCGCCCGCGGGGCTCGCGGGCCAAGCCGTAGGATCCCGCGGTGATCATTCTCCGACGACTCGCGGCCGGGGCGGCAATCGCCTTGGCGGCCTTCATAAGTGTGGGTGCGTCAGCTCCGCCCTCGGCCTGGGCCGACGGCGGGGCCGCCGCGACCGCCACCGCCCCGGCGTCCGCCGGCACCCCCGGCGACGGCGCCACCGACGGCACCACGGTGAACAGCGACGGGACCACCGTCAACAGCGACGGCATACCCGTGGCCCCCACCGACCCGCCCAAGGTCGAGCTGGTGCTCGACGTCAGCGGCTCGATGGCGGCCAAGGACCTCGGCGGCATGACCCGGATCGCCGCCGCCCAGTCGGCCTTCGACCAGGTCGTGGACGCGCTGCCGGACGACGACCAGGTCGGCGTCCGGGTCCTCGGCGCCAGCTACCCCGGCACCTCCAAGACCGTGGGCTGCGCCGACACCCAGCAGATCGTCCCGGTCGGCCAGCTCAACCGGGACGACATCAAGACGGCCGTCGCCGCGCTCCGCCCGACCGGCTGGACCCCGATCGGCCTCGCCCTCCAGGACGCCGCCAAGGACCTGGGCAACGACGCCTCCTCCCGGCGCATCGTGCTGATCTCCGACGGCGAGGACGACTGCGCCCCGCCCAACCCCTGCGACGTGGCCCGCTCGCTGGCCGCCCAGGGCACCCACCTGGTCGTCGACACCCTCGGCCTGACCCTGGACGACGGCGTGCGCCGCCAGCTCAGCTGCATCTCCCAGGCGACCGGCGGCACCTACACCGCCGTCACCTCCGAGTCCCAGCTGTCGCACCGGCTCACCCAGCTCGTGCAACGCGCCACAGCCGAGACCGTGCCGCCCGCCGCGGTCTCCGGCGCGTCCTCCTGCGCGAGCGCCCCGCTGCTCACCCCCGGCGTCTACAGCGACCGCGAGGACGCCCAGGCCGACCGCTGGTACCGGGTCACCCTGGCCCCCGACCAGGAGCTGCGCGCCTCCGCCTCGGTCGCGATCGACCGCGCCGTCGACCCGCACTACGCCGTGACCCTGGACGCCACCGGCCCCGACGGCTCCCCGCTGGCCGCCGGCAGCGGCACCGGCGCCGGGCGCACCGACCTGGTCTCGGCCGGCCTGCGCTGGTCCACCGGCGGCTCCGCCGGACGGACGGTCTGCCTGGACGTCGCCAACGCCTTCTCCGGCGCTGCCTCGGCCAAGGGCCAGCCGGGCTTCCCGGTGCAGCTCACGGTGGACGTGGTGCAGGCCGCGCCGGCGCCCTCGACGCGCGCGCAGGGACTCGGCGCGGGCTGGCTCTTCCTCGGCGTGCTCGCCGGGGTCGGCCTGATCACCGGCCTGATCCTGGGCTGGCTCGGCCGCTGGCGGATCGCGATCTGGAGGACCCCGTGACCCTCACCGACCCCACCGGGCGCCCCGGTTCCCCCGCGCGGACCCGCGTCGCCGGGCGCGCCCGCCGGGCGCGTGCGCTCGGAGCGGCCGGCGCCGCCGCGGGCGCGACCGCCGCGGCGCTGCTGCCGCTGCTCCTCGCCGGCGCGCCGGCCGCCCACGCCGACGACTCCGCCTCGGCGTCCGCCTCGGCCTCCGCCTCCGGCGGGACCGCGGCCACCCAGCCCGGCACGGACTTCCTCAGCGCCGCGGCGCTGCAGCCCGGGCAGCAGGCCACCGGCTCGGCCTCGGTCGGCGACTACCTGTACTGGTCGTTCACCGCCTCCTCCGGGCAGCAGGACACGGTCACCGCGACCGTGCTGCTCCCGCCGGGCAGCGAACGGCACGGCGCCGAGCAGTGGCGGATCGACCTCTACGACGGGCTGCGCCGCGTCCAGTCCTGCGTGCGCGGCACGCCGGTCCGGTCCGCCGCGACCACGGACGGCTCGGTGGCGGTCAGCTGCACCCTGCCGCGCGTCCGCGACTGGTCGGAGAACTGGTCGAACGACCCGCTGCCGGGCACCTACTACGTCCGGCTGACGGTCGGTCAGGCGCCCGAGCAGGACCTCGGTCTGCCGGTCAGCGCGCAGGTCGAGCTGGACTCCTCGGACGGGCCGGTGCAGCCGGCCGGCGCGAGCGAGGTCGTGCCGCTCACGCTGCCCACCCAAGGGCCCACGGACGGCTCCACGGCCGCGGCGGACGGGTCCTCCGCGGCGGCGGACGGCTCCACGACGGCGGGGGACGGCTCCTCGGCGTCCGCCAGTGCCTCGCCGGACGGGCTCTCCGGAGCGCGCACGGTCGCCACCGGGTTCTTCTCCGGCCGCCATTCGCGCTGGTGGTGGACGGGCATCGGCGCGGGCGTCTGCGTGATCGCGGGCCTCGCCGGGTTCACCCTCACCCGGCACCCGCGCCACTGGTTCTCCTGGAACCAGCCGCCGGAGCGCCCGGCCGCGCCGTACGAGCCGCCGTACGAGCAGCAGTCCTACCGGGACTGAGCGCGCGGCCTCCGCTCGAACGCCGCTTCACGGGCGCCGTCCGCCCGCCTCGCGCCTGCCGCGGGCGCGGGCGGGCGGCGCCTTCTGCCGCGCCTCCGCCGGTGTCCGCCGGAACCGGGGCGTCCGCCCCGCCTTGCGGGAAGGGGTTGCTTCCCGGGCCGACTCGGTCGAAGCTGACGGGTAGTCACCGTGGCCGCATGGCAGGGCGTTAACGCGTGCGACAGCGCCCCGATGGTGTGTTGACGGCCGTCCGCCGCTCGGAACGGGCACCCTCGGGGCCTGCGCGCCCGCTGTCCGGTGAGGTCGAGGCGAGGAGGAGGCGCCGAGTGGCACATCCCCTGGCGACACGCGCGGCGACCCCGACCGACTGGGAGCCCACGCTCGAACTGTGGCAGGCGTCGCACGAGGTCCGGCGCAACGGGCGGCCGCTCGCCACCGGCCAGGTGCTCAGGGCGCAGAAGCGCCTCGCGGAGGAGGCCTCCCTCCTGCTGCTCGCCGAGGAGCCGCCGGACGGCACCCTGGTCGGCTGCATCCTCGCCGTCCCCGGCCGGGCCGGCGACGGCGCAGGTGAACCGCTGCCGGGGCTGGTCCACCTGACGATGATGTGCGTCGCGCCGGACCACTGGGGCCGGCAGATAGGGCGCGGGCTGCTGGAGGCGGCGCTCGCGGAGTCCGCGCGCCGCGGCTACGACCGCGCGCAGCTGTGGACGCACGCCGACAACCTGCGCGCCAACCGCCTCTACCGGGGCATGGGCTTCCGCCGCAGCGGCCGCGTCCGCATAGACGACTGGGGCGAACTCATCGTCCACTACCAGCGCCCCCTCACGGACGCGGACCTCCGGCCCCCGGCGGCCTGATCCCGCGGCGCCGAGGTCAGGAGGCGGCGGCGCGGTCAGGAGGCGGCGGCGCGGACCGCGTCCGCGACGGGGGTGTCGCCGGCGACGAGTTCCAGGGTGCGGCCGACCGTGCCGGGGGCGGTGAGCAGCTCGGCGAGGACCGCGGCGACGTCGTCCCGGGTCACCGAGCCGCGACCGGTGTGCTCGTCGAGGCGGACCCGGCCGGTGGGTGGGTCGTTCAGCAGGCGGCCGGGGCGCAGCACCGTCCAGTCCAGCGCGTCGCGGCTGCGGAGGTCGTCGTCGGCGGCGCCCTTCGCCCGCTGATAGGCCCCGAACACCGGGTCATCGCCGTCCGGCGCGTTCTGGTCGGCGCCCATCGAGGACACCATCAGGTAGCGGCGGACGCCCGCGGCCTCCGCCGCGTCGGCGAGCAGTACGGCCGCGGCGCGGTCGACGGTGTCCTTGCGGGCGGCGCCGCTGCCGGGGCCGGCGCCGGCCGCGAACACCACCGCGTCCGCGCCGCGCAGCGCCTCCGCGGTCCCGGCGGCCGTCGCCGACTCCAGGTCCAGCACCAGCGGTTCGGCGCCGGCCGCGGTCAGGTCGGCGGCCTGCTCGGGCTTCCGGATGATCCCGGTCACCTCGTCCCCGCGCCCGGCGAGCAGCCGCTCCAGCCGCAGCGCGATCTGTCCATGTCCACCAGCGATCACCACACGCATTCCTCGACCCTATGCGGCGGCCGGGCGTCTGTCCCGGTCCGCCTCGCCGACGCGCGCCCGGCGCGTGCGGCGGAGGCGTGCGCCGGGCGCGCGCTTCGCGGCAGCCCTCCGGAAGAATTCGGCGGCCCTCCGGCAGCTCTGGGGCAGCCCTGAGGCAGAGGGGTCAGTGGCCGCCGTTGCCCTGGCGGGGGACCGGGGAGGGGCCGGCCGCGCCGTCCGGCAGCGGCTCCGCCTCCGCGAACTCCCGTACCGCGCTGGTGCGGCTGACCACCCGGCCGCGGTGCACCACCACCCGGCTGTGCCCGGAGGTCAGCGCCGCCTCCAGGGTGTCGCCGCGGACCGCGAGCAGCTCCGCGGCGAACCCGGCGTCCACGCGCACCTCCGGCAGCCCCATCAGCGCGCGCGCCCGCGCGCTCACCGCCTCGTACGCCTCCGCGGGCGTGAACGCGCCCGACGAGGCCAGCAGGAAGACCGCCTCCAGCGGATCCGCGCGGCCGACCGGGTTGGCCGCGTCCCGCAGTCCGCCGCTGCCCGCCGCGACCAGGACACCCGCCTCGCGCAGCGCCCGCGCCACCCGGGGGGTGCGCGGGGTCGGCCGCGCGGCCGGCTCGCCGGAGCAGGTGCCGTTCTGCGGAAGGCAGACCACCGAGACGCCGGCCGCCGCCAGGCGCTCGGCACCGGCGTTGCCGCCCGCGCCCAGGCCCGTGCGCGCGCCGCCGCCCATGCCACCCGCCCCGCCGGCGGCGGGTTCGGCCGGCAGCGCGAGCCGGCCGAGCGGACCGAGCGCCACCCGCGGCCGCAGCGGACCGAGCGCCGCCGCGGTCCGGGCGAGTCGCACCGGATCCGAGCCGTCCGTGTGCAGGTCCACGGCACAGCCGAACTCGCCTGCCACGCACAGCAGTTCCTCGACGAAACCGGCCGGGTCCGGGTCCAGCTCGGGGCAGCCTCCGATCGCCCAGGCGCCGGCCTTCACGGCGTCCCGCAGCCGCGCCCGCCCGTCCGCGCCGGCCAGCCCGGTGAGCACCCGCGGCATCGCCACGATCTGCAGCTCCAGCAGCCCGCTCAGCACCTGACCGGCCGTCAGCGCCGCCTCGAGCCGCGCCATCCCGTGCACGTCGCCGATCCGGACGTGGGTGCGCTGCGCGGTCGCGCCGTAACCCAGCGCGGTCAGCGCCCCCTCCACGACGCGGCGCTGGACCGCCGCGCACTCCGCGCCCGCGCCCGGTCCCGCCAGCGCGGTGTCCAGGTGGCTGTGCGGCTCGGCCGGGGCCGGGAGCAGCAGGTAGCCGCGCAGGTCGAGGATCTCGGCGGGGTCGTGCGCGGGCAGGCTTCCGGCCGTGCCGACGGCCTCGATCCGGGGGCCCGCGAGTCGGACGTCCACCCGCCGGCCGTCGGCGAGCAGCGCGCCGCGCAGCAGCAGGGAACGGGCGGCCGGGGACGCCGGGCCCGCGGAGGCGGCCGGGGCCGCGGACGGCTCGGCGGAGCCCGCGCCACCGCGGCCCACCCCCGGAGTCGGGCCCGTCGAGGGACCCGCCGAGGTGCCCGCCGCCGGCTCCCGGCCGCCCGCCGGGTCGGTGGGGTCGCTTCTCCTCCGCCTCTGCGGTGCCGTGGAGGCCGACTCGTCTCCGTCGGGGTTGCCACCGGTCATCCGGAGCTCCTTCCGCCGCGAGGGCCGTGCAAGATCGCCGGCCCCGAGCCTAGGCGCGCCGCTCCGCTCAGCGGGGGAGGCGCGGCGGGCCGGTGTGTACGGCGCGGAGGCGGTGTGCCGTCACCGCCGCACAGCGCGCGTACACGCGGGCGCGCGCCCTCGCGGGGCCCGCGCCGCCGGGGCCGGTACGGATTTCACGATCCGGCCGGGGACCGTGTACTGTCTTCCTCAGCCCGCCCCAATAGCTCAGTCGGCAGAGCGTCTCCATGGTAAGGAGAAGGTCTACGGTTCGATTCCGTATTGGGGCTCTGATGTGAAGTCCGCATCCGCGGCCGGATCATCGTGGCGGTGTAGCTCAGTCGGTAGAGCAAGCGGCTCATAATCGCTGTGTCACCGGTTCAAGTCCGGTCACCGCTACCCCACGCGTAGCCGATTGTCGGGCTAGCCCTTCGATCGGCTACTCTTGCTGTTCCAATGTCTTAACCCCTGTTCGAGGAAGGCACTCCAGTGGCTGCCACCGATGTTCGTCCGAAGATCACGCTGGCCTGCGTGGAGTGCAAGGAGCGGAACTACATCACCAAGAAGAACCGCCGCAACGACCCCGACCGCCTCGAGGTCAAGAAGCACTGCCCGCGCTGCAACGCGCACACCGCGCACCGCGAGACCCGCTGACCGTCGCCGTCCGCATCGGCCGGTGGGCGCCGAGCCGTACGTGCTCGGCCCGCGGGCCGGATCAGGGCAGCGGCCGCGGATCTGCGCCGCCCGTGATGTGACCGAAGGCCGTCCCCGAAGCCCGGGGGCGGCCTTCGGCTTTCTCTCTTCCGTCGCCTCAGTCGCCTCCGAGGAGCCGTAGATGCCCCTGGATCCCTCTTTCATCGGCCGGTCCTATCCGCCCACCCCCGCGTACGAGGTGGGCCGGGAGAAGATCCGCGAGTTCGCCGAGGCCATCGGCGATCCCAACCCGGTCTACACCGACCCGGAGGCGGCGAAGGCCCTCGGCCACTCCGACGTGATCGCCCCGCCGACCTTCCCCTTCGTGATCACCTACCGCGCCGCCGCGCAGGTGGTCGCCGACCCGGAACTCGCGCTGGACTACTCGCGGGTGGTGCACGGCGACCAGAAGTTCACCTACACCCGCCCGGTGCGGGCCGGCGACCGGCTCTCCGTCTCCGTCTCCATCGACGGCATCAAGTCCCTCGCGGGCAACGACATCCTCTCCGTCCGCGGCGAGGTCTACGGCGAGGGCGGCGACCACGTCGTCACCGCACTGATGACCCTGGTGTCCCGCGCCCCCGAAGGAGACTGACCCTTGACCGCCGCACGCATCTCCTACGACGAGGTCGAGGTCGGCCTCGAACTGCCGTCGCGCACCTTCCCGGTGCAGCGCGCCGCGCTGGTCCAGTACGCGGGCGCCTCGGGCGACTTCAACCCGATCCACTGGAACGAGCGCTTCGCGAAGCAGGTCGGCCTGCCGGACGTGATCGCGCACGGCATGTTCACCATGGCCGAGGCCGCGCGCGTGGTGACCGACTGGCTCGGCGACCCCGGCGCGATCGTCGAGTACGGGGTCCGCTTCACCAAGCCCGTCGTCGTGCCGGACGACGGGCAGGGCGCCTCCATCGAGGTCAGCGCCAAGGTCGCGGCCAAGCTCGACGACCGCCGGGTACGGGTGGACATCACCGCCACCAGCGCCGGCCAGAAGGTCCTGGGCATGTCCCGCGCGGTGGTCCAGCTCTCCTGAGCCGGACGGCGTCCGCGCGGGCGCTCGCCGAAGCCCGCCCGGCCTTCGGCTCCCCGCGCGGTCTCGGCTCCCCGCCGGGCCTACGGCTCCCCGCGCGGTCTCGGCTCCCTGTGCGGTGTCGGCTCCCTGTGCGGTGTCGGTTCCCCGCGCGGCCTCGGGTCCCTGTGCGGCCTGGCTCGCCGCGCGGTCTCGGCTCCCCGCCGGGCCTGGGGTCCCTGTGCGGTGTCGGCTCCCTGTGCGGCCTCGGTTCCCCGCGCGACCTGGGGTCCCTGTGCGGTCTCGGCTCCCTGTGCGGTCTCGGTTCCCCGCGCAGCCTGGGGTCCCTGTGCGGTCTCGGGTCCCTGTGCGGTGTCGGTTCCCGCGCGGCCTCGGGTCCCTGTGCGGTGTCGGCTCCCCGCGGCGGCCTCGGGTCCCGGCGCCGCCTCGGCGCTCCGCCCGGCGTTGAGCGGCGGCCGGCCGGAGTCGCCGCGCGGGTCCGCGGCCGCTCCGGCCTCGGCCGCTCCCGAGGCCGAGAGCGGGCCGCCGGGCGAGCCCGCAGGGCCGCTTGCGTGATTAGTGATTGGGCACTAACTTGAAGACATGGCGGGTACGAGCATGCGAATGACGGCCGAGGAGCGGCGCGAGGCCGCGATCAAGGCCGCCATGACCGAGTTCGCCCGCACCGGCTTCCGCGGGACCTCCACGGAGGCCATCGCCCGCCGGGTGGGCGTCTCCCAGCCCTACCTGTTCCGGCTCTTCCCGAACAAGCGCGCCCTCTTCATCGCCGCCGTCGAACGCTGCCTGGAGGACATGTGGCAGGTGTTCGACGCGGCCTCGAAGGGGTGCGAGGGCGAGGATGCGCTGGACCGCATGGCCGACGCCTACTTCGAGCTGGTCGCGCGTGACCGCGACAAACTGCTCCTCCAGCTCCAGATGAACGTCTCGACCGCCGCGGCCGAGGAGGCCGGCGACGACGAGGCCGCCCAGGCCGCCCGCGCCGCCTGGCGCCGGCTGTGGGACCGGATCGGTGAGCGCACCGGCGCCTCGCAGGCCCGCCTCGGCAAGTTCTTCGCCTGCGGCATGCTCGTCAACACCCTGACCGCCCTGGGCTTCCCCGCCGACGACCCGCTCTGGGCCGGGCTGAACTGGGGCCCGGAGCCGGAGGGGGCGCAGGAGTCCCCGCCTGAGTCCCCGCCCGGCCACTGACTCCACTGACCGTCCTTCGCGCCACCTTTCGCGTCCGGCAGCCGCCGACGTCTGCCCGCGAAAGTAAGTGATCCATAACTAATAGATCAATTCCTGCGGACACCAGGAGAGAGACATGTCAGGAACGGATCCCGGCGCCGGAGCGCCGTCCGGCACCGTGCGGAGCCGGACGGTGTGGGCGATCGCGCTCACCTCCGTCGTCGGCTTCATGGCCTCGCTCGACAACCTCGTCGTCACCACCGCCCTGCCCGCCATCCGGATCCACCTCGGCGGCAGCCTCCAGGACCTGGAGTGGACGGTGAACGCCTACACGCTCACCTTCGCCGTCCTGCTGCTGCTCGGCGCGGCGCTCGGCGACCGCTTCGGGCGCCGCCGCTTCTTCGCCGTCGGCACCGGCGTCTTCACCCTCGCCTCGCTCGGAGCCGCCCTCGCCCCGAACATCCAGACGTTGATCGCGGCCCGGGCCGTGCAGGGCGTCGGCGCGGCGATCCTGATGCCGCTCACCCTCACCCTGCTCACCACAGCCGTCCCGCCCGCCCGGCGCGGCGCCGCGCTCGGCATCTGGGGCGCCGTCAACGGCGTGGCGATCGCCCTCGGGCCGCTGATCGGCGGCACCATCGTCCAGCACCTCTCCTGGCAGTGGATCTTCGCGCTGAACGTCCCGATCGGGGTGGTGGTGATACCGCTCATCCTGCTGCGCTTGAGCGAGAGCCGCGGCGCCAGCCCCCGGCTGGACCTCGTCGGCACCGCGCTGGCCAGCCTCGGGCTGTTCGGTGTCGTGCTCGGCGTGATCCGCGGCAACTCGGACGGCTGGACCAGCCCGCTCGTCCTCGGCGCGCTGATCGGCGGCGCGGTCGGCCTGGCCGTCTTCCTGGCCTGGGAGGCGCGCAGCCCGCACCCGCTGCTCCCGCTCGCACTGTTCCGCCGGCGCGCCTTCGCGGCCGTCAACGGCGCCACGGTGCTGATGGGGATCGGCATGTTCGGGGCGATCTTCCTGCTCAGCCAGTACCTGCAGACCGGACTGGGGTACAGCCCGACCGAGGCCGGCCTGCGGATGCTGCCGTGGACCGGGATGCCGCTGATCGTCGCGCCCATCGCCGGCGCGCTCTCCGACCGGATCAGCGGGCGACACCTGATCGCCGCCGGCCTGGCCTTGCAGGCCGGCTGCCTGGCCTGGATGGCGGCCTTCGTCGGACCGGACTACGCGTCGCAGGTCCCCGGGCTGCTGCTCGGCGGCGTCGGCATGGCGCTGTTCTTCGCGCCGGTGGCGAACGTGCTGATGAGCTCGGTCGAACCGAAGGACCAGGGCGTCGCCTCCGGCACGAACAGCGCCCTGCGCGAGGTGGGCGGCGCGCTCGGTGTCGCCGTGCTCACCGCGGTCTTCACCGCCAACGGCGACACCGGCTCCGCGCAGCACTTCAACGCCGGGCTCGTCCCGGCGCTGTGGACGGGCGCGGCGCTGGTCGCCGCGGCCGTCCCGGTGATGCTGCTCGCGGGGGGCCGAGGATCCCGGACCGCAGCCGCCTCCACGCCGGTCGCGGCGGGGAGCCTTCCGGACGCGACCGCTGCGACCGCCACGACCCCCGCGACTGCTGAGACCGCCGCGACCCCCGCGGCCCCCGCGCCGGTCGGCGTGGACGGGGAGACCGTCCGCGGCTGAGCGCTGAGCGCTGAGCGCTGAGCGCGGCGCCGGAGTCGGCGAGCCCGCGCGCCGGGTGCCCGTGGCGAGTTTCTCGCCGCCGGCACCCGGCGCGCGGCGACGCGGAAGCGCGCCCTGGCCGGCGGAGCCGTGGTGGGGACCCTGCCGCCCGACCCCGTACGCTGAACGCCGTGCAGGAACGAATCGACGCGCCCCTCGCCCCGCTCACCACCTTCCGGCTCGGCGGCCCGGCCCGCCGCCTCCTCACCGCGGACACCGACGACGAGCTCGTCGCGGCCGTCCGCGAGGCGGACCGCGCCGGCATCCCGCTGCTGCTGATCGGCGGCGGCTCGAACCTGGTGATCGCCGACGAGGGCTTCGACGGCACCGCCGTCCGGATCGCCACCACCGGCTTCACCCTGCACGGCACCGAGCTGGAGCTCGCCGCGGGCGAGGTGTGGTCGGACGCCGTCGCCCGCGCCGTCGAGGAGGGCCTGGCCGGCATCGAGTGCCTGGCCGGCATCCCCGGCTCGGCCGGCGCCACCCCGGTGCAGAACGTCGGCGCCTATGGGCAGGAGGTCTCCTCCACCATCTCCTCGGTCACCGCCTACGACCGGCGCCTGGACGAGGTCGTCAGGCTCCCGGCCTCGGCCTGCGCCTTCTCCTACCGCGACTCGGTCTTCAAGTCGGACCCCTCCCGCTACGTGGTGCTGCGCGTCCGCTTCACGCTGGCCGCCGACCCGGACGGCCTGTCGGCCCCGATCCGCTACGCCGAACTGGCCCGCACGCTGGGCGTCGAGCCGGGGGAGCGGGTGCCGCTGGCCGCCGCCCGCGAGGCGGTGCTGAAGCTGCGTTCCGGCAAGGGCATGGTGCTCGACCCGGAGGACCACGACACCTGGTCGGCCGGCTCCTTCTTCACCAACCCGATCCTCACCGAGGCCGAGCACGCCGCCTTCCTGAGCAGGGTCCGCGAGCGCCTCGGCGCGGACGCGCCCGCCCCGCCCGCCTACCCGTCGGGGGAGGGCCGGGTGAAGACCTCGGCGGCCTGGCTGATCGACAAGGCCGGCTTCGGCAAGGGCTACGGCAGCGGCGAGGCCCGGATCTCCAGCAAGCACACCCTGGCGCTGACCAACCGCGGCCGGGCGACCACCGCCGACCTGCTCGCGCTCGCCCGCGAGGTCCGCGCCGGAGTCCGGGCGGCCTTCGGCGTCACCCTCACCAACGAACCCGTCCTGGTCAACGCCACGCTCTGACCGCATCCGCGCCGTCGTTCTCGGGCGCCCGCGGCGCGGGTGCGGAGGGCGGGGACGCCAGCCAGGCGTCGACGCCGGCGAGCAGCCGCGCGCGTATGCCCTCCGGCGCGCGCGTGGCGCGGATGCTCTGCCGGGCCAGCTCGGCCAGCTCCTCGTCGCTGAACCCGTGGGCGTAGCGGGCGAGTTCGTACTGCGCGGCGAGGCGCGAGCCGAACAGCAGCGGGTCGTCCGCTCCCAGGGCCATCGGCACGCCCGCCTCGTAGAGGTACCGCAGCGGGACGTCCTCCGGCTTCTCGTAGACCCCCAGCGCGACGTTGGACGCGGGGCAGACCTCGCAGGTCACGCCCTCCGAGGCGAGTCGGCGGACCAGGCGCTCGTCCTCCGCCGCGCGGACGCCGTGGCCGATCCGGCCGGCGCCGAGGTCGTCCAGGCAGTCGCGGACGCTGGACGGGCCGGCCAGCTCCCCGCCGTGCGGGGCCGCAAGCAGCCCGCCCTCCCGCGCGATGGCGAAGGCCCGGTCGAAGTCGCGGGCGAAACCCCGGCGTTCGTCGTTGGAGAGCCCGAAGCCGACCACCCCCTGGTCGGCGTACCGCACGGCGAGCCGGGCCAGTGTGCGGGCGTCCAGCGGATGCTTCATCCGGTTCGCCGCGACCAGCACGCGGATGCCGACCCCGCTGGCCGCCTCGGCCTCCCGCACCGCGTCCAGGATGAGCTCCAGGGTGGGCGTCAACCCGCCCAGCCGCGGGGCGTAGGAGGTCGGATCGACCTGGATCTCCAGCCACTGCGAGCCGTCCGCCGCTTCGTCCTCGGCGACCTCGCGCACCAGCCGGCGGATGTCCTCCTCGTCGCGCAGCACCGAGCGGGCCGTGTCGTACAGCCGCTGGAAGCGGAACCAGCCGCGTTCGTCCGTCGCCCGCAGCCGCGGCGGATGGCCGGCGAGCAGCGCGTCCGGCAGGTGCTGGCCGTGCTTGTCGGCGAGTTCGCGCAGGGTCGCGGGCCGCATCGCCCCGGTGAAGTGCAGGTGCAGATGGGCCTTGGGGAGCTGACGGACGTCACGAAGCTGGTCCATCGCCCGATGATCGCGCATCGCGCCCGCCGCCGGGAAGCGAACTCCGCACACCGCACCTTCGCGGGTGACCTGCCTGCCGGCCCACGGCGTGTCGTCCACAGGCGCCCACCGGACAGGGGCCCCGAACGCGCCTCGGCCCGCCGCCCGCATCCCTTGACGGGCGTGGGCGGCGGGCCGAGGCACAGGTGCACGGGCCGGCGCGCGGCTTCGCGGCTCGCGCCGGCGCGCGTCGGGTCAGTCGCGGGCTTCGCCGAGCAGCTTCTGGATCCGGGAGACGCCCTCGACCAGGTCGTCGTCGCTGAGCGCGTAGGAGAGCCGCAGGTAGCCCGGCGTGCCGAAGGCCTCGCCCGGGACGACCGCGACCTCCACCTCGTCCAGGATCACCGAGGCCAGCTCGGCCGAGGTCTGCGGGCGGTGGCCGCGGATGTCCTTGCCCAGCAGCGCCTTCACCGAGGGGTAGGCGTAGAACGCGCCCTCCGGCTCGGGGCAGACCACGCCGGGGATCTCGTTGAGCATCTTCACGATGGTCCGGCGGCGGCGGTCGAAGGCGGCCTTCATCTCGGCGACCGCGCTCAGGTCGCCGGAGACGGCGGCGATCGCGGCGCGCTGCGCGACGTTGTTCACGTTCGAGGTGGCGTGCGACTGGAGGTTGCCGGCCGCCTTCACCACGTCCTGCGGGCCGATCACCCACCCGACCCGCCAGCCGGTCATGGCGTAGGTCTTGGCCACGCCGTTGACCATGATGCACTTGTCCGCGAGCTCGGGCACCAGCACCGGCAGCGAGCTGAACTCGGCGTCGCCGTAGACCAGGTGCTCGTAGATCTCGTCGGTCAGCACCCACAGGCCGTGCTCGGCGGCCCAGCGGCCGATCGCGAGCGACTGCTCGCGCGAGTACACCGCGCCGGTCGGGTTCGAGGGCGAGACGAAGAGCAGCACCTTGGTGTTCTCGGTGCGCGCGGCCTCGAGCTGCTCGACGGTGACCTTGTAGCCGGTGGTCTCGTCCGCCACCACCTCGACCGGGACGCCGCCGGCGAGGCGGATCGACTCCGGGTAGGTGGTCCAGTACGGCGCCGGGACGATGACCTCGTCGCCCGGGTCGAGGACGGCCGCGAAGGCCTCGTAGATCGCCTGCTTGCCGCCGTTGGTGACGAGCACCTGGGACGGCTCCACCTTCCACCCGGAGTCGCGGAGGGTCTTGTCCGCGATCGCCTTCTTGAGCTCGGGGAGCCCGCCCGCGGGGGTGTAGCGGTGGTTCCTCTGGTCGGTGCAGGCGTCGACCGCGGCCTGCACGATGTAGTCCGGGGTCGGGAAGTCCGGCTCGCCGGCGCCGAATCCGATCACCGGGCGGCCGGCCGCCTTCAGGGCCTTGGCCTTGGCGTCCACGGCGAGCGTGGCGGACTCCGCGATGGCTCCGACGCGGGCGGACACCCGCCGGTCAGCCGGTCGTACGGTGGGGTCAGGGGTGGGGGCTGCAGCGCTCATGCCGCCATGGTCCCAGACGTGCCCGCCCGGGCGCACAAGGGTTGCGGGCCGCTCACCCGGTCGTGCGGACCGCTCCGCTCCGGCGCCCGCGGGATCAGGGAGGCGAACAGGTTCGACCAAACACCACTTCACCCCCTACACTCGTGCAACGACGCACGGCGAACGCACCGCGCAGGCGCGCGATGCGGTAGGTTGGGCGTCGACGTGGGACCGCGAGGTCCCGAAGGGCTATAGCTCAATTGGTAGAGCACCGGTCTCCAAAACCGGCGGTTGGGGGTTCAAGTCCCTCTGGCCCTGCGAGCAACACCAGCACCACCCGCACAACGCACTCGCGAGGATCGCCCAGGCGACTCTCGGTCAGGTACCCGGATTCAGGTGAGGACGAGTGACGGAGACCGTGGGCTCCACCGCGACGCCTGAGCGTGGTCGGCCGGAGGATGACGCCGAGACCTCCGGCGAGTCCACCCGGCGCCGCGACCACAAGCGTTCCCGCAAGGGCAAGAAGGGCGAGCGCAAGGGCGTCTTCGCCCGCCTCGCGCGCTTCTACCGCCAGATCGTGGCGGAGCTTCGCAAGGTCGTCTGGCCGACCCGCAACGAACTGTCGACGTACACCTCCGTCGTCATCGTCTTCGTTGTGATCATCATGGCCGTCGTCTACGGCCTGGACTACGGCTTCTCCAAGCTGAGCTTCCAGGTCTTCGGCTGATCCCTGGCTCGTTCCCGGGCCGGCAAGGTTCCGGCCGGGCTGCGCCGCGCCCAGCGCGGCAGCAGCTGTCGGGCGCCCACGCTACCGTGGTGACGGTACCGTTGTGCCTCTGAGCCGTTCGCAGCCCCGCGCTCCGCGCGACCGGGCGCCGCGGCTCCGACAGTCTGTTCATCTCCAGGAAGAAGCAGCCACAGTGTCTGAGTCCCACCTGTACGACGCCGGCGAGGCCCACGAGGCTGACGAGGCCGCGGAGTCGGCCGACGCTGCAGAGCGGGACGCGCTGCCCGGCGCCGTCGCCGAGGGCGGGGCCGCCGCGGTCGAGCAGGCCGACGCGGACGCCGCCGAGGACGCCGAGCAGGCGCCGGAAGCCGGCGAGGCCGCGGAGGACACCGCCGAGGCGGAGTCCGGCGAGTCCGAGACGGGCGAGCCCGAGACCGGCGAGGAGACCGCCGAGTCCGGCGCCGAGGCGGAGACCGAGGGCGAGGGGGCGGCCGAAGGCGAGGCCGAGGAGCCCGCCGAGGACGTCGACCCGGTCGCCGCCTTCCGCGAGGAGCTGCGCCGCGCCCCCGGCGAGTGGTACGTGATCCACACCTACGCCGGATACGAGAACCGCGTGAAGGCCAACCTGGAGCAGCGCGCCGTCTCGCTGAACGTCGAGGACTACATCTACCAGGCCGAGGTGCCGCAGGAAGAGGTCGTCCAGATCAAGAACGGCGACCGCAAGACGATCCGGCAGAACAAGCTCCCCGGCTACGTCCTCGTCCGCATGGACCTCACCAACGAGTCCTGGGGCGTCGTCCGCAACACCCCGGGTGTCACCGGCTTCGTCGGCAACGCCTACGACCCGTACCCGCTGACGCTGGACGAGGTCGTCAAGATGCTGGCCCCCGAGGTCGAGGCGAAGGCGGCCAAGGAGGCCGGCAAGCCCTCGCCGGTGCGGCCCTCCGAGGTCCAGGTGCTCGACTTCGAGGTCGGCGACTCGGTCACCGTCACCGACGGCCCGTTCGCGACGCTGCAGGCCACGATCAACGAGATCAACCCGGACTCGAAGAAGGTCAAGGGCCTGGTGGAGATCTTCGGCCGGGAGACCCCGGTCGAGCTCTCCTTCGACCAGATCCAGAAGAACTGAGCGCGCACCGCGCCTCCCGCGCCCCCGGTCCCCGGCAGCTTGCCGAGGACCGGGGGCGCGATGGTGTGCCGGCCCCGCCCGCCTCCGTCGTCCCGCCCGCATCCCTTGCCTCGGCCTCCGGTGTCTTGCGCGCCTTCCGCGCCGAGGCGGAGGCCCTGTCGGCGGCGATGTCGGCCGTCCGGCCCGACGAGTGGGCGCTCCCGACCCGCTGCGCGCCCTGGAGCATCGCCGATCTGCTCGGGCATGTGACCGTAGTGATCGACTGGCTGCCCGGGATGCTCGCCGCCGCGGCGCCGCCGCGGGCCGAGACCGACGCGGTCGGCTACTACCGTCCGGACGCCCGATTCTCCCCGGCCTCCAACGCGCACCGCGTCGACCTGGCGCGCGAGCGCGCCGCCCACGCGCGGCCGACCCCGGCCGCGGACTTCGAGGCGACCTGGCGCGCGGTCGACCGGCTCTGCGCCGTCGAGCCCGACGGCCGCCTGGTCCGCACCCGGCACGGCGACGCCATCGCCCTCGCCGACTTCCTGCTCACCCGGGTCGTGGAGCTCGCCCTGCACGGCCTCGACCTCGCCGACGCCCTCGGCCGCGACTCCTGGCTGACGCCGGAGGCGGCCGCGGCGCTCCTCGCACTGCTCGGCGGGACCGCGGCGGCGGAGGCGCCCGGCTGGAGCCCGGAACGCCTGCTGCGCGCCGCGAGCGGCCGCGCGCCCTTCCCGTCCGCCGACCACCGCACCGCCTGTGACCTGGGCCTGCGCGCGCTGACCCTGGGCTGACCACCGGACCGGGCTCCGGCCTGCCCCAGGCCGAACCAGGCCGGGGCCCCGGGCTGACCGGGAACGGATTTCGGGGAGCGGGGCGCCTCGGGCTATTCTGGCCCGATGTGTGTGCTGCCCGGCCTGCGGCCGTGGAGCCGCACGGACACCCAAGGCCCCGTCGCCCGCGCTGACGCGTGCCCGCGGCGGGTGCACCTCTCGTAAGGACCCGGAGAGAGCATGCCTCCCAAGAAGAAGAAGGTCACGGGGCTTATCAAGCTCCAGATCAACGCAGGTGCCGCGAACCCGGCCCCGCCGGTCGGCCCGGCGCTCGGTCAGCACGGCGTCAACATCATGGAGTTCTGCAAGGCCTACAACGCCGCGACCGAGTCGCAGCGTGGCATGGTCGTGCCGGTGGAGATCACGGTCTACGAGGACCGCTCCTTCACCTTCATCACCAAGACCCCGCCGGCCGCCAAGCTGATCCTCAAGGCCGCGGGCGTCGACAAGGGCTCCGGCGAGCCGCACAAGACCAAGGTCGCGAAGATCACCCGCGCCCAGGTCCGCGAGATCGCCACCACCAAGATGCCCGACCTGAACGCCAACGACCTGGACCAGGCCGAGAAGATCATCGCCGGCACCGCCCGGTCGATGGGCGTCACCGTCGAGGGCTGAGGCTCTCAACCCCTGTGGAAGGGCCGAGCGCGGCCCGCAGCCACCACGACTCCAACGATCAGGAGCAGCAGTGAAGCGCAGCAAGGCTCTGAACGCCGCGGCCGCCAAGGTCGACCGCGAGCGTCTCTACGGCCCCCTCGAGGCGGTCCGTCTCGCCAAGGAGACCGCGACCACCAAGTTCGACTCCACCGTCGAGGTGGCCATGCGTCTGGGCGTCGACCCGCGCAAGGCCGACCAGATGGTCCGCAGCACCGTGAACCTTCCGCACGGCACCGGCAAGACCGCCCGGGTCCTGGTCTTCGCGACCGGTGACCGTGCCGCGGCCGCGGAGGCTGCGGGCGCCGACATCGTCGGCTCCGACGAGCTGATCGACGAGATCTCCAAGGGCAACCGCCTGAACGAGTTCGACGCCGTCGTCGCCACCCCGGACCTGATGGGCAAGGTCGGTCGTCTGGGCCGCGTGCTCGGCCCCCGCGGCCTGATGCCGAACCCGAAGACCGGCACCGTCACCCCCGACGTCGCCAAGGCCGTCAACGAGATCAAGGGCGGCAAGATCGAGTTCCGTGTCGACCGGCACGCGAACCTGCACTTCATCATCGGCAAGGCGTCCTTCGACGCCGAGAAGCTGGTGGAGAACTACGCGGCCGCGCTGGACGAGATCCTTCGTGTGAAGCCGTCCGCCGCCAAGGGCCGCTACATCAAGAAGGTGTCCGTCAGCACCACGATGGGCCCCGGCATCCAGGTCGACCCGAACCGCACCCGCAACCTCCTCGTCGAGGAGGACCCGGCGGCGGTCTGAACCGACCACGCGTGAGTCCGCGACGGGCCGTGTCCCTCTTCTGTAACGAGGAGGGCGCGGCCCGTCCGCATGTCGGTGCACGCCGCTAGCGTCGTCCCTGAAGAGTCACAGGGATCCCTGAAGGGGGAGCGATCACCTTGCGCCGCCGTCTCCGCGCCACCGCCACCGCCGTCCTCGCCGCCGGCTCGCTGCTGGGCCTCGCCGCCTGCTCCGGCGGAGGCAGCAGCAGCCACTCCGGCGCGGCCGCCGCCCCGTCGACCGCGACCCCCGCCACCCAGAGCGTCGCCGACGTGATGAACCTGGCCACCAAGCGCACCGAGTCCTACCGCTCCGAGCACGTCTCCATGACGATGGCCATGGGCAGCAAGGGCACCTCGACGATCAGCGGTCGGATGTCCTCGGGCACCCCGATCGCCGCGGACTTGACGGAGACCAGCGCCGACCTCTCGGCAACGACCGGGTCCTCGATCCACGTGCTGATGTCGGGCACGGTGGAGTACATGAACACGGGGGCCACCGCGGGCACGCTCGACGGCAAGCACTGGATGAAGATGGACCTCGCCCAACTCGGAGGAGGCACCGGCCAGGCCTTCAAGAGCCTCGCGAACTCCAGTAGCCACCCGCAGGACGCCTCGGCCGCACTCAAGCTGCTCACCGCCTCCGGGGACGTCAAGCGCGTCGGCACGGGCACGGTCAACGGCGTGCAGGCCACCGAGTACGCCGGCACTGTGGATCTGGCGAAGCTCGACGCCACCGACCCGGACCTGAAGCCGCTGCTGCAGCAGGCACAGCAGGAGGGGATGAAGAGCGAGACCGTCGACGTCTGGCTGGACAAGAACGACCTCCCGGTGAAGATGCACGAGACCTCGACCGTCCCCTCCCTCGGCACCATGGACATCACCGGCACCTTCAGCGACTACAGCGACACCCCGGTGACGGTCACGCCCCCGCCCGCGAGCGACACCGTCGACCTCCTCCAGGCCCTCAAGGCCGGCGGCGCCACCGGCGCCAACTGACCCGCGATCCTGCGCGTGCCCCCCGCCCGGAGGGCGATTTGCTCCTTGGGCGGGGGGTCGCGTACCTTGGGCGGAGCCAATGACCGCTGGTCGTCGTGCCGCGTCTGGAAACAGGCAGCCGGTGCGACCGAAGGCTCCGCCCGACGCGTATGCGTCACGACGGACGGCCCGCGCAGGACGAATGTGGAAGTCCCGGTAGTACGCAGGCCCCTGGCCTGCGGCAAGCCGGATCAGCCCCGTGCGTTTCTGCGCCGGGGCTTTGTCGTGTTCGCCCGCTTCACCGGCGGCGCCTCCCCGGATTCCGATCCCGCGGCAGCGGCTAGCAGGTCGACTCACCGGTCGGCCCCGCATCGACATCACGGAAGGAGGCGTAAGCCTATGGCGAGGCCCGACAAGGCTGCCGCCGTTGCCGAGCTGACGGACAAGTTCCGCACCTCGAACGCGGCCGTGCTGACCGAGTACCGCGGTCTGACCGTGGCGCAGCTGAAGACGCTGCGTCGCTCGCTCGGCGGCAACGCCGATTACGCCGTGGTGAAGAACACGCTGACCAAGATCGCTGCCAATGAGGCCGGGATCGCCGAGCTCGACGACCTGTTCGCGGGTCCGACGGCTGTCGCCTTCGTCGCCGGTGACCCGGTGGAGTCGGCCAAGGCTCTGCGTGACTTCGCCAAGGAGAACCCCGCCCTGGTCATCAAGGGCGGCGTGCTCGACGGCAAGACCCTGTCTGCCGACGAGATCAAGAAGCTCGCGGACCTCGAGTCCCGCGAGGTGCTGCTCGCCAAGCTGGCCGGCGCCATGAAGGCCAAGCAGTCCCAGGCTGCCGCGCTCTTCCAGGCTCCGCTCTCGAAGCTCGTCCGCACCGCGGAGGCGCTTCGTGCCAAGCAGGCCGAGCAGGGCGGTGCCGGTGCGCCGGCTCCCGCCGCCGAGGACGCCGCGGCCGAGTAACCGTTCCGGTTACCCGATCGCCAAGCCTCGCAGCGGGCCGTCTGCGTAGCACATGCCGCAAGGCACACGCCCGCCCCCACGTACCCCCGGCACCAGCCGAACGATTTGGAAGGACGCCACCATGGCGAAGCTGACCCAGGACGAGCTGCTCGCGCAGTTCGAGGAGATGACCCTCATCGAGCTCTCCGAGTTCGTGAAGGCCTTCGAGGAGAAGTTCGACGTCACCGCCGCCGCCCCGGTCGCGGTCGCCGCCGCCGGCGCCCCGGGCGCCCCGGCCGCCGCCGCCGAGGAGGAGAAGGACGAGTTCGACGTCATCCTCGAGTCCGCCGGCGACAAGAAGATCCAGGTCATCAAGGAGGTCCGCACCCTGACCTCCCTCGGCCTGAAGGAGGCCAAGGACCTCGTCGACGGCACCCCGAAGCCGGTCCTCGAGAAGGTCAACAAGGAGGCCGCGGACAAGGCCAAGGCTGCCCTCGAGGCCGCCGGCGCCACCGTCACCGTCAAGTGACGCTGGTCCGCACCACGCTCTGAGCGCTTCGAGCGCTGAGCTCGGGCCCGCGCGCCCTCACGGCGCCGCGGGCCTCGGCGGGGCGGTCACCCTTCACGGGGTGGCCGCCCCGCTTTTCTTTTGCGCCCGGGGCGTGTCCCCCGGGGCGTGTCCGGGGCGTCGTGCCCCGCGCGGTCCGCCGGCCGACGGTCTCGCCTTCGGCGGGCTCGCGACTCCGGCGGTCGTACCCGGCCTCGTGACCGAGAGAGCCGGCAGGGGCGGACTGGTGGGCTCGGCGGCCCGGCCCGTTTCCGCGGCGCCGCGTCCCGCGGGGTGCGCCTGGCCGGTGGTCTCGCCGCCGGCGGTCGGCTCGGGCGCCTCACGGAGTCTCGGCTCCCGCGGCCTCGCGGCCGGCAGGCGGCCGGAGGAGGGGATCGGCGGGCTCGGCGGGGCGGCCGGGCTTCCGCATCCGCTTGGGGTGGTTTTGTCGGTTTCGGGGCGTCGGTCCCGCGCGAGCGGGGGGAGGTCCGAGTAAGGTGATCACCGTTCGCCTCCGCGGCTTCCGCGGGCTGGTGGGCCAGGTCACGGGCACGCCGGGGCGCCCGGGGCCCGTCGGGCCTTGACGAACCGTCGGCAGCGCGCAATTCTCAAGGCGCACGGTCCGTGAGCGGCAGACCGTGAGGCAGGGTCGGCGAGGCATGAAAATGCGGCGGGGTGGGAATTACTCACCGCGTGAGGCTCTCCGCGGGCGGGGCCCACAGCGAGGCGGGCCCAGCGGCGGACGGCCGGTCGACGGCCGGTGGACGGCTCCCCGGGCGGGGGAGTCGAGGCAGGGAGGAGTTCGGCGATTCGGTCTCCGAATCCGGACTGGACAGCAGTGTGCCGTATGGCTACACTGTCCCTTTGCGCTGCCTTTTAGCTGCTCCGTGACTCGTCGCCCGGAGTCTGCGCTGCCCCGCACAGGGGTGGCCCACCCGCCCGCCCAGCCGCTCTGACCAGGGAGAACCCCGTGGTCAGTGATCGGTTTCCGCGAGTGGTTGAGCCGCCTTTGCGAGGGGCGGGCCCGGTACGCGCGTAGTGAGTCCGAGCCCTCGGAAGGACCCCCTCTTGGCCGCCTCGCGCAACGCCTCGAACAACTCCGCATCCACCGCCCCGCTCCGCATCTCCTTCGCGAAGATCCGCGAGCCTCTTGAGGTTCCCAACCTCCTCGCCCTGCAGACCGAGAGCTTCGACTGGCTGCTCGGCAACCAGGCGTGGAAGGACAGGGTCGAGGCCGCGCTCGCCGAAGGCCATGACGTCCCGACCAAGTCCGGCCTGGAGGAGATCTTCGAGGAGATCTCCCCGATCGAGGACTTCTCCGGGTCGATGTCGCTGACCTTCCGCGACCACCGCTTCGAGCCGCCGAAGAACAGCATCGACGAGTGCAAGGAGCGCGACTTCACCTACGCCGCGCCGCTCTTCGTCACCGCCGAGTTCACCAACAACGAGACCGGCGAGATCAAGTCGCAGACGGTCTTCATGGGCGACTTCCCGCTCATGACCAACAAGGGCACCTTCGTGATCAACGGCACCGAGCGTGTCGTGGTCTCGCAGCTGGTGCGTTCCCCCGGCGTCTACTTCGACACGCAGATCGACAAGACGTCGGACAAGGACATCTTCTCCGCCAAGATCATCCCGTCCCGGGGTGCCTGGCTGGAGATGGAGATCGACAAGCGCGACATGGTCGGCGTCCGCATCGACCGCAAGCGCAAGCAGTCGGTCACCGTGCTGCTCAAGGCGCTGGGCTGGACCCCGGAGCAGATCCTGGAGGAGTTCGGCGAGTACGAGTCGATGCGCGCCACCCTGGAGAAGGACCACACCCAGGGCCAGGACGACGCGCTGCTCGACATCTACCGCAAGCTGCGCCCGGGCGAGCCGCCGACGCGCGAGGCCGCCCAGACCCTGCTGGAGAACCTCTACTTCAACCCGAAGCGCTACGACCTGGCGAAGGTCGGCCGCTACAAGGTGAACAAGAAGCTCGGCAGCACGGTGCCGCTGGACCAGGGCGTGCTGACCGTCGAGGACATCATCTCGACGATCAAGTACCTGGTGCGCCTGCACGCCGGCGAGACCGAGGCGGTCGCCGAGAACGGCCAGACCATGCCGGTCGAGGTCGACGACATCGACCACTTCGGCAACCGCCGCCTGCGCAACGTCGGCGAGCTGATCCAGAACCAGGTCCGCACGGGTCTCGCCCGTATGGAGCGCGTCGTGCGCGAGCGCATGACGACCCAGGACGTCGAGGCGATCACCCCGCAGACCCTGATCAACATCCGGCCGGTCGTCGCCTCCATCAAGGAGTTCTTCGGCACCAGCCAGCTGTCCCAGTTCATGGACCAGACCAACCCGCTGTCGGGTCTGACCCACAAGCGCCGCCTGTCGGCGCTGGGTCCGGGCGGTCTCTCCCGTGAGCGGGCCGGCTTCGAGGTCCGCGACGTGCACCCGTCGCACTACGGCCGGATGTGCCCGATCGAGACGCCGGAAGGCCCGAACATCGGTCTGATCGGCTCGCTGGCCTCCTACGGCCGGGTCAACGCCTTCGGCTTCGTCGAGACCCCGTACCGCAAGGTCAACGACGGCGTCGTGACGGACGAGGTGCACTACCTCACCGCCGACGAGGAGGACCGCTTCGTCATCGCCCAGGCCAACGCGCCGCTGGCGGACGACAACACCTTCGCCGAGGACCGCGTCCTGGTCCGCCGCCGCGGCGGCGAGGTCGACTACATCCCGGGCACCGAGGTCGACTACATGGACGTCTCGCCGCGCCAGATGGTGTCGGTCGCGACCGCCATGATCCCCTTCCTCGAGCACGACGACGCCAACCGCGCGCTCATGGGCTCGAACATGATGCGCCAGGCCGTGCCGCTGCTGAAGGCGGAGGCCCCGCTGGTCGGCACCGGCATGGAGTACCGCGCCGCCGTCGACGCCGCGGACGTCATCGCCGCCGAGAAGCCGGGCGTGGTCCAGGAGGTCTCCGCGGACTACGTCACGGTCGCCAACGACGACGGCACCTACACCACCTACCGCGTCGCCAAGTTCGTCCGCTCCAACCAGGGCACCTCCTTCAACCAGAAGGTGATCGTGGACGAGGGCGCCCGGGTCGAGAAGGGCCAGGTCCTGGCCGACGGCCCGTGCACCGACGAGGGCGAGATGGCGCTCGGCAAGAACCTGCTGGTCGCGTTCATGCCGTGGGAGGGCCACAACTACGAGGACGCGATCATCCTCTCCCAGCGCCTGGTGCAGGACGACGTCCTCTCCTCGATCCACATCGAGGAGCACGAGGTCGACGCCCGCGACACCAAGCTGGGCCCCGAGGAGATCACCCGGGACATCCCGAACGTCTCCGAGGAGGTCCTGGCCGACCTCGACGAGCGCGGC
>Ga0164242_10000045_pt1 | contig 138252 bp, 113 predicted proteins | sample OricomgcompostMG_FD_108783 | JGI IMG/M metagenome (GOLD analysis project Ga0164242, IMG submission 108783) | Miracle-Growth compost microbial communities from Emeryville, California, USA - Original compost - Miracle growth compost (MG) ...
ACAGCTTAAGTAAAAAAGCAGGTACTTTGGGCGCCCACAACAACCTTTTTAACTGTTTGGCCACAGCTTTTGTCAACTGCGCGTTAGTAACCGGGTGGGGCGCAACCATATTGTAAACGCCAGTGAGCGTGAAGTGCTCAATGCCAAATATATACATACCAGTTACATCGGCATGGTGTATCCAGGGAATCCATTGCCGGCCATTGCCCAAGGGCGAACCTATGCTTAATTTAACCGGCATGGCTAACTTAGGCAGCGCGCCGCCTTTACGGGTTAAAACCACCCCAGTCCTGAATTTTAGTATATTAAGCCCCAGTTCCGCGCCCTCATCAACCGCTTGTTCCCAGGCTACACAGCATTGCCCTAAAAAATCGGGTGCAGGTGCGCTGTCCTCCGTCAGCAGTTCATCCCAGCCATCGCTGTAATAGCCGGTGGCCGATGCTGAAAGTACCCTTTTTACCTGGTGCGGTTTCCGTTTCAATAAATCATAAATTAAACCGATAGATTTGGTGCGGCTTTCAATCAGTTCTTTTTTTCGCTTATCGGTCCAGCGTTTTTCAGCAATACCGGCCCCGGCCAGGTGGATAATAATAGTAACCCCATTAATGCAATTTTCGTCAATTTCACCTTTGCCGATATCCCATATATAAGTCTTCACCCGGGCGTTATGTCTCGGTTTGCGGCTTAAATGACTAACAGTATAGCCTTTATCAAGCAGTATCCGGGTGAGCTCCGTCCCCAAAAGGCCGGAACCGCCGGTGAGTAAAATATGTTGATGCTGATGTTTCATGGAATTAGCATGAGGCAATATACTCATGCTGTAGCAACAACAAAAAATAGCGGCTGTTTTGTATTAACCAGGATTTTAAATTATCCTGATACCGGGCAGATAAAACAAAGAAGAGAAAAATCCAGTAATCCCTGAATCCTAAAAATCATGGTCCTGGCAATTATAAATCATAGTCCAGATAATAATTACCTCAGCCTGTCGGCCGAGCGTACCAGCTTGTCATCTTTCTGGATAGATTTCGCGGCGAGGATAAGCATCACGATGCTGATGGAGGATAAAAAGATGCCGACACCGATGTTATCGGTATGCAGTTCAAGTCCGCCGGTAGCATCTTTTATAGTTTGCGACAGCCAGAAGCTATAGCCAATAATAACCAGTATACCACTATAACACAAGGCTATTTGCTGCTTGCGGTTTTTATACAAAAAAATAATAACAAATGGTATTAAGCCTACAACAGGAGTTACCATAGTTAAAGCTGTAAATGGGGTAACCTGGTTTTCGTGCCCGTTAACATCCTGGTAAACACCGGTAACTTTTATAGTTGATGATACGCCATTAACGTATACATTATGGGTAAGCGGGAATAAAAACAGTGCGAAAATAAGCAGCGCGGCAAACAGGAGGTAAACGCTTTGTATTCTTTGTAGCATATAATTTTATATATTGAATAAATGGCCGAAACGTAATAAATCAATCAAACAAAGATAATATAGTTTGACAAATTACGGATAAGCATTAACAGACGGAATGTTAACTTTGCGCTTGTGGCAAATCAACAGCGCTATTTTATTGAACTGGTTTATAAAGGCACCGATTACCACGGCTGGCAGATACAGCCCAACGCGGTAACCGTACAGGAATTGCTGAACAAAGCGCTTGCCACCCTATTGCGCCAGCCGGTTGAAACGGTAGGCTGCGGCCGTACCGATACCGGCGTGCACGCCACCCAATTTTTTGCGCATATAACCCTCCAGCCCCCTGAAGGGGGGGCGATGAAGCCGGATGATCTAATCAGATTATTAACTCCCCATTCAGGGGGCGGGGGGGTTAACGCCCTGCTGCCTCACGCCATTGCGGTTAAACGCATTTTCCCGGTACATGCCGGTGCCCATGCCCGGTTTGATGCCACATCGCGCTCATACGCGTATCATATCCATTTTAATAAAGATCCGTTTAAGGATGGTTTTTCCATGCTTTTGCGCGACAGGCCCAATGTGGAGCTGATGAATAAAGCGGCGGAGATGATGATGACCTATATCGATTTTAGCTGTTTCAGCAAATCGAACACACAGGTTAAAACCAATAATTGTAAAATAAGCCGCGCGGTTTGGATAGTGGGTGACAATAGCATGGTGTTCCATATTTCGGCCGACCGGTTTTTGCGTAACATGGTGCGCGCCATAGTGGGTACCTTGCTCATGGTTGGGCGTGGCGAAATACCGCCCGAACAAATAAAAGATATTATTGAAAGCAAAAGTCGCGGCAATGCCGGGACATCTGTACCCGCTTGCGGGTTGTATTTAACGGATGTGAGGTATCCGTATCCCCTAACCCCCTGAAGGGGGAATTAGCAGGTAAGGGTATATCAGGAATGATTAGAAGAAAAATCCGATATTCGAAAAAATTAAAAAAACTCCCTTTTAGGGGGCCGGGGGGCAAATGGCTACAGTAACAGGAAAAGCGTTAGACTGGAATTTACTGAAACGGGTAATGCACTATGTAAAACCTTATAAAAGGGTTTTCATCGTGTCGGCGTTTTTAACCGTTTTATTGGCGGTATTAGCCCTGGTGCAGCCAATACTGATACAGATAGCGGTGGACGATTATATTGTGGTGAACGATTATAACGGACTGGTTTTTATTGTAATACTGATGATAGTGCAACTGGTGGTACAAACCATAGCGCAATATTATCAAACCTATTTAACCAACTCACTCGGCGAGTCGGTGATCCGCGACCTGCGGATTGATATATTTAACCATATTACAAGTATGCGCCTGCGGTATTTTGACCGTACGCCTATCGGGATGCTTATTACCCGCACTGTATCCGACCTGGAAACCATTGCCGATATTTTCTCCGAAGGGTTGATCTCCATTGTTGGTGATCTGCTGCTGGTGATAGCCATTATCGTTTGTATGCTTATTAAGGACTGGAAGCTGGCACTGATCACTATGATCCCGATGCCATTTCTGCTGCTGTCTACCTATGTTTTTAAAGAAGCCATTAAGTCATCTTTCCAGGATGTACGTACCCATGTGGCGCAGTTAAATACCTTTTTGCAGGAACATATTTCGGGTATCAGTATTATCCAGTATTTTGCCCGCGAAGATCAGGAAATGCGGAAGTTTATGAATGTAAACGAGAAATACCGCGACGCTAATATTCGTTCTAACTGGTATTATTCTATCTTTTTCCCGGTGGTGGAAATCCTGTTCTCGGTATGTATGGGTTTACTGGTATGGTATGGCTGTAAGCGTATCCTTACCGATCAGCAAATGGCTGATCTTTCAGCCTCCGGTCATGGTGTTACAAAGGGCATGGTGCTGGCCTTTATGGTTTTGCTTAATTACCTGTTCCGCCCTATCCGCCAGCTGGCCGATAAATTCAATACCCTGCAAATGGGCATGGTAGGGGCCGATCGTATTTTTAAGGTGCTGGATACCGATGATACCGCGCCAAACCAGGGGATGCTGAAAACCAAAATAACCGGCGATATCCAGTTCAAAAAAGTTTGGTTTGCCTATATTGATGAGAACTGGGTGCTGAAAGATATTAATTTCCATATCCGCCCCGGCGAAACGCTGGCGCTGGTAGGGGCAACAGGTGCCGGGAAATCATCTACCATTAATATCCTGAACCGCTTTTACGAGATTGGCAAAGGCGAAATAATGGTTGACGGCGTAAATATTGATGATTATGAGGTGGGCTATCTGCGCAGCCGTATCGCTACGGTGATACAGGATGTTTTCCTGTTTTCGGATACGATTGCCAACAACATCAGCCTGAATAATCCGGCTATTAGCCGCGAACAGGTTATTGCCGCCGCTAAGGATGTAGGCGCGCACGATTTTATTATGCGTTTACCGGGCGGATATGATTATAACGTGATGGAACGGGGCGCCACCCTGTCGGCCGGCCAGGCACAGCTTATCTCATTTATCCGGGCATTGGTATATAACCCGGCTATCCTGGTGCTGGACGAAGCTACATCATCTGTCGATACGGAAACCGAGGTGCTGATACAAAACGCCATCAACAAGCTGATGGAAGGCCGTACGGCCATTGTAATTGCGCACCGGCTGTCCACCATTCAAAGCGCCGATCGCATTATCGTGCTGGATCACGGCGAAATTATGGAAGCCGGCACGCATCAGGAACTACTTAGAATTGAAGATGGCTACTACCGCAAACTCTACGACCTGCAATTTAATTCGGCAGGGATTTCGAGATAACAACACCATCTCCAATATGTCATTGAAATGACAAATAGGGTTATTATTCCTCCGGCGCTTTTTTTATCGGGTGAACGGGTTGTTCCTCGTTCTCATACCTTTTGGCTATGTTTTCCTGTTCGGGCTCGTCGGCATGATATTTTTTATCCTGTTTTTTGACAACACTTTTATGGCCCTCATCATTGGGCCTTTCGGTAGGCGTATCTGCAGGTGATGGTTTGTCGGATGAATTTGCTGGCTTTGTCATGGTGTAATAACCAATAAAAGGAAGGAATGGTTTTTGAATACAGATACTGTCATTGAGCGTAGCGTGGCAATCACTAACTATGCCTTACCAATTATGTATTTTTTTATATCATTGCCACGTCGCTCCGCTCTTCAGCAATGACATAGGTAAGAATCTTTTAAAAACATTATCATTGCCTTCATGAACCTCACCGATACCATCGATCTGTTAAAACAAAAAGCTTCTCCGCTATACCTGGCCGGCATGTCCCGTTTTGGCATTGTGGGTGCTAATGCTTTAGGCGTTAAGGTGCCTGAGTTGCGTAAGCTGGCCAAAACCATTAAAAAGGATCACGAGCTGGCGCACGAGCTTTGGGATACCCGCATCCACGAAGCCAGGCTGCTGGCTACCATGATTGCCGACCCCGCACAGGTTACCCCGCAACAAATGGATAGCTGGGTAAATGATTTTGCATCATGGGATATTTGCGACCAGGCTTGCGGCAATTTGTTCGACCGTACGCCTTTCGCGATAGATAAGGCGATGGAATACAGTCAATCCGAACGGGAATATATTAAACGTGCAGGCTTTGTAATGATGGCCGAATACGCCGTGCATCACAAAAAAGCGGAGGATACCATATTCCTCAACTTCCTGCCTGTAATAGAACGCGAAGCCTGGGACGATCGCAACTTTGTAAAAAAGGCAGTTAACTGGGCTTTAAGGCAAATAGGGAAACGTAACAGCCTGTTAAGGCATGCCGCGATACAAAGCGCTGAAAGCATATTACGGCAGGATACCAAAGCCGCTAAATGGATAGCGAAAGACGCGTTGAGGGAATTTTCAAAGTAGAGACACCATGCTTTGTGTCTGCCATTATATAAGTCCACTTTGTATACCGGGGATTGCCACTCCGTTTACCAGCGCACCGCAATGACGGGTTTTTTAATAGCCTCACTTAAAGCGCTTTCCAACTAATCTCTAATCAACCAATCACTAATCTCTACCATCACCCAATCATCACCCCCGGCTTATTCAAAATAGGCAGCTTTATAAAATTGGATTCCACAATGCTTTCGGGCAGGAAGATGAATTTCTTATCAAATATTTCACTGCCGATATAGTAACTCAGCCAGTACTCGTTGCTCAGTCCGAAGGTTTCCTCGGCAATGGGCTCAATCAGTTTATAGCTTTCGCCAGGCACCACAGGGAACATATGGCGCAGGGTTGACGTTTTAACCGGTTCCCCGTCCTTCTCACCATACCCTTTTGAAGTTATCAGCACATTCTCTATCGGTTCCTTTTTCAAATTGATCAGATAAACATACCATGTTTTATACTCCGCGCTTTCCTTCTCCAGCGCCACCGCTACAGCAATATGTTCAACTTTATTTTCGGGGAGGTCTTTTTTCATTTAGTATCAGCGATTAGTTGATCGGAGATTGGTTGATCGGAGATTAGAGATTAGTTGATTAGAGATTAGTTAAAGAAATCAGCAATAATGCAACCAATCACTAATCTCTAATCAAGAATTAATCAGCAATAATGCAACCAATCACTAATCAACCAATCACTAATCTCTTTCATTCACTTCTTTTTCTTCGCGGGGGCTTTTTTGGTCGCCGGTTTTTTTGCTGCTGCTTTAGGCGCTGCTGCCTTGGTAAAGCGGCCTTTCTTAGCATCCTTAGGCATGGCATCGGCCAGGGCCTTGCACTCCGCAAACGTAAGCGTTTGGGGGTCCTTGTCTTTAGGTATTTTAACGTTCAGCTTACCAAATTCAATATAAGGCCCCCAACGGCCGTTCAGTACTTTTACATCCGGGTCCTCGTCAAAAGTTTTGATCAGTCGTTCGGCATCCCTTTTGCGCTTGGCCTCAATAATTTCAACGGCTTGCACTTCGGTAACATCCAACGGATCTATCTCTTTAGGTAACGAATAAAAAGCGCTGTTATGCCTGATGTAAGGGCCGAATTTGCCGATAGCTACAGTCATGTCTTTATCTTCGTATATGCCTACCTTTTTGGGTAGTTTAAACAACTCCAGTGCATCTTCCAGGGTAATGGTCTCAATCATCTGCCCGGCACGCAGGCTGGCGTATAAAGGCTTTTCTCCTTCGGTATCGTTATCGCCAACCTGTACAAATGGACCGTAGCGGCCAATCCGTACCGACATTTTTTTACCGCTTTCGGGGTGTACGCCCAGTTCGCGTTCGCCGGTGGCTTTATCCGCATTCTTGATAGTGCTTTCTACCCCTTCATGAAAAGGCCGGTAAAAGGAGCGGATCATGTCGGTCCATTCCTTCAATCCCTGGGCAATTTCATCAAATTGTTTTTCAACGGTAGCGGTAAAATGATAGTCGACAATATCATTGAAATATTGCATCAGGAAGTCATTTACCACTGCGCCGATATCTGTCGGGAAAAGTTTATTACGTTCGGCGCCGGTATTCTCGGCGCGTTCTTCCTTTTTAATGCTGTCGCCTTTCAATGTCAGTACACGGAAATTACGGGTGCGGCCCTCGCGTTCTTCCTTTACCACATAGCCGCGGTTTTGCACGGTAGAGATAGTTGGCGCGTAAGTAGAGGGCCTGCCTATACCCAGTTCTTCCAGTTTTTTTACCAGGCTGGCTTCGGTGTAACGTGCCGGTGGGCGCGAATAGCGCTCGGTAGCGGTCATTTCCTGCAAATCCAGCCGCTGGCCCCTGGATAGGGGAGGGAGGATGGCATTGTCGCCGTCTTCCTGTTGGGTATCGTCATCATCATCGCTCGATTCCAGGTACACTTTTAAAAAGCCGTCGAACTTCATTACCTCGCCATTAGCGGTCAGTTCTTCATTACGCGTTGATATACCGATTTTTGCAATGGTTTTCTCAAACTGCGCTTCACTCATTTGCGAGGCTATGGCCCGTTTCCAGATCAACTCGTACAGGCGTTTTTCCGAGGCATCGCCATCAATGGTATGCTGATCAAAATAGGTAGGGCGTATGGCTTCGTGAGCTTCCTGCGCGCTGGCCGATTTGGTTTTATATTTTCGTAACTGATGATATTTATCGCCGTAGGCCGAAACAATCTCCGCCTGCGCGGCATTAATGGCCGTATCGCTCAGGTTAACCGAATCGGTACGCATATAGGTGATTTTCCCGCTCTCATACAACTTTTGCGCTACCGACATGGTGCGCGATACTGAGAAACCCAGTTTGCGACTGGCTTCCTGCTGCAGGGTAGAGGTAGTGAACGGCGCTGCGGGTGAACGTTTGGCCGGTTTAGTTTCCAGTGAATTAACGGTAAAAATGGCGTTAATACAGTCGGACAAAAACTTTTCGGCATCTTCCTGTTTGCTGTAGCGTTCGCCCAGTTCGGCTTTAAAAGCCTCGCGGCCCTTGCCAAATATGGCTACCACACGGAAAGCGGCCTCGGCAGTGAATTTGATGATCTCGCGCTCGCGCTCCACCACCAGCCTAACCACTACCGATTGCACCCGCCCCGCGGAAAGCGATGGTTTAACCTTTTTCCACAATACAGGCGAAAGCTCAAAACCTACCAGCCTGTCCAGTACACGGCGGGCCTGTTGGGCGTTCACTAAATTATAATCTATTTTTCTGGGATTTTCTATAGCGCGGACAATAGCCGGCTTAGTGATCTCGTGAAATACAATGCGTTTGGTGGTGGCATCCTTCAATCCCAGGGTTTCAAACAAATGCCAGGAGATGGCTTCACCCTCCCGGTCCTCGTCCGATGCGAGCCAGACCATTTCGGCTTCCTTAGCTAATTTTTTTAATTCGCTGACCACCTGTTTTTTATCCGACGGCACCTCGTATTTTTGTTCAAAGTTATTGGCGGTATTAATGGCATCGTCAGACTTGATCAGATCGCGGATATGGCCATAACTCGACTTTACGGTAAAGTCTTTGCCGAGGTAGCCCTCTATAGTTTTGGCCTTAGCCGGTGATTCAACAATGAGTAAATTTTTAGCCATTAACGTGTTTTTTCTGCAAATAAAATAGAAAGTAACGGATTAGCAAATTTTACCTCGCCTTTAATTTTAATTATTATAAATGCAGGCCAGTGCTTAAAAAGGTAAATTATGTTATTGCGGGCGGAGCGGAGCGATGTGGTAATCCCGGGATTGCAAGGCGGCTCTGCCTATTTGAGATTGCCGCCACGCTACGCTCAATTACTCGATGGTTTAATGTTTATAATAATAGCTAAAAAACACATTTAGACAGCTTCTTAGGCACATTGCCATTCGGACATGGTTTAACCGCCCTTAAAATAAGCGACTATAAAACCTGTTAAGTAGCGCACCTGCCGGAGCGAAACCCCTGTTTTTGTTAAATGCTACCAAGCTTTGCTCCTAAAGGGGCAGGTGGTAAAACAATAAAGATGTGTCCACACAGTAGCTTCTTCGGGGAGGGTTTGGGAGGGGTTTTACATCAAAAAGCCGCCGCCCAGCAGGTCCGGGCCTTCGTAAAATACAGCTGATTGCCCGGGGGCAATGCCCGAAACGTTATGATCGAATTCCACCTTCATGTATTCGCCCATTTGTACAATGGTGCTTTCGGCGCCGGCATCCTTATAACGGATCTTGGTTACGGCCTGCAGGGGCAGGTTGATGTTTTCATACTTCACCAGGTTCAGGTTTTTTACCCAGGCTTCGCGCTTTTCCAGTTCCTCCTGTGTGCCCAATACCACGGTATTGGTTTGCGGCTCAATACGGGCTACAAACATGGGTTTGCCCAGGGCAATGCCCAATCCCTTGCGCTGGCCGATGGTGTAAAACGGATAACCCTGGTGTTTGCCCACAACGGAGCCGTCTGTAAGCACAAAATCACCCTGGCCTACCAGTTCGTCCATGTTGCCTACTTTATGTCTTAGAAAGGCTCTGTAGTCGTTATCGGGCACAAAGCAAATCTCGTAGCTCTCGCTTTTGGCGGCCAATTCAAACTGGCCCATATCCAGGGCCATCTGCCTTATCTCGGCCTTGGTGAAACCACCTAATGGGAAATGTGTGCGCGACAGGTTTTGCTGCGACACACCCCATAGTACGTAGGACTGGTCCTTATTTTCATCGCGGCCTTTTGAAATTACATAGCGGCCGCTGTCTTGCTTGCGGATGTTGGCGTAATGCCCGGTGGCAATAAATTCACAATCGAGTTTATCGGCACGTTTAAGCAGGGCCTCCCATTTGATGTGGGTATTGCACAGCACGCATGGGTTAGGAGTACGGCCGGCCATATATTCATCCACAAAGTTATCGATCACGAAATCGCCAAACTCATCGCGAATGTCCAGGATGTAGTGGGGGAAGCCATAAGCCACGGCCAGGGCACGGGCATCATTAATACTGTCCAGGCTGCAGCATCCGGTTTCCTTGGAGCTGCCACCGGACGAGGCATAGTCCCAGGTTTTCATGGTTAAACCAATTACCTCATATCCCTGCTCATGCAGCATCACCGCGGCTACGGAGCTATCCACCCCGCCGCTCATGGCTACCAATATCCGTCCGTGCTTACTCATTAGGTTACAAAGATAACGGTTTAATTTTGATGTTGATTTTTGGTTGGTCAGTTAAGGGTAAAATGTGGAATTGTTGTATTAATTTAAAGTTAAATTGTATTTATAATCAATTGTTTATGTTGATTATTGAAAGTGATAATGTATATTATAGATTTTTCATTGCGAGGAACGGAGCGACGCGGCAATCCCGTAGTTTGATTGATTTTCGAAGAGATTGCCACGCCCTCCTCCGTCGGCTCGCAATGACAAAAAGCTTGGGACAGATGACTTAGGAGTGCTTATTACACCACAAAAACCGTCTTGATATTTACAAATTCGTGAATACCGAACATACCCAGTTCGCGGCCGTAGCCCGATTGTTTGATGCCGCCGAATGGCAGCCGCGGATCTGATTTTACCAGGGAATTAACAAAGCATGAACCGGCAGATAGTTGCGTTGCCGCGATGCGCTCTCCCCTTTTTTTGTCTTTAGTAAATACCGCCGCGCCCAAACCGAACACGCTGTTGTTGGCTAAGGTAATGGCATCAGTTTCGTTTCTGGCGGAGATAATGGCCGCTACCGGGCCAAACATTTCCTGATCAAAGGCAGGCATGCCTTTTTTTACCCGGGTTAAAACAGTGGGCGGGTACCATGCTCCTGTGCCTTCCGGTACCTGGCCCCCCAGCAGGCATTTTGCGCCTTTGCCAACAGAGGCCATAACCTGTTGGTGCAATTCATCGCGCAGATCAGCGCGGGCCTGCGGGCCGATATCGATGCCATCCTGCAAAGGATCGCCCATTTTTTTGGCTCGCATTTTTTCTGTAAACAGCCGGGTAAATTCCTTTTCTACCTGTTTAACCACAATAAAGCGCTTGGCGGCAATACAACTTTGTCCGCCATTAATTAAACGGCTATTCACGCAGGTTTCGGCAGCCTGTTGCAGGTCGGCATCCTCCAGTATCACATAAGCATCGCTTCCGCCCAGTTCAAGTACTGTCTTTTTAATCAACTCGCCGGCCTTTTGCGCTACCTTGCTGCCAGCGGCATTACTGCCTGTTAAAGTAACCGCCCTGATGTGCGGATGGGCTATCACGGCCTCTACCTCGCTATTAGGGATCAGCAGCGTTTGAAATACATGGCGCGGGAAACCGGCGGCCTTAACTATATCCTCAATGGCCAAGGCACACCCCGGCACATTTGAAGCATGTTTTAACACACCGCAATTCCCGGCGGCCAGGGCCGGGGCCAAAAAACGGAATACCTGCCAAAACGGGAAGTTCCAGGGCATAATGGCCAAAACCACGCCTATGGGTTGAAACGTGACGTAGCTTTTTGAAGCATCGGTTTCAATTAATTGATCTTTTAAAAAGCCTTTTGCACTATCCGCATAATAATTACAAACTGCCGCGCATTTTTCAATTTCGGCCACTCCCTGTTTCAGCGGCTTGCCCATTTCAACGGCCATTAACCGGGCCAGTTCGTTTTTACGGCCGTTTAAAACAACGGCCATTTTTTGGAGCAAAGCCGAACGCTCTTTAAAGGAAGTAAGCCGCCATTTTTGCCAGGCCAGGTGGGTTTGTGCTATTTTTTCCCCAACCTGTTTGCCTGAATGCGACCTGTATTTTTTGTTGATGCTGTTATTTGCCGGGTTGATGGAGATGATATTCATTTTTGATGGCTTTATAAGTAAAACAGGCATTAACCGAAATGTTTTGGTGGCCGCTTTCGGTATCTTATCTCAATAATAATTAAAGAAAGGTACAGAGTGATACTATTCACGTAATTTTTTTTGATCTATTCAAATGTTTTTCACCAAAAACGTGTTTAAACGGATTTTTGCTAATGGTATAAATTACACTATTTAATTAAGAGATTGTCAGCCGAAATAGCAAGCCAAAAGCAGACTGTGAAATAACAGGCTTATTTGATGGAAATAAACTAAAAGTGATTGTGCCTATTGGAATGAATATCATACAGTTTATATATTTATTTCCATATCAATAAAGCCCAATGAAACTACTTACAAGCCTTACCATCGAACAAAAATTACAAGGTATCATCATTGTGGTTATTGGTTTTGCTGCCCTGATTAATTACATGATTTTATAACCTGAGTTAAAAAAAATTCCGTTAAAAACAAAGCCCGGCTGCATTACAGCCGGGCTTTGTTTTTTGATAGTAATATTTTTATCAGGAACCTGATGCGGCATATAATAAGGAAGAATAATAATGCAGACTATTGCAAAGCTCTTCTTCGGTGCAAATATTATCAATGCTGCATTCGCCAATTCTTTTTAGTAATGAACAGTTGATCCTGTCGCCATGATTTTTTTTGTCTTTTTGCATCAGGCTGTAAAGCGCGCCATGGCACGAAGCTTCGATCTGGTAATGCGGATAAAGGTCGGCCAGTACATCTACAATCTCGTCCAGCTCATTTTTACTCAGGCCGGTGCGCTGATGCGATAACCACGACTCGCATATCATGCCGATAGCGATAGCTTCGCCGTGGGTAAGATGGTCTTTATCGTGCTCCAGCGAATAAGTTTCGATGGCATGGCCAATGGTATGCCCAAAGTTAAGCGCCTTGCGGATGCCTTTTTCCTTCGGATCTTCCAATACGATCTGGTTTTTGATGTTTACTGAATGGTGAACCAGTTGGGCCGATGGAAAACTCAGGTCGCTTTCCTTTAACTGGTTCCAGTAACCGGCATCGGCAATTAAGCCATGTTTCAGCATTTCGGCCAGGCCCGATAGTATTTGTCGTGCCGGCAAAGTCTTCAGGAAACTGTGCTCCATAAAAACAGCTTTAGGCTGGGCAAAAGTGCCTACAATATTCTTGATGCTATCAATATCAATCCCGGTTTTGCCGCCTACAGAGGCGTCGACCTGCGAAAGCAGGGTAGTGGGCACATGCACAAAATCAATCCCACGTTTATAGGTTGAGGCCGCGAAGCCGCCCATATCGGTTATTACACCACCACCCAGGTTAATGAGCAGGCTGTTACGGTCGGCGCCAAAATCAATAAGCATTTTCCATATCCCCACACAAAAGTCGATGGTTTTGCTTTCCTCGCCCGAATTGATCTCAATCAGGTCGTAATTTTTGTTATCACCCAAACATAACTCAATGGCAGGCAGGCAGTATTTGCCGGTATGCTCATCGGTAAGAATAAAAAATTTAGAATATTTTCCTTCCTTAACAAACCTGGCCAGTTCGTTAAGGCTGTTATCAAAAATAACCGGGTACCCAATACTATTTATAATATCCATCACTATATCACTACGATCTTGTATCTGCTAAACTCAACTGTGTCGCCTTTTTTTACTTTCAGGCGTTTGCGGTAATCAACAACACCGTTGTATTTTACCAATCCTTCTGTAACAACTATCTGCGCCTCGCCGCCGGTGGCAACCAGGTTGGCTGCTTTTAATAGTTGTATCAGCGGAATATAATCGCCCGTTAGTTTAAATTCGATCATGAGCGGCAAAAATAAACTATTCAGCCGATAATGAGTTATCTTAGTATCATTTTCTAAGTTTTTGCCTATGCAACTTAATCAGGGCGATAGCAGCTTATCCGCAAATAAGCTGTCATTTGAAGATACAGCAATCGCTTTCAGACAGGCCAGTAATACAGATTTACAAAGGGCTTATTGGTTATTCAGGGCTATTAATAATAATTTACTGGTTAAATTAGGCCTGCCGCTTTTAAATACCGCCGTTAAAATAGGTTTGCCTGTAAAAGGGATTATTAAAGCCACCATATTCAAACATTTTTGCGGGGGCGAAACTATTGAAGAGTGTAATGCTACCATAAAAAAATTAGCGCAGGGGGGAGTGGGGACGATACTGGATTATTCGGTAGAAGGGGAGGATGAAGAGGCGATTTTTGATGCTACCCGCGATGAAATTATCCGCACTATTGCCCGGGCCAAAGATGATGCGGCCATACCACTCACTGTTTTTAAAGTTACCGGCGTGGCACGCTTTGGTTTACTGGAAAAACTGGATGCCCGGCAAACCCTGACAGCAGTTGAAGAACAGGAATGGGAAATGGCCCAAAACCGGGTGAAAATGATATGCGATAACGCCCTTGCCGCGGGTACCCCCGTAATGATTGACGCCGAAGAAACGTGGATACAGAATACCGTTGATTCCCTCGCGCTGGAAATGATGCGGCTGTATAACCGTGAAAGGGCAATAGTTTATAATACCTACCAGCTATACCGGCACGATAAATTAAATGCACTGCAACACGATTACGCGGTTGCAGGCAATGAAGGGTTTATTTTAGGAGCCAAATTGGTACGCGGCGCTTATATGGAAAAAGAGCGTAAACGCGCGCAGGAACAAAATTACCCCTCGCCTATACAGCCCGACAAAGCATCGACCGACAGGGATTACAATGCCGCCCTGCATTTTTGTGTGGCCCATAAAGATGATATGGCGGTTGTGGCCGGCACTCATAATGAGGAAAGCTGCCGCCTGCTGGCTATATTAATAAATGAGCAACATATACCAAGAGATAACCCGCATATTTATTTTGCACAGTTGCTGGGTATGAGCGATAACCTGAGCTTTAATTTGGCCAATGCTGGTTATAACGTAGCCAAATATGTGCCTTATGGCCCTGTAAAAGCGGTTTTACCCTACCTTTTCCGCCGTGCACAGGAAAATACGGCCATATCCGGACAAATGAGCCGGGAACTGAGTTTGATTATTAAAGAGAGAAAGAGAAGGAAAGTTTAAACTTAAATTGACGACATCGATACGTTTTATATATTTATCTTAATCACAGTTTTAAGAATAATATATAAGAAGGCGGAGCGTGGCGAATTTCCAGGATAATACTTAAATATCAGTCGTTATTTTAATATGGAACCGGCTTCGTTACGTTTAAAAAACTGCTGTAAGGTATCCGGTGCTTTCATTAAATAGGTTTGTATCCCTAATGTTTTGGCGCTTTCCAAATGCTGGGGACTATCATCTATAAACAATGTTTCGGCCGGATCGAGCTTGTTTTCATCAAGCAATTGCTGAAAAAATGCCGCATCGGGTTTGCGTTTACCAACCAGATGCGAGTAATATACCCGCTCGAACAGGTGATCGTTACCATTAAAGTTAAATTCCCGGCGCAGATAATTCATAATGTGCGTATAATGAATATCGTTAATGTTACTCATCAAAAAAGTACGGTACTTATCCTTCAGGCTTAAGAGTAATTCGTGATTACCCGCTGCAATGCCCAGCAGCATGCTGTTCCAGGCAGCGTCAATCTGGTTATCGGTTAGCACCGGATTATCTGCTATTTCCCTGATGCGGTCGCGGAATTGCGCGGCCGTAATTTCGCCACGGTCAAAAGCATCAAAAATGGCATCCTGCTGCAGGTGACCAAAGAAATTATCGGCATTAGTGATCCCTAAATTGCTAAAAGCCTGCTGCGCCAGGGAAAAATCAATACTAAATATAACGTTACCGTAATCGAAAATGATATTCTTTATATTTTTCATATGTCAGCAGCAAAATTAACATTATGCTTGTGTAAACGGGTTAATGTTTAATGAATTTTGCTTGAAATACAGCTATGGTAAAGCATGACGATAAAGCCTGTATTTAATAGTCGACTGATTTTCAACCGATTCAAAAAAAAGGATAATGGAGTTGTATTTCGGTTGTATTTTTTGTAAAATTGCAGCCGGAAAATAAAACCGCACAAGCTGCGCCTATAGCTCAGTCGGTTAGAGTAGAAGACTCATAATCGGATCGGATTGTTGGCGTAGGTAGTTAAAAAGGGCGATTTTGACCTTGAAAAAATTGATAATTTTGAAATTGTCAATTTTTTAAAAAAAGTCAAAATTCAACTTAAAAAACTTGGTTTTCAACCATCAAAAAAACCGCAAGCGCCTATAGCTCAGTTGGTTAGAGCGTCGGACTCATAATCCGCAGGTCCCAGGTTCAAGTCCTGGTGGGCGCACTTAGAGCAGGTCATTTTCAAAAGAAAATGGCCTGTTTCTAAAAAAAGCCTATATTTGGCTAATTCTTCTTAGGTAACCAGAATCTTGGTGTCTTTGCAATTCAGCAAACAATTTTGTCGAATTAGGTCTAAAAAAATTGATAAATAATTGATAACGGATTTATCGGTTTTTGCAGGCCTGTAATAGTCAAAACCATGGCTACCATTAATGCAGTAATCATTCCAAGTCAAAAAAAGAAAGACGGAACCTGGAATGTAAAAATCAGGGTGAACAAAGACGGACGTTCAACCTACATTGAAACTTCTCATTTCGTAAATGCGAAACAGGTCTGGAAAAAGAACCAGATCAAAGATCCTAAGCTCTTGGCAATGCTCGCCCCCCTATTGACAGAATACAGATTAAAGGTCGGAGAGCTGGGGGCTAAGCTTAACTCCTTTTCTTCATCCAAGCTGGCAGATAATCTTTTGAAAGAAGATATCAAAGCTGAAGATATTAATGTAGTTGAGTTCGGTCGCAAACGTATAGAAGAACTCAAAAAGGCTAATCGTTCGGGCAGTGCAAAAAATATGCAATCTGCTATTAACGGCCTGATAGATTTTTTCCGTACAGAAGATATCCGAATAACGGACATTCGAGCCAATATGCTCCAAAAGTACGAACAGTTCATGCGCAACCCGCGGACACAAATTCGCATGAATCAGTTTAATAGGCCTCGCAAGCGTGAAATTGCGGGTATGACAACGAATGGTGTTCACAATACTATGCGCGACTTGCGAATACTTTTCAATTGCATCAGGGAATTTTACAATGACGAGGATGACGGGGTAATGATTGTAAAACATTACCCTTTCAGAAAATATAAGCTTCCCCAGGTTGAACCAACCAACAAGCCGAAGCTAACTGTTGAACAGGTTATCGCTATCAGAGATTTTGTGGCGGAACCGGATTCGCGCATCGAACTCGCCCGTGACCTTTTCATGCTGAGCTTTTATTTATGTGGCATGAACTCGGTCGACATGTACAAGCTGCCACTTCCGGATGCATCAGATGAACGTGTCAATTATAATCGTTCTAAAACAAAAGGCAGGAGGCGTGATAAAGCTTATATCAGCATTTATATTCCGGATGTCGCTAAGCCTCTTTACATGAAATATGCGGGAACGTTAAAGAAACGGTACGTAAGTCAATACTCTTTGAATTATGCCATAGCTTATGGCATCAAAAAGATCGGCAAAGCTCTGGGCTATAAGAATCCTGAATTTTACAACGCTCGGCATGCCTTCGGGGATTTGGCAAGGAACCGTTGTCGTTTCAGTATGGATGATGTAGGGCTTGCAATGAATCATAAAGACAATTCAAATCGGGTTACAGACGTTTACGTTTCCAAAAATTGGGATATAGTTGATGAGGTGCAATCGGCGGTTATTCGCTTACTTGAAATTCACGGCCAAGCTAAAGCTGATAAAAAAGCAGTTCAAATCAACAATGCTGATTGAAAAATATGAGCATCGCACCTATTTGTATTACGTTGGCTTTTTAACATTTGAGATAATGTGCTCTGCCTTGTGCAGAGCAGCACATACTATTAAATTATTTTTGCTTCGATCCGGCGCCCAATGATGATTTCCGACTGATCACATATGACGGTTTTCCGTTATCAGTCGATTAGTATAATATAATGCCTTTCACCAAGAAGCGATCAATTTTTTGAGTAGTTCCTTTGAGATATTGGTGAGAAAAAAAAGTAGTCATCACACATCATGTGCCTACATTTTCTTACTATCCCGAACAATTTCTCAGTGACGTACTCAACGAAGGTTTTGCTCCCTGGCTTGATAGGCTGTTGCTGCGTTCTATTCCGCTGGTTATTGCGGGGAATATCAATAAACTAAATTTGCACAATAAACTTGCTTAATTTATTATTTAATTTTGGTTTATTATGAAAGCGGAACAGTCTGATCTAATCCGTTGAGGTTAACGGTAAAAAACGCCTGCGTATCTTTACCAAACACCCATCGGGGTATGATATGCTCTTTCGTGATCTGTTGATTACTGCCGCAAAACATACAAATTAGGTCCTTTGATGGCGTAACCGCTTTATCGTTTTCGCGCCGTACGTAATTCCGGTCAATATAATCGATAACCATTTTGATATTGGCCCGGACCGTCTTACGGAAATGCTGTGCTTTGGTCGCCATTGAGGTAAGCTCAACTGATACCTACCTGCCCGATAAATTCTTCCCAGAGTTGGGTGGCGATATCTTTGGCGGTCAGTTTTTGCTGGTCGTTGCGGGTGCCGTACATTAGGTTGTTCCTAGTCCAGAATAATTCATATTCATCATTGCTGAGCGCGTAGTTATTGCCCATGATGTTGGGGTTGAGCTGTTCGGCTAATGTATAGCTGATGCCGTTGCGGCTGAAGTGGTCCTGCTGGCTAATGCCAATACTGATGTAACCATCCGTATTGATCTTGGCGCGGTTGGTGATGACACAGGTGAATTGCTGACCCGGACTTTCACGGACGAAACGTGCTTTGATGTTGTCAACGCCGTTGATTTCAGCGATAGCAGCTTTGAAGTAATCGTGAATGGTCGCAAATGCCGCTTCTTTAAAGTTCAATTTGTCTACGGCGTCAAAGTCAGTTTGCACGCGGTAGTTACGACGGGTGATTGATTCATTTGGCTGCGGCGTTATTGGTTTATTTGTCAGCTTCCGTATTTCATCGACAATATTCAAAAATGCATTATTCTCATTCATCCACTCACTCACCGGTTTACCATCTTTGGGAATGGCTTTAAATTTTCCGAATGGAGCAGACTTCCAATCACACGGCTGGACAATAATGGGTATGATCACCAGTTTACCAGCCGCATGGAGCTTTTGCGCTTCTTGAAATTCTATATTGTAGCAATAATTGGAAGCCAGGTAATCGGGACTGACCAGTGCCAGGAAAAGATCTGCCTTTTTTAATTCGTCATCAATAGCCTGGTCAAGCCGCTGGCCAGCTGTTATCTCCCCGTCATACCATGATGTTAATAATCCCTCACGCTTCAGTTGCGCCAAATGTACATGCAAACGCTCGATGTAGTGGGCGTCAACATGGGTATAAGATATAAAAGCGTGTGCCATCTTAGGACTGATATAAATAAACTGGTATTAAAATATATCTTTTGTTGGGTTCAGCATTCTCTCTCAACCATTCTTCCGCATCAAATTCATTGCTATGTTCCGGGCCAAAGGGCACCACGTATTGTATCGGGTAGTTGCCCTTCTGCCGGTCAATTTCTGTAGGATCAGTAGAAAAGAATTTGTAGGATTTAATCAAATCATTCATAAGGCAAAGGTAAACAGGCTATTATTGGTTTCCAACGGATGTGCAAAAGTCGCAAATGTTAACACCATCTTATTAGGGTTGAAGATGGTAAGGTTACCGAATTATACTTTGCTAAGTATGGCAGCGATAAAGTGCGTGGCGGCACATATGTGGGCGCTGATATGAACAATAAACTATAAATTTTTTCGTGATTTTCAAAGCCAAGTTGAGCGAGTCGGCCTGGCTTTTTTTAGCTAAGAAAGCTTAATTAATGCTGGTCAAATTGTTATCTTCGTTCAACCTTAATATGGATCAGCAAGCCTTAACTTTTTCACAATACTTTTACAATTACGCCGCGTCGATTACCGGAATACTTTCAGTAATACTTTTGGGTATTGCATTTGTTTATCAAAACAAGCAATTAAAGATTGCAAAAAGCAGCCTGGCAAAAGCGGAATTGGACTCTGATCGAAAACAATTCGAAGACAATTTCTACTTCTTTTTAAAAATTTACAGGGATAACGTTAAAGATATGACATCTTTAAAGGGAGGGTCCGGCCGTGAAGTTTTTGTCTCAATCAAGAATGAGTTTGAAAAAATTTTCGAACTTGTAAGCGACTATTTAGCTAAAAGAAAACCGGTTAAAGATGAAGCAAAGTTGGACCAAACTGACATCATAAAGATTTCATACACGATATTGTTTTTTGGTGTCGGCGACAATTCCGACCCTCAAGCAAGTACCGCGTTAAAGCCTTACGCTAAGTTACTTCCCGGGCTTAACAAGTTGATTCGGGAATCAAAACCTGAGAGTAAGTTTTTGTTCGACGGCCATCAGTCGCGGTTGGGCCATTATTTTCGACACCTCTTTCAAACGGTCACTTTTGTACATGAAACTAACCTTTTAAAAACTCAAGTACAACGTGATTTTTATATGCGGCGCCTGCGTGGGCAGTTATCAACTTTCGAACTTTCGGTACTGTTTTTAAACTCTTTTGCAAATTTTGGCAAAATCTGGCGGGCATATATTTGTAACAATCAGCAACCTGTCGATTTAATTACTAAGTACGATTTGATCAAAAATATTCCGTCAGGTTTTTTCACAGCAATAAATCATAAAGAATACTTCCCTAATGTACATTATGAAGAAGACCTTGTTGAATAATGGCATTATTTAATCGCACCATACTTGAACAAAGAGCAGAAGCTGAAATTTCAAAATCTTTTTCAGCTACAATTTCGGCAGATTTATTAAAAAGTCGAATCTCTAATAAGCTATCTGCGACGCTTAACGAACAGCGGAATCTTAGCTCAACAAAGACGTTCGACATTTTCCTGTCACGTAGTTCCAAAGACGCAGTATTGGTTGAGGGATTGAAATTGAGTCTTGAAGATTTAGGATATTCAGTATATGTCGATTGGATAGAAGATCCGCACTTAGATCGGAAAAATGTTACGAGGGAAACAGCGTTACTAATTCGCGAACGCATGAGGCAGAGTGACTCCTTGATTTATGCGTTTACCGAACATGGCTCGCATTCCAAATGGATGCCATGGGAACTCGGTTACTTCGATACTTTGAAAAGTAAATCAGCCGTTTTGCCAATTGTAGAAGGTAGTCATGACGACAGTTATGTGGGAACAGAATACGTAGGCATATATAATTATGTCGTTCTTACTGGTGGCTTGGGTGGGACCCTGTATGTTCACGCAAGTGCCTATAAATATGTTAGTTACCGCCGATGGCTAAACGGGGAAAAACCTTAGATTTGAACGTAGGCGAAGCAATAAGAACTCTTGTAATTGATGGCAACTCACTCTAAATATCAGTTTATTACATTAGGAGCACAACACACTCATATTGATAAAATCAAAGACACGTTTTTAAGCCGAGTGGCTGATCTTGGTATTGATACCGCAAGTGTTGCTTTCATTGATCGCGATAATTTTCCTGAATACAAAGGTAATTCCCCAACCGCATGTTTATACTTTGGAGAGGTACCGGCTACGGCAGATTTAGACGAACTGAATATTTTGTTTGCAGATGCGGCTTTCATCATACCAGTTGTTGATTCACTGGCTAATTTTAATGATGCCATTCCAACAGTTATAAGGGGCATAAATGGTTTCGAACTTAACAGCGAAACGAGAATCGAGGCACTGGTCGGTAACGTGATGGAAGCAATGAGCCTCTTACGACTTTCGCGACGTTTATTCATTAGCTACAGGCGAGTGGAAAGTAGGTCAACTGCAATACAATTATACGAGCATTTGGATGCCTCTGGCTTTGATGTGTTTTTGGATACGCATAGCATTCGTCCGGGCGAGCCGTTCCAAGAGGAATTGTGGCATCGATTGGTAGATACTGACATCGTGGTTTTGCTACACACTCCCGGTTTTCTTGGCAGTGAATGGACTCGGGAGGAACTTGCGAAAGCATCCGCCATGTCGATTGGAATACTTCAACTCGTGTGGCCAAACCACACAATAGACGACATGTCCAGTTTGTGTTTCCCCAAATATTTGGAAACAGGTGATTTTGTGAACGGGAATTATTCAACAGGTGACATCTCACTCAACAAAGACGTAATAAAGGCCATTACCAACGATGTAGAGTCATTGCGTGCGCGTAGCCTGGCAGCCCGGCAGGATAATATCATTAAAGAATTCATGAGCGCGGCTACGATGCATGGTTTTACTGCCATTTTGCAACCCGAAAGATTTATTACCGTACAAAAAAAATCCGGGGAAGAAATTTCTGTGATTCCCACAGTGGGTGTGCCGCATGCTTTTACTTATAATCAGAGTGAAGAATTAGTGAAGAAAATAAGGGAATCAAAGTCGTCTGCTGCTTATATCATTTTCGACCACCGTAACATAAGAGAGAAATGGCAAACACATTTGGCTTGGCTTGACGTATATTTGCCTGTAAAGGCAGTAAAAGTAACAGATTTAGATAAGTTATTTAATTCATTTTGAAAATGATTTTTTTGTCGGCTAGCGTACCTGACCCAAAGGATGTTAAATATTTTGACACTGCCGATCTATTCGCGATAAGAGATGCGGTGCGCGCTTTAGCAACGGTTGTCATTCCTCATACGAATTTAGTTTGGGGAGGACATCCCGCAATTACGCCACTAATCCGGCATGTATTATCAACCATGGATGTAAACGTAAACGATCGGGTTACTCTTTATCTCTCCAATTTTTTCCAACAGGAATTTATTGACGACAATGCTGCCTTTGAAAACGTGGTACTAGTAGATGGTGGAAATGACCAGGCAGAAAGTCTAAAAATTTTGCGCGAAAGAATGTTTACGGAAAATACATTTAGCGCTGGGATTTTTATAGGTGGGATGAAAGGTGTAGAGGATGAATTTCAATTGTTCAGAGAATATCAGCCCGATGCGTTAGTACTGCCCGTTGCAAGTACGGGTGGGGCCGCACGAATAATATACGATCAGCAGCAGCATTCAGATGTGAAACTTTTAAAAGATTATGCTTACATGTCTGTGTTCAAGACCCTATTGAAAGGTCAGTTAGAATCCTAAAGGCTAATTTTATTGTTTGCTACAGAATAGTGGGCTTCACTTTTGTCAAAATTGAAGGGATCTCCCAAAACTAAATTTCTTTGGTCCGAAAATTCTTTTTCTATCCAATCGACAAGCTTTTGTGCAGCGCCTAGTTGAAATTTTCGGTGGCCTACCTTATTTTCATACCCTATTTCATCAAGTAGTTCAGCCGGTATTTCCGGCGCCGTATGACCGAAATAATAAAAATACCGCGATATCAAAACCTTATTAGACGTCGTATCGCGCTGAAGGTTAGCTTGATTTGTGGCACCGTCCGGCATACTGTGATGAGAATGAGCCTGCCGCCAGCTTTGGTCTTCATCATCAAAATAATAAATATTATCGCCGAGCAACATCTTTTTGCTACCATTCCTGACAGGCCGTTTATCCCGGAAGTCCGGATTGTTCCAGTAGTCATTATAATCCGTCTTTTGTGTCACTTTCATAGCAAAGACACATTTACCGGTTGCTTTTAAACGTCCACCGCCGACACCAAATACCCAATCGCCGACCTGGGCGGTGCTTCGGATGCCTGGCTTACATGTAGCCAATGTGCAATAGCCATGAAATGGGTTTGGCGCAAAACCAAAATCACGATCAACGACATAGATGTATAATTCGGGCTTTGCCATGTTTAACAAGTTGAAGTGGACCCAGAGTTTGGCCCCTGACGGTTTGTACCATCCGGGTTTTGAAAATCGTTTTGACCATCTATTGCCGCCATTATACTATCCGTATTCCAATTAACAATTGCCGACCCATATTTCTCCAGGCTTGGCGGAATGTCTGCTTCAGTGCCCCCGCGGACAAATACACCAACAATGCGTTTACCTTGCTCATTCGCTTTGTCAATTTCCCAATTAACCCATTTTCTTTCATGCGTATCTTTGCCAATGAGAACCACAACGGTACTCGCCCAGGAGATTTTCATTCGTAATATACGCTCAATTACCTTGTCGCTGACACGTTTTTCCTCCATACGCCGCTGATTTTCCGGCTTCATTCGTACCGAACTATTTCGGACGTCGAATCCTCGCCCGGAAAGTAAATTCTGTAACTTACTTACCTCGGCATCGTCCTGATGGTGATGGCTTATAAAAAGATGTCTTCTGTTGCTGCTTTCTGCCATAACTTATTTATGTTATTGTTGATATTCCATTTCGGCGGGAAGAAAAATTGCAATGGTGCGTGGTTGGCCGAATAAATTTGCTTTATCCTAGTTCGTCCTGAGGCACCTGATAACTCTGGATGCGTTCCGCGCAAATATTTGTCAACTTCGCAAAACAAATTCTGACAATCAATTAAGTGCAGTTTTCTGCCCCATAATTTTGGAACTTCAATCTCCAATCGCTGACATTCTTTTTCTTGTTCGTCTGCCATGAGGCGTATTATATCAGCGTAATTGAAGTCGCCGAGCGTATCAAAGCATTTATTAATACCATTTATAGCACCGGGCCCGGCTACTACAAAATCCATTTCCGAAAAATTTACCAGCGAACTATAATTGATATCAATCGTATATTGAAATGCAAGAAAGGTTCCGAATGACGGACATGATAGAAAGAGTTGGTAGATTTCCGCCAAACTCTTAGCTGCTTGAATCCGTTCGTGAAAATTATCTTTCAACATTTGACTTAAAAGCGCGAGGTGATTCGAATGCTTTGATTTATAACCAAATACATTGCCAGCAGATGGCATAATATAAGCGGCAGAATAAATAGTGTTGCCTTCAGTCATACGCCATGACAATAACTGATCATATTCCTTGAAATTAAAATCCGCCGCAGTTAAAGCACCGATTTCTCTTTCCAAAAACTTGTAGGTATCGATTTTATTAAAAATCTTGAATAACATGGTTTTGAAAAAAATATCGGCCTTGTTATCGTCACGGTATTGAAGATCGATAAGGAATTGACTAACTCTATCGGAAGCCCTGAAAACGTTTGTAAATCTATGTTTTGAAATCACTATATCATCCGTCCATGGTCCGTCCGGATCAGTTATCCGGTTCATAAATACTTGATTACGCTTATTTGCGAAGCGCCAATAGGTATCGTACACAGGCGATTTTTTTGGCTGACTAAGCTTTTTGAAATGTGTTATGGGCATTTGCCGTCTTATTTACCTAAATATGTTAATGTTCTGTTCTTTGGCGACACTTCTACCTTGCCACCTTTATTAGCTAAAACTTCGTGAAAAACCTTGTATGATCCGATAATTGTCTTTTCCCACTGATATGAAGTCACTACGGAAACCTCCAAATCAATTAATAATTGTTTGATTGTATTCAACAAGTCTGTATCCATCCGGTCACTTTCTTTTAGCATTTTATTTCCGCGTGCGTAATTGTAAACGATCAGTGTAACCGCTTCTTCGGCTACTTGAGGACGTCCTCTATCTTCGGCATCAAGTGTGGCTGCATCACTCCGCCGCTTTAATTTCATCAAATCACGCATGACCGGTGACCATCCTAAATAAGCAATATGGCCTAAATGAAAAACATCATGATATCTGTAATCATTGGGTTCCCTTGAGTTATCTGTCAATGGATCACCCAATTTCTCTCGTCCACCTTCTTTAAGCCAGTTCATTTTAACTTGCATTAATTCATTACTTGCTGACTCTTCTATAAATTCAATGACGAATGTATCGGGAAATTGCTCCGGATAATCCTTGTCTAACCTTGGAATGTTTAGCAAGTCAGCCTCATCGAATCTGTCGACAGTCTTATGTAAATTAAATTTTGCGATATCATCAAGTTGCAACTCGTTGTGGCTAGCAATTGCTGAAATATACCATAATACATCCCCTAATTCCTCGGCTAAGCGCTCCTTGAAAGTCCCAAAGCCATCACCATCTCGCAGCTTTTTTTTCAGTGTAGTCAATACAGAACCAGCTTCCCCCGCTAAACCAAGATATCCCAAATAATAATTTTCCTGGTCTTTAGAATTATAGGTTTGTTGAGTTCCCTTCGCATTTTTTTGATAGTCTTCGAATGTCATAATAAGGTTTTAGAAAACTCTAATTTACCTATAATTCAAAACAATAGATAAAAAAATACTAAAATTCTTAGATTATTTATCAACACTATAACTACTGGAGAGCGCATACACTCGAGGGGGACTCGCGTTCAGGGGCGGAGCATTTGGATGCGGCCCCTGCAGGGTGTCCGGCCGGAGGCGAATATCCCATTTTGTCGCTGATCCAGCGAATGAGGGCGTCGGCGAGTTTGGTGAGGAATTTAGCGGTGTCATTTTTGCAGGTGCTGATGCCGCGGAATTTGTGGTAGGATTGTTTGAGGTCGACCTGCAAGACGCTTTCGCAAAGCGTGACTAGTTCGGCGATGTCGATGTTGCCCTGATTCACGACGCCATAGACTATGAGGGCATAGATGAGTTCGATCGTGCCGGTTTGCGTAGTGATCCAGTTCATAGTTTGAACGGGAGCACGAAGATTTCGGGAAATGCGCCGGTCTTGACAAACTCGACATTCAGTAAATCCAAGAGGCTTTCGTTGACCATAATCTTCGAGAGGTTATCTTCCAATTTGGCGTATACGTCGAAACCGCCGCATGTACAATATGCTTCGTCCATTTTGCTCATGCCGCAACGGTAATAGCTGTAAAATGCGTGGTTGTGATCTTAAAGGTTTTGCGTTTGAACAGGTTCATTTGGGTCTTCTCGCACTGGATGTTTTCGCCGCCGGTGGGTTTTTAGATAAGGAAGTTAGACATTGGTAAACTTGTGTCTTTCAAAAATCATTTCAACAACCGTAGAACCTTTTTCTGTACCCTATCAACAACGCTCCAGTCCTTGTCTAAATATATATCAACCAATTTATGCGCTTGATCAACATGATTTAACGCCAGGCTAATATCGTCTTTTGATATTTTACAGTTATTACGTGCGGTATTAGCAAAGGTATGGCGGGCGTAATAAAAAGTAATATTCTCAATTCCAGTAATCTGGCGCAATTGCTTCATTCCATCGCTAATAGCAGCATCGAGTCCAACATAAGTTTTATATCTGTAAGAGAGCCGTCCGAGATACTTTTCAAGTAATGGGCGAGATTTCTTGGTTATTTTAATGCTAATAAATGCATCGTCTTTCCTTTTGCCCTTTGTTTTTGACCGATTATAATTTAGTCTGCCGTTATCAATATTTTCCTTGGTACAATTATATAAGTCAACCGCGTTTATACCACACAAATAAAAAGAGAGCATAAAAAGCTCCTTTGCTAATTCAGCCCTGCTACCTGGTTTGGTTTCACAGTCTCTTATACATTTTATTTGGTCAATAGAGAGGTTCCGCTTTTTAGTTAAAGGCGCCGAGCCAACTTTATATTTTTTAAAAGGCTTGTGTTCTATCTGATATAGGCCGATATCTTCATTGTTATAAAGGGCGCATGCCGCATTAAACAAAGTTCTGAGATCGCGCATGTGATTATGCAAACCGCCATCAGACATACCGCTTTTCCTTAAAATATAACTTTCTCCTACATTGTTCACCCTTTTCATTGTTCGTTCCGAACGCAGATAACCCTCATATTTTAGTAACATATTCGAGTTTATTTCAATTATCGACACAATTTCACTTTTGAAATAATCAACTAAACTGTTTCTTACAGTACGATGGTTATTAGCAGTTCCGATTCTATTACCATTTCTTAACTTGAGAATGTGTTCATCACAGAATTTGATAAAATTAATATTGCTGCTATTGTCTTTTAAAAGGTTCTTAAGTTCCTCACAGGATAAGGTAAACAGGCCATTACCAAGCTTGCTTATAGTTTGACGATATGTATCAAGTGTTTTGTTTAGTGCGCCATTAACAATATCATCTGTGATATTGAGTTCTTCGTCGATTTGGCGCTTGGATACGTAATGCTGCGTGTTAATGAATGTTCTCTTACGCTTATGCGACAGTCGGATTTTTACGTTATACGTTCCATCCTTTTTTTCATAATGATTGTAGATTACTGCTGATACAGTTGTGGGCATAGTTATTTAAATTTTTAGCCCACAAAGTTTATAAAGAATTGATCTTACTTAGCCAAGTTCTGGATAGTATATCGTGATTAGCATTCTATATTACGCCAACATCATATAAAAAAAGTGAGTTCTGGCGCGATATAATTTGTTATATCACGCCAAAACTCGATAAAATATCGGAAGATTTTTTTTCAAGTTCTATCTTTTTAAGACAGTGTGCTCTTGAGTCCGACAGTTTGATTAAACAACGAATTGATCTATCAAGTAAACTTGCCATCTGAAAATTACATCTGATATAAGCCTGATTTTATGTAAATTGTAAGTTTGTATTATGTATTTTGTAAATTATAGCTATGCAAATTGTAAATTGCTTATGGATTTTTCTTAATTTTATATCCATGAGCAAATTTATTCAGCGACAAATAGCACCTATAATTGACGCACAAAAGAGCAAATTTCCGGTATTGGCACTTACCGGGCCGCGGCAATCAGGAAAGACTACTTTGTTAAAAGAACTTTTCAGCGATTATCGTTACGTAAGTCTGGAAAATCCTAATACACGTTCTTTTGCTCTGGATGATCCTATCGGGTTTTTGAATCAGTATGATGAGAAGGTAATCTTAGATGAAGTACAACGCGTTCCAGAGTTGTTTTCGTACATACAGGGCCGAGTGGATGAATCTAAATTGATGGGGCAATATATTCTATCAGGCTCTCAGAATTTTCATTTGTTAAATAGTATAACCCAAACATTGGCAGGCAGAGTTGCACTGTTTAAGTTATTGCCTTTAGACTTTACCGAATTAAAGCGGTCTGACCTATTAATGAACTCTTATACACAAGCCGGTGTCAAAGGATTCTACCCCGCAATATTTGACAGGGACATTGATCCGGCTATCTTTTATGCCAATTACATTCAAACCTATATAGAAAAGGATGTAACAGAATTAATGAATATCAGAGACCTTAAACTGTTTCGTACTTTTTTAAGTCTATGTGCAGGCCGAGCAGGTCAGTTACTTAACTTCAGTGCTTTAGCAAATGAATGCGACATATCTCACAATACAGCCAAAGCCTGGTTGTCGATACTCGAAAGCAGCTACATCGTATTCCTTTTACAATCGTATCACCAGAACTTTAACAAGCGCTTAATAAAAAGCCCCAAGTTGTATTTTTATGATACGGGACTATTAACTCACTTGCTTGGCATAAGGACAGCCGAAGAATTGGAAGAGAACAGACTAAAGGGCAACATCTTTGAAAATATGATACTGGCCGAATACCAAAAGCAAAATCAACATCAATATCTTCACCAAGATCATTATTTCTGGCAAGACAGTAATGCGCATGAGGTTGATCTGCTTATGCAAAAGGGACAAGGCTTTTCCATTTTCGAAATCAAGGCGACTCAAACGATAAGTACAAGCTTATTTAAAGAAATGGACAGGTTTGAAGAAATTGCCGCACCCACGCCAGTGAATAAGACACTTATTTATGGTGGTGCTGAAAATGAAAAAAGAACAAAATATAATGTCGTTAGCTGGAAGAACGTTTCTGGTTAGCAGTATTTGAACGGTACTGAAAATATCAGTGCCGCTTATATGTTCCATCCTTTTTTATAATGATTGTAGATACTGCTGATATCAGTCATAGGCATAGATTATAAAAGTTTTTAGCCCACAAAAGTTATAAAGAAATACTCTTTCTTGCCAGTCTTCAACGGTATATTTTCGCAATACATAATTGTTGACACGCTTCGATAATTCTACACTATTGTTTTAATTACTTAAAAATAGCGGAGGTAGTTTGTTATTGTCTCAGCGATTGGGTAATAGTACTTCGAAGCTTGTTCTGTACGGAAACAATCGCCTATCTTTGTTTAATTATGGCAAAAAACACGAAACTTGAGGATGTTGATAATACTGTTAGCAGAGGAACTTCCGAGGTTAGAAACTATGGAAAGTCACCATTTGTTGTTAAAAAAATACAGATGGCAAAAGAAACACTTCAAAAATTCCCGGCACCGGAAAAATGCGTTAAGTAAATTTTAAAAAATAGAATAGTAATGTCTTCATACGAGTGGTCGAAAAACGCGGCATTGTTGAGTTTCAAAAAGTCTACTTTTAGTTCCTCTTTAAATTTTCCTTTAATTATTCTCACCAAATTCTTACCCGTTCATCTTTTGGCCGCCAAATTTTATTACCTTTCGCCAACTAGATAATGTCTTGGCTGCGCCGCATATCGGTTATGTGATCGAAGCGACCTACCGGGTGTTCTACGGAGATACCGTAAAAGCGATCGAGCACTGGCTAGCCCAGGCAGAATCTGAGGTTTTGCAGCTCTATAAATTCGTCGGTATTGTATGGCTGCGGACTCTACCTAGACGAGGCGACCTGATCGCCTTATTAAGATTAGTTAACTATGGCCTCACGCTCGAATTGGAAACGTTTAAAATCCTCGCCCAGGAATCCGAACTTTTTCTCGAACAGCCCCGCAAGACGCATATTGGCCGTTGCAAAAAAGATCTGTCGTTCGGATCGGAGTGTATGTACGCGCAGGTGATCGAGAAATGACAGCGCGTTCAGGTCATCGATAAAGGCCACCGGGTCGTCGAACATGATGATGTTCGGCCCGTTGGCGAGCTTACCGTTCAACGATAGAAAAATGGCCAGCGCCAGCGCGGACCGCTGACCGGTGCTGATCTGCGAGATCGAGCGGCTTTTTCCCTCCTCCGTGATCAATTCCAAACGGTCATCCACATAATTTAGCGTCCTGAATTCTTTCGGCGCATGGATCGATTTAAAGATATCGACGATCTCCTGGAAGTTGTCATTAAAGAAAGCCGCCACGTGGGCCGATGCCTCATCGCCGGTCAATGCCCGCAGGGTTTCCACGGCGCGTTCATATTTGAGCAGCCTCGCCGCATTCGCCTCGATAAAGGCGGCAGCTTCCGCCTGGTCTTTTTTTGCCATATCGTATTCGAACTGTACTTTCTGCTCCTCGCGCAGGCTCAGGATATGGTTCTGTAAAGTAGCGGCCAGTTCCTCCAATTCGCTGAAAGGACGCGTATCGTTCGGCTCCAGCAGTTCCCGTAACTTGTCTGTGGCAATCTCCAGCGTTTGCATTCGCTTCTCCTCCTTGTCCAAAAGTTCACGGATATCTTTCAGGTACATACTATTACCCTCAACACCTAATAGCCGTTTGATCTGGTTCCCGGTCAGGGTCCGCACCGCCGCGTTGTTCTCCTCCTCTTTTTTGTTTTCGGCGACCGAGGCGCTGACCCCATCGATCAAGCCCTGCAGCGCGGCGGCCTGTCCTACAGCAAATTCCGGACCGTCCAGATAATATTGGCGGAAGGCGAATTTCAGTTCGCTGTATTCCTTTTCCGATCGATCGTTCTGTTCTGCGTGTTTACGAACCTCGGCCAGGTCATAAATCTCCTGGCTGATCTGGCCTTCCTGGTCTTTAAAAGTGATGAGCTCGGTCAGCGCAGCAGCGCGGTCAGCGATCGCTTTACCGGGAAATGCGGTCGTATAGGCTTGCGCCAGTTTGCGCTGTAATTGCTGGGCGGTTTCTAAGCCTTTCAGCGAGTCTTTCATCTTCTCTATCGCGCGGCGAAGCAGATCAAAACCTGCAGCGGGATCCGCTTTCGCCGCAGTATCCTCGCGGTTGATACGCCGCTCCAGTTCCTCACGCTCGAAGTCCCACTGACACAACGGGCAGTCGGTCGCGTCATGGTCCAGCAATAGGAATTCCCGACCATGCGAACGGATCTGCCGGACGATACTTTCGAGTTGCCCCAGATTCTTTAGCAGGTCGTTCACTTCTTTTTCGCTGTTCTTTATGGCCGCTTGCTGCGCTGCTACGGCGGCGGAAAGGTCCGGTTCATCCATTGTGATGGCTGTCGAACCCGGGCCGATCTCTGCGATCAGGTCTTTGACTATGGCGATCTTACTGCTTTGCAGGTTGGCGGCGCCTTCCCGGGCCTGCAAGCCTTCCAGTTGCATGAGTTGTTCATCCTGGACATACGTCAGGCAGCGGCTGAGGAAATCATAATGGCTGCTCAGACGTTTGCCTTCGGCAACGAGCCCTGTCTGCTTTTCGGTCAGCGTGCGCAATGCTTTTTCCTGATCTGCTAGTTTATCGCTTTTTTCCTGAAAGGCGGCCAGCGCAACATCGAACTCGGCCAGTGTCAGGACCGTCTGTTCATCCCGGAGCAGGCCGCTCAGTATGGCTCGCAACTGGTTGTGGCGTTCTTCGATGACAGCCAGCTCTTCCAGCGTTGCGGCTTCTTTGAAACCGATCTCCTCATAGGTCGTCCGGATCGCTTCCCGCAGACGCACGAGCGAGGCCGGCTCTTTATAGTTTTGGATGAACCGGGCGTTGCGCTGCTCGCGCTGACGCTCTTTCTCCATTTCCTCTTTCAGGCGGTTATATTCCGGGCGCAGGCGCTCCAGCGTACCGACATTCCGTTCGGAAATATAATGGTATTCTGGCCCGAGGATGATTGCGAACAAAGCCTCGCTCGCATCCTTCTCCGTGGCCGCGATCGAAAAATTATGCGCCGCATCCGCATTGAAGAAATTGAAACGGTTAAAAGAATGATATAACGTGTTGCTGCGGCTATTGGTGGCGTACCAGCGCAAGTCGCGGTCGATGTAACGCCGGTTATTCGCGCCGTCATAAGGCACCAGCCCCTTGCTGTGGTTGAACTCCGCCTGGATGCTGCCGTTGGGTAGCACATCCGAGGGGTTGCGCAGACAGCGCCCGCAGATCATCGCCTCGATGGCTTCGAAGAGGGAGGTCTTGCCGACACCGTTAATGCCCCGGAACAGGTTCACTTTGCCGAAATCGAAAGCCCGCTGCACGGGGTATGGCCGGTAGCCGGGCTGCAGCACGAGGCGGTCAATAAACCGGATCTTATCGTTATCATCCGCGCTGCGTTGCACCGCCGCTTTCTTCACGGCCGTCGTCCCTTTGGCTTTGAACTGGCTCACCAGGTTGACGTAGGTACAGTTCGAATATACGTCTTCCAGGCCGACCGCATCCAGGCGCTGTTTCCATTCCGCTACGATATTGGGACGGATCGTGGCATCGCTCTTTTCCAGCGTGAAAAAATCGTGGAATTCCGCCTCGGTCAGCACGTATTTACGGGCGTATTTATCGTTCTTTTCGATATGCTCCTTGGCCTTGGGGCCGAGTTGATCGTTCAGCAGGAACAAGTAATAGTTCCACTGCAGGTTGCCCGGATGCGCATAAAATTCATCCGCGAGCAGCTTTTCCTGGTAGGCCTCGAAATCCTCCGGCGGCTGGTTGCTGAGATCGAAATAATAGACACCGGCGGGCCTGTTGGCGACGTTAAGTGTGCCTTTAAAAATATTGGCCTGAACCTCGTTGATTCCGGAGATGTAACGGCCGGCCACGTCTAAGATATGCTGTGTATTCATGACTCGCTTAAAAATGATGATGGGCCTTTCTCGTCGGTGATCACGATCCGCCCTGCAAAACTATCGGCGACCACCGCCGGGGCCAGGCCTTCCTTGTAAAATACAACGACCCGCTGCCGGTTCATGCTATCGGTCTCGAACACCGACTGGATGAACTCAAAGGCTTCGGTCGCCTTCTTTAGCGTTGATAGCCCGAGGTAACAGACCGTCGCTTTAATCATGTTGCCGTGCTCGTTCACCAGGTTATAGCGGAACTTTTCCCGTTCGATGAACTTGACATGGTTCACATCCGTGTCCTGCGCGTAGGCCAGCTGAACGGGCACGGTTCGCAGGTCGGCAAGACTGTCGGGATAGCGCTGCTTATCCGGCAGGATCACCCCGTCGAGTTCGTTCACCGCCTCGATATAGCGCCGGCGCTGGTTGTGGCTTCCGGCAGAAGTGTCTTCGGTATAAGTGATACGGTTGTTGACCTCGGTCGCTTCCAGCAGGCGGAAAGAGAATAATTTATCTACGCCCGCCCAACCGTCAAAGCTCTTGGGCAGGAATTCGCCCGAGGACAAACAGACCAGGCGCTCCTTTTCCAGCACGCAATTGGCCGCAGCGCTCAGGAATTCATTCGTACAACCCAGGCTGACGAGGCAATCCAGGTGATCGTCCGATACCGCGGTGTTGACAGCAAGCGTGCCGTCGGCTTGGTGGCTGTAGGAGGCGTTCAGTTCCGGTCCGTTGCGCATACGCTGCTGCTGCACGCCCTCGGTGATGTGAACTGAAAGTTGCTCGAGCAGGAAAGCATGCGGTTTACTATTCAGCACATAGGCGTGTTTGGTCTTCCCGAAATAGAAATAATAGAGGCCCAATTTATGGTTCTTCCGGATACGCGCCTTGTCCTTGAAATCGATCTCACTAGAGGACATATAGATACCGCTGCGCGCAGTGCCTTCCCGCAACAGGTCGTGGGGGCCGATCTTGGACGACAGGTTCCAGTTAAGGCCGATGATCTCCTTGCGTTCCTGGTCGAAAACGAAGTTACGGAAAGCGATAAAACGTTCGTGCAGCGGGTCCGGGTTGACCTGTGGGTTCAATACCAGAAATGGTAGGTCATCCCAGCTGATAGCGGCGCGTTTGGTGACGTCCAATTCTGCCGGGAAGTTCATGGCCTCCGAGCAAATGACCGTAAGCAGGTTGACCGATCCGGCGTGGTTGCGCAGGATATAGATCTCACGCCCTTCGATCAGCCGGTTGCGCTCGAGCTCGCCGCCGCTCCAGACACCCATATGATGGGTCTTGAACTGGATCAGCACGATCAGCTTCGGCTCATCATTGATCGTTGCCCGGAAAAGGTAGACCAGTGGATCAAAGAAGACCCCGTTCCCGGTGAGCCGGGCCTGGTCGAAATGAACGGTGACGTCCGCACCCTGGTATTGCGCAGCGAAAGCGGTGAGCTGCTCGGGCGTGATCGATTCGGCACCCAGAGCCCAGAGCTTACCGGCCTGCGGCCATTGTTCCGGCGCGCCTACCACGCCGCGGATAACGTCCCATGGGCAGGCATATTCGGGTGTCATCCCCAGGTCGGCATTATTTTCCCTGGCCAGCGCCAAAAATGAACGGAAGCGTTCGCTGGGATCATCCTGGTTTCCCAGCTTGGTTCCGTTCTCCGTCAGATCAAGGACGCCTTCGTGCTGGTATAAGGCCAGTTGATAACGCTCCGTCCCGCGCGACAAGACGCGCAGATCCATCACAAGGCCGGGAAAGAGCTGATCGATAAATAAGAAGTTCATTTTAACCTGAGGATAAGGTTTAGAACTAAGGTAGAAAAAAAACATTAGCAAAAGCGGTCATTTCTATGGCTTAGATCACGGTAAGCAGGTTTAGCGGAAATTGCGCTCGTTATCCAAGTACGCTTTAGGTCCATCATGCGCGGGTTATCGGGAATATATAAGCCGCTCGTTAGCACGCTGGAAGGCCAGGTCACGCCCGACCCGGTCTATCATTTCTGCCTTCGACAAGCGCTCCTGGTTGATTATACGTGCTGCCACATGCTCTAATTTTATATCGAACAAAATTGTGTTTTCACATTGATCATTTTACCTACCTGAATTTTAAATAGGTTATTGTAGTTTATAGGATGCCAAATCATATAAAAAAAAGTACGTTTTAGAGCAATATTACTTTTTATTTTACGCCAAAACTCAATAGAAATTCCTTGAGAAATTCAAACTGTGTATTATTTATCAATTAAATTGAATATTATTTAGGGAGGCTGGATGGGTTAAATTTAATAAGCGAACTCATAGTAGTTAGTTGTAAATAATTTGTTATTCGCTTATAATAAATACTTTATGGTTAATTAACCTTTACATCATTAACAACCAATTGCTAAATATGTCATATCGTTGGATAATAAAAAAAGGATGCTGTTAAAAAAGGTCTTCTACTCTATAAAAACACCAACACATAAATAATTGATAATCAATATTTTAAATAAAAATTCAGATGAAGACTCATAATCTTTTGGTCCCTGGTTCGAGCCCAGGTGGGCGCACAAAAGCCGGTTTTTCCGGTGCTAAAAACCCTCTAAGTCGTTGATTTAGAGAGTTTTTTATTTTATTCCAATCCTTTTCAGTCCTTACGAATACACACTTTGGAACACCAATCCGGCTACCTGAAATTAGTTTTTACATTTAGGTCGCTAAAACGCGCTAATGAATTGTTTTACAGAGTATTATGTCGATTAAAAAAGACTAAAAAGAACTCAAAAATACTGTAATTCCAAATTCACACGGCGACCTGCGAGCGACCTGAGAAACGACGATTTCGGGGTGTAATTAATCATTTATTCATTTTAAAACTGTTAAAAGATGAAAACATCGCAGTCATTTGGTGTACACTTCACCATTAAGAAAGAAAAAGCAAAAGATGGGGTAACTAATGTTTATACAGCCATCGTTATTAACAAGGAAAAGACACTGTTTGCCTTAAAGCACTATGTCAAGGTTGAGAATTGGGACAAAGGCCGTGGGGGCCTAAAAGTAAAAGTGCCAGAAGCAAAAGAGACTAACGCCTATCTTGAACAAGTCAAATTTACGATCACCACCTATTACCAGCAATTACAGATTGCGGGTAAAGAAGTTACTCCCCAGCTATTAAAATCCATGTTTCTTGGTGAGGAAACAGAGGAAACTTATTCCCTGAGTAAACTGATGGACTACCACCACGAAGTGGCTTCTGCGGCGCTCACCTGGAGTACGCTGAAACATTACGCAGTGACCCGTCGCTATCTCGAAAAATTCCTGAAAGAAAAAAGGAATACTACAGACATTTGCATTAGTGATATCGACTACCGGTTTATCGTTGACTTTGAAACTTTTTTGCGTAATCATAAGCCTATCGACCATCAGAAACCGCTTAATAATAATGGTGTAATGAAGCACCTCATCCGTTTGCGTAAAATGACCACATTGGCGCTCAAGCTAACCTGGATACCCAAAGACCCCTTTAAAAATTACAAATTCCGCTATAAGAAAGTGGAAACCGCTTTTCTTAATCAAACAGAATTAAACGCCATCCAAAATAAAGAATTTACGGTGGAGCGCCTTAACATGGTACGTGACCTGTTTATTTTTAGTTGTTATACTGGACTGTCCTTCGTCGATCTAATGAATTTGAAAGAAGGGAACATCACATTTGGCGAAGATGATGCCCACTGGATTAAACTCTTCCGGCAGAAAAGTAATGAACCTACTAATATACCGATCCTCCCAACTGCTCTTAAAATATTAGAACGCTACAGGCACTCTGATCGTGCCGCAATCACCGGAACGCTATTCCCGAATATTTCCAATCAAAGAGTAAACAGTTACCTGAAAGAGATTGGTATTATTAACCAGGTTAAAAAGGTACTGACCTTTGGCGTAGCTCGTCACACCTTCGCCACCACAGTCACCCTGTCCAACAATGTCCCTATCGAAACAGTAAGTAAAATGATGGGGCATACGAAAATCGCTACCACGCAAATCTATGCAAGAGTGCTTCTCAAAAAGATCAGCGATGATATGGGGCAACTCAAAAAGATCATTGAGAACAACCAAATAAACACTGAGCAAGAGTAGAACGATCATTTATTTAAAAATTTAATCATGGCAACACCAGATAAATTAATAGAATTACTAACCGGTAAGGTATTTAAAGTGCGTGGCGTAACTGTCGTATTCGATTTTGATGCTGCAGCATTGTATGAGGTGAACATAGCAGTTTTACACAAAGCAGTAACCAAACACTCCCAGCGTTTTCCAGACGACTTTATGTTTTGGCTGACACTTGATGAATGGAAGCCTATTGCGGAGCAAATATCGCCCGGACTTTCAGTTATTAAGTTACTACCGCCGTTGGCGTTCACCAACGGTGGGCTATTTATGCTGTCGAGTGTATTAAAAGGACCACGTGCAGCACAAGTCAGTGTGCTGATCATTGAGTCACTATTTTCTTATAAAAAAATCATTTCATAAGTTGCCCAATTGGGCAACTTTTATTAAATTTGTATGCAGAAGATCAGAGAAGTTAAATATTATAAAAGGTATGCACTTGATTTTATCAATGCGCAAAAGCCTAAAGTGATCGCAAAAATAGAATGGACGATCAGGTTGATAGAAAACGTCCCCAAAGTTCCTTCAACTTACCTTAAACATTTAGAGGGAACGAATGGACTATACGAAATAAGGGTACAGTATGGCAGTGATATTTTCAGAATATTTTGCTGCTTTGATCAGGGTGCGCTGGTAATCCTGTTCAACGGTTTTCAAAAGAAAACCCAGAAGACACCGGCAGATGAAATAAATAAGGCTTTAACTATAAAAAAGGAATATGAGCAAGAATAAAAATCTAACTTCATTCGATGAGGTGATCGAAGAAAGGTATGGCCCCATTGGCACGCCATCCCGTGATAAATTTGAAAGGGACGCAGAAGCATTTATTATTGGTGCGATGTTGAAAGAAGCCAGACTATCAAAAGGCATGACTCAGGAAGAACTGGCTGAAAAATGTGGCACAACCAAAGCATATATTTCGAAGGTCGAAAATAATTTAAAAGATGTGCGGATATCAACACTTCGAAACATCGTGGAGAATGGCCTGAACGGTCATCTGCAATTATCGGTTCAATTGTAATGTCACTCCTGATTGTTTTACAAAAAGTTCACATTTTGTGAACTTTTTGTATTTTTGGCGATTATGAAAACGATTAGTCTGAAATATCGGGTCATTAAAGACAAAAATCAATATGATTTATATTGTAAGCAACTGGAACAACTTTTAAGTTCAAAGATCAATGCGGACGTTCAGGACGAAATCGACCTCCTTACTTTGTTGATCCAAACTTACGATGAGGTTCATAATACTTTTGCAGCAAGTGATCCGATTCTGCTTTTACGTTCCTTTATGGAGGACCATCATTTAAAACCCCAGCAACTAACTGAAATATTGAATGTAAGCAAGGGGTACATTTCAGATATCTTAAATTACAAAAAAGGTCTATCCAAAGAAGTAATCAGAAAGTTAGCAACCCACTTTAAAGTCAAACAGGAAGCTTTCAATAGGCCATATAAATTGGCTATTAAAAACGTTTAGACTAAAACGAAAAGCAAAACGCTTCAAAGAAAAATAAGGATTCATTATTCTTTGCCATTTATATTCAGATAACAAGCAAAAAAGTATTAGCTGATTTTAATTGGCTGTTATTTGTCATCATGTTGTCATGCTTGCGCTATTTAACTAAACAGCTGTAAGTAACTCCATTTCCTACCGACGAAGCGGGAAAACATACAATATGAATAATATCAGCAAATTCGCATTAATTGCACTTTTACCGCTCAGCTTTGCAGCCTGTAAAAAAGATAAGCAGAATACCGGCATATCAAACCAGCAAAGCACTTTAACTGTAGAAAATGTACTGGCTTCACAGCCGCTGGTTGAATCCGGCACGTTCCAGGGTACCGGCTCACCGGCATTGATTTTGCCCGGGCAATCAACCACCGTTACGTTCTCTGCTGCTAAAGGAGAAGCTTTGTCTTTTGCCACCATGTACGGCGCATCCAATGACCTGTTCTTTGCGCCGTCTAATCCTGGCATCCAGGTTTATGACGCAAGCGGCAATCCGATAGAAGGAGATGTTTCCGCACAGGTCAAACTATGGGACAACGGTACACGTGTCAATCAGAAACCCGGCGCTACAGTGAACCATCCGGGCACCGCCGAAAGTAAGAACATTACCGAGGTAAGCGGAACAGATGCTCAGGGCAACAACTACTTAGCGGCATCTAAACTGGTTAAAGCCACCTTAAAGTATAATGGTAATTCCGTATTTACCTTAACCTTGCAAAATATTTCGGGTGGTACTGCAAATGAAACGCCGTTGAGCCCAGGGATATGGACGGTATCTTATATCGTAGGCGGCACCTTACAGGCACCTAACCCGCTTTATGTAAGCGGCCAGCCTACAGCGAACGGGTTGACCAGTATTGCCGAAGCTGGTGATAATACCGCGTTGAGCACCTACATCAAATCCATTACTGGCATTTTTACACCTTTGTCGCCAATACTCGTTGTGATTTATAATGGTATTGATAATCCGATCTATAAAACAGGAGAGGCTGATCGTGGCCAGGGTCTGACCGCTATCGCTCAGCAGGGTAATGCAGCAACACTGGCCGCGTACCTGAAAGATAAACCCGGCATTAAAGCAGTTTATGTTTTACCTGCACCAACTACCACGGTGTTTTTACCGCAGATCGGAGGCAAACAAGGTGGCGTGGTTTCCCAGGAATTGACCGTAAGTAAAGGCGATCGTCTGGCCATTGCTACGATGTATGGCTTTTCCAACGACTGGTTCTTTGCTTCAGCTGATAACGGTGTGGATGCTACCCAGAAAGGTGATATCTCATCCAGCATTCAATTGTTTGATGACGGGACTGCGATCAACCAGTTCCCAGGGGCAGGCGTAACACAGTTTAACCTGGCCGGTACGCCGTTAAAAGAAAACCAGCCAATAGCCGCGGTTCCCAATCCAAACGCGTTCACAACCTTGCCGCCTGTAACCGGCATCATCAAAGTGACGCTTAAATAATCAAAACGCCCCAGCTTGATATACAGGCTGGGGCGTTTAAATTGAATAACCTGGGGTTATTTAACAGCAAGCAGATCAACCTGCTCAATTACCGGGGCATTTGCCAGCAGTTCAGGAGCTTTGGCCATAAGAGCAGCCGCGATCTGTCCGCCCAGATGGGCTTTGCGTCCTTCCTCGCTTTCGAAGGTGTCAAAGATGCCAAATGTTGATGGGCCAAGCTGTAAAGCGTACCAATTGATCGTCTGGGTTTCTTGTTGTGCTAAAGGCAGCGCGCTTTTAATAAAGTCGGCTACTTCTTGCTCTTTTCCGGGTTTAGCCTCTAAACGGACTAACAATGCAAATTTTACCATGTCTGTTTTTTTTAGTTGATGATTATTCGGGTTCTGTTGTTGGTCGGTGCCGTAATTATATCCTTACAGATAGAATTTAATTTTTTAAACCATTAGTCTGTAAGGTTTTTAAAGATACCTCCACTAAATCTTAAAACACAGCAATAAATCAATATGAGAATACAAAAGCTTAAAACTATCTTGTTTTCCACGATAGCTTTACTACTTCTAAATCTTAGTGTACAGGCACAAAGCAGCGTACCCGAAAAACCAACCGACATCAGCCCTTTATTGATCGGCGAAACGATACCAACTATCGATATTCCTGATGCTAACGGGAAAAGCTTTGATCTTAATGCGCGGGCTGCGGAAAAACCGACCATCCTCATTTTTTATCGCGGCGGCTGGTGCCCATTTTGCAATAAAGAATTGGCGGGAATTCAAAGCATTCAATCCGACTTGGTAAAAATGGGTTACCAGATCATTGCAATCAGCACCGATAGCCCGGAAAACCTGACGAAGTCCATAGGCAAACACCAACTAAGTTATACTTTATTATCGGACAGCGACCTTGGTATATCCAAACAATTCGGGATTGCTTTTAAAGCACCGGCTGCCTATGCGCAAACGCTTACAGAAGGATCAGGAGGACGAAATATCGATAAGTTGCTGCCAGTACCCTCCGTATTTATCCTTGATCAAAAAGGAATCATTCAGTTTGAATACATCAATCCTGACTTCAAACAACGCATCAGTCCATCCCTACTACAGTCGGTAGCCAGTGCTTTGAAAAAGGAAAACAGTGCAAAAAATTGATGAAGGCTAAAAGAACAGGCTTATTTATTGGGGTATTTATGGCCATTTATGGTTTGCCCAACGTTGCAGCGCAACAGCGTCCGGCGACTAAAACCGCTATCCGATTTGTGACTAAAAGCTGGAATGATGTACTGGCTTTATCTCAAAAACTGCATAAGCCTATATTTATGGATGCTTACGCCGTTTGGTGCATACCTTGCCAGGATTTGAAAGCGCAGACTTTTACCGATCCGCGAATAGCTGCTTATTTCAATAAACATTTTATCAACGTAGCGGTGGATATGGAAAAAGGCGAGGGCCCGAAATTGGCCGATGAATATGCAATAGATAGCTATCCGACTTTACTTTTCATCGATAGTAATGGTAAGCTTATCAAAAAGGCAGAAGGTTTTTTTGATGCGGTGCAACTGGCGAAGATAGCTTCGGAAGTAAAATAAGAAACAGCCGATAGGGTGAAAGAATCTGATAATCAAAAAAATATCTTTTTTTTGTAAGGTTTTGTCGCGCCTGACGACTAAGCCGCAATAGTAGAAGATTAATTATTTCCGTATGCCTGATGAAACTATTTTTGATACGTTGACCAAACGAACTGATAAACAATTGCTGGAGCCTGACCGCTGGGTGGAACAACATGCCGACTACTTATTCTCATATGCTTTCAACCGCTTAAACGATGAAGAAACAGCTCGTGATCTGGTGCAGGATACTTTTTTATCAGCTTTGGAAAAGGTTGATCATTTCAGGGGCGACAGTACAGAACGCACATGGTTGACTGCCATTATCAAATACAAGATCATTGACGTCTATCGTAAAAAATCCAGCGGACTGGTTAAAAAGGATACACTTGTATGCGAATATGAAGAGGAATTTTTTGACCCGAATCTGAATAACTGGAAGCGGGAACACTGGCCACAGCCTTTTGGTGTGGAAGAACACGACCCCTTGCATAACAAGGAATTTATTAGCGTGTTGAAGCGCTGTATGCAAAAATTACCTGCCTTATGGCTATCGGTATTTACGATGAAACACATGGATGAGGAACAAACGGAAATCATCTGTAAAGAACTGCGCCTGAGTTCATCCAATTACTGGGTGATCATGCATCGTGCGAAGGTGAATTTAAGGTCTTGTCTGCAAAAAAATTGGTTATAATGAAAAACGAGCTAAAAACAGATCTGGAAAAGATCGCCTATAACTGTCGGAAAGCTACTTTTCTGATTGAAAAAAAGCAGGAGGAAGAACTGACAGCCCGTGAGAAAATGGAATTAAAGCTCCACCTGGCCGGTTGTTACATCTGCCGGGTATACGAACAGCAAAGCATGCTGATAAACGACCTCGTAAAGAACTTATTCAATGGCGACAAACCGACCGGGATAAAACTGGATGATGACTATAAAGCGCAGCTGCAGAAAAAGATCACAGAAAAAATAAAAAAGAACTAATGGGAAAGAAATATGAAAGCTGGTCACCGCTGCTTTTGCGGCTGATCGTTGGTTTTGGCTTCATGGCACATGGTTGGGCGAAAATCAGCCGTGGCACTGCGGGATTTGAAAAATTGCTTATACAAACCGGTGTGCCAATGCATCATTTGCTATCCTATGTAGCCCCTTATACCGAACTGATTGGCGGCTTAGCGATACTGATAGGGCTGGCAACCCGTTTCGTCACCGTACCTTTGGTGGTCACTATGCTGACCGCGATGTTCACCATCCACATTCACTATGGGTTTAGCGCTGTAAAAACTATTGGTCTGACACCAGCCGGACCGCTGTTCGGGCCCCCGGGTTATGAAATTAACCTGATCTATATTGCCGCACTACTTTCGTTAATGATCACCGGCGGGGGGACTTTTTCTGCGGATACTTTGCTGAAAAACAACGATAAAAAGGAAGTTAAGAAGAAATTTTGACCATAAAGCCGGCTAAAAACCGTATTTTTACTGATGTTTTCAGGTCTTCTACTGCTTCCTGTCATCCTGATCATTTTCGTAGCTACAATCTTCCGTTCCGCCTTTGGTGAATCACTGGTGGCTGTACCGCTGCTGGCGCTCTTTATGCCGCTTGAAATGGCCGTACCGCTTTCCGTGTTAATATCCGTGACTATAGCGGGTTTTGTTGTGGTTCAGGACAGGAAAAAGATTCACCTGAAAAGCGCGGGCAGGCTGATACTTTATGCGGTTATTGGCATCCCGCTGGGTTTATGGTTATTGGTGCATGCGGAAGAATCCTTGGTAAAGCTTTTTTTAGGAGCTATTATTGCCATTTTTGCTATTTATCTGCTCAGTGGCAGCCGGCTGAAAGAACTTACGGCAGATGATGAACGGTGGCTTTTCGGTTGCGGGCTGCTTTCCGGCATTCTGGGCGGGGCATATGGTATTAATGGGCCGCCACTAGTGGTTTATGGCGCCAAGCGCCGTTGGAGCGCACAACATTTCCGGGCTACCCTCCAGGCTTATTTCCTTATTGCAAGCCTGGTCGGCGTTATAGGCTACTGGTGGAACGGCTTGATCAATGTTACCTTATTCCGTGACTACTTCTGGTCATTACCGGCAGTGGTGCCGGCTATTCTGATCGGCCGTTATATCAACGCCCGGTTGCAGGGTGAACAATTTTTCAAATACAGTTACTGGGTGCTCCTGGGATTAGGGCTTTTACTGATCGGCGATACATTAATACGCTAATCCATATTGTGTTCACATCGCGCGATGCCCGCTCGCCCGTTCCTTCATAGCGTTATAACGTTCGTGCAGCTTTTTATCGAGTTTTAAAGGCGCTTCAAAATTTAGCTGACGGTTTTGCTGCATGGCCTGGCCGCCCATTACCACATCAATTTCTTTATTGATCAGCCCTTCAATTGCACGGCTGGCAACCAGTTCAGGTGTATCCATACCGGTGGCGTTCGCAGATTGCATCATCGGCGTGTCCGTCGCTGTGGGGTAAACCGTCATGACGTGGATAGAAAAATCCGCTAATTCCCGGCGGAGTGCTTCGGAGAATTGCCGGACCGCGGCTTTTGTTGCCGCATAAGGTGTATAAAATGCCATTCCAATCAATCCCAGTCCTGAAGAAACATTCATGATCGCCGCCTCGGGGCTTTTCTTTAATAAAGGCAAGGCATATTTTGTCAGTAGGATTAAACCGGTCGTATTGATGTTCTGCATAGCGATTATATCTTCATCGCTGATTTCTTCCAAAGGCCCGGCGCTCACCACTCCGGCATTATTGATCAGAATATCCAAGCCGTTCCAGGCTTGTTCAATCCGGGAGACAGCAGTCTTGATATGCGCCAGATCAGCCACGTTACCTTCCAGATAAATAAAACGTGCATCCGGAAAAGCTGTACCAAGAGCCTCCAATTTACGCAAGTCACGGCCCATAACTGCAATATCACGTGCGCCCAATCCATATAACTCGGCAATCATAGCCTTGCCGATACCGCTTGAACCGCCGGTAATCAGGATTTTTTGATCTTTAAAATTCATGGTTAGATGTTTTAAGTACTTAGTCGAATTTACGGACCTGACCTTACAATCAGGTAGCTTTTCAAATAAAAAGCCTGTCCTTATCAGAACAGGCTTTTTACTGCTTTTATCTCCTTACAGAGCGGGTGCTTGCGGAAAATCAATAGGAACTTCGGTTAACGCATAAATGTAATTAGTGATCGTTTTATCACCCACCACTATAACCACATCAATCAGCGAGCCTTCATTATAACCGGCTGCAAAAAATGCTTCTACCAGTTTCGGGTCTGCATGGCCTTTGTTTTCTGCAATGCTTTTTGCCAGTTTAGCAAGGGCATCCAGCTTACTGTCGAAACTAACGGCTGCGCGGCGTATTTCTAATATTTGATCTTCTGTGAATCCCTGGAGTTTCGCAATCGCGGTATGTGCACTTAAACAGTAGGCACATTCATTTACCTGGCTTACAACTAAGTTTACCACTTCTTTCTCCTTCGCTTTTAACGAAGTTTTAGCATTTGATAAGGTCAAATAGGTACCCAACGCATTTTCAGAATGTGCGTATACGGCGTATAAATTTGGTACACTGCCAATTGCTTTAGTCAGGTTATCAAATAAAGCCTGATTAGCTGGTGTTACCTGGTCTCTGGTTGGAACTGAAATTGTTTTCATTGTATTTTATTTAAGTTTTAATAAATTATTGATGGATGATCAGATCTTTTTTATGATTGATTATTGGGCATTGTTTTTTACAGTCATTGCTTTTTGCCCGAATTTGCTGATCAGATAAAATGATGCACCAAGGTTCAGTATGTCTTTGAAAAGGAAAAGCCCTAAAAAGCTCATGTAATTAAATCCTTTCACATTTACTAATGCCCCTGGTGTGGTAATAACCATGGTGCTTGTAATGAAGAACATTACGGCCGCGATAGTTCCACCGATAATTCCTGCCTGTGGTTTAAATAATCCAATGATGATCAGCAAAGCGGCAGTCACTTCTGTTAAGCCGATCATATCCGAACCGGGGTATACACCGAACAGTTTAAAATGCCAGCTGATCAGGGGGCTGTTATCCACTAAGGGAACGATACCATCTGCACCCGGAGCCGTCATTTTGTATGACCCGGCCCACAAAAGCATTACCACCATGCCGGCGCTGATTACCAGGAAAGGAATGTTTTGGCTGGTTACCCATGAGGAAAACCTGATCAGGACATTTTCATTGTTGCTTACTTTAACCTGGTCTGTAACAGTTGCGTTTTTCATTGCTTAAATTGTTTTGTTTTAGTGTGTTTGTTTTACACAACAAAGGTGGGGTAAGTACGCCTTCCAAAAAACGACTGGAGTTCCCGAAGAGTAGCCTCCATTTCCCGAAGTAAGCATTTCATTGAATCGGCATTAACCCTTTCTGGAATTCATCTTTTTGATCTCCGTTACCGACTGACCCGTAAGCCTTTTAAAGAATTTTCCAAAATGAGCAGCACTTTCAAAGCCAAGCTCATAAGCAATTTCTTTGGCAGTCTTGTCGGTATAATAAAAAAGCCTTTTGGCTTCAGAGGCCAGACGCTCCTGGATAATCAATACCGGGGATTTATGATTATAGAGGGCAAACAGGTTAGATAGCGTTTTCGGCGATTTGAAAAGCTGTTCAGCATAAAATTTAACCTGGTGCTCCTTTTTATAATGAGTTTCTACCAGGAAGTTGTATTGGCGAACAATATCTAATTTGTCGCCTGGCAATTCTTTTTCATTAAGGTATTGCTGCTTAGCCAGACGGGTAACAATGATGATTAACCGCTTTAGCAATACCTGCATCATTTCACCCTGGATATGGTCATGCGTTTCAAACTCCTCCTGTAGCATTTGCAGCAGCATTTCAATGTGCCGCTGGTCATTCGGTTCTAAGCGGATAAACATTTTTTGCGGTGGCCCATAAAAAATAAAGCCTACGCAGCTAACCTCTTTATCGTGATCAACTACACAATAAAAATCGCGGCTGAATTGCCAGGCCACAATCGATGTTGCATCCTCAAAGTGAAAATGCTCGCTGGTCATCAGGCAGTGAATTGTATTAGCCGGAAAGTCGTACGGATAATTGTCGATAACTATTTGTTGATCTGCACCTCTGTTCCAGGCGATAGTGAGCAGCTTCTCTTCTTTATCCTTGCCATAAAAATCGCGGTTAAGCACGGGCTGATCATAGACCAGCCTGAATAAGGCTTTCGTCTGGTTGTTATAAAACTGATGAATCATTACTGAAATAGTGTTTAAATAGGGTAAGCCTGTTCAAAACAGTAAAAATATTTTCGCGGCGACAATTTCCAGCAAATAGTTTTAGTGGGATGAGATGACTACTCCTTACAATATTTTATCATTTTTTTAATAGCTATGACAGCCGATCGGTTATTTATATAACTATCAACAAATTGAACCGGAAATAAGGATAATCAAGAAAAGAGAAACGTGGCAGGACGGTATTTTAAGAGGAAGTTCGATCTGCTTTTTTTAGCAGCCTTAACGCGAAAGGGCCAATGGTCAGCCCCTGTACCAGTATAGAGAAAACCACGATCAGATAAGTGATGAGTAAGAATTCGTCATGGTACATTCCTGCTGTTAGCGATAAGGCCATGGCTACGGATAAGCCGCCCCGCAAACCACCCCATGTCAGGATAGCGATAGCATTTTTTTCAAAGCGGATACGGAAGCGCAATAAAAATACCGGTAAGGCTACCGAGATCCAACGAACGAGCAGTACCAATGCAATAGCAATAAGCCCAATCCAGAAAACGGTCATATTAATCCTGATAATAAGCATTTCCAAACCCATGAACATAAACAATATTGCGTTCAGTAACTCGTCAATCAGTTCCCAGAACTTGTGCAGGTAATCACGGGATAGGTCAGATAACATGCCTTGTTTTGCCTTATTACCTGTAATGATTCCTGCCACTACCATAGCCAGTGGCCCTGAAACGTGCAAAAGGCCGGCCAGGTAATAGCCGCCCATTACCAATGCCAGGGTAATCAGCACTTCCACTTTGTAGTCATCGATAGAGCGGATCGCTAAAAAACCGAGATAGCCCAGGGCGGCACCGAAGAGCAGGCCGCCAAGCGCCTCCTGTAAAAACAAAACAGCTGTAGCGCCCATCGAGAAATCAGCGCTGCCATTGTGCGCTACTTCGGCGATGGTCATGAAGATTACCACCGCCACGCCGTCATTAAATAAGGATTCACCCGATATTTTCAGTTCGAGCGAGGCCGGGATATTCGCTTCTTTCAGGATTGCCAGTACAGCGATTGGATCAGTCGGCGAGATCAATGCGCCAAACAGCAGGCAGTAGATAAAGGGAATTGGAAAATGAAACCAACCGAATAAAAGCCACATACCGCCGCCAACCAGGAATGTCGAAAGCAAGGTGCCGAAGGTAGCCAGCAACAGAATGGGCCAGCGCTCTTTTTTAAGTTTTTCACCATCAATATGAATAGCTCCGGCAAAGAGCAGGAAGCTCAGCATAAAGTTCATCAGCACATCGCGAAAGTCAATAGCCGAAACCAGTTGTAATGCTTTCTTTGATAACAGCGAATGCCCAAACAGGGCTAACAGGATGGATGAGCCTAACGACAATGCCATGATGCCGATAGTTGGCGGCCATTTAATCAGCCGGTGATTGATGTAGGCAAATATCGCCGCCAGCACCAACGTAAGCGTTATGATTTCCTGTAATTGCATATTATGATTTGGGCTTACGCTGTTCGGTTATAAAAGGCGGCGGGGTATAGTCTTTGGGTAAATAATCGGCAGGTATGGTCGTTTGATTACCGTCGCGCAAGGCCTTATAATGTGGTGACATAATTTCCACGCCGGCCTCATTAAACTTATCCTGAATATTGGCGTGTAAGGCCGAATAAATAACCGCCTGCTTGTTGGGTTCCCTTGTAAAAGCATTGATGCGGTAGCTCACATAATAATCATCCAGGCTGGTTTGCAATACATAAGGCGTAGGTTCCTGTTCTATCGTTGGAGTATTCAGCGCCGCATCAATCAGCAACTGGTGTACCTGGCGCCAGGGCGCATCATAACCAATGGTAACGGTGGTGTGCATAATCAACCCCTTATCCGGCGCATCACTGCTGTAGTTGATGGTGTGGTTACTGATAACGGTGGAGTTAGGAATGGAAACGATCTCATTCTGTATCGTTCGGATACGTGTTACCAGCATGGTCTTGGCTATGATATCGCCGGTCACTTCGCCAATCTTTACCCGGTCGCCCAATTTAAATGCGCGGGTATAGGTCATTACCACTCCTGAAACGATGTTGCCGAGCGCTCCGGCAGAACCGAAGGTAAAGAGCACACCCACAAAAACCGAGACGCCTTTGAATACAGCCGAATCAGAACCTGGCAGGTATGGAAAGATCACGATCAGCATAAATGCCAGGATCAATACCCGCACAATCTGGTAGGTTGGTGCGGCCCAGTCCGGGTAAAAGCCGGGGATTTTAAGTTGTCCGCGTTCAATTTCTGTTTTGATAAAGCGGAAAAACCGAAGAATATAACGGAAAATCACTACCAATACGATAATGGTGATGAGGTTAGGAATATAATCCCAAACTGCAGAGCCTATCTTTTTAAGGGGGCTGACAATATATCCCAATAGGGTTTGCGAAATATCGCGGGTGAACGGAAAGATACCGAACAATACCGGCAAGGCCAGGTAAACAATCAGAATGATGAGCAACCATTTAACGAGTTTGACTACCAGTTGAACGATATACATTTCACGCTCGGCATTCAGCAACTCATAGTTTTTAATGCGGATACCTTTGCTAAACCAGCTTTGGTGGCCACTCAATTTTGACAGCGCCCATTTAAACAAACGGTTCAATCCGTAGATAAGCAAGGCAACTACAACAATTACTAATAATGCCGATAGTCCTTCCTGTAACAACGTTTGCCAGCGGGTTTCCGCCTGGTGCTTAATCACCGACCGGCCTATAGCTGCACGGATGGTTTCGGCGAGTTGTTTCCTGCCGGTATTTTGCCAAAGTGCGTCCTGATCGGAGATGGAAATCAGCAACTGATCTTTAAAAATAATATCGGTAGTTTGCTCTGAAGCTGTAAGTTTTAAGGAATCTGCTTTAAAGCCGAAATGATCCGCCAGTTTAGCGATGCGGGTGCTGATAATTTCTGCCCGCTCCTTGGCTGTAAAACTTCCCTGGCGCGTGAATAAGGAGAATAAGGTATCGCGGAAAGGCACTACCGGAAAGCCTTTAACAAATCTGCGTAAAGAGTCGACCTGATGTTTTTGTTGCGCCAGCCGCAGCGAATCAGCTTGTTTCAACCGGTCAAGCTCTTTTAACAGCACTGCTTTCTGTGCATTATCAACGCTGTTCAGCTGTCTTTCCAGTTCGGCCCGCTTCAGGGAATCTGCCAGGCGTTCTGCCGATAATTGCCGCACCCGCCGCTGCTGCTGATCTAATTGCGTATTAAGCAGGGAATCTTTAGCATGCTTGCGGCTGGTATCCTGCTGTGCAACACCACACAGCGCAAAAGTAAGCAAGCATAAAAGTAGCGGGTAACGACTATATTTTATCATGACAGGCAGTTTGCTTGAATTTTAAAGTTAAGCATTTATCGCTTAGATCGGGTATGGAAGCCGCGGTCATTAAAATTCCGTTAGCATTTGTCAGATAAGTTTTGGCGCGATATAACTTTTTATATTACGCCAAAACCCGATAAAATATCGGAAGAGCTTATAGTAATGCAAATTGTAATTAGCTGATGGATTTTTCTTGATTTTATATCCGTGAGTAAATTTATTCAGCGACAAATAGCACCTGATCCCTTATTTTGCTGCGAAAGAAATTTATTAAAGGTAACTATGCTTAGCGCTTAATTTTCTTTAGGTAAGCGGAACCAAAATGTACTACCCTCGCCAACAATACTCTTTGCACCAATAGTTCCGCCGTGCCTCTTGATGATTTCGGCGCAAATAAATAATCCCAGGCCCAGACCGGAATATTTGCCGCCTTTGTTTTCTATCTGGTAATAACGGTCGAAAAGGAGTGGGAGTTTTTCTGCGCTGATACCGGGGCCTCTATCACTTACTTCTACCAGAACTGTCCCAGACTGTTCTGTAATAACAATGTTAATTTGTTTACTATCCGGCGCATATTTCATCGCATTGCTGATAAAATTATTGACGACTTGCTCGATACGGCCTTCATCGGCAAATACGGTTGCTTCTTTTGCACCTGTGGTGATAATATCATATTGTTGATCGACACGAATATGGTACACACAATCGCCGATCAGTTCGGCCAGATTGATCTCTGTTTTGTTTAAATGCAGCTGTCCTTCATTCATCTGACTGGCATTCAACAGGTCTTCCACCAATGTATTGACCTTGTTTACATTACGGTTCGCCTTTTCAATAAGACTGGGAATCATTTTATTGGCAGGGTCGGCTTTGATACGATCAAGTAATTGCAGGACTGCCTTTAGACTGGTGATCGGTGTTTTTAACTCATGACTGGCGATATTGATGAACTCATCCTTTTTTTTCAAAGCCTTCACATGGCTATTAATATTGGCGCAGGAACCGAACCAATTCGTAAGGTTACCCTCTTCGTCCAGGAATTTAGCTGCTTTTAGCAAATGCCATTCGTATTGTCCTGCCGGGTTAGCAAGCCGGACATTGATCTGAAGATCGGTGCCTGAGTCCAAACACTCCCGCCATACCCGTAGCAGGTTTTTTAATTCATCGGGATGGACCTTTGAAAGAATAAAAGAGGAACGGGTTTGCCAGCCATCGCAATCAAAGTACTGGCAAAACCGGGCATTTACATAATCCAGGTTTCCCTTCGCGGTAGCTGTCCAGATGATCTCCGGTACCAGGTCGGCCATAAACTGCAATCGTTTCTTTTCACTTTCGGCCTGACGCTTAGCCTGCATCAGATCTTTTTCATATTGCGTACGTCCGGAGTTGTCCGTCAAAACATTATTAATGGCAGCAACCTTCCCCTTGTCATCTAATCGTACCGAGGCATTCAACAATACCGTCATGATAGACCCATCTTTCCTCACGATCTCGTAACTCAGTTCCTTCACTGCATTTTTTACCGAGGCCATGGGCATAAAGAACATTTCAAAATGCATCTGCCCGCCTTTGGAAAGCAATAGGCTAAATTTCTGACCCAGGAGTTCCTGCTCGTCATACTGCAACCAGTTCAATAAGGTGCGATTGATCCTGATGATCGTACCGCTTGGCGAAAGAGAGCAATATCCGCAAGGTGCGCTGTCATATAATTCAGCGACATCGATGAGCGATGTGAGAAATTCATGCTGCTCACCTGCTTGCATGTCCATAGCTTTAGTTGGCGTTTAAATATTGTTTGATAGCAGCAATGGTTTCTTCGGGTTCGCTGATATGCGGGCAATGCCCGGTTGCTTTTAGTTGTACAAGTACATTCCCTGGAGTGTGGTCATTTACATATTGACCAACTATCGCAGGCGCGATGATATCCTCTGCGCATTGTAGCGTCAAACTGCTAACAGTGGATTTAGGAAGGTCTTCACGGTTATCTCCAAAAAAGGTTACTCTGGCAAATTCGCGGGCAACTTCCGGATCTGTAGCGCAAAAACTGCTGGTCAGAAAATCACCCAATTCCGGCCGGTCGGCATTTCCCATAATGGCCGGAGCCATCGCGCTTGACCAACCCAGGTAGTTGCTGTCCATAAATTCAAACAAGCCTTCCAGATCTTTTTGCTCAAACCCACCGGTGTAATTCTGCGCGTTCAGGTAACGGGGTGAAGGCCCTATTAAAATTAATTTGGAAAAATATTCCGGATGCTGGTTGGCTGCGAGTAACCCCACCATACTGCTTACGGAATGGCCAACAAAAATCGCATCTTTCAATTGAAGCGCTTCGCATACGTCCAAAAGGTCTTGTACATAACCTTCTATTTTAGAGTATTTAGATTGGTTGTACTGGCTGATATCTGAATTACCGGAACCGGTATAATCAAAAAGCACAAGCTTATAGTCATTAGTAAAAGCATCAACAATAAACTTCCATGCGTTTTGATCGCAGCCGAAACCGTGGGCAAAAATCATCACTTGTTCGCCGTTACCGATGATGTTTACATTATTGCGTTTAATAACATGTTCAGCCATGATAATTCAAAGGGAATAAAATATGATAAAGGTAAATGATTTTATTAAAAATTAAAAACCATCGTGCATACGCAGGGCAAACGCATCAAAAATATGTTGGAAGGTTGAGAAATAGTTTTATATAGGCGGATGTAAGCAGGTTTCTTTTGTAACAAGGGGGGAGCAATCCCCCTTGTTTTTAAAATTGCCCGGCGGCGGGCGATAGCCCGCCCATAATACGCTCCCTGTTTTTAAATGGGTTAGTGATCTCTGGTGAAAACAGGGAGCGGGAAGTTTGTAAGATTGTTATATTTCCATTGTGGATTATAAGTCTGACTAATTGCTCACTTCTATTACGTGAAACGATCCGGGCACCTGTTTAGGGCGTGGTTTTGGGTTGGCTGTAGTAGCTGTAACCGCTTGGGTTTTTGCTGCTGGTAAATATATTTTGTGCGTAAGCAAGTCGACACCAATAGTTCTCGCGCTGGGTTCTGTTGTCACATTTTCCAATTGTTCGAACTTCTCGGCGGAAACCTCTTTAATTACAGACATAGTCCCTTCACCATTGGAAGAGTATGCTAACTTTAGCGCTGGGTCAAAACCCACGCCATCGCAGTCACCAATCTGGAATTTAGCCATATTTTTACCATTGGCCGCATCCATCACAATCAAGGTTTGATTGCCACCACAACCTACAAATAAGCGGTTGGTAACCCTATCAATAGATAGGCCAGATGGTTCTTCGCCCCCTTCAAGTTTATAACGATGCTCCACTTTATAAGTTTTGGTATTAATCACCAAAACTTCGTTAGTAGTTTCTGAATTAACATATACAAGTCCTTTGCCGTCTGATACACCGGTTTCTGGCTTTCCGCCAAGTGGAATAGTGGCAACTACCTTATCAGTTACTGGATCAATAACCGACGCATCCTGGCTGCGACCATTAAAGGCATAAATCTTTTTGGAAAATTCGTCGTAAAAAATGGCATCGGGGTTGGTGCCCGCCTTAATGGTGGCCAAAGGCTGATAGGTTTTCAAATCAAAAGCAGTGCAACTGTTATCGCGCCCGTTGCTGGTATAGCCTTTGTTTAGCGTTTTCACTAATGCGATGCCATGAACACCGTTAGTGCCGGTGATCACGCCCAGTGAGTCGCCGCTGGTACTCAGGATATTTACCTGAGCGCCGTGTGAAACGAACAGGCGTTTGCTTGCACCATCAACTGTAATATAATCCCAGCCGCCGCTGCTCTTGATGGGAAAACGATTGGTGATATGCAAACCTGACTTTTGTTGAGCTGTTGCAGATACTGAAAACCCAACTGCTGCTAAAAATAGGGGTAATTTTCTGAGGAGTTTCATGTTGTTTTTTTTTAAGTTGATCAAACATTCTGTAGAAATATTGGAAAAACAGACGTTAATTCGTCAAATTTTTGTTGCAATAGATCATACGCAGCATGCTGGGCAGAACAACAAGTAATAAGGGTAAAGCGATGACGAAACCACCGATAACGGCTATAGCCAGCGGTTGGTGCAATTGAGCACCCGCGCCTATGCCCAATGCCAACGGCATTAATGCAATAATAGCTCCCAACGCCGTCATCAATTTAGGACGGAGACGAGTAGAAATGGAGTAAATAATAGCCTCGTCTATGCTGTTCTCTATCGCGCTTTCGCGAAATTGCCAAAAAGTAAAAATGGCGTTTTCTCCAATAATACCTACTATCATAATTAGCCCTGTGTAGCTGCCCACGTTCAGCGGTGTGTGCGTTAAAAATAAGGCAAGAAAACTACCAGAGATACCTAATACAGCTACGGCCAATATTACCAGCGCGACCCTAACCTGCCGGAATAAGAAAAGGATAACGCAAAATACTAACAAGCTGGCCGCCACCAGGATGATTAATAATTCTTTGAACGACTGCTGCTGTTCGGCATAAGCCCCGCCATATTCCACATGATAGCCTGACGGCAGGTTAACTTTTTGCTGTATGTCTTTTTGTATCAAGGGCATCACGCCGCCCAGACTGCCTTGATCCAAACGTGCGGTAATTACACCCATAGTTTGCAGGTTTTCGCGCTGTATCTCGGCATCACCAGGATGAACATTTATCTTAGCAACTTCCTGGAGTGGCAGCAACCGGCCATTATTCAGAAATATACTTAATTTCTGTAACCCATTAACATCCAGCGTACGGCTGCCGGGGTATACCATCCTGATAGGGGTTAACTGTTCTTTTTCAACCAGGTTGCCGGCTATATTTCCGTCCAGTGCATTTTGTACCTGTGTTTGCAGTGCATTGGGTGTTAAATTGTACTGTGCCAGCTTAGCAAAATTTGGTTCTAATTCAACTGATGGGCCGGCTATCACAATGCCGTCAAAAACATCGGCTGTGCCTTTTACACTGGTGACCACAGCGGCAATTTCTTTGGATAACTTTTGCAGAATTTGCTGATTATCGCCAAATATTTTTATCTCTATGGGCTGGGTAGATGTCATCAGGTCACCCAGCATGTCACCAATTACCTGGCCGAAATCAACCCTAAGGGCTGGCTGCGTAGCTTCTATTTGGGTACGCAGTTCGCTGGTAACCTCTTCAGTGGTTTTTTGATGATCTTTTTTTAGTTGAATGAGGTAATCGCCGGTATTTGGCTCTGTGATAAAAAAACCCATTTGCGTACCGGTACGCCTTGAGTAAGTCGCCACTTCGGGGTTTTTGATGATGATTTTCTCAATCTCCCGGAGCATGCGGTCGGTTTCGTCCAGCGAAGTACCTGGCGGCGAGGTATAATCGAGCACAATGCTGCCTTCATCCATATCGGGCAGAAATCCGCTTTCCAGCCTTCCGGGTATAAACACTATTATAGCGATCAGCATCAACGCAAAAACAATGCTGATGACGGGTTTATGAATAAAGAATGAAACCCAGCGCTGTTTTTTAACATGATGCTCTTCTTTTTTTACCGCCTCGCGCGGTTTATCTTTTGATAACAGCAGGTAGATAATAGGCAGGCCAATCCAGGTAACGAAAAACGAGGCTATCAGCGTAATGATCATCGTACTGGTCATTACCTTGAAGTAGGCACCCGCCACGCCGCTCATTAACACAAAGGGCACAAAGATCACGATGGTACTGATTGACGAAGCCACCATTGCCGGAAACAAATAACTAATAGCTTTGTGCAATAATGAGGTAGTTGGCTCGTCAGGATGTTCCTCGTGCGTGCGATGAATTTGCTCGACTACTACAATGGCATCGTCAATGATTAAACCGATGGCGGCAGCCACAGCGCCCAGCGTCATGATGTTGAGGCTGTAATCCTTAACATAAAGAATTAGCAAAGTTAAACCCAATGTAACCGGGATAGTGATTAATATGGTAGCGCTGGCTTTCACTGAACGCAGGAAAATAACGGCAACAACAATAGCCAGCACCAGGCCAATCCATAAACAATCGCTCACGCTCCGGATGGCTGTGTTTACAAAATCGGCCTGTATGTAGTATGGTTTTATGGTTACCCCAGCCGGAAGAATCTTTTGCAGCGCGGCCACCTTTTGATTCATTTCGCCGGACAGGCTAACCAGGTTAGCGTTGGGTTGTTTAATGACGGCAATAAGTACTCCCTCATGCCCATTGGCATTAATCTTAGTGTACTCAACACCTGGATTGATCTGCACATCCGCAATATCCTTCAATTGAACCACGCGTTTGCGGTTGTTGCTGATTACCATTTCTGCCAGCTGGTTACGGGTATTTACAGTAGCGTTCATCACTGTCAGGTACAGCATTTTATAGGATGAAAGATAACCTTCGGATTTAATGAAGTTGGTTTGATTGAGCGCATTGCTTACCATGTCGGGCGTAATACCCAGGCTGCTCATTTTTTGTACATCCAGTACCAGCCAGTATTCTTTATTCTTACCGCCGATAACGCGTATCTCAGACACCCCTGTTACCTGCGAGAGGAAAGGCTTAACTGTATAATTGGCGATCTGTTTTAGCTCAATGGGCGATTTATTGTGGCTCTCCAGCGTATAACCACTTACCGGCAAGATAGAGGGATTCATCTTTTGTACCGTGACACTTACTTCCGGTGGTAGCGAGTTTTTAATCTGGTTAATGCTGGACTCGATGCGTTGCTGACTGATATCCACATCTGCATCCCAGTTCATAAAGGCCGATATTTCGCAACTGCCGCGAGCGGTGGTGCTACGCACATATTGCAAATCCGGCACTTGTTTTACCGCGTTTTCAAGCGGTTTAGTCACCGTCACCATCATTTTATCTACCGGTTGCAGGCCGGCATCGGCAATGATTTTGATTTTTGGAAAAGTAATTTCCGGGAAAAGGGAGGTTTGTAGCCGCGAGTAAGCGAAAGCGCCACCCAGTAGCATAATCAGCAGCAACAGACTGATCGGTTTTTTATAGCGGACGAAAAAATCAGGGTGCATCTTCATGGGCGGGTGATTTTGATCTTAGCAGTATCGGCCAGGCCGTAATTGCCTGTAGCTATAATACGGTCTGAAGGCTGTAAAGCCGGAGAAAGGATCTCGACCTGGGAATTGGTTTCAATGCCTTTTTTTACCGGGGTTTTTATCGCCGTAGTATCATTAACTACTTTCATTACCCAAAATTCCGACAAGGTCTCATTGGCCAATACTGCCATTTTAGGCAACATGGCAGCATTACTTTTAGTGGCTTTAATAAGTCGGGCTTTTGCTATCAGATTTTCAGGTAAGGATTGCCCGCTGTTCACCTTAACCACCAGGCTTTGTGTTTGAGATAAGGTGTCTACCGTAGGCATAGCAGCTGCAACCTGCCCCGTTAAACGGGTGCCATCGGGCAGCGTCAATTGCATTGTCTGATTGTGTGCCATTAATTGGTGCAACTCGTAAGGTACTTGCAATAAAAAAGCAAAACTACTATGGTCGCTGATGATGGCTAATTGCTCACCATCCTGTACGTAGTCGCCAAGCTGATGGTTCAATTGTGTTACATAACCGCTGGCCGCGGCCCTTATATGGTTTACGCCGGAGAATTTAAACGTACTGTCCAACGCGTTAATACTATTGCCAATACTTTGTGCTTCTTTAGTTTTAATTGTAAATAATAACTGGCCTTTGCCGACGAATTGACCGGGTTTAATATTCACCTTCTCGATGTAGCCAATAGCATTGGCCTTTACATAACTTTTTTGCAAAAAGGTGGAGGTGGCATTTAGCATGATGGTGTCTGAAATGGGACCGGTTTCAATATGAGTAATTGTTACCGGCGTTATAGCTTCAGCTGTGGTTTCCTCATCTGCTGGCGCATTGCTATCATTACATGCGGCCAAAAACAAGGCGGCACACAGTAACAGACCATGATATATATAACGGTATTTATACATTTTAAAAATTATTTATTCCAGTAATTGAGTTGGTTGACCAATTGAAGTTGACTTATGGTGTTGGTGGTAAGCAGGTTCCGCACGGTCAAATAATTGTTTATAGCTAATATCAGATCGGCAATTTTCAAGTCACCGGTTTGCATCTGCTGCATGTCTACTTTGATTAGTGATTCTGAATATTTAAACTGGCTTCGAATATCGGCTAATAGGCTGTCATATCCGCTAATCTGTTCGCGCAGCTGATTAACCTGCTGCGTATATTGTTTGTCAAAGAAATTCTTGTATTGCTGTCGGGTATCCTCTTCTAATTGTATTTTACGGTGCGCAAGCTTGCGCTGCCCACCATCATAAATAGGGATGCTTAAGCCGAAGCCGGCACTCGCGCCGAAATTCTTGTAATAATCCGCTGTAAGGTCTGAGTTGTAGCCACCGTCCACATAAGCGTGCAATTTAGGTTTGTAATTATAGTCAGCCAATTGATGCGCATTACGGATGCGGATGCTATCCAGTTGGAATTGTTTTAAAAAAATACTTTGCGTACGATCGGCAAGTAACACTATCCGGATATCTGGCTTGCTTAACGAATCCAGGGTGGTATCCCTTATGCCCGCCAGATATTTCAGTGTGGAATAGTCAGCTTTATATTGCAATTTGGCCTGGCTTAGTTGTAGCTGCGCTTGTTTCAGCGTAACCAGAAAGGCTAAGTAATCACTTTGTTTATATACATTAGATCGGGTGAGCTTGACAAGTACCTGTTCTTCATTGGTGAGCAGGTTTACCACCTCCTCGTTAAAATGCTGCTGTTCCTGGCTGCCGTAGGCGGTAATGTATTGGGCTGCAATAGTTTTACGCAGGTTTTGTTCAGATAATCGAATAGTGTTCGCTAAGGAGTCCTTTTGATTAAGGAGGCCAAGAATTTGGGCGTTGAGATAGGTTTTGCCGATAAATTGCTTATCTATCGTTAATAAGCCGGTTAGCTGCTGCCCATTAGTGATAGCTTGAGAATAGCCATAGCCATTAATTACCGGCGCATATAGGCCCATAGCATTACCACTTATCTGAGGCTTAAAGCCTGCCTTAAGGCGGATGCTGTCCAGCTGCGCTGCCAGTATTTGATTGTTCAGATCGCGGATGAGTGGACTGCTGGTGATGGCTGAATGAATGAAATTATCCAGCGTTCGATTTTGGGCGTTGCTACTGACGGTTATACATAGCAATAAAATATAAAGAAGATATCGCTTCATGTAGCGAAGCTAACAACCAATTCTGGATAAAATTTGGATGGCAGGATTAAGTAGAAAAACGCACTTTAAAACAATGTAGTTTATCCTCAAAGGTATAGCTTAAAATAAACCCATAATTGTCGCAGATTTGCTTAACAAGCGTAAGGCCCAAACCAGTTCCCTCGGATTCCGGCGACTTATAGAAACGTTGAAATATCGTTTGTTCATTCAATGCGACAGCAGTGCCGGTATTACAAAAGCTAAGCGATAATTCATTTAAATGAATTATAAGTTGCCCGCCCGCACGATTGTGGGAGATAGCGTTACCCAGCAAATTATTAAACAATATATTCAGCAGGTCGCGATTAATGCGTAGTTGGCGATACCGCAAATCCTGTATGACAATGATGCCCTTATCTGCCAGGAGCTCCTGAAATTCGAGCATTTTATTTTCTACAAAAAGGCTGAGATCAATATCATCCTGATCGGGCATTAGCTTATTTTCAATTCGCGCGAGCAACAACATAGACCGATTAAGCTTTTTTAGCCGGTCTACAGTAGTATAAGCTTCGCTGATCAATACACCTTGCCTTTCTGTGATGTCAACATCCTGCATTAAAGTTTCTAACTTGGAAATAATTACCGCTAATGGAGTCATTAATTCATGTGACGCATTTTCGGTGAAACTTTTCAGCGACTGATAATCCTGCAAAACGCGTTGCGACATCGCTGTTACTTCCTGGTTCAAGTCGTAAAATTCATCAATATGGGTATCCACCGGACAAATACCATTACGATCAGCCAGGTTAAACAGTTTAATCTGTTTTAGCGTCAGATAAAAAGGTTCCCAAAGTTTACGCATTAACACCCGGTTAATAAGCAGCAGGATTATCAATAAAACAAAAATGATTGACAGGGTAATAATAAATATTACACGAATAAGATCTTCCGTTTCCACGGTAGATTCCGTGATTTGAATGCGGTAAAGCTGTGGGCCAACTTTAACCGAACTAAATAAGGTACGTCCGGATTCCTGATCGTGTTCCTTTTCGTCATAAAACCGAGTTTGTGCAAATTGCCTGATCACCGTATCCCGCTTAATTGGTTCGAAACGGATTGTAAGGTCTTCTGATTTAAAAACCTGCGGCAACCGGTTATTAAGTTTTACATAATCGAATATTTCGTGCTCCTCCACCAACAGGTCTTTGTCTACCTGCCCGGTGAGGATATAGCTGATAGTGAAATAATAAACAAAACCAGTCACTACGATCACCAGGATAGTAGTGAGCAAGCTGAAACGGTTATATCGGTCCAGCAGTTTCAATGGTCGGTAAATTTATAACCCATTCCATAGGCTGATTGGATATAGTCCCTACTACCTGTATCAATCAGTTTTTTGCGCAGGTTTTTGATATGCGAATAGATGAAGTCGAAGTTATCCGAGATATCAATCTCATCACCCCATAAATGTTCAGCAATAGCATTTTTGGAGATTACCTTACCCTTGTTAGCCATAAAATAAAGTAGCAGTGCATATTCTTTTTTTGTAAGCTTAACGGGTAGGTTGCAAACACTCACTTGCTTGGCCAACAGGTTTATTGTAAGCTCATGAAAAATAATCTCACGGTTCCCATCAAATGATTTGCGGCGAACGATAGCCATCACGCGAGCTTTAAGTTCAGACAAATGAAAAGGTTTAGTAAGGTAGTCGTCCGCGCCAAGGTCAAGACCTTGTAAACGGTCGTCCAAAGAGTTTTTGGCTGATATGATCAATACCCCATCCGGGTAATGATTGGCTTTCAAGGCTTCCAATATGTCTAAGCCGTTACCGTTAGGGAGCGTAATGTCGAGCAGGATACAGTCATAGCGATACATATTGATCTTTTCCAGCGCTGAAGTGTAATCGCTTGCCGTTTCACATATATTGCCACCCCCGGCAAAATATTCCCGAATGCTGTCACGTAGACCTTGTTCATCTTCTATTACTAAGATTTTCACAGTAAGATCAAAGTTCTGCATAGATTCTGAATAAATTCTGTATTAGAAGTTATTGTTGAACAAGCGAATAATTGGCGGCAAAAAAAATAATTGTCGCCGTTATCAGTGCATTTGCGGCGAGTATGGTACCCGCTGCGGCAGCAATATCTTTTATCCGGCCTGCCAGTTCATTGTATTGCGGCGTAAAGTAATTCAAAATTATTATAGTGGTCTTTTTACCAAATTCCTACAGATTTCACGCTTTCATTTGTAAATGCGGTTTTTCAAAAATACATTCCCTATTTTAATTAGCTTGTTTTTTGTATTAAAAACAAATGCACAAACGATAGATATTAATTTGCTGCGCCATTTCAACGGTCCGGCCTCACATACCGACAATTTTTGGGAGGGAGTATCCAACAGTGATAAATTTTTTGTTATTGCAACACCGGCCTCAATGTTGGTAACCGGCCTTGCCGCGCACGATCAGGCATTAAAAATCAAAGCCTTTGAAACCGGCGGAGCGTTGCTGCTGGCTGAAGGGTCGACCTTAGTATTGAAACAACTGACGCATCGTGAAAGGCCTTACCTTGCCCATCCTGACCTCTTCTATGGTAAATCGGCAGCCACAGACTATTCGTTTCCTTCAGGCCACACTTCATCTGCCTTTGCTACTGCTACCTCGCTTAGCCTGGCCTTTCTCAAATGGTATGTAATTGCACCATCATTCGCCTATGCTACGGCAGTTGGTTATTCCAGAATGTATTTAGGCGCACATTATCCCAGCGATGTGCTCGGCGGGGCAATAGTTGGGATAGGTTCAGCTTTTCTAACCTTTAAGTTGCAGTATTGGTTAAGCAGAAAAATTCATTAATTCAGAATTATTACAGATTGTGTCCAGAAAAAAAACAGCATCGAAAGTTAAGCTTGTGAAAAAATAAGTTATGAAAAAGAAATCAATGTTGTTCATTATGGCAGCCGTGATGCTGCTTGGAACCAGCGCGATGGCGCAAAGGGTTAAAACTGTTCCTGCCCCTGTGGCAGCAGCATTAAAATCAAAGTATCCGCAAGCAATTAAAGTAACCTGGGAAAAAGAAAAAGGAAATTTTGAAGCAAACTGGGGTGGCAGATCAGGTGAGGATATGTCAGTCATGTTTACCCCAACCGGCACATTCGTGGAGCAGGTGGAAGCCACTCGGCCTGTCGCACTTCCGGCTATGGCCAACACATATATTAAAACCCACTATGCGGGGAAAAAAGTAACTGAGGCAGGTAAGGTAACTGATGCAGTTGGCAAGATCACTTACGAGGCCGAGATCAAAGGCATGGAAGTGGTGTTTGACGATAAAGGCAAATTTATTAAAGCCGGCAAAGAAAACGACTAATAACTAATTTCATATTTTTGAGTTTGAGCCTGCGATAACCGCAGGCTTTTGCTGTTTTTATTGTCTCGTTTCATTAGCTGATTTCAAGGTGTTTCGTAATTAAAATGTTAACCTGCGGTATTTATCTTACAAAATGAAAAGCCCTGAATGGAATGTTTCAGGGCTTTGTTTAAAGTTAATAGGATTACATATCATCCTTTATTTCTGGTTCTACCAGCTTGATTAGTTTGTCAATCGATTCCTGCCAACCTAAATAGCACATTTCAGCGGGTATCATAGCGGGAATGCCTTCCTGTGCCACTTTTAGTTCTGTACCTACAGATGTTTTTTGAATCCAGACAAATGTTGTCATGACACCCGGCATGTTTGGATCATCGAACTGATCGGTATATTTCAGAAACTCATTTGGTTTGATCTCAATATATTCTCCATGAAATGAATGGCTGTTCCCGGTTGTAAAATTCTGAAACGACATTTTATAAGTACCGCCTACCCGAACGTTCATTTCGTGTACGGTACAAAGAAAACCGTAAGGCGGCAGCCATGAGGCGATGGCAAGTGATTCGGTAAAAGCGCGATATACCTTTTCCGGCGCGGCTTTAATTACCCTGTGCAATGAAACTTTGTTGTCTGACATAGCATTAATTTTTTAGTGTCCCTACTGTTTGGCCTTGGGGTTCGCCCGTTTTTTCAGGTGGTAGCTGCTCCACCAGCTTTATTAATTATCATCAATTGCTTGAACAAAGATGCACCGAAAATGTGTGATGGAGAGGGGCAGGATGCGACAATCTGGGTGCCCATTTGCGACCTGTTTTTTTAATTGACCTGTTTCATTGTGGGATTGAAGTGTTTCGTAATTAAAAATGTTATCCTACGAGATTTATCTTACAGACTTTATCCAGAATTGCCTTGCATTTTTGAGGCATAAAGCAATTTTTATATAAAGCATTTTTATACACTGAGTTATTTTTATTTACAGCGAAGCCGCTAATCCAATTCATGCAAAAATAACCTACGCAGATTCTGCTGTTTGCCAGGTTCGAGTAATTCAGACGCATAGGTAGTAAAATACTGATGTTGTTGCATAAATTTGAGATTATTTACCCGCCATTCCTGATCGCTGAATTGTTTTTGGAGATTTGAAGCCCATTCCGCGCGCAAACGGTCAGCATAATCAGCATAATCCGTTTGTGCTAAATGAAAAAGGTCGGCATCGCAAAGGATACGTTGTATATCGGTTTGTGGGTGCTGTGGCATTTTGGTGGCATCTATAGTTTGTACAACTCCGGCTATTAAATTTTCGGGACAACCTTCTTGTAATAAAAAATTAGCGGCGGTCAGCTTGCTTTTTTCCTCATGGCCAATATAATCGAATAGATAACCGGTATCATGAAAGAGCGCAGCCAACTGGAGGGTCAAGATATCCTGATGAGGAATTTCGCTATTTAAGGCAATCTCCGTCGCCACAAAGAATACGTCTTGTGTATGCTTCAAATCGTGGAAGCGCATAGAAGCCGGTAAAACGACTAATAAAGACGCTACTTGCTTATAAACGGTTCGGAGAAGTAGGGTACTATTCATTGTCACTATAGTACAAGCGAAATCTGTAGAAATTCTGAAAATTATGTTCAGAATTTGTCGGAGTTATTTTATATGTGCGACGGTAGTTTTTATCAAATAATAAATTATTCAAGTGTGGAATTTCTACAGGTCGTAGCCATAACATCTTCATAGCTTAAAGCAATGATGTACCAAGATTTATAATATGGAATTACCAATAGAGAGTCGCTGAAATTTTGATATTAGTTTAGGATGATTTATTGTATATACTTATTATTTGATTAGTCAATAGGGCGTGTTACCTATGTAACTACCTTAAACAACGATAACTAAAAAACACTCAAAAAGGCTGAAAATATTTTTATTCCCGCGCCTTTCCTGCGACCTGAAGAATGACGATTTCAGGCTGTAATTAATCATTTATTCACTTAAAACTGTTAAACGATGAGAACATCACAGTCGTTTGGTGTTCATTTCACCATCAAGAAATAAAAAGCAAAGGATGGTGTAGGGTTCCTTCCAGGTCAGGCCATATTACACTACCGATAAGGATATAAAAAAGGCAATTATATACGAACCAACATAGTTATAATAAATTAAAATTTATCCGTCTTCCTGCGCTGTGCGCATTAAATTCTGGCGCATACATGCTTTGTATCGTACTAATCCCGGTTGAAAAATTACCCGGCTGGCTTACCCGTAGTTTATATTCAAAAACATAGCTTCCTTTATTTAACCGGTTGATAAAGAAATTGGTAGCCACATCACGTGTTACCTGGTAGTAATACAGTCCATCCTGATACCGGTAAGCCGACAGAACATCCACCGGCTCGGTACCCGCGGGGCGCATATCTTTTAACTGAATGTATTCAAAATCGTGCCCGGTCTTAATATGGATCACTACTTTTAACATGTCGCCGTTTTTGGGGATATGCTGTGCATCAACGGCGGTTAATACCGTGCCGGTTTTACCTTGCTTTTCTATAAAATAATCGCGCTCCAATTGGATATCCGTTTTTGAAGGGGTAACCTTATCTATGTTTTCCAGGTATTGCCAGTGCATGGCGCTCCAGCTAATAGTTGAGGTGTTATTGGTTATCTCTGCATTGCCCAGGCCGGGTTTAATCTGCTCATCGGTCCAGCTGGTTTGCAGGTAGCCTGTTCCCGCGTCAGCTTTAATATCCGGTTTTAGGGCTGCTAAAGGCTTGCCGCCTAATTTAATGGCTGTTGTGCCATTTGTGTTTAAAGCGCCGGTGTTATTCAGCAGCAAGGCGTAACAAGCGGCCGCGGTGGCTTTGGTGGTTTTCCAGTTGCTGGTTTGTTTGTTACGCAGCAACCAGATCTTCATTTCATCAATATCCGGTTTACTATTGCCTGCTTCGCTAAATAATTCAATCATTAAGCTCTGCGTTTCAACCGGGGACTGGTACCAGTAATATCCCGGCTGATTTTTTGCCCAGTACATGCCCATATCGTTATTGCGTTGGGCCGTTTCTTTTAAAGAATGAATAATTGTTTGGGCGATATCGGGCTTTTTGTTGCGCAACATGGTTAATGCTATTAAACCTTGCTCATATATACTTCTGTTTTGCCAGTTGCCCGCAGCACGGTTAAGATAATTGCGGACTAAGGTATCGGGCAGGGCAGCGCTAAAATAGCTGAGCGCGTAATAGGTGTATATCTCATTGGGGGTTAATATAGCTGCCTTGCCGGTATAAAAGCTGGATAGTTTGTTTTTAGTATACTGTAATAAACGGTCTGTAATATTTTTTAAGACCGGGTTTGCGGCAGCCGCTGTAATATTACGCCGATAAAGCTGGCCTATACCCGCCAGGATATAAGTACTGATGTATGGGTCGGCCTCATTACCGGCAAACCATGCAAAGCCGCCGGCAGGTAGTTGTTTTTTTTGCAGTTTAGCCAAATCGAAATCAAGCTCATTGCCCATCCTGTTCAAATCAAACAACAGCGCGATGCGTTTCTTCTGTTCCGTTTCATTACGGGCATCCTGCAACCAGGGCGTTTCCTCAATTAAGGTGGTTTTAAGCGCCTGGTCCTTTTCAAGCGCCGAGAGGAGCTCCGTGCTGTTCCCGGTTTTCCATAATTCAAATACCTGTTTAATTGGAGGAGTTTCATTTACCAAATTAGCAGCCATGCTGTTTGCATAATACCGGTTAAACAGCTGTTCCGCGCACTCATCAGGAAACTCCATCAGGTATGGCAGGGCCTGTACGGCGTACCAAACCGGGTTGGGTGTATATTCCAGCGTAAGTGTTTTGCTTTTAAGCGTTGGGCTTTGCTGCCGGATAAGCTTATCTAACCGGAAAGATTTTGTTTGGCCGGGGCGCACCATCATCGGCAGCGATTCGGTAACCAATAGTTGATTGGACAATACCGGTAAGGTATTCTCCTCGCCATCGCTAAATTGCCCGCCCTCGGCCGATAGGCGGTAGGTGAGCGCGTCCAGGCCGGCAGGTATGGCCAGGCGAAAGCTAACCGGCTGATTGCTTCGGGCTGCTAATGAGAAATTTTGCAGGGCCGATGCGTTGTTTATTAATAAAGCAACCGGCTGCATGTTTAAAGCGTTAAACAGCTGAAGCTGCACTTTACCGGTTATAGCTGCCGCTGTCAGGTTTACAATTCTTGCCGAAACGGTAATGGTATCCCCGGCACGTAAAAACCGGGGCATATTGGCGCTGATACTAAGTTTTTTCTGCGTAAATACCTCCCGGTCTATGTACCCGGTTTCCAGGTCTGTAGTGTGCGCAAACGCTCTGAAATGCCATTTGGTTAATGCGTCGGGCATCACAAAGTCGAACAGGATCTGGCCATGCTCATCCGTGTGCAGCTGCGGGTAAAAAAAGGCGGTTTCGTTAAAATTTGTGCGGGGCGCGATGTTTAGTGCTATTGAACGCGCTCCTGATGTAGTTTTGCTATCGTAATTTGGAGCTGTGAATGCTAAATTAAGGCCGGTATCGCCAAAGGTATCTATGCCTTGCAAGCGCCCTTGTATGGCCTGGTCAATGGTTGTAACCCGCAATTCCTGTAAATCGTGGGCGCTAAAGGTAGTCGCGTCGCGCTTATCAATTTGTAGCCCGTTCTGAATGGTGTAGTTAAACATATTCAGCTTTTCGTATGGCCGGGCTATGCCGTAAAACTGCTGAAAGTTATTGTTTAATGATACGCCTATGGTTTGCGCCACAAAATCATTATTATCCTGCCATTTAAAATATGGCGGTGAGGTATTGGATTGTATCAGGCTGGTATTCCAGGTAATGCTGCCACCAAGAGCGTCTAAGGAAGCATCGTACATATCGGCAACCATCTCTGCCTGGCGGGCTTCATCGTTTTTCCCGCTAATTTGTAATTTCCATTGCTCCTTTTCTCCCGGTTGAAACAGGTTCCTGAAGGTGATAAACTTAATATTCAGCTTATTATTTACCGGCGGCCTTGGCGCAAGGTAGGAAGTATAGAGCCGGTTGTTTGAAGTGCCTAAAAACTGAATGGCCACTTGACGCTCATCAGCAGTGATAGGTATTTTTACCGATTGCCTTTTACCTTTGTGGAAGTTGATCCATCGCCTTAATTTGAGTGTGTCGCCATTATACTTCTCAACCAGCATATAACCTTCGTGTCCGGTGCCCGCTAAAAACTCGTACGAAGATGAGGTGCCAGGTATACCCGGTTGCTTCACAATGAGCGGTGTGGAGAAATCGTTCTTCTTTGAAAATGGATTGGTCCATTTCAGATATTTAATGACCGAGGTAGTATCACCGTGGCTGTTTTGCCCCGCAATAACTATTTTGTAAGTGCCGGAAGGCTGATCTTTTAACAGATCGGCCTTAAAAACCATCGGCTGTATGCTGTCGCTGGCGGCGGTTAGTTCTGTCACTTTATTTATAATGGGCCATTTTGCGCTATTGTTCTCGTCTTTATACTCATACTCCGGGAAATTCTTTTTAAACGTCAGGCTATCCATCAAATAAGTATCGGGCTTATCCCACCACAAACGCGATTTGAAAATGGCGTCAGGCTGTTTCAGCGCATAAACGGTTAAATTGATATGTCCGGCTTGTGTAACCCCGTTTAAATTGCTTAGCCATACTTTATGCTTTACCGTATCCGACGGAGATGAATTTTGGGGGAACTGGGCTATAACTGTCAAATTATTTGCCGCTACAATCATCTGTGTGTTTGCTGTCCGCGTTTCGCCGGTGCCATCTGTTACATCGGCATTAGCAAAAAAATTGTAATAAACATCCGCAGGATCATAACGTTCATCCGGCGCGGCCTTAAGCCGTACTTCAAAATGTCCGGCGTCATCTGTTTTAACAGTATCAGTTAATAAAGTAGTATAATTATTGCTTTGCAAAGCCCTGTACTTTTGGTTAAGCCGGTAATCATAAGTTACAGCCTGGCGGTTAACACGGACAATTACCCTGGCCTGTGAAATGCCATAACCGGAATAAGCTGTTACCTGTCCCTTTAAAACAACCATGTCATTAGGCTTATAGGTTTGCGTTACCGGTGAAAATACTACCTGGTAGTTTGGCCGTTTGTATTCCTCCACGCGGATATTCTTATTTCCCTGATTATCAGCCGACAGGGATATATTGCCACCTAAAATGTTTTGAGGGAGTATATAAGTACCGCTAAATGTGCCATAAGCGTTAGTAGTGAAGGGGAGCGTCGCTATTACTTTGCTGTAATTTTGTTTCATAATTACCGTAACTTGTTGGTTGGGTAATACGCTGCTTTTACCATCGGCCGTTTGCATGCTTATGCCTTTAAAGTAAATAGTTTGCCCGGGGCGATATATTTCCCTGTCGGTAAAAAATAAGGTATGCTGCTGGGGTTTTTCGTTTGCTTTTCGGGTCCACCCATGGTTATAAGTTGGCGGGGTATACAATGTATCGCCATTTGCTATTAACGTTAACCTGAAGTTGTTTTCATTTAGCTTTAAAAGGCACATGCCATTGCTGTCGGTACGTTTATCCTCCGTGCGGACATCAGTATTTACCTGTACACCCGGCATGGGTTTACCTGTGTTACGGTTGGTTACCACCAGGCCAATCCGGCCATCCGGCTCAACACGGGTTACAAAGCCGATATTGCTTATTTTAAAACTGGCCAGCTGCAGATAGTCCTTTCCTTCAGCAGATGTATCGCGCATCATCAGGATATAAGTACCTGCTTTCATCGGGTTAATCATAAATTCCGTCCGGTGAGATTTATAATCATCCAAACCGGGTAAATTAAGCAGGAATTGCTGTACAGGTTGCTGCTTTTTTAAGTAATCGAGTACAGGCGCTGACGGATGGATGTACTGCCCGAAATCGCCACTATTATCGGACAAGGCGGCAATCTGGTAATATTGCGCGACAGACACCCTGTAAAGCGTTAATTGCAAGGTTTTAATATTCCGGTAATTCATAAACCCTAAAAACGGCTTGCCGGGTATGCCTATATTCTCTATTTCGACAGATAATAGTTTTTGTTTAACAGTTTTTAAATATCCCGCTGCATTTTTAGCGCCCAGGCTGTTAGGATAGGCAGTAATGGCCTGGTTAAAATACCCGACCGCTTTTGCAAGGCTATACATATCCAGGTAATATTTGCCGGTTAACGATAACGCGTCCGCGTTTAACGCGCCCAGGGATTTGTTGCCGGCTATCTGTGCTAAGGCATTAAGATATAATTGCTCTTTATTATTTACGGAGGCGTGTGCGTATAAAAATGTCAGCCGTTTCATATCCAGATCGGCCAGGGGGGCTGTTTCGTTTTTTTGCAGATGAAAAAGCGTGGCCTGTTGTAAATAACGGATTCCTTTATATAATAAGGAGGCCGTATCCACGGTACTGATGATGAGATTGGAAAAGGTACGGCTATCGGCAAAAAGGCGTGGGTCTGTTAAAGTAAATGGTATTTTGGGTTTGGTAAGGCTGCTCTCATCCATCAGGTAAAAATCCAGCGCGCGCTGTACCAATAAATCATACAGGGTAGGCCGTAAATAACGCGAAGCCGAATCGCCTTTTAAAACACCGTCCAATATATCAACAGGGGTATGCTGTTCCCTGTCGGCATCCTGCAAAGACAGATTGAACTGCCGGTCTGTTTCATTAATTAGCGTGGCGATATCCCATTGTGTGATATCGGCCCCTGGTTTTTCCAGATGGCTGCGCTGTGTTATTTTATACCGGTTTTGCTGATAATAATTCCAGTACATATCGCCCAGTAAGGATTGCAGTACGGGTTTTTCGGGGTAGGCTGCCTGTTTAATGTCCTGCTGCAGGGTAGTTATAATAGCCGGAATGGCATTTTCATTTACCGCTGTTTGAAAACGGATACGGTACAGCGTTGCTTTTATAAGTTGCGCGGTATTATTTTGCTGCCGGGCCAGTTGTTCCAGTTTCTCCGTTTCGGCCAAAGCCGATTCAGGAAGCTTCAACCCGTCTAATGAATCGATACGCTTACTAATGGCAGCGTAGTTTTGTGCACCCGCAAAACTACTTGCCAACAAGCAGGCCATAAACAATATTAATTTAGTGATATAGGGTAAAGGGTTTTTTATGGCGGATGGCATTTGGTTGCAAGATAAGGATGTGAGATAGGATATTTTATAACTAAATTACTTGTTTTAGCTATATTTTACAATGGCTTGCAAATAATATGTTGGCGCGCAAAATAGCTTATAAGGCAACGTATAATAGCGCATCGTATTTATAAGCGGCAATAACGGCGGAGGGCATAAAGTGTCAGTTTGGGGTTTTCAACCCGTTTCCTTTTCTTCCGGATGTTCTTCGAAATATTGCCGCGCCCGTTTCAGGCCCGTCGCGATGGCGATACCTTCGTCTCCGCTTTCTTTAATAATCTCATTCGCTATTTCTACCGCTTTATCCCGCAAATACCCGGGTTGATTCTTATAGCTGGGCGGATAGTCGCCATTATACCAGGGCATAGTTCCTCCTTTTTCTGATATAACAGATTGATCTGTATTTTGATTACTTTCATCTTGCTGGTCCCCGCGCCAGGCTATTTTAAACTGTACGTGTTGGTGTTATTGCTCACAGATCTCTTTCAATTTAGCTAAGGCTTTCGGCCAATCCTTGTTAAACATATCTTCCCAGTCCGCGCCTACGGTCATGGTCACCTTTAGCTCTGTTTTGCCATCCCGTTCGCTAAAGTCATAACGTTCTTTTGAACCGGTCCAGCCGCAGGCCATTTCGCTTTCACGGTCTTCGGCGCCGCCTTTAAGTAAAATAGCGATGTGTTCCGCAGCTATAAGGTCATATGGCTGCAGGGTGGTAATAGTTGCCAGCGTGCCGCTGCCATCCGGGCCAGTAAAGCGAATGCTGTTGCCGCTTTTCCATTCGCCTTCAAAATGAGAACCCGGCCATGCGGCACCGGTCCAGGCGGCATAAGTTGCTGCACCGGTCATGGTATCCCATACCTTTTGTTTCGGCGCGTTAATGGTTGTTTTAAAAGTTAATGCTTTCATGATTTGCTGATTTAACAGATCAAATATCAGCACTATTAGGTAACAACAGGGGTATTGAATATGACTAATTCAGGGCTGTTTGCGACATTTTAAAATGGCTTTATTTTTTAACAATTCAAGGCAACTCTTGCTTAACAACCAGCTTATTCCCCGATAAATCTACCTCAAAAAGGTGGGGAACCCTATGGTATTTGCCATTAATTACCTGGTGACTGTGTATGGCCATCAGGGTTTTTCCATCAAAATCTTCAAACAGCATACCGTGGCCAAAATTTGGCGGCGTTATCGGCGTGGGCTCCTGCACCCAGGGGCCATCCAATGTCCCGCTTTTTGAATAGGCAACGCCTTGTGTGTATACATCATACACCCAGCTTGTCCAGATAATACCTAAACGGCCGGTAGCGGTACGGAATACATAAGGACCGTCTGTAACTTTGTTGGGCTTAATATGGCCATCCTTATCTTTTTCCTTACTCCACGGCGAATCGCTTGCTCTAAAGAGTATTTTCCCACTCCCGATGGTGCCGCTCAGATCTGGCTTGAGCTGAATTTTTTCGACCGTGCCGTTCAGGTTCTGCAGCCATTCATGACAATAGAGCAGGTAGGGTTTTCCAGCTTCAACCCAATAGGTGGCGTCGAGCGTAGGTTTATTGGCGGGCAAATAAATGCTGTCGGCCATGGGAACGTACGGGCCTTCCGCTTTGTCGCTAACCAGGATATGACAGGCCCTGCGGTCGATAACGTTGCCGCCAACAGTGTCAATTTTTATGGCCCTGTTAGTGAATGTGGCGAAATAATAGTATTTGCCTTTAACGTAATGAATTTCTGCCGCCCAGATCATCGGCTGCGGGCCCATCCACGATTTTGGATCTGTTTGTGTAACCTGGTAGGGGCCATCCCAGAATTTCAGGTCTTTACTTTTCCAAAGCAAGCCGCCAGTACCTGTTAAATAATACATTTTAGTGTTTGGGTCAGCCAATATAAAAGGGTCGCTCAATTGGATAGAATCGAGTGGTATGTGCTGCTTCGCTATCACTCGCCTTTGGGCTGTGGCGCCGGCCGCGCAGTATAACAACGCGGCCATCAGCGTCAATATTTTAAAATATTTCATATACTCAATTTAATTTATTGCGATATATTTTTGATGCTTAACCGTCATTAACCTCTTGTATATTAAAAACTCAGCGCCATGGTCCGCGTTTGCAATCCCGGAGCATTAAAGGTCACTTTTACAGGCCCCGCACCCGGCTTTGCCTGTATATAGGCCAGTAATTTGCCATTAAGCAATTTGCGTTTATCGGCTTTGTAATCTTCGTGGCTATCCGAGCTGCCGCTTTCCAGTCCCGACAGTTTAGCTTTACCGGTAATCGTCACAGTTACTTCCTGGTCGGCGCGGTAAACCGGTATGCCCGCCTTATCAGTTACCTGTAAAGCAATTTGAGCCAGCCCGGCCTTTATGTCATCGGCCGATTCATTGACCAGGGTCGCTTTGATCATAGCCGCGTCTCCCGCGGTTTTAAGGGTATAGGTAGCTTGTTGTTGCCCGCTATTGTAACCTTTAACAGTAAGCGTACCCGGCTGATAGTCAACATCCCAGGTAATAACGCGCGTATCGGTTTGCGCTTTTTTACCTAAAGATTGTCCGTTCAGAAACAGTTCTGCTTCGGCACAATTGGTATAACAGGTAACGCGTGTTTTATCGCCGGTCTGCCAGTTCCAATTAGGTTCGGCCTGTAAGCGGCCGCCGCCACGGCCTGTATTTTTGGGCGCCATACCTGCCCCGATATAGATCATCGGTTTGGCCGACCATAGGCTTTGCCTGAAATAATAGGCCGGTTTGGTGAACCCCGCCAAATCAAGCAGACCGGCGCGGTTACTGCGTTCGGGCCATTTGCCCGCTTCGCCCATATAGTCTATGCCGGTCCACAAATATTGGGCGGCAATGTATTTATTAGAGTCTACCGCGTTCCATGAACTCACTGCCATGCTATTCTCGCTACCGTAAATCATCCGTTTAGGGTAAGCTTTATGATCATCAGCATAGCGGTATTCCTGGTAATTATATCCTACTATATCCAGGTTTTCGGGGTAGGTGGTGGTGTTAGACATTACTACACCGGCAAGCGCCGCTGTTACCGGCCGCGTTTGATCTGCCGACTTTACTACCCTGGCCAGCTTTTCAGACAGCATGCTCAGTTGGCTTGCCGGCGGATGATCGGGCAGGTAGCCTTTGCCGTAAATCTGCGGATTGCGTCCGGTGTTCAGCACCTCGCTGGTATAGGGATCATTGGGATAATCAATCTCGTTGCCTATGCTCCACATAATTACCGATGGGTGGTTATAATTGCGTAATACCATATCGCGCAGGTCTGTAGTAGCCCAGGCCGCAAAGTATTCGTGATAACCGTTTTTTGCAGGCGTACCTACGTTCCAACCCTGTACCCATTTGTTTTTACCTGTTTCCCATTCGTCAAAAGCTTCGTCCATCACCAGCATACCCAGCTCATCACATAGTTTGTACAGGTAATCCGCATGCGGGTTATGGCTCATGCGCAATGAATTGCATCCTCCGTCTTTCAGTATTTTTAAACGCCTGCGCCATACGCCTTCAGGCACGGCCACACCTAACGCGCCGGCATCATCGTGGACACAAACGCCTTTCAACTTCAAATTCTGTCCGTTAAGGAAAAAGCCGTTATCTGCGTCAAATTTAATGCTGCGGATGCCCACCCTGTCGGTATAAGTATCTGCTATATGGCCGTTGCCTGACAGCGTTACCTTTAAGGTATAAAGCTGCGGATGCTCAACCGACCATAATTTTGGCGATTTTACAGTAAGCGCGACATCGGTGCTCATGCTGTCCTTTACACCCAGCGTAATTGTTTTAACGCCCGATGCCGCAACTTTACCGGCGGGATCAAGCAGCCGGCAACTAATCGTCGCTGTGGTTTTTTTGCCTGTGCTATTTAAAATGGTTACGCGGGTATTAGCCCGGGCGCTACCGGCAGATACTGCCGGCGTTGAAAACTGTACGCCCCATTGTGCCATATGCAGCGGCGCTTTGGCAATAAGATAAACATTGCGGTAAATACCCGAGCCGGTATACCAGCGCGAGTCGGCAAATTCGGTGTGATCTACCTTTACGCTGATGTTGTTCGGTCCGTTAAGGTTAAGGTATTTGGAAAGCTCATATTGAAACGGGATAAATCCGTTTGGCCGGTTACCTAACAAATGTCCGTTAAGCCATACCGTGCTGTTTTTGTAAACGCCGTCAAAATAAATATAAACCTCTTTTGATTTCCATGCCGCAGGTACGGTAAATGTTTTGTGATACCAGCCAATACCTCCGGGCAGGTAGGCCGTAGCGCTGGCCCACTCCTCGCTAAAAGGGCCTTCAATGCTCCAATCGTGCGGCAGGGTTACCGTACGCCAGCCGGTGGTATTAATATCGGGGCCATCAGCGCCCTGCACATCGCCTTTGTGAAATTTCCATCCGTCATTAAACAACATGGATTGCCCGCTTGATTGCGCGCGGGCGCCACTGCAAAGTAAAAGAGCAATGATAAAAGGGGTATATTTCCTGAACAGGTTTTTAATAAATAGGTTCATAGTTTTAGCTTGAAGAATACCTGATAACAGGGAAGGGCAAACCGTTGGGGCTTGCCCTTCCCTGTAGTTAATTATAATGCAGTTGTATACGTATCACGACTGGCTACGGTTTCCGGCCCGATGGTGATCTTATCGGGGCGATTGCCATATTGATCATAAACCACAATGCTGTTTTGGCCTTCTTTCAGCCAGCACTCGGGGATGTACATGCTTTTTATCGGGATGCGCTCAGGGTATCCGCCAATATTGTGGCCGTTGATGAATACAAACCCATGGCTCAGGCCTTCAAAAGTTACACGCCACATAGGGTGCCTATTGGCGCCGCCATTGTTTACAGTGAACGTGTTTTTAAAAAAGTATGGGCGGTCAAACTGGTTGTTAGCGCCAAGTGCCTGCCAGCCGGTGGCAGTGCTCATATCGCCGGGCCCGCCTTTCATGGCCCAGTTGGTAATAAACTGGTCATCCCGATAAATAATATCCACCGGGCGGTTGATAGCCCCCATCACCCCACGGTTATTATTCCCCGAGCGGTTTTCACCTAAAATGCTGATCACCACCGGTGTACCCGCCGCGCCGGAGTTATCATAGGCCACCGTAAGGGCGCGGTTCCTGCCTTCCTGGTGCGCTACTTCCTTGCCGTTAATAAATACTACAGCTTTATCGGCCAGCCCCCTGAAGGTGAATTGCAGCGGTATGCGGCCATCGGTTACCGGCACCTGTGCCTGGAACCAGGCATAGCCACGTTTCAACGTGTTGTTGCCGCCGCCAAACCCACCACCGCCACCGTTACGACCTTGCCGGTTGCCAAATTCATAAGCGGTAGCATCAGCAAATGACGGGATTGTCATGGCATCGCCGGGCTTGTAGGTTTCGGCAGGCACGGTTTTCCAGCCGGTTACAAAAGATGCCGGGCCCCGGTGTAAAACAATATCGCCGGCAATGCCTTTGGTATCGGTATTTTGCAGGTTGCCAATATAATTGTACAGTTTGTCGCGGCCATCGTGCGCGGCATAAATGCTCATCTGGTGCTTACCGGCCGGTACATCAAACTGCAGATTATCCATCACGCCGTCGGCTACGCGCTTACCATCTATAAATACAATGAAACGGCCGCCGCCTTTGCTAATGCTTAGCTTATAGTTACCGGCCTGTTTTACATCAATATTGGTACGATACCAGGCATTGGCTGTAATGTCATCGTCAGCGCCCATTTCCAGCGCTTTTTCGCTTTTTTTCCAGTTGCTGTCGTCAAATTTAACCTCGGCCGCAGGCGATGCGCTTTTGGCCTGCCAGCTGCCGGTAAATTTGCTTTGCGCGTTATTTACAGCATTAACAGTACCAGTCGGGGCCATTTTGGCCAGGCCATCGCCATAAAGCCACGTTGGGTAAACATTCTTCTGCTCCCAGAAATGCGCTGTATTTAATTTGATCCGGCCTTTGGCCGATGCCTGTAGCTCTGCTACGTATTCCGGGCCGGTAACTACATAGTTTTTACCTTTATCGTCTACAAACCAGGTCCTGTCGGCCAGGGCAGTATTAAGGGCCAGCACCCGTACGGTCTGAGTGCCGGATTTAAAACTGTAAACCTGTGGCTCAGACGCGTCAAAATTAGTATGAATACCTATTTTATTGCCATTAATGCTGATGGGTTTTGAGCCCCCGGCCAGTACCGGTTTAGTAGCTGATGTGAGCAACAGATTGCCGGGCGAACCCACCTCGCCATAAATAACCAGCGTAGTAGTGTTACCCTGCTTACTGATGCCTAAAACACGCGACAGGCCCCAGTTAAGCGTTACACCGTTTGTCAGTTTAAAATTGTGTACCACAGGTAATATCTCGCCCGGCGTCATGGTGAACTTAGCAGGGGCAGGGGTTCCGTCAACCTTGAGCGTTAGCGGAGCGTTACTGTTAGCAGCATGGTCAAAGAACAGGATATCGCCGGCATTGCTGTGGCGGGCGCTAACTACAATACCGGTATCGGTAAGCATGCTGGCATAGGCATCGCTATTAACGCTGTTTTCCAAAATATCTTCAAAGCTGCGTGCAAACAGCGCGTTGCGTTTAAATTGGTAATAAATGGGCCGCAGATCGCCGGTTTGACCTACAGCCGCGCCATAGTCATATGATGCCGCGTCCTCATGACTGAAACTGTAATTAAAATTGGTACCGCCATGCGCCATATAATAATTGTATCCGTTACCCCCGTGGGCGATGATCTTCCAGGTACGGCGGCCGTAGGTATCGGCATCTTTTTGGGTGGAGCCATACAGGTTGTACCACACGCTCCAAAACTCGGTAGTGAACCAGGGGTTAGGCCGGTTGGCTTCATCAAGCGTAGGCTTGCGGCCAGCCGGATCGTTACCATGATTCAATCCACTGAAAAAGTAGGGTACCTGGATGCCCATGGCAACGGCTTTGTCTTTCAGATGCTGAAAATAATCGTTCGGGATGTTAGTGCCCCAGCTGGCCGGATGCTCGTTCTCTAACTGTACCAGCACTACCGAGCCGCCTTTGTTTACCTGGTTATTGGCAATAATGGGCAGCAGCTTATCAAAAAAACGATCCATGTATTTTTCAAACTGCGCGTCGGGCGAGCGCACGATCATGTTGTCTTTAAAACGCAGCCAGATAGGATAGCCGCCGCTGTCCCACTCGGCACAGTAGTATGGCCCTACACGCGGGATGGCATACATACCCAACTGTTTAACCAGTTTCAGGAAAGCATTCAGATCCTGATCGCCGGTAAATTCAAACTGACCTTCGTGCGGTTCGTGAAAATTCCAGAAGGTATAGATCTCGATGCAGTTAAAACCGGCACGCTTAAGACGCAATAACCTATCGTACCATAACTGGTGCGGTATACGGGCGTACTCCATCCCTGCCGAAACAAGGAAGGTGCGTTTACCGTTGATGATAAAGCCGCGGGCGTCAAAATCAATATTCTTTTTAGCTTCGGGCGCGGCAGGGAACATATAGTCGTTCACCTGCGCGTGCAGGGTTTGCACGGCACCGGTACAGGCCAGCGTTAACAGCGCTGCCGATATATATTTTGACAAACGCCGGCGATTTTTATCTTGTTTAAAAAGTTTTTTTAAGCTCATTTTCTGTGGTGTCCTTAAGTTAGATATTTAGATTATTTGGTAGCAGTGCCTGGTTTTTGATATACACGGACGTAGTCAATTTCATATTTGCGCGGAAAGCTGGTAGCAGATGGATCGCCACCGTTGTCGCCGCCGAGCGCCAGGTTGAGCAATACATATTCGGGCTGCATAAACGGATTAAAGCCGCTGCCATCCTGGTTAACCAGCTTGCTCAGCTCCTGCCGGTTCATCAGCATGTCATCTACATAAAGGCTGATGGCTTCGGCATTCCAATCCATGCGCCAGGTATGAAACTTTTTGCTCCAGTTTTTACCCAGGCTATCAATAGGGCGGGTGTTACTGTACCACCTGGCTTTACCTGGGGATATGCCGCTGGCAATATTTGCAAGCAGCTTGTTGCGGTAAAATTCCATAATATCAATTTCGCCATTGAGCGGCCAGGGGCGGGTGGTGCCCAGGGTCCAGAAGGCTGGCCATAGGCCGGCATCCACATCAATACGGGCGCGCATTACAAAACGGCCATATTGCCAGCTGTGCAGGCCACGGGTGTTCATGCTGGCCGAGGTATATTCAATAAACTCGCGGTTAGCTTTCCAGTTGCTGCTGCCTGCCGCATAAGCAGGGTTGGGGCGATGCTCCTTTCTTACTTCGATGGTGAGGATGCCTTTGTGACAAACGGCGTTCTCCGGCTGGTACCATTGCAATTCGTGGTTGCGTACAAAACCTCGCTCATAACGCCAGTTGGTAGTGTCGGGCGCTCCTTCGTTGTTAAACTCGTCGGCCCAAATTAGTTTATAATTGCCCACGGTATCGCTTTGTATTTTCTGGCATTTGGCCGCGAAGGGCACGCAGGCGCAAACGGTGGCTATTTGTAATATCAGTTTTCTCATAGATGGTTGTTTTTGGGTACTATTTCTTTGGTTTATCAAATACGCTCAGGTCCCATTTATCCAGCCAGTTAATGGCAATGTCGTTGCCTTTAAATTCAATGGGGAGCCACAAATAACGGCCATCAATGGCATTGCGGGGTGCCCATTTATCGGCAATAAAAATATAGGCGTCTTTTTTACCGGCTACAGGCAGCACATAGGTGCTCTGTCCGCCGAAGGTGGTCTGCGCGCCTTCGCCCTGGCAGGGGTTCCCATGATAGGTCCATGGCCCCCAGATAGATGGGGCAGAGAACCAGCGTGCCGGGTTAGGCGCCCATCCTGTAGTGCCCGAGCCGATCATATAATAAATGCCATTGTGCTTAAAAATGGCCGGAGCCTCTGTTTGGTGCCCGGCATATACGCGGGTAAACTTGCCGGTGTGGCCGGTGTAGTCGGCGTTCAGTTCGGCAATATCGAGCGTAAAGTTTTCCTCGGCCGAAAAGATGTGGTAGGCTTTGCCGTCATCGTCAACAAATACGTTCATATCGCGGGCCATTTGTCCGCCGGGCAGGTCGCGGCAAAAAAAGCCTTCACTTTTATTTTTCGGATGATCGCAGTTTACTTTATCGCTGTCAGGTGTTCCGGCAGGATAGATGGGCATAAAGCCTGGATTAGGCCGGTAACTTTTAATAAAAGTGTACGGACCGGTTACCCTATCAGCAGTAGCTACGCCAGCCCGGGCAGCTTTATAGCTTTGTCCGAGCAGTTCCAGGTGAAACCACATCACATATTTTTTAGTCTTTTTATTATAGATTACCTTGGGGCGTTCCAGGATGCAGCCCCGGGCAATGTCGCTGGCCGGGTCGGGCGATACGGCCAGGGCTATGCCTTCATCTTTCCAGTTGTATAAGTCTTTAGACGAATAGCAGTGTACGCCCACCATGGCGCGATTACCTGCGCCCCCCGCGATTTTATGCTCGCCGAACCAGTAGTAAACGCCTTTTTGATAAAACATGCCGGCGCCGTGCGCGTTAATGTGTACGCCCTTATCGTCGGGCCAGAGCTGGCCGGGGGTAAAAGCGGAGAGCTGCTGAGCTTTTGCAAATGGTGCCGGTACAAGCAGCACAGCCATTACCAGTAATTTTTTAAAATCCATACCTGTTAGTTTATAGTTCATGATTTTTTTGTCTTTTCCCGCAGATCATTATTACCTTACCGGCAGCGCGCCGGCGGCATAGCGGTCTGTTTTTTGCACGTTGTACGATTTTTGGAACGCTGTACGGTGCCGCTTAATAAACTCCGAAGGGTTAAGCCCGAACTGTTTGTTAAAGTGCTCCCTGAAATATTTAATATCATTAAAACCTACCCTGAAAGCCGCCTCGCTTACCGTGCAGTTAGTATTGATCATATACTCGGCGGCCTTGCGGAGCCTTATGAAACGGATAAACCCGTTCATGGACCCACCCGTCATCAGCTTCACTTTTTTATACAAATTAGAGTGGCTGATGCCTATCTTTTCGGCAACAGTGCTTACATCCAGGTTGGGGTCGGTAAGCGAGCGCTCGATGATCTCTATGCAACGGTTCAGAAAGTCGCGGTGTTCTACAGAAACATGATGATGATCGTTAAGCAAAGTCACCTCGTTATAAAAATAAGTTTGCAGCTCTTTTTTATTACGGATAATGCCCTTTACGCGGGCTACCAGCAGGTCACGATCAAAAGGTTTGCTTAAAAAGTCAGCCGCGCCTTCTTCAATACCCTGCAAACGGATGTCGGGCGTTGATTCGCCTGTGAGCAGGATAATAGGAATGTGGCTTAACGTAGTATCCTGTTTAATAACGCGGCATAGCTCCAGCCCGCTCATCCCCGCCATCACAATATCACTGATAATTACATCGGGCAAATATTTTCTGATCGCGTCAAGTCCTGCTTCTCCATCGGCAGCCTCATAAACAATATATTCGGCAGCGAAGATCCTTTTAATATAGTTCCTGATCTCCTGGTTATCATCTACGATCAGTATGGATTGCTGGTCCGAAATTGTTAATCCTAAGCTGCCGCTGGCCGGCGCCGTTTCGGTCTCTTCTTCCGTCTCATAATCGTATTCCACATGGTCCTCGGTATAGGTGGCAGACTGGCGTGCGGGTGCTGCCTGTTCAGTATCGGTTAACTGACCAACGCCTTTGGGTATGCACAGCGTAAAGGTGCTGCCGCCATTAAGCGTACTGCTGTAAGTTACCGTACCATTATGGTTTTCAATAAAAGTTTTAACCAGGTACAGCCCAATGCCAAAACCGGTTTGGTGCAGGTTGGAGTCCTTTGCCTGGTAAAATTTATCGAACAGCTTATCGCAGGTATCCTCGGCTATGCCTATGCCGCTGTCGGCAATTTCAAAACATACCGCGTCAGCGTCGTCTTTTACGCGGATGCTGATGCTGCCATCGGCCGGAGTAAATTTCAGGGCGTTAGAGATAAGATTGAACAGCGCTATTTCTACCTTTTCGCGGTCAATATGCATCCAGATATCCGCAGGGCAGTCAAACGTAAATTTAATACGTTTAATTTTGGCCTGATGGATAAAGCAGGTATAAACATCACTGCACAGCTCAGCGAAATTAACCCGGGTAATGTTAAGTACTGTGGTTTCAGTCTCGGTTTTTCTGAATAACAGCAGGTGATCTACCAGTCCCAGCAAGCGGCGGGCGTTACGGTAAATAATATTCAACTCTTCCTTATGCTCCTCGCTATTGTTAAACAGATCTTTTATAGGGTTGATAATGAGCGTTAGCGGTGTACGAAACTCGTGCGAAATATTGGTAAAAAACGATAATTTCTTTTCATTTATCTCCTTTTCGCGCTCTACCTTCAGATTAGCTATCTGCACCTCGTAATTGAGGCGTGTTTGGCGGATGCGGTAACGCCAGAACCAGTAAACCAGCGTACCCGCTATGATGATATAGATTAAATAGGCCCACCATGTACGGTACCAGGGGGGTAAAACGGTAATATGAATAATAAGCGGCGTGTCGGTCCAATTACCTTGCGTATCGGTTGATTTGATCTTAAGCGTGTAGTTACCCTCGTTCAGCCTGGTATAATAGGCCGATTTGAGCTTGCCTACATAATTCCAGTTATGATCCCAGTTTTCGAGGTAATAGGCATAGGATATCCTGTCTGAAAAAGAATACTCGAGCGCGGTGTAGTTGATAGCAATAGTAGCCTCGCTAAAAGGAATGGTAAGATTTTTGAGCGTATACAGCGTTTGATTATCGCTGTAAGCATTGTTACCTTCAACCGAGGTGTTATTTATCTTCAGATCAGTAAGCTGCAACGTCGGTTTATGTACATTTACGTTGATGCTATCCGGGTAAAACATGTTAAACCCTTTTATGCCGCCAAAAAGCATCTGTCCATTGCTAAGCTTTAACGCCGCATTGTAATTAAACTGGTTACTTTGCAAACCGTCGGATTCATAATAGTTGGTAAATTTGCCGGTGCGCTGGGTTAGTTTAGACAGGCCGTTGTAGGTACTGCACCACAGGTTATCGTCATTATCAACCAAAATATTAAGTACAGCATTGCTGGGCAGGCCGTCGGCTTTGGTATAACGTTTAATAGCGTTGTTATTGGTGTTAAAACATACCAGGCCGCCACCTTCGGTACCAACCCATAAACGGTCTTTGGCATCCTCCGCGATAGAGCGAATGGCTTCACCAATATAATAGTTGCGGCGCTTTTTGCTATTTACATCAATTTTTATCAGTTGGGTATAATTACCTGCCCAAAGCGTGCCGGTATGATCCTGGTAGAGGGTATGGATATTGGTAAGCTGCGGATCATACACCTCAAACCGGTCTTTAGCACGATTAAACAAATAGAGCGCTCCACCCCAGGTGCTGCCCGCCCACAGGCGATGCTGGCGATCCTCATACAGTTTCCAGAAGTTATGCTCCTCGGCTTTGGTGCTGGGGCTGTAGCAGGTATAGTGTTTAAAGCGGTTAGTCGCCCTGTCAAAAGCGTCAATGCCGCCGCTAAAAGTAGCTACCCACAGCTTGCCGGTATAATCCTTTACCATGCTCACCACAAAGTTACTGCTTATTGATCCGGTGCCAGGCTGGTGCACATAGCCGGTGAACACGTTTTTACGGGTATCCCAGTAACTGAGGCCGCCGCCATCAGTACCTATCCAGATGCCGTTGGGGCCGTCTTCGCAAAAGGAAAGGATGAAATTGTTGATGACGCTGTTTTTATTAAAAGCATCGTGCATGTACAGGTGGAAGGGAATGGTATTATTATCCATTACATTTACACCGCCGCGCAGGGTGGCAATCCACTTGCGGTTCTCGCTGTCCTCATAAACGGCTGAAATGGCGCCGCTGCGCAGTGAGGTTGTATTGTCGCCGGGAGTAAGGTAGCTAAGGGTGCGGGCGTGATTATCCCAGATGTTGATACCGCCTCCGTTGGTGGCAATCCAAATGTTGCCATCGTGGGTAAGCGTAAGCGAAAAAATATTCTCGCTGGTTAGTTTATTGTGCTGCTCGTTAAAACGCGAGGTTTGGCCATTTTCGGGCTGATAGGTGTAAAGGCCATTATCGGTGCCGATCCAAATGTGGTTATTATCATCGCTCACCAGGCAATTGGATGAGGCAGGCTGTGTGCTGGCCAGCGTAAGGCGGCCATTGGTGGTATCGTAATGGTACAAACCTTTGCCATTCACAAACAGCCACACGCGTTTTAGCCTGTCGACAATTACGGAATGTACATTGCGCGCGGTTTGGTAAGCGATCTGTCTGCCAACGGTATCGATGTTTTTAAACCAGAGCAAGCCGGCGCCTTCTGTAGCAATATAAATGTTGCCGTTACCATCGCTTACAATTTGGTTAATGGCCCCGGTTACTTTGGTTACCGGGCCTTTTTTGCCCTTGTGGTAATAAAGGTTATGAAACCGCGCGTCGGCATAATCGAAATACATCAGCCCGCGTTGTGTGCCGGCAAAAATGCGGTTGCCTACGGCAGCAATGGTTTTAATGTGATTGTTCACCAGCGAGCGGTTGTCGCCCCACTCATTTTGAAAGATCTTAAACTGATAGCCATCGTACCGGTTCAAACCGTCATAGGTGCCCATCCAGGTAAAGCCATACCGATCCTGGGTGATGCAGGTTACGGCGTTGTTTGACAGGCCTTGCTCAATACCCAGGTACTTCACCCTTTTAGCCGCGAGCAAACGCGGGCCCGGGAAGGCCGTAAATAGGGCCAGCAACAACACAAATTGGGTAATTATAAACCTTTTTTTCATAGATCGATAGTAAAACGGCCCCCCGGTTAGATTAATTTAGCTTATGTTCCAGTTCTATTATCAAATATTTAGAAGCTGTTTAAAAATAAAAAGAACGTCATTGCGAGCGGAGCGACGTGGACAACCGACCGAAGGGAGCTCATTAATGCCTTTGAAACAAACACAACATTAATAATCCCCGGTTTGAATAGCGGCCCTGCTAATCGGGGATTGTTACGCTACGCTCGCGATGGTTTAATGTTTAGAATAATATCTAAAAACAAATTTAAACAGCTTTTTAGAACTAAATCCGCAGAAGCGACATGCTTTATTAAAAATTTTACGCTCCTGCGGTTTAGCATTTTGAAACGGTTTAGGTGGTTATGTCAATATTTTAAAGACCGGTTGGCGGCGCTCCACCCTGAATTGGCCATCCCGGATTTTGATAAATGGGGGATGTACTGTAATCGGCCCCCTGAGATGTGATAGCGAAATTTTCCACCCCGATAGGATTCAGGTAATGTGCCATAGTCCAGCGTACACCCTTGTACGAATCGGCATTGCTCTTTATTTCGTAAGGCCGCAGGTAAGGGCTCAGCGCAGGGTCTGATACAACGGCGCCGTTGTTGGTAGCGCCATAAGTAATTTGTGCAGGAGTGTACCAGCTTTTCATAGGGCCCCATAGTTTAAACCCTTCTATGTGGTCGGGTGTAGTGATCAGTTGATCGAGCGCGCGCCAGCGCCTAAGGTCCATGTAACGCAGGCCCTCAGCCATCAGTTCGTCGCGGCGTTCGCGGCGGATATTGAACAGCGTTGGCGAAATTAGCTGCCCGGCCGAATAGGCGCCCCAATCGCGGGTTTCCTTGCTCATATCGGTAGCGGCAATGGTTATATTAAAGTCGGTATTAACGCCTGCCCTTGCACGTATTTTTTGCCAGTACGAGGTAGCGCTTCCATCTAAGGCGCCGGTTTTTTCATAACAGGCTTCAATATAATTCAGGTAAGCTTCTGTAGCCCTGAAAGTGATACTGCCTGTATAGCCGCCGCCATTTTTGGCTTGGGTGGCATCGTAACTAATGCCCTTCCTGATGGTATATCCTGTGGTGTATTTTGTTTCGGCGCTTGATTGATAAATGGCTGGATTAGGCTCAATATCGGTTTCATGATCGCCCTTCCCCTGGTTTACCAGCACGTTTTTCTGCCCGGGCTCTTTCAGGAATAGGAACAGGCGGCCATCGCGGTTGGCGCGCTGGTTGGTAATATAGTCGTCTCCCTGCCAGCCGCTGCCTGGTGCATAAATAGGCAAGCCATTTGCCATTACAAAGCTTTCTACCATGCTGCGGGTTAACCCTACACCGTCATTCCCAAGCTGCTCATAAACAGGTACATTATGCAAACCGACGGTAGGACTTGCCTGACGCCATAATAATACCTCGCTGTAACCCGACATATCTACCGCGCCAAACATGCTGAAGTACGGATTTTGGTTGGCCGGCGATTCGATAATCCCGGTATTTGGCACAAGGGTAAACGCGTCTGCAACCAGTTTAGCCGATGTCATCGCCTCGCCTAAGAAATATTGAATTTCGTTATCGATGCTGCCAGATTTAAACTGATAGCCCTGGTTATATGATTTGGCAGCGCCGGGCCAGTTTGGTCCGTTGGGTACAAATGCTGTTCCTTTAAAGTATTTAAGCCACGTACCTTCATACAATGCTACGCGCGAGCGCAACAATTGCGCGCAAGGCTGAGATATCCTGTTCTTATTTCCATCGGGCGATACCGGCTTTAATAGCAGCGCGGCTGAATCCAGATCGCCCATAATGAAACGGGCCACCTCCGAATTTGGCGCGCGTTTACTGGCTTCAGTCAATATGGTTTGATTATCGGGGAGTACCGTTGTAATGATCGGAAAATCGCCCAATGCCTGCAATTTATTGAAATAAACATAGGCCCTCAGAAAATACATTTCACCTATATAATGTTTAATATTATCGGCATTACCTGTAATTTTTCCGGCTTTCCAATTAGGTACAACTGTTTGTAAAAAATAATTGATCTGAAAAATATCAGTAAAATTCCAGTTGCCATCTAACCCGGTGGGAACAAGCAATAATCCGGGCGACCACCTGGTGGACTGGGTCATTCCGGCCATATTATCCGTATTGGCATCAAGCCCGAAGGTGCCAAAAGTATAATTACCTACCTGTGAATGTGAAGGCAGGATGCCGGCATAGCGGTTAATGGCATAGGAGGCCAGTTGTGATTCCTCCACCAGATAATTTTCCGGCGCTATCAGGGAAAGAGGCTGCTTATCCAGGAAATTCTTTTTACATGCGGAGCATAACAGAGCCAATGTGCCCATAATGACCAATCCGCTTAATTTTATGTTTTTTAAAACTTTCATAGCTTTCAAATTAAAAAGTAATGTTTGCGCCAAATGATATCACCTTAGTAAGCGGGTATACGTTACCTTGCCCCCTGCCGCCAACACCGCCGTCAACCGTTTCAGGATCAAACATCGAAGGCATTTTTGTAAACGTAAACAGGTTATCGCCCGAAACATAGAGCCTTACTTTTTCTATTTTTACCCTTCTGGTTAGCGCCGATGGCAGGCTATAACCCAATTGCAGGTTCTTTACCCGCAGGTAAGCCGCGTTAAGTAAATAGGCTGTTTGCACCTGGTGGTTTTTATCGGTCCCGAAAATTGGGCGTGGGAAATAAGCATTCAGGTTTTGGCCCAGCGGATCGTTAGCATCGGGCCTGAAGTAGTTCAGCTGTATACCCTGTAAGCCGGCAGACCACCATTGATCGCTGGTTGCACCCCAGAAAAAATAGTTGTTGGTAGCGGTGCCGCCTGCCCAGAAATCTCTTTTTAACACGCCTTGTAAAAAAGCGCTGAAATCAAATCCTTTATAGTCAAGGTTAAGCGTATAACCAAACATATAACGAGGATTGGTATTGCCAATAACATGGCGGTCACCAGGGTCATCTAAAGTATTTGCACCAGCGTCAATTTTACCGTCGTGATTATAATCGGCATACATGATATCGCCTGCCGACCATTGCGAGCCAAAGAAATTTTGGCCGTTACTGCTGGTGGCCAGGTGCGCATCCATCTCGGCCTGCGTTTTAGCAATGCCTATGGTGGTGTAACCCCATATATCTCCCAGTTTTTGCCCCGGAATATACTTGTTAAGCGCGTTGGTTGGGTTTGCATACCTCGTAACAACAGTTTGGTTATCAGCCAATGTCAAACTCATGCTATAACCTAATCCATTCTTCAGCCGGTCTGTCCAACCTATTTCCAGGTCAAATCCATAAGTTTTTAAGTTGGTATTATTGGTAGATGGAACACCTGCACCTAAGGTAACGGGTAACTCTACGCCAGGCCCAAGCATATTTATGTTTGTACGGTTAAACCAGTCGAACGATCCTGTTAGGCGGTTGTTAAAAAAGCCTACATCAATACCCGCGTCTACTGTTCTTACTGTTTCCCACGTAAGGGTCTGAGAGATTAAAGGCGGAGCGCTGGCTGTATTTTGCTGCGCGCCTTTAATTAGCCAGCCACTATTTGCAGTACCAACCGGAAGAACTACATAAGTAGGATATGCACCGTTAGTGGTGGTATTTTCATTTCCAAGCGAGCCGTAAGATCCGCGGAACTTAAATGTGTTTACCACTTTCAATACGTTTTGAAAAAAGTCCTCTTTGGCAACATTCCATCCTGCCGAAACTGATGGGAAAAATGCCCAGCGCTTACCGGGGCGATAACGCGAAGCGGCATCGTATCGGCCAGAGGCTTCCAGTAAATATTTACCGTCAAAATCATAATTCAACCGCGCAAAGTATCCAAGGGTCGACCAATCCTGGTACTGCCCGCTTACGGTAGGCGGTACCGCTGTCCCCTGATAATTACTACCCGAAGTGGTATTGATGGTAGGTAAATCTGGCACGATAATGCCTTGCCTTGAGGCATTAACATCCCGCAACATGCTTGATTCGGACTGTCCGCCAAGGGTCACCTTTATATTATGTTTTTGAGCTATTGTTCTTGAATAGGTGGAATAAATATTGATGTTCAAAAAATTCTCTTTATAAGCATATTCGCTTACGCTTGAGCCAGTACCGTAGATTACCGGGTTGCCGTTAACATCATGATTATAGGTTTGAAGATTATCTGTATGGTCAAAATGATTCATTGACCGGTAATTAACTTCGGCGTTGGTTACCCAGTTTTTAACAGGCTCCAGCTGGAATTGTACTTGCTGGTAAGCATTATCACGCTGCACCTTTGCCAGGCCGCCCTGGGCAAGACCAAGCGCGAAGGATGGTGAGCTAAAGTAATAGCCATTAGGGTCATACAAAGGCAGAGTCGGCCAGCCCTGGCGGCCCAGATCTGAATAAAATCCGTTACCAAACGCGCTTGGGCGCTGTGTTTCTTCGCGGATGGTACGACTACTGTAATTAATACGAAAAATATCAGAAACCTTTAAATTGATTTTGGCCGCTATGCTATAACGGTTATATAAGTCCTGGTTAAAACTCAGCAAGCCGTTTTGCCCCAAATAATTTCCTGACAGGTAATAAGTTACTTTGTCGGTTCCGCCATTAACGCTCAGGTTATGCTCCTGCGAGAAAGCGCGGCTTTTAAACGAAGCTTTAAACCAATCTATGTTATCGTTACCATAAGCATAACCATCGGCCCACTGGCTCGGATTGGTGGGGCTTGGTATATCGGTAGCGGTAATGCGGCCGGCCATGTAATCCTGAATACGTTTTAAATGGTCGGCATCAAAAAAGGGAGCAGAACCGCCGTTCACTTCGGCCTCATTAAAATAAAGCGCGAAAGTGTAGGCATCCATTTCTTTTGGTAATGATACCGGGCTGGTAAACTTAAAATTATTGGTATAATTTACCCGCGTGGCCCCAACTTTACCCTTTTTGGTTGTTACCAAAATTACCCCGAAGGCAGCACGCGAACCATACAATGCCGACGCCGACGCATCTTTTAATACGGAGATATTATCAATATCAGCAGGGTTGATAGCCGATAAGCCGCCGCTGCCCGCATCCATACCGTCAATAAGCAACAGGGGGGCCGCACTCGAACCTGCCCCTATTGTTCCTACACCACGAATGTTAATGCTTGGGGTACCGTCCAGCGCGCCATTGTTTTGCGAAATGTTAAGGCCGGGTACCTTACCCTCTAAGGATTGTACCGCGTTTTGTACCGGGCGGCCTTCCAGCTCTTTACCGCTGATGGTAGATACGGCGCTGGTAAGGTCAACCCTTTTTTGCGTACCGAAACCTACTACAACCACCTCGTTAAGGTTGTTGTCCACGCCGGTAAGCTCTACGTCTATTTTATAAACGCCTTTGTTGGGTTGGTAATCTTTCAAATTAATTTCGCGCGGGGTATAGCCTACAAAGGTGAATACCAGTACGGCCTGGGGTGTTACACTAATTTTGTAACTGCCATCGGCACCGGCCATTGTAGATACCGAACTGCCTTTGACATACACGCTGGCACCGGGCAAAATTCCCTTGCCGTCTCTTACAAAGCCCTGGGCTGTCACTGTCTGGGCGTATCCCGCGCGACAAAAACAGATGAGCGTTAACATGACAAAAATCGTTTTTGTCGTGCCTGATTTGAGTAATCGTTTCAGCATAATAAGTTTTGTTTGAGGTTTAAAAACAGTGTTGCGATTGTGGCGGAGAAGGCATAGCAATACCATCTAATGCCAGTTTGATTTTTTCTGTGCATAGGTTTAGTTTTTTAAGAAAGTTTGGCCCGGGTCAGAATAGTATTTTACTACGTTTCCGGCGGGTTAGGTCTTAAGAATCTGGATATAGGGTCATATTGGTTTATATTGGTTTAACAAATTAAAACAGAAATAGTGTGTGTAAGTGAGGGGTATTATCGTAAATGAAAGGGGGTAAAATCGTTTAATAACGAAAATAGATTAGTTGAGGGTAATCAGGGTGCAAAAAAAAGATCAAAAATACCTGTCAGCCTTAATTCTTCCAGGAATGACAGAAATTTAAAGGGCTTTTTGTTGCTATAGTTCTATGTATTACTGGTACACATGATCTTAAATGCACCTGCCATCAGTAGGATGTGCAGTTATTTTGATAAGTTTGACAATATCAATTTTCCCTGTAGGTTCCTAAATAATAAAAATGAAGGCAATTTTAAGTATCAGAACCATCTTTTTTTTGCTGCTGGCCGGCTTTTCATCCGTTGCGCCCGCGCAGCAAAAGCCTATACCTCGCCTGGTTAAAACCGGGAGCAAAGTAAGCCTTATTGTTGATGGGAAACCCTTTATTATGCTGGGCGGCCAGGTTGGGAACAACAGCGCTACACAGGAGCGTATGGCGCACGCGTGGCCCAAGCTAAAGGCGTATCATGCTAATACTGTGGAGTTTCCGGTTTACTGGAAAACCATTGAGCCACAGGAAGGGAAATTTGATTTCAGCGATTTTGATAATGTGTTAAAGGATTGCCGCGCGCAAGGGCTAAAAGCCGTTTTGTTATGGTTTGGCTCCAATAAATGCGGTAAATACTTGTGGATCCCCAGTTGGGTAAAACAGGATTCATCGCGTTTCCCGAAAATGATGGATATTAACGGGAACACGGCAAACTCCATCGCGCTTTCCTTGCACTCAAAAGCGACGCTTGATGTGGAACTGAAGGCCTATACCGCTTTTATGAAACACCTGAGCGAACTGGATAAAAACGACCGCACAGTAATACTGATGCAGGTGGAAAATGAACCCGGTCTGCTTGGTTCGGTACGCGATTTTTCGGCGGCGACAAACCGTTTGTTTAATGGCCCTGTGCCTGCAAAGCTGACTGCTGCGCTCAGAAAAAAAGCCGGGACCTGGAAAGCTGTTTTTGGACCAAGGCTGGCCGATGAAACGTTCAGCGCTTATTATATGGCCGATTATATGAATAAACTGGCTGTCGCCGGCAAAAGGATTTATCCCATTCCAACCTATGTAAACGTTTGGATGGGCGGCCAGGGAACAAACGACCGCTTTAACGAATTTGACCGCCCCGGCGACAGTTATCCAAGCGGAGGGCCGGTATCGCATCTGATTGATGTATGGAAAGCTGCTGCTCCCGATATAGATATTATCGCGCCGGATATTTACCACCAGTCGTCCACCATTTACCGTACCATTTTAACAAGATATACCCGCCCTGATAACCCTTTGCTGATTGTTGAAACCGGGCAGGGAATGGTTTTTGCCCGTAACTGTTTCTATGCCCTGGCCGATTATTCGGCTTTAGGCTTTGCTCAGTATGGAATAGACGGCGGAGGAAGCGATGCTGTAGGTCAGGGGTTTACCGATGTGGGTGCCAATTTCAGATTGATAAAACCGGCCATTCCTGTTATTGCCAGGCTCCAGGGGACCAATAAGCTGAAGGCGGCGGTTGAAGAAGAAGCGATTCCAAGCCGCATGCTATATTTTGATAATTATGATATTTTAACACAGTTCCCGCTTGGGATGAACGACAAGGGCGGCGCTATGCCGCTTTCCGAAAAATCATACATACCATCCGGGCGTGTGCTGTTTGCCCAATTACAGCCCGATGAGTTCCTGATATTAGGGTTTAATGCCCTTATTGATTTTAAACCGCCCATAGGGTCGGGATTTAAGCATGCCAGGTTCCTTTCGGTAGAGGAAGGTATATTTGAAAATGGCGTATGGAAAACTACAGCAAGCCGCGATATTAAGCCTGATGCCCGCGACTTGAAACTATCCGCGGAGGGCACTATGCTAAAAGTTAAGTTAACAAGGAATTAATCCGTCCACCCAGAGCGTTCGGACCGTTCCTTAACGAAAGCTGTTGCTGTGGGTGAGGTTAGTCTTCACCCACAGGGGGTTCGTCTATTCTGTTTTTTGGAACAACATCCTTGTTCAGCTCTTTATTCCCTTTTGATTTTCTGATAATCAATACGACAGCAAGTATTACAAAGACCGCTATCGCTACGAAGGCAAATGGTAATAACATAAGGCAAATGATAAAAGGTAAATAATTATATCAATCGCTTGCCTGAAATGGTAGGGCTCGATTTATGACCGGGCCTATTTATTTCAGCGAGCAATTAATTAAGTCTATTTATTTCAACAACATGGCAATTGCTTAGTTTTTGCCGATTGGAAATTTTATCAGTTCATTAACAAAATTACTTTTGAAGTTAACTGCATTAACACGTTTGTGGCGTACGTCTGTAACTTGAATTTTGCACTAATTCGCGTTAAATTGTAGTAAAAAAGCGGAGCCCTTGCCTTCAACTGATTGTACCTGGATATTGCCGCGATGCAAAAGCATGATCTGCTTGCATAAACTTAAGCCAATGCCACTGCCTGTTTTACGGGTGCTAAAAAAAGGAATAAATATTTTATCCAACAATTCCGCCGGTATCCCGGTTCCATTATCTGTTATTTTAATGCCGATTTTTTTACTGTGTAAAAGCTCTGCCGATAATATGATACGAGGCGCCGGGTTATCTTTAACCGCCTCAATGGCATTAACCAAAAGGTTGATCAATACCTGCTCTATCAGGTTAATATCAATATCAACGGCAAGTGTCAGGTCTTTGATGATAACTTCAAATTCAATGCTCTTTTTTTCGAGCGAGGGGAGCATTAAACTGCTTATATTTTCAAATAAACCGCTTACCAGTGTGTGGGTAAGGGCTAACTGTGTAATTTTATTCAAATTGCGGTAGCTTTCTGTAAACTTTAACAACCCTTCGCTGCGGTGCCTGATGGTGTCGATGCCTAATTCCAGATCTTCCAATTCGCTGCTTGCTATTTTGTCCAGAATCGCGGGGCTTTGTAAGCGGTTTTTTAAAGTTTCGGCCAGGGACGAGATGGGAGCTACCGAGTTCATGATCTCATGCGTCATTACGTTCAGCAATTTTTGCCAGGCCTTTGATTCGGTTTCATCCAAAGCCTCGCTTACGTTTTGAAAGGCGATTAGTTTGTACAACAGGTTATCGCTGCGCAGCAAATTTGCCGAAATTATTATTTTAATCTGCTGCTGATCGCGGATAACCGAAACTAATTTGCTTTCGCCAGGCTTTAAGCCGGTAATATCATTATATAGTCCGGGCTCGCGTTTTTTTAAAGCATGAATGGTTTTAAGATAAGGGATGCCCAGCAATTTTTGGAACGATTCATTGATCAGGTTAGTTGCGCCGCTTTCCACTTCATAGGATATGATCCCGGTATCAACCAGTTCCAATATTTTTTGCATGTAATGATATTGTGTTTCGCGCTCCCGGCTAATCAGCTTAATGATATCGTTGATCTTATTAAATTCCTGCCGCAGCGGCTTTAATTCGGCAGGGGCTTTGCCCACATCAAAATGCCTGGAAAAATCCCGGTAATGAATAGATTCTACAAACTCCCGGATCTCATTTTCCGCACGCTGCTGAAAGCGGGCCAGGTTAATCACCAGGTATATCGTAAGCGGCATCAGTAAAAATAGCCAGTTATAATGTCGCCCGGCAATTATAAAAGCCGTAAGCAAAAGCGCTGTAAACAGCACCAGTACCTTTAACAGGAGCCGCCAGCTATACCGGTTAAATTTCATACTTATTCAATCTGCGGTAAAGGGCGGTGCGGGTAAGGCCCAACTCATTTGCCGCGCGGGTAATGTTGCCATTATGTTTTTCGATAACCTTTAAAATGGTATTTTTTTCCAAAGTGCTTAGCCGGGTATTTTCCTGTTCAGCCGATTCGGTATCTGCCAGCGATTCCAGGGATGAAAATAATAGTTCGTCGGCTTTTAGCACAGGTCCATCGACCATAATAACCGCACGTTCAATACTGTACTGCAACTCCCTTACATTGCCGGGATAACGGTATGCTTTCAGCTTTTGCAGCGCGCCGGCATCAAAGCTAATGGCCGGCTTTAAATATTTTTGGGCATAAGCGGCAGCAAAATGCTTGGCCAGCAATATAATATCATCCTTACGGCTGCGCAGCGGCGGCATGGTAATTTCAACCGTGTTTATACGATAGATCAGATCCTTACGGAAACGGCTTTCATTAGCCAGATCGGGTAAGGATACGTTGGTAGCACATATCAGCCTGATATCAATATCAATGGGTTTATTGGTGCCCAAGCGGGTAACCTGCCTGTTTTGTAAAACCGTTAGCAGCTTGGCCTGTTGCTGCAAGGTGATATTGCCAATCTCATCCAGAAACAGGGTGCCGCCCTGGGCATCTTCCAGGCGGCCCTGCCGGTCCTCGCGGGCATCGGTAAAGGCTCCCTTTTTGTGCCCGAACAGCTCGCTTTCAAACAGGGTATCGGTTAGCGCGCCTACATCCACCTTTATAAACGGTTTTCCCGCGCGTAGTGATTGTTCGTGAATAGCTTTTGCCATCAAATCCTTTCCGGTGCCGTTTTCGCCCAGTATTAAAATGTTGGCATCGGTAGGGGCAATTTTACTTACCTTATGGAAAATATCCTGCATAATCTCCGAATCGCCCAATATGGCTGTCGGCCCTTTCGCGCTGGTACCGGAAGCTTTGGATTTACCGGCGTCCTTTTTTTCGAGCAGATCAGTAATAGCGCCTATCAGTTTATCGTTATGCCAGGGTTTCACTACAAAATCATCGGCCCCCTCTTTCAGGGTGCGTACGGCAAGGTCAATTTCGCCGTAGGCGGTTATCATCACCACGCATACATCCTTTTTCCATTCCTTTATCTTTTTCAGCCAGTAAATGCCTTCGTTTCCCGTGTTGATGGCGCTGTTAAAATTCATGTCCAGCAATACCAGGTTAACCGGGTTACGCTGCAGTACATGGTTTATATTTTCGGGGTTTTTCTCGGTAATAACCGTTTGCACCATGGTTTTTAATAACAGGCTTACTGCGGTAAGCACATCCGGGTCATCATCTACAATTAATACAGTGGCTTTTTTTAATATCATGTAATGGTGGTGTAAGGGTAAAGTTATTAAATATTGGCAATGTATCTGTATGGATATATCTGCCGTTATTTTCATCAATTTATTTGCCATATTGCTAACTTATTGGCCAGCAATTCATTCAAAAAAAAGAACTTTTAAACTGTATCATAACCGTACACCGGCTGTAACATAACCGCACGGTTGTTTTTTAAATTATCTGTTTAATTTGCTGTATATCAGTTGATTTATTTAGTGGCACACGTTTTTCTGAACACTGCCTATATTACAGCAGTGGATAGGATAATTAAAAAAAACAAGTGGAGCCCGAAGCGCATAATAACCGTTGGCGGAATTATAGGGATAGTTTTGCTAATTGCAGGAAGTATTTACTTTACCAGCGGCAAAAGCAAACTTAATGTGGAGACCGGGCGAATTACCATCAGCGAGGTTAAAAAGGGGCCGTTCCAGGAATTTATTCCGGTTAACGGTGTGGTAATGCCGCTTACTACTATTTACCTGGATGCTATTGAGGGTGGCCGGGTGGAAGAAAAATACGCCGAAGACGGCGCTATGCTAAAAAAAGGCGACCCTATTCTGAAACTCGCCAATACCGATCTGGAATTAAGTTTGGCCAATCAGCAAACAGCGGTATTTAACGTTTTAACGCAAATGCAAATATCCCGCGACCAGGCACAGCAAAACACCACCGGTAAACTGCAAACTATGGCCGATGTGGATAATGCCTTAAGGGAAGCCACCAGGATATACAATTTAGATAAAACCCTGTATGCCGGGAAAGCGGTAAGCACGCAGGAGTACCAGGCGGCGGTAAACGCCTATGAGTATGCCATACGCAGAAAAAACCTGAATACCCAGATATTAAAACAGGACTCGGTAACGGCAAAACAGCAGGTAGCACAGTCGAAGGAATCGTACGTAAACATGAAAAACACGCTGGAGCTGATGAAGAAGAAAGTTGGCGACCTGGTGGTAAGGGCCCCGATAGACGGGCAATTGACGGGCATGGACGCGGAGATTGGCCAGAACAAAAATGTAGGCGAGCACTTGGGGCAAATAGATGTTTTGTCGGGCTTTAAAATACGGGCTGGGGTGGATGAACATTATATTTCGAGGATATTTACGGGCCTTACCGCTTATTACGCTACTGATGACCAATCCTATAAATTAGTAATAAAAAAGGTATTTACGCAGGTGGTTAACGGCCTGTTCAATGTAGATATGGAGTTTATAGGCGGTATGCCCAAGGGGTTAAGAAAAGGACAAACCCTGCAAATACGGCTTGCATTTAGTGACGAGGTGCCCGCGCTGCTGTTACCAAAGGGGGGCTTTTATCAGCAAACAGGCGGCAACTGGATATTTAAGTTGAGCGAGGACGGCAAGACAGCCTACAGGGTTGATATTCAGCTGAACAGGCAAAGCCCCGATTATTATGAGATAACAAGGGGTTTAAAGCCCGGCGACAAAGTGATAACATCGGGTTATGAAACTTACGGGGATGTACAGGAACTGGTATTAAAATAATAAAAATCACAATTAAAATAATAGTCGACACTAAGCGGCTAAGGAGGCATTATGATCAAGATAACAAATCTGGAAAAATTTTATCGCACGGAAGAGGTAGAGACCCTTGCGTTAAACAAACTAAGCATTGAGGTTAAAAAGGGTGAATTTGTAGCCATTATGGGCCCTTCGGGCTGCGGCAAATCAACCCTGCTGAACATTTTGGGTATGCTGGATGATGCCGATTCCGGCAGCTACCTGTTTAATGATATTGAGGTAACCGGCTTTAACGAGCGTAAGCGCGCCGACCTGCGTAAACATAATATCGGTTTTGTGTTTCAAAGCTTTAACCTGATTGATGAGCTTACCGTTTTTGAAAACGTGGAACTGCCGCTCATTTATACCGGTGTCCCCGCCTCGGCCCGGAAGGCGAAGGTAGAGGCTGTGCTGGAGAAAATGCAGATCATGCACCGGCGCAATCACTACCCGCAGCAACTATCGGGTGGGCAGCAGCAGCGTGTTGCCGTGGCGCGCGCCGTGGTAAATAACCCCAAACTGATACTGGCGGATGAGCCTACCGGTAACCTGGACTCGACCAACGGCAACGAAGTAATGGGCCTGCTGATGGACCTGAACGAGCAGGGAACCACCATTATAATGGTAACCCACTCCGAGCACGACGCGCGCTTCAGCCACCGCATTATCCGCCTGCTGGATGGGCAGACGGTGCTGGAAAATATTATGATGTGAACCCCTCCCGGCCTCCCCGAAGGGGAGGTACCGGTGGGTAATAAAAATTATAATATAAAAAGCAATCAAAATTCCTCCCCTGGGGGAGGTTAGGAGGGGTATCATGATTAAAAATTACTTTAAAATTGCCTGGCGGAACCTGCAGAAAAACAAGGCGTATACTTTTATTAATATTGCCGGATTATCGGTTGGATTGGCTTGCAGTATACTGATTATGCTTTGGGTGCAGGATGAGCGTAGTGTTGATGGTTTTCATGCTAATGGCAGGCACTTATACCAGATATATGAACGCCAGACTAATGAAGGTAAAGTTGAAGCAAATTATCTTACACAAGGTTTACTGGCTGATGAATTAAAGAAGCAAATACCCGAGGTGCAGTATGCCAGCGGCATGGAACAAAACTTCCCCCGTACCTTTGAAGCTAATAACAAAGTTGTTAAGCTGGATGGCACCTATGCCGGCGTCGATTTTTTTAAAATGTTTAGCTATCTATTGTTGCAGGGTGAAGCCCGGACAGCTTTAAATATGCCTGCAGGCATAGCTATTTCACGTAAAATGGCAGATATATTTTTCGGATCTCCTGAAAATGCCATTGGAAAGACACTGCGTTATGAAAACACGGTAAATTTGCAGGTAACTGCAGTTTTTGAAAATGTGCCGGCTAATTCATCACAGCAGTTTGATTTTTTAAGAAGCTGGAAGTCATTCATCGCTGAAAACGCCTGGGTTGGTAGTTGGAGCAGTACCAGCCCGGCTACCTTTGTACAACTGCGTGCGGATGCTGATCCTGTTAAGGTGGGCAATAAAATAAAAAACTTTATTAACCTATTCCAACCCGAAGCTCATATTGAATTGGTGTTGCAGCCATATACAGAAAAGTATCTTCACTCTAATTTTAAAAATGGACAGATAGATGGCGGGCGGATTGAATACATACGCCTTTATAGCGCGGTAGCTATTTTTATGCTGCTTATTGCTTGCATAAACTTTATGAACCTCGCAACGGCCCGTTCCATTAAACGAGCCAGAGAGGTAGGAGTACGCAAGGCAATAGGTGCGCAACGGTTGACTTTAATTGTGCAGTTTATATGCGAAGCCCTGCTACTCACTTTTATCTCCATGATGATTGCACTTATACTGGTAATTGTATTACTGCCTGCATTTAATAACCTTACCGGCAAGCAATTATTTATACGAATAGGACAACCCACGTTTTGGATAGCTTTAAGCGGATTGCTTACAGTAACCGCCCTGGTGGCGGGTAGTTACCCGGCATTTTTCTTGTCTTCCTTAAACCCTGTACGTGTTTTAAAAGGCAGCCTTACCTTTAGCAAGGGGGCAACGTTCTTCAGAAAAGGTTTGGTTGTTTTTCAGTTTACTTTAGCAGTTATACTCATTGTTGGCACTATTGTAATTTACCGCCAGGTAGCATATATACAAACAAAAAATATTGGTTATAACCGCGATAATCTTTTATATATCCCGTTGGAAGGGGATTTAATTGCCAAGTATCAGCTGTTTAAGAATGAGGCAAGCCGTATGCCCGGTATTCAGTCTGTTTCTGTTATGAAGGAATCGCCCACGGTAATATCGCATTCTACTGATGATGTTAGATGGATAGGAAAAGACCGCACCCAAAACCAGTCCCCATCAGATACAAAGGTTGGTTATGACTTTGTAAAAACATTGAGACTACAACTAAAGGAAGGGCGCGATTTCTCAAAGGAATTTAATGATTCGGCAAATTTTCTGCTAAACGAAGCTGCTGTAAAAAAAATTGGTTACAAAAATCCGGTTGGCATGCCCATATGGTGGGGCAATCGTGAGGGAAAGATTGTAGGTGTTTTAAAAGATTTCCACTTTAATACCATGTATGCAGCTATTGAACCTTTATTTATCCGTTTAGATGATAATTTAAAATTTGGAAACATTATAGTTAGGATACAAGCTGGTAAAACCAAAGAAGCAGTTACCGGGTTGGGAAAAATTTGTAAAGAATTAAACCCCGATTTTACATTTAACTACCAGTTTTCCGACCAGGAATACGCCAAATTATACAACAGCGAACAAATTGTAAGCAAGCTTTCTAACTACTTTGCTGTATTGGCCATTTTTATTTCATGCCTGGGTTTGTTAGGCCTCGCTATGTTTATAGCCGAGCAGCGCCTTAAAGAAATAGGCATTCGTAAGGTATTGGGTGCCAGTGTTAGCTCATTATTTGGCTTATTATCATCAGAGTTTTTGTTACTGGTAATTATTGCCCTGGTTATCGCCTCGCCTATAGCATGGTTAGTGATGAATAACTGGCTTCAGCATTTTGCTTATCGTATGCCCATACAATGGTGGATGTTTGCCCTTTCGGGTGGTTTAATAATTATTATAGCTATGATAACTGTAGGATTTCAAACTGCCAAAGCTGCCTGGGCAAATCCAATTAAAAGTTTGCGAAGCGAATAACCCCTCCCGGCCTCCCCGAAGGGGAGGTACCGGTGGGTAATAAAAATTATAATATAAAAAGCAATCCTCCTTCCTCCCCTGGGGGAGGTTAGGAGGGGTATCATGATCAAAAACTACTTTAAAATAGCCTGGCGGAATTTAAAACGTAATAAAGCTTATGCTTTTATAAGTGTTACTGGTTTAACATTAAGTATTACTTGCAGCCTGTTGATATTTACATTAATAAGCTATCACCTCAGTTTTGACAATTTTCATCATCATGCTAACCGCATTTATCGTTTTTATACAGAATGGCATGAGGAATCGGTTGAAAAATCGGGCGGTGTCCCCCAGCCATTAGCAAAGGCTTTTCGCGACAATTTTACTTTGGCCGAGAAAACGGCAAGGATAATAGGTTTTAGCAATACGCTTATCACCATAACAGAAAACAAAGACGTTAAAAAATTTAATGAGGAGGAAGGTGTCGCGTTTACAGAACCTGAATTTTTTGACATCATGAATTTCCCTTTAATACAGGGTAATAAAAGAACCGTCCTGGTTAAAAACAATGAGGCGATAATTACCGAAAAAATCGCACGTAAGTATTTTGGGGCCGGCAACCCGATAGGCAAAGTTATCCGGTTAAATAATAAATTAGATTTTACGATCACCGGCGTGCTAAAAAATTTCCCGGCTAATACCGATCGTAAGGAGGGGATTTATGTTTCCTATGGCAGTTTGGCTGAATATACAAATAAACAAAGTCAGGAAAACTGGGATGGTGTTTATGGCGATAGTGAAGGCTTTACCTTGCTCAAACCCGGAGTTACCCTTGAGCAGGCCGATAATGCCCTGGCACAACTGGTAAAAATGCACTATACAGGCCGGTATCTCAAAGTGTGGCACTTTAAATTAGAACTCCTTGCCAACGTTCACTTCACTGCCGAACTGGATGGCTATGCTGACAAGAAATATTTATGGGCCTTATTTTTTATAGGCTTGTTTTTAATTGTTACTGCCTGTGTAAATTTTGTTAACCTGGCCACAGCCCAGGCGCTCAACCGATCGAAGGAAATTGGTATCCGCAAGGTGCTCGGTAGTTTACCCCGCCATTTATTCTGGCAGTTTATAGCCGAAACAGCAATAATTACCCTGGCATCTGTTATTGTGGCCATTGGCCTGGCCCAGGTTTCGCTGCCGCTTGTCAATGATCTTTTTCAATCAAAAATGCAGTTTAACTGGCATCAGTTAATTGTTTTTATAATGGGCATCGCAGTGGTTGTCGTGTTTTTATCGGGTTCATACCCGGGTTTGGTGCTGGCAAGGTTTCAACCTATAGCGGCATTAAAAAACAAGCTTTCGCAAAAAGATGTCGGCGGATTTTCGTTACGAAGGATTTTGGTGGTGGTCCAATTCTCTATTTCACAGATTTTAATTATAGGAACCATAATCGTGATAGCGCAATTGCGGTATATGCAAACAACCGACCTGGGTTTTAATAAAAATGCCGTTGTCTTATTACGTGTGCCGCAAAAGAATTTAGTAAAGCTTAGCGCTATGTACAATAGCATAAGCCAGTTGAAAGATGTTGAAAAAGTTTCCTATTGCTACAGGCCGCCCGCCGCGGAGTCAAATAACGCCTGGGATATTAGGTTTGACCATAGGCCCCAAAGTGAGCATTGGAATGTAAATATGAAAATGGCCGATGCTAATTATCTGTCGACATTTGGTATTAAACTGGTTTCGGGGCGAAATTATTTCCCTTCCGATACCACACGAGAGGTGTTGGTTAACGAAACCTTTTGCCGCAAACTGAATCTTAGTCCGCGGGAAGTGATTGGCAAAGTGGTAAGTATTGATAACGGAGTTTCCACGGTACCCATTGTTGGTGTAGTGAAGGATTTTTACAATAACTCGCTCCATACGGAAATTTCCGCGGTATGTATTATGCCTTCTTATCGCGACTATTCAACATGCGCGGTTAAAATAAACATGGATAACGCCGCCGCTACGTTAGCATCGTTACAGCAAATATGGAATGATACCTTCCCGGATGAGGTTTACTCCTACCAGTTTTTTGATGAAAGTATAGCCAGGTTTTATGAAACAGATGTCGTTTTATTAAAGCTGATTGAAGCGTTTGCCGCTATAGCTATATTAATAGGTTGTTTGGGCTTATACGGGCTTGTATCTTTTATGGCTGTACGCAAAACAAAGGAAATAGGCGTACGAAAAGTATTAGGGGCCACCATACAGCATATTTTATGGCTATTTGGTAAAGAATTTTGCAGGTTATTACTTATCGCGTTTTTTATAGCCGCCCCATTGGCCTGGTGCATAATGAACAATTATTTACAGGATTTTAAATACAGAATATCCATTGGCCCCGGCATTTTCCTGCTGGCTGTTTTATCCACATTTGTTATCGCGTTAATTACGGTTGGATATCGCGCGGCTATGGCAGCAATTACTAATCCTATTGAAAATTTAAGGAACGAATAAATATCACCATTAGTCAATAACATGATCAAAAACTACTTTAAAATTGCCTGGCGAAATTTGCTTGCAAATAAGTTGTACAGCGCCATAAATATTGGCGGACTGGCTATTGGTATGGCTGTAGGTATACTGATATTGATATGGGTGCAGGATGAGCTAAGCTATAATAAGTTTAACAGCAATTATGACCATATCTATAAGGTTAACAGCATTATGGGAACTGCCGAAGCCCGGCAAGTATGGAGCAGCACGCCCGGCCCGGTGGCTTATCACGCGTTAAAAGATGTTCCCGGGATAATAAGCGCTGTAAGGGTAATTGGCGACTATGATTACGCTACATTCAGCTATCGGGATAAAATAATAAATCAATACAATACCAACTATTTTATAGACGATTCCTTTTTTACCGTATTTGATGATAAACTACTAAAAGGAAATGCCAAAAGGCCGTTCCCCAATAGCCGCTCGGTTATCCTGACTGAAACTACGGCAAGGAAATATTTTGGCGATGCCGAACCGATGGGCAAAATCATCACCGGCAACAGTCACGATCCTTATACGGTATCGGGTGTAATAGCAGATTTTCCATCTAATTCAAGTATAAAAGCCGATATGCTGTTCTCAATGGAACTGCGAAAAAGCCAATATGACGGCAAAGGACGGTGGAAATCATTGGATGAGGATTGGGGCGACTATTTCGCGGATACCTACCTGTTGGTCAGGCCCGATGCTTCAATTGCCGCAATTGGCAATAAGCTGACTAAAATACACATGGCGCTGCATAAAGGGATTAACCCTACCGATGGCGTGTATACATTGCAGCCATTGGCAGATATTCATCTATTCAACCCCGATGGTTCATCAGCCGGCAGCCAGATCGTAAAAATGTTCTTTATAGTAGCCGTGTTTATATTATTGATAGCCTGTATAAATTATGTAAACCTATCCACCGCGCGCGCCGCGTTGCGAAGTAAAGAGGTAGGGATCCGTAAAATTGCAGGCGCGGCGCGCAGGCAGCTGTTTATGCAATTCATCATGGAAGCAGTATTATGCTTTGCAATAGCTACCGTGCTGGCCCTTATTATCGTCAAAGCTACAATGCCGGTTTACAATAGTTTGTCGGGCAAGGATTTTCATTTTGATTTGCTAAATGCAAGTTTTTGGCATATTATACTTTTAACTACTATAGCTACGCTCGCGTTATCAAGCATCTATCCCGCCATACTGCTGTCGTCATTTAAGCCGATAAGCATGCTACAAGGTAAAATAGCAGGAATGGATAACGCCACCTTCAGAAAGATATTGGTAGTTTGTCAGTTCGCTTTTTCTATCGGGCTAATTATCGGGACTATTGTAATTAATATGCAGCTCCGCTTTATACAAACAACCCAATTGGGCTATACCCGCGATCATACATTTACCGTTAAGTTAGATTGGATGGGGCCGCATTACAATGCCATTAAAGCCGGCTTGCTTACGCATGGCGAAATAACAGGTGTGGCCAGTGGTGACGGCAGCGTGGTTGACAGTTACAGTACCACGGGGGATACGGATTGGGACGGTAAACCTGTAAACGCGAGCATGCTTATCCATCCGTTTACAATTGACAAAGATTTTATCAATCTGTTCCAGATCAGGCTGGCAGCAGGCAGCAACTTTACCGGGTCAAAGGCAGACAGCGCGCATTTTATCCTGAATGAAACGGCTGTTAAACTTGCCGGTATTAAAAATCCGGTTGGGAAACGCTTTAAGTTGTTCCGTTTAAACGGAACCATTATTGGCGTGGTAAAGGATTTTCATTTTGCGTCGTTAAAACAAGCCATTGAGCCGGCCATATTTACCTACAGCCCGGTTTCAGCGCGGATGTTTATAAAAACCAATGGGGCGAACGCGGCGGCCGCTATTAAGGCTGTCGAAAAATACTGGAAGCAATACAACATAAATTCGCCTTACACTTATTATTTTTTGGATAATGAGTTTAACGCGCTGTATAAAACTGAGCAGCAAACAGGCACTCTCTTTAATATTTTTACCTGCATAGCCATATTTGTTTCGTGCCTTGGTTTATTTGGCCTGGCAACGTACACCGCCCAGGTAAAGGTTAAGGAAATAGGCGTCCGCAAGGCCTTGGGCGCAAGTATTATCAATATCATCACACTGCTGTATAAAGATTTTTTTGTGCTGGTTGTTATCGCCCTGCTAATAGCATCGCCCGTTGCCTGGTATTTTATGAGTAAGTGGTTGCAGGATTATGTTTACCGGGTCCCCTTACATTGGTGGGTTATTGGTTTAGCCGGCGCCGTTGCGCTGTTAATAGCCTTAGTTACCATCAGTTTCCAGGCTATCAAGGCCGCGTTAGCTAATCCTGTAAAAAGTTTAAGGAGCGAATAACATGATCAGAAACTACTTTAAAATTGCCTGGCGCAATCTCTGGAAGCATCAATTTTACACCTTAATCAATATTCTGGGTCTGTCGCTGAGTATTAGCTGTAGCATCATACTGTTCCAGTTTATCAGTTATCATTTAAGTTTTGACACTTACCATCATAATGCTAAAAATACATACAGGGTTGTAAGTTGGTTAACTTTTGAAGATGGTGTACCAATGTACGATCAGGGAGCGCCGCTCGCCTTGGCAAGGGATTTAAAAGCCAATGACCCGCGTGTAAAAGAGATAGGGATATTGCTGAGGATGCATAACATCAATGTTGATATACCGCAAAATAGTAAATCCGGCAGGAAAATGTTTGCCGAACATGAAAACATCGGCATAACCGACGCTCACTTTTTTAATCTGTTTGATTACCAATGGGAGCAGGGCAATAAAAACACTGCCCTTAATGTACCTTATACCGTTGTGTTAAGCCATAGCTTGGCTCAAAAGTATTTCGGCAGTCAGGATGTAATGGGTAAAACCATCCGGGTTGATAATAAAAATACGTTTACGGTGACAGGCGTGGTGAAAGACCATCCTGCCAACACCGACATCAAATCGGAGATATTTCTTTCCTTATCAACTTTAGATAATATTTACCCTGATCTTACCCAACAACTAAAAGATCAATGGAGCTTTATCAATTCCACCAATTCGGTTTATGTTGTTTTACAGGATGGTGCCAATCCGCGATATATTGAGCGCAATATTGCCCGGCTGAATATAAAGGCACAGGGAGCCGATATGGCAAAAGCATTCCATTTTATGCTGCTGCCTTTAAGCGAGGGGCACTTTGATGGCCGTTTTGCTGGGGTTATACAACATTCCCTGCTAACCACTTTAGGCGCCATCGGTTTATTGCTTATTATTATTGCCTGTGTTAACTTTATTAATATGGCTACGGCCCAGAGTTTTAAACGGGCCAAAGAGATTGGTACGCGCAAGGTTTTGGGAAGTACGCCACAAGCTATTTTTATGCAGTTTATTTCGGAAACGGCTTATATAGTTGTTTTTGCTGTCCTGCTGTCCTTTGCTATGGTAGCTGTAACCATCCCGGTATTGAATACCTGGTTACAAACACAATTAAGCTTTAATGTTTTTGCGGATTTTCGCCTGGTAGTATTTGTTATAGCAGTTTTAGTATTGATTACATTGGCAGCCGGTTCCTATCCCGCCCTGGTATTAAGCCGGTTTAAACCTGTTAACGCATTAAAAAATCAGGTGGGTAATCAAACACAAACTGCCGGATTTACGCGTAAAGGACTAATCATTGTACAAAATATAGTAGCCCAGGTGCTTATTATAAGTACGCTGCTAATTAACATGCAGATTAAATACATTAAAACAGCTGATCTTGGGTTTAATAAAAATGCGGTGATCATGGTGCCGATACCCAGCAGCGAACAAACCAAAACCGATTATTTACGCAATCAACTGCTGGCCGACCCAGCTATAAAAGATGTTTCCTTTTGCCACAATGCGCCGTCTTCAAATAATGCCAATGGCGGCTCCATTAAATATGATAAACACGATTGGGAAAAGTTTGCCGGCGCTACAACTGTGGGCGACGCCAACTATGTAAAAACATTTGGTCTTAGGCTGGTGGCTGGCCGTAACATTACCGAAAGCAATACCGCCCGCGAGTATCTGGTCAACGAAACGCTGATGCACATGCTGGGTGTTAAAGACCCCTGGCAAATACTCGGCAAACGATTTACCGCCGGCGATCTTTCAGGCAAAGCGGGCACTATTGTAGGTGTGGTCAAAGATTTTCATGCTAAATCATTATACGTCCCAATCGGGCCTGAATACATCACTACGTACAGGGATCGTTACCAATACGCCGGTGTGAAAATAAGTTCAGGCGATCTGCATACCATCATCAATCGTATAAAAAAGGAATGGAAATCGGTTTATCCTGACAACGTGTTTGAATATCGTTTTCTGGACGAGCAAATAGCCGGCTTTTATACAAAAGAAGATTTATTGAACAAGCTGATAACCTCAAGTGCTGTTATCGCTATTTTTATCAGTTGCCTTGGCTTATTGGGCCTGATATCCCTGTTAACACAGCAGCGCACAAAAGAAATAGGCATCCGTAAAGTACTCGGCGCCTCGGTAGTTAAAATAACCCTATTGCTCTCTATTGATTTTCTTAAGCTGGTATTAATAGCCATAATTATAGCCACGCCTATAGCCTGGTTAATGATGAATAAATACCTGCAAAATTTTGCTTACCGCATAGGTATTCAATGGTGGGTATTCGCGTTAACAGCTATTATAGCCTTATTTATCGCGTTTATTACGGTAAGCTTTCAGTCGGTAAAATCCGCGATGGCTAATCCTGTAAAAAGTTTAAGGAGCGAGTGAGCTGTTTCGGGTAGTACCTTAACTACTGTTTCATGGCGCGGTCCATTTCTACCTTGGTATCGCGCTCTTTCATAGTTTCGCGTTTATCAAATAGCTTTTTACCCTGGGCCATGCCTATTTCCAGCTTGGCAAAACCACGCTCACTAATAAATAAGGCAAGTGGTACAATGGTGAAGCCTTTCTCTTCGCCTTTGGTTTGCAATTTTTTTAGCTCTTTTTTGTTCAGGAGCAGTACACGATCACGCTTGGCCTCGTGGTTATAGAATGAGCCGAAGGAATATTCGGAAATATGCAGGTTACGTACATATAGCTGGCTGCCTATAAAAGTGCAAAAAGCATCGTTAAGGTTAGCCTTGCCTTCGCGGATGGATTTAATTTCGGTACCCAGCAGTTTAATGCCCGCCACAAACTTATCGGATATAAAATATTCGAAATAGGCTCTTTTATTTTTAATATAGATATTATCCTTGCTCATGGCTTTCCTAAACGGGATTGCAAATATGCGAAATATTGGGCGATGTGGGTAATAAAACATCGTCATTGTAAGGAGCGGAGCGATGTAGCAACCCCCGGTAAGCGGAGTAGTAATGCAAAGCCGGCGATTGCCACACTACACTATCTATGACAAGTTGAAAATGGATGGCATGGGTAGCAATGTCTTTATTTAAGGAAATGAACCTCGTAGCGGTTAAAGCTTTGTAGAATAAAAGGCCCATTGTCTGCCAACTCCGTTAGGTGTTGAACCCGATTTGTTGAGTGCCTACGGCACTCTGAAACCTTGGTTTAATTTTTCTACAAAGCTTTCACCCCTGTGGGGCTATCGTGTATCCACATCTTTATCGTTTTACCACCTGCTCCTTTAGGAGCAAAATGTTGGTAGCATTTAACAAAAACAGGGATTGCGCTCCGGCAGGTGCGCTACCTAACAGGCTTTACAGCTACTTATTTAAGTGCAGTCAGACCAATGACCGTGTCCGGATGATAATAACTACCAGCTTATATAAACCCGAACGCTTACATGCGCTCCGGTACATCAATCCCTAACAGGCCCATCCCGGTTTTTATGATATTGGCTGATGCCGATGCCAGCTGCAGGCGGAAGCGTTTCAACGTTTCGTTTTCGGCTTGCAGGATGGATTTTTCGTGGTAGAATTTGTTAAATGCCTTGGCCAGTTCGTAAACATAGTTGGCTATAGTTGCCGGGTTATATTCTGCCGCGGCTATACGCACCATTTCAGGGTATTGAGTAAGGGTAATGATCAGATCGCGCTCAACCGCATCTAATTCATTTACGGGCATAATTTCTTCTAACTGTAATTCGGCCCGACTGATTACGGAGCGAATGCGCGCATGAGTGTACTGTATAAACGGACCGGTGTGCCCCTGAAAGTCGATAGATTCATTCGGGTCGAATAATAAGCGTTTTTTAGGCTCCACTTTTAACAGGAAGTATTTCAACGCGCCCATACCTATAGTATGGTAAAGTTCACCTTTTTCGGCTTCGTCAAACTCATCAACTTTACCTAAGGCTTCGGTGTGCTGCCTGGCGGTAGCCTCCATTTCGGCTATCAGGTCGTCGGCATCCACAACTGTACCCTCGCGCGATTTCATTTTACCCGAAGGCAGATCGACCATGCCGTACGAGAGGTGATACAAGCCTTTTGCCCAGTTTTTACCGAGTTTATTCAGGATCAGGAATAGTACTTTAAAGTGATAATCCTGTTCGTTCCCCACCACATAAATGGATTGATCCATGTGGTAGTCATTATATTTCAGCTGCGCGGTACCTAAATCCTGGGTAATATAAACCGAAGTGCCGTCGGCACGCAGTACCAGCTTCTGATCAAGTCCGTCTTCGGTCAGGTCTATCCAAACCGAGCCGTCCTCCTTTTTAAAGAAAACGCCTTTTTCAAGCCCTTCCTCAATAATATCCTTACCTAACAGGTAGGTGTTTGATTCGTAATAGAATTTATCAAAATCAACCCCAAGCGCTTTATAAGTACTGTCGAACCCGGCATACACCCACCCGTTCATGGTTTGCCATAGGTTGATCACTTCCTCATCATTGGCTTCCCATTTTTGCAGCATTTGCTGTGCCTCCAATATCAGCGGCGCGCTCTTTTTAGCCTGTTCCTCGGTTTGTCCGGAGGCTTTTAGCGCCTCTGTCTGCTTTTTATATTCCTTATCAAAAATAACATAGTACTTGCCCACCAGGTGATCGCCTTTTAAGCCCGACGATTCCGGTGTTTCGCCCTTGCCAAACATTTGCCAGGCCAGCATGGATTTACAGATATGTATGCCCCTGTCGTTCACTAAATTGGCTTTAATTACCTCATAGCCGGCCGCGGCCAAAATCTGCGCTACCGCATAACCCAGCAGGTTATTACGCACATGGCCCAAATGCAAAGGCTTATTGGTATTGGGCGATGAATATTCCACCATTACGGTTTGTCCGTTTGGCCGGGCTACGGTATAATCGGCCGGGAGCACATGGTTGTAAAACTGGTTTAGCCAATAAGCGTCGGTTATGGATAGATTCAAAAAGCCTTTAATTACATTAAACCCCGATACTTCTTTCAGCTCGTTTTTCAGAAATTCGCCGATCTCGGTTCCGGTTTGTTCCGGCGATTTACGCGACAATTTAATGAACGGGAAAGTAACTATGGTTACCTGGCCCTCAAACTCTTTACGGGTTTCCTGTAAGGTAATGTCGGCAGGGGCAAGGTTGGCCTGGTATAGGTGTTTAACTGCTTTAAGGGTAGCGTCAATAATAAAATCCATCGGACAAAATTAACAAAATTGTCTGAACCCGATTGATTGTCTGAACCATGATTTTTAAGATTAAAGGATTCCCCGATTTTTATCAACTATATCCTTTCAATCCTTAAAATCCCGGTTAAGACAAATTATCTGCTTTAAGATTATCAATAATCCCCGACACCGTCTTTAAAACCACATCTAAACTGGCAGGCTGATTGATTGCCCTGGAGATCATTACCCCACCCTCAATCAGCGCTATAATGGAAAGGGCGGTTTGTTCCCGGTCGGCATCGGCTTTAAGTTCACCGGCCTCAATACCCGCTTCAATCAGGTTCATGATCCCTTTTTTCCAGCTCATTATGGCTTTCGCCACCTTCTCCCGCAATAACGGATTAGTATCGTCGGCTTCAACAGCAGTATTCAGGATGGGGCAGCCGCCGCGAATAAAACCCTTTGGCCGTGTAAAACTATGATATACGGTAGCATACACCATCAGCTTATCATGATAGTTTTTTGCCTGGTTTATTTTTTCGGTAATTACTTTACGGATTTGGTTATGATTATAATCAAAGGCGCACAACGCTACTTCTTCCTTGTTTTCAAAGTTACCGTAAATGCTGCCTTTGGTAAGCCCGGTAGCCGCAGTCAGATCGGACATGGAAGTGCCTTCATATCCCTTGGTGTTGAATATTGGCGCGGTAGTTTCAATAATAAACTGCCGTGTACGTTCGGATTTTGATAATATTTTGTCCATATACAAATATACCAATTGGTATTAGTTATAGCAAAGATAGCATGAGCGAATTAACCATTACGTTATTGCAAGGAAGCCAACCCGGAGGCCTCACCCTTGAAAGAAGCCTCCCCCCTTGGGGGTGATTTAGAGGGGGCTACGCCACGCAATGACGTAATCACACCTCCCTGTCCTGGTTCATTACCTTAAAAGCATCTTCGGGCGCGGTACGCGATAATTCATAAATATAGGCTGTATTGCCGGTATGGATCTCGAAATTATCCTGTTCAAAAGCGCTGATGAGGCTGTCGGCTACTTCGCTTGGCGGTATGCCGTTGGCGCCGCCAATACCGCCGGATAATTCGGTATCCACCAATGGGGGCATCAAATCAAAAACCTTAATACTGCTGCTTTTGGAAAGTGCGTACCTTAATGATTGGGTATAGGAATGCAAAGCAGCTTTACTGGTGCTATACGTGGTAATAATGCTGTTGGGTACAAACGCCACTATTGATGTTACATTCACAATGGCCGCTTCGCTGCTTTTTTTCAATAAAGGCAACAGCTTTTCAATGGTGTTAACCACAGCTAAATAGTTGGTTTGTATTTCCACGGCGGCTTTCGCGGCTATATCGGTAGCCGTATTCAGGTCGCAATAATAGGCCTGCCCCGCGTTGTTGATCAGTATATCCAGTCCGTTAAAGTTATCGGACAGGTGGGCAGACAGGCGATCAATATCTTCGGTTTTATTAACATCCGCGGCTATATAGCTTACGCCGGTCAGTTGTTCAGCCGCTTTACGTAGCTTTTCTTCGGTACGGCCGGTAATAATTACTTTGTTGCCTTTGGCCGATAATTGTTTGGCTATCTGGAAGCCGATGCCTGAGCCACCGCCGGTGATCAGGATTGTTTTGTTAGTGATATTCATGATTTTTTTATTTTTATGGTTAATTAATAAATGCTATTTAGTGGTCGGACAGTACCATGACAGGCACCTTGTTTTTGGAGCGTCTAATAACGAATAGCAGCAATGGCAAACAGCACACAAACAGCAGGCCTATCAGCAAAAAGGCATCCAGGTAACTCAGCAGGGTGGATTGTTTGACAACCGACAGATCGATCATTTCCATCGCCTTCTGTTTTGCATCAATCAGGCTGATACCTTTTTGCTGGAAATAGCCCGTATAGCCGTTCAGCCGGTTGGTAACCGCGGGGTTACCCTCTGTAACATGGCTGATCAGGTCTACCCGGTGCAGGGCAAAGCGCCTGGCCGAATAGGTATTGACGATAGAAATGCCGAACGAGCCGCCCAGTTGCCGCATCATATTATTGAGCGCTGCGCCTTGAGGGATGTCTTTAGCGTCCAGCGATGATACGGCCAGGGAAGTTAATGGCACCGTTAAACAAGCCATGCCGATAGCGCGGTAAATAAGGTTCAGCGTGATGGTAGCCGCCGAAACCTCGGGGTTAATGCGGCTCATGTTCCAGCTAAAAAGCATGAACATAAAAAAACCTGCAGCAATAATATAAATGGGCGATACGCCTTTTTGCAGCAGCTTACCGGAAATAACCAGCGCCAGCAAAGCCAGTATGGCGCCGGGCAGCAGCAACAAGCCGCTTTCGGTAGGGGTAAAGCCTAACAGCCGCTGGGCAATAACCGGGGTTAAAAATATGGAAGTGAACATGCCTATCCCCGTAACAAAAGTTAATATGGCCGATATACTGAGCGTTTTACTTTTAAGCACCCGTAAGTTGACCACAGGGTTAGGCACATACAGTTCCCATATAATAAAGCCGGTAAGGCATAAAATAGCGATGACGGTAAAAACAATAATATAGCCGGTGGCAAACCAATCCTCGGTTTGTCCGCGTTCAAGCACAGTTTGCAGTGTGCCTACGCCAATGGCCAGCAGGGCTATGCCAGTCCAGTCTACCGCGCTAACCTTGGGTTTAACAGGCGGCTCGGTTAGTAAAAAATAGCAGGAAATGGCGGTGACGATACCCAGCGGAATGTTAATGTAAAAAATCCACGGCCATGCGTAGTTTTCGGTAATAAAACCACCCAGTGTTGGCCCAATAGTTGGCCCAATGAATACCCCTATGCCAAAAATAGCGCTGGCCATGCCCTGTTTTTCTTTCGGAAATAACTCGAACATAACCGCTTGCGAAACCGATAGCAGCGCCCCGCCGCCAATGCCCTGGAAAAACCGGAAGAATACCAATATCCATATCCCGCTGGCATTACCACACATAAAGGAACAAAAGGTAAACAGAATGATAGAACCGATATAATAATTGCGGCGACCAAGCCTGGCTGTTAAAAAACTGGTGATGGGGATAATGATCACGTTGGCTATAGCGTATGAGGTGATCACCCAACTGGTGTCTTCAATAGTAGCGCCCAGGTTACCGCTCATGTGCGAAAGGGCGACGTTTACAATAGAAATATCTATCAGTTCCATCACGGCCGCGCAGAGCACGGTTAAAATAAGCAGCTTTCGGGTTAAAGGATTCATCGTGATGATTATTAATGTACCAATTGGTATATTTTGTGTTAAAAATTTACCGGATCAATATTCATTCCGGCCCTGCTTAAATGCGATGCAATATTACAATCAATAAAATACCAATTGGTATTTTTTATGTCATAAATTAAAAAGCTTTTTATTTTGATGAGCGGTATAACAAATATGTGGTGAGAAAATTTAAAAATTCTTCTATCCCTTTTCCGCGCAGCGAAGAGAGGGAGGCCAAGCGTAGGTCGGGCGGGCAAGCCCGGAACCTGTGTTAACTAATCACTTGCCGATTTCTCTCTACGTTCGACATATTTGGTTAGTGGTTAACATCATATTTTCCACCAAATAGTTGTAAAAAATATTTCTCCTATTGCTGATCGGCATACCTGTCTTTAAAATGTTTGATAAGGAGCGGCAGTACATTAAAATCGGGTTCAATCGCGGCGTAAAAGGTTTCATCCTTTAATTTACTGGCGGCACTTAACCGAAAAGATTTAGCGTATACGCAGATGTGCAAATATGCGGCTGTGCATATAAAAAGATTTATAAAATGGGGCTTGCTACGTTTTATCTTGATTGGTATTGTACCTGTTTTTTTATGGGTTTGTTAATATCGGGAGTGTTGATAAAGCTTCGTTATTATAAGTTAAATGCCTGAATAAGGCTGCAGTATGATGAGCAAATATGTGGATAACCGCTATTTTTAGGTTAATAACCTGTTTGTAAAAACCATTACTTTTTACTTGACAAGTATACCGGGAGCCCCTATCTTAGAATCAACAAGAACGACGTACTTTGACAGCCTTACAGTGAAACAGAAAGCGGATCGGGCCAATTCTTCGGGAAAAGCTAAAGAACGCCGGAGCTAACTGAGTTACCCAAAATGAGCACAAAGCCGAAAGGTTTTTGTGAACTAACCGGGCTAATTAAAGGGCAATACGCTGATTGCGGGTCACCACGGCGCGATGCAATAACAGGTAACGGACATGATGATATTCAAAGTTTGCAAGAATGAGAATAAGTTAAAGCCGGTCATTTTACACAAACTTGTACTTTGTAAACAGCTAAGGCTGCGTACAGAGTCAGAAAACGGAAGTCAAATCGAAAGGTGGGGCTTCCGTTTTCGCTTTTACAACCCCTTCTAAATCTTCTTTCCTGAAGGAGGGACTTTAACAACTGCACAGCCATGCCCTCCATTACCTTAGTTAAATGTCATTATGATGTTACAAGCAATTGCTGCTATTGCTTACGGTTAACTGAATAAATGCTTATAATTGGATGAATATAAGCCCATGAATACTTGTAAAACAAAGCATCTGATAGCTGTTGCATTTTCCGTATGCACAGTTTGGAGTTATAATCGCTCGTTTGCCCAGCAAAAGCAACCTGCGGTAAAAATATCCTGGCTGGGTCAAAAATCTCCCGGCATAAAAACGGGCGAAAGCTGGGGTGTTCCGTTTGCAAAAGGACTGGTGCCCAAAAACAGCGCTTATACCTTAACCGATGACAAAGGCGCGGCTATCCCCGTACAATCATGGCCCATGGCTTATTGGCCCGACGGCTCCTTAAAATGGGTGGGCTTAAGCGCCGTTGTGGATGGCGGCTCTATGGCGTTTCGGCTTCAAACGGTAAAGGCAGTAAAACAGACCGCACAGCCAATGGTACTTACGGAAAATAGCACATCTATCCATATCAATACCGGGGTTTTGCAGGGCGATATCCCCAAAAAAGGGAATCAGCTGATCTCTTCGCTCACCGTAGATAATAAAGTGGTTTGTTCGGGCGCTCAATTGGTAGCCATTGTTCAGCAGGGGCCGGGCACGGATACTAATTCACCTGTAAAAAGCAAATATACCGGCGAAATCAGCGACGCGGTTATTGAGCAAAACGGCCCTGTTAGGGGAGTAGTAAAAATTACCGGGAAACATTTTACCGCTGTTGGAAACAGGAGCTGGCTGCCCTTTATTGTCAGGCTATATTTTTATAAAGATCAGCAGTCTGTTAAACTGGTGCATACCATATTATTTGATGGCGACGAGAAAAAAGATTTTATAAGGGGATTAGGCGTAAGTTTTTCAGTACCCATGCGCGAAGAGCTGCAAAACCGGCATGTCGCTTTTTCGGGCGAAAAAGGGGCTATGTGGTTTGAGCCTGTTCAGCCCTTAATTGGCGCCAAAGAGGCTAAAGACGCGAGCGGGCACAATCCCTATATCGAACAGCTGGCCGGTCACCGCGTTGCCAACCGCAAAACCTTTAGCGCGCGCGACCAGGAACTGATGGCCAACTGGGCCACATGGAGTGATTATAAGCTCAGCCAGCTATCGGCAGATGGCTTTACGCTGATGAAACGTACCAATGAGCAAAGCGGATGGATAAGCAGCGCAGGCAGCGGCAGGGCCAGTGGCTTAGCTTTTGTGGGCGATGTAAGCGGCGGGTTAAGTGTTGGGATAAAGGATTTCTGGCAATCGTTCCCGTCATCGTTGGAAGTACGGCATGCCGATTCCACCCGGGCCGAGTTGTTGGCCTGGTTATGGTCGCCGGATGGCCGGGAGATGGATATGAGGCATTATGATACTACCGGGCACACCCTGAATGCCAGCTATGAGGATGTGGATAAAGGTTTCAGTACACCCGTTGGCATTGGCCGCACCAGTGTGCTCACGCTGTTCCCAACCAGTGGGGTACCCGGAAAAAGCGAAGCGGAGCAAATGGCGGGCCTGAACAGCGAACCACCACAATTGGTATGTACGCCGGAGTATTATCATTCCACCAATATATTCGGCCCCTGGAGTTTGCCAGACCGGTCGACACCGATGAAACAGCAGTTAGAGGATCAGTTGGACCGGATGATCAGCTTTTACCAGCACGAGCAGGAAAAATCGCGCTGGTACGGCTATTGGAACTATGGCGATTTGATGCACACTTACGATGAGCAGCGCCAGCGCTGGATGTATGATGTGGGCGGCTTTGCCTGGATGAACTCGGAAGAAATGCCCGATATATGGCTTTGGTACAGCTTTTTGCGCAGCGGAAAGCCGGATATTTTCAGAATGGCCGAAGCCATGACCAGGCACACGCAGGAGGTGGATGTTTATCACCTTGGCCGTTTCGCGGGGCTGGGTTCCCGGCATAACGTTACTCATTGGGGCGATGGCGCCAAGGAGATTCGCATTAGCCAGGCCATACTAAAACGTTTTTACTATTACCTGACCACGGACGAACGCACCGGAGACCTGATGCACGAGGTGGCCAACGCGGATTACGCGCTGGTAGAGGTAGACCCGCTGCGTAAAATTCTGCCTAAATCGGAATATCCAACCCATATCCGCACCGGGCCCGATTGGCTGGCCGCCGCCGGCAACTGGATGACCGAATGGGAGCGTACCGGCGATACCAAATACCGGGATAAAATTATTACAGGGATGAAATCGATAACGGATATGCCCAACGGACTGCTAACCGCGCTGAGTTTTGGGTACGACCCGAAAACCGGCATGCTGCATGATGTACCCGATAAACAACCGGTAGGACAGTTTTTAATGATAATGGGCGGGGCCGAGGTTGGCTTTGAACTGGCCACTTTGCTTGACGAACCCAAATGGAATAAAACCTGGCTGGATGCCTGTATGGCCTGGGCCAAAAACGGCAAAGGCGAAATGGCCGGCCCGCGGGCCATAGGTTATGCGGCCTATAAAACCAATAACGCGCAACTGGGCATGCTGGCCTGGCAGCAAATGGCCAAAAGAGGGGATGGCACCGGGCTGAACCGTTTCCCGTCGCAGCCTGCTTATACGCCGGGTAAAGATCTGTTTGCGCCGGGTACGGGTGTGCCGCCATTGGTGGCAACAGGGCATTTATCGCAATGGGCGCTCAATATTATTGAAACCCTGCAACTGGCGGGTAAATGGCTGCCGCAAACACCAGATTCATTAAAAAACAGGCCGGTTAAAAAGTAGTAATGTTGTGATCTGGAGGCTGTATCGCAAATAACCCAGACACGTTGGAAACAAAATAATGTTTGGTCTTGATGTTCTTTATGAAAGACTTTGTGAGCTCTGTGGTTAAATTTTATCACGAAGCACGCAAAGGAAAAATCACAAAGGATAAGAAGAAGGTTTGAAGCCAAATTTTAAGCCAGTTTATCGGTTGCTACATGGTAGGCGGGGTCTTCCAGTATATTCACATCAATCACATCATTGGCATTTTTTAGTAACACGCGGCAATCGGGACTAAGATGCTTTAAATGTAATTTTTTCCCAGCCAGGCGATATTTTTCGGTGAGTTTATTCAAGGCTTCAATGCCCGACATATCAGCAACCCGGCTGTCTTTAAAATCAATCACCACCTCTTCAGGGTCGCCGGATATATCAAATTTTTCCATAAACGCCGTAACCGATGCAAAAAACAGCGGGCCGTATATTTCATAATGTTTAACCCCGGCCAAATCTATATATTTCCTGGCGCGGATCCGTTTGGCGCTTTCCCAGGCAAAAACCAGTGCCGATATAATAACGCCTACCAAAACGGCCAGGGCCAGGTTATTTAACCAAATGGTAATAAATGCCACCAGGATGCCCACAAATATATCCTGCCGGGGCATTTTATTAATAATGCGGAAGCTTATCCATTCAAAAGTACTTATAGCCACCATAATCATTACCCCGGTAAGGGCTGCCATGGGCAGCCGCTCAATAACCGGCGCGCCAATTAAAATAATTACCAATATGGTAACAGCCGCTATAATACCCGATAGCCGCGCCCTTGACCCTGCAGATAAATTAACAAGCGTTTGCGCTATCATGGGGCAGCCGCCCATACCGGTAAAAAAACCATTAAGCATATTGGCACTTCCCTGCGCTATACATTCCCTGTTACTGTTACCGCGGGTGGCGGTCATTTCATCAACCAGGTTAAGGGTGAGCAGGCCTTCGGTTAGGCCTACACCGGCCATAATAAGGGCATACGGAAAAATAATTGTTAGCGTATTGATATTGAACGGAACCAAGGGGATATGAAATAACGGAAAGCCACCGCTAACAGCTGCTATATCCTTTACTGTTTTGGTAGGAATGCCAAGGCCCAATACCAATATAAAAACAACAATAATGGCGATGAGCGAAGCGGGTACAGCTTTAGTAAAGCGCGGTACTAACGCAATAATGCCTATTGTTAAAGCAACAAGCCCGCCCATTATTAATAAGGGGCTGCCCGTAAGCCAGGTTTCGTGCCCGGAAACTACCGTTTTAAACTGCTGCAACTGCGCCATAAAAATAATGATGGCCAGGCCGTTAACAAAGCCATACATAACGGGTTGGGGTACCAGGCGTACAAACTTGCCCAGTTTAAACAAGCCAATAAGCATTTGAATAACGCCTGCCAGCGCCACAGCCGCGAAAACATATTCAATGCCATGAATTTTCATAAGCGCTATTAATACAACAACGGTGGAGCCGGCACCGCCTGAAATAAGGCCGGGCCTGCCGCCTAATATGGCGGTAACCAGGCCCATAATAAAGGCGGCGTATAAGCCCGTAAGGGGCGGGAAGCCAGCCAGGATAGCGAATGATAATGATTCGGGCATCATGGTCATGGCTACCGTTAATCCGGCTAAGATCTCGTTTTTATAATTAACAGGCTGCGAGAAATCAAAAAGGCGTAAATAGGGTTTCATTCCTGGTAGATAGGGATAAGTTTTGTTTAATAATTAATAGGGGATAAAACTGAATAAAGAGCTAAAATAAGCTGTCGGGATCAACTAAAATGAGGAATTAACATAGTACAAAGGTATAAAAACTAAGAAACTGTCTGAATTTGTTTTTTTAAATACTCTTTAAACATTAACCCATCGCGTCATTGCTTGGCGTAGACAACCGACCAAAGGGAGCTCATTAATGCCATTTTAAAACAATCTGATATTAATAATCCCCGGCTTGAATAGCTGCTCTGCTACCATATTAAAAACGGTTGATGTTTATTCATTGGCAAAGCAGGCTGATGGGCTGTTTATTAATGATGGCTGTGCCTGGTATAAAATCCCGGCTTGCCGGCAAATGTTAATTAATGTTAAATGTTGCATTGTCCGTTTGTAATTGATGCGTATTTATTATTTTGTAGCAAATATTATTTATCATAACCCCTATGAAAATTAAACTTACCTGCACCTTTTTTACCCTGCTTATACTGTTTGCCGTTTGCCAGGTTAAGGCACAGGCCAAAATGAGCGTTAGCGGCAAAATAAAATCGTCAGAAAATCAGCGGCCGTTGCGTGGCGTAAATATCACCATCGACAAAAAAGGAGTAGGCACCGCCACAAACAGGAGCGGCGATTTCCAACTGATTATTCCCCCTGCTAATTTGAAAGATACCCTAAAAATCTCATCCATCGGTTTTCAAACTCAGTTTTTGCCGATAAGCAGTTTTACCAACGGGCAAACGTTGAATATCACGCTTCAGAAAAATAGTACCGATTTAAAAGAGGTAAGCATATCTTACTACGATCCGCTTAAAGTTACGCTGAGAGCAATAGACCGGATCCCCGAGAATTACATTAACCGGCCCCACATTACCCGTGGTTTTTACCGGATGTATACGGCCAAAGGAACCGAGCCGCTGGAATTATCGGAAGCAGTTTTTGATGTTTTTAACTATGGTTATTCCGACAAAAGGGCGGATATGCTTAAACTGATAAAGGCCCGGGATGAAAAGAACCAAAGAGATTTTCATTCGCTTGAAGTGGGGCAAAAGCCTAATACTATTTTTAATTATGATGTAGTGAATCACATTGCGGCCAGCGGCTTTTTGAATCCGGAAGGTTTGAAAAAACACACCTTTGAAGCAGGAGGCATTGTTGATGTGAAGGGATCGCCAGCCTATGAAATTGATTTTAAGGAAATTCCGGGCGCGAAGGATGATTCGTACCGGGGGAAATTTTATATCGATACCAAAACCTACGCCTTTATTTATTTTGATTACGGTTTGAGTCCGCTTGGTTTACAGAATGTAAAATATGGGGGATTTGCCGGGCGGGTAATAACTGGCGAAAGAGGTATTAACGTAGGCATGAGGCAGGACCGCTCCATGGTGGGTTATCAAAAGGTAGGGAACAAATGGGTATTATCAGACGTGGTTGGCGACGATGCGGTGGACATTACCAACCCGGCCATGAACTATGATTTTGTTGCCAGTGTGAAATTTAACTACCAGGTTACCGCTGTTGATACCACGCAAACCGATTCATTTGAAACCAAAATGGGCCGCACAGAAAGCATTAACGATCATTATAGTAACGATGGCGAGGAATATTGGAAGGATTATAACACGCTTTTAGCGGATTATAATACCGAAGATGTTTTTAAACATATCCAGGAGGTAAATCAATCAACCAAACTGAAGGATAAATTTGAGGAAAAAATACCAAAGCTATCCAAGGACAGTGTAGCGCGGCTGGAAGCCCTGCTGGACTTTTATCATGATAACGATCAGTTTACCGGTACGGCGCTGATAAAGAGTAAAGGAAAAATATTATTAAGCAAAAGTTACGGCTATGCCGATAAGGCGAAACGGGTACAAGCCAATAGCCATACACCGTATCGCATAGGGCCGGTTTCGCAAGTGTTTACAGCGGTAATTATAAATCAGCTGGCCGCCGAAGGTAAGCTGGATCTGCAAGCGCCTGTTGAAAAATATATGCCTTATTATGAAAATGATAAGGTAACCATTGCGCAACTGCTGAGCAACCAATCGGGCATTCCGGATTATTTGAAGAATGAGGATTACAAAGCGAAGATCATGAGCAGATCATACCTGCTGAAGGATATGGTGGTTAACTTTTGCAGCGATACGCTCAACTTCAAAAACGGCACCGCGTTTGAGTTCAGTAATTCCAATTTCGAGGTGCTGGCTTTACTGGCGCAGGATGTTACCGGTAAACCCTTTGCCGATTTATTGCAGGAAAGGATATTTACCCCCCTGCAAATGACCGACACATACCTGGGCACATATAAAGGGACCGATAACCGCCAAGCCAAAGGTACTATTGATAATAAGCCGGAGCCTGTATATGATGCAGCGAACGAAACGGGAGCCGGTGGGATATCATCATCGGCCGAGGATATGCTGAAGTTTCACGAAGCCTTGCTAAACAACAAACTACTGCCCGAAAAACAAAAGGCCGAAATGCTGAAAAACCGGGTAGAGGTGAAAGAAAACAGCTCCTGGTACGATTACGGCTGGATGACCGATAAATCGGCCTTTGATGTTTCAAAGAAACAGATAGTTACCTATAATACCGGTACCGACCAGGGCTTTGCCACCATGTACGCCAGGGGCGAGGACGCGGATAATTGCATCATCCTGCTTAGCAATAACGGCGCCTTCCCGGGTTATGACATGGTGGATCTGATATTTAATATGGCGAATTAAATTAAGCTGAGATCATATTCAAACCAATATCGTCCGGGCGTACCTTGAAACCATTTCTTTCCTGTTATGTTAATTCAGCATAATTCAGGATATAAGTTTATGGGCAAGGTTATTGTTTTTATGAACCTGACACTTGATGGCGTCATGCAGTCGCCGGGGCGGCCGCAGGAAGACCCGCGCGGCGGATTTCCATATGGCGGCTGGGGAGCGCCGTATGCTGCCACGTCTGCTATTAAGCGCTTGCATAAGGTCATCAGCAAAAATACTGGGTAAAAGGGATTAAAAATGGAGGTAGTGTTTGCAAATAAAAAAATGTTGTATGTTTGTACTATATATATATTACAATAGTATTTTAACCATGATCAAATTTAAGTTAGATCCTAAAACGGGCACGCCATTTTACCGGCAGATAATTGATCAGATCACTTTCGGTATAGCTGCGGGAAACCTGAAAACGGGCGAACAACTACCAACGGTTCGATCACTGGCGGTGGATTTAAAAGTGAACCTGAATACCGTGGCCAAAGCCTATAAAGAACTGGAAATACAGCAAATATTAGAGACCCAGCAGGGGACAGGCACATTTATAAGCGAAATAAAGGTTCAGATATCCGAGCAGGAGAGAAGCGCCAAATTGAAAGATATCTGCAACGAGTTTTCCTCCATCGCGTTCAGCTATGGATTTTCAACAGACGATATAATTAATCAACTTAAAAAACAATGATATGATAAGTACTAAAAAGAATACCAAATTGGGCGTTAACCCAATTTCGACGGTGATGGCTATTGTGTTGATAGGGGCCTCACTTGGGTTATGTAGTGCCGGGTATATTAATGGCTTTACCATGGTTATAGGTATGGTGGTTGCCCTTTTTCTTGCTGCTTCGGTGCATATAGCCGATCAATGGGAAAAAGCTATTGTTTTACGTATGGGGAAATACACGGGGCTACGGGGCCCTGGCATATTTTTTACCATTCCTATAATTGATAAGGTAGATAACTACATCGATCAGCGTGTTAGGGTTACTGAATTTAAAGCCGAACAAACGCTTACCAAAGATACCGTACCGGTAAATGTAGATGCCGTAGTATACTGGACCGTGTGGGACGTTGAAAAAGCCGCGCTTGAGGTACAGGACTATGAAGTGGCCATTGCCTACATAGCGCAAACAGGGTTAAGGGATGTAATAGGCAAACATGAACTGGCGGAACTTTTACAGGAACGGGATAAGGTGACCGATCTGCTGCAAAGAATACTGGATGACCATACCAACCTTTGGGGAATAACCTGCCAGAATGTAGGTATTAAAGATATTGTTATTCCACAACTATTGGCTGATGCCATGAGCAAGGAAGCCCAGGCAGAACGGGAGCGCAGGGCAAGGGTGATTTTGGGAACGGCCGAAACAGAAATTGCCGAAAAATTCGCGAGCGCGAGCGAACAGTATGTTAATAATCCGGTGGCTTTGCACCTGCGGGGGATGAACATGTTATTTGAGGGCCTCAAAGAAAAGGGTTCGATGGTTATTGTGCCAAGCTCGGCATTGGATTCCATGAATCTTGGAGCCATGGGGGGATTGATCTCGTTGGCAAAATCAAATGAGCAGCACATTCAGGCAGCAGCGGATATTGAACCAGAAAAGAAAAACAAGCCGGGAAAGAAGCCATAAGGGAGATAAAGCATCAGTATTAATTGCCTGTAAACTCCCAGACTTATTCCTATATTTAATCGTTTATAATCTTTGTTTATAGCGAAACAACACCATATTAAACCATCACATGATCTTTAAATTTTTTGTTCCTTTTTTAATGGCGGCGCTTTTAAGCGCTCCGGGTTTTTCTCAGAATATAAACACTGCCAAATTAGATAGCTTTTTTAATGTGCTTTCTGCAAAAAATAAGATCATGGGAAGTTTCGCTATTGCCAGGAACGGGCAAATTGTTTATAAGCGATCCATTGGTTATTCAACTGAAAATATCCCCGCTTCTGAAAATACGTTATACCATATCGGTTCCATCACCAAAATGTTTACAGCTACGATGATCTTTCAGTTAATTGAAGAGAAAAAGCTTTCATTAAATACAACGCTCGATACCTGGTTCCCGCGAATACCTAATGCCAAACAGATCACCATTGCCATGCTGCTCAGTCACCGCAGCGGATTATTTGATTTTGTTAATGATGAATCAGATAAGCTATGGATAACAAAACCACATTCAAAAAGTGAAATTTTAAATACGATCATCACCGGAAAACAACATTTTTTGCCCAACTCCGGTTTCTCTTATTGTAATTCAGGGTACGCGCTGCTTACTTATGTAATTGAAAATATAACCGGGCAGCCCTACAATGAAAATTTACAAAAACGGATCTGTTTAAAAACCGGACTGAAAAACACTTATTCGCCGGTTAATAACGAGCTGAAAAAAAACGAGGCGGCTTCCTATTCATTTACCACTAAATGGGAAAAGGACACCGAAATATATTTCCCCAATATTAAGGGTGTAGGAGACATTCTTTCTACACCGGCCGACCTGATTGTATTTAATGAAGCGCTGCTTAACGGAAAATTGATTTCGCTCACGAGTATTCAATTGATGAAACCATTTAATAATGAGGCTTTTGGGATGGGATTGCAAAAGGTGCCGTTTTATAGCCATACAGGTTACGGGCATGGTGGTGATACCTATGGCACACATTCAATTGTTGGTGATTTTGTTGATGACAATTTGGTTATTGCTTATTCCATAAATGGCGAAGCGTATCCGCATAATGATGTGTCGATAGGTATATTAAGTATTTGTTATAACACTAAATATGAGATACCCGCGTTTAAAGGTATTGCTATCCCCGATGAAATACTAAAAAAAAATATCGGGGTATATTCCAGCGCTCAAATTGCATTAAAAATTACAGTTACGGTAAAGGGCCCTGTTTTATTTATGCAGGCAACCGGCCAACCGGCATTTGCACTGGATGCGGTAAAAAATAACCTGTTCAAAAATGACGCGATAGGTGCCGTAGCTGAATTTAATGCCGGTAAAAATGAGATGACCCTGAAGCAGGGTGGGCGAACTTTTTTGTTCAGCAAGGATAAGTAACGTAATTTATTTGCTTTTACCTAAGCAGCTGTCTAAATTTGTTTTTTAGCTATTATTATAAACAGTAAACCATCCCGTCATTGAGCGTAGCGTGGTAATCCCCGGCTTGAATAACGGCTCTGCTATCCGGGGATTGCCACGCTACGCTCGCAATAACGTTCTTTATTATTTTTAAAGTATTATAGGCTGTTTGCAAGTATTCAAGACATGATTTTAGGTTGGTTTTTGATAATTAAAACGGCTGCAATCATCATAATTTATCAATAAAACGTTCTATAACATTTCTAATAAAACAAATTTAGAGCTTCTAAGGATGTATAATACTCCAAAATAAAAAATGTAGTATATTTAGTTTATTAACAGGTATCAGTTACACTTTCATGTGGGATGCCGAAACAAATTCGGAATGACGTTTCGCGTTTTGATATATTTAAATAAAATGGTTAAAAGCGATTTCCCTGGTATCAGTTAAAACCTTAAATAAACACCATGAAATTTTTTGTATTGCCCTTTCTGTTGTCGCTAACCCTAATATTTGCCTATGCGCAACGCCCCCCTGCCGACCATGAAGCGATTAAAGGCGGAGAATTAACAATCCAGCCTATTTACCATGCTACGCTGGTGCTTTCCTTTCAGGGTAAAAATATTTATGTAGACCCAACCGGCGGCACAGATGCTTTTAAAGGCATTGCCGCCCCGGATCTGATCCTGCTGACAGATATCCACGGCGACCATTTAGAACCCAAAACCATCAACGCTATTAATACCGCGCATGCCGTTATAGTGGTTCCGCAGGCCGTGGCCGATAAACTGCCGGCTACCACTGATAAATCAAAACTGGTGATCTTAAAAAACGGCGATAAAACCACACAATTGGGTGTTGCCATTGAAGCGATACCGATGTATAACCTGCCCGAATCGCCTACTGCCATGCATACCAAGGGCAGGGGCAACGGCTATGTACTGACCATTGGCGGCAAAAATATTTATATTTCCGGCGATACGGCCGACACCCCCGAAATGCGCGGCCTGAAAAATATCGATATCGCTTTTGTGTGTATGAACATGCCTTATACTATGGATGTAGCCACAGCGGCCCGCGGCGTGCTGGCCTTTAAGCCGAAAATAGTATATCCTTACCATTACCGCGGCCAGGATACCAACCAGTTTAAAGCCCTGGTGAATGCCGGCGACAAGAATATTGATGTGCGGTTACGCAACTGGTATCCATCGGTTAGGTAAGCTAATGTGTGGATACAGGTTTCTGTCGCTCCACGTTCATGGCCTCCCTGGCGCTATCGCAATGATACCATTCTTAAAACAGATGTCCGCACAGCAGGTTAGGTAAAAAAGATTTAAATAAACAGCAGAAGCGATATTACAGCAAGAAAAGCTACCGGGTAGGCAGCAGATACTATCAGTCGCAATTTACCCGTCATTTGTCGTATAAGGGCCTTTCGCGTTAATGATTTATGATAGAGATTTGTAACATACAAACGCTATTAAAAAAAATTATAACGGGAGGTAAATTATATGAGAAAAATAATTGTTTTATCGTTTATTACGTTAGATGGTGTAATGCAAGCACCAGGAGGACCTGAGGAAGATACCTCAAACGGCTTCAGGTACGGCGGCTGGACAGCGCCTTACGGCGACGAAGTTTCGGATAAGGTGATGGAAAAACAACTGACACCAGCCGATCTGCTTCTGGGCAGAAAAACATTTGAGATTTTTGCCTCATACTGGCCTCAGCACGCGGAGCATTGGCCGGGCGTTAATGAAGTTACCAAATACGTTCTTTCCACCACCATGGAAAGGTCGGATTGGAACAATTCAGTATTCCTTAGAAGCGTGGCAGATATTAAAAAGCTCAAAAATTCTGAAGGCGCTGACCTTAAAATCTGGGGCAGCAGCGAGCTTGTTCAGTTATTATTGGAACATGACCTTGTAGATGAGTTTTGGCTTAATATCCACCCGGTAATTCTTGGTAAAGGAAAAAAGCTGTTCAACAACAATGCCATGCCGGCAGCCTTTACTTTAGCAGAAAGCACAGTTACGCCCAAAGGCTTAATCATAACCAACTATAAGCGAGCCGGAGAAGTTAAGACCGGCACTGTGGGGGCATAGGAGAAACAAGAAGCGCTCAATACACCGGCCGGGAATTATAAAAAAAAAACAAAGCCTCCCTCATGAAAACAGGAAGGCTTTGTTCCGTGCGGCAACCGTTATTAAGCAACCACCAGGTCGGGTTTCAGATTGCGAACATATTTTTCTATAGCTTGGGTAAAACTTTCGCCGGCCTTTATTGCTTTTTCCAATTCCTCATGGCTAATGCCAAATTTTTTTGACCAATAAGCCGATGCTGATAGGTCTTGATCGGGTGTTTGACTTAAACTTTCCATAAGGCTATAATAACCATTGTATGTTAAGTGAATGTTAACGGATGTTTAATGAAACGTTAATTTTTTTGATTGGAATAAAAAATCCAAAAGCCACCACTGGTCGGAAACGTACAAACTTCGACCGGTAGAAGGATTATAGAATATCCGTTTAAAAAACGTTTTACTTCATGAATTAAAATCGGGACAATATCGCATCTACTCCAGGAAAGTGGACCCCGAAACCCACAAACGCAAAAATTTGGGTACTTTCAATTCAAAGGAAGCTGCACAAAAACACGAAAAAGAGATCCAGTATTTTAAGCATCATTGATGCTTATCGGATCAATGATGCTTAGTAGTAACTATGGTTGTTTCATTCAAAGCGTTACCTGCCCGGTTCTCTTAATTTCCCGCTGGCGGAGTTAACGAGGCTTTAGGGCCTACCGGCCATAAAAAGCTGCCGACAGGGTCGGGATGCGCGGGGTCAAACGTCGGGGCGTCTACCAAATATTTGGCAATCGACAGCTTGTTTTTCCTGATTCCCTGCGCTACTATTTTTGCCATTTGGTAAGCACCAAACACATTGAAATGGGTATTATCCAGTTGTTTGGTATCGGGGTTAAATACAAATAACTTTTTTGATTCTTCAACGCCAAGCGTTTCATACATGATGGTGGCCTGTACGGTAAGATCTATTAACGGAACGCCCAGGTCGGCAGCCACATTGCGGGCGGCCTGCGGGTAATCGCCCAGTTCGGTAATGTGCGAATTGATGATCTTGCCATCGGCACCAAATGACCGACGGGCGGTAGGGGTCAGGATCACCAGTTGGCATCCCTTTTCCTTTACCGCGGCGGCAAAGCTGCGCAGCCGCTGGGTGTATGATTTGTCGGCGCCGTCATTCGGGCCTTTTTGTTTCTCATCATTATGCCCGAATTCCACAAACACAAAGTCGCCCGGTTTCGCGATATCCAGTATTTTTGCCAGCCGGCGCTGACCAACAAAGCTGCTAAGCGCCAGGCCCGATTCTGCATAATTGGCAACGGCCACGCCGGGCTTAAACATTACGGGGATCATTTGCCCCCATGATGCCCATGGCTCATAGTCCTGGTTCACCACGGTAGAGTTACCGGCCAGGAACATGTTCACCTGGTTATCTGCTTTGGTAATTTCAATGGCATCCAGCGCCGTCGTCTTGTCAAATTCCAGCGTAAGGCGGTCGTCCCAATCAAGTTTAGGCCTGGCCGCTACCATAGTGCCATTGCTTATCTTCCTATTCATAATATTTACAATGAATGTTTTGGTAAGGAATTTTCCCGGTTTGGTAGTTTGATGATACACCATCAACCTGCGCGATTCTGCTTTGATGCTCGTTTCAGTGGCCTCTTTGGCGTCTCCGAATGTTACCGATACCTTATAATTTCCCTCAGGAACTTTTACCGAAAAAAAGAAAGGTTTGTCGCTGCTCACAAAATCGCTTTTCAGAGCATCTTTTCCACCGCGGTCGGTACCCACAGGCGTTGTACCCTGATCAAACCCAAAGCCGGTTTCTGCCGAATAAAGCATAGTAGGCAATACCTGGGTATACCCCGGCGCAACCTTGCCCGGCCCGAAATCAAATTTAAACGAAGTTTGCGTTTGCTGGGCATAGGCAGTGTTTATCAGCGGCATAGCAATAAGCAGCGCTGCGAAATTTCTGAAATTCATGAGGGTGATGATTAGTTGAATCTAAAGTATATAAGATCGGTAAGATAAGCATCATGGACTGTCATGGATTGGGGGGAGGAATAGTTACTTTTGTATTCCAAACGTTACAACTTTCTAATCATTTTTTAGAGGATATGGAGCTTTTGGGGCGTTTAATAGCATAAAATGCAAATGGCGAAGAGAAGTTTATCCAACCAATTTTACGATAAAATGAGTTTGATGAGTATCCGGGATTTAGTTGTAAAGTATTTAGGGACAAAAAAGATTTCGTTCATCCTATTAGCGGCGACAGCCATCATCTGCGCCAGGATGCTATTCTTCTTTTTCCATGATCCTGAAGGCCCGAATCTTCTAATTGTTGCAGCCCTGGCGCTGCCTCTATATCTTTTATCTCTGGCGGCTTATCTGTTCAGCCCGTCTAAAATTAATGACATCAAGCGACTTTCAGCGATAATTGGCATCCAGATAGTGTTGATGATTGTACTCTATTTTTGCATGGGGTGATTAAAGCGGTTGCGCCAGGCCTACCAGTAGTCCCCCGGCCCCGCGGATATAGCAAAGCCGGTAAGCATTTTCATATTGCACAATTTCACCAACTAATGTTGCCCCTTTCTGTTTAAGTAACATATCCACAGCTTAAAAATTACGCAAGTTGATAAAAACTTCGGTGGCTGAAGGCTCGTGTCAATCTAATCTCTCGGGCAATTACCTGATATAATTTTATTGATTGGTAAGCCACGGTTTTAAAATCCTCATAATTCGCAGGTATAAAATGTCTTTTTCACACTATAAAAAGTCGGATTTGTAAATTCTTAATCAAATTATACCTCTTAGTTTTGTTCATTATAAACTGCTGGTCAAAACGTAATATCTGGTTTTATTTCAAACTGAGCATTTACGATGGGGAGTAGCGGCACAATTTTTTTATGTTGGCGCGCAGGTTTGTGTTTTTAGCCTGTTTATATTGTATGCTACAAAATCGGCAGGACTAACTGATGTAAAAGCATCTTATTACTTAGGCGCCTGCGGAATAGCTTTTTTGGTAGGAAGATTTGCAGGAACTTTTTTGATGCAATATTTTAAACCTCAAAACTTGCTGGGTTTATATGCAGGCATAAACATCTTATTATGTATCGTCGCGGTATTTGCCCATGGTATGGTTACTGTGTATATTGTTATAGGTATATGCTTCTTTATGTCTATCATGTTTCCCGCCATTTTTTCTTTAAGTATTAAGGGGCTAAAAGGCGATACGGAATTTGGAAGCAGTTTAATTATAATGTCTATTGTAGGCAGTGCCATTTTACCCAGGTTATTTGGGATGGTAAGCGATGCTACCGGCAATATCCAGTACGGCTATTTTGTGCCCTTGGTTTGTTTTATCGTTGTCGCTTTATTCGGTTTAACAGGGCATGGAATTAAGGGGAAGCTCGCGGATGCTCCTGAACCGGGAATATTATAAAAAAACAGGCATATGTTTAAATATAATTATATTATACAATTACCAAAAATAATATCTGACAACAGCGGTTTGAATAATTTATACATAATGCCGCGATGAAAGGCACAAGAGATTAATTAGCAGGAATTATTATTATTTATAAAATTAAAACAGCAACTAACATGAAAAGATATTGTATGGCGCTCGATCTGGTAGATGACCCTAATTTGATTGCGGAATATGAGCGTTGGCATACTGCAGAAAATGGATGGCCGGAAATTACAAAAAGCATCAAGGACGCCGGTATTACAGATATGCAGATTTACCGTATCGGCAACCGTTTGGTAATGATCCTGGAAACTATAGACGGGTATGTTGCTGAGGAAAAAGCGGCCATGGATGCCGGGAACCCTAAAATACAGGCGTGGGAGCGGCTGATGTGGAAATATCAGCGGCCGCTTCCCTGGGCAAAAGAAGGAGAGAAATGGGTAATGATGGATCAGATTTTTCAATTATAAGTGCAATGAAGAATTGAGTTTTGATAAACCTGTATTGATACGCTAAATAAAATAAACCTCATGATGAAAAAGAACTTATTACTTACGGCTGCGGCCTCCCTGGCAATGCTGGTTGCCGCTTATGGTCAGGAAACTGGAAAATTTAAACCTACGGATGCGTCACTGAAGCAATACCAGTATCCCGAATGGTTTCGCGATGCTAAATTTGGCATGTGGGCGCACTGGGGCCCGCAGGCGGTTCCCCGTCAGGGCGATTGGTATGCCAAAAACCTGTATATGGAAGGCAGCCCGCAAAACAAATATCATGTGGCGCATTATGGGCCACCTTCCAAATTTGGCTACAAAGATATTATACCCCTTTGGAAAGCAGAAAAATGGGATCCGGATAAGCTGATGGCGCTGTATAAAAGGGCAGGCGCTAAATACTTTGTCAGCATGGGGTCTCATCACGACAATTTTTTTCTCTGGAATTCTAAAATACATCGATGGAACTCGGTAAATATGGGCCCGCATAAAGATGTGGTAGGCCTGTGGCAAAAGGCTGCTAAAAAACAGGGCCTGAAGTTTGGCGTTTCCGAACACCTGGCGGCAAGCTTTAACTGGTATCAGCCCAGTCACGGGGCCGATAAGAGCGGGCCATATGCCGGCATTCCTTATGATGGCCATGATCCAAAATATGCCGACCTGTACCATCAGCCCAATCCCGATTCCATTGATATGAAAAAATGGATCACCAATAATCCGGCATGGCAAAAGGAATGGCTCGGTGATATAACCGAACTGATAGATAATTATCACCCCGACCTGCTTTACTCGGATAGTCCCCTGCCATTCGGCGATGTCGGCCGTACCATGCTGGCGCACTTTTACAATGATAATATCACTCAAAACAAGGGGGTGTTAGCAGGGGTATATACTCCCAAGCAACCCTCGGAAGGGAAATGGGTGCAGGATGTGGAGCGCGGCGTGCTTGATTCCATCAGCCCATACCCGTGGCAAACCGATACTTCCATAGGCGACTGGTTTTATAAAACCGGCCAGAAATATAAAAGTGCCGATGACGTTGCCCAATTGCTGACTGACATTGTTAGTAAGAATGGCAATTTACTGCTCAACGTAGTGCAGACGCCCGAAGGTGACCTGGAGCCCGACTTGCTTAAAATTGTTAATGACATTGCCGCCTGGACAGCAGCGAACGGAGAAGGCATTTACGCCACCCGCCCCTGGAAAATTTATGGCGAAGGCCCATCTACCCTTAAGTCCAACCAGCAGAAAGGCCGCTTCGGCGGATTAAGCGATACAAGAGGCTACCAGGCTGCCGATATTCGGTATACCACTAAGGCCGGAAACGTATACGCGTTTTGCATGAATGTACCCGACGGCCAGATCCGTATGCCCGCGCTTGGCAAAAATTCAACCTACCTCAATAAACCAATTGCCGCAGTAAGCTTACTGGGCAGCAGGCAAAAGCTAACGTGGAAACAGGAGGACGTGGCTTTGATAATAACCAAACCGGCCGATTTCCCATCATGGAAAGTTACCGGGTATAAAATTGAGTTTAAAAAGTAAGGCTTGTTTGCAATTCAAAGGATGGTCATTATGTGATGAACCAGGATGAATAAAACAGTAATATCCCGGGAGGTTTTAAAAGCGCGTGTTTGTGCTTAAACCTGTTGGGATATTGCCGTTTATTAAGGATACCGTTTATAATTTAAGTTGAAAAGGTTAAATAATAGTCTTTTTTGTACAAAAAAAAGTCGGTTTACCGCACATGTAGTAATTTAAGGCTTATTAGCTTTGAGTTGCCAATTGTAATTATAATTAAACCATCTCAACGATGAAAATATTTTCCATTCTTGCCGGCGCTACGCTTTTATTCAGCGTAACTGTACAGGCTCAAACAAAACCTACGCCCGATGGGCCAATTACCCGGCCTTTGAATAAAGAGATCGGCGAAGCCGGTAATGCTGCCGATTTTGACATGGCGCCCGAAACAACGCTTCAAAATGTGGAAGCTGCGGTAAAACAGATCACTACCAAAATGCCCAAAGGCCCTTACAAACCTACCTGGGAATCGTTAAAAGCTAATTATAAAGTACCGGCCTGGTACGCCGGCGCCAAATTTGGCTTGTGCATGCACTGGGGCGTTTACTCGGTGCCCGCCTATCACAATGAATGGTACGAAAAACACATGTACACAGCCGGAGGTATTGGCCAGTGGCACGTGGATCATTTTGGCCCGCAGGATAAATTTGGATATAAGGATTTCATCCCCATGTTTACCCAGGAAAAGTTTGACCCGCAGGCCTGGGCCGAGCTTTTTAAAAAATCCGGCGCGCGTTTCGTTGCGCCTACCTGCCAGCATCACGATGGTTTTGCCATGTGGGATAGCCAGGTAACCCCTTATAATGCCAAGCAAATGGGCCCCAAGCGCGACCTGATTGGTGAACTGTGCGCCGCGGTACGCAAGCAGGGCCTGAAATTCGGATTTACTAATCACCAGATAGAAAACTTCCAGTTTATCAATCCGCCTGCCGCCATGATCGAAAAGATGAAGGCGGAAAAGGCCGATTTATTCGACCCCAAATGGGAAGCCTTTTATAATGTTGCCGACCGCAGCGACGAGGCCTGCCGCAAGTTTTTACTGGGTTGGTTTGCCCGCAATGTGGAACTGATTGATAAATACCAGCCCGATGTGCTGTGGTTTGATAACGGGATCGATCAACGTTTTCTGGACCCGATGAAACTGCAGGTAGCTGCCTATTACTACAATAGCGCCAAAAAATGGGGTAAAGAAGTTACGCTGAATACCAAAAAAGCCGCTTTTGCGCCATCGGGAGTAAACACGGCGACTATCGGCTCCATTCTTGATTTTGAAGGCAAGGTACCTCCGGGTATCCGTACCGGCACCTGGGATGTGGACAGCAAGATAGGCAGTACCTGGGGTTATACCGAAGGTATGAGCGTGGCCGGCGCGGCATCTATTGTAAACCGGTTGATAGACATTGTGAGCAAAAACGGTACCCTGATGCTCAACCTGTCGCCTAAAGCCGATGGTACCATTCCGCAGGAGCAGCAGCAAACCTTGCTGGGCGTTGGCAAATGGCTGGATGTGAACGGCGATGCTATTTACGATACCCATAACTGGACCCAATTTGCCGAAGGCGGCAAGGATGCCTTAAACATACATTTTACTGTTAAAGGCGATGCGCTTTACGCTATCCTATCAGGCAAATGGCCGGGGGCTGCCGCCACCATTACTTCGTTAGCAGATGGAAAGGCGCCGGCCGGAAAAATAAGCTCGGTAACCATGCTCGGCGCAAAGGGGAACCTGGCCTTTACACAGGATGCCGGTGGTTTGCATGTTATATTGCCTGCCAACGCGCCCTGCGATATTGCCTATACTTTAAAAATCACCGGACTGAAAATGAACCCGTCGACACTGACGGAATCGGGTAATCCGGTGGTTGTTGATTAGAAAATAAAAGCATGGTTAAGTTCTATAGTGCCTTTGACAATCCTTATCAAATGGTCTGGGCATCGTACCGCGGCGACCGTATAGGTATTTACAGTTATAATAACAAAACCGGTAATGGTTATATAGATGTGGATTATTTTCATTACAACATACAGTAAAGGAATAACTTAATGAAAAACGGCCAGAAAATCATCGTGCTATTATTTATGTCTTTCCTGCTTACGGTTAAACAGGCATCAGCGTCTGTCAATATACCCGCCCCGGTTACGGTTACCAGTCCTGACGGGAAGATAAAACTGGTTATTGATAGTAAAGCCGGGGCATTGTCATATCATGTCAATTTTAAATCTGCACAAGTCATTAAGCCTTCCGGGCTGGGGCTAATTATCAACGGGAAAACGATAGGAACTAACGCTGCAATTGGTAAGGTTACCAAATATGCTGTTAATGAGAATTATCCCTATCGTGGTGTTCATAACCTGGCATCCAATCATTACCACGGCGCAAAAGTAGAACTGACCGGCAGTCATTCGGTGTTTATGCTTGAAGCAAGGGTATTTAATAATGGCGTGGCATTCCAATACCAGGTAAATAGCACCGGGGCGTCGGTAGTTGAACATGATCTGACTGCTTTTACCATCCCGGCGGGCAGTTATGTATGGTATCAGCCTAATATCAAGACTTATGAAGGGAAATACAGCAAGCAAAAAATAGAAGATTTTAAAAAAGGCGACCTGATTGGCCCGCCCGCTACCATTGAACTACCCAACAATGTGGGCTACATGGCTATTACCGAAGGCAGCCTAACCGATTTCGCGGGTATGTCGTTAATTGCCGATAGTAATAACGTATTTAAAGCGAACCTTACCGGGAATACCAATAAAACAGGTACAGTAGCGACACCCTGGCGGATCATTGAAATTGGCGCTGACCTGAATACGCTGGTAAACTGTGATATCATAGCAGATATATCACCGGCTTTCGACCCAAAACTATTCCCCAAGGGGTACGATACCGACTGGATAAAACCCGGGCGTAGTGTATGGTCATGGCTGGCCGCTAACCGGTCTATCACGCTCGGGAACATGAAACGCTTTACAGACTATGCGGCGGCTTTGGGTTTTGAATACAATTTAGTTGATGAGGGCTGGGCCACATGGAAGGACGACAACCGCGATAACTGGGATATGATGAAGGAACTGGTTGATTACTCGGCTGCCAAAGGGGTTAAAATTTGGGTATGGAAAGCTTATCCTAACCGTAAGGGTATCCCGGGGATAAAGGATTCTGTGAGCAGGAGAGCGTTTTTTGAGAAATGTAGACAAATTGGTATAGCGGGCCTTAAAATAGATTTTTTCGATTCGGAATCGCAGGAGGTAATCGATTTTTACCAGGCGGCCTTAAGGGATGCTGCCCGATATCATTTAATGATAGATTTTCATGGCGCTAATAAACCAACCGGCGAAACACGCACCTGGCCAAATGAAATGAGCAGGGAGGCGGTAAGGGGGATGGAAAACCGGCCGCCATGGGCACAAACCAATACCATAGTGCCATTTACCCGCTACCTTGCCGGCCATGCCGATTATACACCTATGCACTTTGGCGACAGGATGGGGGAGATCAGCTGGGCGCAGCATATAGCAACCATGGTTGTTTTTACATCCCCGCTGCTTTGCCTGGGTGCCGATCCGCAGAGTATGCTGGATAACCCTTTTAAAACCATGATTCAAAGCATTCCGTCCACCTGGGATGAAACCATAGTTTTACCGCAAAGCAAAATAGGGAACCTGGTATTGTATGCCAGGCGCAAGGGCGGCACCTGGTTTATTGCCGCCATGAATGGTGCTAACCAGCAAAAAAATATAAATATCAAACTATCTTTCCTGAAAGGCGGCCGATATGCGCTTAACGCCGTACGAGACGATGAGCAGCAACAGGCTAACGCGCTGCCCGAAAACGCGGTGGTGTCGGGTGGATCAGTGTTAACCATTAATTTGAACGCCAAGGGAGGATATGTTGGAAAATTAATAAAGAAATGAAGATTTGCTTAACTAAGTATAGCCGCGCTATATGAAAAAAAATAATTCGCTTATGAAAAGGTTTTTAAAGCATTCGTTTTCATTGCTTAATGTGGAGTACGTTAAGCTTAACCATAATTGGAATTTTAAAAACGTATTGAGCCCTTATTACCGCGTTTATTATATAGATGAAGGGGAAGGGCATATATCAACCGATCATGCCAACCTGCTATTGGAGGCGGGTTATTTATATATTATCCCGAGTTTTACATTATGCAGTTTAAGTTGCGATGAGTACCTGAGCCAGTATTTTATACAATTTTTTGAAGAGTCGGGCAATGGGATCTCGCTGTTTCAAAACAACCGGACTATTATGAAAGTACCTGCCAACGAAACAGATATCGCCAATATGAAACGGATATTACATATTAATCCGGGCCGTGGCATCAATCGCTCAAATAACCCCAAGGTTTACGAAAAGCATATTTATTATAAAGAATACCAGGAACTGAACAATAACCAAAGCTCCGCCACATTTATTGAAACGCAGGGCATAATTTTACAAATTATTTCCAGGTTCCTAAATCTGGGAAGCTTTAAGCCGCTTAGTCCGAATTCAATGCCCGGCAAAATTTTAGAGGCTATGAATTATATCCAGCTTAATTTAAGCCAACATTTAACCGTGGCGCACCTGGCCGAAAGAGCCAATCAAAATCAGGATTATTTTTCGAGATTATTTATGGAATCTACCGGGCTTAGGCCACTTATGTATATCCATGAAAGGAAGATAGAACGCGCCCAATATTTAATGACAACTACTGATATGTCCTACGTGAAAATAATTGAAGAAATTGGCTTTGAGGACCTCTCTTATTTCTCCCGGACCTTTAAAAAAGTTACCGGCTTTACCCCCGAACAATACAAAAAGAAAAACCTTGGCATTCATATGTAAGCGGCGGGGCATCTCCTGGTAATTACAGTCTTTCTACCTTCACACAACAAATATTGTCTTGATCAATATTGGCACCTTTTGTACCATAAATGGACGTGGCATCTTTAATAATAGCTTATCAACCTGAGTTCGATTAAAAAAGAGGGATAAAATTTGTCAATCATAGGAAATGTAAGTATATTTAAGTATCTGAAATTCAAATATTTAACTACAAATCCACATGATTGACTTCAATAAAATTAGCGATAT